>Ga0196974_1000002_pt1 | contig 414697 bp, 432 predicted proteins | sample S1_1013CmetaG_FD_155477 | JGI IMG/M metagenome (GOLD analysis project Ga0196974, IMG submission 155477) | Soil microbial communities from Anza Borrego desert, Southern California, United States - S1_10-13C | ecosystem: Environmental > Terrestrial > Soil > Desert | place: USA: California...
AAGCAGAGGCCATCCATCGACCTCCGCGAGGACCCCCGGACTCTCCATCGCCCGGGCTTCATCGCTCGACCACAGCCCGCCGCCATCGAGAACGTGGATCCGACGCCCTCCCCGTCCGACGGGATGGGACCAGTATGGGCCGGGTTTCTCCCCAGGCGCGTTCGTGACGCTGGGCCGGAGATGATGCCGTTCGGAAACAGCGGGTTGGCCGCGGAAAGTATGCGGACAGACGGCGGATTTGCAGCGCAGCATCGCGTTTCCTTCTCCCCCGGAGGGGAGAAGGAAACCGTTCAGCGCGGCTTTCTGAACCTCAGCATGAACTGGCTGGTCTTGCCGCGGATGGAGGGGTCGAAGACGCTGGCGGTGCGGGGATCGGCGGGGTCGGCGAGCAGGTCGCTTTCGGCCTCGAGCACAAAGCCGGCGGCGGTCACCTCGCGCTTGACCGCCTCGAGGTCGATGCGGTGCAGGGTGTCGGCGGCCGCGAGGTCCGATCCGGCGAGGGCGTGGTGGTCGACGATGACGTAGAGGCCACCGGGCTTGAGGGCGCGAAGGACAGCGGCGTTGACCTTCGAGGCGGTGTCGGCCGGGAACGGCGCGAGGTGCAGGTCGTGATAGTTCTGGGCCGTGAAGACCAGATCGAGGCCGGACGGGAACTCAGGCGCGCCGATCGGCGACCTGATGGCGTCCACATTGGGCAGGGCGTCGACCGCGGTCAGGCTCTCGCCGTAGCTGGCCTGGAAGCCGATGAACTCGGCCGGCTGCCAGGCGGTGACGCGGCCTTCGGGCCCCACGGCGGCGGAGAAGACGCGGGTGAAATAGCCGCCGCCGATGATCATGTCGGCGATCTTCTGGCCGGGCCGGACCTGGGCGAAGGCGAGGGTTTCGGCGGTGTGGCGAGCCTCGTCACGGGCGCGGTCCTCGGCCGGGCGGACCGGATCGGCCAGGGCCGAGGCGTAGGAGGACGGCTCCTGCGGCGGCGAGGCCGGGGCGAAGGCCGCGACCGAGACGGCGGCCAGCGCGGAGGCGGCGATAAGCAGGGAACGAAGCATCCCTCTTCTCCTGTCGTTGCGAGAGTTTAGCCCGGTTTCCGGAAGCGATAGACGAACTGATCGGTGCGGCCGCGGATGGCCTCGTCGAAGACGTTGATCGTGCGGTCGTCGGCCGGATTCACCAGCGCGGTCGATTCGCCGTCGAAGACGAAGCCAGCGGCCTCGACCTCGGCGCGCAGCGAGGCGCCCTCGATGCGGTGCAGGGTCTGGACCTCGGTGTGCCCCGTGCCGGCGCGGCCGGAGTGGTCGATGACGATGAAATAGCCGCCCGGCTTGAGGGCGTTGAAGATGGCGCGGTTCATGATCGCCACATCGGTGTTGAAGGCCGGGATGTGGAAGTCGTGGTATTCCTGACTCATCCAGACGACGTCGAGCGGCTCCGGGAAGCTCATGGTGTTGAGGTCGCCGTTGACCCGCAGCACGTTCGGATAGGCGGCGACGAGCGCGTCGGCGCGGGGGTTCTCGCGCTCGGCGGTGCGGTTGGGCACGAAGGCGTAGACCTTGCCGGTTTCGCCGACGGTGCGGGCGAACAGGCGGGTGAAATAGCCGGCCCCGGGCCGGATGTCCGCGACCTTGTCGCCGGGCCCGATCATGGCGAAAGCGAGCATGCGGTCGGGGTGGCGGAATTGATCTCGCGCGACCTCGTCGGCCGGACGCAGCGGATCGGCGATGGCGGCGCTGTGAAGCTCGGCCAGCCGCATGGTCTCATAGGTGCGGTCGGCGATGCGGTCCTCGCGGCCGGCGTAGGGATCCGAGCCACAGGCGGCCAGGGTCGTAACGGCGGCGAGGACGGCGATGACGGCGAGCATCGACGGTTTGAGCATGATCGTCTCCTGAACCAGCGGCCACAGCCAAGCTCCGGAACGGGGGCGGATGCAAGAGGTTTGCGGTGAGGTCACCGCTGACGGTCGTCCCCCTCCCCGTCATCCTCGGGCTTGACCACCGGTATGGTCTGATCCTCGGGCCAAGCCCGAGGATGACGGCATTGGAGGATCAGGTAAGCGGCGTCCACTCCTCGTCCGCGGGCAGGGGCGCGAAAAGGCGGTCCAGTTCCGCGTCGGACACGGCGGAGAGGTCGGTGGGCGACCAGTTCGGGGCGTTGTCCTTGTCGACGATGACGGCGCGGACGCCCTCCTGGAAGTCGTGGGTGCGGACGACGCGGCCGCCGAGGCGGTATTCCATGGCCATGTTGTCGGCGAAGGACTGAAGCCCCGCGCCGGTGCGCAGCTGGCGCAGGGTGATCTTGAGGGACTGGGGCGACTTGGTTTTCAGGATGGCGAGCTGGGCCAGCGCCCAGTCGGAGCCGTCGGCCTCTAGGGCGGCGAAGATTTCCTCGACCGTGTCGAAGGCGAACAGGCGGTCGATGACCGGCAGATGGGGTTCGATCGGGGGTTCGCCGGCGTCGGCCTCCAGCCCGTCGGCCACGTCGATCGGGTGGGCCGGGTCGGCCGCGAGGACGGCCCGGAAGGCCTCCAGGGCGTCGGACGGCAGGTAGTGGCTGTGGATGCCGAGGAAGACGGTGTCGGCGGCCTTGAGACGGGCGCCGGTCAGGGCCAGCCAGACGCCGGTCTGGCCGGGCAGCCGCGGCAGGAACCAGCCGCCGCCGACGTCGGGGAACAGGCCGATTCCGGTCTCGGGCATGGCGTAGGTGGTGCGCTCGGTGGCGATGCGGACGTCGGCGGGCTCGCTGATGCCGACGCCGCCGCCCATGACGATGCCGTCGACGAGCGCGGTCACCGGCTTGGGATAGTCGAACAGCAGGTGGTTGAGCTTGTATTCGATATCGAAGAAGGCGCGCGCTTCCGAGGCGTCGCCTGCCCCGCTTTCGGCGATCATACGGATGTCGCCGCCGGCGCAGAAGCCGCGCTCGCCGGCGTGGTCGATCAGTATGGACTTGACCGAGTCGTCGTCGCGCCAGGCGAGCAGCGCCTCGATCATCGCCTCGCACATGGCGCGGTCCAGGGCGTGCAGCGCCTTGGGGCGGTTCAGGGTCAGGCGGCCGACGCCGGACTGGACGCGGGCGAGGACTTCGGATTCGCTCATGGGCGTCCGTCTAAGGGGCCGCCGGGAAACGGTCCAGCCCGGACGTCAGCCTTCGGGCCAGGCGAGGCGCTCGCAGGCCGCCGTCGGGTCCGAGCAGGCCCACAGGGTGACGGTGAAGGTGTCGCCCGGTCGCAGGCCGCCGATCGGGTGAAGCTCGGCCCTCGACATGCCGTTCAGGATGTTGCGGCCGAAGCGGGTGTCGGCGGGCGACTGGCGGTCGATCCGGCACCCGCGCACGCGGCCGCGGCCAGCCACGGTGCAGGTGACCTGGGCCTGGACGACGCCCTGCTCGCCCGAGGGAACCGTGGGGATCGGGATGCTGCGCCAGCGCACCTGATCGTCGCTCCAGTGGCGCGGCCCCTCGGCCGGGGGCGTCTGCGGCGGGGTCTGGACGGCCAGAAAGAGGGCGAAAAGCAGGCTGGTCATCACCGACGTCTCAGGGGCTGGGGACCACGGTCATCTGGTAGGGAATGAACAGGGCGAGTTCGAGTGGACCCGACTGCCGCCAGGTGACCCGGTTCGACATACCCTCGACCTGGACCGCGTAGCCCTCGCCGAAGGTCGCCGCCGTGGTGCGGGCGTCGGCGGAGATGGCGGCGAGAATGGGCGCCCGGTACTGGGCCGGATTGACCACGGACAGCTGCCAGTCGCCGCTGATGTCGGCGAGCGAGCGGCCGACCGGCGCGACGCCGTCGACGAAGTCCTCGATCCGCTCCGAGGCGGCGTCGAGGGTGTCGCCCTCGCGGATCGGCGTCTTGACCACCAGGCTGGCGACGCTGGTGTCGCTGCGGCCGGGGTCCATGCCCAGCGTCAGGGTCGAGACCATGTCCTCGGTGAGCGGAACCAGCGTGCCGTCGTCCTCGATGCTGAGGTCGATGTCGGGGCGCCCGGCAGCGGCGCGGGCCATGGCGCGCAGCGTCTGGGTGATCTCGTTGCGGCGGCCAGGCGCATCACGGGTGTCGTTCACAACGCGGATCGCCACGATCAGGTTGTCGGCCCGGCGCTCCAGCTGGATCACGGGGACGTCGTCGGGATCCCATTCGATGGCCCGCGAGCCGGTGACGATGATCTCGTCAACGCCGACGTAGTTCGAGGCGTCCTGGGCGATTGCAGGCGAGGCCAGCAGGGCGACGGCGGCGGCGAAGGCTGACGATTTCATGGTGACGCTCCTCCCGGGCCGGAGGTTGGCACAGTCAGCCGGCGGCGTCACCGGGCGCCGGTCCGGCGGGAATGGGTGGAAGGCCGAGACCGCTGTCGCCGTCCAACCAGCGGGCGGTCGGAGCGTCATGCTCGATCCGGACGCCGGCCATGCCCATGGCCAGCAACAGGGCCTGGGTCGAGTCCACGCCCATGGAAAAGCCGCGCGCCTCGGGGCGGTCGAACTAGTGGATGACCCAGTCGCAGCGCCAGTCGCCGCGATCACGGACGGGCCTCATCCATTCGACGACGACGCGGCGCTCGACCCCGTCGACCTCGACGCCGAACTGCCGGTCGCAGACGAGGTCGCTCACTGCCGCATCATCTCCCGCGCCGTGATCACCCGCATGATCTCGTTGGTGCCCTCGAGGATGCGATGGACGCGAAGGTCGCGGACGATGCGCTCCAGCGGGTAGTCCTTGAGATAGCCGTAGCCGCCGTGCAGCTGCAGGGCCTCGTCGGCGATCTGGAAGCAGGCGTCGGTGGCGAAGCGCTTGGCCATGGCGCACCATTTGGTCGCGTCAGGGTGGCGCGTGTCCAAGGCCCAGGCGCCGCGCAGGACAAGCAGGCGGGCGGCCTCCAGCTGGGTGGCCATGTCGGCCAGCTTGAACTGCGTATTCTGGAAGTCGGCGATCGGCTTGCCGAACTGCTTGCGGGTCGTGACGTACTCCTGCGTCGTCTCCAGCGCGAGGCGGGCGCCGCCGAGCGAGCAGGCGGCGATGTTCAGGCGGCCGCCGTCGAGACCCATCATGGCGTAGCGGAAGCCGTCGCCCCCCTTGCCGAGCAGGTTGGCGGCGGGGATGCGGCAGTCGTCGAAGGCCACGATGGCCGTGGGCTGGGAGTTCCAGCCCATCTTCTTCTCCTGGGCGCCGAACGAAAGACCCGGCGTGTCCTTTTCCACGACGAAGGTGGAGATGCCCTTGGGCCCGTCGGCGCCGGTCCGGGCCATGACGACGTAGACGTCGGAGGTCCCGGCGCCGGAGATGAAGGCCTTGGAGCCGTTGAGGACCCAGTGGTCGCCGTCGAGCCGGGCCGTGGTGCGCAGGCCGGCGGCGTCGGAGCCCGAGCCTGGCTCGGTCAGGCAGTAGCTGGCGATCAGCTCCATCGAGACGAGGCGCGGCACATAGCGGGCGCGCAGATCGTCGGAGCCGAATCTGTCGATCATCCACGTCGCCATGTTGTGGATCGAGATGAAGGCGGCGGTGGAGACGTCGCCGCGCGACAGTTCCTCGAAGATCACCGCGGCCTCGACCCGGCCCAGCCCCATGCCGCCGTGCTCCTCGCCGGTGTAGATGCCGCAGAAGCCCATCTCGGCGGCGTGTTTCATCACATCGACGGGGAAATGTTTGGTCTCGTCCCATTCGGCGCTGTGCGGGGCCAGCTCGGCGTCTGCGAAGGCGCGGGCGGCGTCCTGGATGGCGCGCTGGTCGTCGGTGAGGGCGAAGTCCATGGGGCGGTTCCTGAGTCGTTGAAGCGCTTCTATCCGAACCGGCGACAAACTGAACCCTCCCCCCGGCCGCGAGGCTTCGTCTATAAGCGCCGCCATGACCCAGCCGTTCGCGCCCGCCGCCTTTCCCTACGCCCGTCCCCGGCGGCTGCGCAGCGCGCCGTGGGTGCGCCGGCTGGTCGCCGAAACGGCGCTGACGCCGGCGGACCTGGTCTGGCCGCTGATCGTGCACGACGGCGCCGACGAGCGGGTGGCGGTGGCCTCGATGCCCGGCGTGTTCCGGCTGAGCCCGAAGGCGGCGGCGCAGGCCGCTGTCGAGGCGCGCGATCTGGGCATTCCGGCCGTGGCGCTGTTCCCCAATGTCGACGGCGCGATCAAGGACGGCGTCGGCACGGGCGCGACCGATCCGGACGGGCTGATCCCGGAGTGCGTCAAGGCGATCAAGGACGCGGCGCCGGAGATCGGCGTCATGACCGACGTGGCGCTGGACTGCTACACCGACCACGGCCACGACGGGGTGCTGGAGAACGGCCGGATCGTCAACGACGCGACGCTGGAGCGGCTGGCGGAGCAGGCCTTCATCCACGCCCATGCCGGGGCGGACATCGTCGGTCCCTCGGACATGATGGACGGGCGGGTGCAGGCCATCCGCGAGGCGCTGGAAGCGAACGGCTTCTCCGACGTGATGATCCTGTCCTACGCTGCCAAATACGCCTCGGCCTTCTACGGGCCGTACCGGGACGCGGTGGGCTCGGCGAAGGCGCTGACGGGCGACAAGCAAACATACCAGATGAGCTACGCCAACTCCGATGAGGCGCTTCGCGAGGTGGCGATGGATATCTCGGAGGGCGCGGACGCGGTGATGGTCAAGCCCGGGATGCTGTACCTCGATATCGTCCGACGGGTGGTGGAGACCTTCCGCCTGCCGACCTTCGCCTACCAGGTATCGGGCGAGTATTCGATGATGCGGGCGGCCATGGCCAACGGCTGGCTGGACGAGGAGCGCGCCATCCTCGAGAGTTTGCACGCCTTCAAGCGGGCGGGCTGCGCGGGGGTGCTGACGTATTTCGCACCACAGGCGGCGCGGCTCCTACAGCGCTAACCGCGCCGTCCAGCCGTCGAACGCCACCTCGACATTCGGCGGAACAGCCGCCGACAGGGCGTTGTAGTCCAGATCGATGTGCAGGTTGGTGAGCACCGCCTTCCTGACGCCGGCGCGGGCGATCCAGTCGAGGGTGCGTTCGACGTGGGCATGGGTCGGGTGGGGGGTCCAGCGCAGGGCGTCGACGATCCACAGGTCGCAACCGCGGACGGCCGCGAGGGCCGCGTCGTCGAGGTCGGAGACGTCGCTGGAATACGCAACAGACCCCAGCCTGTAGCCGACCGATCGGATCGGGCCGTGAGCCTGGTCGAAGGTGACAACGGGAACAGGGCCGCCGGGGCCGTCGATGAACCAGGCTTGGCCGTGCGGCGGCAGGCCGCGGGCGTCGAGGATGGCGGGGTAACCCTCCATACTCTCGAAGATGTAGCGGAAGCGCTCGCGCATGGCGGCGTGGGTCGGGGCGTCCATGAAGGCGGGGATGCGGCGGCGGGCGCGCGTGGCGAAGACGCGCAGGTCGTCGACGCCGTGGGTCTGGTCGGCGTGGTCGTGGGTGTAGAGGACGGCGTCGACGTGCTTCACCTGCGCCGCCAGCATCTGGGCGCGCAGGTCGGGCGAGGTGTCGATCAGGACGCTGGTGACGCCGTCGGGTCCATGGCGGCGGACCAGCAGCGAACAGCGGGTGCGGTAGTTCCTCGGCTCGGCCGGGTCGCAGTCGCCCCAGTCCCCGTCGCCGCGGGGCACGCCGCCGGATGAACCGCAGCCAAGGATGACGATCTCCAGCTCGCTCATGCGCCCTCCGGCCGGGGAATGCGGTCGAACAGGGCGAAGAAGGCGTCGGTCGTGCGGGCCTCGGCCTCGTCGCGCGACCAGCCCCGGATTTCCGCGAGCTTGTCGAGCACGTGGGTCACCCAAGCCGGCTCATTGCGGCGGCCGCGATGCGGGACGGGGGCGAGGTAGGGGCAGTCGGTCTCGATGATGATGCGGTCGGCGGGCATGGCGGCGATGATGTCGCGCACCTCGACGGCGGCCTTGAAGGTGGCGATGCCGGAAACCGAGAACCAAGCCCCCAGTTCCGCCGCTTTTTCCGCCAGTTCCGGGCCGCTGGTGTAGCAGTGCATCAGGAATCGGAACGGCCCCCTCGCCTGCTCTTCGGCGAGAATGTCCGCCATGACGGCGTCGGCCTCCCGGGTGTGGACGACCAGAGGCAGGCCGGTGCGGCGCGCCGCCTCGATGTGCTGTCGGAACACCGCCGCCTGAACGTCGCGCGGGCTGAGGTCGTAGTGGAAATCGAGGCCGCATTCGCCGATGCCGATGACGCGCGGACGACCGGCCAGCTCGACCAGCCGGTCCGCGGTCAGGTCGGCGTAGTCCTTTGCCTCGTGCGGATGAACGCCGACGGTGGCCCAGATGTCCGCGTGGGCCATGGCCAGGGCGTGGGTCGCCTCGAAGGTCGACAGCTTGTCGGAAATCTCGACCATCAAGCCGACGCCGGCTTCGCGGGCGCGGGCGATGACGGCGTCGCGGTCCTCGTCGAACTGGGGGGCGTGCAGGTTGACGTGGCTGTCGATCAGCATCAGGCGCGGGCCTTGGTCCGCTGCAGGTCGGCCAGCGCCCCCGCGAGGACGTCGGCGCGGTCCAGGTTGATGGCGGCGGTGCGGTCCGGCAGGTCCGACAGCCGCTCCCACAGCTCGGCCCAGCGGGCGCCGGAGGCCCCCTCCTCCAGCGCGCGGACCTTCACGGCGGCGGTCAGCCGGTCCATCAGGGTTTCGAAGCGCTCCTGCCCGTCCGCGCCGCGGAATTTGTCGGCCACGGCCATGACCTCGGCGCGGTCGAGATCCGGGGCGGCGACCCAGGCCTGGGCGAGCTGGTCGGCCTCCAGAGTGGCGCCGGAGGCCAGCGCCAGCGCCTGACCGGGAGAACCGGCGGCCATGCCGGCGATGCGGGCGGCCTCGGCCGAGGGCACGCCGGTGCGGTTGCGCACCAGCTCCTCCAGCGCGTGCGGCGGCCAGACCGGGAAGGCCAGCCGGCGGCATCGCGAGCGGATGGTGGCCAGCAGACGGCCCGGCGCGTGTGTCACGAGGAACAGCACGCCCCGCTCCGGCGGCTCCTCAAGAACCTTCAGCAAAGCGTTGGCAGCATTGAGGTTCAGGTCGTCTGCGGCGTCGATGATGGCGACGCGGTACTTCGCCTGCGAAGGGCTCTTGGAGAAGAACTCCGGCAGGTCGCGGGCCTGATCGACCGAGATGGATTTCTTCGTCTTACCGCCCTCGACGGCCCGCTCGAGGATCAGCAGGTCGGGGTGGGACTGGGCCGTGATCAGCCGCGCCACCGGATCGTCCGGCCGAGTTCCGAGCAGGCCGCGCGAGGGATCGGGCGCGGCCCCGAGCAGGCGGCGGGCGGCCCGGTAGGCGAAGCTCGCCTTGCCCGACCCCTCGACCCCGCACAGCAGCCAGGCGTGATGCAACCTGCCCCTGTCGAAGGCGTCGAGAAAGGCCGCTTCCGCCGCGGCGTCGGGGACGAGATCGAAGCGGTCGCGCGGATGCTCGCTCACAGCAGCCGGGCCTCGACGGCGGCCCAGACCCGGGCCTCGACGGTTTCGGGGTCGCCCTCGGCGTCCACCATCACGCAGCGTTCCGGGTGGGCGGCGGCGATGTCGCGGAAGCCGCGCCGAAGCCGTTCGTGGAACTCCAGCCCCTTGGATTCGAAGCGGGTCTCGAACAGGCCGCGGCCGAAGGCCCGCTCCAGTCCGACCTCGACGGGCAGGTCGAAGACCAGCGTCAGGTCGGGCTGGGTGTCGCCGACGATGGCGGCGTCCAGCGTCTCGATGAACGCGGCAGGCGTGCCGCCGCCCGCGCCCTGATAGGCGCGGCTGGAATCGGCGAAGCGGTCGCAGACGACCCAGCGGCCGGCCTCCAGGGCGGGGCGAATGGTGCGCTCCAGATGATCCGAGCGGGCGGCGAACATCAGCAGGGTTTCGGTCAGTGCCGACCAGCGACCGGGGTCGCCGTTCAGGGCGATGTTGCGGATGTCCTCGGCGCCGTCGGAGCCGCCCGGCTCACGGGTCTGGAGAACCTCCATATCCCGGGAGCGCAACCGTTCGACCAGCCGGGCGACCTGGGTCGATTTGCCGGTCCCCTCGCCGCCCTCGAATGTGATGAATCTGCCTTGGGTCACGGGGGCACAATGGCGGCCCCGGCCCGGTTCGCAAGGGTCTAGACGCCCGAAATCGTCGTGGCTTCGGGATAACCCCGCGACATCACGGCGCGACGGGAACGCTCGGCCGCCCTGGCGTCCGGCCATGGCCCGACCAGCACCCGGTAGCGGCCCGGACCCGCCACATCGACCGTGGCGCCGACGCCCAGATGATCGGCGGCGCGGCGGGCCTCACGGGCGTCGGACCATGTCCCCGCCTGGACCCAGACCCCCGGACGGTCCGGGGCTTCAGGCGATGATCCCTCCGCCGCTTCGGGCGCGGCTGCCGGCGGCGGCGGGGTCAAGGCGACCTGGGTATAGGGAACGGGGGCGCGGTCGGGCGCCGGTTGCGCCCCGGCATGCTGGAGGATCTGACCGCCGCCCAGACGCGGCGCGCGCCCGAGATAGCGGACCCTCACCTCGCCCACTCCGGCCCGTCGCAGATCCAGCGCGTCGGCGGCGCCGCGCGACAGGTCGATGATGCGGCCGTCGACGAAGGGGCCGCGGTCGTTGACGCGGACGACGACGCGGCGGCCGTTGGCGAGGTTGGTCACCTCCACGAGGCCAGGCAACGGCAGGGTCTTGTGGGCAGCGGTCAGGGCGTTCATGTCGAAGCGCTCGCCGGTGGCGGTGGGGCGGCCGTGGAACTGGTCGCCGTACCAGGAGGCCATGCCGGTCTCGTCGTAGCCGGGCTGTTCTTCCGGCTGATACCAGCGGCCGCGGATCTGGTACGGGCGCATCGTGCCCGAGATGATCGGCGCCGGGTCGGTGACGACGGGAACCGCACCGCGGGAGCCTCCTGCATCCGGCCGGGCTCCGCTCGCGCAGGCGGCCAGCAGCGACAGCAGGCCGGCGGCCAGAACACCCTTGAGAAATTTCGCAGCCATGGCCCCGCCCTCGATGGCGCAAAGGATGGCGAACAAGATTTCCGCTTTGGTTAACGGCAGGTTTGGCGGTATGCGGCGGGTCCGCTCGATGGGCACGGACAGGTGGCCGAGTGGTTTAAGGCAGCGGTCTTGAAAACCGCCGTAGGTGCAAGCCTACCGTGGGTTCGAATCCCACCCTGTCCGCCAGCGCTTCCCGCCGGGCGCCGCCGAAAACAGGAACACCGTCGGCTCCCGGACGTTTCGGGACCTCGACGAGAGGTTCCTCCCATGAACAAGATCATTCCGACCGCCGCCGCCCTAGCCCTGGCGCTCAGCCTCCCGCTGGCGGCCGAGGCGCAGAACAACGGCAAGGGCAACGGCAACGGCCGCGATAGCGCCCAGGACAGGGGCGGCGGCCACGGCGCCGACCACAGGCAGGACCGCGGCGACCGCCGCCGGGGCGGCGACGAAGGTCCCGGACGCGGTCAGGAGCGTGCGGACCGCGACCGGCCGGATCGTTCCGACGTGCGCGAGATGGCGCGCGTCCGTGACTCTCGCGGACAAGGCCGCGGCGAAGGCCAGGGTCGCGGCCGGGGCAGTGACGACGACCGGGACGACCGGCGCGTGGAGCGCGCGCCCCGGGTCCTTGATCTGGATGACCGGACGGTGGTCGTGTTCCGCGCCGAGCCGGACCGGGGCCTGATCGCAGGCTGCCCGCCGGGACTGGCCAAGCGCAACAACGGCTGCCTGCCGCCGGGGCAGGAGCGCAAGATCGCCCGCGCCCGCTACGACTGGCTGTGGGACCGCGACCCCGACTTCGACTGGCGCTATGACGACGGCTATCTCTACCGGCTGGACCGGAGCGGCTCGGTGACGGGCTGGCTGCCGGCGCTGGGCGGAGCGCTGGTCCCGGGCGCGGTGTGGCCGCAGCAGTACGCCTATCAGCCGGTGGCGCCCTACTACACCGACTATTTCCGGCTGAACGACCCGTATGATTACCGCTATGCCAACGGGGCGCTGTACGGCGTCGATCCGAGGACGCAGGCGATCACCCAGGTCGTCGCGCTGCTGACCGGCCAGCCGATCACGGTCGGGCAGCCGATGCCGGCGGGCTACGACGTCTACAACGTGCCCTACGCCTATCGCGACCGCTACATGGACACGGCCGACAGCTGGTACCGCTACAACGACGGCTACGTCTACCGGGTCGATCCCACCACCCAGCTGGTCCAGGCGGCCATCCAGCTGCTCACCTGATCCACGGGGAGATACGGATATGCGAACCCTCATGCGCCGGGCGCTGACGCCCTTCGCCGTCGTCCTGCTCGCGGCCTGCGGCGGCGACAATGACAAGGCCGTCGGAGACGCCGCGGAACAGGTCGAGCCCTCGTCCCGCACCCTGGCGGCGACGCTGCAGGCCGAGGACGGATTCGGCACGCTGGGCCGCGCCGCGACCAACGCCGGGCTCAAGAACGTGCTGGACGGCGTCGGGCCCTACACCCTGTTCGCGCCGGCCGACGCGGCCTTCGCCGCCGGCGGGGCCCCGACGGACGTGACCGACGAGAGCCGGCGGGCCGAGAGCGCGGCCCTGCTGCGGGCGCATATCGTTCCGGGCGCGCTGACGCGACGGGACATCGCCGCGGCGCTGGAGCGGGACGCCGACGGCAGCGTGCAGATGCGGACCATGGCCAATACCCTGCTGACCTTCTCGCGCGACGGGGAAGCCATCGTGGTGGCCTCGGAAGGTGGCGCGCGGGGCCGTCTGACCGGCGAGGAGCGGCTGGCGAGCAACGGCGTCATGCAGCCAGTCGACGGCCTGCTGATCGGGCCTGAAGGCGGGCCGACCCCGGCGGCCTAGCGCCGATCGCTAACCGGGAGTCGAGCGCCGTCTCCGCGCGTCGTGGCCACGTCACGATGTCAGGCGTATGATTGTCCCGAAGGGGAACGGAGGCCTGCGAATGTTCGAGGCTCTACGCTGCGCCTGGAAAGGCCATCTGTTCGTCGACAGCCGTAGCCGGCCGGGCACGCAGGTCTGCGTGCGATGCCGAGAACGGCGCCTGTTCGAGGGTCTCCAACCCCCCGGCCCCCGCTAGAAGTCGGTCCAGGCGGCTCCGGGATCGGGGACGGTCAGGAAGACCTCCTCGATCGGCCTGGGCGGAGCGTCGGAGACCTCCAGCAGGGCGACCGGGATGGCGGCGGGCGCGGACGTCGCCGTCAGATCGAGGATCTCGCCATCGCTGAAGCGGATGCGCTCGACGCCGTACAGGCTGTCGAGGCCGTCGCGGCCGGCCACGCTGTCCTGGATGGTGAAATGATCGCCGGCCGAGCCAACGGCGTAGTCGGAGCGGAGACCGGACATCACGACCGTGTCGACGCCGCCGTTCCCGTGGACCGTGTCGTCGCCCTGACCGCCGGTGAAGGTGTCGGCCCCGCCCGCCCGCGTCAGGACGTTGGCGACCGAATTGCCAGTCCCGGTAAAGGCTCCGGTTCCGGTGTAGGTCAGGTCTCGAGCTGGCTGCGCAGGACGTGGGCCGCCAGCGTGGTCTCGACCGTGTCGGTCCCCTCACCCGCATTCTCGACGAGCGTGTCGGCGGCCGTTACGACATAACGGTCGTCGCCCAGGCCGCCGTGGAAGACGCCATCTCGCATCAGCGTAGCGGTCAGCGAGCTGAAGACGTCCAGCCGCTCCGCACCCGATCCGCCGTTCAGGACGTCAGAGCCGTAGGACGTATCCGTCGAGCCTCCGCCTCGCAGGATAAGGACGTCGTCGCCATCGCCGGCGGACAGAATGTCGTTGCCGACGCCGCCATCCAGCTGATCGGCGCCGGAGCCCGTCCAGAGCTGGTCAGCGCCCTCGCCTCCGTAGGCGTCGATAGCGTTGATCGCGGCTGTGGCGTCCAGCCAGTCGTTGCCCACGCCCCCGTCGAATTCGACGAGGCCTGTCAGGTCCGTGCCGCTCAGATCCCCGATCGTCAGGTGATCGACGCCGCTGTAGGTGGTGTTGATCCGGCCGTTGTTCTGGTAAAAGGGGCCCGGGTCTATCGAGCCCGTGCGGCCCAGGAAGCTGAAGGTCTCGACGCCGTTGGCGGTGACCGTCGATCTGACGGTGCTGGTCGACGCGCCCTGGGTGACGACCTGCTCCATGGCGAAAACCACGGTTCCGCCCGCTCCCGCCATCAGGGAGAAGGTGGCGATGTCGATCGTCAGGTCGAGGTCCAGATCGCGATAGATGCGGTTCCGGGCGCCCTCGACCCGGAGCAGGTCGATCCCCAGGCCGCCATCGATAATGTCGTTGCCGTCGCTGTCGCTGACCGCCTCGTTCGTGCGGTAGATGAAGGTGTCGTTCCCGCCGAGCCCGTTCAGGGTGTCGTCGCCGCGCGCTCCCCGGATCACGTCATCGCTATTGGAGCCGTTGAACGTGTCGGCCCCGTCGGTTCCAACCCAGAACGTCATGCCCGTCTCCATGCCCCCAGGCGCCGACGCTTCATCCGTGGGTCGACCCGAGGTCGTCATTTGGGCACCCGTGAACGTCGACGTTCAATCGATCGCTATGGCCACCCTAGTCGTGCCAGCCGGCGCGGGAATCCGGAAGCGTCAGGAAGATGTCGTCGATCGGTCCGGCCGGAGCTCGCGGCGCCTCCAGAAGAGACTCCGGTATGGCGGGGGCGGCGGACGGGGTCAGGTCGTAGATCTCGCCGTCGCTGAAGCGGATTCGCTCGACACCGTAGAGGGTGTCGATACCATCGCGGCCGACCACGCTGTCGCCGATGGTGATGAAGTCGGCGCCGGCCTGGATGGTGTAGTCGGCCCGGACGCCGGACATCACGACCGTATCGACGCCGCCGTTCCCACGGATGGTGTCGTCGCCCTGCAGGCCCCTGAAGGTATCGGCGCCGGCGGCGCCGGCGAGGACGTTGTTCTGGGTGTTGCCGGTCCCGGTGAAGGCGCCCGCGCCGGTGTAGGTCAGGTTCTCGAAGTGGTTGCGCAGGGTGTAGGCCGCCAGCGCCGTTTCGACGGTGTCGGTCCCCTCTCCGGCGAATTCAACCAGGGTGTCGTTCGCGGTCATCACATAGCGGTCGTCGCCAAGGCCGCCCTGCATCTGGTTGGCGGCTCCGTTTCCGCCGATCAGGACGTCGTTTCCGGCCAGTCCGGCCAGGGTGTCGGCCCCGATCCCGCCGCTCAGTACATTGGCCCCGGCGTTGCCGAGCAGCACGTCGTTGAAGGCCGAGCCGTTGGCGTTCTCGATGCCTTCGAAAACGTCGACGCCGCCGTCGCCGTCATCGCTCGTTCGGCTGTTGGCGATCGAGACCACGACCCTGGCGCCGGCCGCCGAATAGTCCACGGAGTCGAGCCCGCCGCCGCCGATGAACTGATCGTTGGCCAGTCCGCCCCGGAAGGTGTCGGCCCCCTCGCCGCCCTCGAGCCGGTCGTCGCCGCCCATGCCGATCAGAACGTCATTGCCCGAGCCGCCGACGATCAGATTGTCCTGGGCGCCGCCTGTGCCGGTGAAGGCGCCGGCGCCGGTGTAGCGCAGCACCTCGACGTGATCGCGCAGGGTCAGGGCCGCCAGCGCCGTCTCGACGGTGTCCATGCCCTCGCCGGCGAACTCCAGCACAGTGTCGCCGGCGACCGACACGACGTAGCGGTCGTCGCCCTGGCCGCCCTGCATCTGGTTCGCCGCGCCGGCCCCGCCGATCAGCACGTCGTCGCCGCCGAGCGCGATCAGATAGTCCGCCCCGGCGCCGCCGGTCAGGATGTTGACCGCGCCGTCGCCGATCAGGACGTCGTTGAACGCGGAGCCGGTCAGGTTTTCGATGCCGTTGAGGGTGTCGACGCCGCCATCGCCGTCGTTGGTGGCCACCGGCTGGGCTTCATCGAGGGTGACGAAGACGCCGGATGCGGCCGTCGAATAGTCCGCCGCGTCGAGCCCGCCGCCGCCCTGCAGGCTGTCGTCGCCCGCGCCGCCGACGAGGATGTCGGCGCCGACGCCGCCGACCAGCACATCGTCTCCGCCCATGCCGTAGGCGCGGCCGAAACCCTCGATGCGGTTGTTCCCGTCGTTGCCCCGGCCGATGGCGGTGGCGCTGTAATTGATCGTCGGCCCGCCGTAGAAATAGCTTTCACGCCCGCCGTGGAACAGGTTCTCGACGTTCGCGGCCAAGGTGAAGTCCTGGTAGATGGTGTAGACGGCGTCGGTCCCCTCGCCCTCAAGCTCGACGATGGTCGAAGTGGGCGTGGCGTAATAGATGTCGTCGCCTGCGCCTCCGACCAGCTCCCCTCCGCCGACGAGCGAATCCGCGCCGTCCAATCCGTACAGGTGATCGTTGCCGGCGACCGCCCCGCCGATGAGCATGTCGGCGAAATTGGTGCCGAGGACGGTGAAACTCGTGACGCCCGGTCCACTGATGCGGGCGGTGATCCCGTTCAGATTGGTTCTCGCATCAAGGAGGACGTCGAAAATCACCGGCGCCTGGAAGGCATGAATCACGAAGGCGGAGAGCTGCGAATTGGAGCCGAGGACGAAGTCCGCACGCTCGGTGGCCCAGGCTGTGAAATAGACCAGGTCCGACCCCCCGGATGCCGGTCGATAGGCGTAGAACTGGCTGGCGTTGAGGCCGACCGACAGGGTTCCGGTGAGGTCACCGAAATCGGCTTGCACCGCGTCGTAGCCGGCGTCCCCGTAAAAAGTGTCGCCGGCAAAGGAGTCGCTCGGGGTTCGGACCCAGAAAAGGCGGTCGTTCCCCTCGAGACCGTTGATCGTGTCGGTCCCGCCCAAGGGGTAGAAGTCGTCTTCGCCGCTCGTCCCCGTCAGGGTTTCCGAGCTGTTCGTTCCTGTGAATACAGGCATGGCGATCCTCCCAGGACCGTCATTCAACATCCTTAACACCATGGCACAACCCGCGTGGAGGGCCCGCCGCTCGTGGAAAGCCCCGTTTGCGGGCGCTCAGACCAGCCGGCTCTGCACCACGGCGGCCTCGATGAAGCCAGCGAACAGGGGATGCGGGGCGAAGGGGCGGCTCTTCAATTCGGGGTGATACTGCACGCCGATGAACCACGGATGGTCCTCGCGCTCCACGGTTTCGGGCAGGACGCCGTCCGGCGACAGGCCGGCGAAGGTCAGGCCCGCCTTCTGCTCGATGGCCTCGCGGTAGTTGATATTGACCTCGTAGCGGTGGCGGTGCCGTTCGCTGATCGTCGACGAGCCGTACATCTGTGCGATCTTCGAACCCGGCTTCAGCGTCGAGTCATAGGCGCCGAGACGCATGGTGCCGCCCATGTCGCCGCCCTGCTGGCGCAGGATGCGCTGGTTGCCCTGGGTCCATTCGGTCATCAGGCCGACGACGGGCTCGGTGGTCGGGCCGAACTCGGTCGAGGAGGCCTTCGGGAAGCCGGCCAGGTTCCGGGCCGCCTCGATGACCGCCATCTGCATGCCGAAGCAGATGCCGAAATAGGGGATTTTGCGCTCGCGGGCGAAGCGGGCTGCCTCGATCTTGCCCTCGGCCCCGCGCTCGCCAAAGCCGCCGGGGACCAGCACCGCGTGGGCGCCCTGCAGACGGGCCTCGCAAGCCTCGCGGTCGCCCTCGAAGGTCTCGGCCTCGACCCAGTCGATGTTGACCTTGACGTTGTTGGCCACGCCGCCGTGGTGCAGCGCCTCGATGAGGGATTTGTAGGCGTCCTTGAGCACCGTGTACTTGCCGACCACGGCCACAGTGACCTCCCCGTCGGGGTGCAGGCGGCGGCGGGCGATCTCCTGCCAGCGCGACAGGTCGGGCGCGGGCGCATCGGCGATGCCGAAATGGGCCAGCACCTCGGCGTCGAGGCCCTCGCGGTGATAGTCCAGCGGCACGGCGTAGATGTCGGCCGAGTCCATGGCCTGGATGACGCCGCTTTCGCGCACGTTGCAGAACAGGCCGATCTTGCGCTTCTCCTCGGGCGGGATCGGATATTCGCAGCGGCACAGCAGGATGTCGGGCTGGATGCCGATCGAGCGCAGCTCCTTGACCGAGTGCTGGGTCGGCTTGGTCTTCATCTCGCCGGCGGTCTTGATGAAGGGCAGCAGGGTCAGGTGGACGAAGCAGCTCTGGCCGCGCGGCAGGTCCTGGCCGAGCTGGCGGATGGCCTCGAAGAACGGCAGGCCCTCGATGTCGCCGACGGTGCCGCCGATCTCGACCAGCACGAAGTCGACCTCCTCGCCCTCGTCGGTCAGGGCCGGGGTCAGGCAGAACTGCTTGATCTGGTCGGTGACGTGCGGAATGACCTGGACCGTCGCGCCCAGATAGTCGCCGCGCCGCTCCTTCTCGAGGATGGTCGAATAGATGCGGCCGGTGGTGATGTTGTCCGACTTCGCGGCCGAGACGCCGGTGAAGCGCTCATAGTGGCCGAGGTCGAGGTCGGTCTCGGCCCCGTCGTCCGTGACGAAGACCTCGCCGTGCTGATACGGGCTCATCGTGCCCGGGTCGACGTTCAGATAGGGGTCAAGCTTGCGCAGGCGAACCTTGTAACCGCGCGCCTGCAGGAGCGCGCCGAGGGCGGCGGAGGCGAGGCCTTTTCCCAATGAGGAAACCACGCCGCCGGTGATGAACACGTAACGGGCCATGGGAGATCACTCTACCGCCGATTCGGGCGGCGTAATGCGGAGACTATGAGGGCGGGAGAGGAAGGCGGGGATAAGGGCCCCGCCCACTTTTATTGCGCCGGAGCGGGCTGGGCCGGCGCCGGTTGGGCCGGGGCGGGCTGGGCCGCGGGCGCCGAGCTGAGGAAGTCGTCCAGCGACGGGCCGGCCGGTTCGGCGGGCGTCGTGGCGGGCGCGGTCGCCGGAGTCGCAGCGCCGGTCGTCGTTTCGGCCGGGGCCGCAAGAGCGCCGACGGCGTCGCGATCGACGATCGACTGGTTCGAGCGGCTGATGTTGCCGACGATGGTCAGGCCGATGGCGCAGAGGAAGAAGGCCACCGCCAGCCACCAGGTCGTCACCGTCAGCAGGTTGCCGGCCCCACGGGCGGTCATGAAGCCCGACGGGCCGCCGCCCATGCCCAGCGCGCCGCCTTCGGAACGCTGAAGCAGGATCACGCCGGCGAGCGCGACCGAGATGAGGATCATGGCGACGAGGAGAATGGTCTGGAGCATGGCAGCCGATATGTGTGGCGCGAGGCCGCGCCGATCAAGCGGCGGCGTCTATCATTGATGAGGGACGGGAGCAAACGGGCGCTCGGACCCTCAGGCGGCGCGGATGATCGGCAGGAAATCCGCCGCCTTGAGCGAGGCGCCGCCGACCAGGGCGCCGCCGACCTCGGGCACGGCGAGGATGTCGCGGGCGTTGTCGGGCTTGACCGAGCCGCCGTAGAGGATGGGAGCGCCGGCGCTGCCGAGGCCAAGTCGCTCCAGCATGGCGGCGCGGACGGCCCGATGGATCTCCTCGATCTGCTCCAGCGTCGGGGTCAGGCCGGTGCCGATGGCCCAGACCGGCTCGTAGGCCACGGCGAACTCACCCCCCAGAACGGCCTGCGGCAGGGAATTCATCGCTTGGGTGCGCACGACCTCGACGGCGCGGCCCGCCTCGCGCTGCGCCAGCGTCTCGCCGACACAGATGATCGGGGACAGGCCCGCCCCGACCGCGGCCTCGGCCTTGGCGGAGACCAGCAGATCGGTTTCGCCGAATTCCTGACGGCGCTCGGAGTGGCCGACGATGACGAGCCTCGCTCCGGCGTCCTTCAGCATCGGCGCCGACACGCCGCCGGTGTAGGCGCCATGGGTCTCGGCCCGGCAGTCCTGGCCGCCGACCTCTATGGCGTGGCCCCGGACCGCGTCGGCCAGACGACTGATCAGGGTCGCGGGCGGGCAGATCGCCACCCGGCAGATCGCCGGCTCGGTGTGGAGCGCGGATTTCAGGTCATGGACGACGGCGTCGAGGTCGGCGGCGAGCCCGTTCATCTTCCAGTTGCCGGCGATCAGCTTCACGGATTGTTTCATCCGGCCTCTCTAGGCGGAGGTTTTCGCCAAGCCAAGCCGTCAGCGGGCCGTCAGGCGGCTTTGGGCGTCGCCATTGTCTTGCCGTGCTGGCCCGTCACCCCCTATAGGCCGAAGCGACTATCGTCGCCGCTTTCCGTCAGGACCGCTCGCCCATGATCTCCATCTTCCGCAATTTCGCGAAGTCCAAGCTCGCGATGGGCCTGCTGATCCTTACGGCGCTGGGCCTGCTGATCACCGGCGGCACCCAGACCGACATCCTGGGCAGCCTGCAGTCGCCCAAGGTCGTGCAGGCCGGCAACCGCAGCCTGAGCCCGGCGGAGTTCCGCACCGAGATGGACCGCCGTCTGGAGCAGCTCCAGGCCGAGCAGGGCCGCGCCATCACCTATGAAGAACTGCTCGCCCGGGCCCCGCTGGGCGCGATCCTCAAGGGGCGCGCCGAGGAGCTGGGCTTCTTCGCCTGGGCCTGGAAGGCCGGCATCCGCCCCGGCAACGAACTGGTCCTGCGCCAGATTCGCTCCTTCCCGGCCTTCTTCGATCCGGTCACCAACCAGTTCAGCGAGACGCTCTACCAAGGCAAGCTGACCGAGGCCAAGATGACGCCGGCCTTGCTGGAGCAGGAAATCCGCAACGATTACAGCCGCGCCCACTACGGGTCGGCGCTGGTCACCGGACTGCGCATGCCGCGCGTCTACGGGGCCCTGTACGCCAATGTGAACCAGCAGACCCGCGACGGCCGCTGGTTCGTCCTGACCCAGGCCATGGCTGGAACCGCGCCGACCCCGACCGACGCCCAGCTGACTTCGTTCATGAGCCAGAACGCCGCCGATCTGCGCATTCCGGAACTCCGTTCGGGCACGCTGGTGGTCTTCGCCAACCCGGCCGATCAGAATATCGAGATCAGCGAGGAGAAGATCCGCGCCCGCTACGAATTCCGCAAGGATACGCTGTCGCTTCCGGAACGCCGCACCTTCACCACCCTGACGGCGCCGACCCGCGCCGCCGCCGAGCGGATCGCCAACGCCCTCCGCGGCGGCCAGACCCCCGCCGCCGTCGGCCAGGCCAACGACCTGCAGCCCGCCAACTACACCGAGACTCCGCGCAGCGCGATCGGCGACCCGGCCGTGGCCGCGGCCGTGTTCGGCCTGGGTGTCGACGAGGTGTCGGCCCCCGTCCAGGCCCGTGTCGGCTTCGTGGTCGCCAAGGTCACCGGCATCGCGCCGGGCCGGGAAGTGACGCTCGAGGACGCTCGCCAGCAAATCGTGGAAGAGCTGCGCGGACAGGAAGCACGGGGCGCCATCGCCCGCCGCGTGGAGGCTTTCGAAGCCGCTCGCCGCGCCGGCAAGAGCGTCGACGAGGCGGTGCGCGAGGTCGGCGCCCAGTCGGTCCCGATCCCCGCCGTCAGCCGCGAGGGCCGCAATCGCGAGGGGCAGCAGCTGAACGTCCCGGCCCAGGTGCTGGAGGCCATGTGGAGGCTGACCGAGGGCCGCGCCAATGAGCCGGTCGCCCTCGGCGAAGGCCAGTATTTCGTGGTTCGCGTCGACGACATCACGGCGGCCGCCATGCCACCGCTCGACGACGTGCGGGAGATGGTCACCCGGGCGTGGATCGCCCGCGAGAACGTGCGCCTGCTCTCGGCCCGCTCCGACGCGCTGACCGCGCGGCTGCGGGCCGGCGAGAACATCGCCGCCGTGGCCGCCTCGGTCGGGGCCACCCTCACGACCGAGACCGGCGTCAAGCAAGAGCAGGCCTCCGTGACCCGGCTGGGCCAGGGCGTCATGACCGGCCTGTTCAATGGACGCGCCGGGCAGGTCTTCTCCCAGCCGCAGAGCGAAAACAGCGTCGTCATCGGCCGCATCGACCGGATCAGCGCCCCAACCCCTGCCCTGGTGGCGGAAGAGGCGCAGCAGTGGCGGGCCCGTCTCGGCGCCGCGAGCGGCGATCCGCTGTTCGCCGCCGCCGTGGCCGCCGCCGCCGAGCGCATGAAGGCGACCTATGACGAGGACCTCGCCCGGCAGGCCCTGGGCGTCGGGGCGACGCCGGCGGCGCCGGGCGCGCCCGCCGGACGATGACTCCGGACGGCGGCTCGCCGTGGCCCGCCTTCGAGGCGGGCTGGGCCGCGGGCCGGGCGCAGGTCGTGGTGCGGCGGCTCGTCGACGACCTTGAGACGCCCGTCTCGGCCTTCCTGAAGGTCGGGCACGGCCGCACCCACGCTTTCCTGCTGGAGTCGGTCGAGGGCGGCGCGGTCAACGGCCGCTATTCGATCATCACCCGCGAGCCGGACGTGGTCTGGCGCTGCCGCGACGGCCGGGCGGAGCTGGCTCGCGGCAAGGGGGCCTTTTCGGCGGAGAGCGGCGACCCCCTCGCCTCGCTGCGCCAGCTGATCGCGGCCTCCCGGCTTGAGCTGCCGGACGACCTGCCGCCGATGGCCGCGGGCCTGTTCGGGGTGTTCGGCTATGACATGGTGCGGCTGCTCGAGCCGCTGGGCGCGCCCAATCCCGATCCGCTGGACCTTCCCGACGCTGTGCTGACGCGGCCGTCGCTGGTGGCCATCTTCGATTCGGTGAAGCATGAGATCGTGCTGGTCTCGGCGGCATATCCCGACGGCGGCGCGGCCGCCCGGGAAGCCTTCGCGGCGGCCCTGCTCCGGCTCGACGCGTTCGAGGCGGACCTGCGCCGGCCGCTGCCCGCCCTGCCCGCGCCGGTGGAGGCGGCCGCGCCGCCCTTCGCCTCACCGGTCGACGAGACGGCCTTCGGCGCGATGGTGGCCAAGGCCAAGGACTACATCGCCGCCGGAGACATCTTCCAGGTGGTGCTGAGCCATCGCTTCGCCGCGCCGTGGTCGGGCGATCCGTTCGCCTTCTACCGCTCACTGCGGCGGCGCAATCCGTCGCCGTATCTGTTCTTCCTCGATTTCGGCGACTTCCAGCTGGCCGGGTCGAGCCCGGAAATTCTGGTGCGCCTGAAGGACGGGCGGGTGACCATCCGGCCGCTGGCCGGCACCCGGCCGCGCGGCGAGACGCCCGAACAGGACCGGGCGCTGGAGGCCGAACTGCTGGCCGACCCCAAGGAGCGGGCCGAGCACCTGATGTTGCTGGATCTGGGCCGCAACGACGTCGGCCGGGTCGCCGCGCCGGGCACGGTCGAGGTCACGGAAAGCTTCAAGGTCGAGCGCTACAGCTCTGTGATGCATATCGTTTCCGACGTGCAGGGGCAGGCCGATCCGCGGCTGGACGCGGTCGATACCCTGCTGGCCGCCCTGCCCGCCGGGACGCTGTCCGGCGCGCCCAAGGTGCGGGCCATGGAGATCATCGACGAGCTGGAGAGCGAGAAACGCGGCGTCGGCTACGGCGGCGGAGTCGGCTATATCTCGGCCGGGGGCGAGGCGGACATCTGCATCGTGCTGAGGACCGCCCTGTTCGCCGACGGCAGGATCCACGTCCAGGCCGGCGCGGGGGTGGTCGCGGACAGCGACCCGACCGCCGAATACGCAGAGACTAAAGCCAAGGCCCGGGCGCCGATGGGCGCGGCGGAGGACGCCTGGCGCTATCCGTTCGGGAACAGGGGCTGAGCCACGGCCGGTTCCTCGAAGCGGATGCCGGGACCGAGCACCAGCACCCCGGCCATCATCACCGCGGCGGCGGCGGCGAGGCCGGCGGCGGCGAGCGCGGCCCACGGGTTGGCGCGTCGGGTCTGCGGCCTCAGCAGAACCCGCGCCTTGTCGATCGTCGTGCCGGCCATGCGAGCCCCTCCGCTGGAAACCCCAGTTCGCCCGATCGTGGTTAACGAAGACTTACCCGAGAGCCTGCTTGGCGCGGGACCAAGCACCGCCTAGAAGCCGAGGCATGATCCTTGTCGTCGACAACTACGACAGCTTCACCTGGAACCTGGTCCACTACCTCGCGGAACTGGGGGCGGAAACGCGCGTGGTGCGCAACGACGACCTGACCGCGGCCGAGGCGCTGGCGATGAAGCCCGACGCACTGCTGCTGTCGCCGGGGCCGTGCACCCCGAACGAGGCCGGCATCTGCCTGCCGTTGCTGGACACCGCGCCGCTGAACATGCCGATCTTCGGCGTCTGCCTCGGCCATCAGGCCATGGGTCAGGCGTTCGGCGGCGACGTCATCCGCGCCAAGAGCCTGATGCACGGCAAGACCTCGCCGATCGAGCACGACGGCCGCAGCGTCTTCGCCGGCCTGCCCTCGCCCTTCACGGCGACCCGCTATCACTCGCTGGCGGTGAAGCGGGAGACCCTGCCGGAGGCGCTGGAGGTCACCGCCTGGACAGCCGACGGCGAGATCATGGGACTGGCCCACAGGACCCGGCCGATCCACGGCGTGCAATTCCATCCCGAGTCGATCGCCACCGAGCACGGCCACGACCTGCTGGCCAATTTCCTCGACCTGGCCGGCATCAAACGCACGGCGATGGTCTGAGGTGGCGGACGGTTTCAAGCCCCTGCTGGCCAAGCTGGTCGACGGCCGCGTGCTGTCGGACGAGGAGGCGCACGCCTTCTTCGCCGCCTGCCTGAGAGGCGAGCCGACACCGGCTCAGGTGGCGGCCGCCGTGACCGCCCTGCGCATCCGCGGCGAGACGGTGGGCGAGATCGCGGCCTTTGCCAGCGCCATGCGCGAGGCGGCCCTGACGCTGGATCACCCGTACGACGTCATCGACACCTGCGGCACCGGCGGGGACGGCCAGCACACCTACAACATCTCCACCGCGGCCGCGCTGGTGCTGGCGGGCGCCGGACTGAAGGTGGCCAAGCACGGCAATCGGGCGCTGAGCTCGAAGTCGGGCTCGTCGGACGTGCTGGCGGCGCTGGGGGTCAATCTCGCGGCCACGCCGGCGCAGCAACTTCGCGCGCTCGACCGGGCCGGCATCGCCTTCCTGTTCGCCCCCGCCTACCACGGGGCCATGCGCCACGTCGGGCCGGTGCGGGCGGAGATCGGCTTCCGCACGGTGTTCAACCTGCTCGGGCCGCTGTCGAACCCGGCGTCGGCGAAGCGGCAGGTGATGGGCGTCTACGATCCCCGCCTGCTGGAGCCGCTGGCGGAGGTGCTGGGTCGGCTGGGGGCGGAGCGGGCGTGGACGGTGCATGGTCAGGGGCTGGATGAGCTGACCACCACGGGCGCGACCGAGGTAGCGGAGTGGAAGGACGGAGCGGTGCGCCGCTTCACCGTCACGCCGGAGGACGCCGGCCTGTCCCGCGCGGATATAGCCGACCTGCGCGGCGGCGACGCCGAGGAGAATGCGGCGGCGCTGGAGGCGCTGCTCGACGGGGCGAAGGGCGCGTATCGGGACGTGGTGCTGCTCAACGCGGCGGCGGCGCTGGTGGTGGGCGACCGGGCGGCCGATCTGGCCGAAGGCGCGGCGCTGGCGGCGGCGGTGATCGACGACGGCCGCGCGGCGCGGGCGCTCGCGGCTCTGGTCGAGGCGACGAATGCGCCGATCGAGGAAGAGCCGGCGTGACCATCGACGTGCTGGAGCGGATCGCCGCCTACAAGCGGGAAGAGGTTGCGGCGCGCAAGGTGGCGCTGTCGCAGGACGCCATCGAGACGCGGGCGCGGCAGGCGTCGGCGCCGCGGGGTTTCCGGGCCGCGCTGGACCGCCACGTCGAGGAGACCGGACGGCCGGCCCTGATCGCCGAGATCAAGAAGGCCAGCCCGTCGAAGGGACTGATTCGCGAGGACTTTGACCCGCCGGCGCTGGCGAGGGCCTATGAGCGCGGCGGGGCGACCTGCCTGTCGGTGCTGACCGACGGGCCGAGCTTCCAGGGCGACGACGCCTTTCTGGGCGCCGCGCGCGAGGCGACCGCCCTGCCCTGCCTGCGCAAGGATTTCCTCGTTGACCCGTGGCAGGTGGCCGAGAGCCGGGCGCTGGGGGCGGACTGCATCCTCATCATCCTCGCCATGATCGATGACGCGCTGGCCGCCGAACTGCTGGCGGAGGCGGAGCGGCTCGGCATGGACGCCCTGATCGAAACCCACGACGAGGCCGAGATGGCCCGGGCCTGCAAGCTGGGCGGCGACCTGGTCGGGATCAACAACCGCTCGCTACGGACCTTCGAGGTCGATCTGGAGGTCACCGAGCGACTGGCCATGCTGAGCCCGGTGCGGGCGTTGCTGGTGGCCGAGAGCGGCATCTTCACGCCTGACGACGTCGCGCGGGTGTCGGCGGCGCATGCCCAAGCCATCCTCGTCGGCGAGAGCCTGATGCGTCAGGATGACGTGGAGATGGCGACGCGGGCGTTGCTCGACTAACGTGTAGAACGTACCGCGCTAAGGGGAATCATGCGTGCTGCCTTGCTCGCCACAGCGCTCCTTCTAGGATCGGCGGCCACCGCATCTGCGGCCGATTTCCGCGTCATCGCCGAGACTCCCGAAGAGCTCTGGTTCATCGAACCGGCGGCAATCACAATCGACGAGAATGGACTTCGGCGCGCCCACATCTATCAAGCGGCTGAACGGGGACAGGTTCTCGGAGGAAGGACAGTCCGCTTCACGGACAAGCTGTTTGTCTTCGATTGCGATGCGGGGACCATCATCCGGAAGAGTTCATTTTCATGGACGAGAAGTTCGCGACAATCCGACGGGCGCCATTCCCCGAGGCCGAGGGACGAAGGGCGGACCCGAAGTCCACCTACGGGCGACTCATGGCGGCTGTCTGCCCGGCCGACGACCCACCGCCGGTACGGACGATCACGGCCGCGAACTGGATGGACGCGGCGGCTCGGCGCTGAGGCCCTCGCCGGACCGGTAACCAGACCTTAACCGGAACAGCACAGGAACACCTTGTGGACGTTTGCGGTTTGTTCCGCTAGCGTTCCCGAAACGGGATTCGCCCAGAGGTCTCCATGCTCACGCGCAAACAGCACGAACTGCTGATGTTCATCCACGAACGGATCAAGGAGACGGGCGTCTCCCCCTCGTTCGACGAGATGAAGGAGGCGCTGGATCTGGCGTCGAAGTCGGGCATCCACCGGCTGATCACGGCGCTGGAGGAGCGCGGCTTCATCCGGCGGCTGGCGCACAGGGCGCGGGCGCTGGAGGTGGTCAAGCTGCCGGAACAGGCCACTACAGGCGCGCCGCGCGGCCGGGCCGGATTCACGCCGGGGGTCATCGAGGGCGGGGGACGGCGGATCGCGGCGGAGCCGGCCAACGACACCCGCGAACTGTCGGTCATGGGCAAGATCGCCGCCGGCACGCCGATCGCCGCCATCGAACACGAGCAGGCCCGCTATCCGGTGCCTGAGGCCATGCTGGGCGCCGGCGAACACTACATGCTCGAGATCGAGGGCGATTCGATGATCGAGGCCGGCATCCTCAATGGCGACCTGGTGGTCATCAAGCGCGTCGACACCGCCTCGTCGGGCGAGATCGTCGTGGCCCTGGTCGAGGGCGAGGAAGCGACGCTGAAGCGGCTGCGCAAGAAGGGCGGCTCGATCGCCCTGGAGCCGGCCAACCGCAACTACGAGACCCGCATCTTCGGACCGGATCAGGTCGAGGTGCAGGGCAAGCTGATCGGCCTCATCCGCCGCTATCACTGACGGGTCGCCGAGTCGTCCCGGCTCTTCGCTGCGGCCGGGATGACAAGACATGCGCCTGTTCCCTTGTCATCCCGGAAACGGTGTAGCCGTTATCCGGGACCACGGCCGGTCGCCGCGCACCTCAGCCGACCAGACCGCGCGCCAGCGGTTGGCCGCCGCCGGGCCGTCCCGCCACAACTCCACCGCCCCGCCGCGGGCGTAATCGATGCCGTCCAGCACGAGCCGCCCCTCACATGACGCCGGCAGAACGGGGACCGGGGCGCGGACGCTGACCACTGGCGCGGCCCGGCACAGGGCGTCCAGCTGCTCCGCCGACGGCGCGCGACGACCCCACCACAGGGCGAGCGGCCCCGCCGCGGGCGCCGCGGGCGCGCAGGAGAAGCGGGTGCAGGTCCAGTTCTCCTCCGGCGGCTCGATCGGGGTGACGCCGCGCCGCCGGGACCAGACATCCACCGCGAACTGGCGCACGCCGGGACGGGCGACGACCGCCTGGCCGGCCACGACCCAGGCGGCGTTGGTCCCGCCATCGCCGATCCACAGATCCGGAGCCGGCGCCCTCGGCCAGATCATCACCGCGGCCGCGAACGGCAGCCCTGCCCAGCGCAGCCGCCCCCGCCACAGGCAGCAGAACAGCACGCCGAGGAAGGCGATGGGCAACACATAGTCCGGCGCGCTGGCCACCGTCCGCACCGCGCCGGGCAGGCTCGCCGTCCAGGCGCCGATGGCCAGCATCAGTTCGATGCCCCTGGCCGCCAGCCACAGGAAGGGCGCCCCCAGCCCCAGCGGCTCCAACAAGGCGCCAAGCGCCAGCGCCGGCATGATCAGAAAGTCGGACACCGGGGCTGTCGCCAGGTTCGCGGCGAGGCCGTACATGGCCGTGCGGTTGAAATGCTGCATCGCGAACGGCCCCGTCGCCGCGCCCGCGACGAGGCTGGCGAGGATGGCGGCGCCGATCCAGGCACCGGTGCGCTGGACGATCAGGATCGGCAAGGGCGCCGATATCTCGCGCGGCCGGCTCGGCCAGGCCTCGACCAGCGCCACCAGCGCCGCGGTGGCGGCGAAGGACATCTGGAAGCCCGGGGTGACGATCGCCTCAGGCTGCAGCAGCAGCACCACGAAGGCGGCCACCGCCAGCGCGTGCATGGTGATGGCCTGCCGGTCCAGCAGGATGGCGATGAAGGCGATCGAGGCGGTGATGGCGGCGCGCTCGGCCGGCGGCGGATGGCCGGAGACCACCAGATAGGTCCCGACCGCCACGAGGCCCGCCCACGCGGCCAACTTCTTGCCCGACACGCGCAGCGCCAGCCACGGCCAGGCGGCGACCAGCAGGCGCACGAGGAAGAAGGCGAAGCCGCCCACCACGGCCATGTGCAGGCCGGAGATCGACAGGATATGGGCCAGGCCGGAATCGCGCATCACATCGACGTCCGCCGGATCGAGCCACGCCTCGTGGCCCGTGGTCATGGCGGCGGCGACGCCCCCGGCGCGCTCGCCCTGCCGCGCTACGATGCGTTTGGCCAGATCGTAGCGGACGCCGTTGACCCACATGGCCGCGCGCAGGCTCCACGGCGGTTCGGGCAGAAAGGCGGGCCGGACCTCGCCCAGTCCGAAGGCCACCCCGCCCATCGACTGGAAGAATGCGTTGCGGCCGAAGTCGTAGGCCCCGGGGCTGGCGGACGCGGGCGGCGGATTGAGGATGGCGAACAGGCGCACCGCCTGCCCCGGCTCGGGCGCGGCCCCCCGCACGGTCGCGCGCAGGCGCACCGGCGTGTCCTCCGGCGCGAGGCCGTCGATGCGGACCGGGGCGATGACCACGCGCGGGCCGGCGGCGCCCGGGCTGTCGACATCGACGACCCACCCCTCGACCACGGTCGGTTCGCTCATGGCCGGTGCTATCGGGGCCGCAACGGCGTCGGTGCGCAGCTTGGCGACGGCGATCCCGAGGGCGAAACAGGCCAGCAGCATCAGCGGCAAGGTCCACATCCGGCTCCGCTGCAGCCGCCGGGCGCCGAGCCAGGCCGCGGCGGCCAGAGTAGCGCCGGCGAGCAGTGGCCACGCGGCAGGCTCGGTCTTCAGCGAGAAGTAGACGGCGCAGCCGCCGCCCAGCGCCACCGGCGCCCACAACCGCCAGCGCAGCGCCTGCAGCGCCCATTGAGCCTGCAGAAATCCCGCCAGACGCGCGCGGAGGCTGGGCATAGCCGGAAGCGGCGGTATAACGCCCGCCATGACCTCCCCGCCCACTTCCGCGCCCGAAGTCGTCACCCGCTTCGCCCCCTCGCCGACCGGCTTCCTGCACATAGGCGGCGCTCGCACGGCGCTTTTCAACTACCTGTACGCCCGCCGGCACAACGGCCGGTTCCTGGTCAGGGTCGAAGACACGGATCGCGAGCGATCGACCGAGGCGGCGGTCAAGGCCATCTTCGACGGCCTGAGCTGGCTGGGCCTGTTCGCCGACGACGAGCCGGTGTTCCAGTTCTCCCGCGCCGAGCGGCACCGCGAGGTGGCGAATGTTTTGCTCGAGACCGGCCACGCCTACCGCGATTTCCTGACCGCCGAGGAGACCGGCGCCCTGCGCGACGCCGCCAAGGCCGAGGGCCGCACCTTCGAGTCCCCGTGGCGCGACCGCACCCCGACCGTCGACGATCTGGCGAAGCCGCACACCGTGCGCTTCCGCCGGCCCGCCGATGCACCCGTCGTGGTCGAGGACGCCGTGCAGGGACCGGTGCGCTGGGAGTCGGCCTCGCTGGACGACCTCGTCATCCTGCGCTCCGACGGAGCCCCGACCTATAATCTGGCCGTGGTGGTCGACGACCACGACATGGGCGTCACCCATGTGATCCGCGGCGACGACCATCTGAACAACGCCGGGCGCCAGAGCCTGATCTACGACGCGCTCGGCTGGACCCGGCCGACCTTCGCCCATATCCCGCTGATCCACGGCCCCGACGGGGCCAAGCTGTCGAAACGACACGGGGCGCAGGCGGTGCACGAGTACGCCGAGATGGGCTACCTGCCCGAGGCCATGCGCAACTACCTGGCGCGGCTGGGCTGGGCGCATGGCGACGACGAGCTGTTCTCCGACGCCCAGGCCATCGCGTGGTTCGATTTGCCTGAGATCGGCCGGGCCCCGGCACGGCTGGATTTCGACAAGCTGGCCCACGTCAACGCCCACTGGATCCGGCTGGCCGACGACGACCGGCTGGCCAAGCTGACACTCGACGTGCATCTGGCGCGCGGCCATGCGCTCGGCCCGGACGACGAAGCGCGGCTGGCGCGGGCCATGCCGTTCGTGAAGGACCGGGCGAAGACCACGCTGGAACTGGCCGACCAGACGGCTTTCGTCCTGAAGAAGCGGCCGATCGCCATCGAACCCAAGGGTCTCGCCCAGCTCACCGGCGAGGCCGCCGGACGGATTGGACGGCTGCGCGACCGGCTGGCCCTGTTCGAAAGCTGGGACGTGTTCGCGCTCGAGGCCGAGCTCAAGGCTTTCGCCGAGGAAGAGGCCGTTGGTTTCGGCAAGATCGGCCCGGCCGCCCGGGCCGCGCTGACCGGCGGTTCGGCCTCACCGGACATCGCGAAAACTTTGGCGGCGCTGGGGCGGGAAGAGAGCCTCGGCCGTTTGAATGATGCGCTGCAACAGACTATCTGACTTTCATAGCGAAACCACGACCCGCCGCCTCCCCCGTGCGAGGCCGCTGTCTGATCAAGGGGCCCATATGACTGAACTCGCCAAACCTGCCGGCTCGGCCACTCTCACCTACGGCGACAAGTCCGTGGAACTGCCGGTGCTGGCGGGTTCGACCGGGCCCGACGTGATCGACATCCGCAAACTGTACGGGGCGACCGACGCCTTCACCTACGACCCCGGCTTCACTTCGACGGCCGCCTGCGAAAGCGCCCTGACCTTCATCGACGGCGACAAGGGCGTGCTGCTGCACCGCGGCTATCCGATCGACCAACTGGCCTCGAAGTCGAACTTCGTCGAGGTCTGCCATCTGCTGCTGCACGGCGAACTGCCGACAGCCTCCGAATACGAGGCTTTCGAGCGCAACATCACCATGCACACGATGCTGCACCAGCAGTTCGACCGCTTCTTCGAGGGCTTCCGCCGCGACGCCCATCCGATGGCGATCATGGTCGGCACGGTGGGGGCGCTGTCGGCCTTCTACCACGACAGCCTGGACATTCATGATCCGGTGCAGCGGAACATCTCGGCCATCCGCCTGATCGCCAAGATGCCGACCATCGCCGCGCGGGCCTACAAGTACCACATCGGCCAGCCCTTCGTTTCGCCGCGCAACGACCTGAACTACGCCGAGAATTTCCTGCGCATGTGTTTCGCCGTTCCGGCCGAGGACTATGAAGTCAATCCGGTGCTGGCGCGGGCCATGGACCGCATCTTCATCCTCCACGCGGACCACGAGCAGAACGCCTCCACCTCGACGGTGCGGCTGGCCGGGTCGTCGGGCGCCAATCCGTTCGCCTGTATCGCCGCCGGCATCGCCTGCCTGTGGGGCCCGTCGCATGGCGGGGCCAACGAGGAGGCCCTGAACATGCTCAGGGAGATCGGCACCCCGGACCGCATCCCCGAGTTCATCGAGGGCGTGAAGGCCAAGAAATACAAGCTGATGGGCTTCGGCCACCGGGTCTACAAGAACTACGACCCGCGCGCCAAGGTGATGAAGGAGAGCGCCGACGAGGTGCTGGAGGCGGTCGGCGACAAGAACGATCCGCTGTTTCAGGTCGCCAAGGAGCTGGAGCGGATCGCGCTCAACGACGAGTATTTCATCGAGCGCAAGTTGTTCCCGAACGTCGACTTCTATTCCGGCATCACCCTGTCGGCGATGGGCTTCCCGACCTCGATGTTCACCGTGCTGTTCTCGCTGGCCCGCACGGTCGGCTGGATCGCCCAGTGGCAGGAGATGATCGGCGATCCGACCCAGAAGATCGGACGCCCGCGTCAGCTCTACACCGGGCCGACCGAACGCGACTTCGTGCCGATCCAGCAGCGGGGCTGAAGCCGCTACACGCAACAGCAAACGGCGCCGGGGCAACAGCTCCGGCGTCTTTCGTTTGCAGCCCGCCTACCAGCATCGGCGTCTCGTCGCGGTCAGGGCTTGCAGTTCGGCCACGAACGTCGCGTGGTCCCTGACCATCGGGTCCTCGTCCGCGCCCGAAGCGAGCGCCTCCGCCTCCGCGACGAGTCCCTGGACCTCGTCGGTCGTTCCCGCCCCGAGAGCGGCCAGCGCCTTCGCGCGGGCCCGCAGCAGCAGAACGGCGGCGAGCGGATAGCGGCCCGCCAGCCGCGAGGCCCACAGGGGAACGTCATCGTGACCGCCCCTGATCTCGCCGGCGCGCGCCATGATCACGGCTGAGGCTTCGCGCGGGGCCGGCCAAGTCATCAGAAACGCGAGGCCGCGCATCGCGTCGGGGTGAGTCGCGGCGAGTCCGAACGCCCGGTCGAGGGCCACGACGTCCTCGAAATCGGGCAGACGGGTGAGGAATGTTCTCAGGTCGTCGGCGGACAGCGTGCGCTCGAAGCGGGCCCATCGCGCTTCGTCGGCTTCCTCCCGGCGCCCTTCGGCCTCGAGAACCGCGATCTCGGCGGAGGACCACGCATCGGGCGGCGGTGCCGGCTCGCCCGCCCGTCCCCAGCGACTCTTCGGGACGGCGGCGGGCCGTGAAGCCTCAAGTGCGTCGCGCGCCTCTTTGGCGCGTCCGGCCAAGGCGAGCCGGCGGGCGATCTCGGCCCCGATCTCCGGCTTGCGGGCGTCGTCGTCGGGGATCGAATGAATCCAGGCGTCGAGATCGCCGCCCCGGTCCGCCAGCTTGCGCACGACCAGCGCCAGCCGCCCGGTCGGCTTCGGCCCGTGCGACAGGTCCGCGAGAAGCCGTCGGGCGAGGGCCGGGTCGAGGGCATGAGCGCCCCGTCCGACCCACGCCGCCCATTGATTGAGCCGCGTCGACAGGGCCTCGGCGAGAACGGGCGCCGCAACATCCGGTCCGGCCGCCGAGGCCACCGCCGCGAGATCGACGGCGGCGGCGTCGAACAGCAGCGGCAACTCTCCCTTGGCGTCGCTGACCCGCACGCTCAAGGCGGGATACAGGTCGAACCACGCCACCAGCCTGTCGAGCGCCAGCCGCACGTCGAGGGGCGCCAGCCGTTCGCAGATGATCCGCAGCAGGGAGCGCAGGTCGTTGATCAGGGCCGGGCGCTTCCGCCACGACACCCGGGTCCGGCTGGCGGCGAGGGCGGTCAGCCGCTTGTCGATCTCGAAGGCGAGGTCAGCCGCGCCCACGTCGGCGGCCAGTTCCATGCGCAGCCGCCGCTTCAGACCGGCGTCGGCCGCCGCGGCCTCGATCAGAAGGTCGGCGAGGCGTTCCGCGCCCAGCGCCGCCAGGTTCAGGGCCGAAACCGTCTTCTTCGCCGCCGAGGGTCGCTTCGCCATCCGTCCGTGAACCGTTGCCCTGAGACCAGGGATCCCATCCCAACGCATGAGCGGGCGCCGTGTGCGACTAGCGGCCTTCCTTCGCTGCGATGACCCGCAGCACCGCATCCGCCGCGGTCTCCGACGGATCGCGACCGTCCCGGCCCATCAGGTCCAGCGCCGCCGTCTGCCGGGCCGCCTGATGGGCTCGGGCCTCCGGGTCGGACAGCAGGCGTCCAACCTCGGCGGCGAGCTTCTCCGGCGTGGCGTCGTTCTGGATCAGCTCCTTCGCGATCTCCTCGTCCGCCGCGTGGTTGAACAGGGTCGCGTATTTGCCGGTGAAGAACGGCTTCATGATCGCGTAGCTGAGCGGCTGGAAGCGGTAGGAGATCACCATCGGTGCGCCTGCCAGCGCCAGTTCGGTGGAGACCGTCCCGCTGGTCGCCAGGGCCACGGTGGCGGCCTTCATGGCGGAGTATTTCTCCGATTCCGGGACGAGATGGGCGCGGAACGGCCAGGCGGCGACCTCGGCGGTGACCAGGTCGGCCACGGTCCCGGCGGCCACGACGGCGACCTCCAGGGTGGGGTCGGCCCGCTTCAGCCGGGCCACGGCGGCCTCGTAGACGGGCGTCATGAGGCGAATCTCGGACGGGCGGCTCCCGGGCAGGACCAGTAGCAGGGGCGCCTCGGCGGCGATGCCGCGCGAAGCCCGGAAGCCGGCTGGGTCGGCCCCGCTCATGTCCACGTGCAGCGCCTGCGAGCCGACGACCGTGGTCGCCAGTCCCTCGCGTTCGAACCACGGCGCGTCGAAGGCATAGAGGGCCAGCAGGTGGTCGACGGAGTCGGCCAGCGTCCTGGCCCGGCCGGGACGCGAGGCCCAGACCTGAGGACCGACGTATTTGATCAGCGGCACACCGGGCAGGACCGCCCGGATCGCCTTGGCCACCCGGATGGTAAAGCCCCAACTGTCGACCAGCACGACGGCGTCCGGCCGCTCGGCCACCGCCAGCGCCGCGGTGTCGGCAACCCGCCGCTTGACGACGCGATAGGCCTTGAGTCCCTCGAGCCAGCCGAGCACCGACAGGTCGGCGATGTCGAACGGGCTTGCGACGCCGACCTCGGCCATACGCGGACCGCCGACGCCGACGAAGACCACGTCGTCCCCCAGCCGGGCCTTGAGCGCCCTGGCGAGCCCCGCGCCGAGCACGTCGCCCGAAGCCTCGGCGGCGACGAGCATAACCTTGAGCGGACGGCTCACCGGGTCTCGCCCCAGACGAACAACCCCAACCGGTCGGCGGCCTCGACGATGGCGGAATGGTCGATGAGGATCAGCTTGCCCGCCACGCCGCCGATCCCGGCCAGCCCGGCGGCCGCGGCCAGCTCGACCGTCTGCGCCCCCATCACCGGCATGTCGACCCGCAGGTCCTGGATCGGCTTGGGCGCCTTGCCGAGCGCGCCCTTGCGGGCCGCCGCCGAGCCCCGCAGGTCGGCCGGAAGCCCCGCGACGCGGGCCAGCATGGCGTCAGTGCCCTCCTGCGCCTCGACCGCGAGCACCAGGCCGTCGCACACGACCGCGCCTTGACCGATGTCGAGTTCCCCCGCCTTTTCCGCGACATGCAGCGCCTTCTTCAGGTCCTGCAGCTGTTCCTGCGTCGGCATGATCGCGCCCAGCGCTCCCGCCGGCATCGTCTCGCCGCCGAGAATGTCGTCCGCGCCCTCAATGGCGTAGCCCTCGCCTTCGAACACCGAGAGGATCTTGCGCAGCAGGGCGTCGTCGCCCTTGGCCGCCTCGGCGATGATGCCCGGCAGCAGGGTCATGCCCTTGAAGTCGGGCTTCAGGCTCTTGAAGTCGGGGCGGTTGACCGTGCCGGCGAAGCAGACGGCGTCGCAACCGGCCTTCTTCAGGGCCGAGAGCACCCGGCCGATCTCGGCCATGCCGGCGTCGACGCCCGGGTAGCGGGCCAGATGGGGATCGGCGAACCCGGCCAGCCGGATCACAAACACCGGCCGCCCCTCGGCCTCGCAGCGGGCGGCGACGGACAGCGGCAGGGCTCCGCCGCCGGCGATCAGGCCCAGCTTGCTCATTCGCCCGGCAGGCAAAGCGGACGTTTGCCGTCCTCGCGGATGAAGACCACGATCTCCATTATCTCGGGCAAATCGGCGTACTCAGTCGCCGCCGCGTCAACCCGGTCGGCGAAGGTCCCCTGCCCTTCGAACAGGTCGCGGTAGGCGGCCAAAAGCCGGCGGATGGCGTCCTTGCCGTAGCCCTTGCGCTTGAGCCCGATCAGGTTGAGGCCGTGCAGCCGCGCGTGGTTCCCCCAGGCCGAGCCGTAGGGAATGACGTCGCGGGTCACCGCCGCCAGCCCGCCGACGATGGCGCCCTGCCCCACCCGGCCATTCTGGTGCACGGCGCAAAGCCCCCCGAGGAAGACCTTGGAGCCGATCCGGGCGTGGCCGCCGAGGGTGGCGTTGTTGGCCATGACCACATTGTCGCCGACCACGGAGTCATGACCGATGTGGGCGCCGGTCATGAAGAGGCCGTTCGAGCCCACCCGGGTGACGCCCGCGCCCTGGGGCGTGCCGCGGTTGAAGGTGCAGTGTTCCCGGATGAGATTGTCGGCGCCGATCTCCAGCGTGACCGTTTCGCCCTTGTACCCGCCGTGCTGCGGATCGCCGCCGATGACGGCGAAGGGATGAATGACCGTGCGGGCGCCCACCGTGGTGTCCTGCTGGATCACCACATGACTGACCAGACGCACGCCCTCGTGCAGGGCGACGCCGGGGCCGATGACGCACCAGGGGCCGATCTCGACGCCGTCCGCCAGCTTCGCGCCCGCATCGACGATGGCGGTGGGATGGAGGCTCACGTCGCGGCCGGCTGGTCGAGGGTGACCATCATGGCGGCGAAGTCGGCCTCGGCGGCCAGCTTGCCGTCGATGAAGGTCTCGCCGCGGAATTTGAAGATGTCGCCGCGCTGTTTCGTCACCACCACCTTCATGCGCAGCTGGTCGCCGGGGCGGGCCGGCTTGCGGAAGCGGACGCCGTCGATCGACATGAACATGATGATCTTCCCCTCGACCGTGACGTCCATGGTCTTGGACATCATCAGCGCGCCGGTCTGGGCCATGGCCTCGATGATCATGACGCCGGGCATCACCGGATCGATCGGGAAGTGGCCCGGGAAAAATGGCTCGTTGTGGGTGACGTTCTTGATGCCGGTGATCGAGGTTCCCGACACGAAATCCTCGGCCTTGTCGACAAGGAGGAAGGGATAGCGGTGCGGCAGGCGCCGCATCACCTCGGCATAGTCGATGATCCCCCCGGCTCCCGTTTGGTCAGTCATTCCCGCTGTTCCCTGCGCGCGCCTTTCCGGACGCCTGTTTGGCGAGCCAGACCGCTTCACGCAAGAACTGTCGGAGAGGTTTCGCCGGATACCCCGACCAGGTCTCGCCCGAGGGAATATCCTGCAGGACGCCGGCGCCGGCCGCGACCCGGGCGCCGTCGCCGATGCTGAGGTGGTCGCCCACGCCCGCCTTGCCGCCGAACATGACGCCGTCGCCGACCGTCACCGAGCCCGACAAGCCTGTCTGCGCCGCCATCAGGCAGTTGCGCCCGATCACGCAGTTATGGCCGATCATGCAGAGGTTATCGATCTTGGTGTTCTCGCCGATCACCGTATCGTCATAGGCCCCGCGGTCGATGCAGGTGTTGGCGCCAACGCTGACGCCGTCCTGCAGGATCACCCGGCCCAGCTGGGGCACATCGACCGGACCGGTGCGCGACCCGGCGGCGCCGAACCCGGGTTCGCCGATGCGCGCGCCGGACAGCAGACGGACCCGGTCGCCGATCAGGGCGAAGCCGATGGTGACATTGGAGCCGACAATGCTGTCGCGGCCGATCTGCACGCCGGGGCCGATGACGGTGTTGGCCCCGATCCGGCTACCGCGGCCAATTCGGGCGCCGGCGCCCAGCACCACCCCCGGCCCGAGCACGACGGTCTCGTCCTCCACCGCCTCTTCAGCCGGAGCGGGACGGATCAGGGCGATGGGGCGGTGGAACAGCAGCGACGCCCGGGCCCAGGCCGCCTGGGCCTCTCCCGAGACGATGACGGCGGCGCCGGCGGGCGCCGACCCGACGGCGGACGCCGGAACGATCACGCAACCGGCGGCGGACTCAGCCAGCGCCGAAAGGAAGCGGCGGTCGCCGAGGAAGGCGACATCGCCCGCCGCGGCGGTCGCCAAAGGCGCGACGGCGGAGACCTTTCGGTCCCCGCCGCGCGAGACTTCGCCGCCGATCCGGCCCGCGAGCTCGCCGACCGTCAGGGCCGGCAGCTGCTCGAAGAACCGCCCATCGGGGCCTCGGCCCATATTACTGGGCCGGCTGGGCCGGAACCGCCATCCGCGAGAAGGCCGGCAGTGTCGGCAGGGCCGCGTTCAGGCGCTGGATCGCCATTTCGGTCAGGTCCATCTGCGGGTTGGCGCGCATCACGGCGTCGGCGCTCAGCAGAATGCCGCAGCCCCGCTCGGCGTAGAGCGTGCCGAGGATGGGGTCGACCGCCTGGCCGATCTGCTGCTGCTGATAGGCCAGGGTGTAGCGCAGTTCCCCGGTGCGGGTCTGGCGCAGGGTCTCGAACTCGCGATAGCGGGTCTCGAGCGCCTGGGCGCGCTGCTGCAGCTGATCCTGCGGGATCGAGGCCTGGCCCTGCTGCAGGGCCTGACCTTCAGTCTGGATATACTGCTCGTACGGGCCGAGTTCAGCGGTCACTTCCTGTTGCAGGCGTTGCAGGCCGGCGACGAGAGACTGGCCGGCGGTCGACTGGGCCATCAGGCGGTCGTGGTGGTAGATGCAGACGCCCGGGACGACGGGGCCGAAATTCTGGTCCTGGGCGGCGGCGGCCGAGCCGGCCAGCGTGGCGAGGGCGAAAGCGCCGAAAGCGAGGGTTTTCATGGGTATGCCTTTGAGCGGGCCCCGGGGGCCCGTCGGTTAGAACTGGGTTGAGGTCGAGAAGCGGAAGGTTTCGGTCTTGTCGTAGTCTTCGCTGCCGAGAATTGTGCTGAGGTCGAAGCGGATCGGGCCCATGGGCGAACGCCAGTGGATGCTGACCCCCGCGGAGGCGCGCAACGCCAGATCGTCGACGATACGGGTGTTGGGATTGCCGTTGGCGTCGACGGTGTAGCGCTCGTCCAGCAGTCCCACGGTGCCGACGTCGGTGAACAGCGACGTCCGGATGCCGTACTCTTCCGGCAGGCCGTTCGGGACCGTCAGCTCCATGGTGCCGATGACGTAGAAATTGCCGCCGAGCGCGTCGGTGGTCAGGACGTCGCGCGGCCCGATGCCGGCGGTTTCGAAGCCGCGGAAGCTGTTGCCGCCCTTGAAGAACCGGTCGTTGATCCGGATCGGATCGCCGCCCCAGCCGGACACATAGCCGGTCGAGGCCGAGGTGCTGACCACCCAGTCAGGGGTGATGCCCCAGTAGGCGGAGATTTCGGCTTCGGTCTTCACGTAGTTCACATCGCCGCCGAGACCGGCGAAATCCTGGATCAGGCGGCCGGTCCAGCCCCGCGTCGGACGGATCGGGTCGTTCCGCCGATCGACGAACAACGTGTAGCCCGCCGAGGAGTTCAGGAAGGAGCCGACCTGGTCGCACAGGGCGTTGGTCCCGCCGCCGAGGCCGTTGCAGAAATTATTCGGAACGATGATCTCGTCCGCCTTCAGGAAGTAGCGGGTGCTGAGCAGGGTGTAGGCGTTCAGCGGATAGGACAGGCGCACGCCGCCGCCCGTCGAGCGGTAGTCGTATGACGAATACTCGCTGAGATCGTAGCGCGAATGGAAGGCGTCGAAGCCGGCCCGCAGGTCGCGGCCGAGGAATTTCGGCTCAGTGAAGCGGAAGTCGATCTGCTGGCGCAGCGAGCCCCACTCGACCCGGGCGACGACGTTCTGGCCGCGGCCGCGGAAGTTCCGCTCGGTGACACCCAGGTTGACGACGAAGGAGTCGACGGAACTGAAGCCGGCGCCGACGGACAGTTCGCCGGTCGGCTGTTCCTGGACGGTGACGTTGACGACCGAGCGGTCGGGGGCCGAGCCCCGGGCTTCCTCGACCGTCACGTCCTTGAAGAAGCCCAGGCCGCGCAGATTGTTACGCGAGCGCTCCAGCAGGGTGCGGTTGAAGGCGTCGCCCTCGGTCAGCATCATCTCGCGGCGGATGACGTTGTCGAGCGTGCGGGTGTTGCCGATGATGTTGATGCGGTCGACGTAGACGCGCTGGCCCTCGCGGACGTTGAAGGTCACGTCGACGGTGTCGGTCTCGGGGTTGGCCCGGTAGGTCGGATCGATCTCGACGAAGGCGTAGCCGGCGGAACCGGCCGCGAAGGTCAGGGCGTCGACCGCCGCCTCGATCTTGTCGCTCTCGTACAGCTGGCCGGTGCGGATCGGCAGCAGCAGCTTGAGGAATTCGGGGTTCAGCCGGTCGTTCTCGGTGACCACGTCGACCGTTCCGAAATTGTAGCGGTCGCCCTCCTCGACGGTGATGGTGATGCCGAAGGCGCTGTCGTCCGGAGCCAGTTCGGCGATCGCCGACAGCACGCGGAAGTCGTAGAAGCCGCGGTTGGTGTAGAATTTCCGCAGCTGTTCCCGATCGTAATCAAGGCGATTGGGATCGTAGTTGTCGTTGGACCCGAAGATCTGCCACCACTGCGAACGCTTGGTGACCATGACCTCCTGCAGATCGCCGTCCGAGAAGGCGGTGTTGCCGAGGAAGGTGATGGCGCGGACGCCGGTCTCCGGGCCCTCGTTGATCTCGAAGATCACGTCGACACGGTTCTGCTCCAGCTGGACAAGCTTGGGCGTCACGGTGGCGGAGATGCGGCCCGACAGGCGGTAGAGCTCGACGATCTTCCCGACGTCTTCCTGGACCTTGGCGCGGGTGTAGATGCCGCGGGGCGCCAGGGTGACCTCCTCGCGCAGCTTCTCCTCGCCGATCGCGCCGTTCCCCTCGAACACGACCTGGTTGATGATGGGGTTTTCGACGATCTCGACGATCAGGTCGCCGTTCGGCTGCACGCCCAGCTGGACGTCCGCGAACAACTGGGTGCGGGTCAGGGTGCGGACCGCGACGTCCAGCACGGCCGCGTCGACGGTGTCGCCCGGCTGGATCGGCAGGTAGGACAGGACCGTGGTCTGGTCGATGCGCTGGTTTCCGCGCACGAGGATGCGGTTGATGACCGCGCGCTCCACCTCCTGGGTCTGCTGGGGCGGAGCGGCCTCGGCCGTCGGTACGGCCTGGGCCGGCTGCGGGGCCGGAGCCGTCTGGGCCAGCGCGGGACCCGCCAGGCCGGCGGCCACGGCGAGGGCCAGCAGGCTCGGGCTCAGGCCACGGGCGAAACGAAGGGCGGACGCGTCTTGTCGGATCATGCGGGAAACCATCGGGGGCTGGCGTCGGCTCATCAAGCGAGCCCGCCGAGGAATTTGAACAGGCTCAGCTTCTGCAGGTCGTTCCAGGTGGCGAACAACATCAATCCCGCCAGCAAAGCAAGGCCAACGCGATACCCGACCTCCTGAACCCGTGCGGGGACTGGCCTGCGGGCCACAGCTTCATAGCCGTAGAACAGTAGGTGGCCCCCGTCGAGCACCGGGATCGGCAGCAGATTTACAATGCCGATTCCGATCGAAACCAGGGCGGCGAAGCTGAGAAACGTCAGGGCGAGGTTGGCGGCCATCCAGCCGGGATCGGGATTGGCGGCCACAGCCTGCTGGGTCACGCCTCCGGCGGCCTTGGCGATGCCGATCGGGCCGTTGAGCAGGTCGCCCGACTCCTTGCCGACGACGATGCGGCCGATATAGGTTGCGGTCGTGCTCACCGTCGTGCCGATTGTCTCGATCCCCTTGCCGAAGGCCTCGACGGGATTGAGCCGGCGGAAGCTGAAATCCTCAATCCGGCGGTCCATTCCGAGCCCGATGCGGGCGATTCGCACCCGGCCTGCGATCTGGTCGTTCTCGAGACGCCGCTCGGGCGTGGCGACCAGGACGATTTCGCGGCCATTACGATCGACCGTGAAGCGCAGGGCGTCGCCGGCGCTCATCATGACGGTGCGGGTGACGTCCGAAGTGTCCGCGACCGGGCGGCCATCGATGGCCTTGATCAGGTCGTTCGGCCGAAAGCCGGCGGCGGCCGCCGGCGTGCCGGCCTCGACCTGCGCGACCCGGGGCGCCAGCACCTGTTCGCCGACCGCCGTGAACAGCAGGGTGAACAGCACCATGGCCAGCAGGAAATTCGCCGCCGGGCCGGCCGCCACGATCAGCGCCCGCTGCCAGATCGGCTTGAAGTGGAAATAGTCGCGCTCGGCGCCCGGCCCGTTTTCGGCGATGACGCGCTGGCGCAGTTCGGCGAGGCCCGCCTCGTCCGGCACGCTGGAGGCGTCGAGGTCGCCGGAGAATTTGACGTAGCCGCCCAGCGGCAGCCAGGCCATTCGCCATTCCGTGCCGTGACGGTCGGTGCGGCCGAATATCGTCTTGCCGAAGCCGACCGAGAACCGGTCGATCTTCACCCCGAACGCACGCGCGACGAGAAAATGGCCCAGTTCGTGGATGGTGACGATGAACGTCAACACCAGCAGGAATGGGACGATGTAGAGCAGCGCCTGGCCCAGGAAGCCCGTCATGCCGATATGAATTCCTCCGCCGTTCAGGCCGCTGCGGCCATACCCCGGACGATCGACTCCGCTTTGCGCCGCGCCAGTGCATCCACGGCCAGAGCCGCATCGCAGGCGTTGCGGGAACCGGAATCCACCCCCGAGGCCGTCACGCGCGACAAGGTGTCGGCGACGACTGCGGCAATATTGAGAAAGGCCAGACGGCGGTCAAGAAACGCCAGCGCCGCCACCTCGTTGGCCGCATTGAACACGATCGGAGCCGAGCCGCCAGCCTGCAGCGCCTCGCGGGCCAGCTTGAGGGCCGGAAAGCGGGTCTCGTCGGGCGCCTCGAACGTCAGCCGGCCCAGGGCGGCGAGGTCCAGCTTCGGCGCCGGCCACGCGATCCGCTCCGGCCAGCCGAGGGCGCAGGCGATCGGCGTCTTCATGTCGGGCGGACCCAGCTGGGCCAGCGTCGAGCCGTCGACGTATTCGACCATGCTGTGGATGATCGATTCCGGATGCACGACGATATCGATACGGTCGGCGGGCATGGCGAACAGATAGGCGGCCTCGATCGCCTCGAGACCCTTGTTGGCCATGGTGGCGCTGTCGACCGAGATCTTGGCCCCCATGCTCCAGTTGGGATGAGCCACGGCCTGCTCCGGGGTGATCCCGGCCAGGGCCTCGCGCGGCGTGGTCCGGAATGGGCCGCCGGACGCCGTCAGGACCAACTTGCGCACCTGATGCGGCGCGTCATGCGGGAACACCTGGAAGATGGCCGAATGCTCGGAATCGACCGGGATCAACCGGCCGCCCGAGCGGCGCACCCGCTCGATCAGCGACGGGCCGCAGCAGACCAGGCTCTCCTTGTTGGCCAGCGCCAGGGTCGCGCCGGTTTCGGCCGCCGCCCAGGCCGAGCGCAGGCCGGCGGCGCCGACGATGGCCGCCATGACCCAGTCGGTCGGCCGGGCGGCGGCCTCGATCACCGCTCCATCCCCGGCCGCGGCCTCGACCCCGGTGCCTGACAGGGCGTCCTTCAGCTCCGCGAGACGAGCCGGATCGGCCGTGACGGCCAGCTTCGGCTTCCAGCGCCGCGCCTGTTCGGCCAGCCGCGCGATATTGGCCCCGCCGGTGAGCGCCTCGACCTCGAAGGCGCCGGTCCCGCTCGCCTCGGCCTGCTCCATCAGCTCCAGCGTGGAAGTCCCGACCGACCCGGTCGAGCCCAGCACCGTGACACGACGCCGGATCATGCGGCCGCCCCGAAGGTCAGGAACAGCAGCCGGCCGCAGGCCACGACCACAACCGCGAACATCAGGCCGTCGACCCGGTCGAGCAGGCCGCCGTGGCCCGGGATCAGCTTGCCCGCGTCCTTGACGCCGTAGCGCCGCTTCAGCGCGGACTCCCAGAGGTCGCCGGCCATGGTGGCCAAGGCGGCCCCGAGACCGAGCAGCGCGCCCCAAGCGGGGCCGATGCCGAGATCGAGCCAAGTCGCGAGCAGCGCGCCGGCGCCGGTCCCGGCCGCCAGCCCGCCGATAAAGCCGGACCAGGTCTTGTTGGGCGAGAAACGGGGCCACAGCTTGCGGCCGCCCACCAGGCTTCCGACCACGTAGGCCATGATGTCGGAGGCCCAGGCGATGATGAAGGCCGAGACGGTCCAGGCCAGTCCGCTGGCCGACGACCCGTCCCTGAGCCAGATCAGCAGCACCGCCGGCCAGCCGAGGTAGAGAACGCCGTAGGCCGCGTCGAGCGCCTCCTGGCCCCGGCTGCGCGCGAACAGCCCGGCCGCGGCGGCGCAGAACACCAGCATGACCAGCGCCAGCGACAGCTGTTCGGCATGGGCCGAGATGACCGCCGCGAACAGGCCGAAGGCCACGGCCCCGGCCATCACCCGCCAGGCCGCGGCGGCGCTCATCATGGCCCACTCGACCGCCAGCAGGGCGCAGGCCAGCAGCATCAGGGCGAGGAACCACAGCCCGCCGGCCCAGATGCCGAGGACGGCGGCCGGAGCCAGCACGACGGCCGACGCAGCCCTGAGGCCTATGTCGCCGGCCCGCATCGCCATTAGCCCGCCGCGAGCGCGGGAGCGGGCGTGAGCCCCCCGAAGCGCCGGTCGCGGTTCCGATACTGTTGAACGACGTCCGCCAAGGCTTCCGCCCCGTAATCCGGCCACAACACGTTCTGGTAGACCAGTTCGGCGTAGGCCGCCTCCCACAGCAGGAAGTTCGACAGCCGCTGCTCGCCCGAGGTGCGGACGATGACGTCGACGGGCGGCCCGCCGGCCGTGGACAGCCCCTGCCCCAGCGTCTCCTCATCGAGGGGACCGGTCGCCTCCCCCGCCAGCACGCGGTCGACATGCCTCCGGGCGGCGTCGACGATGTCGGCGCGGCCGCCATAGTTGAAGGCCACCTGCAGCAGGAATTTGTCGTTGTGGGCGGTGCTCGCCTCGGTGTGGTCGATGATTTTCGCTATGTCGGCGGGCAGGCCCGTGCGGCGGCCGAGGATTCGCACCCGCACACCCTCGCGCTCCAGCCGCTTCAGGTCGCTGGCGACATAGGAGCGGACCAGCCCCATCAGGTCGGAGACTTCCTCGGCGGGCCGACGCCAGTTCTCGGTCGAGAAGCCGAACACCGTCAGGCAGCGGATGCCCAGCGCCGGCGCCGCCTGGACGGTGCGCTTCAGCGCCTGAACGCCCTCGCGATGGCCCATGGCCCGCGGCAGGCCGCGCGCCTGCGCCCAGCGCCCGTTGCCGTCCATGATCAGGGCGACATGGCGGGGCCCGTCAGACGCGGGCGGCGATGAATGGGGCTCGACGGGCATGACCGGCGCGTATCCTACGGCAAAACGCGCCGTCAAACCTGCATGATCTCAACTTCCTTGGCCTTCAAGGTCTCGTCGATGCGCTTGATGGCCGCGTCCGTGTCCTTCTGGACCTCGGTCTCCATCCTCTTCTGCTCGTCCTGGCTGATCTCGGAGGCCTTCTCGGCCTTCTTCAGATCGTCGTTGGCGTCGCGGCGCACGTTGCGGACGGCGATCTTCTGCTGCTCGGCGTATTTGCCCGCCAGCTTGACCAGATCCCGTCGGCGCTCCTCGGTCAGTGGCGGGATCGGAATGCGCAGGGTCTGGCCGTCGACGATCGGGTTGAGGCCGAGCCCGGCGGCGCGGATGGCCTTTTCGACCGAGACCACCATGCCCTTGTCCCAGACGTTGACCGAGATCATCCGCGGCTCCGGCACGCTGATGGCGGCGACGGAGTTCAGCGGCGCGGTCGAGCCGTAGGCCTCGACCTGAACCGGATCCAGCAGGCCCACGTTGGCGCGCCCGGTGCGCAGTCCGGCGAACTCCTCCTTCAGCGCGCCGACCGCCTTGTCCATGCGGTCGCGGTAGCTCTTGAGATCAGGCTTTGCCATGGTCTTTTCTCTCGTTCTCGAACGGCTTGTCAGGCTGATTTAGCGTTGGACGTGATGACCGTGAAGGTGCCTTCGCCGGTCAGGGTCTTGCGCAGCGAGCCGTCCTCGCGGATCGAGAAGACCACGATCGGAATGCCGGAGTCACGCATCAGGGCGATGGCCGAGGCGTCCATGACCTTCAGGTCCTTCGCCAGCACGTCGTGATAGGTCAGGGTGTCGTACCGCGTTGCGGTGGCGTCTTTCTTGGGATCGGCGGTGTAGACCCCGTCGACGCTGGTCCCCTTGAGCAGGGCGTCGCATCCCATTTCGGCGGCCCGCAGGGCGGCGCCCGAGTCGGTGGTGAAGAAGGGCGCCCCGACGCCGGCGGCGAAGATCACCACCCTGCCCTTTTCGAGGTGGCGCAGGGCGCGGCGCCGCACATACGGCTCGGCCACAGCGTTCATTGTCAGGGCGCTCTGCACCCGGGTCTGGACGCCGATCTTCTCCAGCGCCGCCTGCATGGCCAGTGCGTTCATCACCGTGGCCAGCATGCCCATGTAGTCGGCCGTGGCGCGGTCCATGTCCCCGGCCGCCTTGGACAGGCCGCGGAAGATGTTGCCACCGCCGATGACGAGGCAGATCTCGACGCCCTCGCGGGCCACTTGGGCGACGGCCTCCGCCACCGTGGCGACCGTCTTCATGTCGATGCCGTAGGCCTGATCGCCCATCAGCACCTCGCCCGACACCTTGAGCAGGACGCGCTTGTAGCGAAACTCTGGCGGGGCGTCGGGCATAGGAGGTCCTTGGGGCGGGGATTCGGCCCCTTATAGGAAGCCCAACCGCCGGTTCAAAGCCTCAGGATGATGGTCTCGACGATCGGTCGGCGGTCCCAGATCTGCTGGCTGGCCTTCTTGAGGGCGCGGGCGACGGTCTGTTCGATGACCATTTCGTCTTCCAGCGCCTCGCCCTTCAGCTTCATCACCGCCGCCTCGGCCCGTTCGGCCAGCTCGTCGAGAGCGTCGCCCAGCGGCGATTCCGCGTCGCCGGGCAGGCCGATGGCGCGCACGTCGATATCGCTGACGATCTTCCCGCGCCGGTCCATGGCGAAGCTGACGATCAGCACGCCATTGGTCGAGGCGTGACGCCGCTCGTGCAGCGCCTCGCCCTGTTCTGTAACGAGGCGGCCGCCGTCGACGTAGAGCCGGCCGCTCGGGACCTCGTCGATGATGGCGGCGGGCCCGGGGGCCAGACGCACCATGTCGCCATTGCGGGGCGTCACCGTCTCCGGCACGCCGATGTCCCTGGCGAGGTTGGCGTGTTCGGCGAGGTGGCGGCGCATGCCATGCGTCGGCACGGCGATCTTCGGCCGCGCCCAGGCGTACATCTGGCGCAGCTCCTCGCGGCACGGGTGACCCGAGACGTGGATGCCCGGATGGTCCCGCTCGGTGTAGATGCGCACGCCGCGGTCGGACAGCTTGTCCTGCAGACGGCCGACCGACAGCTCGTTGCCCGGGATGACCCGCGACGAGAAGATGCAGTGGTCGCCGCGGCTCAGCGAGATGTAGGGATGGGTGCCCTCGGCGACCCGGGACAGGGCCGCGCGCGGCTCGCCCTGGCTGCCGGTGCACAGGTACAGGATCTCGTCGGCGGGCCAGACCCGCGCCTCTCCCTCCGACAGGAAGGGCTGGATGCCCTCCAGCATGCCGACATGCTTGGCCGCCGCAGTGATGCGGTGCATCGACCGGCCGGCCAGCGAAACGCGCCGGCCCGAGGCCTCGGCGGCGCGGATGATGCTGTCCATGCGGGCCACGTTCGAGGCGAAACAGCCGACCGCGATCCGGCCCCTGAGGCTGCCGATCAGCTTGGTCAGGGCGTCGCGGACGTCGCCCTCCGAGCCCGCCACGCCCTCGATGAAGACGTTGGTGGAGTCGCACACCATGGCCAGCACGCCCTCGTCGCCGAGGCGGGCGATGGCGCCCGAGTCGGTGACGCCGCCCACGATCGGATCGTCGTCGATCTTCCAGTCGCCGGTGTGCAGCACCGTGCCCAGCGGCGTGCGGATCGCCAGCCCGTTCGGCTCGGCGATCGAGTGGGTCATGGTGATGAAGTCGACCGTGAACGGGCCGAGGTCGACTGTTCCACCGAGCGGAATCTCATGGATCTCTACCTGGTCGAGAATGCCCGCCTCGCGCAGCTTCTCGCGGATCAGAAAAGCGGTGAACGGCGTGGCGTAGAGCGGCGCCTTCATGCGCGTCCACAGCCAGCCGAGAGCGCCGATGTGGTCCTCGTGGGCGTGGGTGAGGACGATGCCGCGAATGGTCTCGCCCTCGAGGAAGGCGGGGTCCGGCACGATGACGTCGACGCCGGGCGTCGAGAGGTCGCCGAAGGTCACGCCGACGTCGACGACAATCCACTGGCGGTCGCTCTCCGGCCCGTAGCCGTAGAGGTTGAGGTTCATCCCGATCTCACCCGACCCGCCGAGCGGCAGGAAGATGAGTTCGTCGTTGTTCTGTTTTTTCATGCGCCCTTGATGTGGGTGTTCCGCCGCCAGATTTCGAGGAGGCCGCGGATAGTCAGGTCCGGATCAAACCGGTCGATCGAGTCTGTTGCGCCTTCGAACAGCGAGGCGACGCCGCCGGTTCCGATGACGGTCATGGGCTTGCCCCACTCCGCCTTGATGCGCGTGACCAGCCCCTCGATCAGGGCGACGTAGCCCCAGAAGACGCCGGACTGCATGTTGGAGACGGTGTCCTTGCCGATCACCTTGTCGGGCCGCTGGATGGCGATGCGCGGCAGCATGGCCGCCGCCTCGTGCAGGGCCTGCAGGCTGAGGTTGATGCCGGGCGCGATCACCCCGCCCTCGAAGGCTCCGTCGGCGGCCACGACGTCGAAGGTGGTGGCGGTGCCGCTGTCGATGATTATCAGGTCCCCTGGATAGGCCAGATGCGCGCCGATGGCGTTGACCAGCCGGTCGGCCCCCGCCTCGCTGGGTTTGAGGATGCGCACGGCGATCCCGAGGTCGACATTGTCGCCGATGACCAGCGGCTCGACGTTCAGATAGCGCCGCGACAGGTTGCGCAGATTGAAGATCGACTGCGGCACGACGCTGGAGATGATGCAGCCGTCCAGCTGACCGATGGTCAGGCCGCGCATGGTCAGCAACTGGCTGAGCCAGACGGCGTATTCGTCGGCCGTGCGGCTGGCGTCCGTCGCGGTGCGCCACTGGGCCGACCAGTCGGCGCCGTCATGGACCGCGAACATTGTGTTGGTGTTGCCTTGCTCGATCGCCAGAAGCATCAGGCGGCCTCCCCGAAGAATACGTCGCCGGCCGAGATCAGCCGCAACGTGCCGTCCGCTAGCCGGAGCCTGAGCGCCCCGTCCGGCGCCACGCCTTCGGCCCGGCCCTCGACCGTCTCATGACCGAGTCGCGCCGTCGCGGGCCCCTCAAGACCGGCTGTGCGCGCCGTCCACGCGTCGAGGATCGGCTCGAACCCCAGCGTGCTCCAGCGCTCCAGCCACACGCTGAAGGCCTGCGCCAACTGCCGGGCTGCGGCCTCGGCCGAAGGCGCCGCACCGACGTCGCCGCGCAGGTGCTCCACCAGCGATGTCGCCGGCCGCTCGGTCCTCGACGGTGCGCGGGCCAGGTTGACGCCGATCCCGACCGCCAGCCACAGGCCGCCCGCCGAATGAACGCCGGATTCGACGAGAATGCCGGACGCCTTCTCTCCCGCCAACATCACGTCATTGGGCCATTTGATCGTCACCAGCGACGGCGGCGCGAAGGCGTCGAGCAGGTCGACCACGGCCAGGGCGGCGACGAAGGTGATCTGGGCCGCCTCGGCCGGCGGCTTGCGGGTGGTCAGCAGCAGGGTCGCGGCCAGGTTGCCGGTCTCGCTCTCCCACGTCCGCCCGCGACGGCCCCGCCCCTCGGTCTGGCGCCGCGCGGTGATCCACAGCGGGCCAGGCTCGCCGGCCTCGGCCCGGCGCCGGGCCTCCGCATTGGTGGAGTCGATCTGGTCGAGCAGCAGGAAGGGGGCGGCGGGCATGAACGCCCTACCCGGCTCCGAAACCGGCGGAGGCGGCGACGGTCAGCGGCTGCAGCCAGGTCAGACCAACGATGACCAGTGGGAAGGCGAAGGCGGCGCAGGCCCAGGCGATGGTCTTCGCCTCGAGGGGAGCCTTGTCCGGCGTCGCCTGATCCGGCGCCGGGTCGAACCACATCAGCTTGATGATCCGCAGGTAGTAGAAGCCTGCCACGACCGAGGCGACGAGACCCGCGGCGCCGACCATCCAGTAGCCCGCGTCGGCGGCGGCGCCGAATACGGCCCACTTGCCCCAGAAGCCCGACAGCGGCGGCATGCCCAGCACCGAAAGGCAGAGCACCGTCATCGCAAGGGTGGTCACCGGCCGCTCTTTCCGCAGCCCGGCGAAGTCGGCGATCGTTCGGATCGGCCGGCCGTTGCGGCCCAGCGACAGCAGGATGGCGAAGAAGCCGAACTGGTCGATGACGTACAGGGTCATGAACAGCAGCATGGCTTGCACGCCCAGCGTCGTGCCGGCGGCGATGCCGAGCAGGGCATAGCCGATGTTGGCGATCGATGAATAGGCCAGCAGCCGCTGCAGGTCGCGCTGCACGAGGCCGCCGAAGGCCCCAACCGCGAAGGAAATCAAAGAGATCAGGATCAACACCTGGGCCCACTGATCGTGCGAACCGGCGAAGGCCCCCTCGAGCGTGCGGGCGATCAGCACCATGGCCGCGACCTTGGGCGCGGTGGCGAACAGGGCCACGACCGGCGTCGGCGCGCCCTCGTAGACGTCGGGCGTCCACATGTGGAACGGCGCTGCGGAGACCTTGAAAGCCAGGCCGCAGATCAGGAAGACGAGGCCGAACACCAGACCGGTTGACGGGTTGGCCGCGGAGTAGGCGGCGATCTCGTCGAAGCGCATCGAGCCGGTGAAGCCGTAGATCAGACTCGCGCCATAGAGCAGCAAGCCCGACGACAGCGCGCCCAGCACGAAATACTTCAGGCCCGCCTCGGACGCCTTCAGGTCGTCGCGGTGGAAGGCCGCCAGAACATAGAGAGCCAGCGAGTGCAGCTCGATGCCGACGTAGAGCGAGATCAGGTCTCCCGACGACGCCATCATCCCCATGCCGGCCGAGGCCAGCACGATCAGCACCGGATATTCGAAGCGGGCGATGCGGGCGCGCTTCATCCAGCCGTCGCCGAGCACCACGGCCACCGCACTGGACAGGAAGATCAGCGCCTTGCCGTAGACGGCGAGCGGATCGGCCACATAGGCGCCGTTGAAGGCCTGTCCCAGCGGACCGGTCACGGCCAGGGCCGTGGCGCCGACCAGCAGCAGCACCGACAAGGCGGAAACGAAGCGCGCGCTCTTCTCGCCGGCGAAGGCGCCGACCATCAGCAGCACGAGGCCGCCGACCGCGATGGCTGCTTCGGGAGCCGAGAGCTGAAGGGCGGAGATAAGATCAGGCATCATAGTCTCACCCGCCGATCGCAAGTTGATAGGCGGAGGTCAGGGCCTCGACCGAGGCGGCGGTGTAGTCGAGCACCAGACCGGGCTGCACGCCCAGCCACACGGTGCCGATGATCAGCGGGGCGAAGATCAGGATCTCGCGCCTGTCGACGTCGGTGATGGCCTTCATGGCCGGATTGGTAATCTCGCCGAACATGACGTTGCGATACAGCGTCAGGGCGTAGACCGCCGAGAAGATCACGCCCGAGGCCGCGAACAGCGCCGTCCAGGTCGACACCTGATAGATGCCGGTCATGGTCAGGATCTCGCCGATGAAGCCCGAGGTGCCCGGCAGGCCGACGTTGGCCATGGTGAAGAGCATGAAGATGGCGGCGAACCACGGCATCCGCGCCGTCAGCCCGCCGTACAGGGCGATCTCGCGGGTGTGCATGCGGTCGTAGACCACGCCGACGCAGAGGAAGAGCGCGCCCGAGATCAGGCCGTGGCTCAGCATCTGGAACACCGCGCCCTGCACGCCCTGATCGTTGCCGGCGAAGATGCCCATGGTCACGAACCCCATGTGCGCCACCGAGGAATAGGCGATCAGCTTCTTCATGTCGGTCTGCCGGAAGGCGACCAGCGAGGTGTAGACAATGGCGATCGCCGACAGCACGAAGACCAGCGGAGCGAACATCTTCGACGCCTGCGGGAACATGGGCAGGTTGAACAGGATGAAGCCGTAGCCGCCCAGCTTCAGCAGGATGCCGGCCAGGATGACCGAGCCCGCCGTCGGGGCCTGGACGTGGGCGTCGGGAAGCCAGGTGTGGACCGGCCACATCGGCATCTTGACCGCGAACGATGCGAAGAAGGCCAGCCACAGCAGCGGCTGGGCTTCCGGCGCGAAGGCGAAGGTCTTCAGCTCGGGAATGCTGGTGGTGCCCGCCGTGCGGGACATCCACAGCATGGCCAGCAGCATCAGCACCGACCCGAGCAGGGTGTAGAGGAAGAATTTGTAGGCCGCGTAGATGCGGTTCGCCCCGCCCCACACCCCGATGATGATGAACATCGGCACCAGGGTGCCTTCGAAGAAGATGTAGAAGAGGAACAGGTCCAGCGCCGTGAACACGCCGATGCACAGCGTCTCCAGCACCAGGAAGGCGATCATGTAGTCGACCACCCGCTCCTTGATGGTCGTCCAGCTGGCCAGGATGCACAGCGGCATCAGGAAGGCGGTCAGCAGCACGAACAGGACCGAGATCCCGTCCACGCCCATGTGGTATTCCGCGCCGGCGAACCAGACGTAGCGCTCGACGAACTGGTAGGTCGCGCTTGACCCGTCGACGCCCGCGACCAGCACGGCCGAGACGAAGAGGGTCGCCAGCGTCGTGATCAGCGCGATCCAGCGCGCCGCGCCGGCGGCCTCGCCCTTGCCAAGCAGGCGGGCGAGCAGGATCAGGCCCGCGCCGACCAGCGGCAGGAAGGTGACGACGCTCAGGATGAAGGGGATCTGGGGCAAGATCAGGCTCCCCACGCATAGATGGCGAAGGCAAGGAAACCGGCCACGCCGAGCAGCATCACGAACGCATAGTGGTAGACGTAGCCGGACTGGAGCTTGGCCAGCCGGGCGGCGGATTTCAGCGAGGCCCAGGCCGCGCCGTTCGGGCCGAGGCCGTCGATGATCTTCACGTCGCCGATCTTCCAGAACAGGTCGCCGACGGCCTTGGCGCCGCGCACGAAGACGACGTCATACAGCTCGTCGAAATACCATTTGTTGTAGAGGAAGCCGTGGACGAGACCGCCGCGTTCGGCCATCCGGCGCGCCATGCCTTCCTTTAGGACATAGAGCCAGAAGGCGGCGAAGGTCCCGATCAGGGTCAGCACCAGCGGCGACCAGACCACCCAGGTCGGGACTTCGTGGGCGTCGTGAAGGACGTGATTGTGCGGACCGTTGAAGATGGCGCCGCGCCAGAACTCGCCCTCGTGGTGACCAGTGAAGAAGCCTTCGAACAGGAAGCCCGCCGCAATGGCGCCGACCGACAGCGCCAGCAGCGGCACGATCATCACCCACGGGCTCTCGTGCGGCTTCAGCGGGCCGTGGTGGCCATGGTCGTCATGGCCGTCGCCGATCGGTTCGGAATGGGTCTCCAGCTGGGCGTGCGAGGCGTGGTCGTCCGCGTGGTGCGCGCCCTCCTCCTTCCACACCGGCTTGTTGTGGAAGGTCATGAAGATCAGCCGCCACGAATAGTAGGCGGTCAGGCCGGCGGCGAAGATGCCGACGAGGAAGGCGAACAGGCCCATGGCCGAGTGGCCGGAGGCCGCCGCCGCCCAGGCGCTCTCGATGACGATGTCCTTTGAGTAGAAGCCGGCGAAGCCGCCGATGCCGGGAATGCCCAGACCGGTGATGGCGATCGTGCCGACCATCATCACGGCGTAGGTGATCGGCAGCAGCTTCCACAGCCCGCCCATCTGCCGCATGTCCTGCTCGTGATGCATGCCATGGATCACCGAGCCGGCGCCGAGGAACAGCAGGGCCTTGAAGAAGGCGTGGGTGAACAGGTGGAACATGGCCGCCTCATAGGCGCCCACGCCCGCCGCGAAGAACATGTAGCCGAGCTGCGAACAGGTCGAATAGGCGATGACCCGTTTGATGTCGTTCTGGGCCAGGCCGACGGTCGCTGCGAACAGGGCCGTCACCGCGCCGGTCAGGGCGATGATCTGGCTGGCGTACGGCGCGTATTCGTAGATCGGCGACAGCAGGCAGACCATGTAGACGCCGGCCGTGACCATGGTCGCGGCGTGGATCAGGGCCGACACCGGGGTCGGGCCCTCCATGGCGTCGGGCAGCCAGGTGTGCAGGAAGAACTGGGCCGACTTGCCCATGGCGCCGATGAACAGCAGCACCCCGGCGAGGTCCAGCGCGGACCAGGTGTGGCCGAGGAACTCCCAGCCGGTCCCCTCGCGCGCGGTGATCATCGGGAACAGCTCGGCGAACTCGATGGTGCCGAACATCCAGAAGACGGTGAAGATGCCCAGGGCGAAGCCGAAGTCGCCGACGCGGTTGACCACGAAGGCCTTGATGGCGGCGGCGCTGGCGGTGGACTTCTTGTACCAGAAGCCGATCAGCAGATAGGACGCCAGCCCCACCCCTTCCCAGCCGAAGAACAGCTGCATGAAGTCGGCGGCGGTGACCAGCGCCAGCATGGCGAAGGTGAACAGCGACAGATAGGCGAAGAACCGCGGCTTGTCCGGGTCCTCGGCCATGTAGCCCCAGCTGTAGAGGTGGACCAGCGACGAGACGGTGGTGACCACGACCAGCATCACCGCCGACAGGGCGTCGACGCGGATCGACCAGTTGGACTGGAAATCGCCGACATGGATGAAGGGCGCGATGTTGACCGTGAAGGGCTCCAGATGGCCCCAGGTCCACTGGCTGAACACGATCCAGGCCACGGCGCAGGAGAAGAACAGCAGGCCCGTGGTGATGGACTTTGACAGCAGGTCGCCCAGCCGGCGGCCGGACAGGCCGACGACGGCGGCGCCGAGCAGCGGTGCGAAAACGCCGAGAGTGACGAGAAGCTCGAGATTCACGATCAGCCCTTCATGACCGAGGCGTCGTCGACGGCGATGTCGCCGCGATTACGGAAGAAGGTCACCAGGATCGCCAGACCGACGGCGGCTTCGGCCGCGGCGACGGTCAGCACGAACATGGCCATGACCTGACCGGAGACGTCGTTCAGATAGGCCGAAAAGGCGACGAAATTGATGTTCACCGCCAGCAGGATCATCTCGATCGACATCAGGATGATGATCACGTTCTTGCGGTTCACGAAGATACCGAAGACGCCGATGGTGAACAGGATGGCGCCGACCGCCAGGTAGTGCTGCAGGGTGACTTCCATCAGATCAGATCCTCGGCGGAAACGCCCTCGCCGGTCGCCGCGCCCTTGACCTCGACGGCCGTCTTGCGGTCGCGGTTGACCTGGTCGTGCGGCTTCTGGCGCTTGATGTTTGGCTTGTGGCGCAGGGTCAGGACGATGGCCCCGATCATGGCGATCAGCAGCACGATCCCCGCGGCCTGGAAGATGTAGACATAGTCGGTGTAGAGCACCCGCCCGATCGCCTCGGCGTTGGTGAAGTCGAGGGTCGCGACGGCCGGGCCGGTGGCGTCGGCGGCGGCCCCGCCGTTCACGACAACCAGCGAGATCATGATCATTTCGGCCAGCAGCACGCCCGCCACGATCGCGGCCAGCGGCAGGTAGCGCGCATACCCTTCGCGCAGGCGCACGAAGTCGACGTCCAGCATCATGACCACGAACAGGAACAGCACCGCGACGGCGCCCACGTAGACCACGACCAGCAGCATCGCCAGAAACTCCGCGCCGAGCAGGACGAACAGCCCCGCCGACGAGAAGAAGGTCAGGATCAGCCACAGCACGCTGTGCACGGGGTTCTTCGCGGTGACGACCATCAGGCCGCCGACCACGGCCACCGCCGCCAGCAGGTAGAAGGCGAGTCCTTGCAACATCTGAGGCTATCGCCCCTTTCGATTATGGCCGCCGATCCCCCTCGGAATCGCCCGGCCCGTCCAGCGGTTGCGCCTTAGCGGTAAGGCGCGTCGAGTTCCAGATTCTTCGCGATCAACCGCTCCCAGCGGTCGCCGTTCGAAAGCAGTTTTTCCTTGTCGTAGAGCAGCTCTTCCCGGGTCTCGACGGTGAACTCGAGGTTGGGCCCCTCGACGATGGCGTCCACCGGGCAGGCCTCCTGACACAGGCCGCAGTAGATGCATTTGACCATGTCGAGGTCGTAGCGGGTCGTGCGGCGGCTGCCGTCGGCGCGCGGCTCGGACTCGATCGTGATGGCCTGGGCCGGGCAGATGGCCTCGCACAGCTTGCAGGCGATGCAGCGTTCCTCGCCATTCGGATAGCGGCGCAGGGCGTGCTCGCCCCGGAAGCGCGGCGACTGGGGATTGCGCTCGAACGGATAGTTCACGGTGGCCTTGGGCCGCGCCATGTATTTCAGCGACAGGCCGATGGCGCCGATGACGTCCAGCATCATTGCGCCCTTGGTGGCCTGGACGAGACGGGTGAACATCAGTCGTTCTCTCTTTCGACGCCGCGGCACAGCTCTTCCTTGCGCGGGTCCTCATCTTTCGTGATGCGGCACAGGCGTTCGCGCTCGGCCTGCTGCCGCTCGATCGCCTCCTGCCGGCGCTGCCACTGGGCCGGGGACACGGGATCGGGCTCGTAGGTCGGGATGGTGCAGGCGCTCGCCGCGGCGGCCGCCAGCACCATGGACAGGGTCAGAAGCCGGTTCATGCGCCCACTCCGAACACGCGCCAGGCGGCGACGACGACGACGGCGATCAGCGAGGTCGGCAGGAATATCTTCCAGCCCAGACGCATCAGCTGGTCGTAGCGGTAGCGGGGCACGAAGGCCTTCACCATGGCGATCATCGTGAACCAGAAGACGATCTTGGCGAAGAACACCAGGAAGTAGAACAGGTTGGCCAGGAACTCGGGCCAGTCGTTGAGGAAGTCGGTCGGGAAGCCCGGATGCCAGCCGCCGAAGAACAGCAGGCTGATCATGGCGCACATGAAGACGATATTGGCGTACTCGCCGATCATGAACAGCAGGTACGGCGTCGAGCTGTACTCGACCTGATAGCCGGCCACGAGCTCCGACTCCGCCTCGGGCAGGTCGAACGGCGGGCGGTTGGTCTCGGCCAGGGCCGAGATGAAGAATATGATCGCCATCGGGAACATCACCACGATGGTCGGCAGGGTCGCCAGACCGCCGCCGAAGCCGAACCAGTTCCAGAACCAGCCGCCCTGCTGGGTGACGATTTGCGTCAGGTTCATCGTCCCGGCGAGCAGGATGACGTTGATGATCACAAGGCCGATGGAGACCTCATAGGACACCATCTGCGCCGCCGAGCGCAGCGACCCCAGGAACGGATACTTCGAGTTCGAAGCCCAGCCGCCCATGATGATGCCGTAGACGCCCAGCGAGCTGATGGCGAAGATGTACAGGATGCCGACGTTCAGGTCGGAGATGACCCAGCCGGGGGCGAAGGGGATCGCCGCCCAGGCGATGAAGGCCAGCACGAAGGTCAGCAGCGGCGCCAGCAGGAAGATCACCTTGTCGGCGCCCGCCGGCACGACGATCTCCTTCAGCACGAATTTGAAGAAGTCGGCGAACGACTGCAGCAGGCCGAACGGACCCACCACATTGGGCCCTTTGCGCATCTGCACGCCGGCCCAGATCTTCCGGTCCGCCAGCAGCAGGAAGGCGAGCGAGATCAGGATGCCGACAGTGACCAGCAGGATGCCGCCCGCCGTGATCAGGGTCCAGCCGAGAGGGGTGCTCCAGAAATCCATCGAGCCTTACTCCGCCGCCATTGCGACCGGCGCGATCCGCAGCGCGGACAGTTCGGCCATGGTCACGCTGGCGCGCGCGATCGGGTTGTTGAGATACGGGTCGCGGACGGCGGAGTGGAAGGCCGTGTCTCCGAGGTCGCCCTTCTTGCCGAGGCTCGCCACGTCGAACGACGCCGGCGCCGGCAGATAGTCGATGCGGCCGAAGGTCGGATGGTCCGCCATCAGCTTCGAACGCAGCGCCTCCAGCGTGTCGTACGGCAGGGTGTGGCCGACCAGCGCCGACAGCGCCCGCAGGATGGCCCAGTCCTCTTTCGCCTGACCCTTCGGGAAGACGGCGCGTTCGGCCATCTGCACCCGGCCCTCGGTGTTGACGTAGAGGCCCGGCTTCTCGGTATAGGCCGCGCCCGGCAGGATCACGTCGGCGTCGTGCGCGCCGCGGTCGCCGTGGCTGCCCAGATAGACCCGGAAGGCCTTCGAGGCCGAGGCGTCGATCTCGTCGGCGCCGAGCAGGAACAGCACGTCCAGCGCGCCCTTCCTGACCATTTCCATCGCCGACAGACCGCCCTCGCCCGGCACGAAGCCCATGTCGAGCCCGCCGACGCGCGAGGCGGCGGTGTGCAGCACGTTGAAGCCGTTCCAGACGCCGGAGTCCTTGGCGGCCACCACGCCGACCTTCCTGGCCAGCGCACCCAGCGCGTTGAGCACGGCCGGGCCGTTGTCGCCCGACAGCGCGCCCGAGCCGACGATGATCGCCGGCCGCTCGGCCTTCGTCAGGAGGTCCATGGCCGCCTTCGGCAGCTTGGCCAAGGTCTTCGAACCGGCGCCGAGCCAGCTGTAGTCGAAGGTCAGGTTGATCTGTTCGCCGATGACGCCGACCGACATCTTGCCGGTCAGCCAGGCCTTGCGCAGGCGGGCGTTCAACAGCGGCGCCTCGGTGCGCGGATTGACGCCCACGATCAGGACGGCGTCCGCCTTTTCAAGGCCTTGCAGGCCGGAGTTGAACAGCCATCCTTCGCGAGGTCCGTAGCCGAGCGCCGCGCCGTCCTGGCGGCAGTCGGTGTTGGGCGAACCCAGGGCGCGGAACAGGTCCAGCGCCGCCTTCATCGATTCCGCGTCCTGCAGGTCGCCGGCGACGACGCCGATCTTCTCCGGCTTCGCGGCCTTCAGCTTCTCCGCCACGACCCCGAGCGCCTCATCCCACGAGGCGGCGCGCAGCTTGCCGTTATCGCGCACATACGGCCGGTCGAGGCGCTGGCGCTGCAGGCCGTCGACGGCGTAGCGGCTGATGTCGGACAGCCACTCCTCGTTGATGCCCTCGTGCACCCGCGGCAGCACGCGCATCACCTCGGGGCCCCGTGCGTCGACGCGGATGTTCGAGCCCAGCCCGTCCATGACGTCGATCGACTCGGTCTTCTTCAGCTCCCACGGGCGGTAGTGGAACTGCCACGGCCGGTGCGTCAGGGCGCCGACCGGGCACAGGTCGTTGACGTTGCCCGACAGCTCGCTGTCGATGTTCTTTTCCAGATAGGTCGTGATCTCGGCGTCCTCGCCGCGCGAGATCATGCCGATGTCCGGCACGCCGGCCACTTCGGTGACGAACCGTACGCAGCGGGTGCACTGGATGCACCGCGTCATGAAGGTCTTGACCGTCGGACCCATGTTCTTTTCTTCGACGGCGCGCTTGTTCTCCGCATAGCGCGAGCCGTCGCGGCCGTAGGCCATGGCCTGGTCCTGCAGGTCGCACTCGCCGCCCTGGTCGCAGATCGGGCAGTCGAGCGGGTGGTTGATGAGCAGGAACTCCATCACCCCTTCGCGGGCCTTCTTGACCATCGGCGTGTCGGTGAAGATCTCCTGCCCCTCGGCGGCCGGCAGGGCGCAGGAGGCCTGCGGCTTCGGCGGTCCGGGCTTCACCTCGACCAGGCACATGCGGCAGTTGCCGGCGATCGACAGCCGCTCGTGATAGCAGAAGCGAGGAATCTCGTGCCCGGCGCGCTCGGCGACCTGCAGCACGGTCATGCCGGGCTCGAACTCGACTTCTACGCCGTTGACCTTGGCGACGGGCATCAGCGGGCCTCTTGCTCAGCAGCCCCGGAGTAGGTCTCCGTGGCGGTCGTCCCATCCGGGAGCGTCGTGTTGATGGTGATGGCCGCGCCGTCAAGGGCGAAGCGTGTCACCGGGTCGCCGGACTGGTTCATCCAGCGGGCTTGATCGGGGTTGGGGGCATCGGCCGGCTTCCAGGTGATCAGGTCGCCCTCGACCCGGCACCGGGCGCGGCGGCGCCCGCCGTCGACCGGGGCGCGCCAGGAGGCGTTGACGATCTCGCCTTCGATCCCGTCGATCGTGATGTCGCCCAGCGCCTGACCGTGGATCGCGGCCAGTCCGGCGCGGCAGACGCGGCGCAGGGCGGCGGCGTCCAGCACCGCCGGCGCGGCGGGCGCGGCATCCGTCTCCGGCGGCGTGGTGGAGACCACCTCGGCCGGCGTCGGCGCGCCTTCCTCCGCCCGCTCGCCGCAGGCGGCGAGGGCGAAGGGCGCCAGAATCAGGACGGCGAAGGCGCGCATCGTCACTCCGCCGCGATCGCGTGGCCGGCGAAGTTCGCGCGGCGGCTGCGGTAGTTGGCGATCCGCTCCTCGATCTCGTGGCGGAAATGCCGGATCAGGCCTTGAACGGGCCAGGCCGCGGCGTCGCCGAGCGCGCAGATGGTGTGGCCCTCGACCTGACCGGCGACGTCCAGCAACAGGTCGATCTCCGACGGGTCGGCCTCGCCGATCGCCATCCGCTCCAGCACGCGCCACATCCAGCCGGTGCCCTCGCGGCACGGCGTGCATTGGCCGCAGCTCTCGTGCTTGTAGAAATAGCTGATGCGGGCGATCGCCTTCACCAGATCAGTCGACTGGTCCATGACGATGACCGCCGCAGTGCCGAGGCCCGAGCGCATGTCGCGCAGGCTGTCGAAATCCATCAGCGCGGTCTCGGACATTTCGCGCGTGATCAGCGGCACGGACGAGCCGCCCGGGATCACGGCCTTGAGGTTGTCCCAGCCGCCGCGCACGCCGCCGCAGTGCTCTTCCAGCAACTGCTTCAGCGGGATCGACATAGCCTCTTCGACGTTGCACGGCCGGTTCACGTGGCCGCTGATGGTCATCAGCTTGGTGCCGGTGTTGTTCGGCCGGCCGAAGCCCGCAAACCAGTCGGCGCCGCGGCGCAGGATGGCGCCGACGACGGCGATCGATTCGACGTTGTTCACCGTGGTGGGGCAGCCGTAGAGGCCCGCGCCGGCAGGGAACGGGGGCTTCAGGCGCGGCTGGCCCTTCTTGCCTTCGAGGCTTTCCAGCAGGGCCGTCTCTTCGCCGCAAATGTAGGCCCCGGCGCCGTGGTGGATGTAGACGTCGAAGTCCCAGCCGTGGACGTTGTTCTTGCCGATCAGCTTCGCTTCATAGGCCTGCTTGACCGCGGCCTCCATGCGCTCGCGTTCCAGCACGTATTCGCCGCGCAGATAAATGTAGCAGGCGTGCGCCTGCATCGCGAAGCTGGCGATCAGGCACCCCTCGATCAGCAGCTGCGGATCGTGGCGCATGATCTCCCGGTCCTTGGCGGTGCCGGGTTCGGACTCGTCGGCGTTGACCACCAGATAGTGCGGGCGGTCCTTTAGCTCCTTGGGCATGAAGGACCACTTCAGGCCGGTCGAGAAGCCGGCGCCGCCGCGGCCGCGCAGGCCCGAGTTCTTGACGTTGGTGATGATCCAGTCGCGCCCGAGGTCGAGCATCTCCTTGGTGGCGTTCCACGCGCCACGGCTCTTCGCCCCTTCCAGCGTCCAGTCCTGGAGGCCGTAGAGGTTGGTGAAGATGCGATCCTTGTCTTCGAGGATTCCGACCATGGTCAGTTCATATCTCCACGCCGGTCTTCGACCTGGCTGAGTTTGTTGCGGCCCCAGACGATCAGGGCGGCGCCCCACAGGGCGACGAAGCCGCCGGCGGCGGCGGCGAGCTCGAGCCCCGGGCCGAAGAAGCCCGACAGGAAGGCGATGGTCAGGCCGATGCCCAGCACGACATCGGCGACGCCCGCCCAAACGATGACGCGCAGGGTCTTGGGCTTCAGGTTGTTCACCATCACTCCATCTCCCGCATGCGCTGGCGGTGATATCGCGTGCGCAGGAAGATGGCGGCGAGCATCAGGGCCCAGCCGAAGGCCAGCGCGCCATAGCCGACGTACTGGATCGCGGGTCCGGCCGGACCGGCCACGGTCCCGCCCCAGACGGCCACGGCGCCGAGGACCACCAGGGCGAAACCGGCCAGCCGCTGGTTGCGGCCGACCGCGCGCAGCTCCGCGCGGTACCGGGCGACGGCTTCGTCGTCGGAGAGGTTCGAACGGGTCATGCCGGGACCGGATCGCTGTTGGGCAGCTTCTTGATCGGCTTGGCCGCCGAGCCGTCGTAGAGCTTCGGATCGGTCAGGGTCAGCGCCCCGCCTTCCGGCTCGGAGCTGGCGCGGCCGACGCGGCTGCCCGGCTTCGGGGTCTTGCCCGCCGCGAAGTCGTCGATGATCTGCGCCATGCTCTCGGCGGTCAGGTCTTCGAAATAGTAGTCGTTGATCTGGGCCATCGGCGCATTGGCGCAGGCGCCCAGGCACTCGACCTCCTGCCATGTGAAGCGGCCGTCGGCGCTGAGAACGTCCTTGGGCCCGATCTTGCTCTTGCAGACCTTCATCAGGTCCCCGGCCCCGCGCAGCATGCACGGCGTGGTGCCGCACACCTGGATAAGCGCAACAGAACCCACGGGTTCGAGCATGAACATGGTGTAGAAGGTCGCGACCTCCAGCACGCGGATGTAAGGCATGCCCAGCAGCTCGCCGATGGCCCGCAGCGCGGGCTCGGAAACCCAGCCTTCCTGTTTTTGGACCAGCCACAGGATCGGGATCACCGCCGAGGCGCGGCGTTCGGCGGGGTATTTGGAGATCCACCAGTCAGCCTTGGCCTTCGTCGCCTTCGAGAAGGCGAACGAGGCGGGCTGTTCCTTGGCGAGACGACGAACGCTCATCAGACTTCCATCTCCGAGGACACGACGCCCTCACCGATCATCTTCTTGCGCACGGACAGCACCTTGTGCTGGCCCTGACGGCGCAGGAGGAAATTGTGTTTCCAGGTTTCGCCGCTGCTGTCGGTGACCGAATAGCCGACCACTTCCCAGCCCTGCTTGACCAGATCGCTCAGAGGCTTGTCGCTCACCGGTCGACCTCCCCGAACACGATGTCGAGCGAGCCGAGGATGGCGCTGACGTCGGCCAGCATGTGGCCGCGGTTCATCCAGTCCATGGCCTGCAGGTGCTTGAAGCCCGGAGCCGCAATCTTGCACCGGTACGGCTTGTTCGAGCCGTCGGAAACCAGGTAGACTCCGAACTCGCCCTTCGGCGCCTCGACGGCCGCATAGACCTCCCCTTCGGGTGTGCGGAAGCCTTCGGTGAAGAGCTTGAAGTGGTGGATCAGCGACTCCATCGACCGCTTCATCTCGCCGCGCCGGGGCGGTACGAACTTGTTGTTGTCGGCGATGACCGGCTCGCCGGGGCAGTTGCGCAGCTTGTGGATGCACTGCTCCATGATCCGCACCGACTGCTTCATCTCCTCGATGCGGCACAGGTAGCGATCCCAGCAGTCGCCGTTCTTGCCGACGGCGATGTCGAACTCGAGGTCGGCGTAGCATTCGTAGGGCTGTGACTTGCGCAGGTCCCACGGGATGTCCGAGCCGCGCAGCATCACGCCGGTGAAGCCCCAGGCGAGCGCCTGCTCCTTCGACACCACGCCGATGTCGACGTTGCGCTGCTTGAAGATGCGATTCTCGGTGACGAGACTCTCGATGTCCTTCAGCGCCGCCGGGAACTCCAGGCACCAGCGGCCGATGTCGTCGACGAGGTCCGGCGGCAGGTCCTGGTGCACGCCGCCGGGACGGAAATAGTTGGCGTGCAGGCGCGAGCCGGAAGCCCGTTCGTAGAACACCATGAGTTTTTCGCGTTCCTCGAACCCCCACAGCGGCGGCGTGAGGGCGCCGACGTCCATGGCTTGGGTGGTCACGTTCAGCAGGTGCGAGAGGATACGGCTGATCTCGAGAAACAGCACCCGGATCAGCTGGGCGCGATACGGCACGTCCAGCGCCAGCAGCCGCTCGATGGCGAGGCAGAAGGCGTGCTCCTGGCTCATCGGCGCTACGTAGTCGAGGCGGTCGAAATACGGGATGTTCTGAATGTAGGTCCGCGCTTCCATCAGCTTCTCGGTGCCGCGGTGCAGCAGGCCGATGTGCGGATCGACGCGGGTGACCAGTTCGCCGTCCAGTTCCAGCACGAGGCGCAGCACGCCGTGCGCCGCCGGGTGCTGCGGGCCGAAATTGATCGTGAATTTGCGGTCGTCGAGCGCCCGGGCGTGCTCGGTGCGCGGATCGTCCTCGAACACGTCGACGGACGCGCCCAGCGGCGCCGGAATGTGGGATCCCTCGGCCATCAACCGTTCCCCTTCTCGTCACCGGGCAGCACCGGGGCCGGATACTCCGCGCCTTCCCACGGCGAGGTGAAATCGAACTGCCGGAACTCCTGGGTCAGCTTGACCGGCTCGTAGACCACGCGCTTCTGCTCGTCGTCATAGCGGACCTCGACATAGCCGGTCATCGGGAAGTCCTTGCGCAGCGGATGTCCCTGGAAGCCGTAGTCGGTCAGCAGCCGGCGCAGGTCCGGGTGGTCCGAGAACAGCATGCCGTACATGTCGAAGGCCTCGCGCTCGAACCAGTCGGCGTTCGGATAGACGGAAATCACGCTGGGAACGGGCTGGTGCTCGTCGGTGGCGACCTTGACGCGGATGCGCGCATTCCGGGTCAGCGACAGCAGGTGATAGACCACCTCGAACCGTTCCTCACGGTCCGGAAAATCCACACCGCACAGGTCGACCAGCTGCTGGAAACCGAACCGGTCACGCAGCGCCGTCAGCACCGGCACGATCAAGTCGCGCTCGGCGATCAGCGTCAGTTCGCCGAACGCCACCTGCGCCTGCACGCCAAGCGCGCCGACCATTTCGGCGCCCAACGGCGTCAGGGCGGACTCCATGTCCGCGATACGGGCGACAGCGTTCATCGGTCGATGGTCCCCGTGCGCCGGATCTTCTTCTGCAACTGCAGCAGCCCGTAGAGCAGCGCCTCCGCCGTGGGCGGGCACCCCGGAACATAAGCATCGACAGGCACAATCCGATCGCACCCGCGCACTACACTGTAGCTATAGTGATAATACCCACCACCGTTGGCGCACGAACCCATCGAGAGCACGTAACGCGGGTCCGGCATCTGATCGTATACTTTACGAAGAGCCGGGGCCATCTTGTTGGTCAGGGTGCCGGCGACGATCATGAGGTCCGACTGGCGCGGGCTGGCCCGCGGAGCCATGCCGAACCGCTCCATGTCGTAGCGCGGCATCGAGGCCTGCATCATCTCCACGGCGCAGCAGGCCAGACCGAACGTCATCCACATCAGCGAGCCGGTCCGGGCCCAGTTGATCACGTCGTCCAGCGAGGTGGTGATGAAGCCGCGCTCGCCCAGCTCGGCGTTGACCGCCTCGAAGAATTTATCGTGGATGGCCGGATCATAGCCCTGCACCAGCGTTCGCCCGGCCTGACCGAAGCCGACCGGCGACGATGGAGCGGCGCCCGCCGGAGACGCGCCCTGGTTGCCCGCCCCGATCAGGGGGAAGGTGTTGTCGGTGGTCACTCCCATTCGAGGGCGCCCTTCTTCCATTCGTAAATGAAGCCGACGGTCAGCACGCCCAGGAACACCATCATCGACCAGAAGGCGAAGATCATCCCGGCGCGCGACAGGTCGAACATCGACACCGCCCACGGGAACAGGAAGGCCACTTCCAGATCGAAGATGATGAACAGGATCGAGACCAGGTAGAAGCGCACGTCGAACTTCATGCGGGCGTCGTCGAACGCGTTGAAGCCGCACTCATAAGCCGACAGCTTTTCCGAATCCGGGTTCTTCGGCGCCAGCACCCAGGCGGCCAGCATGAAGCCGAGCCCGAGCGCCGCCGAGATCCCGAGAAAGATCACGATCGGCAGATATTCGAGAAGGAATGCATTCATCCGTGGGGACCTCGTCCGCCGTCGAGGGAGGGGGCGGATTCGGCGCTTTCTAGACCCGGAACCGCGCCCGTTCAAACCCATGCGGCGAAAGGTTTTTCTTGAGAATGGTTCGCAGGTTATCGGACGGGCGTCGCCGCTGGCGAAAGCTTCGGCGAACCGTAGAAAAACTGCGAAGGACGAGGCCATCCTCGCTTGACAGTGCGAGCCGCGCCCGCCTAAACGACGCCCCTCGCCGCGACGCACTGCTTCGCGGCCGGGAAACGCGGGTGTAGCTCAGTTGGTTAGAGTGCCGGCCTGTCACGCCGGAGGTCGCGGGTTCGAGCCCCGTCACTCGCGCCATTCCCTCTGATATCGCAGTCAGGGAATGGCGCTCTCCGCTCCGCGGGCGGTTTCTTCAGATCAGGTGATTTTCGGAGGCGTCAGTTGCGCCCGGCGATCAGCACATTGTTGACGCGCCGGCCCAGCGGGTCGCGCGACTGCCAGGTCTCGCCGACGTCGGCGTCGATCATGTCGGTGCAGAAGCGCGGGATCAGCATGTTGGGTCGGATATTCGTCAGGCAGACCCGCTCGCCTCGCACCGACCAGCGCGCCGACAGCCGCCGGCCGTCCGAGAATTGCGCCGCATAGGTGCCGTCCGGATTGAACCAGTGCTTCACCCACCCGCCGTCCGCATATCGCGACAGCACCGTGTTTCCGAAGGCGGCGTTGATGTCGGCCCGACCCGGGCCCGCTACCAGACACACGGCCGCAATGGCCGCCACGGCAAGCGTGCGAAGCATACTGTAACCCCTACTCAGCCCTTCCCGGCGCGGACTATTAACAATCGTTCAGGAATTGCCAACCCCTCTCGCCGGGCTCGCGAATAGTTGACTCTGGCGTGGGGGCTTCTATATGCGGCGCACGTTCGGGACAGGACTGGCGAATCCGCGCCGCCCGCTCGCCCATGGCAAGGGCGGTTCCGTGACATCGCACGACGGCCCGATGCGCGGGACGTCCTTCAGTACCTGTCCAAAGGACCCATGACCGAATTTTCCCAACTGGGCCTCTCGCCCACGACCCTGCAGGCGGTCGCCGATACCGGCTACACGACCGCCACCCCGATCCAGGCCCAGGCCATTCCCGTGGCCCTCGCCGGCCGCGACGTGCTCGGCATCGCCCAGACCGGCACCGGCAAGACCGCCGCCTTCACCCTCCCCCTGATCGACCGCCTGTCCAAGGGCCGCGCCCGGGCCCGGATGCCGCGCGCCCTGGTGCTGGCCCCGACCCGCGAACTGGCCGACCAGGTCGCCTCCAGCTTCGAGAAATACGCCAAGGGCACCAAGCTCAGCTGGGTGCTGCTGATCGGCGGGGTCTCGATGGGGGACCAGGTGGCGGCGCTGAACAAGGGCGTCGACGTACTGATCGCCACGCCGGGCCGGCTGCTCGACCTGTTCGAGCGCGGCAAGATGCTGCTCACCGGCGTCGAGCTGATGGTAGTCGACGAGGCCGACCGCATGCTCGACATGGGCTTCATCCCGGACATCGAGCGCATCTTCAAACTGACCCCGCCGAAGCGCCAGACGCTGTTCTTCTCGGCCACCATGCCGCCCGAGATTACCCGGCTGACGACCCAGTTCCTCAAGGACCCCACCCGCGTCGAGGCCTCCCGTCCGGCCCAGACGGCCGAGACCATCACCCAGTATCTGGTCCGCATCCCGTCCAGCGATCCGAAGATGAAGCGCGCCGCCCTGCGCGCCCTGATCGGCCGTTCCGACGTCCGCAACGGCATCGTCTTCTGCAACCGCAAGTCGGAAGTCGACGTCGTCGCAAAGTCGCTCAAGCAACACGGCTTCGACGCCGCGCCGATCCACGGCGACCTCGACCAGTCGCTGCGCATGAAGACCCTGGCCGCCTTCCGCTCCGGCGAACTCAAGCTGCTGGTGGCCTCCGACGTCGCCGCGCGCGGGCTGGACATTCCCGACGTCAGCCACGTCTTCAACTACGACGTCTCGCACCACGCCGACGATTATGTGCACCGCATCGGCCGCACCGGACGCGCCGGCAAGACCGGCCAGACCTTCATGATCGTCACGCCGGCCGACGACCGCTCGCTCGACAAGGTTCTCAAGCTCATCAAGATGGCGCCGGAAGAGCTGACGCTGGACAGCGCCGACCTGGGCGGCGGTTCGAGTCGTCGTCCGGAGAAGACCGACCGCGCCGAGCCCGCCCGCGAGCGCGGCGAGCGCCCCTCCCGCTCGCGGCGCGCCCCGGCCAAGGCCGAGGAAACCGCGGAAGCCGTCGAGGCCGTCGCGGACACTCCGCCTGAACCCGTCGCGGAGGACACCCCCGCGGCCGAGCCCCGGCCCGCGCGACGCAGCCGCAGCCGTCGCGGCGGCAAGTCCGCAGGAACCACCGCGGAGATCCCTGCTGACTCCGCCGACGCGCCGGTCGAGGAACCCGTCGCGGCCGCCGTCCCCGCGGCCCGGGAGCGGCCGGCGCAGGAAACCCACCTGCGCCAGTCCGACCGCCGCGGCGCCCGCCCGGCCGCTGAGGCTGCGCGCAGCAACGGCCGTCCGTTCGGCGAGGCGGAAGTTCCCGCCTTCCTGCGCCGCGCCGTGTCGATCAAGGGCTAGGATCGGCCCGAAAGTCGCCCGGCGGGCGGCCCCGGTTTAACCCAGTGTTACGGAACCCCGGCCTAGCCTCCGGCCTTCAGATCGCCGTCTCCGGGCGATCCGTCAGAGGACGTCCATGTCGGAAGCGGTCGAAACCACGCTGCGGGGGCCTGAAGCCTACTCCTTGGCGCGGCGGGCCGTCGAGGCCATGGAGGCCGCGTCGGTCTGGCCGACCCCGCTCAATTTCGAGCTCTGGCTGCAGTATCTCGGCGACCCGGAAGGGGCGCTGGGCCGCGAGATCGACCGCATGCTGGCGGCGGGCGAGCCCTTCACCGAAGAGGTAGCCGAGGTTCTCGCCGCCGAATACCTGCCGCGCGGGCGACTGACGGAAGAGATCCGCGACGCCGGGCGGGTGCTGGATCGCGAACTGTCCAGCGTCACCGAAGCCATCTCACGCGCCCACAAGGCCCAGTCCGACTATGGCCGCACCCTTGAGGGCGCCGCCGGCAGCCTCGACTCGGCGCAGGGGGCGCCCCAGCTGCAGGCCATCGTCTCCAGCCTGTCGACCGCCACGGAGAAGATCCGCAAGGACAACGAGACGCTGGAAAAGAAGCTGGAGCTCTCCACGCGGGAGATCGCCCGGCTCAGCGAGCACCTGGAACAGGTGCGGCGCGACTCGATGACAGACGCCCTGACCAATCTGGCCAACCGCAAGGCCTTCGACGAGCAGCTGGACAGCGCCTGCGCCGCCGCCCTCGCCGAAGGTTCGCGCCTGTCGCTGGCGGTGCTCGATATCGACCACTTCAAGCGCTTCAACGACACCTGGGGCCACCAGACCGGCGACCAGGTGCTGCGCTATGTGGCCAGCGTCCTCGGCAAGGCCGCCAGGTCGCCACGGGTTGCGGCCCGCTACGGCGGCGAGGAGTTCGCCCTGATCTTCCCGCAGGAGGCGCTGGCGGAGGTGGAGGCGGCGCTGGAGGCCATCCGCAAGGAGATCGGCTCCCGCTCGCTGCGCCGACGCTCGACCAACGACGACCTCGGCGCCGTGACCGTCTCGATCGGCTTCGCCCACAGGCGCGGCGGCGAAAGCGCCGCCAGTCTGCTCGGCCGGGCCGACGCCGCCCTCTATGCCTCCAAGCGGTCGGGCCGGAACCGGGTGACCTGCGCCGACTGGCTCGACGAGGTGGCCTAGACCCGGCATCGATTCCCGCCATAGTCGCCGGATGCGAAGCTTCGCCTTCAACATCGCCTACTGGGTCCTGTCGATCGGCTACACCCTGGCGGCCGTCATCGCGGCGCTGGCCCCCGGGCGGGGCGCCACCGGCTGGATCATCCGCCGCTACGTCAAGCGGATGGTGCAGGCGATGCGCCTGCTGGCCGGCATCCGGGTCCAGTACCGGGGCGAGGCGCGGCTGCCGAAGGGCGCCTTCATCATCGCCGCCAAGCACCAGAGCTGGGGCGACGGCTTCACCGTCTACGACCGGTTTGAGGACCTCGCCTTCGTCACCGGCGACCACCTCGAGAAATTCCCGCTCATGGCCACGGTGCTGCGCAAGCTGGGGGCCATCGTGGTCAACAACTGCGGCGGCCGTGAAGCCCGCGAGGCGCTCAAGCACCGCGCCGCCGACGCCCATGCGGCCGGCCGCCGGATCCTGATCTACCCCGAGGGCAATCTGGCCAGGGTCGGCGAGAAATTCCGCTACCGGGCCGGCGTCTGGCACATGTACCGCGACTTCGACATGCCGGTCGTGCCGCTGGCCACCAACCTCGGCCTGTTCTGGCCGCAGGAGGCGTTCGAGAAGCGCCCGGGCACGGCGACGCTGGAGTTCCTCGACCCGATCCCGACGGGCCTGCCGAAGGACGAGTTCCTCGCCCGGCTGGAAGCCGCCGTCGAAGGCAAGACCGCCGAGCTGGTCTCCGAGGCGACCGGTCAGCCGCCCACACCGGCTGTTCGGGTTCTGGCCCCCGACGAGGCGGCGCGGGCGGCGCGCGTCGCCGCTACGGCCTAGACCGGGGCTTGCGCGGCTTTTTGGCGGCCGCCTTGCGCAGGGCCGCGTCGATCGATTTTCGCGCCCAGTCCGCGGCCTCGTCCGGGTCGTCCAGCGCGCTCTCCGGCAGCGACCAGTAGGCCATGGCCATCGTCGCCCCGTCCCGGGTCGGATAGGTGAACTGCCGCGCCCCCGCCTCCGCCAGCAGCGGCGCATTGAGCTCGTCGGCCTTCAGCCAGATCACCCCGTCGTCCAGCAGGGCGAAGATCAGCCCGTTCGCATAGACCGCCGCTCCGCCGAACATCCGCTTGATCTCAAGCGGGCCCAGCGCCGCCAGATGCTCGCGCACCCATTCGCCGAAGTCGGGATCGTAGGCCATCCGTCAGGCCGCCGGGATCACCGCGCCGTCGTATTTGGCGGCGATGAAGTCCCTGACCGCCTCGCTGCGCAGCATGGCGGCGAGCGCGACGATCCGCGGGTCGTCCCGATTGTCCGGCCGCGCCACCAGGTAGTTCACATAGGGGCTGTCGGCGCCTTCCAGCGTCAGGGCGTCGGTCTTCGGCTTCAGTCCCGCGTCGAGCGCGTAGTTGGTGTTGATCACCGCCATATCGACCTGGTCCAGCACTCGCGGCAGGGTCGCCGACTCCAGCTCCCGGAAACGAAGGCCCTTCGGATTGTCGACGATGTCGCGCAGGCTCTGCAGCGGATTGGCCGGGTCCTTGAGCCGCACCAGTCCGGCCTTCTGCAGCAGGATCAGGGAGCGTCCGATCGAGGAGGCGTCGTTGGGCACCGCCACCTGGGCGCCCTGCGGCAGCTCAGCCAGCGACTTGTAGCGCCGCGAATAGGCGCCCAGCGGCTCGACGTGCACGCCGGCGACTGTGATCAGGTCCGAGCCGCGCGAGGCGTTGAACTCGTCCAGATAGGGCTTGGTCTGGAAATAGTTCACGTCGAGCCGGCGCTCGGCCAGCTGGGTGTTGGGCTGGACGTAGTCGTTGAACACCTTGATCTCGATGTTGACCCCCTCGGCCGCCAGCAGCGGCTTGATGTGTTCGAGGATTTCGGCGTGCGGCACGGCGGTGGCGCCGACGATCAGCGGCCCGCTCGCGTCGGCGGCCTTGTTCGCCCCCGGCCCGCAGGCGGCGAGCGCCCCCGCTGCTGCGACGGCGGCGGCGAGTGTCAGAAGAGTGCGGCGGATCATGGCGGGCCTTTCGGGGGAGCGATCAGCGGTGGGAAACGGCGGCGACCAGCCGGTCGCCGAGCATCTGGAGAGCCTGCACCAGCACCAGCAGCAGGACGACGGTGACGATCATGACATCTGTCTGGAAGCGCTGGTAGCCGAAGCGGATAGCCAGGTCGCCCAGCCCGCCCGCCCCGACCACGCCGGCCATGGCGGTGTAGCTGACGAGGGCGATGGCGGTGACGGTGGCGCCGGCGATGATCCCCGGCAGGGCCTCGGGCAACAGGGCCCGGATGACGATCTGGAACGTCGAGGCGCCCATAGCCTGGGTGGCCTCGACCACGCCCTTGTCGACTTCGCGCAGCGCCGTCTCGACGAGGCGGGCGTAGAAGGGCGCGGCTCCGACGACCAGCGGCGGAATGGCCCCGGCCACGCCCAGCGAGGTCCCGACCAACAGCACCGTCACCGGCAGCATGACGATCAGCAGGATGATGAAAGGCACCGAGCGCAGAATGTTGACGATCAGCGACAGCACCGCGTTGAGCAACGGATTGGCCGCCAGCCTCCCCCGGCCCGACAGATAGAGCAGCACGCCCAGCGGCACGCCCAGCGCCACGGTCAGCGCCATAGAGCCGCCGAGCATCAGCAGGGTGTCCCACGTCGCCCGCCCGATCTCGGGCCAATCGACATTACGGGCCACATTGGCGAACAGGGTATCCATCACGCCGCCTCCACCACGACGCCGCGCGCCGTCAGCTGCGCCACCGCCGCCTCCGCGTCGCCACCGGTGAAGGCGACCACCAGCTGGCCGTAGGGCTCGCCGCGGATGCGGCTGATGCGGCCCGACAGGATCGAATAGTCGACGCCGACCGAACGCGCCACGCGGCTCAGTTCCGGCTCATAGGTCGAGCCGCCGCGGAAGGTCAGCTTCGCCAGCCGCCCTCCGGCCGGAGCCAGGCTGGCGTCGAACGCCTCCTCGCCCTCGGCCAGCATGGCCTGCGTCGCCGGATGATTCGGGTGCAGGAAGACGTCGGCGGTCGCCCCCTCCTCCACCACCCGGCCGTCCTGCATCACCGCCACCCGGTCGCAGACGCGGCGCACCACCTCCATCTGGTGGGTGATGAGCACGATGGTCAGGCCAAGCTCGCGGTTCAGCTTGTCCAGCAGGCTCAGTATCTCGTCCGTGGTCTCCGGGTCGAGCGCGCTGGTCGCCTCGTCGCATAGCAACACCTTCGGCTCCGTCGCCAGCGCCCGTGCGATGCCGACCCGCTGCTTCTGCCCGCCGGACAGCTGCGCCGGGTGCTTCTTCGCGTGCTCCGTCAGCCCCAGCCGCTCCAGCAGCTCCGCCACCCGCCGGTCCGCCTCCGCGCCCGGCCGCCCTTCCAGCCGCAACGGGAAGGCCACGTTCTCGGCGATCGTCTTCGCGTTCAGCAGGTTGAAATGCTGGAAGATCATCCCGATCCGCCGCCGCGCTGCGCGCAATTCAGCCGGCGCCAGGGCGGTGATCTCCTGACCGTCGACGGTCACCCGCCCGGCGTCCGGCCGTTCCAGCAGATTGATCGTCCGGATCAGCGTCGACTTTCCCGCACCCGAGCGTCCGACCACGCCGAACACCTGTCCGGCCGCGACCGTCAGATCGACGCCATCCAGCGCGACGCGCTCGCCCGCGGCGCTCCGGAAGCGCTTCGTCACGCCCTCGAGCTTGATCATCAGCCGGCGTCCAGGGCCTTGGCGGGGATGATGGTGACGCTCTCGCCACAGCCGCAGGCGTCGGTCTGGTTCGGGTTCCGGAAGACGAATTTCGACGCCAGTTTCGTGGTCTCGTAGTCGATCTCCGAGCCGATCAGGAACAGCACCGCCTTCGGATCGATCAGGATGGTGACGCCCTTGTCCTCGACCACCTCGTCCAATGGCTCGACCGCCTCGGCGTAGGCGAAGGTGTATTCCTGTCCCGCGCAGCCGCCGTTCTTCACACCCACGCGTAGGGCGACGTAGGGCTTGTCCGCGTTGACCATGATCTCGCGCACACGGGCGGCCGCGGCCTCCGTCAGCGAGACGACCTTGGGCCGCGGACGGCGGGGACGGGTGCTGGTCTGAAGCTCGGTCATCGCGTCCTCAGAACATGTTCAGGGCCAGCTTGGCCTCGTCGCTCATCTTCGACGGATCCCATGGCGGGTCGAAGGTCAGATCGGTAGTCGCCGAGCGGATGCCCTCGACCTTCATCACCGCCTGCTCGACCCAGATCGGCATCTCGCCGGCCACCGGGCAGCCCGGCGCGGTCAGGGTCATCTCGACCGCGACATCGCGCTCGTCCGACAGGTCGACCTTGTAGATCAGCCCCAGCTCATAGATGTCGACCGGGATCTCCGGGTCATAGACGGTCTTCAGCGCGGCGATGATCTCGTCGGTCAGCCGGTCCAGCTCGTCCTGGCTGATCTTGCCCGAGGCCACAGCCGCGGTCCGGCCGCCGTCGTCCTGCGGGGCGTTCTCGAGAGTGGTCGTCTGGTCGCTCATGCAAAGAACTCACGGGCCTTGATCAGGGCGTCGGCGAAGGCGTCGGCGTCCTCGAGGGTGTTATATAGGGCGAAGGACGCGCGGGCGCTCGACGTCAGGCCGAACCTTTTCGCCAGCGGTTCGGCGCAGTGCAGGCCGGCCCTCACGGCGACGCCGTAGCGGTCCATCACCTGGGCGATGTCGTGGGCGTGAGCGCCATCGACGGTGAAGGTCAGGATCGCGCCCTTCCCCTCCGCCTCGCCGATCACGCGCAGCCAGTTCATCCCTTTCAGCCGCGTCCGGGCGTGGTCGTACAGCGCCTTTTCATGGGCCGTGATCGCCGCCTTGTCGAACTGGCTCAGCCATTCGACCGCCGCGCCCAGGCCGATGGCCTCGACAATCGGCGGCGTGCCCGCCTCGAACCGGTGCGGCGGCCTGGCATAGGTGACCCGTCCGGCCTCGACCGTCTCGATCATTTCGCCGCCGCCCTGATACGGCGGCAGGGCCTCCAGCGCCCCGGCCGTCCCGTACAGCGCGCCGATGCCCGACGGGCCGTACAGCTTGTGGCCGGTGAAGACGTAGAAGTCGCAGCCGATGGCCTGCACGTCCGGCGCGGCGTGCACCGCGCCCTGGCAGCCGTCGATCAGCACCTGCGCCCCGGCCGCGTGCGCCATTTCCGTGATCGCCCCCGCGGGATTGATGGTGCCCAGCACATTCGACATGTGTGTCACCGCCACCATTCGCGTCTTCGGCCCCAGCAGCTCGGCGTAGGCCGCCATGTCCAGCGAGCCGTCGTCGCGCGTCGGTATCCACCGGATCACCGCTCCGCGCCGCTCGCGCAGCAGGTGCCACGGCACGATGTTGGAGTGGTGCTCCATCTCCGAGACGATGATCTCGTCGCCCGGCTGGATCGACTGGCCGATGCCCGAGGCCACCAGGTTGATCGCCTCGGTGCCGCCCTTGGTCCAGACGATGTTGGTCGCCGCTTCCGCGTTGAGGAACCGCGCCACGCTCTCGCGCGCGGCCTCGAACGCCTCGGTCGTCTCGTTGGCCAGCGTATGCAGCCCGCGATGGACGTTGGCGTAGCTGCCCTCCATGGTCCGCACCATGGCGTCGATCACCGCCCGCGGCTTCTGCGCCGAGGCGGCCGAGTCCAGATAGACCAGCGGCTTGCCGTTTACCGTCCGCGACAGGATCGGGAACTGGGCGCGCGCGGCATGGGCGTCGAACGTCTTCACAAGCGAGCCGTCAGCCATTCCCGCACCACCTCTTTCGCGCCGTCATGTTCGATGCGATCGACCACCTCGACCAGAAACGCCTCGGTCAGCAGCGCCCGAGCCTCGTCGGCCGGGATGCCGCGCTGCTGCAGATAGAACAGCGCCGCGGGGTCCAGATTGCCGACCGTATTGCCGTGCGCGCACTGCACGTCGTCGGCGTAGATGACCAGTTCCGGCTTGGCGTCGACCTCGGCCCGCTCGCCGAGGATCAGGGCGTGGTGCTCCATCCGCGCATCCGTGCCGTCGGCGCCCCGCTCGACCACGATCCTGCCCTGGAACACGCCGCGGGCGGTGTCGCGGACCACGCCCTTGGTGAGCTGGGAGGTCTGGCCGTCGGCCGCCACGTGATCCACCACGGTCGTCAGATCCGTCTGCCGCGCGTCCGATAGTAGATACAGGCCATCGAGACGCACATCCGCGCCCTCGCCCCGGTGCGTCACCTCGGTCTCCAGCCGCTGCAGCTTCGCGCCGGAGGACACGATGGTCTGCCGGTAGCGGCCGCCCGGTTCGACTCGCGCCTGTGCCTGGGTGATCGATATGGCGTCTTCGGGCTCGTCGGTCAGAACGATCCGCGTCACCTCGGCGCCGCGCGCGACATCCAGATCCAGCCGATTGTGCGCGACATAGGCCGAGCCTTCGCCCTCATGGGTCTCGAGCAGCAGCAGCTTCGCCCCAGCCCGCACCGAAATCCGGACGGCGGCCGCGTGGCCGGTCGCCTCGGCCTTCGAGATGAAGCGTAGCCGCACGGTCTGTTGGCCGGAGACCACAAGGGTGTTCACGCCAACGGCCCGGCCGTTGACGAACACCATCGCCTCGCCGCCCAGCGTCTCGAAGGGCCCGCCGCCGGCCACCGGCACTTCCGCCGACGGCGAGGGCGTGGGCGCCTCGCGCAGGTATTTGCGCAGGTCGCTGTATTTCCACGCCTCGACGCGGCGCGAGGGGAAGCTCGACGCGTCCTTCAGATCAATGAGCGGAAGGGCGTTCACGCCGCCTCCGGAAGGTATTTGTCGTAGCCCTCGGCTTCCAGTTGGTGCGCCAGTTCCGGCCCGCCCGAGGCCACGATGCGGCCGGCCGCCAGAACATGCACCCGGTCCGGTTTGATGTAGTCGAGCAGCCGCTGATAGTGGGTAATGACCAGCATGGCCCGCTCCGGCGAGCGCAGGGCGTTGACCCCGTCCGCCACGATGCGCAAGGCGTCGATGTCGAGGCCGGAGTCCGTCTCGTCGAGGATCAGCAGCGACGGCTCCAGCAGGGCCATCTGCAGGATCTCCATCCGCTTCTTCTCGCCGCCCGAGAAGCCGACATTGAGCGGCCGCTTCAGCATGTCGAAATCCATCCGCAGCGCCGCCGACGCCGCCTTGACCATCTTCAGGAAGGCCGGCGCCGAGACCTCGTCCTCGCCGCGCGCGCGCTTCTGGGCGTTCAGCGCCGTGCGCACGAAGGTCAGGGCCGGAACGCCGGGGATTTCGATCGGATACTGGAACGACAGGAAGACGCCCTTCGCCGCCCGCTCGGCGGGTTCAAGGGCCAGCAGGTCCTCGCCCTTCCACGACACGGCGCCCTCCACGGCCTCATAGCCGGGCCGGCCCGACAGGGCGTAGCCCAGCGTTGACTTGCCGGCCCCGTTCGGCCCCATGATGGCGTGCACCTCGCCCGCCGGCACATCGAGCGTCAGCCCCTTGAGGATCGGCTTGTCGCCGACGGAGACGTGGAGGTTGTTGATCTTCAGCACGCGATTGAACCTTGAACCAGAAATTCCGTCGCCCTCGGGCTTGTCCCGAGGGCCCATTCGTCAGCACACGTGGACCGCCGATCATGGCACGCGAACCGCAGGGCCGAACTCGAAGGATTCGGCCGGTTGAACCACAGGTCCTCGGGAGAAGCCCGAGGGTGACCGCGGGTGGGAGCGCGAGCGGGACCTACTCGTCCGTCCGCCCGTGCTTCCAAACCGGCGGCTGAGCCCAGTCCAGTGACAGGTCCAGCCAATGAGGGTTGTCGCGCTCGATCAGGTTGATCTTCCAGTCGCGCAAATACCGCTTGATCGACTTCTCGCGCTTGATGGCCGTGGTCATGACCTCGAACGTCTCGAACCAGACCAGCCGTTTCAGCCCGCAGGTCTTGGTGAAGCCACCGAATGTCTCCTCGCGATGCTGGCGCACTCGCTGGTACAGGTTGCTCGTCACCCCGACATACAACGTTCCGTACGGCCCGTGGATGTAGACGGCGATCAGGACGCGTTCCCTGCCCATATGGTCGAGCTTGCGCCGCAATGGGTCCTCGGGACAAGCCCGAGGATGACGGACGGAAGGGATCAGCCAACGGAACCCTCCAGCGAGATCGCCACCAGCTTCTGGGCCTCCACCGCGAACTCCATCGGCAGTTCCTGCAGCACGTCGCGTACGAAGCCGTTGACCAGCAGGGCCACCGCCTCCTCCTGCGACAGGCCGCGCTGCTGGGCGTAGAACAGCTGGTCGTCGGACAGGCGCGTCGTCGTCGCCTCGTGCTCCAGATGGGCCGAGCCGTTGCGGGCCTCGATATAGGGCACGGTGTGCGATCCGCAGTCCTTGCCGATCAGCAGGCTGTCGCACTGGGTGAAGTTGCGCACCCCGGTCGCCTTCGGATGCACCGAGACCAGACCGCGATAGGTCGAGTCCGACTTTCCGGCCGAGACCGCCTTGGCGATGATCCGGCTCTTCGAGTTCTTGCCCAGGTGCACCATCTTGGTGCCGGTGTCGGCCTGCTGGCGCCCGTTGGTGATGGCGATCGAATAGAATTCGCCCGAGCTGTCCTCGCCCTTCAGGAGGCAGGAGGGGTATTTCCAGGTGATGGCCGAGCCGGTCTCGACCTGGGTCCAAGACACCTTCGAGCGGTCGCCGCGGCAGTCGGCGCGCTTGGTGACGAAGTTGTAGATGCCGCCCTTGCCGGTCGCCGGATCGCCCGGATACCAGTTCTGGACCGTGGAGTATTTCACCTCGGCGTCGTCCAGGGCGACGATCTCGACCACGGCCGCGTGCAGCTGGTTCTCGTCGCGCATCGGAGCGGTGCAGCCCTCCAGATACGAGCAGTAGCTGCCCTTGTCGGCGATGATCAGGGTCCGCTCAAACTGGCCGGTCTGGCTGGCGTTGATACGGAAATAGGTCGACAGCTCCATCGGGCAGCGCACGCCCGGCGGGATGTAGACAAACGAGCCGTCCGAAAAGACCGCGCTGTTCAGGGCCGCGAAATAGTTGTCCGAGACCGGCACCACCGATCCCAGGTATTTCCGCACCAGCTCCGGGTGCTCGCGCAGCGCCTCGCTGATAGGCATGAAGATCACGCCGGCCTTGGCCAGTTCGGCCTTGAAGGTGGTCACCACCGAGACGCTGTCGAACACCGCGTCCACGGCGTAGCGCGGCGCGCCCTCGACGCCGGCCAGCACCTCCTGCTCCTTCAGCGGGATGCCCAGTTTGGCGTAGACGGCCAGCAGTTCCGGATCGACCTCGTTGAGGCTCTTCGGCCCCTCCTTCTGCTTCGGCGCGGCGTAGTAGAACAGGTCCTGGTAATTGACCGGCTCGTATTTCACCGAGGCCCACGTCGGCTCTTCCATCGCCTGCCAGCGCTCATAGGCGGCAAGGCGCCATTCCAGCATCCAGTCCGGCTCGCCCTTCTTTTCGGAGATGAAGCGCACGATGTCGGCGTTCAGCCCCCTGGGTGCGAACTCGGTTTCGATGTCCGAGGTGAAGCCGTGCTCGTATTTCTCGAGCGCGGCGACCGCTTCGATGGTTTCCTTAACAGCGGCCATGACTTACGCGACTTCCCTCACGCGGTCCGAATGGCGCGCGCGGTACTTCTGATATGAGGTCACCCAGGCCTCGGCGAACCGCGACCAATCGTCCTCGACCGTGCCCCAGCCGCCCGAGACCCGGACGCCGCCGGTGGCCAGGTGGTCCAGCCCCATCGCCGAGATGGCCTTCGAAGGCTTGGTCTTGCCCGACGAACAGGCGCTGCCCGCCGACACCATCACGCCCATCAGGTCGAGGGTGATCAGTTGCTGGGGACTGTCCCAGCCCTCGACGGCCATGAACAGGGTGTTGGGCAGCCGCTCGACCGCGCCGCCGATGATGGTCGCGCCGGCGGCCCTGACCTTCGCCTCGGCCGCATCGCGCCACGCCTTGTGCGCCATGGCCGACGGCAGGTCGCGCGCCGCGCAGTCCGCGGCTGTGCCGAAGCCGGCGATGCCCGGCACGTTCTCGGTGCCGGCGCGCAGCCCGCGCTCCTGCCCCGCCCCGTGCAGGGTGCGGATGATCGGCGCGCCCTCCTTCGACACCAGAGCGCCGACGCCCTGCGGCCCGCCCAGCTTGTGCGCTGACAGCGTCAGGGTGTCCGCGTCCAGCGTCCGCATGTCCACCGGGATCTTGCCGGCCGACTGGATGGCGTCGACGTGCAGCCAGCCGCCCGCGGCCCGCACCAGCTTCGCCGCCCCGGCGATCGGCTGGATGACGCCGCTCTCGTTGTTGGCGTGATGGATGGCCACCACCGCCCGGCCCGGTCGCTTCAGCGCCCCGGCCAGCCAGCCCAGATCGACCACGCCGTTGCTGTCCACCGGCAGAATCTCCACCGGCTTGCCGCTGACGTTGGCCGCCTCGGCCACGCACGGATGTTCGGTCGCGCCAACGATCAACCGTTCGCAGCCCGCCGCCAGCGCGCTCAGGATGGCCTGGGCGTTCGACTCCGTGCCGCCGCTGGAAAACACCACCGCCGTCGGATCGGCCCCGACCAGATCGGCGACCTGCGCCCGGGCCGTCTCTATGCGCGCCCGCGCCCGCCGCCCGGCCGCGTGCACCGCCGAGGGATTGCCGTTGTCGGCCAGCGCCCTGGCGATCACGTCCTGCACTTCCGGCCGGACCAGACCCGAGGCGTTGTAATCGAGGTAGACCGGACTCACGCCGCCACCCCCACGCCGGCCGCAGCCTCGCGGCGGCGCCCCGTGCGGTTCATCACCACATCCTCCAGCGACACGCCGGCCAGATAGCGGTGGATCTCGTCGCCGAGGTCTTCCCACAGATTGTGGGTGATGCAGCGTTCGCCGGCCATCATGCAGCCCTTGGGCGAGGAATGGCCGATGCAGCGCGTGGCCCGGATCGGCTCGTCCACCGCCAGCACGATTTCGGCCACGACGGTCTCGTGCGCGCCCTTGGCCAGCCGGTAACCGCCGCCCGGTCCGCGCACGCTCTGAACCAGACCGCTCTTCCTGAGCCGGGCGAACAGCTGCTCGAGATAGCTCAGCGAGATTTCCTGGCGCGCCGCGATCTCGGCCAGCGACACCGCCCGCTGCACCCCGTCCGTACGGCCGTTCTTGGCCAGATCGGCCATGGCCATCACGGCGTATCGTCCCTTGGTCGACAGTCGCATCGCGCACCTTCAAAAATCGCGCGCTTTTCGAGGGTCCTGTGCTAGAACCCGCGCCTTCGCAAAAGCGCTGGCACGCAGGGCGGACTTAGAAAGTCCTACCGCTGCGGTCAAGTATTACGCAGCTGCGAAATGATGTTTGAACACGGGAATTCGCGCCGCCCATGCCTGAAGTCATTCTGCCCGGGGCCTCGGGCCGCATCGAAGGCCGTTATTCGCCGGGCAAGCGCCCGAACGCCCCGATCGCCCTGATCCTGCACCCGCACCCCAAGGCCGGCGGGCACATGAACAATCCGGTCACGGTGACCCTCTACCAGCTGTTCGTGAAGCGCGGCTTCGCCACCCTGCGCTACAACAGCCGCGGCGTCGGCAAGTCGCAGGGCGAGTTCGACTCCGGCATCGGCGAACTGGCCGACGCGGCCACGGCGCTGGACTGGCTGCAGGCCTCGAATCCCGCCGCCAGCCAAACCTGGGTCGCCGGCTACCAGTTCGGCGCCTACATCGGCATGCAGCTGCTGATGCGCCGGCCCGAGACCGACGGCTTCATCTCCGTCTCGCCGCCGTCCAACATGTACGACTTCAGCTTCCTCGCCCCCTGCCCCGCCTCGGGCCTGTTCCTGCACGGCGCCGCCGACACCATCGTGCCGCCGGTCGAGGTCGAGCGCGTCGTAAACAAGCTGCGCACCCAGAAGGGCATCGTCATCGACTACGAACTGGAAGAGGGCGCGACCCACTTCTGGCAGGACCACATCGACGCCGTTGACCGCCGGGTCGGCGCCTACCTGGACAAGCGGCTGGAAGAAAAGCCGGCGTAAGGCTCTCTCTTCCCCCTCTCACCGCCGTCACCCTCGGGCTTGACCCGAGGGCCAGACCATCCGGTGCTCCGTCGAAAACGATGGGTCACCGCGCGCGCGGCCCTCTGCGATGGCCAGTCACGCCACTACGTCTGATCCTCGGGTCAAGCCCGAGGATGACGGGTCAGGTGGTAGTCCTCAGTACAGCAGGAACCGCTTCCGCTCTTCCCGCCACGCCAGCTCGTCCGGCACGGCCAGCGCATCCAGCTCGGCCGGCGTCGACCCCGGCGCATCGACCCATTCGCGCAGCGCCGGCCCGCCGTTGATCACGTCGATGGCCAGCTTTCCGAACTCGTATTCGTACGGGAAATCCCGCCACAGCGCGTAGTCCGGATACAGCCGCCGGATCGCCTTGAAGGCCAGCGCCTGCACCCGCCACGGCCGGAAGGCCTCGTGGTCGTAGTCCGGCCCGGCGACATGCATCTGCACCCCGTTGCACAGCGTGCCGACGTGCTTGTGGAAGGTCGGCTCGAACCAGATGTCGCGCAGCACGCAGCCCTTCAGCCAGTCCGGCGCCAGCGCCTGCATTTCGGCGATCACCGCCCGCGCGTCGATATCCGGCGCCCCGAACAGCTCCAGCGGCCGGGTCGTGCCGCGCCCCTCCGACAGCGTCGTCCCCTCCAGCATCACCGTGCCGGCGTAGGCCCGCGCCATCGACACGTTCGGCGCGTTGGGGCTGGGGTTGATCCACTCCCGCCCCAGCAGCGGCCAGCCGTAGCCGGGGCCTTCCTCGGGCCGCCACCCTTCCATCTCGATGACCCGGTAATCGACGTCCAGCCTGAACCGGTCGATGAACCACAGCCCCAGCTCGCCCAGCGTCATGCCGTGCCGCATCGGCATCGGCCCGGCCCCGACGAAGCTCTCCCAGCCCGGCCGCAGCGTCAGCCCCTCGACCGGCCGCCCGGCGGGGTTCGGCCGATCCAGCACCCACACCGTCTTGCCGTGCTGCGCCGCCGCCTCGAGCACATAGAGCAGCGTCGTGATGAAGGTGTAGATGCGGCAGCCCAGGTCCTGCATGTCGACCAGCAGCACGTCGAACGTGCCCATCGCCTGCCCCGTCGGCCGCCGCACCTCGCCATACAGGCTGAACACCGGAATGCCGTGCCGCGGATCGGTGAAGTCCGGCGACTCCATCATATTGTCCTGCAGGTCGCCGCGCATGCCGTGCTGCGGCCCGAAGGCGGCGGTCAGCTTGATGTCCGGGCAGGCCGCCAGCGCGTCCATCGCGTGCGTCAGGTCCGCCGTCACCGAGGCCGGATGCCCCAGCACGGCCACCCTTTTCCCCTTCAGCGGGGCCCGCAGTGCGGGATCGGACAACAGGCGGTCGAGGCCGGTCTTCATGCGGGCTCCAGGGGCGGCAGGGTCAGGGCGAAGGAATCGGGGTGGTGGAAGTCTGGCTTATCGGACGGATGCGCCAGGGCCCAATAGGAGATGCCGCCGTCGATGTCCTCGATGACGGCGGACAGGCCAATCCGCCAGTCCGGCGCCGGCAGATCAGGCCGAGCAAGCCGACCGGTCTCGATCTCGATCGAGAGCCAGCCGTCTCGAGCCGACCCTTCGATGAGGCAAGGCTCAACGGCGGCCTCGACCCTGCCTTCCCGATAGCCCGAGAAGCGGTAGGCGGCCCACTGAGGCCCGGCAAAATTGCACTCTAGATAGCCCTCGCCGCCTTCGGGTTTCACGAAGGCCTCGAAACAGGTGCTCCGCCACAAACCGTCCGTCCGGCCTGCATGCTCGAAGTCCGGTGGACGTATTCGGTCGAGGTCGCCGAACACCTGATAGCGCAGCTTCAGCCCGACCTCGCCAAGGCGTTCGATCTGGACTTCGATTCGGTCCACCGGCGTCGGGCCCGTCGTCGGATGAGGCGTCAAAACGTGCATCCAGGCTGTCTGCCACGGGCCCTGCGCAGACGCCAATGGCCGGCCCGCGCTTCCGACAGCTTCGCGCTCGCGCGCGCCGCTGGGTTCCGGGTCTTCGCTGCGCTTCGCCCGGAATGACGAAAGCAAGGGAGCGACAGGCGTTTCAGCCCGGCGCGGCTCCGTGCTACACGCCCCTTCCCTCCCAAGCCAAGCCTGATCCCCCGCCATGACCGCCGAGCCCGCCTTCAAGTCCGACTTCCTGCGCACGCTCCGGGACCGCGGCTACATCCATCAGATCACCCACGCGGCCGAGCTCGACGAAGCCGCCGCCTCGGGCGTGGTCACCGCCTACATCGGCTTCGACGCCACCGCCCCGTCACTGCACGTCGGCAGCCTGATCCAGATCATGATGCTGCGCCGCCTGCAGCAGACCGGACACAAGCCTGTCGTGCTGATGGGCGGCGGCACCACCAAGGTCGGCGACCCGACCGGCAAGGACGCCTCGCGGCCCCAGCTGACCGACGAGACCATCCAGTCGAACATCGCCTCGATCCGCACCGTCTTCGAGCGCTTCCTGACCTTCGGAGACGGCCCGACAGACGCCGTCATGGTCGACAATGACGAGTGGCTGTCGACCTACGGCTATATCCAGTTCCTGCGCGACTACGGCACGCATTTCACCGTCAACCGGATGCTGGCCTTCGACTCGGTCAAGCTGCGCCTCGAGCGCGAGCAGCCGATGACCTTCCTCGAGTTCAACTACATGCTGATGCAGTCGGTGGACTTCCTCGAACTGAACCGCGCCCGCAACGTCACCCTGCAGATGGGCGGCTCGGACCAGTGGGGCAACATCGTCTCGGGCGTCGACCTGGTCCGCCGCGTCGACCAGAAGGCCGCCTTCGGCCTGACCACGCCGCTGCTGACCACAGCCTCCGGCGGCAAGATGGGCAAGACGGCCCAGGGCGCGGTCTGGCTCAACGCCGAACAGCTGAGCCCGTACGACTACTGGCAGTTCTGGCGCAACGTCGACGACGCCGACGTCGGCAAATTCCTGCGTCTGTTCACCGATCTGCCGCTGGACGAGATCGCCCGGCTGGAGGCCCTGCCCGGCGCCGGCATCAACGACGCCAAGAAGGCGCTGGCCGACGCCGCCACGACCATGCTGCACGGCGCCGACGCCGCCGCCCACGCCCGCGGCGCGGCCGAAGCCGCCTTCGAGCAGGGCAAACTCTCCGCCGATCTGCCGACTGTCGAGATCCCGCGCGACGAGGTGATCGGCGCCATGATCGCCGCCGTCGCCACGCGCGCTGGCCTGACTGCCTCCAACGGCGAGGCCCGCCGCCTCGCCCAGGGCGGCGGCCTGCGCCTCAACGACGAGGCCATCGCCGATGGCGCCCGCCCGATCGGAGCTGCCGACGTCAACGCCGACGGCGTCTTCAAACTGGCCGCCGGCAAGAAGAAGATCGTGCTGGTGAAGCCCCTCTAACCCGCCGTCACCCTCGGGCTTGACCCGAGGGCCGGACGGTCCGGTGCTGCGTCGAGCGTCAGGCGCACCCCGGTCCAGGGGCCGTCCCGGACCCACAGTCCGCATCAACATCTGATCCTCGGGTCAAGCCCGAGGATGACGGGAGAAGAAGATGGAAATCACCGAAGGCCAGACGGCCCCCGCCTTCGACATGGCCACGGCCGACGCCGGCCGCATCTCCTCCGCCGCCTTGGGCGGCCGCCCCTACGTCCTCTATTTCTACCCCAAGGCCGACACCCCCGGCTGCACCTCGGAGGGCCAGGACTTCTCCGCCCTCGCCGACGACTTCGCCGCCGCCGGCGTGCCGGTGATCGGCGTCTCGCGCGATCCGGTGAAGAAGCTCGACCGCTTCAGGGCCAAATACGACCTCCGGGTCGTCCTCGCCTCCGACGAGCCCGGAGATGTCACCGAGGCCTTCGGCGTCTGGGTCGAGAAATCGCTCTACGGCCGCACCTACATGGGCGTGGAGCGCGCCACCTTCCTGATCGACGGCGCGGGCGTCGTGCGCCGCGCCTGGCGCAAGGTCCGGGTCAAGGGCCACGCCGCCGAAGTGTTGGCTACCGTACAGGCGCTCTGACGACGCGCGAATCTACACACGCCCAGATGTAACAGCTGTTCCATAGATTCGCCGTTTCGCCTGACAGGCGAAGACTGGCGGCGAATACCGGCCAAATTCAACTGAACACCATTCAGGATGGTTAACAGGTCGTAAACAGACTTGTCCCCAGCGCCAAAGGTGGCGCATAACCCGTCCCCGTGCGTGGGGGCGTAGCGTAATGACCAAACAGGCGACTGGCGGAAGGTCTCTGATGGGTCGGTGGTTTCCGACCCGGTATGTGTATCTGAGGGACGGCGACGAGGTTCGGGCCTGGGCCCTGACCCCCCGCCGGCAGGCGCTCGGCGCCGTGGCCGCCGTCCTGGTCGGCGGCTGGTGCCTCGTCGCCTCGGGCGGTTTCGCCCTCGACCTGTTCATGCAGAGCCAGGCCGACCGCACGGTCGCCCGCGCCCGCGCCGCCTCTGAACGCCTCAACGCCGATCTGCAGGCCCGGCTGGACAGCGCCGTGGTGCGCATGACCGCCACCACCGGCTCGCTCGACGAGATGGCCCAGATGGTCGAGCGCCGCCACGCCGCCCTGACGCAGGTGATGGGCATGTTCCGCGGCGTCGACGGCGCCGAAACCGCCCTGGCACCGGCCCCCTCGCTGGATCCCGCCGAACACACGCCGGTCCAGCGCATGCTGGCGGTGCGGATGGATCAGGAACGTCTGATCGACCGCGCCGAGTCCGTAGCCCACACCCGCGCCGAGCGTCTGCGCCTCGCCTTCCGGCTCGCCGGCCTGAATCCGTCGGCCTATTCGCCGACCAACGGCTCCGGCCTCGGCGGACCCCTGGTCGAGGCCCGCGATCCCCGCGCGCTCGCCGCCATCCTCGACGTCGACGAGGCCTTCGCGGTGCGCATCCGCAGCGCCGCCGACAATCTGTCGGACATGCGCGGTCTGGCCGACGCCGCGGAGGGCATGCCCTTCCATCGCCCCACCAGCGCCCGCACCACCTCGGGTTACGGCGTCCGCTTCGATCCGTTCAACCGCCGCCCGGCCCTGCACCAGGGCCAGGACTTCGCCGCCCCGCTCAACACCCCGATCCACGCCCCCGCTCCCGGGATCGTGTCTTTCGTCGGCGTGCGTTCAGGGTATGGCAACACCGTCGAGATAGATCATGGCCGAGGTTTCAAGACGCGTTACGCCCATCTGAACTCCATGGCCGTCCGCCCCGGCCAGCGTATCGCGCTGGGCCAGCGCATCGGGGCCATGGGCACGACCGGACGCTCCACCGGCGTTCACCTGCACTATGAGGTGTGGATGAACGGCCGCCCGCAAAACCCCGCCCGCTTCATGAGAGCCGGAGACCAACTTGTTCAACAAGACTAAATCCCCCGCCCCGCAGCCCCGCTCCGACACGGGCTCCGCCATTCCGCCGCTGCCCGACCTGCCGATGCCGGGCGCGCCCGCCGCGGCTCCGGCGGCGGCGTCCGCCGCGCGTCCCGCCCCGTCGCCGGTGTCGCAGCGCGGCCTCTCGACCCTGTCCTCGGACCTGCAGTTCGACGGCAACATCTCGGGCGGCGGCGACCTGCAGATCGACGGCGCCATCAAGGGCGACGTCCGCGTCGGCCGCCTGATCGTCGGCGAGACCGGTGCGGTCGAGGGCAGCGTCTCGGCCGACTATGTCGAGGTCCGCGGCCGCATCGTCGGCAATGTCTCGGGCAAGCAGGTCAAGCTGATCGCCACGGCCTATGTCGACGGCGACATCACCGCCGAGCAGCTGTCGATCGACATCGGCGCCTATTTCCAGGGCCGCGTCCTGCAGGGCCGCCGCGACGCCCCCGCCGCCGCGGCCAAGCCGTCGACGCCGGCCGCCAGCGCCACACCCCCGCACGGCGACGACCGCCCGCAGATCATCGACATGAAGCCCGGCGCGTAATGCTTCTCCCTCCCCTTGGGGAGGGTCGTCGCACAGTCACGGGGTGGGGGCGGCTCGAAAGAGCCGCCCTTTCCTTTTGAGGTCGTCCCGACCCGACTTCGCTGCGCTCAGCCACCCTCCCCGAACGGGAGGAAGAACGCCCTATTCGACGGTCGAACCGCGCGTCTCGCCCACCCGGGCGGCCAGCGCCGCGCCCATGAACTGGTCGAGGTCGCCGTCGAGGACGCCTTGGGTGTCCGAGGTTTCGACGTTTGTCCGCAGATCCTTGACCATCTGGTACGGCTGCAGAACGTAGGACCGGATCTGGTGCCCCCAGCCGATGTCGGTCTTGGCGTCGGCCAGCGCCTGCGCCGCCGCCTCGCGCTTCTGCAGCTCCAGCTCGTAGAGCCGCGCGCGCAGCATCTTCCACGCCTGTTCGCGGTTCTGATGCTGCGAGCGCCCGGCCTGGCAAGCCACGACCGTATTGGTCGGGATGTGCGTCAGCCGCACCGCCGAGTCGGTTTTGTTGATGTGCTGGCCGCCGGCCCCCGAGGCCCGGTAGGTGTCCGTGCGCACGTCGGCGGGGTTGATATCGATCTCGATGGCGTCGTCGACCACCGGCGAGACCCCGATCGAGGCGAACGATGTGTGCCGCTTGGCCGCCGCGTCGTACGGGCTGATGCGCACCAGCCGGTGCACGCCCGATTCCGACTTCAGCCAGCCGTAGGCGTTCGGGCCCTTGATCAGGATGGTGGCCGACTTGATTCCGGCCTGTTCGCCGCCCTCCTCCGCCTCGACCTCGACCTCGTAGCCGTGGGCCCGGGCCCAGCGGCTGTACATGCGCAGCAGCATGCCGGCCCAGTCGTTCGACTCGGTGCCGCCGGCCCCGGAGTTGACCTCCAGATAGGCATCGTTGGCGTCGGCCTCGCCGGAAAGCAGGGCCTCCAGCTCGGCGCGGGCGGCGCGTTCCTTGATAGCCTTCAGCTGGGCGCGGGCCTCCTCGAGGGTGGCCTCGTCGCCCTCCTCGTCGGCCATGTCGGCGAGCATGACGCCCTCCTCAAGACCGGTCTCCATGTCGCGGACGGCGTTGATCTGCGTCTCGAGCCGCGAGCGGTCGCGCGACACGGCCTGGGCGGCCTCGGGATTGTCCCACAGGGTCGGGTCCTCGACCCGGGCGTTCAGCTCATCGAGCTTTCGGACGGCGACATCCCAGTCAAAGACGCCTCCTGAGCAGAGCGATGCTCTGCTCGATGTCGGCCTTCATGGCCTCGACATCCGGTCTCATCGCGAACTCCTGCGATACAAAGGGAGGCGCGACATAGGCCGCGCCGGGGGAAAGGGAAAGGGGCTAGGGACCAGACTCTGATGCCGGGGACGGGCGCGGCTTTCCCCTAGCCCCTGGACCCAGGACCCCAGCCGCTAGTAGAGCCCGCTCAAGTCCTCGGCCGGCTCCTTCTTGGGCGGCGGAGGCGTCGTCGGGGGCGGCGCCGGGGTCGGCGTCGTCGGCGGCAGGCCGGCGGCCTCCTCGCGCTCGCGGCGCAGCACGTCGTTGTAGTTTTGCGGCCCGGTAGGAACCTCCGGCCGCGGCGTGTCCTCCTCGCGGCGGCGCTCGGTGCCGGGGCGGAAGGCCTCCTCGATCCCGTTGACGGTGCGGAACACCGCGTTGCGAGGCCGCACGAACGGCCGCGCCGGCCGCTTCTTCAGCGCCACCTGCATGAAGTCGTTGAACACCGGCACCGGCCCGGTCGCGCCTGTCTCGCCGGAGCCCAGCGGGCGGTTGTCGTCGAAGCCGATGAACACCCCGACCACGATGTCCGACGAGAAGCCGACGAACCAGGCCGAGCGGTATTCGTTGGTCGTGCCGGTCTTGCCCGCGACCCACCGGCCGAGGCCGCGGGCGCTCGCCGCCGTGCCCCGCTGGACCACGCCCTCCAGCATCGAACTTATCTGATAGGCGGTGATCGGGTCGATGACCTGTTCGCCGCGCGGTTCCAGCCGGGGCGACTCTTGGCCGCTGAACGGCCGGCTGCACTCGCGGCAGCGGCGGTCGTCGGCCCGGAAGATGGTCTCGCCATTCCGATCCTGCACCACCTCGATCAGATAGGGGTCGACCCGGCGCCCGCCGTTGACGAAGGCGGCATAGGCGGCGGTCAGCCGGTAGGGCGTCGTCTCCCCCGCCCCCAGAGACACCGAAAGATTCGGCTGCAGCGTGTCCGAGACGCCCATCTTCTTCGCCAGATCGACGACGTTGCGCATCCCGACCGCCTGGGCCAGCCGCACCGTCATGACGTTGCGCGACAGCTCCAGCCCGCGCCGCAGACTCTGCGGCCCGTAGTACTGCCGGCTGTAGTTCTCCGGGCTCCAGCGCGTGCCGTTCGGCCCGCCGGCGAAGCTGATCGGCGCGTCCAGCACGATCGAGGCCGGGGTGTAGTCGCCCTCCAGCGCCGCGGCATAGACAATCGGCTTGAAGGCCGAGCCCGGCTGCCGCTCCGCCTGGGTCGCCCGGTTGAAGCTCGACAGGGCGTAGGAATAGCCGCCGACCATCGCCAGCACCCGCCCAGAGTGCGGCTCGATCGCCACCAGCGCCCCGTTCACCGCCGGCACCTGCTTCAGGGCGAACTGCCCGCCCCTCGGCTCGACGAAGATCAGGTCGCCACGCTTCAGCGGCCGGTTGGCGTTGGCCCAGGCCGCGTCCTCGGCCAACAGGCTCCCCGAGCCGCCGTTGTCGGCCCGGCGCACCCGCACATTGTTGCCCGAGACGCTCTCCACCGCCGCCGCGCGCCACGCCCGGCGCTCCGGCGGCCGGGTCTGCGCCAGCGCCTTCTCCTGCCAGCCCTCGGCGAAGTCCGTCGTGCCCCACGCCCCGCGCCAGCCGTGCCGGCGATCATAGTTCTCCAGCCCCTTCATCAGGGCGTCCCGCGCCGCCGACTGCAGCTCCGGATCCAGCGTCGTGCGCATATAGTAGCCGCCGCGGTTGATCTCCTCGCGGCCGAACTGGCGGATGGCCCGCCGGCGCGCCTCCTCGACGAAGAAGTCGGCGTCGGCGTACTGGGCCCGGCGCGGCGCGTCCTGGGTCACCAGCGGCCGTGCCAGCGCCACGGCCAGCTGCTCCTCGGTGATGAAACCGCTCTCGCGCATCTCGCCCAGCACCCAGTCGCGGCGGTTCCTGGCCGCCTCGGGGTAGCGCTTCGGATGGTAGTTGTTCGGCCCCTTCGGCAGGGCCGCCAGGAAGGCCGCCTCGTCCGGCGTCAGCTGGTCCAGCGACTTGCCGAAATAGTTGTAGGCCGCCGCCGCCACGCCGAACGACCGGTAGCCGAGGTAGATCTCGTTCAGATACAGCTCGAGGATCTGCGGCTTGGTCAGGGTCGCTTCCAGCCGGTTCGCGAGAATGGCTTCCTTGACCTTGCGGTTGATGCTCGATTCCGGCGTCAGCAGCACGTTCTTGGCGACCTGCTGGGTGATGGTCGAGCCGCCCTCCAGCCGCCGCCCCGTTGCGGCGTTGAAGATGTTCTTGAACATGGCCCGGCCGAGGCCCGAGACGTCGACCCCGCCGTGGCTGAAGAAGTTGCGGTCCTCGGCGGCGAGGAAGGCCTGCACCACCGGCTCGGGAATCTGCTCGTACGACACATAGATGCGCCGCTCGTCCGAGAATTCGCCGATCAGCGTCCCGTCGCCGGCGTAGACGCGCGTCGCCGTCGCCGGCCGGTAGTCGGCCAGCTCCGAGGCGTCGGGCAGGGCGTGGAACAGCCAGGCGGCGTAGATCGCCACGATCATCCCCACCAGCGCGATCCCGGCCAGCAGGGCGACGCCCGCCATCACGAACCAGCGTTCGGCAATCTTCACCTGTTACTCCGAATGACGCGCCCGGCCGGCAGGTTTAGCCCGCGTCGGCGCCCGCCGCCAGTGTCCCTGTCGCTCCGCCGGCGCGACGGTCCAGTTCCTGTCGCGCCGCGGCCACGACATCGGCGTCCATGTCGCCCTGCCCCGTCATCCAGCGCAGATAGTCGTCCGGCGCCTCGGCCCACGCCCGCCCACGATGCTTACCGAACGGAATCCGCTCCAGCCGCCGCGGCTCGCGCGTCCACTCCAGCATCTGCTCGACCGTCGCCTCCTTCAGCAGGTCGATCAGGATATGCGCCGTCACCCAGGCGTCCGGCCCCGCCCGGTGCGGCGGATTCGCCAGCGCCGGGTCCAGCCTCAGCCCGCGCCAGTAGCGCAGCACCTGGTTCGAATGCCCCGGCGCCTGCGGCCACACCTGCTTGGCCGACCGCACCGTGCAGATCCACGGCAGCCCGCCCGTCGCCGTATCGGCGATGAACCCGCGCTCAAACCGCGCCGAATGCGCCACCATCACCTCCGCCGGCTCCGCCATCAGCATTTCGCGCAGCCGGTATTCGTCGCAGTGCGGATCGTCCTCGCAGAAGTCGCCCGGCGTCAGGTGATGCACCGCCATGGCGTGGAACGAGATCGGCCCGCGCGGCCGGAACAGCCTCGAAACCGGCGGCAAGGCCCGCCACCCGCCGGCGCCGTCCCCCACCACATCCACCACCCCGACCTCGATGATCTCCGACGCCCGATCCCCGCCGGTGGTTTCCAGATCGACAACACGCAGGCGCATGGGCAAGAGATAGAGGCCGGCGGGCGGAAGTGCGAGACGCGGGCCATGCTCCCCGAGCCCGCGTCAGAAAACGCGCACTTCGGACACCATGGCGGCGTGCCGTTCGGAACTCCTGGTCGGCTCAGATGTTGGAGTGTTGGGGCCGTATTGTGCGCGCCTGTCTTGAGCGTTGACGGCAGGCGTTTTGCAGTGCGTCCGGGCGATAGGGGGGCATAGTTCCACGATGGTTCAGCCTTTGATTGTGACGCGACCGGTCTCCGTGCCAAGGGACACGGCCGGAGTTCGCCCCGGAAACCGGTCATGACCCAAGCCGAAGTCCAGTATTCGCAAGCTTCGCGCCTCACCGAGTTCGAGGCGCTCGTCGCGGCGGCGCCCAGCGCCATCGAAGCCATTCCGGGGGCGGTCTATCTCTGCGACGCCGACGGGTGGCTGGTCCGGTACAATCGCGAAGCCGTGGCGATGTGGGGACGGGATCCGGCACAGCATGGGCCGCAACGGTTCTGCGGCTCGCACCGGTTGTTTCTGCTCGACGGGACCTTCCTGCCCCACGAGGACTGCCCGATGGCCGAGGCCGTCGTGTCGGGAACCGAAACGCGCAATGTGGAAGTCGTCGTCGAGCGTCCGGATGGTTCGCGTCTCACGGCGCTGGTGAACATAAGGGCGCTCCGCGATCACAACGGGAAAATCCAGGGCGCCATCAACTGCTTCCAGGACATCAGCGCCCACAAGGAACTCGAGAAGGCGATGACCCGGTCGAACCGGGATCTCGAGGATTTCTTCGAGAACAGCGCCGTCGGCCTTCACATCGTCAGCGGGGACGGGATTATTCTCCGGGCGAACAAGGCGGAACTCGCCCTGCTCGGCTATACGGCGGACGAGTACGTCGGCCGCCACATTGCGGAGTTTCACGCCGACGAGCAGACCATCGGCGAAATTCTGACGTGCCTGTCCCATGGCGGCACGCTGGACCGCCATCCCGCGCGGCTGCGGGCGAAGGACGGCTCGCTCCGCCACGTCCTGATCACCTCGAACAGCCGCTTCGAGGACGGCAAATTCCTGAGTACTCGCTGCTTCACCGTCGACGTCACCGAGTTGCAGCAGTCTGAAAGGGCTCTACGGGAGAGCGACGAGCGGCTCGCCGCAACCTACGAGGCCGCCACCGTCGGGATCGCTGAAGTCGACGAGTCCGGCCGCTATATCAGGGTGAATGACGCCCTCTGCGGCATTCTGGGCCGCTCCCGCGAACAGCTCCTCGCCACCACCCTGCTGGACATCACCCATCCGGACGATCGCGAGCTGGAACGCGAGCAGTATCAGCGTCAGGTGCGAGGGGAGCAGCCAAGCTACACCACCGCGAAACGGGTCGTCCGACCTGACGGCGAGATCGCCCACGTGGAGGTGTCCAGCTCATCCGTAAGGGACGACGAAGGCCGGTTCAGATATGGGGTTCGCGTCCTGCAGGACGTGACCGAGCGATTGCGCATGCAGCGCCGGATCGAGGACGACGAACGACGGCTCCGGGAGTTGCTGGAGTTCCTCCCGGCCGCGATCTACACCACCGACGCTGACGGCCGGATAACCTTCTACAATGAGGCCGCGGTTCAGCTCGCCGGACGCGAACCGGTCCTGGGCAGCGACACCTGGTGCGTGACCTGGAAGCTCTACTGGCCGGACGGCACGCCGATGCCGCACGACCAGTGTCCCATGGCGGTCGCCCTTCGCGAGAACCGGCCCGTTCGCGATGGAGAGGCGGTGGCCGAACGGCCGGATGGAACCCGGGTCCCCTTCATCCCCTATCCGACCCCGCTGCGCGACGGCGACGGCCGACTGGTGGGTGCGATAAACATGCTGGTCGACATCAGTGACCGGAAGGAGGCCGAAGCTCGCCAGAAGGTGTTGATCGACGAACTGAACCATCGGGTGAAGAACACTCTCGCGACGGTCCAGTCGCTGGCGCTCCAGACGCTGAAACATTCAGACGACCTGCCGGATTTCGCCAACAACTTCGAGTCGCGCCTGATCGCGCTGGCGAGGGCCCATGACCTGCTGACCGAGCGGAACTGGATGAGCGCTCCGCTCGACGCCCTGGTGCGCGACATCGTCGCCCCCTATAGCGCCGGCACAGACAGGCTGCGCATCGGCGGGCCGACCATAGCCCTCAATCCACGCGCTGCGCTCGCCCTGACGATGGTGTTCAGCGAACTGGCCACGAACGCGGCCAAATTCGGCTCGCTCAGCGAACCCGACGGCGCCCTCACGGTAAGGTGGGAAATATCTCCGTCACCAGAGAGTGCTGTCACCCTTGAGTGGCTGGAGGCCGCCGGACCCGAGGTTTCCCTGCCCACCCGCCAGGGGTTCGGCACCCGACTGATCCGGAGGTGTATCGAGCGGGACCTGGACGGCGAGATAAATCTCCATTTCGACCCGGCGGGTTTCCGCGCCGACATCCGCATTCCCCTGGGAGTCGTCGGCGCCGATGGCTGAGTTCCCGGGCGTTCGGGTTCTGCTCGTGGAGGACGAGGGGGGCGTCGCGCTTCTGCTCGAGAGCATGCTCGAAGACCTCGGGTGCGAGGTGACCGCTTCGGTCGCCCGCCTGTCCCGCGCTTTCGACGCCCTGGAGTCCCAAGACTTCGACCTGGCCGTTCTCGACGTCAATCTCGGAGGTGAAACGTCCTTCGATCTCGCGCGCGTGCTGCGACACCGGGGCATCCCCCTTGTCTTCAGCACGGGCTATGGCACGTCCGGCCTGCCGGACGATCTCAGGGCCTGCGCGGTTCTGTCCAAGCCTTTCACCCTCACGAGTCTTCAGCAGGCCATCGCCGGGTCCATGCTCCGGCGTGAGGTCTGACGTCGCCGCCGATGCGGCGCCCTCGAGTCGCGGGGCCCGCTGCTGCACCCCGGATGCGCCGCCGCGAAGAGGCCTGGCGCGAGGCGACGCACGCCGAGGCCTGGCGGCTCATCCATGCCGACGGCAGCCGTGTCTGAAGAAGTCGGAGTGGTGATCCGGGCGCACCGACATCCCCGGAGCGGACCCCGGGGACGACGGCTGACGCGCTGTGCCGGCGGCGAGCCTCCGGCTACTGCGCCGGGCGGACCTCCACCGGCAGGCCCAGGCTCTCCAGCTGCGGGCGGACCACCGAGGCGTCGCCGACGACCACCCAGACGAACTGGTCCGGCTTGATGACCTGACGCGCGGCCTCGTCCAGCTGGGCGGCCGTGAGGGCGCGGGTCCGGCTGGCGATGGTCTCCTGATAGTCGTCGGGCCGGTCGTAGAGATCGTTGGACCGCAGCGCCGCGAGGATCTGGGCCGAGGTCTCGAAACCGCCGGCCAGCGAACGGGTGTTGCCGTTGACGGTCCGCTCCAGCTCCTGGGCGGTGACCCCGTCGGTCTCCAGGAAACGTTCGTACTGGGCGATCAGGGCGGCGACCGATTCCCCGGTCCGGTTGGCCTGCACCGGCGCGTTGACGATGTAGGGCACACGGTGCTCCAGCGCGTTCACATTGCCCCGCACCCCGTAGGACCAGCCCTTGGTCTCGCGCAGGTCCGCGTTGATCCGCGACAGGAAGTCCGAACCCAGGGTGACGTTGGCGGCGTTCAGCGTCAGCAGGTCGTCGGTCCCCGACACCGGCAGGACGGCGCCGCCATAGATCAGGGACTGCGGCGACTGCGGACGGTCGATCAGGACGATTCGGCTGCTCGGAGCCGGGATCGTGTCGCTGAACGCCTTGACCCCCTTGGGCGTGGACGGCGCGCGCCAGTCGCCGAAGGCGGCTTCCAGCTGTTGCGTGATCTCGCCCAGCGGCTCGTCGGAGACGACGAAGATGGTCGCATTGTCCGGCCGCACCCAGGCCGCGTGCTCGGCGGCCAGGTCGGCGCGGGTCAGGGCGCCGACGGTGCCCGGGTCGCCCGTGCCGGTGAAGGAGCGGCCATAGGGGCTGTCGGGGCCGTACAGCAGCGGCGGCAGGGCGCGGGCGGCGATGGCGCCCGGCTGCGTCGCCTCGCTGGCCAGCGACGCCAGCCGCTGGGCTCGCAGCCGCTCGACCTCCGACGGGGCGAAGGCGGGGTTGCGCACCACATCCGACAGCAGGGTCAGCGACGGCTCCAGATTGGCGGAAACCACCGACAGGCTGGCCGCGCTGCGGTCCATCGAGGCGCCGACGTTGATCGAGGCGCCCAGCCGCTCCTGCTCCTCGGCCAGCTGATTGGCGTCGCGCATCGTCGTGCCCTCGTCCATCAGGTCCAGCATCAGGCTGTGGGCGCCCAGGCGGTCGGCCCGGTCGGCGGCGTAGCCGGCGTCGAACTCCACCGCCACACGGGTCACCGGCACGGTGTCGACGTGGGCGTAGATCACCTTCACGCCGTTCGACAGGGTGGCGCGCTCGACCGCGGGGAAGTCCAGGTCGGACACCGCGCCGATCTCCGGCATCGGCGGACGGGCGACGCGCTGGATCTCGGCGGCGGGGACCGGCGTCGCACCCGACGGGGCGGCGGCGGCCTCGACATAGGCTTCGCGCTCCCCGGGAGCGATGGTCAGGTCGAACACGGGACGCGTCAGCCAGCGCTGCATGGCGGCCGTGACCTCGGCAGGAGTCACCGAGGCGTACTCGGCCAGCTCTTTCTTGTAGTGGTCGGGATCGCCGGCATACAGCTGGCCCTCGGCCAGCACATTGGCCTTGCCGTTGACCTGTTCCAGGCTCTGGATGCGGCCGGAGACATAGCGGGTGGCGACGCGGGCGACCTCTTCCTCGGTCGGGCCGTTGGCGATGAAATCGGCCACGATGGCGTCGAGGCGGCGGCCTACCTCGGCGGCGTCCTGGCCGGGCTTCACGTTCACCGAGATGTCGAAGATGCCGACGCGGTGGAAGTCGGAGAGCGACGACGACACGGAGACGGCGCTCTGCTCGCCGCGCACCAACTGGTTGTCGAGACGCGAGGAGGCCAGGCCGCCCAGCACCTGCGCGGCGACGGACAGCGGCACCGCGTCGTCGCTTAGCAGGCCGGGCACGGCCCAGCTGCGTGTCAGACGGGTGGTGGCCACGCGGTCATGCATCGTGTCGATGATCGGCGCGGCCAGCGTCGGCACGTCGGCCTCGGCCGGGGTGTTCACCGGGCCGCGCGGAATGGCGCCGAAATAGCGCTCCATCAGCGGGCGCGCGGTCGCCTCGTCGATGTCGCCCGACAGGACCACGACGGCGTTGTTGGGTCCATAGTTGTCGCGGAACCAGTTTCTCACCGTCTCGAGGCTGGCGGCGTCCAGATCGGCCATCGAGCCGATGGTCGAGTGACGATACGGATGACCCTCGGGGAAGAGGGCTTCCAGCTGGGCGTAATCGAACAGGCCGTAGGGCTCGTTGTCGCCCTGGCGCTTCTCGTTCTGGACCACGCCGCGCTGCAGATCGAGCACCTCTTGGCCGACCGCGCCCAGCAGATAGCCCATCCGGTCGCTTTCCAGATACAGCGCCTGTTCCAGCGCCGGCGTCGGCACTGTCTGGAAATAGTTGGTGCGGTCGAACCAGGTCGTGCCGTTCAGATTGCTCGGCCCGAGGTTGCGCATCCGGCCCAGATAGCTGCCCGGGGCGTTCTCCGAGCCGCCGAACATCAGGTGTTCGAACAGGTGGGCGAATCCGGTCGACCCGGCGGGCTCGTCCTTGGAGCCGACGTTGTACCAGACCGACAGCGCCACGACCGGCGCCTTGCGATCCTCGTGCACGATCACCGTCAGACCGTTGTCGAGCGTGAACCGCTCCCACGGGATGCTGACCTCCGAAACCAGCTCGGCGACAGGCGCGGCGCGCAGTTCGGGAGCCTGCGGGGACGTCACGGCCGCCGGCGCGGCCGAGGTCTGCGCCAGAACGGGCGCGGCAGGAGCAAGCGCGGCCAGAATGGCGGCGAGCGAGACGGAGCGAAGACGCATTGGGAACCGGGTCCTATTTCTTGGGCGAGGGACCTTACCCGACAGCCGCACTCGCGCAATCGCCCGATTGTGGAAGGACGACAGGCGCCCGGCGCTGGCAGGAGATCAGTTCGCGCCCGCCGCCCCGGTCCCGGCCATCTGCAGATCGCCCGACGGTTCGCGGAAATAGCGGTCGATGCCCTCGGCCACGGCGCGCATCATCCGCCGCCGGGCGCGGGCGTCGTTGAGCAGGCGCTCGTCCTCGGGGTTGGTGATGAAGCCCATCTCCAGCAGCACCGCCGGTACGTCGGGGGCCAGCAGCACGGCCAGACCCGCATCGCGGTGGCTGCGGCGCAGCAGCGGGTGGTCGGCGCTTTCCAGCTCGCCCAGCAGCGTCCGGGCCAGCTGGGCGGAGCGGTTCTGGGTGGCGCGCTGCGTCATGTCGAGCAGGATGCGGTCGACCGAGGCGTCGCGCCCCGGCAGATTGAGGCTGCGCTGCCAGTTCTCGCCGCGGGTGAACTCGCGCACGGCCCGGCCGGCGCCCTGTTCCGACAGGGTGTAGACGCTGGCCCCGCGCGTCGCCGGGTCGGCCCCGGCGTCGGCGTGCAGGGAAATGAACAGGTCGGCCCCCGCCTGCCGGGCGATAGCCACGCGGCGGTAGAGGTCGACATAGGCGTCGCTGTCGCGGGTCAGGCGCACCCGGTAGCGGCCGCCGCGCTCCAGCTCCTGTTTCAGGGCTTGGGCGGCGGCGAGGGTGACGGCGCTCTCGCGGGAACTGGCTCCCATGGCCCCCGGATCGCGCCCGCCGTGACCGGCGTCGATAAAGATCAGCGGCCGTTCCGCCGGCCGCGCCGGGGCGGCCCGCTCGGTGCCGGGGGCGCTGCGCGTCGGGGCCCGGCCGGTGGCCTTCAGGTCGATGACGTAGCGGTAGTGGGCCACCCCGTCGCCGGGCGGCAGCAGGAAGCGGCGCTCGATCTCGGCGCTGGTCGCCAGGTCCAGTTCGATGCGCGAGGCGGCCCCGGCGCCGGCGACGCGGAAGTCGCGCACCAGCCCCTGCCCCGTCCCGCTGCGGCGCTCTGGCGGCGACACGTCCGCCAGGCTCAGCACCACTCGGCCGTCGTCGCCGGCCTGGATGACCTGGCCGCGCGAGGTGCGATCGAGGTCGATGACCACCCGGGTGCGCTCGGCGTCGCCGCCGAACCGGACCCGCAGGATCTCGCCCATGGCTCCGGACGCCAGCCCTCGCCCCGCCGCCAGAAGCGCGACGGCGAACACCAGCAGGCCCCCGGCGGCGATGACCCGCTCGCGGACGCTCCAGTCGGACAGCTTGATACGCGACAGCCCGTGCATTCGACGGAGACCCACCTTCCTGGTTGGCCGGATCATGCCGCAACGTAGTGGCCAACGGGTTAAAGCCGGCGTGGCTTTTCATTCGCCTCCGGCATCCCTATGCTTGGTCCGCTCGCGAACGATCGCGTCCCCTGCTCCGCCAGGCCGGACGCGCCCTCCTCGCGGCATGACTTTCACTGATCCGAGAGCCGGCCGGGCCCGTCCCGCCGATTCGACGACCGGGTCCGGGACGCCCCTGTCAACGGCGCGTCCGGTCCCAGGACCGTACTGAACCCTCATGGGCCAACCCGCCTGCGCTCCCTTCCGGTCTGATCTGACCGACCTCGCCACCGGCCTTCGCCGCGGCGACGGGATCGCGCTCGCGCCTGCCCGCAATCCCATTCGGCGAGCCGCCTGCCTCCTTCGCGGGGATGGCCGAGCGCGCCAGAAAGAAACACTCCATGTCAAAGACCATGTTGATCGACGCCGCCCACGCGGAGGAGACCCGCGTCGCGATCGTCGAGGGCCGTCAGATCGAGGAATTCGACTTTGAATCCCGCTCGAAGCGCCAGCTTCGGGGCAACATCTATCTCGCCAAGGTCACCCGCGTAGAGCCGAGCCTGCAGGCCGCCTTCGTCGAATACGGCGGCAACCGCCACGGCTTCCTGGCCTTCAACGAGATCCACCCGGACTATTATCAGATCCCGGTCGCCGACCGCGAAGCCATCATGGCCGAAGCGCCGTCGGAAGAGGACGAGCACGACGATCTCGGCCGCGAGAGCGACGAGGGCGAGCACGAGGGCGGCCTCGCCGAGGAGGAGCGCCTCAAGCGCCGCCTGATGCGCCGCTACAAGATCCAGGACGTCATCAAGCGCCGCCAGGTCATGCTGGTGCAGGTCGTCAAGGACGAGCGCGGCGGCAAGGGCGCGGCCCTGACCACCTGGCTGTCGCTGGCCGGCCGCTACTGCGTGCTGATGCCCAACACCGGCAAGGGCGGCGGCATCTCGCGCAAGATCACCCAGGCCACCGACCGCAAGCGCCTCAAGGCCGCGGCCGCCTCGCTGGACGTGCCGCACGGCATGGGCCTGATCATCCGCACCGCCGGCGCGAAGCGCACCAAGGCGGAGATCAAGCGGGACTACGAATACCTGCTCCGCCTGTGGGAGACGATCCGCGAGACGACGCTGCGCTCCAACGCCCCCTCGCTGATCTACGAGGAGGAGAACCTCGTCCGCCGCGCCGTGCGCGACATGTTCGACAAGGATTTCGACGGCATCCAGGTCGAGGGCGTCGAGGGCTTCAAGGAAGCGCGCGACTTCATGCGGGTGCTGATGCCCTCGCAGTCGAAGAAGGTGCACCTGTACCAGGGCGCGCGCCCGCTGTTCGCCTCCAACGGCATCGAGGAGATGCTGACCCAGATTCACCAGCCGACGGTGCCGCTGAAGTCCGGCGGCTATCTGGTGATCAACCAGACCGAGGCCCTGGTCGCCATCGACGTCAACTCCGGCCGCGCCACCAAGGAGCGCAACGTCGAGGCCACCGCCTTCAAGACCAATATGGAAGCGGCCGTCGAGGCCGCTCGCCAGCTGCGCCTGCGCGACCTCGCCGGCCTGATCGTCATCGACTTCATCGACATGGACGAGTCGAAGAACAACCGGGCGGTCGAGAAGGCGCTGAAGGACGCGCTGGCCAAGGACCGGGCCCGCATCCAGATGGGCCGCATCTCCGGCTTCGGCCTGATGGAAATCAGCCGTCAGCGCCGCCGTCTCGGCGTCATCGAGGGCGCCACCGAGGTCTGTCCGCACTGCCAGGGCGCCGGCCGTATTCGATCGGCCGAGAGCGCCGCCCTGATGACCCTGCGCGGCGTCGACATCGAGGCCGGCCGGAACGGCGCCGGCACGGTCAACCTGCGCGTCTGCACGGCGGTGGCCCTCTACATCCTGAACCACAAGCGCGACTATCTGCAGCGCCTGCTGAACCAGCGCGGCCTCAACGTCATCATCCAGATCGACGACAGCCTGTCCCAGGGCGAGCACGCCATCGAGCGCACCGAAACCAACGAGGACTTCACCCCGCCGGAAGGCGTCGAGGCCTTCATCGACCTCGACGACGACTTCGACGACAGCGCCTTCGCCGATGAGGAAGAGGACGAGGACGAATTCGTCGACGATGTCGTCGAGGACGACGAGGACGCCCTCGGCGACGAAGAGGCCGACGGCGAGCCCCGCGAACGGGCCGAACGCGCCGAAGGCGAGCGCGGTCGCGGTCGCGGCCGTCGCCGGCGCGGCGGACGTCGCGAGGACGGCGAGGCTCCGGCTGGCGAAGCCGCCGCCCCGGCCGCCGAGGACGACGATGACAGCGAAGCCGGCCGCCGGCGCCGCCGGGGCCGCCGCGGCGGCCGCCGGGTGCGCGAAGAAGGCGGCGAGCGCGACGCCTTCTTCTGGGTCCGCGGCCGCACGCCGTCACTCGAGGACCCCTACGTCTGGTTCGATCCCATCAACCCCGGCGGCGCGCCCCGTCCGACCGCCGAGGCCGAGCCGGCGGAAGCGCGCCGCGACCGCGTCGAGGCCGAAGGCGCCGAAACCGGCGAACGGGCCGGCCGCTCGCGCCGCCGCCGCGGCCGGGGCCGGGGCCGCGACCGCGGCGACCGGGAGCTGACGCCCGAGTCCGCGGCCGCCGACGCCGTCGCAGGCGAAGCTCCGGCCCTCGAAACCGCCGACGAGGCGCCTGCCGCGCCTGCCCCGGCGGCCGTCGAGGAACCCAAGCGCCGCCGCGTGCGCCGCAAGGTCGCGGCGGAGTCCCCCGCCGACATCGCCGAAGCCGCGCCCCGGCTCGAGGCCCCGGAAGCCGAGGCGGTGGAAGCTGAATCGGTCGAGGCCGAAGCGCCGGAACCGGTCGTGGAGCCGGTCGCCGATCCCGCCCCGGTCGTCGAGGCCGAAGCGCCCCCCGCGCCGGAGGTCGACCTCGCCGCCCTGGTCGCCGAGGATCCCGCCCAGATCGTCGCGCCGCCCGAGAAGCCGAAACGCGGATGGTGGCGCCGTTGAATGGCCGCGATTAGATAGTGAGGATCGGGGCGGGGGCGATCGACGGTACCGGGAGTACGCCATGAGCTGGCTGACCAGACACGCCGCCCGCCTCGTCGGGGCCGCCGTCGCCGCCGGCCTGGTGCTGTCCACCGCCGCGCCCGCTTCGGCCCAGAGCCGGAGCGCCATCCGCGACACCGAGATCGAGACCATCATTCACGAATGGGCCGATCCGGTGTTCGCGGGCATGGGGCTGGAGCCGTCCGAGGTCGAGATTCTCCTGATCGCCGAGCAGGACCTGAACGCCTTCGCCACCCGCGGCCGGATCATGGGCCTGAACACCGGCCTGATCCTGCGCACCCGCAACCCGAACGAGCTGCTCGGCGTCATCGCCCACGAGGCCGGGCACATCCGCAACCGGCACACCCTGCGCGACGGCGCGCAGGACGCCGGCATGCAGCCGATGCTGATGACCATGGCCCTGGGCGCGCTGGCCATCGCCGCCGGCGCCCCCGACGCCGGCGCCGTGCTGCTCGGCAACAGCCAGTATTTCGGCACCCTCAGCGCCCTGCGCTATATGACCCATCAGGAAGGCGAGGCCGACAACACCGGGGCCCGGGCGCTCGAGGCCGCCGGCGAGTCGGGCCGCGGTCTGCTCACCTTCTTCGAGAATTTCCGCTCCCAGGAGGTGTTCTCGGACGCCCGCCGCTATCCGTATTTCCGCAGCCACCCGCTGTCGTCGGACCGCATCGAGAACCTGCGTCGCTTCGTGGCGGAACAGTCGAACTACGGCCGCCGCGACAGCCCGGAGCGGATGGCCCAGCACGCCCTCATCCTGGCCAAGATCCACGCCTTCATGGACCATCCGCGCGACACCCTGCGCGACTATCCCGAGACGGATGCCGGCCTGCCCGCGCGCTACGCCCGCGCCATCGCCTGGTACCGCGACGGCCAGACGGACCGGGCGCTGTCCGCGGTCGACGCCCTGCTGGCCGAGCAGCCGGAGAATCCGTATTTCTGGGAGCTCAAGGGCCAGATCCTGTTCGAGGAAGGCCGGCCCGAAGAGGCGATCGGCGCTCACCAGCGTTCGGTCGACCTCCGGCCCGACGCGCCCCTGCTGCGGATCAACCTGGGCCACGCCCTGATCGAAACCCGCGACCCGGCCAGGCTCGACGCCGCCGTCGAACACCTCAAGCGCGCCACGGCGCTGGAGAAGGACAACAGCATGGCCTGGCGGCTGCTGGCCCAGGCCTATGACAGCCAGGGCAAGGAGGGCGAGGCTCGCCTGGCCTCGGCAGAGATGTATTTCGCCGCCGGCGCTGAACAGCAGGCCACCCAGTTCGCCCTTCGCGCCCGCGACATGCTCGAGCCGGGCACGGCCGAATGGACCCGGGCCATGGACATCGTCTTCGCCTCCGGCGCCACCCAGGAAGACGTGGACGACATGGACCGCCGCAACGAACGCCGACGTCCCGCCGTCATCCCGGCCGGCGGCTGACCTCCTTTCGAGAGCCTGAATGACCGAGACGCCCGAACCCCGGCCCACGCCGACCCTGTTCAACCGCCTGCTGGGTGAGGGCCGGGCCGGCGTGGCCGCGCTGGCGGTGTCGGTCGTGGCGCTAATCGTGGCGCTCTCCCCCTACGCCTCCGGGACCGACTTCGGCTCGCGGGTGAAGGCCTACCTGATCCAGAATCCCGAGGTGCTGCAGGAAGTGAGCGTCGCCCTCGACCAGAAGGCGCAGCAGCAGCAGATCGTCGACCAGCGCCAAAAGGCCGTCGAGATCACGGCGCGCGTCGCGGCCAATCCGGGCCTTCTCGCCGTCGACGCCGGCGACCCCGCCTTCGGCCCCGCCGACGCGAGGGTGACGGTGATCGAATATTTCGACTTCCGCTGCCCCGGCTGCAAGGCGACCGCGCCGGACGTGCTGCGTATGATCCAGGCCCACCCGGACGTCCGCTTCGTGTTCAAGGACTGGCCAATCCTCGACGGCCCGACCAACGGCGTGTCCCACTACGCCGCCCGCGCCGCCCTCGCCGCGCACCAGCAGGGCAAATACCTTCCCGTCTTCCAGGCGTTGATGGCCGAACCGGCCCTGTCGGAGCCGGCGATCGACGCCATCCTCGAGGCCAACGGCGTGACCCTGCCGCAGGCCGAGGCGGCCATGGCCGGTCCGGCGATCGCGCGGCGCCTCGCTGACACCCAGACTTCGGCGACGGCGATGGGTCTGATCGGCACGCCGACCTTCTTCGTCAATGGCACGGCCATGGAGTCGATTCAGCCCGCCGCCCTCGACCGCGCGATCCGCGAGGCCAAGGCGCGCTGACGGTACCGGCCAATCAGGCCAGCTTCAGGCTCATCGCCCCGCCCACCCATTCGACCCGCGAGCGCCGCTCCGCCTCGGCCGCGGCGGCCGCGTTCCCGAGGGCGGCCTCGGCCTGCGCGAGCACGAAATAGCTGTAAGGATCGTTCGGCCAGTCTTTCAACAACTCCAGCACCTTGGCGCGCGCGCCTGCGGCGTCGCCTGAGCTCAGCATGGCCGCCGCGAGGCTGCGCCGCGTGGGGAACCAGATCACCGGCGGATCGCCCCCCTCGTCGTCCATCCCCTGCAGTTCCGCCGCCCGGCCGTAGGCCGCAATCGCCGCTGCGCTGTCGCCCTCGATCATCGCCGCCCGCCCCTCCAGCACCCGCTGGGACAGTTCTGTGAACGCCCGGCGGGCCTCCTGCATCGGCCCGGCGGCGAACGACGGGTCGCCGCGCAACTCCGCAATGGCGGCCGCCTCGGCGCGCACGGCGTCCGCGTCACCCGCCCTCGCTGCGGCCTCCCCCCGGGCGTAGCGCCAGCTGATGCGCAGCATCGGATGGCTGGCTGGCGGTTCCTTCAGCGCCGCCACCCGTTGCGGATCGGCGAACCGGCCGTAGACGGCGTAGGCGTTGTTGGCGACCATCTGGCGCCACAGGTTGTCGGCCGGAATGTCGGGATAGGTGGCCAGATACCAGTCCGCCAGCTTTAGCCCCTCGACGTCGCCGCCCGCCATCAGCGCTCCGCCCATGCCAAAATGGATGTTGTGCCCGTGCAGCGGCATGCCCGGCACCCCGCCCGGCGGTCTCGCCAGTTCGTCGTAGCGACGGTCCAGCGCCACCGCGGCGACATTGGACATCATCGCGTCCCTGTAGCGTCCGACGCGGTAGAAGGTGTGCGACGGCATATGCACCAGATGGCTCGCGCCCGGCGCCAAGGCCGCCAGCCGCTCGCCATACGGAATGGCCTTGTGCGGATCGTCCGACCATTCGGTCAGGTGGATGTAGAGGTGGATGGCGGCCGGATCATCGGGCGACCGCGCCAGCGTCTGTTCGAGGATTTCCATGGCCCGCACGATGCCCGGGTCGGCCGGCCTGCCCTCGTCGTCCCACCAGCGGTCGGCCTTCAGCATCCAGGCGTCGGCGGCGATGGCTGCGACGGCCACATCGCCCGGATTACGCCGGGCGATCCGGTCCATGCCTTCCGCGAACCGCCGCGCCCGCGAATCCTCGCGGCCCGAATAGCGCTGCACCAGCGCGTCGATCATCTGGCGCTGTACCGGCGCGGCGTCGCGCGCCAGCCGGCGGGCGTCGCGGGCGGCCTTCAGCGCGGCCAGCCGGGTCTCCTCCCCGCCGCCCCCGCCGTTAAGGTTCGGACCCATGGCCCACGCTTCGCCCCAGGCGCACATCCCGCAGGTCGGGTCGAGCATCCGCGCCTTGCGGAAGGCCCGCACCGACTCGCCATGCTCGAAGGCCCAGCGCAGCCGCACGCCGTGGTCGAACCAGGCCTGGGCCTCGGCATTGGCGGTGTCGACCCTGAAGCCGCCCGAGCCGAAGCCGTCGACCATGACCATCGCGGCCACCGGCGCGCCGTCCACGTCATCCGCCCCGCCCGGTCCACAGATTCGCGGCCGCTCGATCAGGTCCATGACAGGCCGGTCGGCCGTGGCGTCGGCCAGGGCGGATGGCCCGATCAGCACAGTGGCGGCGGCCGCGCCACACATTAGAAGGCTGCGCATCGGCGAATTTCTCCCCTGTCCCCAGCCCATAGTGACCTAACCCCAGAGCGAGACCAAGCGGCGCTTCTCCCTCCCGGCGGATCAGCCCATAGTTCCGGGTCCATGCCCATCCGCCGACTCCCGCCCGAGACCGTCAACCGCATCGCCGCCGGCGAGGTGGTCGAGCGCCCGGCCAGCGCCATCAAGGAGCTGGTCGAGAACGCCCTCGACGCCGGCGCGACCCGGATCGAGATCCAGGCCGACGGCGGCGGCCTCAGCCGCATCCTGATCGCCGACGACGGGCATGGCATGGCCGCCGACCAGTTGGCGCTGGCCGTCGAACGCCACGCCACCTCCAAGCTGGAGCCCGACGACGCGGGCGACGTCGACCTGCTGCGCATCCACACCCTCGGCTTTCGCGGCGAGGCCCTGCCCTCGATCGGCTCGGTCGCCCGACTGACCATCACCAGCAGGCCTCGCGACGGCGGTGACGCCCACCAGATCACTGTCGAGGGCGGCGATCAGCGCCCTGTCGCTCCCGCCGGCTTCCCCGGTCCGCACGGCGCCCGCGTCGAGGTCCGGGACCTGTTCTACGCCACCCCGGCCCGGCTCAAATTCATGAAGTCCGAGCGCGCCGAGGCCATGGCCATCTCCGAGGAGATCAAGCGCCAGGCCATGGCCCACGAGGCCGTTGCCTTCACCCTCGATCTCGACGGCCGCACCACCCTGCGTCTGCCCGCGGAACACCCGGGCGACGGCGGACGGCTGAAGCGGCTCGCCGCCCTGCTCGGCCGCGACTTCGAGGCCAATGCCCTGTTGATCGACCAGGAGCGGGATGGGGTCCGCCTGACCGGCTACGCAGGGCTGCCGACCTACTCGAGAGGTAACGCCGGGCACCAGTATCTGTTCGTCAACGGTCGCCCGGTCCGCGACCGCCTGCTGCAGGGCGCGCTGCGCGGGGCCTATGCCGACTTCCTCGCCCGCGACCGCCATCCGGCGGCGGTGCTGTTCCTCGATGTCGATCCGCTCTACGTCGACGTCAACGTCCACCCCGCCAAGGCCGAGGTGCGCTTCCGCGATCCGCAGCTGGTGCGCGGCCTGATCGTCGGAGCCCTGCGCCACGCGCTCGCCGGCGCCGGCCACCGCGCCTCGACCACGGTCGCCGCCGACGCCCTCGCCGGCTTCCGCACGCATTCGGGTGTCGGCTCCGGCCCCGCCTTCAGCCCCTCCTCCCCTTCGGCGCAAGGCTGGAGCGGCTGGCAGGGCTGGGCCGGTTCGGCCGCGACCGCCGCCCAGGTGCTGCCGGGCCTCAACGAGCGCTCCGCCCGGGTCGAGGCGCCGGACCTCGCGACGCCTCATCCCGTTTCCGGCGGCGCGGAGGTCATCGACCCGCTCGATTACCCGCTCGGCGCCGCCCGGGCCCAGCTGCACGGGACCTACATCGTCGCCCAAACGCGCGACGGCCTCGTGGTCGTCGATCAGCACGCCGCCCACGAACGCCTCGTCTACGAGCGGATGAAGGCCCAGATGGCCGCCGGCTCGGTCACCCGTCAGGCCCTGCTGACGCCCGAGGTGGTCGAGCTTGATCCCGCCGAGGCCGAGCGCGTCTCGGCCCGCGCCGAAGACCTCGCCCAGCTCGGCCTCATCGTTGAGCCGTTCGGCGCCGGGGCGGTGCTGGTCCGCGAGACCCCCGCCCTGCTCGGCGACACCGACGTCCAGGGCCTGATCCGCGACATCGCCGACGATCTGGCCGAGCACGGCGCGGCCCTGGCCTTGTCCGAACGCCTCGGCGAGGTCTGCGGAACCATGGCCTGCCACGGCAGCGTCCGCGCCGGCCGCGTCCTCTCGGCCCCCGAAATGAACGCCCTGCTCCGCCAGATGGAGGCCACGCCCCACTCCGGCCAGTGCAACCACGGCCGCCCGACCTACGTCGAACTCAAGCTCGCCGACCTCGAGAAGCTGTTCGGGCGGCGATGATCCCGTCGGTCCTGTTCGTCTGCCTCGGCAACATCTGTCGCTCGCCGCTCGCGGAGGCGGCCCTGCGCGTCGAGGCCGAACGGAGCGGCCTCGATCTCATCGTCGACTCGGCCGGGACCGGAAACTGGCATGCGGGCGAGCCGCCGGACCGCCGCGCCATCGCCGTCGCCCGGCGCCACGGCGTCGACATCTCGGGCCTGCGCGCCCGGCAGGTGCGACCCGACGACTTCCGGCGCTTCACCCACATCGTGGCCCTGGATCACGACAATCTGTCCGACCTGCGTAAGCTCGCCCCCGCCGACGCCATGGCCGAACTCAGCCTGCTGCTCGATCATGTGGAGGGCCGCGCGGGTCAGGCCGTGGCCGATCCCTGGTTCGGCGACGAGGCCGCCTTCGATGTCACCTGGGCCGAGGTCACAGCGGCCGCAAAGGGGCTCGCCGCGCGGCTACGCGCCGGACGCTAGAGCCTGAACGCCTCGACCACGCTTCCGGCCCGTCCGCCGGAGACCACTTCGCCGCCGGCGATGGCGTAGACCACATCGCCCACCGCCGCCGCGGCCAGCCCGTGCCGCGGCGTGCGCATCGGCGGACCGGCGTCCCAGCGGTCCGCGGCCGGGTCGTAGATCCACGTCTCCGCGAACACGCCGCCGCCCCCGCCGCGCTGGAACCACTCGCCGCCGAACGCGACCAGCCTGCCTGCGGCCGCCGCCATGGCCAGCCCGCCGCCGACTTGCTGGCCCGTCGTCGGCGAGGGCGGGATCGGCGCCAGCGTGTCCCAACGATCTTCCGCCGGATCGTAGCGGTCCAGCCTTCCCGTGCCGCCGCCGCTGACCGTCCGCCCGCCCGCGACCCAGATGGCCCCGTCCAGCACCGCCGCCGCCGCGCTGTTGCGCGCCATCGGACAGGGTCGGGCAGTCTCCCAAACATCCGCGCCGGTGATATAGACCCGATGCGCATCGGTGTCGGCCTGATCGTTCCAGTTGCCGTTCGCCGCGCCCCCGGGCGTCCGGCCCGTGATCAGATGCAGCAGACCGTCAAGGGCCACCCCCACCGCCTCGCTCTGCGGCGCGTCGAGCGGAATGGTCGCGACCCATGCGCCCTCGTGCAGGACCCAGCAGTCCCGCATCGAGGTCCACTCTCCCGCCGAGCGCCCGTATCCGTCGAACACGAACAGTTCGCCGCCGCTGGCGAAGACCATCGGATGATGGCGCGGCGACGGAAGCCTCGGCAGTTCGCTCCAGCCATCCGTCGACGGGTCATAGAGTCCGACCCTGTCCTCGATATGCAGCGGCTCGCCTCGCCGCGAGACCAGCCCGCCGCCGGTGACGATCCTGCCGTCATGCACTGCGGCGTAGATCTCCTGCACCGGCCACGGCATCGCGGCGCGCGGCGTCCAGCCCTCCGCAGCTTCCTGCGCGCAGGCGGCGAACGGAACGGCCGCCGAGGCTCCGGCGGCGGCGAGGAAGGCGCGGCGGTCGAGGGTGCTCATGCCGCCAATCTGGCGCAGAACCGCCACCTGCGCTATACGCCCGCGCTCAACCCCCTTTCGGGAAGCCTATGTCCGAGATTGCCTGCAAGGCCTGAGGCCTCACGGCGACGCCTGTGAAGAGCCTCTGAACCCGCTGACGCCACCGGCGCCGGCGCACGCGTTCACGCCTTTCGGACATTCCACCCATGAACATCTCCCGTGCGGAGCAGCGCACGCTGCACGCCCTGGCGCAAGGCGGCGGCATCCTGCTGATCCGCGACGAAAACGGCGGCCTCGTGCGCGCCGACTGCTTCACCCGCGACGGCCTGCTGCTCACCGACTGCACCCTGTCGGTATGGCGCAAGCTGAAGAAGAAGGGGCTGATCGCCTCGGTCGGCGGCGGACCCTACCGGGTCAACCGCGACGGTCTGGCGCGCATGCGCAGCCAGCTCGACAACCGGGTCTCAGAGCGCCGCTGGTGACGCCCTGAGAAAGAGGACACGCGCGGCTCCGTAGTCGCGCGCGTCCAGCCGCTCGTAGCCGGCCGTGTCGATCTCCGGCTCGTCGGAGCCGCGCTCGAACACCACGATGGCTCCCGGTTTCAACCAGTTCCCCTCCAGCAACCGCTGGAGCGTCTGCTCGCCCAGTCCCTGGCGGTAGGGTGGATCGAGGAAGGCCAGATCGAAGGCCTCGCCATCGGAACCCGGCCGCACGCCCAGATCCGTGGCGCTGCGCCGGTGCACCCTGGTCCGACCCATGAGACCATAGGCGTCGGCGTTCTCCCGGATCGCGCCCCTGGCGTCCTCGTCGGTCTCGACGAACAGGCAGAAGGCCGCGCCCCGGCTGATCGCCTCGAAGCCCAAGGCGCCCGATCCGGCATAGACGTCCATCACCCGCGCGCCCTGCAGGCCGTCGGCCCACGCGGCGTGCTCCAGCACGTTGAACACCGCCTGCCGCGCCCGGTCCGACGTCGGGCGCGTGCCCTGGCCCTCCGGCGCGACGATGCTTCGCCCCTTCAGGCTGCCTGCGACGATCCGCATGACTCAGCCCTTGGAGCGGGGACCGCGCGGACTGCCGCGTCCGCCCGCGGGCCCTGCGCCGGGACGGGACGGACGCGAACCACCCGGCGGATTGCTCCGCGTCCCCCCGCCCCGCTTGAAGCCGCCGGACGGCCCTTCCCCACGCGGAGCCCCGCCCTCGCGCGGCGTGAACGGTCGCTTCGGACGGTCGCCGTCGGCGGCCGGCCTGGAGAACGACCGCTCGCCGCGCGGCTTGTCGATGAACTGGTCCTCGCGCGGCTTGAAGGCCCGCTTCGGCCGGTCGCCGGTCTCGCCTTCCGGCCGGGCCCGGGGCGTGAAATTCTTCTTCGGGTGCTCGAACCTGGGCTTGGCCTTCGCCCAGCCGGGCTTCTTCTGAACCCGTTCGGCGCCCTCCGCGGCGGCGGTTTCGGCGGCCCGCACGCGGCTCGGCTTGCGCGACGGATCGGAGATGGCCGAGCCCGAGACCCCCTTGACGATGGGCGTGGAGACGCGCCGTCCCGGGATCGGCGCCGGCGTGGCCACCGTATTGCCGGTCGGCAGGTTCTCGGGCCGGATATGCCCGGCCAGCAGCTCGCGGATCACCCTCGGCCCCACCTCCTCCACCGACCCGACCGGCAGCGTCCCCAGCTGGAACGGCCCGTAGGCCAGGCGGATCAGCCGGTTCACCGTCAGGCCCAGATGCTCCAGCACCTTGCGGACCTCGCGGTTCTTGCCCTCGGTGATCGAGACGCTGATCCACAGATTGGCCGACGACTTCTCGCCCTCGGCCTTGTCCTTGACCTTGTCCAACGTCGCCTCGATCGGCCCGTAGCGGACGCCGTCGACCGTCACCCCGTCCTTCAGCGTATCCAGCTGCGCCTGCGTCACCCGACCGCGCGCCCGGGCCCGGTACTGGCGCACCAACTCGGTCTGCGGCAGCTCCAGCGCCCGGCTCAGCTCGCCGTCGTTGGTCAGCAGCAGCAGGCCCTCGGTGTTGAGGTCGAGTCGGCCGACCGAGATCACCCGGGGCAGGCCGCTGGGCAGGGCGTCGAACACCGTCGGCCGTCCGGCGGGGTCGGTATGCGAGGTCAGCAGGCCGGCGGGCTTGTGATAGCGCCATACCCGGGTTGCCTGGGCCGAGCCGATCGGCTTGCCGTCGACGGTGATGACGTCGTCTCGGGTCACCAGCGTCGCCGGTGTGTCGAGAATCTTGCCGTTGACCGCCACCTTGCCCAGCCCGATCAGCCGCTCGACCTCGCGGCGGGAGGCGATGCCGGCCCGGGCCATGGCCTTGGCGATGCGCTCGCTGCGCTTCGGACCCTCGTCGGCCTTGGGCGCCGGCTTGCCGTCCTTACCGCCGGCCTTGCTGAACGGCTTCCCACCCCCCTTGGCGAAGGGTTTGCCGCCCTTCGGCGGGCCCCGGTCGTCAGCGCCCTCGGCGCGTTTGACATAGGGTTTGCGGGGGCCGTCGCGGTCGCCGTCTTGACGCGGGCGCGGCTTCTTGTCGTTGTCTCGGGGATGGAAGGCCATGATGAGCGGTTCATGCACATGGCCTTGGCCTGTGCGCAAGCGGCGGCGGACGCGGGCGAGGCTCCCGTCGGCTGCGTCATCGTCGACGAAAGCACCGGCGAGGTTGTCGCCGAGGGCCGCAACGGGCCGATCGGCGCCCACGATCCGACCGCCCACGCCGAGATCGTGGCCCTGCGCGCGGCCGCCGCGAAGCTTGGCAACTACCGCCTCACCGGCCTGACCCTGTATGTGACGCTGGAGCCCTGCGCCATGTGCGCCGGGGCCATCAGCCACGCCCGCATCGGCCGCGTCGTCTGGGGCGCCGACGATCCCAAGGGCGGCGCCGTGGTCCACGGGCCCCGTTTCTTCGACCAGCCGACCTGCCACTGGCGGCCGCGGACGACCGGCGGCGTGCTGGCGACCGAGGGCGCCGACCTGCTGCGCGCCTTCTTTCGGGCCCGGCGCAAAGGAACGGCCGCCTGAACGGCGCGTTCAACCGCCGATCCGTACCGCAAGGCTTGCCTGAATGCGTCTGACGCCCCTCGCCGCCGCGGCCGCCCACGTTCTGATGGCCCTCGCCCTGACCGCCTGCGGCCCGAATCCGTCGGAAGCGCCCGACGACGGAGACGCCGTCCGCGACCGCGCCGAGAAGGCCCAGACCGCGCGCCGCCGCACCGGGGCGGAAGTCCAGCAGCGGGCGCTGAATCGCGTCATCCGCACCACCTACCTGTGCAACAACGGCGAACGGCTGACGGTCGATTTCGACAATCCACGGGCCATGGCCACGGTGCGCAACTCGTCCGGCGAGGCGGTGGACCTGTTCCAGGAGCGGGCCGCCGACGGCCTCTGGTATCGCGCCTCGGGCTACGAGCTGCGCGGCGAGGGTGTCATGGCCACCTGGACCGGCGACGGCCGCGAGCCCACCGACTGCCGCGCCATCGACTAGAGCGAAATCGGTTGGGTTGGACCCGTCCAACCGGGCTCAGAGTTCGCTCCAGCATGGGTCTGGACCATTTTTTGGATTCAGGACGATCCGACCTGAAGCAAAAATCTAGCCGAACGCCGCCAGCCGGGCGTCCAGCCGCGCGCGCACCTCCGGCCAGTCCTGATCGGTGATCGCGAACATCACCGTATCCCGCACCCGCCCGGTGTGGGTGATCTTGTGCCGGCGCAGCACCGCCTCTCGGACGGCGCCCAGCCTGGCGATGGCCGCCTGGCTGCGGGCGTTGATCGCGTCGGTGATGATCTCGACCCGCACGATGCCGCTGTCGAAGGCGTGCTGCAGCAACAGCCGCTTGCTGGCCGGATTGACCGCGCCGCCACGGGCGTCGGGATGATAGAAGGTCGAGCCCAGCTCCACCCGCCGGTGCTGGGGAAACAGGTCGTGCAGGCTGCTGGTCCCGACGATGCGGCCGTCCGACTGGCGCCGCACGGCGTAGGGCGTGTCCCGCCCGGCGGCCATGCGTTCGACGAAGCCGTCCCACCACGGATCGAAATTCTCGCCATAGGCCGTCGAGACCATGATCGACCAGGCCTCCGGATCGACGCTGATCGCCGCGCGTACCGCCTCCTTCTGCTCCGGCGCGAACGGCTCAAGCCGCACCCAGCGATTCTCCAGTACGACCGGCTCGATCCTCATCCGCCCGCAATCTCCCGATCGAGAAAGGTCGTAACCGCCGCCGGATCGACGTCCCTGGCCACAAAGGCCTCGCCGATCCGCCGGGCGAGAATCAGGGTCAGCCGCCCGCCCTCCGCCTTCTTGTCGCCGGCCATGCGCTTCAGCAGGGCCGCGCTCCGGAAGCCTCCGGCCTGCGCCAACCGTGTCGGCAGCTTCGCCGCCTTCAGAACCGCCTCGACCCGCTCGGCCTCATCCGCCGCGCACAGGCCGCTCGCCACCGAGAACCGGAACCCCAGGGCGCAGCCCAGCGCCACCGCCTCGCCGTGCGTCAGCTTCGTTTCGTCGAAGCCGAGCTCCGCCTCGATGGCGTGGCCGAAGGTGTGGCCGAGGTTCAGCAGGGCGCGCCGCCCCGCCTCCCTCTCGTCCTCGCCGACGATGGCGCTCTTGATCTCGACCGAGCGCACCACCGCCCGCTCCAGCCCCTCCGGATCGCCGGCCGCGCCCGCCGCGCCCTCGCCGGCCAGCCAGTCAAAGAAGCCGGCGTCGCAGATCAGCCCGTGTTTCAGCACCTCGGCCCAGCCCGAGCGCAGCTGCCGCTCCGGCAGGGTCGCCAGCACATCGATGTCGGCCAGCACCAGCCTTGGCTGGTGAAAGGCCCCGACCAGGTTCTTGCCGCGCGGCGTGTCGATCGCCGTCTTGCCGCCCACCGACGAGTCGACCTGGGCCAGCAGCGTCGTCGGAACCTGCACGAAATCGATGCCGCGCATGAACAGCGCCGCGGCCAGCCCGGCCAGATCGCCGACGACCCCGCCGCCCAGCGCCACGACCACGTCCCGGCGGTCGAGCTGGAAGGCCAGCAGCCGGTCGATGACCCGCTCCAGTTCCGAGAACGACTTGGAGCCCTCGCCGGGCGGCACCGTCAGCAGCCGCCCGTGCACACCCGCGGCCCTCAGTGACGCCAGCGCCGCCTTGCCGTGCAGCGCCGCCACCGTCTCGTCGGTGATCACCACGGTTCGGCCCTGCGCCAGCGGCGCGACCCTCGCGCCCAGTTCCGTCAGCAGTCCGCGGCCGACGATCACCTCATAGGGCCTGAAATCGCCGCCCGAGACCGGCACGGTCGTGGTCACGATTCCACCTCCGACTGGTGGGCGGCGAAATGCGCCTGGAGGGCGTCGTGGATGGCCTCGACCGCCTGGGCGTGAGCCCCGCCGGCCACGTCGACGACCAGATCGGCGGTGGCGTAGACCGGGTAGCGCACCTCCGCCATCGCCTTCAGCGCCGTCAGCGGATCGCGTCCGCGTAGCAGGGGCCGGGTGTCGCGCCGCTGGACCCGCTGCGCCACCGTCTCCAGATCGGCCCGCATCCACACGGTCACGGCGCGCTCCTTGAGCAGGCCCCGGGTGTCGGGGTTGAGGATGGCCCCGCCGCCGGTGGCCAGCACCATCCGCGGCCCCTCCAGCAGCCGTTTCATCACCCGCGCCTCCCCGGCCCGGAATTCCGACTCGCCCAGTTCGGCGAAGATGTCCGAGACGGTCATGGCCGCCGCCGCCTCGATCTCGATGTCGCCGTCGGCGAACGGCAGGTCGAGCCGCTTGGCCAGCCGCCGTCCGACCGTCGATTTCCCCACCCCCATCAGCCCGACCAGAGCTATGGTGCGCTCATGGACCGGAATCGCCGCGCCGCCCGTCATGACCGGCCTCGCGAGAGGCGGCTGAGCGGCGGCGGGACGGACGGCGGCAGGCAAGGCGGCATGACCCGACCACCCTCTACACCAAGCGTCGCCGACGCAAAGCGGTCCCGCGCATGACCACGCCCCCCGCGACCCCGCAAATTGAGGCCTTTCTGGAAATGATGGCGGTCGAGCGCGACGCCTCGCCTCACACCCTGTCCGCCTACGGCCGCGATCTCGCCGACGCCGAGGCCGCCCTGCCCGGCGGCCTGATGCGGGCCGACGAGGCCGCGGTCGAGGCCTGGTACGGCGGGCTGGGGGCACGGGGTCTGTCCGCCGCGACCCAGGCCCGCCGCCGCTCCGCCGTGCGGCAGTTCTACCGCTTCGCCCTCGGGGAAGGCTGGCGGCAGGACGATCCCTCGCGCCGCCTGGACGCTCCGGAGCAGGGCCGCAGACTGCCGAAGACTCTCAGCCGGGACGAGGTCGGGCGCCTGCTCGCCGCTGTCGCGGCCCGCGACGGCGCTGCGGGCCTGCGCCTCGTCGCCCTGGTCGAATTGGCCTACGCCTCCGGCCTGCGGGTGTCGGAACTGCTCGGCCTGCGCGTCGAGGCGGTGCGCCGCGACCCGGCCTTCCTCATTGTGCGCGGCAAGGGCGGCAAGGAACGGCTCGCCCCGCTCAACGCCTCGGCCCGCGAGGCGGTGAAGGCCTGGCTCGTGGCCCGCGACGCCGCCCGCCCGGAGAAGGCCCCCGACAGCCCCTGGCTGTTCCCGTCGTCCTCCGCCAAGGGGCACCTCACCCCGCGCCGCTTCGCCCAGCTTCTTGATCAGGCGGCCGTCGACGCCGGCGTCGATCCGGCCCGGGTCAGCCCCCACGTCCTGCGCCACGCCTTCGCCACCCACCTGCTCGAGGGCGGCGCGGACCTGCGCGTGGTCCAGACCCTGCTCGGACACGCCGACATCGCCACCACCCAGATCTACACCCACGTCGCTGTCGACCGCCTCGCCCAGGTGGTGCGCGACAAGCATCCGCTCGCCCGTGACGACTGAACCCCGCTTGCCCCCCGGCGTTGACCCCACTAGGTTCCGCCGCCTCCCGATGCGCCGCGTGGCGCGCCTGATCCGGACGCCTTGATGGCCGTGCACTACCTCGAATTCGAAAAGCCGATCGCCGACCTGGAGGCGAAGATCGAGGAGCTGAACCTGCTCTCCTCGACTTCCGGCTCGTTCGACGCCGAGGTCGAGGGCCTGCGCAAGAAGGCCGAGCAGCTGCGCAAGAAGACCTACGCCGACCTCGATCCGTGGATGAAGACCCAGGTCGCGCGCCACCCGCAGCGGCCTCATTTCGTCGACTTCTGCGAAGGCCTGTTCACCGATTTCGTCGAGCTCAAGGGCGACCGCCAGTTCGGCGACGACCAGGCCATTCTCGGCGGCCTCGCCCGCTTCCGTGGCGAGCCGGTGGTCGTCATGGGCCATGAGAAGGGCCACGACACCCAGACCCGCCTGACCCACAATTTCGGCATGGCCCGGCCCGAGGGCTACCGCAAGGCGGTCCGGCTGATGGATCTCGCCGAGCAGTACGGCCTGCCGGTGCTGACCTTCGTGGACACCGCCGGCGCCTATCCGGGCCTCGGCGCGGAGGAGCGCGGCCAGGCCGAGGCCATCGCCCGCTCGACCGAGCGCTGCCTGACCCTGGGCGTGCCGTCGATCGCCACCGTCACCGGCGAAGGAGGTTCGGGCGGGGCCATCGCCATCGCCGCCGCGGGCCGGGTGCTGATGCTCGAGCACTCGATCTATTCGGTCATCTCCCCCGAGGGCGCGGCCGGCATCCTGTGGCGCGACGGGGCGCGCGCCCGCGACGCCGCCATGGCCATGAAGATCACGGCGCCCGACCTCCTTGAGCTCAAGATCATCGACCGGATCATCCCTGAGCCGGTCGGCGGCGCCCACGCTGATCCGGCCGCCGCCATCGCCAGCGTCGGCGACGCCCTTGCCGAGGAACTGGCCGCCCTGTCCGCGCTTTCGCCCGATCAGATCCGTCAGGCCCGGGCGGACCGCTTCTACGCCATCGGCCGCATGGGCTGAGGGTTTCGTTAACCAATCAGCGACGGTTGCCTGACTACTCTATCGCGATGCTGGGTTGCAGCGGGGCGACCAGCTGGAGTTGTTCAGGATGAGCGTCGTCGGCGAGGCCCTTCGCGAGAGCGCGATCATCAACCTCACGGGCGCCGTGACCATGGTGGTGGATGATTCCACCTTCGCCGCCGACATCACCTCCAGCGCCCTGCTCGGCTTCGGAATCAAGACCCGCTTTTCGATGCGCAGCGCCGCCGAGGCCATGGAGGTCCTGAGCGAGACCGAGGTCGATCTGCTGGTCGTGGACTGCGAGATGCCGGGCATGGACGGCTTCGAGCTGGTCCACTGGCTGCGACGCTCCGGGCCGCCCAACGCCTTCGTGCCGGTGATCATGACCGCCGCCCATATCCGCCGGTCCATGGTGACCAGGGCCCGCGACTGCGGGGCCAATTTCGTCATCACCAAGCCCTTCAGCGCCTCCCGCCTGCTGGAGCGCATCGTCTGGGTCGCCCGCGACGGCCGGCCCTTCCTCGAGGTCGGCGAATACTTCGGTCCTGATCGTCGCTTCCGCGAGGCCGAGCCTCCGGGCGAAGAGCGCCGGAGCGACGTGATCCGGCGCGCCCGCTTCGAGGCCGAGAAGGCGGCCGCGCTGGCGGCCTCGTCCCAATGACCGCCATCACCCACCCCCGCCGCACATCCCGCCTGGCGAAGATGATCGACAGCGCCGGCGGGATCAGCATCGGCGTCGCCCTGACCCAGGCCCGCGCCAACATCGCCGCCCTGCGCGCCCGCGGGCTGGATGAGGTCAGCCGCCATATCGACGAGCTCGTGGCGCTCGAACCGCCGACCGATCCCGAGGCGACGATCCGCACCCTGCAGCAGGTCTACCGCTCGGCCAATCACGTCATCGACGCGGCCTCGCCTTTCGATCTCGAGGAAATCTGCGCCGTCGCCATCAGCCTGTGCGACGTCGTCGATCGGACCTCGGGCGGGGCCGAGTTCGACTGGCGCATCATCACCGTGCACATCCAGTCGCTGCGGCTGCTGAACACCCTGCCGCCCGGCGCCGCCGCCGAGCGGGCCCAGGTCACCACCCGCCTGTCCGAGATGGTGGCCAGGAAATTCGGTCAAGCCGGCTGACGGTCGGTCCGCGCGCCCCGCGTCTGCTTGCGCCACAGCGCCGCATATTCCCCGCCCTGCCGCGCCACCAGTTCGTGGTGCGCGCCGCGCTCGACGATCCGCCCGGCCTTCAGCACCACGATCTGGTCGGCGTCGGCGATGGTCGACAGCCGGTGCGCCACCACCAGCGTGGTCCGGCCCGTCCGCACCCGCCGCAGGGTTTTCTGGATCGCCGCCTCGGTGCGGCTGTCCAGCGCGCTGGTCGCCTCGTCGAGGATCAGGATGCAGGGATCGGCCAGCAGGGCCCGGGCGATGCCCACCCGCTGGCGCTCGCCGCCGGACAGCTTCAGCCCCCGCTCTCCGACCATGGTGTCCAGCCCCTGTGGCAGGGCGCGGATGAAGTCGCCCAGCTCGGCCGCGTCGGCCGCCGCCCAGATCGCTGCCTCGTCCGCGTCGGGCCGGGCGAAGCCGATGTTGGCGCGTATCGTGTCGTTGAACAGGGCCACGTCCTGCGGCACCAGCGCCACGGCGGCGCGCAGCGACTCCTGCGTCACCCGGCGCACGTCGACGCCGTCGATCAGCACCGCCCCCTCCTGCGCGTCGAGCAGGCGCAGGGCCAGTTTCACGATCGTGGACTTGCCTGAGCCCGACGGCCCGACCAGCGCCGTCGTCGTCCCCGGCGCGGAGACGAAGCTGACGTCCTCAAGCCCGTTCGCCCGCGCGTCGTGGCGGAAACCCACCTGCTCGAAGATCAGGGCCGCGCCCCGTGAATCGGCCGGTCGCGGCAAAGGCGCCGCATCGGGCGCGTCGGCCACCTGCGGCGTCTGACGCGTCACCTTCAACATTTCTTCCATGTCTATGAAAGACTGGCGAATTTCGCGATAGGCGAAGCCGAGGATGTTTAGCGGCGCGTACAGGGAGATCATGATCAGCACCGCCGCCATGACGTCGCCCGGCCCCATCCGCCCGGCCGCCGCCTCGAACCCGGCCATCACGGCCATGACAGCCAGACCGAGGTTCATGATCACCGCCTGCACGATGTTGAGCAGGGCCAGCGAACTGTTCGCCTTCAGCGCCGCCCGCGTGTAGTCGCCCAGCGCCATGTCATAGGCCCGCGCCGCCCGCGCCTCGGCCCCGAACGACTTGACCGTCTCATAGTTGAGCAGGGCGTCGACCGAGACCCCGGCCGCCTGGGTGTCGGCGGCGTTCATCTCGCGCCGGTGCTCGATCCGCCAGTTCGACAGGGCGAAGGTGCAGACGGCGTAGATCGCCACCACGGCCACCGCCACGGCCCCGAATCGCCAGTCGTAGCGGCCCGCCAGCACGCCCGCCGCCAGCACCAGCTCGACCCCCGTGGGAATCAGGTTGAAGGCGAGTATCCGCAGCAGGAAGTCCACCGCCCGCGCGCCCCGGTCCATGGTCCGCGACAGCGCGCCCGACCGCTTGGTCTGGTGGAAGTCCAGCGACAGGCTCAGGGCATGCGCGAAGGTCTCGGCCGCCGCCGTCCGCTGGGCCGCCGACCGCACCGGGGCGAACACCACGTCCGAGGCGTTGGGCGCGATCGCCGACAGCAGGCGCACGAAGGCCCAGCCGAGGGCGAACGCTCCGAAGCCCCAGGCCAGGGCCACGCCCGTCCCCTGCCCCGCCGCCAGCCGGTTCACGGCCGCGCCCAGCACCAGCGGCGCAAGCACGCCCAGCGCCTTGCCGCCCAGCGTCATGCCGATCGCCGCGATCAGTCTCAGGCCCAGCTGCGGCGCGTTCGACCGCCGCACCAGCTGCATCAGGTCCAACAAGGCCCGGCCGGTCGGCGGGCCTTTCGGAAGCTCGGCCGGAGGCGCGCCCTGCGCCGCCTTCGCTATCGAATCGCCCCGCCGCCCCGTCCGCTCGCCCGTTCTCGCCATGGCGCCCATATGGCCCCGCCCCGCCGGCTTGGCAAAGCCAGGCGCGGATGAAACCGTCGCCATACTCTGGCATGATGGCCGCATGTCCTTCTGCGCCGCCCCCGCCGAAGCCGCCGTCGAGACCGCGTTCGCGCCGGCCTCGGCCAAGGCGGCGGCGGGCGCCGTCGACCGTCCGCTGGTCTGCGCCGTCAACCACCAGCAGGACCGCGAGCGCGACGGGCGCACCACCGTCGTCGTCATCCAGCCCTTCGGCTACATCAACGAGCGCACCGGCCGCGCGATCTGGGTGCCGGCCGGCTATCTGACCGACTTCGCGTCCATTCCGCGGGTCGGCCGCTGGCTGATCCCGCCCTTCGGCCGCCACGCCATCGCCGCCGTGGTCCACGACTGGCTGTATTCGATCGGCGAGCCCGGGCGGCGCGGAGAGGCCGACGACATCTTCCGCGACGCCCTGCAGGAGCTCGGCGTCGACATCGCCCGGCGCAACATCATGCACGGCGCGGTCACCGCCTTCGGCGCCGGCGGCTACGCGCGCGCCGGGGCCACCTGGGGTACCCAGTTCATGGACTGGCGCACCGGCGAGCATCTGCCGCCGCCCGCCCCCCGCGAGGATTTCTTCGGCGACGGAGACCCGGCCCTGATCGAACGGATCAAGTCACAGCCGCCCGCGAACTGCGGCCCATAGCAGCCGCAGCCGCTTCCCCAGCGGGCCCGTATTCGGCCGCCCCGCCAGCGTGGCGGGCAGGACCGCCGGAAACCCCGCGACGGGCAGGCTCCGGGCGGCCCGCGACGCGCCGGGAAGCGTGGCCCTCGCCTCCTCGAAACGACCGGTCTGCGCCAGACCCCAGACCCGGCCGGCCGGCGCCGCCGCCGCGTCATGTCCCGGGCCGGAGAGGATTCGCACCGCCGCCTGCATCGGTCCGGCGTAGAAGGCGTCCAGATCGTGCGGTTCGCCATGCACCCGGCCGATATGCGCCTCGATCAGGGCGTCGAACGGCGCCCGCTCCAGCCCGCGTCGGGCCACGACGTCGGTCAGCGCCTCCAGCACAGGATGGCCCTTGCGCGCCACGCCCTCGAACACGCCGTCCATCTGATCGCGCCACCAGACGTAACGCATCTCCGCCAGCAGCGGCTGGGTCACCCGCGTCGGAATCGCCAACAGTTCCGCCTCGAAGGCGTAGAGGACGATCAGGTCCGCCCGTGCCTGGGGATCGGCCACGAACCGGCTCGACAGCCATCGGTCGGGATCGGCCGCGCGGACCTGCTCGTCGAGGGAAGTCGTCACTCTCTGCCCGCTCCGGCCAGGGCCGGCCTCAGATACGAAAACGCCGCGCCCGAACGGACGCGACGTTTCTTTAGGTCATCCCGGGCGCCCGCAACAGCAGCGGGGGCGATGGCAGTCAGCCGACGAGCGTCTGATACATCGCCATCGAAGTGAGCATCGGCAGCGACAGCAGCATGTTCGTGCGGCTGGCCAGCATCGCCACCCGGGCGGCCTTCGCCTTGGCCTCGTCGTCAACCACAACGATTCCCAGCGCCCGCTTCTGGTTCGGCCAGATGATGCCCCAGACGTTGAGGAACATGATGATGGCCAGCCAGACGCCGATGCCCATCAGGGTGAAGCCCTTCTGGTCCTCGGTCAGGCCCTGCGCCAGGCCGAAGCTCAGCACCTCGATGGCGTAGGCGTGGCCGCGGGTGAAGGCCAGGGCCAGACCCGCCAGCACCGTCGCCAGCGCCGACCAGCGGAACCAGAACAGCGCCTCGGGCGCGATGTGCTTGCCGATCGCCGGCTTCAGCTCGGCCGGGATCGACGGCATGACCCGGATCTGGACGAAGTTGAAATACCACAGCAGCCCGATCCACAGGATTCCCGCCGCGACGTGAATCCAGCGGAAGATCGCCTGCCAGGTCGTGGAGTCGTTCCACTCGTGCGGGGTCACCTGAACGAAGGCGTAGATCATCACGCCGGCCAGAACGAGGCTCAGCAGGACGGTGGTGCGGAAGTTCGAGAGCAGCTTGCCAAACATGTCGGTCGCCCCTCCCCGGGCGAGAATCGTTGAAGCGCGATCATACATCTCCCTCCCCGTCCCGGGGAGGGTGGTCGCGCAGCGACCGGGTGGGGACGGCTCAGGAAAGCGCGTGCCTTGGCCGTCGCCCCCACCCTGTCTCCGCTTTCGCGGCGACATCCCTCCCCGGGACGGGGAGGGAGAAAGTCACCTACGGCCGGCTCGCCATGCCCAGCTTGACCGGCGACGCGTCGTCCGCCGGGCCGCCGCGCTTGACGCCCCACAGCAGGATGATCGGCGCAGCCACATAAACCGACGAATAGGTGCCGATGATGATGCCGGCCATCAGTGCGATGGAGAAGCCGAACAGAGCCTCGCCGCCGAAATAGGCCAGCGCCGCCAGCACCATGATCGCGGTGACTCCGGTGATGATGGTCCGCGACAGCGTCTCATTGATCGACAGGTCGATCACCTCGCGCAGCGGCATCTGCTTGTACTTGCGCAGGTTCTCGCGAAGGCGGTCGAACACCACCACGGTGTCGTTCATCGAATAGCCGATGACCGTCAGGATGGCGGCGACCATGTTGAGGCTGAACTCCAGCCGCATCAGCACGATCAGGCCGAACACCAGGATCACGTCGTGGACGAGGCCGGCGATGGCGCCGAAGCCGAACTGCGGCTCGAACCGGAACCAGATGTAGGCGAACATCAGCACCACGGCGAGGCCGAGCGCCAGCATGCCCGAGGTGAACAGCTCGCCCGACACCTTGGAGCCCACGACGGCGACGTCCGAGTAGGTGACCTGGCCGACCGCTCCGGTGATGGCCGCCTCGACCTGCCGGACCACCGCGGTCTGATCGCGTCCCTCGGGAATCTGGAAGCGGACGATGGCGGTCGAGCCGTCGTTCACATCGGTGCCGCGCCGCGCGATGCCCTGCACCCCGACGTCGCCGAGGCCGAGTTCACGAACCGCTCCCCGCAGCTCTTCGAGGGCCACCGTCTGGCCCGCCGGCTTGGAGACTTCCATCGAGGCGCCGCCGCGGAAGTCGATGCCCATGTTCAGGCCGGGATAGAAGCAGCCGATGATCGAGGCGATCACCAGCACGGCGGAGAGAATACCGAACGCCTTGGAGAACTTCACGAAATGGAAGTCGGTCTTGACCGGCAGCAGTTTGATGAGGGGCCATCCACGCATCGCCATCACTCCGCGATCGGCAGTTTTTTGGGCTTGGCGAGCTTCAGCCACCAGGCCAGTCCGACCTGTGCGACCAGAACGGCCGACAGCATCGAGGTGAAGACGCCGATAGTCAGCGTCCAGGCGAAGCCGCGCACCGGGCCCGCGCCGAAGATGAACATGATCAGCGCCGCCACCAGGGTCGTCAGGTTGGCGTCGACGATCGTGCCCATGGCCTTGTTGAAGCCGGCGTCCAGCGAGGCGATGACGGACCGTCCGGCCCGCGCCTCGTCTCGCATCCGCTCGTAGATCAGCACGTTGGCGTCAACGGCCACGGCGAACGTCAGCACCAGGCCGGCGATGCCGGGCAGGGTCAGGGCCGCGCCGGTCATCGACATGGCGGCGATGATCAGCAGGCCGTTCAGCACCAGGCCGATGACCGAGATGCCGCCGAACAGGAAGCCGTAGGCCAGCAGCATGAAGACCACGATGATGACGGCGCCGATAGCGGTCGACAGCGCGCCCGCGGCCACGGCGTCGGCGCCCAGTTCGGCGGTCACCGTGCGGCGTTCCTCGACCTTCAACGGCGCCGGCAGGGCCCCGCCGTTCAGCAGGTTCACCATCTCCGACGCTTCCTCGATCGTGAAGCTGCCCTCGATGATGCCCGAGCCGCCGGTGATGGCGCTCTTGATGTTCGGGGCCGAGATGACGACGCCGTCGAGGATGATCGCGAACGGCTTGCCGATGTTCTGGGCGGTCGCCTCGCCGAAGCGCTGCGCCCCCGCTCCGTCGAAGCGGAAGCCGATGGCGGTCTGCCGGTTCTGGTCGGTGGTCACCTCGGCCTTGGTCAGGTTCTCGCCCGACACGAGGATGCGCTTCTTGACCAGCATGGGGGCGCCACTGGCGTCCGGAATGACCTCCGAGTCCGGCGGCGGGAAGCCGGCCAGCGCCTCCTCGAGCGAGTTCTCGACGTCGACCATCTGGAAGGTCAGTTGCGCCGTCCTGCCGATGATCCGCTCCAGCGCGGCGGGATCGCTCTCGCCCGGCGCCTGGATGACGATCCGGTCGGCGCCCTGGCGGGTGATCGAGGGCTCGCGCGTGCCGAGGCTGTCGATCCGGCGGCGCACCACCTCGATCGACTGGCTGACGGCGTCGGACGCCATCGAATTCATGGCCGCGTCGGTGAAGGCGTACCGGATGCGGTCCTGTCCCTGGCGCTGCACGGTCCGGTCCGCCACGGTCCCGGCGCCGCCGCCGGACGTCAGGACCCGCATCGCCTCCAGCGCCCGATCCATGGTCGCCGGGTCCGCCAGGGTCACCGTCACGCCGGAGCCGTCCTGCACGATGCCGGAGATCTCGATCCCCACCTCGCCCAGCACCGTCCGCGCATCCTCGCCGAGGTTGGTCAGGCGCTTCTCGCGCATGGCCGGCACGTCGACTTCCAGCAGCAGGTAGGAGCCGCCCTGCAGGTCGAGGCCGAGGTTGACCCCGCTCTTCGGCAGCCAGCCCGGCAGCGCCGCCTTCTGCTCCGCGGTCAGGACGTTCGGATAGGCGAAGAACAGCCCGAATGCGAACGACAGGGCGAGAAGGATGACCTTCCAGCGCGACAGATGGATCATGTGGGCTTCCCCGACCTTTCAGAGCGCCGAGATCAGGCCTTGGAGACTTGTTTCGTGTCGTTGGCGGCGACGCCGGTGCGGTCCCGCACCTGGGTGATCATCGCCTTGATGACGCGGACGTTCACGCCTTGGGCGATCTCGACCATGGCCTCGTCGTTCTCGACGCGGGTGACCTTGCCGATCATGCCGTTGGACAGCACCACGGTGTCGTTGCGCTTCAGCGCCGCCACCATCTCGCGGTGCGCCTTGGCCTGTTTCATCTGCGGGCGGACCAGCAGGAAATAGCCCATCACGCCGATCGCGATGATCGGAGCGAACTGGATCAACATGGCCATCAGGCCGCCGTCAGTGGCAGTCATCTACGAATCCTGGATGCCGGGCCGCGCCGCGCCCCTTGAAAATGAGGCGCGGAACCTAGGGCGCGCCGCCTCACATTGCAACGCGACGTGTGACGCTCCGCAACGCGACGTGTGACGCTCCGGACCCTTTGCGTCACCTCGGCAACACGGTCAGCGGATCGATCGCCCTCGGCTCGTCGCCGCTCATGCGCCAGGTCTCGAAATGGATCGACGGCTGGCCGTCGCCGGCGGTCGTGCCCACCGTGCCGATCGCCTGGCCCGCCTGCACCACGTCGCCGTCGCGCACCAGGGCTGAACCCAGATGGCCATAGACCGAACGCCAGCCGTCGCGGTGGACGATCAGCACCGTCAGCCCCTGCCCGGCCAGGTCGTCGCCGACATAGCCGACCGTCCCCCAGGCCGAGGCCTGCACCTGCGAGCCCTGGGCCGCGCCGATGTTGATGCCGTTGTTGCGCTCGCCCATGCCCACGGCCCCGAAGCGTCGCAGGATCTCGCCCCGCACCGGCCAGTCCAGGGTCACTGTCGTGGCGGCCGGAGGCTGGCCGACCGGCCCCGCGGTGGCGGCGGGCTCGCGCGCCGGCGGCAGCACTCCCGTCGGCGGCGGCGGTGGAGGCGGCGGCACGCCCGCGTCGGCCACGACCACTCCGACCGGCGACGGCCCGGTGGCGTAGGGATCGCCGCCGATGTCGACCGCGTCGGCCGGCAGGATGATGCGCTGGCCCGGCGACACGTCCGCCCGCGGGCCGAGGCCGTTCAGATCGATCAGGGTCTGCACCGGCGTCTGGAAGCGCCGCCCGATGCCGGAGATCGTGTCGCCCGGCTGGATCTCGTAGGCCGCCCCGGCCACGACGGGCGCGCCCGAAGCGGGCGGCGGCGGGCTGGCGAATCCTTCGGAAGCCGGTCCGGCCGCGGGCTGGTAGGGACTCGTGCCGACCGGCGCGTCCAGCGACCCGCCCTCGATCTCGCCGACGGGCGCGGTCGCCGGCGGCCGGGTCTCGTTGGCCGGATTGGTCGGGCCGCGCACGCCCTCGCCGCTCGGCGCGGGCGCGGCCGGCGTCGCCGCATGGACCGGCGCGCGTGCGGGCGGCGGCGGCGGTTCGGCGAAGATCGAATAGCGCGGCGCGGCCGGATAGCTGGCGCAGGCCGCCGTCAGGCTCACCGCCGCCAGCGCCGCCAGCGCCGCCAGCGCCTTCAATCCCGCCCTGATTCCGATCATGCGCCCGCTCCTCAGACTCGAATCCGCCCCGCCGGACCAGACCCCGCAAACCGCGCCAAAGTTGGGCGCGAAGGTTAACGAGGCGTTGCCGGACGTCTCGACAGGTCGATATTCACACGGCGATTGAGCGGCTCGGGAGTCTCGTCCGCCGTCGGTCGGGCCAGCAGCGTCTCGCCGTGGCCGTTGACCTGGATGTCCCGCCAGGGAACGCCTTCGCGGACCAGCGCCGCCGCGACCGCCTCCGCCCGCCGAAGGCTGAGCGCCCGGTTGTCCTCCGCAGAGCCCACGGTGTCGGTATGGCCGTCCACGCGGACTACCCAGCCGGGCGCGTACCCGGCCGCGGCGAGACGCACCGCGGCCCTTGCAGCAGGGGATCGAAGTTCCGCGCCTCCGGCCTCGAAGTCGTAAACCGGCCCGAGGTGCCACAATCCCGGAGGGTTCTCCGCCGGCGGAACCATCTCCACCGTGATTGAAAGACAATGCGGCGGCTGCGAGCCATCCGATCTGACAGACAGATAGCCCGGCTTCACCCCGGCGCGGAGCAGTTCGACGTAGGCCGTAAGCTTCGCCTCCGACCAGGCTCTCTCTGACCGATCGGGGCCCGTCAAAGTGGAGCGAGCGCCGAACTGTCCGGCTTCTTGAAACAGGCGACCGGCTTCGCGGAAGGCGACATAGGCTTCGGGCGTGGGAGCATCGCCGTTGAAGCAGGCGTCCCAGGTCCGCGTGTCCGCCTGGACCTGCGGTGCGAAGGTCACGAAGACAGCGAGACCGAGCCACGACATCCCGTCAGCTTGCCCCGCCGGCTCGCCGCCGTCACCCCTCCTTCGCCGTTCCCTCGACCAGCGGCACGAACCGCACCTCGGCGAGGCTCTCGCGCCGGAACGACCCATCCTCCAGACTCACATACCGGTGCAGCCGCTGCACCGAGCTGCGCCCCACCGGGCAGACCAGTATCCCGCCCGGCTTCAGCTGGTGCAGCAGTTCCGTCGGCTCGCCGGGCGACGCCGCCGTGACCATGATCCGGTCGAACGGCGCCTGCTCGGGCCAGCCCAGCCCGCCGTCGCCGTGCCGGGTGATGACGTTGTCGATCTTCAGCTCCTTCAGCCGCCGCTCCGCCTCGCTCAGCAAGCTGCGGTAGCGCTCCACCGAATAGACGTAGCGCGCCAGCCGGCTCAGCACCGCCGCCTGGTAGCCCGACCCCGTGCCGATCTCCAGCACCCGGTGGCGCGGCTGCACGTCCAGCGCCTGGGTCATCAGCCCGACGATATAGGGCTGCGAGATCGTCTGGGCGCAGTCGATCGGCAGGGCCTGGTCCTCCCACGCCTGATCGAGGAATTTCTCGTGCACGAACACGGCGCGGTCGATCGACTCCATCGCCTGCAGCACCCTGGGGTCGGTCACCCCCTGCTGCCGCAGCCCCAGGATCAGCCGCCCGGCGCGATCGTCGTTGAGCTTCATTCCGCCGCCACCGCCTTCGGCGGCGCCCCGCCCAGCACGCCCTTCAGGTCGTGCACGCTCGGCATGTGCGTCAGGTCGATGTGCAGCGGCGTGACCGAGATCTTCCCCTCGTCCATGGCCCGAAGATCGGTCCCCGGAGCATGCTCCTGCTTCGTCCCCCGGAAGCTCATCCAGTAGTAGTCCCGCCCCCTCAGATCCGTGCGCCGCACCGCGTGCATCTCGCCGATGTCGCGAAAGCCCTGCCGCGTCACCTCGACCTGGGTCACCTCCTCCGGCGGCCGGGCGGGGAAGTTCAGGTTCATCACCACCCCCGTCTGCCACGGCTGCTCCAGCAGCCGCGCGATGATCGCCGGCGCATAGGCCTCCGCCGTCTCCCAGTGCGCCGTCACCTCGTCGTGGAACCGCTCCAGCGACTGGGAGAGCGCGATCGAGCGGATGCCGAACGCCATCCCCTGCAGCGCCCCGGCCACGGTCCCCGAATAGGAGCAGTCCTCGCCCACATTGTGCCCGCGGTTGACCCCCGACAGCACCAGATCGGGCCGCTCCGGCATCAGGTCGTTGACCGCCAGCACCACGCAGTCGGTAGGCGTCCCCGTCACCGCGAACCGCTTCTCGCCCATCGCATTGACCCGCAGCGGCTCCGTCAGGGTGATGCCCCGCCCCTTGCCCGACTGCTCGACCTGCGGCGCGACCGTCCAGATGTCGTCCGACAGCGTCCGGGCGATCCGCTCGAGACATGCAAGGCCTTCCGCCTCGATGCCGTCGTCGTTGGTGAGGAGGATTCTCATGCTTTCGTCATCCCGGCGAAGGCCGGGACCCAGCGGCGCCGAAGCGAAGCGAGGGCGATGCTCACGACGCCCGCGCTCCCGACAGGTTCGCGCTCGCGCGCGCCGCTGGGTTCCGGGTCTCCGCTTCGCTTCGCCCGGAATGACGAAAGGAGGTCACTCCACATGCGTCACGCCCTCCGGCATGTACCGCTTCAGAACGTCCGGCACGGCGATCCGCCCCGCCTCGTCCTGATAGTTCTCCATGATCGCCACCAGCGTCCGCCCGACCGCCAGGCCCGAGCCGTTCAGCGTGTGCACGAACTCGGTCTTCTTCTCCCCGGCCCGCTTGAAGCGCGCGTCCATCCGCCGGGCCTGGAAGTCCCCGCAGTTCGAGCACGAGCTGATCTCGCGATAGGTCCCCTGCGACGGCAGCCACACCTCCAGATCGAAGGTCTTCTTCGCCGAAAAGCCCATGTCGCCCTTGCACAGCAGCATCCGGCGATAGGGGAGCCCCAGCTTCTCCAGCACCACCTCGGCGCAGCGCACCATCCGCTCATGCTCGGCCTCGCTGTCCTCCGGCCGGGTGATCGAGACCAGCTCGACCTTGTGGAACTGGTGCTGCCGGATCAGCCCGCGCGTATCGCGCCCCGCCGACCCCGCCTCGGCCCGGAAACACGGCGTCAGGGCGGTGTAGCGGATCGGCTCGGCGAGTTGTTCCTCAGGCAGGATCTGCTCACGGACGAGATTGGTCAGGGAGACCTCGGCGGTGGGGATGAGCCAGAATTGTTCGACGGTATCGGCCTCTTCCAAGGCCTTGTTGAGCGCTTCCCTCGGAGAACCTCCCGCTTCGACCGCCGCCCGCATCCGGTCGTCAAAATCGGGAACAGCTTTCTCGAACAGCTCTGCACGACCGGTCATATCCGCAGACAGGAACTGATCGTCTGCGAACTTCGGCAGTTGCCCCGTCCCGAACATTGCATCGTTTTTGACCAGGATCGGCGGATTGACCTCCAGATAGCCGTGCTCGGCCGTCTGCACGTCCAGCATGAACTGGCCGATGGCCCGCTCCAGCCGCGCCAGTCCGCCCTTCAGCACAGCGAACCGCGCCCCGCTCATCCGCGCCGCCGCCTCGAAGTCCAGCAGCCCAAGCGCCTCGCCCAGATCGGCGTGGTCCTTCGAAGGCCCCGTCCTGCGCGGCTCGCCCCACGGCGTCCCGACCAGCACGTTGGCCGTCTCGTCCTCGCCGTCCGGCACGTCGTCCGCCGCCAGGTTCTTCTGCGCCGCCAGCAGGTCGCGCAGCGCCTTGCCGGCCTCCGCCTCGACCGCCTCCTGCGCCGCGATCTCGCCCTTCAGGCTCTCGACCTCGGCCTTCAGCCGATCGGCCTCGGCCATATCCTTCTTCGCCATCGCCGCGCCGATCAGCTTCGACGCCGCATTGCGCTTCGCCAGCGCCTCCTGCCCCGCCGTCTGCGCCGCCCGCAGCTGACGATCCAGCTCCAGCGCCCGGTCCACGATCGCCTGCGCATCCTCCACCCCACGCGACGACCACCCGCTCACGAAGGCGGCGGGATTGTCACGGATGGCGCGGATGTCGTGCATGGTCGGTCGGTCTGTCTCGGGAAGGAGCCGATGCTCTAGCCCTCCCGGGGGATTCAGCCAACCCGCGGCGCCCACGCCTTTCGTTATCCTCCGGCGATCCGCGCGAAAGCGGGAGGAGACCGGGAGACCCGGCGGCGACGGAGGCGAGCGCTACCGATGCGAGCCCCCGTGGTATACAGCGGGCCGATCCCGTCTGGAGATGATGAGTATGCGTATCTGGCGCCTCGCCCTGATCACCACCGTCACCGCCGCCGTGGCCGGCACGGCCGCCGCCCACGCGAGGCTGGTCAGCGCCACGCCCGCCCCCGATTCGGTCGTGGCCAGCCCGCGCTCCGTCAGCATGACCTTCAGCGGGCGGATGGTGCCGGCCTTCTCGGACTTCGATCTGGTCGGCCCCGGCGGCGCCGGGGTGGCGGTCGACGCCGCCGTCTCGAAGGACGGCAAGACCCTGTCCGGCGCCCTGGCCCGGCCGCTGGCTCCCGGGGTGTGGCGCGTCAACTGGCGGATCGCTTCGGCCGACGGCCACCGCATGACCGGCTCCTACAGCTTCACGGTCCGCCAGGAGTGATCGAGGCCGCGATCGTCGCGCTGCGCTGGCTTCAGTACGGCGCCGCCGTGGTCCTGCTCGGGACGCCCCTGTTCCTGCTCTACGGCTTCGGCCGCGGCCATGGCGCCGCGGACCCGGTCGGCGCGCGGCGGATGCTCGTCGCCGCGGCCCTCGCCGTCGCCCTCCTCTCCCTCGCCGGCCTGGTCGCCCAGACCGCGGTCATGGCGGGGTCGCTCGACGAGGCCCTGAAACCCGCCTCGCTCGGCTTCATGATCGAGGGCACGGCGCTCGGAAAGGCGTATGTCGCGCGCGGCGCCGCCGCGCTGATCGCCCTCGCCCTGCTGCTCCTCGTCCCGTCCGGGCGCGCCCTGTGGGCGTTGACGGCGCTCGGCGGTCTGGTCGTGGTCGCCAGCTTCGCCTGGACGGGCCATGGCGCATCCACCGAGGGGTCGGCCGGCCCGATCCATCTCGGCGCGGATATCGTCCATGCGGTCGCCGCCGCCCTGTGGCTGGGCGCGCTGGTTGCCTTCGCCCTTCTGCTGGCCCGCCCGCGCGGCCTTCCGCCGATCCACCGCGCCCTGCACGACTTCGCCGGCGTCGGCACGTTCGCGGTGTCGCTGCTCGTCGTGACCGGCCTGATCAACAGTGGTTTTCTGGTTGGCCCGGATCGGCTCGGCGCCCTGTTCACCAGCCTCTACGGACAATTGCTGCTGCTCAAGCTGGCCCTGTTCGCAGCCATGGTCGCCGTCGCCGCCCGCAACCGCTACCGGCTGACGCCCGCCTTCGGGACCGCGCTCGAGACCGGCGGCGACGCCGCACCGTCCATCGCACAGTTGCGCGGCAGCGTGCTCCTGGAGACTGTACTGGGCGCGGCCGTCCTGCTCGTCGTCGCCTTGATGGGTACGCTGCCGCCGCCCGCGTCGATGTAGTCGCCGGTCTCAGCCGGCCGGGCGAGGCGCCCGCGATGACCAGTGGATGTGCGCGATCCGCCACCCGTCCGGGCCGCGCTTCAGCACCATGGTCTCCGCCGACAGCCGGTCGACCGGCCTGCCGTTGAAGGTCCCCGTTGTGCGGCCCTCGCTGGCGATCCAGGCGACGTCGCCCGCCGCCCATCCCGACCGGCGCGCGGGTGTGGCCTTGACGGCGGCGGCGAAGGCCGCGTCCGCCCCCAGATGGTGCGAGGCGTATTCCTCCCGCGACCGCTCGGCGCCGCCTTCCTCGAAGATCATCACGTCCCCGGCCAGCATGGCCAGCGCTCCGTCGGTGTCCCCAGCCTTCAGCGCCGCGTGAAAGGCGTCGACGACGGCGGCGGCCTCCGCCGCCTCCGCCTGCACCGTCCCCTGCACCTGCGGCAGCGGCGCCGGTTCGTGCGCAGCGGCGGCGCCGGCCGAGAGCAACAGGGCGGAAACCGCCAGGACGCAGAGGGATCGGGACATGCGGGGCTCCAGGTAAAGGATCAGGCGGGACGGTTATGCCGCGCGAACACCCGGGTCTCGCCCGAGCGCAGCACCAGCAGGGTGTCGAACGGCTGTTTGCGGCCGTCGGGCGTCTCCATCCCCGGCGATCCCATCGGCATCCCCGGCGCGGTCAGGCCGACACCTTCGGGCCGCTCGGCCAGCAGGCGGATCACGTCCGCGGCCGGCACATGGCCCTCGACCACATAACCGTCGATCACCCCGGTGTGGCACGACGCCAGCGCGTCCGGCATCCCCCGGCCCCGCCCGAAGGCCCGCACGTCCGACGTCACATGCACCGCCACCGTGAAGCCCGCCCGCCGCATATGCGCGACCCAGCCGTCACAGCAGGCGCAGGTCGGCGACTTGTACACCGCCAGCGACCGCGCCGGCGGCCGCGCGGCTCCGGCGACCCCCAGCCCGGCGGCCGAGGCGATGAAAAGGCGGCGGCTGATCGTAGGCATGGTCATTCCTCGCTGCGAACCATTCATCATCCGGGGGCGGTGCAGTCCAGCGGAACCGGCGCGTCCGAATACCGCACGATCTCGCCTCCGGTCAGCGACGCCTTGATCGCATCGTACTCCTCCGACCCGCTGACGAGGTCGCCGACATGCCGGCCATAGATGGCGGCCAGCGCCTTTCTGACCATGTCGATCGCTTCTTCGTCCTGCCCGGGGGTGACCAGGAGGCGCATCAGCAGTTCGCCGTCGAGGTCGTCGCCCCACAGGCCGAGACTCTGCACGACCATGATCCGTCCGGACTCGTTGCGGCAGAACGCCCGCTCCAGCGCCGCGTCCCTGTCCTCGCCATAGGCCATCACCAGCGCCCGCAGCGGCAGCCACGCCGGGTCCTCGTCCTTCAGCCAGTCCGCCGCGGGAATCAGCCGGTCAGTTTCCGAGATCGCCCAGGTCCGGGCTCCGTCGTCGTGCGCGGCCGACAAGGCCAGGGTGACTTCAGGCCGCGTCCTGTAATCCCGCGGCCTGAGCACCTCGATCTCTTCCGGGAAGCTGTGCCCGTCGCCGCCTCTCCTGACGCCGTCCCAATAGAGTCCCAGCGCAATCTCCGGCCAGCGGGCGGCCACATACGGATCGGCGCGCCAGGCCTCCGCGCGCTCGCCGTATCGGTAGTCTTCGCGGTCCCCGCCCTGCATGGCCAGGGCGAAACTTCCGGCCAGTTGGACCGCCGCCTGATCCGGCAGGCCGCCGATGCGGCGCATCCCCTCCGTCTCGATCCGCTCGAAAGCCCGGCGGAATTGACCGTTCTTCGCCAGGTGCCGGATCGCATAGCCGAGGATCTCGGGGTCGGCAGGCTCGGCCGTCAGCCGCTCGAACAGGCCAGCCGCCTCCGGATGGTCGCCGAGGACCAGAGCCATCAGGATCGATTCCTTCTGCCGCTCCTCGTCAAAATCGGGCGGACGGAAGCCCAACACGAAATCAGCGACCGCTTCAGCCGCCCCGCCCTCCCGGTTGGCTTCGGGCCCGCGAACCGGAAGACGCGGCGCCTCGCCTCGCTCCAGCGCCTCATAGGCGGCGACCAGATAGGCCGTGGGCTTGTCCGGCGACAGGGAGCTCAGATGATCCCGGATGTCCTTCGCCAGCGCCCGATCCGCCGCGCTGGCGCCCGGCCTTTCCAGCGCCGGCAGCCGTCCGGCGAGATCCGACAGCGCCGCCATCCGATCGGGATTGCGCTGGACCTCGAGATAGGTCCGCAGCGTCCGGACCCACAGGCTGTCCGGCCCGGCGTAGTCCTCGCTGTCGCGCCCGAAGACGAATTTCCGAACGTACCAGCCCATCGGCTCGTAGCGGTCGCCGTCGCCGAGCCCCAGAAACAGCACATACTTCCGGCCCCGTTCGTAGGTGTCGCGAGAGCAGCCGCCGTGGAAGGCTTGCGGATGGGGCCCGGCGATACTGTCCGGATCGCTCGGCTCGATCTCTGCGAAGCGGGCCCAACCCATGGTCACCGTGCCGGGCGGTTCGCCCTTGAGGGCAGACTCGATCCGGAAGACGACCGAGCCGGGCGTGTCGTCATCCCCCGCAATCTCGCGCTCCGCGACCGCCACGACAATGGCGTCCGCCGTCTCGGCCATTTCGTAATTGGTCTTCATCACGAACTCGGAGGTGACAGAGCAGGCCAGCGCCGCCGACGCCGTCAGGCTCAGAACCATTCCCGCGATGATCGAAACCGCTGACCGCATGCCCGGCTCCCCGAATGCCCGCCCCGAGGGGGCCGCCTCATCGTGACCTCACTGTGAGCTCGCGTCCATCCGGAGCCGTCGTCCGGTCGCCTCCGAAACCATGACGCTGTGCTGGCAATCCGCGGAATTATAGTCCGATAGCGCGGAAAACCCTGCGCCATTCCAGCCCCATCCGCTTTTCTCGAGCCAATCTTCCCGCCTGAGGAAACAGCGGGCGTATGATGCTCGCTGTTCGTCCGCCGGTCTTTGACAACCGAATCCCCGCCGCGCCGCCACAGGCGCTCCGATGTAGACTCTGCCGACTCTGCCGACTCTGCCACAGCGAATTTCGGCGCCGACTCTGCCGACACTGCCACACCGTTTTTTCTTTTGGCCCGGGTGAAACCCGGCCGCCGGCTCAGATCAGGCCCGCCATCGGGGAGCTGGCGCTGGCGTACATCCGGCGCGGCATCCGCCCGGCCAGATAGGACTGCCGGCCGGCGATCACCGCGTGCTTCATGGCCGAGGCCATCAGGATCGGATCCTTCGCCCCGGCGATGGCGGTGTTCATCAGCACCGCGTCGCACCCCAGCTCCATGGCGATGGTCGCGTCCGAGGCGGTGCCCACCCCCGCGTCGACCAGCACCGGCACCTTGGCCTGTTCGACGATCAGCCGGATGTTGACCCGGTTCTGGATGCCGAGGCCCGAGCCGATCGGCGCCGCCGCCGGCATGATGGCCGCGGCCCCCGCCTCCTCCAGCCGCTTGGCCATGACCACATCGTCGGTGCAGTAGACCATGACGTCGAAGCCGTCCCTGACCAGCAGGTCCAGCGCCCTGAGCGTCTCGACCATGTCCGGATACAGGTGCGCCGTGTCCGACAGCACCTCCAGCTTGACCAGACTCCAGCCGCCCGCCTCGCGGGCCAGGCGCAGGGTGCGCACCGCGTCCTCGCCGGTGAAACAGCCCGCCGTGTTGGGCAGGAAGGTGAACCGGTCCGGCTTCACGTAATCGACCAGCATCGGCTGCGACGGATCGCTCAGGTTCACCCGGCGCAGGGCCACGGTGACGATCTCGGCCCCCGCGGCCTCGGCGGCGGCGGCGTTCTGGGCGTAGTCGGCGTATTTGCCGGTGCCCACGATCAGCCGGCTGCTGAACGTCCGTCCGGCGACGGTCCAGGTGTCTTGCGAAGCGGTCATGGCGGCCAGATAGACCTTCTCCCCCGCCGGGAGAAGCGCCGGATCGTCTCAGGCCGCGGTGATCCCCTCAGCCGCCAGCCGGCCAGCGCCGCCCCGGTGATCCGGCTGCAGCGCGCGCCCATGAACGGAAAGGCCTCGGCCCTGGCGCTGGCCAGCTTCGCGTCCAGCGCCTCGCGCAGCAGCCGCCGGGCAAGGTGCAGCCGGGTCTTCACCGTCTCCGGCCGGATCCGGCGATACGACAGGCTGGCTGGTTCGGCGAAATCCTCATGCGTTTCGGGGGCGGTCGGGCTGAGTGCGAGCATCGGGCGGTCCTTCATGGCTGGCGTCGGCCATCTGATGCGGACGCCCCCGCCGGCGTTCCCGGCCTCTCGACGGCCAGGCCAGCCGAGGCTACGTCAGTCCCGTCGGCCCCGGCCGACAGGGGGAACGCCATGACCATCGCGAGGATATTCGGCGACCGCCGCCATGCCTGGGCCTTCTGGTTCGGCTGCCTGATCGTGACCGCGGGCGTCGCCCTGCACCTGCCGATGTACTGGATGGGCCGGGACATGGGTTTCCATCTCGCGGGCATGGCGATGGACGCCGGCATGTGGTGGGGCATGGCCCTGATCGTCGGCGGCGTCGCGCTGACGGCCTTCGGCCTGTTGCCGGCGCACAAGGGCGAGCAGGGCTCGCTCGAGGTGCTCGCCCCGCCCGAGGACGCGCCGCTGACGGGCGCACACTGGGCCATGTGCGCCCTGCTCTCTCTCGCCCTCATCGTCGACATCATGAAGCCCGCCAGCCTCGGCTTCGTCACTCCGGGCATGCGCGAGGAATACGGCCTCTCCGACGCGATGGTCTCGATTCTGCCGTTCGCGGCCCTGAGCGGCACCGTGGTCGGCTCGTTCGTCTGGGGCTGGCTGGCCGATGTCTACGGCCGCCGCGCCTCGATCCTCCTCTCGTCGGTGATGTTCGTCGGCACCTCGATCTGCGGCGCCATGCCTGACTTCTGGTGGAACGTCGGCATGTGCTTCCTGATGGGCGCGGCCGCCGGCGGCATGCTGCCCGTGGCCTACGCCCTGCTCGCCGAGATCATGCCGACCCGGCACCGCGGCTGGGCTCTCGTGCTGGTCGGAGGGATTGGGGCCGTCGGCGGCTATTTCGCCGCCAGCGCCCTGTCGGCCTGGCTCCAGCCGGACTGGAGCTGGCGCGTCATGTGGTTCCTGAACCTGCCCACGGGCCTGATCCTGATCGCCCTCAGCCCGCTGCTGCCCGAGTCGGCCCGCTTTCTCCAGCATGTCGGCCGCGGCGACGAGGCCCGCGCCATGCTGGCCCGCTTCGGCTCCCGCGTGCGGACCGTGGGAGTCGCGCCGGATACGGAGAGCCGGTCGCATCTGCCGCCGGTGGACCGCCGCCATCTGGCCATCACCCTGGCGCTGACGCTGGCGGCGCTGGCCTGGGGCCTGGTCAATTTTGGCATCCTGCTGTGGCTGCCCAGCGCCCTCGTCGCCGAAGGCCGCAGCGTCGAGGCCGCCTCGGCCCTGATCGCCAGATCGACGCTGATCGCCGCGCCGACCATCCTGCTGTCCGTCTGGCTCTACAGCGCCTGGAGCACCCGGGGTGCGTTGGCGCTGATGCTCGGCGTCACCGCGCTGGGGCTGTTCGGCCTACTGTTGCGCAGCATGGGTGTCAGCGTCCTCGCCGACCCGGTCGCGCCGCTCGCGATGCTGATCGTCGGCTCCAGCGGCGTCATCGCGATCATCCTTCCGTACACCGCGGAGAACTATCCCCTCCGCATCCGCGGCCGCGCCACGGGCTGGATCGCCGGCTGCAGCAAGCTGGGCGGCCTGCTGGCGCAAGGCCTGGCCGTGCTCGCCGCCGCCCCGCCTCTGGGTTTCGCCGCGTCCGCGATCGGCGTGCTGACGGTCGCCGCCCTCGGCCTGGTCGCCGCCTTCGGTCGCGAAACCCGCGGCCGCGACCTTCGCGACCTCGAGAACCCCCGCTGAGGCCTCATCAGCCCCCGCCCACGAACTGCACCACCTCGATCCGGTCACCCTCGGCGATCGATGTCGCGGCATGCAGGGACCTCGGCACGATCTCCAGATTGCGCTCGACCGCCACCTTGCGCACGTCCAGCCCCAGTTCCTCGACCAGTCCGAGGATCGTCGCGGCCGCAACCTCGCGGAGTTCGCCATTGACCTGAATACGCATGACGCTACGTCAATCTCTTGCGGCGGACGGTTTGATTACCGCCACGCCTCAGCTAAAAGGCCGCTCCGAATCCGCGCGGCCGGATGTCATAACCTCGAGCGAATGCCCGAAACCCCCATCCTCTACGTCTTGAACGGCCCGAACCTCAACCTGCTGGGGATCCGCGAGCCCGACATCTATGGGCGCGAGACGCTGGATGATATCCGCGCGCTCTGCGAGGCTGCGGCGGCGGATCATCTCTCGGATCCGGAGTTCGAGGGGCAACCAGCCCAGATCAAGGTCGAGTTCCGCCAGACCAATCATGAGGGCGAACTCATCACTTGGGTCCAGGAAGCGCGCGAAAAGGCCGCGGCCCTCGTCATCAACCCCGCCGGCTACGGCCACACCTCGGTGGCCCTGCTCGACGCGCTGAGAACGCTGACGATCCCGATCGTCGAATGCCACCTGTCCAATCCGGCGGCGCGCGAGCGCTTCCGCCACCGCTCCTATGTTTCGCCGGCCGCCGCCGGCGTCGTTTCGGGCTTCGGTCCGTTCAGCTACGAACTGGCCGTCAAGGCCGCTCTCCGGCTGGCGCAGGAACATCGCGCCGCCACCGACCGTTCGGTTTAGAAGGTAAGAAGAGGCTCCCATGGCCGATCCCAAGACGTCCGCGCCCAAGCTCAAGAACGACGAGATCGACACCGCCCTTGTGCGCTCGCTCGCCGACATCCTGAACGACACCGATCTGACCGAGATCGAGGTCGAGCGCGGCGATCTGAAGATCCGCGTCGCCCGCGAGGTCACCATGGCCGCGCCTGTGCAGTACGCCGCCGCTCCGGCCGCCGCTCCCGCACCGGCCCCGGCCGCCGCCGCGGCTCCGGCCTCGATGCCGTCCGATCCCGCCACCATCGTCCCCCGTTCGGGCGAAGAGGTGAAGTCGCCGATGGTCGGCACCGCCTATCTGCAGGCCTCGCCCGAAGCCCCGCCGTTCGTTCAGCCGGGCGACAAGGTCAAGAAGGGCCAGACCCTGCTGATCGTCGAGGCCATGAAGACGATGAACCCGATCCAGGCCCCGCGCGACGGCGTCGTGAAGGAGATTCTGGTCGGCGACGCCCAGCCCGTCGAGTTCGGCGAGCCCCTCGTCCTGCTCGAGGCCTGATCCGGTGTTCACCAAGGTTCTCATCGCCAACCGCGGCGAAATCGCCCTGCGGATTCACCGCGCCTGCAAGGAGATGGGCATCTCCACCGTCGCCGTGCATTCCGAGGCCGACCGTGGGGCCATGTGGGTCCGCCTGGCCGACGAGAGCGTCTGCATTGGCCCGGCTCCGGCGGCCAAGAGCTATCTGAACATCCCCTCGATCATCGCCGCCGCCGAGATCACGGGCGCCCAGGCTATCCACCCCGGCTACGGCTTCCTGTCCGAGAACGCCCGCTTCGCCGAGATCGTCGAAGCCCACGGGATGACCTTCATCGGGCCCAAGCCCGAGCACATCCGGATCATGGGCGACAAGATCACCGCCAAGCAGACGGTGATGGACGCCGGCATCCCGGTCGTTCCGGGCTCAAAGGGCGAGGTCGAGACGGTCGACGCCGCTGTGAAGGCCTCGAAGTCCATCGGCTTCCCTCTGATCGTCAAGGCGGCCGCCGGCGGCGGCGGGCGCGGCATGAAGGTCGCCCTGACCGCCGACGACCTCGTCGAGGCCGTGCAAACCGCCCAGTCGGAAGCCCAGGCGGCTTTCGGCAACGGCGCCGTCTACATGGAGCGTTACCTCCAGAAGCCCCGTCACATCGAACTTCAGGTCATCGCCGACAGCCACGGCAATGTCGTCCATCTCGGCGAGCGCGACTGCTCCCTGCAACGCCGTCACCAGAAGATCCTCGAGGAGGCTCCCTCCCCCGCCCTGTCAGCCGTCGAGCGGGCCGCCATCGGACGGACCGTCAACGAGGCCATCGGCAAGATCGGCTACCTGGGCGTCGGAACCATTGAATTTCTTTGGGAAGATGGGGAGTTTTTCTTCATCGAGATGAACACCAGGCTGCAGGTCGAGCATCCGGTGACGGAGATGATCACGGGCGTCGATCTGGTGCGGGAGCAGATCCGGATCGCGGCGGGCCTGCCGCTGTCGTTCACGCAGGACGACGTGCATTTCGAGGGGCACGCCATCGAGTGCCGCATCAACGCCGAGAACCCCGAGACCTTCACCCCGTCGCCTGGGACGGTGAACGACTTCCACGCCCCGGGAGGCCTTGGCGTGCGGCTGGATAGCGCCATCTACGCCGGCTATTCGATCCCGCCCTACTACGACAGCCTGATCGGCAAGCTGATCGTCCACGGCCGCGACCGCGAGGAATGCATCGCCCGCCTCAAGCGCAGCCTCAACGAAATGGTCGTGGGCGGCATCGACACCACCATCCCGCTGTTCCAGAAACTGTTGCAGGAGCCTGACATCCTGTCCGGCGACTACGACATCCACTGGCTGGAAAACTGGGCGAAGCGCCAGAAGGGCGACGCCTGACGCGGTGGAAGAGCCCGGCTTCAGCGCCAGTGGCCCGTTCGGCGGCTTCGGCCCCGACGAACTGCTGAACTGCTACGCCACCGGCGTCTTCCCGATGGGCGAGGCGCGCGATGACCCCCGCGTCTTCCTCGTCGAGCCCGAACAGCGCGGCGTCATTCCGCTGGACGGATTTCGCATCCCCAGCCGCCTCAGACGAACTGTCCGGAGCGACGCTTTCGAGGTCCGCGTCGACACGGCGTTCCATGCCGTTCTGGAAGCCTGCGCCGCTTCGGCGCCGGGGCGTGAGGACAGCTGGATCAACGATCCCATTCGGCGGCTGTACAGCGAGCTCAACGCCCGCGGCCACGCCCACTCGGTAGAGTGCTGGCGCGAGGAACGCCTCGTCGGCGGCCTCTACGGCGTGACCCTCGGCGGGGCGTTCTTTGGGGAGAGCATGTTCAGCCGCGAGCGCGACGCCTCCAAGGTGGCGCTCGTGCACCTGGTGGCGCGCCTCAGGAAAGGCGGCTGGCGGTTGCTGGACGCCCAATTCCTGACCGCCCATCTGAGCCAGTTCGGAGCAGTGGAGACGCCGCAGGCGGCCTACCTCAGGCTGCTGAAGGCGGCGCGGGCGGTCGGTCCCAACACCGGGTCGCTGTTCGAACCGATGACTGGTTCAGAGGCGGTCTTCTACGCCTTGCAGCCGACCACCCACGCGTCATAGACGGGGTGCTGAAGGCCGTTGACGGCCGGCGCCGAGGCGAACATCCAGCCGCGGAATATCTGGCGCGGCCCGGTGGTCTGAAGAACGCCACGCGGCTGTATGCTGACTTCCAGATAGGCGATCGCGTCCTCGACCAGTTCGTCCGGCGCGGAAACCTCGCAGGCCCGCGCGGTAAAGATCAGCGCCTTCTGGAAACGCACCGGCCGTCCTCCGACCTCGACCTCGAAGCGCATGGTCTCGGCGGTGATTTTGTCGACGGCCTCGACGATGGCGATGCGCCCGCGCTGGCGCCGTCCCGGAACAGCGGTCGGCTGGACCGGGGCTTCAACGGTCGCGTCCTCCGCTTCGGCCTCGGCGGCGTTGGTGTCATCTTCGTCCTCCGCCGGCTCATCGGCGATGACGATCACCGGCGCCGGCGGCGTTATGGCGATGGGCCTCGCAGGTGCGGGCTCGGCCTCCGGCGCAGGCTCCTGCGGCACAGGCGTCACGGGCGGCGTGGGCTGCCGATTGAGGTCGGAAGTCGGGCTCGGCGCCGGTTGGGCGTCCTGCGGCAGATCGTTCAGCGCGGACGCCACGACCACGCCGGACGCCAGGAGCGCCAGGGCCGTCACGCCTGCGAGGATCGCGCCGTTGCGGTTCATTCGGGACGCCAGGCCTCGTAGTCGCCGGTGGCGGCGGGCCGGCGCCCCTCCGCGGCCAGCGACCCCTGCGGCCGCCACGCCATCGGCGTGCCGGTCAGGTTCGGCAGGTGATCCTTCTCCCACGCCCGCCGCGGCAGCGGGTGCTCGGTCGGCGGCTCGTCGAAGGTGTAGTGGAGCCAGCCGTGCCAGTCAGGCGGCACTTTCGAGGCGTCCGCATAGCCGTTGTAGACCACCCAGCGACGGCGGCGGCCGTCGTAGCTGGTGGTGTCCCGGGCCAGGTAATAGCGGTTGCCGAACTCGTCCGTGCCGACCAGTTGGCCGCGCTTGGCGATGGTGAACAGCGTCCCGATGGTCGCCCCGCTGGTCCAGCCGAAGATCTTGCCTAGCACGTCGGAAATCCACTCATTCAGGTCGCGCGGGGAGGCTGGCGACGTCACCCGATCATAGAAACCCGGAGGCGGTCCGTCCAGCGCGGCGGTCCACCGCGGCAACTCAACATCTTGGGGGTAACCCCGCGCCGGCACGCCAGATTTATTGCGAAAGCCGAAAGGGAGACTAGCATCGGACCAGCTCTGTCGAGACCGCCATGCGACCGCCGTTCCGTTTCGCCCTGCCTGCCGCCCTCGCCCGCCGCCCGGTGCGGGAGATCGAGCGCGCCGATCGACTTGCCGCAGCGCGGGCGCCTGACAACTGGCCGGACGTCCAGGTCGAAGCCTGGCTGGACTGGGCCGGGGACCAAAACTTGCCCGCGACGGGCGACGATCCGCTGGCCGAGGCGGCGGCGAAGTTCGCGCAGCGACTCGGCCTGAAGGGCGCCGCCGCTGAGGAAATGGCCGCAACGCTGTTGCTGGGCGTCGCAACGCCCGCCGCAGCGGGCCCGGTCATGACCGGCTGGGTGGATCTCTCGGATCCCGCAGCCGGAAACCGCCTGACAGCCGAAATGGCTCATCGCCGCGCCTCGCGGCTCGCTTCGAGCGCCGTGGAGGCGGCCGCGGCTTCGCTGCAGGCGGTCACGGACGCGGTCAGCCGCTGCGAAGGACCGGCCGGCGACTGCGCCGATCCGGCGCGAAACCCCGCGCTGAACCGGGCGGCAGGGGCCGCGCGACGGGCCGGGGCGAGCGATGCCGATATCGTGCGCGCCATCGCCGGCGAGCTATTCGAGGCCAGCCCCCTGCCGGCCCCCGAATTTCCCGTGATGGTCGCCCTTGCGGATCGCGACCTGGTCGCCTCCGGCGCGCCCATGGCCCTGCTCGCCGCCGAAGCGGCGATCGACGGGGACCTCCTCCTGACCTTCGACGCCGAAGCCGCCGACGCGCTTGTCGAGGCCGCGTCGGGACCCGCGGTGCTGATCTCACTGCCGGCTCTTCACGCCCTGGCCGGTGACCAGTTCGGCGCGGCGCTCTCGGCCCTCGTCGCGCTGTGGTCGGACGCCTATGCGGACGCGCCGCTGTCCTTCGGTTTCGGCGGTCTGGCCGACCTGACCCTGGCGGGCGACCTCGATGAGGCCGAGGCTCTGGTCGAGGACCTCGCGGCGCTGGTCGCAAGCGTCGGCCGTTTCAGCCTTTTCGTCGACGATTCGGACGCGCGGCTGCGACTGGGGCTTACGCCGCTGGCGGCGCTCGACGTGTTCGAAAGCCGTGACGGCGAAATCGAGCGGCGGCTGCGGCCTTCGCTCGCCGCAGCCATCGTCGGTGCGAACGGCGATCTCGAATCAGCCGAGCGGCACCTGCTCGGGCGGCGAACCCTGGTCGGAGCGCCGGGCATCGATCATGCCGCTCTGCGCGCCCGCGGCCTGACGGATCTCGAGCTGGCGGCGATCGAAACGGCCCTGTTTCAGGTGGACCGGCTGGAGGACGCCTTCCGGTCCCCGGTGCTCGATGCGGGCTTTCTTCGCGACGTGCTCGGCGTCGAGGACGGCGGTGAAGGCTCCCTGTTGATCAAGCTGGGCTTCACGCCCGAGGCCGTGGCGGAAGCGCAGGCCTGGGCGTTCGGCCATGGCGACCTGTCGACCTGGGCCGAGGCGCCCGAGCCGTTGCGGTCCGTCCTCGCCGACCCGTCAGCGTTCGAGTCCCGACTGCGCGTCGTGTTGGAGGCGCACAGCGCCGCCCCGGACGCCGCCCCGCTCGAGCTCGACTGGAGCGCGTCTCCGGCGCAAGCCGTTCGGGTCCTCGGCGACGCGGCCCGGGCGGGACGCCGCGCGGTGCGGCTGATGCGCCGGCCGCCTCCGTCGGGGCGCTGGCTGGACCTGCCGGAAGCCGATACTCCGCGCGATCGGCGCCGCGAGCCGGGGGCGCGCGCCGTGGAGCGGGTGGTGGAGAAGGTGGTCGAGCGGGACCGCACCCGCCGCAAGCTGCCCGATCGGCGCAAGGGCTACATCCAGAAGGCCGCCGTCGGCGGGCACAAGGTCTACATCCACACCGGCGAATACGACGACGGCGAACTGGGCGAGATCTTCATCGACATGCACAAGGAAGGCGCCGCCTTCCGGTCGCTGATGAACAATTTCGCCATCGCGATCTCGATCGGCCTCCAGTACGGCGTGCCGCTGGACGAGTTCGTGGACGCCTTCGTGTTCACGCGATTCGAGCCCGCGGGTCGCGTGACGGGCAACGATTCGATCCGCTCGGCGACCTCGATCCTCGACTACATCTTCCGCGAACTCGGCGTGTCGTATCTGGACCGGCATGAACTGGCCAACGCGGACCCCGAAGGTCTGAACGCCGACGGCCTGGGCGGCGCGGCCGAGGACACGCCCGAGGCGGTGCCGGCGGCCCGGTTCATTTCCAAGGGTTTCGCCCGCGGCGTGGCGCCCGACAACCTCGTGGTGCTGCCGTTCGGACAGAAGCGGGAGCCTCAACCAGCGAACGCGGCGGCCACCGAGGCAACCGCCTGTCCGGCGTGCGGTGATTTCTCTCTCCAGCAGCGGGGCGCGGGCTGGATCTGCGACACCTGCGGGGCGGCCCCGTCCATGCAGGGATAATCAACAATTGTCCGCCAGTATGGCGCGGGACTTGCATCGCCAGGTGCGAGACACGGAGCCCGCCATGAAGCCGATCCTGACCGCCGTCCTCGTCCTGGCCGCCGCTGTGGCCGCCCTGCCCGCAGCCGCCCAGAACGCCGGCCAGATCGCCCGCGTCCGCGGCGGCGCCAGCTGCGCCGGCTGCAACCTGTTCCAGGGCAATTTCTCCGGCCTGCAGGCGCGGGGGCTCAACCTGAGCGGCGCACGGCTGCGGCAGGCGGACCTCAGCCTCAGCGTCATGAACCGGACGCGATTCTCGAACGCCGACCTGCGCGACGTCGAAGCCTACGGCGGCGTGTTTTCAAGCTCCAGCTTCGCCGGGGCCGACCTGACCAACGCCAGTTTCGTGGGAGCCTATCTGGACGGAGCCAACTTCAGCGGCGCGACGCTGAGCGGAACGAATTTCGCCGGCGCCTCTCTGGAGCGCGCCACCGGCCTGACCCAAGGCCGGCTCAACCGGGCGTGCGGGGACGAGGCGACCCGGCTGCCGCCCGGGCTGACCATCCCCCACTGCTGAGCTGACAGGCCGCCGCCATTCACCTTACCGCGATTTAAGTAGGGTTTGTCGGGCTTTGGAGGCAAAACCGGAACGTGACCCAGATCGCTTCGCCCCTGATCCGCCGCCTCACCATCGCCAGCCTGGCCGCGGGCGCCGCCATGGCGACCCTGATGGCGACGCCGGCCGCCGCCGAGATCCAGCTGCAGTTCGGCTTCCAGGATCGGGACGTCGCCCGCATGGTTTCGCTGGGCGGGTCCTGCAACCGTTGCGAGCTGTCCGGCCGGGACCTGGCCGGCGCCGCCTTCCACGGCGCGACATTCACCAACGCCACCCTCGTCGGCGCCGACCTGCGTGGGGCCGAGCTGATGGGCTCGAACTTCTCAGGCAGCGACTTCAGCCGGGCCGACCTCGACAATGCGACCCTGACCGCCGCGAACTTCACCGGCGCCAATTTCCACTCCGCCAGCCTCGCCGGGGTGGACGCGCCCGGGGCGACCATGGTGCGCGTCCGGTTCAGCAACGCGGACCTGTCGGGGGCCCAACTGAGCCACGCCAACCTGAACGGCGCGATCCTCAGCGGCGCGGACATGAGCGACGCGGAGATCGTGGCCGTCACCCTCGCCAACGTCAGCGCACGCGGCACGGATTTTTCGGACTCGGACATCAGCATGTCGAACCTGACGAATGGAGATTTCCGCTCGGCCGACTTCTCGGCGGCGACGCTGAACGGGGCGCGTCTGACCGGCGGCCAGTTCGGTGGTGCGAATTTCGAGGACGCCGAGATGAACCGGACCGACATTCGCGGGACCGACCTGTCGCGTGCGCGCGGTCTCAGCCAGGAACAGGTCGGACGGGCCTGCGGCGACGCCAACACCCGGCTGCCGGGCAATCTGACCGCCCGGACCTGCCGCGGCGTGATGGTGCGGATGGCGCCCCCGGCCCCGCCGAGGCCGCCCGCCCCGCCGGCGCCCCCGGCCCGCCGGAACCTCGTGGTCGCCAGCAGCGGTCACTGATCAAAGGCCCCGCTCCGGCGGGGCCTTTTCAGTTTCAGCCCTTGAGCGGCAAGGCGGGCCGGATGTGCAGTTCCTTGTACTGGCGCTCGGCCGCGTCGGAGGGTGCGCTCATCAGCAGGTCCTGGCCCTGCTGGTTCAGCGGGAAGGCGATGACCTCGCGGATGGCGGTCTCGCCGGCCAGCAGCATGACGATGCGGTCGATGCCGGGGGCCAGACCGCCGTGGGGCGGGGCGCCGTAGCGGAAGGCGTTGAGCATGCCGCCGAACTGGTCCTCGACCACCGATGCGTCATAGCCGGCGATCTCGAAGGCCTTGAGCATGATTTCGGCCTTGTGGTTCCGGATCGCGCCCGAGCACAGCTCATAGCCGTTGCAGACGATGTCGTACTGGTAGGCGAGGATATCCAGCGGATCCTTCGACTGGAGCGCCTCCAGCTCGCCCTGCGGCATCGAGAAGGGGTTGTGGGAGAAGTCGACCTTCTTCTCTTCCTCGGACCATTCGAACATCGGGAAGTCGACGATCCAGCAGAAGCGGAATTCGTCGTCGGCGATGAGGTTGAGGTCCTGGCCCAGCTTGATGCGGGCGTTGGCGGCGAATTTGTGGAACACGGCCGGGTCGCCGGCGGCGAAGAAGGCGGCATCGCCCTGCCCCATGCCCAGCGCCTTCATCAGGCCGTCGGTCGCCTCGGCGCCGAGGTTCTTGGCGATCGGGCCGCCCCATGCGCCCTGGTCCTCGGACCAGAAGATGTAGCCGAGGCCCGGCTGGCCCTCGCCCTGGGCCCAGGAGTTCATGCGGTCGCAGAAGGCGCGCGAGCCGCCCTTGGGCGCGGGGATGCCCCACACGGCGTTCTTCGTGTCGGCCGCGAGGATCTTGTTGAACAGGCCGAATCCGCCGTCGCGGAAATGCTCCGAGACATCCCGCATCTCGATGGGGTTGCGCAGGTCCGGCTTGTCGGTGCCGTATTTGGCGATGGAGTCCCTATAGGGGATGCGGACGAAGGGCCAGGGGTCGACCTTCCGGCCGTCGGCGAACTCCTCGAAGACGCCGTGCATGACGGGCTCGATCGCAGCGAAAACATCCTCTTGCGTGACGAAGCTCATCTCGACGTCAAGCTGATAGAACTCCAGCGAGCGATCGGCGCGCAGGTCCTCGTCGCGGAAGCAGGGCGCGATCTGGAAATAGCGGTCGAAGCCCGAGACCATCAGCAGCTGCTTGAACTGCTGCGGGGCCTGCGGGAGGGCGTAGAACTTGCCCGGATGCAGGCGCGACGGGACGAGGAAGTCGCGGGCCCCTTCGGGCGAAGAGGCCGTCAGAATCGGGGTCTGGTACTCGAGGAAGCCCTGGTCGACCATGCGGCGGCGGATCGAGTGGATCACCTTCGAGCGCAGCACGATGTTGCGGTGCAGGGTCTCGCGGCGCAGGTCGAGGTAGCGGTGCTTGAGGCGGATCTCCTCAGGGTATTCCGGCTCGCCGAAGACCGGCAGCGGCAGTTCGGCGGCCTCGGACAGGACCTCGACGCCGGCGACGCGAATCTCGATCTCGCCGGTGGGCAGGTTCGGGTTCACGACCGAGGCCTCGCGGGCGACGACTTCGCCGTCGATGCGGATGACGCTTTCGGCGCGGAGGCGCTCGACGGCCTCGAATCCGGGGGTCTCCGGGTGCAGGACCAGCTGGGTCAGGCCGTAGTGGTCGCGCAGGTCGACGAACAGCAGGCCGCCATGGTCGCGCTTGCGGTGCACCCAGCCGGACAGGCGGACATTGGCGCCCGCATCGGCCAGACGGAGGGCGCCGCAGGTGTGGGAGCGGTAGGCGTGCATGGTCGGTTCGTCTTGGAATACGGGCCGGAGAGGCCTCAAATCGGGAGGCCGGAAGGGCGCATTATCCCCCCCGAAAGTCAAGGCCGGCGGCGCTGCGGAGGCGGGATCGAAGGCTGCCGCGCGAATGCAGAAAAACAGTGTGGCAGAGTCGGCAGAGTCGGCAAACACGCGGAAATTCGCAGTGGCAGAGTCGGCAGAGTCGGCATCGGCCCCGCAGGAACCCGGCGACCCGGCGATCTCGCCTGTTGGCTTCGCGACTCCTGCGGCAGAGCGGCGGCGGTTCGATTGTCAAAGACCTGGACGCACCGGACACACAGGCGAGCATTGTACGCCCGCCGTCTCCTCAGGCGTGAAGATCGCTTCGAGAAACCGCCGGGGCGTTGAACCGGTGGAGGAATTTCGGCCGAACCCGACTATAATTTCGCGGATTGCCAGCACAGCGCCAGCCTTGTGGACGAGGCGGAGCGGCAAACATCCACAAGCGGCGTCCGTCTATTCACGGCCAAGGCGCCAGGCAAGGCGGACGGGGCGCCGCGTCTGCTATGGTGAACGCGATGACCGCCCATTCCTCACCTCCCGACCAGATGCGCCTGCCGCTGCAGCGCGACCTGCCGGAAGGTCCGGAAGGCTTCGTGATCTCGGACTGCAACCGCGCCGCGGTCGAGGCGCTGGCGGACTGGCCCAACCTGATCGGCGGAGTGATGTCGATCTGCGGGCCGGAAGGCGGCGGCAAGAGCCGGCTGGCGCAGATCTGGGCCGAACGGGTCGGCGCGACGGCCCTGCATGGGGCGGAGGCGGCGCTGATCGATCCGCTTGAGCTGGAAGGCCGGCCCGTGCTGCTCGACGACGCCATGGAGGCCGACGACGAGACCCTGTTCCACCTGATCAATCTCGCCCAGGCGCCCGGCGGAGCCCTGCTGCTGGTCTCGCGCGAACCGCCGTCGGCGTGGTCGGCCGCCCTGCCCGATCTGCGGTCGCGGCTCGACGCCGTCCGGACCGTCCCGCTGGAGCCCCCGGACGACGCGGTGCTGGCGGCCATGCTGGAGGCGCGGTTCGCCGAGCGCGGCATCCGCCCGGCGAAGGACGTCATCCCCTATCTGCTGCGCCGCATCGACCGGTCGGCGGCGGCGGCGGCCACGGTGGTCGAGCGGCTCGATGCGATGCACCGGCCGGTGACCCGGGCGCTGGCGCGCGAGGTGGTCGAGGGCGGCGACCAGAGCGGGGAGCTGTTCGAGTGACGCGGGCGCTCCACGAGGGCGGGTTCCGCAACCGGACCTGGTGAATGCCGCCTGGGCGTGGTTTCGCCGGCGTCAGGGACGACTTCCCCAGCTACGGCCGAGCCGCACGCAGTCGCCTAGCGGCGACGCCGCAGGAACAGCAGCCCCGCGACGACGCCGAGCGCGAACAGCGCCGCGGTTCCGGCCGCCGCTTCCCGTGATCGAGACTGGGGGACGACGCCCATCTCGACGAGTGGATTGGGCATCCGTCCGCGCCTGACGTCCTGGGCAAGACCTTCGACCGTGTTGATCCGATCGGCCAGCATGAGCAGGAGCCAGTGGCCCCACTGGCTCTCGCTGAAGCGGAAGGCCTGACGCCGCAGGGCGCCGCTGAGGCCGCGCGGCGGGGTCGAGGTTCCGATGGAGGCGGGAAGGCGCTTGTGCTCCACGGACTGGAGGATTTCGACGTCCGGCGACTGCAGCGGCGGACGGACCCAGTTCATGCCCGGCCCGTCGTCCATCGAGCGGTCGCGCATCGGCCAGGTGGGGTCGTTCTCGGGATCGGCGTCGACACCCCAGCCAATCACGGTAGTCGGATCGATCCGCGGATGTGCGTCAGCGGCGGCGGCGTCGGCCTTGTCGCTCTGGGTCATCAGCATACTGACGTCTCCCTCAGGCCGCGTTGGGGATCAGGACCGGCTTGATGCAGCCGTCCAGCTTGGACGAGAACAGGTGATAGGCCTCCGCCACCTCCTCCAGCGGCATCCGGTGGGTGATGATGGCCTTGGGGTCGATCCGGCCCTCCTTCACGTGGTCGATCAGGCGCGGCAGCAGCCGCTTCACCGAGGCCTGGTTGGCGCGGATGGTGATGCCCTTGTTCACCACATTGCCGATCGGGACCATGTTGCCGGTGGGGCCGTAGACGCCGACGATCGACACGACGCCGCCCTTTTTCACCGAGTTGATGGCCCAGTGCAGCGGCACGGCGGAGCCCGCCTCGAGCTTGAGCTTCTTGCCTAGCACGGTGTGCCAAGCGTTGCCTGACGCGTCGGCGCCCACGGCGTCGATGCAGACGTCGGCGCCGAGGCCGTCGGTGGCCTTCTTGAGGAAGACGACGGGATCGCCGATCTCGCGGAAGTCATAGACCTCGGCGGGACACCAGGTGCGGGCGAAGTCGAGCCGGTACTCGTGGTGGTCGATGACGATCACCCTCCCGGCCCCGAACAGCCATGAGCAGCGAGCGGCGAGCAGGCCGACAGGGCCCGCGCCGAAGACCACCACCGTGTCGCCCTTCTGGATGCCGCCCATCTCGGCCGCCTGGTAGCCGGTGGGTACGACGTCGGTGAGCAGAACAGCGTCGTCGGGATCCATCCAGTCGGGAATGATGGTGGGGCCGAAGTCGGCGTATGGCACGCGGACGTACTCGGCCTGGCCGCCGTCGTAACCCCCGGCAGTGTGCGAATAGCCGAAGATGCCGCCGACGGCGGTCGCCTGGGCGTTGGACTCGTGGCAGTTGCCGAACAGGCCCTGTTTGCAGAAGTGGCACTGGCCGCAGGCGATGTTGAAGGGTACCAGCACCCGGTCGCCCGGCGACAGGTTCCCGACCTCCGGTCCGACTTCCTCGACGACCCCGCAGAACTCGTGGCCGAAGGTCATGCCCACCCGCGTGTCGGGCACCATCCCGTGGTAGAGATGCAGGTCGGAGCCGCAGATGCACGAGCGTGTCACCCGCACGATGGCGTCGCGGGGATGCTGGATCGTCGGCATCGGTTTCTCTTCGATGCGGACCCGCCGCGGTCCCCGGTAGTCCATCGCCAGCATGCTTCGCTCCCTTCGGCCTGAGGCAGCGAAACCGGGAGGGCTGCGGATGGTTCCGGCGTCGCCCTGGAGACCTTTAACGACCTGTTCAGCATGGGTTCAGGCGTGAAGCGCAAGGCTGCTCGCCTTGTCGGGTCTCACGTCGCGGGCTCCGATGAAAGGCGGCGACCGCGGCTCCAGAAGAAGGAGACGTTGTGATGATGAAACCCCTGATGATCGGCGCCCTGTCGCTGGCGACATTCGCCGCGCCGATGGCCGCATCGGCCCAGTCCTGGTGGGGCGACCGCGACCGTGACGGCCGGTATGAGCGCTGGGAGCGCCGGGCCGACCAGAACCGCTGGGACGGCGGGCGCTACACCGACCGGGAACGCTATCGCGACTGGCGGCGCGGCCACCGCGATCAGTGGCGCGACGACCGCCGCCGCTACGGACCGCCCTACGGCAACGCCTGGGGCCACTACCGGCGCTGGCACCGCGGCGCGGTGATCCCCTACGACTACCGCCGCGACTGGTACGTGCGCGACTATCGGCGCTACGGGTATCCGCCCCCGCCGCGCGGCTACGGCTACTACAGGACCGACACCGGCGACATCGTGCTGGCCGCGATCGCGACCGGGGTGATCCTGTCGCTGCTGGATTGAGGTAGCGCGCGTCGTCTCCTCCCTGTCGCGAAGCGATGGGGAGGTGGCGCGGCGCGAATACGCGCCGTGACGGAGGGACACGTTCAGGTGCACCGGCGCCATAGCCGGCAGCCCCTCCACCGCTTCGCGATCCCCCTCCCCGCCGCGTGGGGAGGGAACGCCGGGTCTAGAGTCCCAGCTTCGCCCTCAGGATGTCGTTCACCGCGGCCGGATTGGCCTTGCCGCCGGTGGCCTTCATGACCTGGCCGACGAACCAGCCGATGGCCTGGGGCTTTTCGGCGACGGCGGCGGCCTTGTCGGGGTTGGCGGCGATGATCTCGTCGACGGCCTTCTCGATGGCGCCGGTGTCGGTGACCTGTTTGAGGCCGTGCTTCTCGACCACCTCGGCGGGCGAACCCTCGCCGTTCCAGACATGGTCGAACACTTCCTTGGCGATCTTTGACGAGATGACGCCGGTCTCGATCAGCTCGACCAGCTCGGCCACATGGGCGGGCGGCAGCGGGCAGTCGGAGAAGTCCCTGCCGTCGGCGGCGAGGCGGGCGGACAGTTCGTTGGTGACCCAGTTGGCGACCAGCTTCGCGTCGCGGCCGTTCGCGGCGGCCTCGAACCAGTCGGCCTTGGCCTGTTCCGAGATCAGCACCACGGCGTCGTATTGCGACAGGCCATACTGACTCATCAGGCGGCGGCGCTTGGCGTCCGGCAGTTCCGGCAGGGAGGCCTTGATGCCGTCGATCCACGCCTGCTCCAGTTCGAGCGGCAGCAGGTCGGGGTCGGGGAAGTAGCGATAGTCCATCGCCTCTTCCTTGGAGCGCATCGAGCGGGTCTCGCCGGCGGTCGGATCGTAGAGACGGGTCTCCTGGTCGACCTTGCCGCCGTCCTCGAGGATTTCGATCTGGCGGCGCGCCTCGTAGTTGATGGCCTGGCTGATGAAGCGGAACGAGTTGACGTTCTTGATCTCGCAGCGCGTGCCGAGGTGGCTGAAGTCGCCGGTGGCCTTGAACTTCTCGTACTGGCCGGGGCGGCAGACGGAGACGTTGACGTCGGCGCGCAGATTGCCCTTCTCCATGTCGCCGTCGCAGGTGCCCAGATAGATCAGGATGGTGCGGATCTTCTTGACGTAGGCGACCGCCTCTTCCGGCGAGCGGATGTCCGGCTTGGAGACGATCTCCATCAGGGCCGTGCCGGCGCGATTGAGGTCGACGTAGGATTCGGTCGGCGAGAGGTCGTGGATCAGCTTGCCCGCGTCCTGTTCGAGGTGCAGGCGCTCGATGCCGACGTTGAAGAAGGAGCCGTCCTCGGCCTCGACCTCGACGACGCCCGCGCCGACGATCGGGTAGAACAGCTGGCTGATCTGATAGCCGGTGGGCAGATCGGGGTAGAAATAGTTCTTGCGGTCGAACTGACTGCGCCGGTTGATGTGCGCGTTCAGGCCGAGGCCGGTGCGGACCGCCTGTTCGACGCAGAATTTGTTGAGCACGGGCAGCATGCCGGGGAAGCCGGCGTCGACCAGCGACACCTGCTCGTTGGGCCCCGCGCCGAAGCCGACGGCGGCGCCGGAGAACAGCTTGGCCTTCGACGCCACCTGGGCGTGGATCTCCAGTCCCATGACGAGTTCCCACGGACCGGTGCGGCCCTGGATGGTGAAGGTGTTGTCAGTCATGCTCACCACCACTTCTCCGGCCGGGCCGTGAAGCCGGCGCTCTGCTCCAGCACATCCGCGACCTGGAACACCGTCGCCTCGTCCAGCGCCTTGCCGATGACCTGGAGGCCGAGCGGGAGGCCGCCCTTGTCGAGGCCGGCGGGGACCGAGATGCCGGGCAGGCCGGCGAGGTTGGCGGTGACCGTGAAGATGTCGTTCAGATACATCTGCAGCGGGTCGATCTGCTTGTCGCCGAGGGCGAAGGCGGCCGACGGCGTCGAGGGTGTAAGGATGGCGTCGACCCTGTCCCAGACGGCGTCGAAATCCATGGCGATGCGGCGGCGGACCTTCAGCGCCCTGACGTAATAGGCGTCGTAGAAGCCCGCCGACAGGACGTAGGCGCCGATGGTCAGGCGGCGCTGGACCTCCTTGCCGAAGCCCTCGGCGCGGCTGGTCTCGTAGAGGTCGGTCAGGCTGGTCGCCTTTTCGGCGCGATGGCCGAAGCGCATGCCGTCGTAGCGGGCGAGGTTGGACGAGGCCTCGGCCGGGGCGATGATATAATAGGCCGGCAGGGCGTATTTGGTGTGCGGCAGGCTGATCTCGACGATCTCAGCCCCGGCGGCCTTGAGCCACTGGACGCCCTGGTCCCACAGGGCCTGGATTTCGGCGGGCATGCCGTCGACGACATACTCTTTCGGCACGCCGATGCGCAGACCCCGGACGCCCTGGCCGAGCGAGGCGGTCCAGTCGGGGGTCTCGACGTCGAGGCTGGTCGAATCCTTCGGATCGAAGGAGCACATCGAGCGCAGCAGGATGGCGGCGTCCTCGACCGTTTTGGCGATCGGGCCGGCCTGATCGAGCGAACTGGCGAAGGCGACCATGCCGAAGCGGCTGGCGCGGCCGTAGGTGGGCTTCATGCCGACGGTGCCGGTGAAGGCGGCGGGCTGCCGGATCGAGCCGCCGGTGTCGGAAGCGGTGGCGGCGAGGCAGAGGTCGCCGGCCACGGCCGAGGCCGAACCGCCGGAGCTGCCGCCCGGGGTCAGGTCGGCGTTGGAGGCGCTGGACTTCCACGGATTGACCACGGGGCCGAAGGCCGAGGTCTCGTTCGACGAGCCCATGGCGAACTCGTCCATGTTCAGCTTGCCGAGCATGACCGCGCCGGCGCGCCACAGATTGGCGGTGACAGTGGACTCATAGGGCGGGACGAAGCCGCGCAGCATGTTCGAGCCGGCGGTGGTCTGGACGCCGTCGGTGCAGAACAGGTCCTTGACGCCCAGCGGCGCGCCTTCAAGGGCGCCGCCCTCGCCTTTCGCCAGCCGGGCGTCGGAGGCGCGGGCCATGTCGAGCGCCTTGTCCGTGGTCTGGACGAGGTAGGCGTTGAGCGTCGGGTTGGCGGCGTCGATGTTGGCGATGAAGGCTCGGGTGATTTCCTCCGAGGAGAAGTCGCGGGCCTTGAGGCCGTCGAGGGCGGCCTTGAGGGTCAGTTTCGTCAGGTCGGTCATGGCTTACTCGACCACCTTCGGGACCACGAAGAAGCCGTCGGCCGCGCGGGGCGCGTTGCCCAGCACATCGGCCACCTTGTTCCCGTCTGTGACCATGTCGTCGCGCAGGCGCAGGGGCTGATGGACAATGGAGGTCATCGGCTCGACGCCGTCGACGTCGACCTCGTTGAGCTGTTCGATCCAGGCGAGGATGCCGTTCAGCTCCCGGGCGAGCGGCTCCAGCCGGTCTTCCGGGGTCTTGATGCGGGCGAGGTGCGCCACGCGGCGCACGGTCGCGGCGTCGATGGCCATGCGGCCCTCCAATCGAACAGCGAGTCAGCGGTGTCGAGTTCGTTGAATCTGACGATCAACAAATTCAACAGCGCACCTAGCCGCCCGGCCACGGATTCACAAGGATTCCGCCGCCGGAATCAGGTGGCGGGCGTGACCGTCACCTCCGCCGGAGCCGAGCCGTCGGCGGCGATCGGCCAGCCGACGATGATCCGGCGGGTGCGGCTGCCGATGCGACCGGACGCCTCGTCCATGGTGCTTTCCTCGAGCTCCAGATCGAGCCGCCCGGCCCGCTGGGCGAGGATGCGGTAGTCGAGCACGTCGCCGAGGCGGAAGACGCGCCAGCCCTCGGCCGGACCCTGGAAGAAGGCGATGTGGACATAGAGGCCGTTCATGGCCGGATCGCCGCCGGCGGTTCCGAACAGCTTGGCGGCGACGGGTCCCTGCCCCGACAGCTGGTCGAGGCGGACGACGGCGGCGGCCTGCTGCAGGCCGGCGTCGGTTTCGGGCGACAGGGCGGCGGCGGGACCGGAGGCGGCGAGCGGCGCGACGGCGGCGAGCGGCGCGGGCTGCTCGGCCGGCGGCACGACCTCCTTGCGGCTTTCGACCCCGGTGTCGCAGGCGGCGAGCCCGATCAGGGCGGTGAGGAACAGAAGCGGCTTCATCGGACGACCCTCCTCGTCAAACGCAGGCGAAGCTTTGCACTTTGACTCGGGCGCGCGCCAGTCCTACCGGCAGGCCGTGACCGTCATGACCCTCGAAGAGCTCGCCGCCTCGACGCCGCCGGGAACCCCGTGGCTGGGCCTGGATCTCGGCGAGAAGACCATCGGGGTGGCGGCGTCGGACGCGACGCGGATGATCGCCAGCCCGCTGGTGTTGATCCGCAAGACCAAGTTCACCCAGGACGCCGAGGCCGTGCTGAAGCTGATGGACGGGCGCAAGGCGTCCGGACTGGTCATCGGCCTGCCGCTGAACATGGACGGTTCCGAGGGCCCTCGGGCCCAGTCGTGCCGCGCCTTCGCGCGCAACCTGCAACGGCTGCGCGAAGTGCCGGTGGCCTTTCAGGACGAGCGGCTGTCGACCAGCGCGGTGGAGCGGTTCCTGATCGAGGACCTGGACCTGAATCGCAAGCGGCGGGCCGATGTGGTCGATCGCACCGCCGCCGCCTGGATCCTGCAGGGAGCGCTGGACCGGCTGAGGGACGCGGCCGCGCGATGAGCGGCTTGCTCGCGGGCATCGTGCCGGTGTTCGCCATGATCGCCCTGGGCTGGGGGCTGAAGGTGCGCGGCCTGCTCGCCGACGAGGGCTGGCGGGCGGTCGAGCGGCTGACCTATTTCATCTTCTACCCGGCCTTCCTCGTGCCGGCGGTGTGGGGCGCCGACTTCAGCGCGGGCACCGCGCGCCCCGTGGCCCTGAGCACGATCGGGGTGTCGTTCGCGGTGGCGGCGGCGACGCTGGCGGCCAAGCCGGCGCTCCGGATCAGCGACCCGGGCTTCACCAGCGTGTTCCAGGGCGTGATCCGCTGGAACGGCTTCGTCTTCCTGCCCGTCGCCGGGGCGGTGTTCGGCGAGGCCGGGCTGGGCACGGCGGCGGTGGCATTCGGCGTGCTGGCCCCGGCGCTGAACGTGATCTGCGTGCTGGCGCTGGCGAAATGGGGCGCGGGCCAGGGCGGCGGCCGGCGGCTGGCGCTGCGCTCGCTGGGCCGCAACCCGATCATCTGGGCCTGCGGCGTCGGAGCGGCGCTGAATTTGAGCGGACTAAGGCCGAACGCCATGGTGGAGGGCGTGTTCGGGATGATGGGGCCGGGCGCGATCGCGCTGGGTCTCATCACGGCTGGCGCCGGACTGAGCTTCCGCTACGCCGCGGCAAGGCCGCTGCTGATCGTGAGCGTGGCGGCGGTCAAGCTGCTCCTTCTTCCCGTGGCCATGTTCTACGTCTGCGGCTGGCTGGGCGGGGACCGGACGGCGCAGGGGATCGCCCTGCTGGCGGGCGCGGCCCCGGGCGCGGCGGCCTCCTATGTGCTGGCCCGGCAGATGGGCGGCGACGCGCCGCTGATCGCCGGGGTGGTGGCGTTCACGACGGTCGCCAGCGCCGCCACCATACCGTTGCTGCTCGCGGCCTTCCGTTTCCTGTGAGTCCGCCGTATAGCCGGGCCTCGATGACCCAGCCCGCCGCCGTCACCGATCTGATCCACGAGCGGCTGGAGCCGTTTCCCCGCGATCATTTCCTGTCCGCCGGCGATTTGAACGCCGCGACCGTTCCGCCGCTGCTGGACCTCGCTGACGCCTTCGTCGACTTCAACCGGCAATCGTCGAAGTCGCTCGACCTGATGCGCGGCCGCACGGTCATGAACCTGTTCTTCGAGAATTCGACGCGGACCAGCGCCTCGTTCGAGATCGCGGCCAAGCGGCTGGGCGCGGACGTGACGGCGCTGTCGCCCCGGACCTCCTCGACGGCCAAGGGCGAGACGCTGATCGACACGGCGGCGACGCTGAACGCCATGAAGCCGGACGTGCTGGTGGTCCGCCACTCGGCCTCGGGTGCGGCGGCGCTGCTCTCGCAGAAGGTCGGCTGTTCGGTGGTCAACGCCGGCGACGGGCGGCACGAGCACCCGACCCAGGCGCTGCTGGACCTGCTGAGCCTGCGCCGGGCCTTCGGCGAGGTCGGGGGACTGAGCGTGGCCATCTGCGGCGACATCGCCCACAGCCGGGTGGCGCGGTCCAATGTTGCGCTGCTGTCGATGATGGGCGCGCGGGTGCGGCTGATCGGGCCGCCGACGCTGGTGCCCGGCGACGCCGACCGCTGGGGCTGCGAGGTGTTCCACGACATGCGCGAGGGCCTGCAGGGCGTTGAGGTGGTGATGATGCTGCGCCTGCAGCTGGAGCGGATGGAGGGCGCGCTGGTGCCCTCCACCCGCGAGTATTTCCGCTTCTGGGGGCTGGACCGCGAGAAGCTGGGCTGGGCCAGGCCGGGGGCGAAGGTGATGCATCCGGGGCCGATGAACCGCGGCGTGGAGATCGACTCCGACGTGGCCGACGATCTGACCGTGTCGCTGATCCAGGATCAGGTCGAGATGGGCGTGGCGGCGCGGATGGCGGTGCTGGCGGCCCTGTCGGCCCGGCGCGAGGGAGCCGGGGCATGAGCGCGCTGGCCATTTTGAATGCGCGACTGGTCGATGCAGCTTCGGACTATGACGGTCCGGGCGCGGTGCTGGTCGAGGACGGACGGATCGTCGAGGTGATTCACGGCGGCGGGGCGGTTGCGCCGGAGGGCGTCGTGGTCGTCGACGCGGGCGGCCTGTGCCTGTCGCCCGGCCTGATCGACATCCGGGTCAAGACCGGCGAACCGGGGGCGGAGCCGAAGGAGACGCTGAAGTCGGCCTCGCTGTCGGCGGCGGCGGGCGGGGTGACCACCATTGTCATCCAGCCGGACACCGACCCGGCCATCGACGACCCGGCCATGATCGAATTCATCCAGCGGCGCGGCGCCGCGCTGGAGCTGATCAATGTGCGGGCGGCCGGCGCGGCGACGCAGGGGCGCGACGGCAGGCGGATGGCGGAGATCGGCCTGATGGACGAGGCCGGGGCGCTCTATTTCACCGACGTCGACCGGGTCATCGCCGACAGCCGGATGCTGCAGCGGGTGATGAGCTATGCGGCGGCGTTCAACGCCCTGATCTCGTGTCGGCCGGCCGACCCCTGGCTGAGCGAGGGCGCGGTGGCCACCTCGGGCGAACTGGCGACGCGGCTGGGGCTCGCGTCGGCCCCGGCCATCGCCGAACGCATCCAGCTGGAGCGCGACCTGGCGCTGGTCGAACAGACGGGGGCGCGGTTCCTCGTCGACCAGATCTCGACCGAGGGCGCGCTGGAGACGCTGGCGCGGGCCCGGGCCCGGGGACTGGAGGTCGCCGCCTCGGTGTCGATCAACCACCTGTGCTTCAACGAGATCGACATCGGCGACTACCGGACCTTCTACCGGATGGACCCGCCGCTGCGGCCCGAGCGCGACCGGCAGGCGCTGATCGAGGCGGTGCGGGACGGGCTGATCGACGCCATCACCTCGGCCCACGCCCCGGCCCCGGCCGAGGACAAGCGCCGCCCGTTCGCCGAGGCCACGCCGGGGGCCGTGGGTCTGGAGACCTTGCTTCCCGCGGCGCTGTCGCTGCATCACGAGGACGGGCTGGACCTGCTGGACGTGCTGCGTCCGCTGACGCATGGGCCGGCGACGCTGCTCGGCCTCGACGCGGGCGTGCTGGCCGCCGGAGCGCCCGCCGACCTGATGCTGTTCGATCCCGGCGCGCCGGTGGTCATCGACGCCGACGCCCTGAAGTCCAAGTCGAAGAACTCGCCGTTCGACGGGCGGCGCCTGCAAGGCAGGGTCTTGCTCACGGTCGTCGGCGGACGCATCGTCCACGACGCGCGCTAAAGGGGAGCGAATCAGTTGCAGGATCTGGTCGGACCCGCTCTGGGAACGCTCGCGCTCGTGGCGGCGGGCGGCTACCTGCTGGGCTCGATCCCGTTCGGCGTGATCCTGACCCGCGCCGCGGGCGCCGGGGACGTGCGCCAGATCGGCTCGGGCAACATCGGCGCGACCAACGTGCTGCGCACCGGCCGCAAGGACCTGGCTATCGCCACCCTGCTGCTCGATGCGGGCAAGGGCGCCGCGGCGCTGCTGCTGGCCCGTTTCCTGTTTCCGGACGTGCCGGCGATCGCCGCCATCGCCGGCGGCGCGGCCTTCCTGGGCCACCTCTTTCCGGTCTGGCTCGGCTTCAAGGGCGGCAAGGGGGTGGCGACCTTCTTCGGCCTTCTGATCGCCGCCGCGTGGCCGCTGGGCCTGCTGGCCGGAGCGACCTGGCTGATCGTGGCGGCCGTATTCCGCATATCCTCTCTGGCGGCGCTGGTGTCGTCGGCCGCGGCGCCGCTCTACGCCCTGCTGCCGCTGGCGGCGCTGGGCCTGCCGGCGCCCGCGGCGATCCTCGCGCTCGCGGCGTTCACGGCGGCCCTGATCTGGGTGCGGCACCATCAGAACATCGCCCGGCTGCTCAGGGGGACCGAGCCCCGCATCGGCGCCGGGAAGGCGTGACGCCCCGGGCGCCGCTGCCGGAGAGGGAGCGGTTCGCCCGGTTGCGACTGGCGCGGACGGACCGGATCGGGCCCGTCACTTTCAAGCAGCTGCTGGACCGGTTCGGCTCGGCGGAGCGCGCGGTTGAGGCCCTGCCCGACTTGCTTCGCCGCGGCGGCGGCGATGGCCACGACCTGCCTGCCCTCTCGGAGATCGAAACCGAGATCGAGGCCGGGACGACGCTGGGGGCGCGGCTGATCGTTCTGGGCGACGCGGACTATCCGGAGATGCTGGCCGCCGTCGATCCGCCGCCGCCGATGCTGTGGGCGCTGGGCGACGCCAGCCTGATGAGTCGCCCCTGCATCGCGGTGGTCGGGGCGCGGATCGCCTCGGCCGGCGGTCAGCGGATCGCGAGGGGTCTGTCGCAGCAGCTGGGCGAGGCCGGGCACGTGGTGGTGTCCGGACTGGCGAGGGGTATCGACGGCGCGGCGCACGCCGGGGCGCTGCCGACCGGGACCGTGGCGGTGCTGGGCGGAGGGGTGGATGACGTCTACCCGCCCGACAACGCCGAGCTCTACGCGCAGATCGTCGAGCAGGGCTGTATCGTCTCGGAAAGCCGGATCGGGGCGCGGGCGCAGGCGAAGGACTTCCCGAGGCGAAACCGCATCATCTCGGGTCTGTCGCGCGGCGTGATCGTGGTCGAGGCGGAGCTGCGTTCCGGTTCGCTGATCACCGCCCGGTTGGCCGCCGAACAGGGCCGCGACGTATTCGCCATTCCCGGCTCGCCGCTGGACCCGCGGTCGCGCGGTCCCAATGAGCTGCTGCGGCAGGGCGCCATCCTGTGCGAGGGGCTGGAGGATGTGGAGCGCGCCTTCTCGACGTTACGCACCCTGCGCGAGCCGCCGGCCGACAATCCGTTCGACGGCGCCCCGGCCGATATCGACGCCGCCTTCCTCGAGCGCGTGGCGGCCCTGCTGTCTCCGACGCCGACGCCGCGGGACGAGCTGGCCCGGGCGCTGTCGGCGCCGATCGGGCTGGTGGCGGCCGCGCTGCTGGAACTGAGTCTCGCCGGGCGCGCGACCCTGCTGCCGGGAGGGCTGGTTTCGCTCTGACCGTCCGCCGAATTCCTTCGCCGATTGACAGCGACGCCCGCGCCAACCACGTTCCGCCCCCTTTCGAGCCCCTTCAAGGCCCCCTCCCCGCATGAACCTCGTCGTCGTCGAGAGCCCCGCAAAGGCCAAGACCATCAACAAATATCTGGGCCCGGACTTCCACGTCCTGGCGTCCTACGGGCACGTGCGCGACCTGCCGTCGAAGGACGGATCGGTCCTGCCCGACGACGACTTCGCCATGTCGTGGGAGGTCGACGCCAAGGCCTCCAAGCGGCTGGGGGAGATCGCCGAGGCGGCGAAGAAGGCCGACCGCGTCATCCTCGCCACCGACCCCGACCGCGAGGGCGAGGCGATCAGCTGGCATGTGCTGGAGGTCCTGACGAAGAAGAAGGCGCTGAAGGACACGCCCGTCGAACGGGTCACCTTCAACGCCATCACGAAGAGCGCGGTGCTGGAGGCGATGGCCGCGCCGCGCCAGCTCGACATGGAGCTGGTGGAGGCCTACCTGGCGCGCCGCGCGCTGGACTATCTGGTCGGCTTCACCCTGTCGCCAGTGCTGTGGCGCAAGCTGCCGGGCGCGCGCTCGGCCGGCCGGGTGCAATCGGTCGCCCTGCGCATCGTCGTCGACCGCGAGATGGAGATCGAGCGATTCAAGGCCCAGGAATACTGGTCGGTCGAGGCCGACCTGACGGCCGACAGCCCGCCGTTCACCACCCGTCTGGTCAAGCACGCGGGCAAGCGGGTGCAGCGGCTGGACATCGTCTCGGAAGCCATGGCCACGGCCGCCCGCGAGGCGATCAACGCCGGCCAGTTCACCATCCGCTCGATCGAGAAGAAGCCGGTCAAGCGCGCGCCCAGTCCGCCCTTCATGACCTCGACCCTGCAGCAGGAGGCCTCGCGCAAGCTGGGTTTCACGGCGCAGCGCACCATGCAGGCGGCGCAGAAGCTGTATGAAGGCGTCGACGACCAGGGCGGCCTGATCACCTATATGCGGACCGACGGCCTGTACGTCAGCCCGGAAGGGATCGCCCAGGCGCGGGACCTCATCGGCCAGCGCTTCGGCCCGGCCTACGTCCCCGAGCAGCCGCGCTACTACAAGACCAAGGCCAAGAACGCCCAGGAGGCCCACGAGGCCATTCGGCCGACGAACATGATGCGGGCGCCCGAGACCTTGCGTCTCGAGGGCGACCTGCAGCGGCTCTACGAACTGATCTGGAAGCGGACCATCGCCAGCCAGATGGAGTCGGCCCGTCTGGACCGGACCACGGTGGACGTGGAGACTCCGGACGGCCAGACCGGCCTGCGCGCCACCGGCCAGGTGGTCGCCTTCGACGGCTTCATGGCCGTCTATGAGGAGGGCCGCGACGACAAGCCGAAGTCGGGCGAGGACGACGAGGACGACACCACCCGCCTGCCGACCCTGAAGGAAGGCGCGACCGCCAGGGTCGAGGCGATCCGCACCGAGCAGCATTTCACCGAGCCCCCGCCGCGCTATTCGGAAGCGACCCTGGTCAAGAAGCTGGAAGAGCTGGGCATCGGCCGGCCGTCGACCTACGCCTCGATCCTGACAACACTGCGCGATCGCGAATACGTCCGCACCGACAAGGGGCGGTTCTATCCGGAGGACAAGGGCCGGCTGGTCACGGCCTTCCTCGAGCAGTTCTTCCGCAAATGGGTGGAGTACGATTTCACCGCGGCGCTGGAGACGCGGCTGGACGAGGTCTCGGCCGGGAAGCTGAACTGGAAGGTGCTGCTGCGCGAATTCTGGGCCGACTTCCATGTCGCCACCCAAGCCGCCGGCGAACTGCGCACCACGGCGATCCTCGACGCGCTCAACGAGTCGCTGGGGCCGCACATCTTCCCGCAGAAGGAAGACGGCTCTGATCCGCGCGAATGCCCGCTCTGCCACCAAGGCCAGCTGAGCCTGAAGACGAGCCGGTTCGGCGCCTTTATCGGCTGCTCGCGCTATCCCGACTGCAAATATACGCGGCCGGTGGCCTCTCCCGACGCGGCCGAAGGCGGCGCGGAGAGCGGCGACCGCGAACTGGGCGTGGATCCGGCGACGGGACAGCCGATTAGTCTGAAGATGGGACGGTTCGGGCCGTATGTTGAGACGACGCCGCCGGGCGAGGACAAGCCGAAGCGGTCGTCCCTGCCGAAGGGCTGGTCCCCGGCGTCGCTGACCCTCGAACAGGCGCTGCGGTTGCTGGCCTTGCCGCGCGAGGTCGGGCTGCATCCGGAAGACGGCAAGCCGATCACGGCCGGGCTGGGGCGGTACGGACCGTTCGTGCAGCACGCCGGGACCTACGCCAACGTCGCCGACATCGACGAGGTGTTCGAGATCGGACTGAACCGGGCCGTGGTGCTGCTGGCCGAGAAGCGGGCCGGGAAGTTCGCCGGTCGCGGAGCCGCCGCAGCGCCCCTGAAGGATCTGGGCGCCCATCCCGAGACGGGCGATCCGGTACACGTCATGGCCGGCCGGTTCGGGCCCTATGTGAAGTCGGGCAAGATCAACGCGACCCTGCCGAAGGGCACGGCGCCGGAGGACCTGACGCTGGAGGCGGCCCTGCCGCTGCTGGCGGCGCGGGCGGCCGCGGCGCCGTCAAAGGGCAAGAAGGCCCCGGCGAAGAAGGCTGCGGCCAGGAAGCCGGCGGCGAAGAAGGCGGCTCCGAAGAAGAAGGCGGCGGTGAAGAAGGCGCCAGCGAAGGCATGACCTTTCCCGGTCGTGATCCTCGGGCTTGACCCGAGGATGAGAGGTTGGGCGGGCTGTGCGGCGGAGACGGCTCCGCGGGCGTGACCGCATCAGCTTCGAGGGAGCACCGGACGGTCTGATCCTCGGATCAAGCCCGAGGATGACGGCGGGAGATGCTCAGCCCTTCAGCAGCCGGTCCCGCGCGGCGTTGAGCCGCGAGGCCAGCCCTTCCGTGCCGCCCTGATCCGGATGGGCGCGCGCCATCAGCCGCTTCCAGGCGGTGTTGATCTCCTGCGGCGTGGCGGAGGCGGAGACGCCGAGCAGCGACCGGGCCTCCGCGGCGCTCATCGCCTCGGTGCGGGGCGCCGCCGCGCGCTGCCGCGAGGCCACCGTCAACCAGAGGCCGGCGCCCGCGAGGGCCGCGGCGGCCAGCCATGAACCGCGGGCGGCCAGCAAGACGGCTCCGGCGATCAGGACGGCGCTGAAAAGGGTGGCGGTGACGCGCCAGTGGCCCCGCCCTCGCGGCTCCGTCTGACGGCCCAGCCGGACCAGCGCCCAGACGGCGATCGCCGCCAGAGCCAGCCAGACGAGGCTCAAGACCTCACGCCGCGGCGTCCAGCGGCGCGTTCAGGGAGCCGCCGTCGAGGCCGAGCGCCTGCATCAGGTTGCGCAGCTCCTGCCGGGCGGCGACGTGGGCCAGCGACACCGCCACCGGCCGCACCTCGTTGGACAGGTCGGCGACGCTGAGGCCGAACGGGAAGAGCTCGCGATAGATGACCCGGTCGCGCAGGCCGGGGCCCATGCGGAAACCGACGCGGCGGGCCAGCTTCTCCATCCGCTCCTCCAGCCGCTGGCGGTTCCGGGCGGCGGCGACGGCGAGGCGATTGGTGACCACGATCCAGTCGATGGCTGCGGCGCGTCCCTCGGTGACGGCGCGGTGCTTGCGCGCCTCCCAGACGCTCTCGGAATAAATCGACGGCTTGAGCAGATCGAGCGTCACCGGGTCGATCTGGCCGAGCAGGTCGAAGTCGACGAAGCTGTCGTTCATCGGGGTGACGATCTGGTCGGCGAGGCCGTGGGCCGTGCGCGACAGCAGGGTGTCGCCGCCGGGCGTGTCGATCAGGATGAACTCCGCCTCGGCCCGGGCGGCGGCGAAGGCGGCGTCGAAGCGCGCCATCTGTTCGGTTTCGTCGGCCTTTGCCAGCGCCTTGCCGTCGCCCATGTCCGGCTCGAACGGCATCGGCAGCGACTGGCCGTGCCCCTCCGCCCAAGCGGCGCGGTTGGCGAAGAATTTGGCCATCGATCGCTGACGCAGGTCAAGATCGATGATGGCGACCGACCGGCCGGCGTGGAGCAGGCCGCAGACGATGTGGATGGCGAGCGTGGACTTGCCCGCCCCGCCCTTCTCGTTGCCGACGACGATGACCGTGGGGTCAGCCATGAATTCCCGATGCTCCGACGGCCGCCGACTCGATGCGCGACCTTGAAGCGCCAAAATCGCCGGGCCGGGGCGCGGCGTCAACGGGAGCGGCGGTCAGCGACTGTGGATGTGGGGCGCCGGCGCCTCGGACCTGTGGCCTAGGCGGCGCGGTGACACCACGGATCGTCGATGCCGGCGGCGGCGCAGACCGCGGCGGCCCGGGCGGCGGGGGCGCGGACCTTCAGGCGGGTGAGACGGCGTCCGCCGACCTCGACGGCTTCGAACACGGGGGTCAGGCCGTCGAGATCGAGACGGGCCCAGGCGGCGCGGGCCGCGGACTCGCTGGAGTAGGCGCCGATCTGGACGAGTTTTCCGGACGCGGGCGGGACGGCCGGCGCCCGCGCGGGCCGGAGACCGGCCTGGGCGGCGGCGCTGTCGAGGCGGGCGGAGACGTTGCGGACGACGGCGTCGGCCATCGCGGGCGCGGCGGCTGCGGCGAGGCGCGAACCCTGCTCCTCCGCCATGGCTTGCAGGTTGCCGTCGCGGGCGTCCCAGAGGGCGTGGGGGTCCATCACCTCGACCTTGAGCGCGGGCCGGAGACCGGCCTCGGCGGCGGTGCGGGCCGCCACGGCGTCCGCCGGGCCCGCCTCGTGCGGCTGGTCCAGCGGGATGGCGGCGACCGCCTCGGCCATGTTCTCGAACCGGTGCGGATCGGCGTCGACCATGCCGCAGGCGGACAGGGTGGCGGCGGCCAGATAGGCCAGCACTGGACGGATGATGAGGCTCGGCGTCATAAGCGGCACACTGGCACGCCGGGCTTTGAAGCGCGGTTCACAAGCACACTTAAGCCGAAGGGTTAATCCGTTCACCATGCCCGACACTCCCGACCTGCCCGTCGCTCGCACCATCGCGGCCCTGCGCGAGACGGTAAGCGGCTGGAAACGGCAGGGGTTCACCGTCGGCTTCGTGCCGACCATGGGCGCGTTGCACGAAGGTCATCTGACGCTGGTGCGGAAAGCACGCGAGCGGGCCGACCGCGTGGTGGCCAGCGTGTTCATCAACCCGACCCAGTTCGCAGCGCATGAGGACCTCGGCTCCTATCCCCGGCAGGAGGCGCGCGACGCCGAACTGCTCGCAGGCGCCGGATGCGCTCTGATGTACGCACCAGCCGTCGGGGAGATGTATCCCGCCGACGCAACCACGACGGTCTCCGTCGGCGCGCCGGCAGAGGGCCTGGAGGGCGCGTTCCGGCCGCAGATGTTCGGCGGCGTCGCCCTGGTCGTGGCCAAGCTGCTGAACCAGGTCCAGCCGCACGTCGCGGTATTCGGAGAGAAGGACTATCAACAGTTGATCGTGGTTAACCGGCTGGTCCGCGATCTGGATCTTCCGGTCGAGATCGTGGGCTCGCCGACCGTCCGCGACGGTCACGGCCTCGCCCTGTCGTCGCGCAACGCCTACCTGACGGCGGAGCAGCTGGAGGTGGCGCGGAGGCTGAACGGCGTGCTCGCCGAGGCTGGCGCCAAGGCGGTGGCGGGCGCCAGCCTTCCCGCCGTCGAGGCCGAGGCGCGCGAGGCGCTGCTGCAAGCGGGCTTCAGCCACGTGGACTATGTGGCCGTGCGGCGAGCGGAGGACCTCGGCGAGTTCGACGATGACGTCGTCGACGGACCCGCCCGAGTCCTCGCCGCCGCCTGGCTGGGCAAGACGCGGCTGATCGACAATATGGCGGTCTGACCGGCGCTAGCCGATCGCGCCGACGCACCCCTCGCCGCCCCCGACCGGCAGGACCGCGTCGGTGAGCGACAGGGTCCAGCCGTGGTGGGTGTCGAGGCCGCGGCGGCGGATGCCGGAGCCGTCCCCCGCATCGCCGCCGGCGGTGACCAGCACGCGCGGGCCGCCGGGCAGCGCCGCCGGGTCGATGCGGCCGACCGCCAGCGCCGTGGGGGTCTCGCCGCCGAAACCATCGAAGACGCTGAGCGCCGACCACTCGCGGCGCAGGCCGGTCCACCACGGATCGCCGGCATTGACGGCCAGCACCGCGACGCCGTGGCCCTCCGCGGCCCAGGCGAGCGCCGCCTGCGGATCGCGCACCGCCTTCATGTCGGCGGCGTCGCCGAAGCGCAGGCGGGCGCCGTCGAAGGCGCGGGTCGGCTCGACCGGCGACCAGACCTGCACCTGCAGGCGGCCCTGGCGGGCGAGGCCCCAGCCGACGATCTGGCGCCAGAGGGACGCGACGGCTTCGCGGTTGTCGGGAGCCGCCTGGGCGAGGACGCGGTCGAGGACGGTCTGCTCGCGGTCCGGGCGCAGCTTCACATGCGGGCCGGAGGGCGCGTCCTTGGCCTTGCCGACGCGGGCGGCGATGGCGAGGCGGCGCTCGAACAGGGCGAGGAGCTGGTCGTCGAGGACGTCGATCTCGTGGCGCAGGGCGGCGAGCGCCATCTGCTCGGGGGAGACTTCAAGGGGGGCGGGCCAGACCTGCTGGAGGGCGGGCGCGATACTGGAATGGGGCACGGGAGAGACTTTCGGTTTCGATACGGGCTTGAGCGTTTGCGAGCCGCCGCTCCATCGCGGAGCGGTCGCCGGCGAGGCGGTCAGGACGCGATGCCCGACGCCTCAGCCGGCGTATCGAAAGCCGTAGAAATACAGGTCCGCGGCCGCGTCGAGGCGGGCGAATTCAGTCGCAGCGATGGCTTGCGAACGGACCATGAGCCTCATTGGGCGCAAGGATCGTGCGGCGTCAACACAGTCAGGCGCTGAGAAGGACAAAGCGCGTGCGGTTGTCGGCGGAATCCTGGATGTCGTTGCGCAGAATCGACAGTTCGTAGACCTCCGCCGCCCGCGTCGGCGCGACGGCGGCCCGGGTCGGATCGTTGGCCTCGGCGACAGCGCGCGCGGCGCCGGCGGTGTCGTAGGCCTCGACGGGCGTGATGCCCAGTTCACCCAGCGTGCCGGTGCACTGGCCCAGCGCGGCGGGATGGCTCTCGGCCGTCCGGATGTCGCCGAGCCGCGCCCCGGGCGGGGCCATCAGGGCGAGGCGGATCGGCCGCCAGACCTCCGACACCACGGTGAGGCCAGCGGCCTCGATGATGGACGCCGCCGGTTCGACGCGGCCGATGGTGGTGTTCTCGACCGGGATCAGGGCGCAGCCCACCTCCCCGGCCTTCAGGGCGGCGATGGCGGCTTCGAAACTGTCGTAGGCGACCGGTTCGTCCCATGGCCGCAGGTCGATGACGGCCTCGTGGCTGAAGGCCCCCGGCGCGCCCTGATAGGCGCAGCGCCCGGCCACGTCGTCGTTCGGGGGGCGACCAATCCGTTCGGGCATCGCGGGTTCCTGTCTCTTCACGCATGTTAGGGGCCCGAAGATTGGCGACAAGCCCCCGGACCGCGGGACGACACGAACGGCGCCGGCCGGGATGACGAGACGTGGACCGGGCCGAAGCCGAGGCGACGATCGGGGTGGTCGCGCCGCTGTTCCCGTCGGTCAGGCTGCCTGCGAGCGGTTGATCCGGCCGGTCTTGAGCCGTTCGGCGACGAGGAAGGCCAGCTCCAGCGCCTGATCGGCGTTGAGGCGCGGGTCGCAGTGGGTGTGGTAGCGGCTGGACAGGTCGTCCTCGGTCAGGGCCTGGGCGCCGCCGAGGCATTCGGTGACGTTCTGGCCGGTCATCTCGAGGTGGACGCCGCCGGGGTGGACGCCCTCGGCCTCCGCAACATCAATAAACCCGCGCACCTCGGACAGGATGCGTTCGAAGGGGCGGGTCTTGTAGCCGTTGCCGGCCTTGAGAGTGTTGCCGTGCATCGGGTCGATCGACCAGATGACGCGACGACCCTCGGCCTTCACCGCCTGCATCAGGCGCGGCAGGCGGTCGCCGACCTTGTCGGCGCCGAAGCGCCCGATCAGGGTCAGACGGCCGGGGCTGTTGTCCGGATTGAGCACGTCGATCAGGGCCAGCAGGTCGTCGGGCTCCATGGTCGGGCCGCACTTCAGGCCAATGGGATTGCGGATGCCGCGGGCGAATTCGACGTGGGCGCCGTCCAGCTGGCGGGTGCGCTCGCCGATCCAGACCATGTGGGCCGAGGTGTCGAACCATTCGCCGGTGGCGCCGTCGAGGCGGGTCAGGGCGCTCTCGAGGTTGAGCAGCAGGGCCTCGTGCGAGGTGAAGACCTCGACCCGACTGAGGTCCGGGTGGGTCTCGGGCGTGACGCCGACGGCCTCCATGAACGCCAGGGCCTCGGTGATCTTGTCGGCGAGGTCGCGGTATTTGGCGCCATAGGCGCTGTCGGCCGCGAAGCCCATGGTCCAGCGGTGGATGTTGTAGAGATCGGCGTAGCCGCCGCCGGCGAAGGCGCGCAGCAGGTTCAGGGTCGAGGCCGACTGGTTGTAGGCGCGGATCAGCCGCTGCGGATCCGGCACGCGCTCTTCCGGCGTGAAGGCCATGCCGTTGATGATGTCGCCGCGGTAGCTGGGCAGGGTCGTTTCGCCGATGGTCTCGAGCGACGACGAGCGCGGCTTGGCGAACTGGCCTGCGATGCGGCCGACCTTCACCACCGGCTTGCGGCCCGCGAAGGTCAGGACCACGGCCATCTGCAGAATCAGGCGGAAGGTGTCGCGAATGTTGTCGGTCGAGAACTCCTTGAAGCTCTCGGCGCAGTCGCCGCCCTGGAGCAGGAAGGCCTCGCCGGCCTCGACCTGGGCCAGTTTAGCGGTCAGGTGACGCGCCTCGCCGGCGAAGACCAGCGGCGGCATGGCCCGCAGCTCGTCCTCGACGCGGTGCAGGGCGGCCACGTCCGGATAGTCCGTCGGCATCTGCACGACGGGTTTTTGTCTCCAGCTCTCGGGCGTCCAGCGCGTCGTCATTTCAGCAAGATAGGCGGAGCGCGGGTCGTGGACAATGAACCGTTGTGACGCATGGCGTCCCGAGCCGCCCCTACCCCGCGTTGGTATTCTGGGACTGCTTCTCTTTGAGGGTGACGAGTTCCTCGGCCATGGTCGGGTGGACGGCGCAGGTGGCGTCCCACTGGGCCTTGGTCAGGCCGGCCTTCACGGCGATGGCGGCGAGCTGGATCATCTCGGGCGCCTCGGGGCCGACGATATGGACGCCGACGACCTTCTGGCTGGCGGCGTCGACGACCAGCTTCATCAGCACGCGCTCGTCGGAGCCGGTGAAGGCGTATTTCATCGGCCGGAAGCGGGTGACGTAGACGTCGACCTCGCCCGGGCAGGAATGGCGCGCCTCGCTCTCGGACAGGCCGACGACGCCGACGGGCGGCTGGCTGAACACGGCCGTGGCCACGGCCTCGTAGTCGAAGGCGGTCGGATTGTTGCGGTACACCGTCTCGTGGAAGGCGACCGCCTCGCGGATGGCCACCGGCGTCAGGTTCATGCGGTCGGTGACGTCGCCGATCGCCCAGATGTTGTCGGCGCTGGTCTTCGAGAAGGCGTCGACGCAGATGGCGCCATTGTCGTCGATCTTCACACCGGCCGCCTCCAGACCCAGGTTCTTCACGTGCGGCACGCGACCGGTGGCGAACATGACGACATCGGTCTCAAGACTCATGCCGTTGCCGAGATGATTGACGATGCCGGTCCCGGTCTTCTCCAGCGAGGTATGCTGGCAGCCGAGGATGACCTTGATGCCGCGCTTCTCGATCTCGCCGGCGAGGTGGGCGCGGACGTCGTCGTCGAAGCCGCGCAGGATGTTCGGCCCGCGATAGATCAGGGTAGTCTCGACCCCGAGGCCGGCGAATATGCCGGCGAACTCGACGGCGATATAGCCGCCGCCGGCGATCAGGATGCGCTTCGGCAGTTCGGGCAGGTGGAAGGCCTCTTCCGAGGTGATGGCGTGCTCGATGCCGGGCAGGTCCTCTGGTTTCCACGGGCGTCCGCCGGTGGCGATCAGGATCTTCCCGGCGGTGATGGTCTGGCCCTTGCTCCCGTCACTCTTGGTGATCTCGACGGTGTGGGCGTCCTTGAGAACAGCGCGGCCGTGGACCAGGTCGACGCCGGCCTTGCCGAGATTGGCGGCGTAGATGCCGGACAGGCGGGCGATCTCGACGTCCTTGGCCTCGAGGAAGGTCGGCCAGTCGAATTTCGCGCCCTCGAACGACCAGCCGTAGCCTTCGGCGATCTCGATGGCATGACTGACCTCGGAGGCCATGACCATGAATTTCTTGGGCACGCAGCCGCGGATGACGCAGGTGCCGCCGACGCGGTGCTCCTCGGCGATGGCGACGCGCTTGCCGCCGAGGGCCGTGAGCCGCGCCGCCCGGACGCCGCCCGAGCCTGCGCCGATGACGAAGAGGTCGTAGTCGTGGTCGGCCATTCGGAGAGGCTCCGTCCGCGCGGGGCGGCGCGAGGGGTCTGGAGGGGCGCCCGCCGGCGGGGCCGGCCCGACTTAGGCGCCGCCGCACGCGGGAGCAAGGGCAAGGCTCAGCCGGGCGTTCCTCGCCGAACCGGACTCAACGAGCTTGACCGGGCCGGAGGTGGGCGCATAGTCGGGAGAATGGCCCCAAGGATGTAACTCATGGTTGCTCTCGCCATCGCCGCCCTGCTGGCTGTCGCGCCGATGCAGGTTCCGCAGCGGGCTCCTGCCCCACAGGAGGCCCCGGAACAGGCCCGGGCCGCCGACCCGGCGGCGGTGGATCTCGGCGAGGTCGATGTCACCGGACGGCCGCTGGACGCCATGATCCGCGAATTCGTCACCGAGGTCGCCGAACCCAACCGGCGGCGCGGCCTGGCGCGCTGGGACGGCCCCATCTGCATCGGCGTGGCGAATCTGAGAGCCGAGCCGGCGCAGTATATCGTCGACCGGGTGTCGACCGTGGCCGAGGACATCGGCCTGAATCCGGGCGAGCCGGGCTGCGCGCCCAATGTCATCATCATCGCCAGCGACCAGCCGTCGGCGCTCGCCGGGCAGTTGACGCGCGAGCGGCGCCGCGCCTTCCGCATGGGCGGGACCGGGATGGACCGCGGCGGGGACGCCCTGGAGACCTTCATCGCCTCGCGGGCACCGGTGCGCTGGTGGCAGCTGAGCATGCCCGTCAATTCGGAAAACGGCATGAGGGCCGTGCGCCTGCCGGGCGAGTGCAACAACGCCTGCGACATGGAAGCCGGCATCGGAACGCCGGAGGACTACGGACCGACGATCGATGTCTTCGCTGCCTCGCGCCTGAGCACGCAGATCGTCGATCAACTGTTCCGGACCATCGTCATCCTCGACGTGAACCAGATCGACGGCGTCCCGGCGAACCAGCTGGCCGACTATGTCGCCATGGTCACCCTGGCGCAGATCGATCCGGAGGCCGACACGAGCGGCTACGCCTCGATCCTGAACCTGTTCGAGACCCCGGACGCGGCGCCCGGGCTGACCGACTGGGACTTGGCCTACCTGGGCGGCCTGTACGACGCCGAACGGACGCGGAAGAACCTTCGCGCGGGCCGGATGGAGATCGCCGACACCATCCATCGCGCCCATCAGGACCTGCGGACCGGCGAGGACGACGAGTAGCGAACGGCGCCGTTGATCGGGCCGCCCTTCGGATCATAATGACGAGACCGGTCGAAAGGACCTGACCATGTCTGCCCTCGCCCTCGCCGTCTTGCTGGCCGTCGCGCCGATGCAGACGCCGCCGCCCGCCCCGCAGGACGCGCCGCCGCAAGCCGCGACCCCGGCAGGGGACCCGGTCGATCTCGGCGAGGTCGAGGTGACGGGGCAGCCGCTCGACGCCATGATCCGCGACTTCGTCAACGAGGTCGCCGAGCCCAACCGCCGTCGGGGCCTCGCCCGCTGGGACGACCGCATCTGCATCGGCGTCGCCAATCTGCGGGCCGAGGCGGCCCAGTACATCATCGACCGGGTGTCGACCGTGGCGGACGACCTGGGAGTCATCCCCGGCGAGCCGGGCTGCACGCCGAACGTGATCATCATCGCCTCCGACGATCCGACCGGTCTGGCGCGGGAGCTGGTCGAGGAGCGCCGACGGGCCTTCCGGCTGGGCGGCGCGGGCATGGACCGGGGCGGAGATGCGCTGGGCGCCTTCGTCGAGACGGACCGGCCCGTGCGCTGGTGGCAGGTCAGCATGCCGACGGACTCCGAGACGGGCCGCCCGGCCATCCGCCTGCCCGGCGAATGCATGGGCGAATGCAGGATGCCCGAGGACGCCGCGCCGGTCGTGAATGTGTTCTCCGCCTCGCGGCTGAGCACCCAGATTGTCGACTACATCTTCCGCACGGTGGTCATCCTCGACATTGACCAGGTCGGCGGCGTCTCCGGGCAGCAGCTGGCGGACTACGTGGCCATGGTCACCCTGGCGCAGATCGATCCCGAGGCCGACACCAGCGGCTATGCCTCGATCCTGAACGTGTTCGACGACCCGGGCGCCGCGGCGGGGCTGACAGACTGGGATCACGCCTATCTGCAGGGCCTCTACAACGCCGAGCGCAACCGCAAGAACCTGCGCGCGGGTCGGACCGAGATCGCAGACTCGATCCACCGGGCGCATGACGAGCTGCGGGCCGGCGAGGAGGAGGCGGCCGAGTAGGTCGCCGTCAGGGCGTCAGCAGCTCCACGCCGCCGTCCGTGCCGATGATCGCCTCGTCGGCCAGGTCGAGGAACAGACCGTGCTCGACCACGCCGGTGATCAGTTTCAGATCGTCGGCGAGGCGGGCGGGATCGTGGATGGCGCCGCATTTCGCGTCGTAGATCAGGTTGCCGCCGTCCGTTCGCACGAGGCCGCGGTCGGCGCTCCTGACGCGGGCGGGCATGGCGATGTCGTGGTCGGTCAGGACGTCGGCGATGCGGTTGGCGGTGGTCTTGTGACCGAAGGCGACGACCTCGATCGGCAGGGCGAAGGCGCCGAGGGTCTTCACCACCTTGGCGGCGTCGGCGATGACGAGGCAGCGGGCCGAGGCCTCCCAAACCAGCTTCTCGCGTAGCAGGGCCGCGCCGCCGCCCTTGATCAGGGCCAGACCAGGCCCGACCTCGTCCGCGCCGTCGACGGTCAGGTCGATGCGGGGGGAGTCGTCCAGGGTGGAGAGCGGCAGGCCGAGTTCGCGGGCCAGTTCGGCGGTGGCCTCGGAGGTCGGGACGCAGCGCAGGTTCGGCAGGTCGCGGGCGGCCAGCGCCTTGACGAACCAGGCGGCGGTGGAGCCGGTGCCGAGGCCGACGGTCATGCCCGCCTCGACGCGGAGGGCGGCGGCTTCGCCGGCGAGGCGTTTCTGGTTGTCAGCACTCATTTGGGCTTCGCCGCCTTCTTCGCACGCATCGCTTCCATAAACCGGGCCGCCCAGCCCGGTTTCGTCGTCTGTTCGCCGCGGCCGAGGGCGAGGTCGCCGGGCGCGACGTCCTTCGTGATCACCGAGCCGGAGCCGACCATGGCGCCCGCGCCGACGGTCACCGGCGCGACCAGCGAGCTGTTGGAGCCGACGAAGGCGCCCTCGCCGACCGTGGTGCGGTGTTTGAAGAAGCCGTCATAGTTACAGAAGATCGTTCCGGCGCCGATGTTGGCCCTGGCTCCGATCTCGCCGTCGCCGAGGTAGGCCAGGTGGTTGGCCTTCGCGCCGGCCGCCATGCGGACGTTCTTCACTTCGACGAAATTGCCGATCTTGACCTTCTCGCCGAGATCCGCGCCGGGGCGCAGGCGGGCGTAGGGGCCGACCTCGGCGCCGGCGGCGACCGCGGCGCCCTCGATATGGCTGAAGGCGCGAATGCGGGCGCCGGAGGCGATCTTCGCGCCCGGGCCGAACACGACATAGGGCTCGATGACGGACCCGCCGCCGACCTCGGTGTCGAAGGCGAAATGGACGGTGTCGGGGGCGGGCATGGTGACGCCCGCGGCCATCAAGGCCTCGCGCTTCGTCCGCTGGAACAGGGCCTCGGCGACGGCCAGTTCCGCCTGGGAGTTGACGCCCATGACGGCGTCCTCGGCGGCGAAGACGGCCCGCGTGGGGGCGCCGCGGCGGCGAGCCAACTCGACCACGTCGGTGAGGTAGAATTCGCCCTTGGCGTTGTCGTTCTTCACCTCGCGCAGCAGGTCGAACAGCAGGCCGACGGGGGCGGCCATGACGCCGGAATTGCAGGCGGTCAGGGCGAGGACGTCGGGCGAGGCCTCCTTCGCTTCGGTGATGGCGAGCAGCTGGCCGCCGTCCATGACGAGGCGGCCGTAGGCGCCGGGGTCGCGGGCCTCGAAGCCTATGACGGTGACGCCGTCGTGCGCCGCGAACACCGGCTCGATGTCGGCGGCGGTCAGCAGGGGCACGTCGCCGTAGGCGATGACCACCTGGCCGACGAAATCGCCCAGCACGGCCTCGGCGGCGCGGACGGCGTGGCCGGTGCCGAGCGGCGGGTCCTGCACGGCGACGGCGTCCTCGCCGAGCCGCTTCTCGACATGGGCGCGGACCTCGGGCGAATGGGCCCCGACCACCACCACGATGCGTTCGCAGCCCAGCGCCTCGGCGGCGTCGATGGCGTGATCCAGCATGGCGCGGCCGCCGACCGGGTGCAGCACCTTGGGCAGCAGCGACTTCATCCGCGTGCCCTGGCCGGCGGCGAGGATGATGGCGGCGCGGGGATGGCTGGTCATGAATCGGTCCGGCGGTTAGTCACGCCCGAGGTCTAGCCCATCGGGGCGGCCGGCGGGAGACGCCCATGGCGGTTGCGGAGACGGAACAGGATCTGGACGGCTGGACCATCGCCTTCGATCTCGACGGCACGCTGGTGGAGACGGCGCCGGACCTGATCGGGACGCTGAACCGGCTGCTGGCCCAGCACGATCTGCCCGCCGTGCCGCTTGAGGGGGCGCGCCACCTGATCGGATGGGGCGCGATCGCCCTGCTGAAGCGTGGTTTCGAGGCGGCGGGGGCCGAGTGGGACGAGGCCGCCTCCCCGGCCCTGCTACAGGCCTTCCTCGCCGACTATGTCGCGCATATCGCCGACGAGAGCACCGCCTATCCGGGCGCGATCGAGGCGCTGGACCAGCTGGCGGCGCGCGGCGCGATCCTGTGCGTGGCGACCAACAAGCCGACCGACCTGGCGGTGGCGCTGTTCAGGGCCATCGGGCTGGAGGACCGCTTCGCCTCAATCTGCGGGCCGCAGTCGGTGTCCGCGCGCAAGCCGGACGCGGCGCATATCCGCGAGGCCGTGCAGCAGGCGGGCGGCGATCCGGCCCGGGCGATCATGGTCGGCGACAGCATCACCGACCTGGACGCGGCGCGGGCGACGGGCGTGCCCTGCATCCTGACCACCTTCGGCTACACCGACACGCCGGCGGCGGAGCTGGGCGCCGACGCCCTGATCGACCATTTCGACGCCCTGCCGGCGGCGGTGGAGCGGCTGATCGGGGTTCAGGCGCCGCTACGGGCGTCGAAGGCCTGACGGGCCGATTCGATGCGGTCGAGGTGTGCCTCGGCCCAGGTCCAGACGCCGCAGAAGGCCTCCGACAGGCTGTGGCCCATGTCGGTCAGCCGGTATTCGACCTTCGGCGGGATGACGGGATGGACGGTGCGGACGACGAGGCCGTCGCGCTCCATCTGGCGCAGGGTCTGGGTCAGCATCTTCTGGCTGATGCCGCCGGCCAACTCGCCGATGCGGGTGAAGCGGATCTCGCCATGTTCCTCGAGCACCTCGAGCACGATCATGGTCCACTTGTCGGCGACGCGGCCGATGACCTCGTTGACCAAGGCCTCGACGCGGGGGTCCAGCGGAGCATGGTGCGGATCTTTTTCCGTCTGAAAGCCCATGTCAGCCATAACTCTCTCTTGGGTAAGTACAGCACATTCGGGTGCCTACTTTCTGATCGTAAGTGTGAGGTATAGGTGATCGGCCGTCGGAAATCCAATCGACGGAGAACATTCATGGACACCCGCAACGACACCATCCTGATCACCGGCGGCGGCTCGGGCATCGGCAAGGCCATGGCCGAGGCGCTGCACGCCCGGGGCGCGAAGGTGATCATCGCCGGCCGGCGACGCGAGGCGCTGGAGGCGGTCGCCGCCGCCCATCCCGGCATGGCCTTCGACACGCTGGACGTGGAGGACCCGGCCTCGATCACGGCCTTCGCCGCGCGGGTCGTCGTGGCGCATCCGGACCTGAACGTGCTGATCAACAACGCCGGGGTAATGGTTGCCGAGAACCTGACCGCCGAGCCGGTCGACCTGGTGGTGACGGAGCGGACCGTCGCCATCAATTTGCTGGGCCCGATCCGGCTGACCGCGGCCCTGCTGCCGCATCTGAAGCGCAAGACGACGGCGACGGTGGTCAACGTGACCTCGGGTCTGGCCTTCGTGCCGCTGACGACCACCCCGACCTATTCGGCGACCAAGGCGGCGCTTCACTCCTGGAGCCAGTCCCTCCGCCATCAGCTGCGCGGAACGTCGGTGGAGGTGCTGGAATGGGCCCCGCCAGCGGTGGCGACCGACCTGATGCCGGGCCACGCGGAGAACCCCAACTCCATGCCGCTGGCCGACTTCACCGCCGAGAGCCTGGCCCTGCTCGAGGCGGGCGAGACCGACGAAATCTTCGTCGAGCGGGTGAAATTCCTGAGCGGGGCCGAGACGCGGGGCGAGTACAGCAAGGTCTTCAAAGCCCTGAACGGGGCGGACTGACCCGATAAATCTGTCGGCGGCACGGTTGCGGATTGCGGAAAGAGCCAACACATACCGCGGCCGACCACCGAGAGCCTTCCCATGTTCCGTCGCTTCTTCGCGATTCCGCTGTGGCAGCGGACCGCCGCCGGCTTCGCCCTCGGTATCGCAGCCGGACTGATCCTGCGCGAGCAGGCGGAGGTCTGGCTGCAGCCGATCGGCGACGTCTATCTGAACCTGATCCGGATGGTGGTGGCGCCGCTCGTGCTGTTCACCATCGCCAGTTCGATCGCCAAACTCGGCGAAGGCGCGGGCGCGGTGCGGCTGGGGGTGCGGACCCTGGTCTGGTTCGCCGTCACCTCACTGCTGGCGGTGCTGGTCGGCTTCGCCTTCGGACACATCATCAATCCGGGCGTCGGGCTGGAGAGCCTGCCGCTGGGCGAGGTGCGCGAACGGGAGATTCCGACGCCGCTGGACGTGCTCATCGGCATCGTCCCGACCAACCCCTTCGCGGCTCTCAGCGAAGGCAAGGTGCTGCAGATCATCTTCTTCTCGGCCCTGGTGGGCGGCGCGCTGGTGGTCCTGGGCGACCGGGCCCAGCCCGCGCGGCGATTTGTGGACGAAGGCGCGGCCATCGTTTTCCGGATCACTCGCTGGATCATCCAGCTGACCCCGTTCGGCGTCTTCGGCCTGATCGGATCTGTGGTGGGCGGCTACGGCTGGGAGGCGCTGCTGCCGCTCGGCAAGTTCATCTTCGCCATCTACGCCGCCTGCCTGTTCCACATCCTGATCGTCTATTCGGGCCTGCTGAAGCTGCACGGGCTGAAGGTGCGCAGCTTCTTCCGCGGCGCCTTCGCGGCCCAGCAGACGGCGTTCGCCACCTCGTCGTCGCTGGGCACCCTGCCGATCACCCTGCGCCAGACCGTCGAACGGCTGGGCGTGCCGCAGGCCTACGCCGCTTTCGCCGTGCCGCTGGGGGCCAACGTCAAGATGGATGGCTGCGGGGCGATCTACCCCGCCATCGCGGCGATTTTCATCGCCCAGTATTTCGGAATCGACCTGACGCTGACCCAGTATGTGCTGATCGGGCTGACGGCGGTGCTGGGATCGCTGGGAACAGCGGGCGTGCCCGGCACCTCGATCGTCATGCTGACCCTGACCCTGTCGACCGCCGGCCTGCCGCTGGAGGGCATCGGCTACATCATCGCCATCGACCGGATCATCGACATGATGCGCACGGCGACGAACGTCACCGGCCAGATGCTGGTCCCGGTGCTGGTGGCGAAGGAGGAGAAGATCCTCGACGAGGGCATCTACGACGGCCACGTCGCCTGGCTGCCGGGCGATCCGGATGCGGAGACGCCGGAAACGGTGCGGGCGGCGGGCATCTGACGTCTTGCCAGCCCAAGGCGACCGGGCTATGTCCCCGCCTCCCCGATTGATGGATGCGTAGCTCAGCGGGAGAGCACCTCGTTCACACCGAGGGGGTCACAGGTTCAATCCCTGTCGCATCCACCATTTCGCCGTTATTTCCCGCTACAGGCCGCCGTCCGCCGCTCTCCGCGCCGACCGTTCGCGCGCTGATCGTGCTATTGGACCAAGCCATGCCCTTCCCCGCCAGTCATCCTGCGCTCGACCGCGCCCTGTCCGAACGCGGCTACGCCGAGCCCACGCCGGTGCAGGCCGCCGTGCTGGAGGCCGAGGAAGGCCGCGACCTGCTGGTCTCGGCCCAGACCGGCTCCGGCAAGACCGTGGCCTTCGGCCTGGCGCTGGCCACCACCCTGCTGGGGGAGGCCGAGCGATTCGCCGACAACGGCGCCCCGGCGGCCCTGATCATCGCCCCGACCCGCGAACTGGCCCTGCAGGTCTCCAAGGAGCTGGAATGGCTCTACGCCAACACCGGGGCGCGCATCGCCACCTGCGTCGGCGGCATGGACCCGCGCGCCGAGCGCCGGGTGCTGGAGCGCGGCGCGGCCATCGTGGTCGGAACCCCCGGACGCCTGAAGGATCACATCGAGCGCGACGCGCTGGACCTGTCGGAGCTGAAGGCGGTCGTCCTCGACGAAGCCGACGAGATGCTGGACATGGGCTTCCAGGAAGACCTGACCTTCATCCTCGACCAGGCCCCGGCCGAGCGCCGCACCCTGCTGTTCTCCGCCACCATCGCGCGCGACATCGCTGAACTGGCCAAGACCTACCAGCGCGATGCGATCCGTATCGACACCACCAACAAGAACGTCGCCCACGGCGACATCGAGTACCGCGCCATCCGCGTCGCCCCGCATGAGGTCGAGCACGGCGTGGTCAACGTTCTGCGCTATTTCGAGAGCCCCGGCGCGCTGGTCTTCGCCAACACGCGCGAGCGGGTGAAGCACCTGACCGCCAGCCTGCGCGAACGCGGGTTCTCGGTGGTCGGACTTTCGGGCGAACTGACCCAGTCGCTGCGCTCCGAGGCGCTGCAGGCGCTGCGCGACGGCCACGCGCGGGTCTGCGTAGCCACCGACGTGGCGGCGCGCGGCCTCGATCTGCCAGATCTGGGCCTGGTCATCCACGCCGAAATTCCAGTCAACAAGGCCACCCTGCTGCACCGCTCGGGCCGGACCGGCCGCGCGGGCAAGAAGGGCGTGTCGGTCCTGATGGTCACGCACACGCGTCGCCGGAAGGTCGAGCTGATGCTGCAATCAGCCTCCATCAAGGCCGAATGGGCGGGTCCGCCGTCGGCGGATGACATCCGCGCCAGGGACCACGAGCGGATGATGACCGACCCGGTGCTGATGGCGCCGGCCGACGAGGAGTCGCTGGACCTGGGCCGGCAGTTGCTGGAGCGGACCTCGCCCGAGCACGTCGCCGCCGCCCTGATCCGCCTGTACCGCGAGAAGCTGCCGCCCCCGGAAGACGTTCACGACGACGAGCGGATGAAGCGCGCCCAGACCACCGGCGTGAATGAGCGCGGCCAGCGCGATGGCCCCCTGACCGACTTCGCCCGCGGCGGCGAAATGAGCTGGTTCCGGGTCAACATCGGGCGCGAGAAGAACGCCGACCCGAAATGGCTGCTGCCGCTGATCTGCCGCCTCGGGCACGTCACCAAGCGCGACGTCGGTTCGATCAAGATCTTCGACCGCGAGACCAAGTTCGAAATTACCAAGGACGCCGAGGCGAAATTCCGCACGGCCCTGACCCAGCCCAACGACGACGGCGTGACCATCCAGGACGCGGTGGCGCCGTCGCCGGGCGAGAAGAGCCTGCGCAAGTGGGACAAGGCGGACGGCGGCGATCGCCCGGAACGCGGCGACAAGCCGTTCCGCAAGCCGCGCGCCGACGGCGACGGACCGAAGAAGCCCTGGGCCCCGCGCCCCGACGGCGATGCGCCGAAGAAGCCGTGGAAGGCCCGCGAGGACCGGCCCGAGGGCGGCGCGCCGAAGAAGCCGTGGACGCCGCGCAAAGACGCTCCGGCGGCCGATACCGGCGCAAGGGGCGGCACGTGGGTGAAGCGGACCAAGGACGGTCCGACGCCGGAAGGCAAGAAGCCGTGGGTCGACAAGGCCAAGGGTCCGAAGAAGCCGTGGACGCCGCGTGCGGAAGGCGCCGCCCCGGCCGGCGACCGCCCGTGGACCGGGAAGCCGAAGCCGGGCTTCAAGCCCAAGCCGGGCGGCAAGCCGTTCAAGGGCAAGACCAACCGCGGCTGACGGCGCCGCCGGCCTGACCATTGCACCGTGCCTGTAACCGTTTACGGTAAGGTCGAAACAAGCAGCGGCGGGCATGGAAAATGGCGGACGTCCGGCTGACCGGGGTGACCAAGCGGTTCGGCGCGACCGAGGTGCTGAAGGGCATCGACCTGGAAATCGCGGACGGAGAGCTGGTGGTCTTCGTCGGGCCGTCCGGCTGCGGCAAGTCAACCCTGCTGAGGACCATCGCCGGCCTCGAAGAGGCCGACGGCGGCGAGATCGCCATCGGCGGGCGGGCGGTCAACGACCTGTCGCCCTCGGCCCGGGGCATCGCCATGGTGTTCCAGTCATACGCCCTGTATCCACACATGAACGTCTATGAAAACATGGCGTTCGGACTGAAACTTGCGAAAGTGGACAAGGCTGAGGTCGATCGCCGCGTGCGTGGCGCGGCCGAGACTCTGAACATCACCGACTATCTGGACCGCAAGCCCAGGGCGCTATCCGGCGGCCAACGACAGCGGGTGGCCATCGGCCGGGCCATCGTGCGCGAACCGGAGGTCTTCCTGTTCGACGAGCCGCTGTCCAACCTGGACGCCGCCCTGCGCGTGCGAATGCGCTACGAGTTCGCCAGCCTGCACGAGCGGCTGAAGACGACGATGGTCTACGTCACCCACGATCAGGTCGAGGCGATGACCCTGGCTGACCGGATCGTGGTGCTGAACGCCGGGGCCATCGAGCAGGTCGGCCAGCCGATGGAGCTGTACGAGCGCCCGCGCAACCTGTTCGTGGCCGAGTTCATCGGCAGCCCGAAGATGAATCTGCTGCCGGCGAGGATCGTCACGGCGTCCGCGCGAGGCGCGACGGTTCGGACCGAAGCCGGCGACACCCTGAAGGTCGACGTCGACGCCTCGCGCGCCTCGCCGGAAGACGCCGTCACCCTTGGCGTGCGGCCGGAGCACCTGACCCTGTCCGGCCCGGGAGACACGGTCGCCGCCATGGTCACCTTCGTCGAGACGCTGGGCCACGCCACCTACGCCTATCTTACGGCCGGGGATGCGGCGCTGACCGTGCTGCTGCCGGGCGACATGCGGCCGGCTGTCGGCGAGGCGCTGACGCTGCGCGTGTCCGCGGGACAGACGCATCTGTTCGATGAGGGCGGCGAGGCCTTCGCCCGCCTCCGGGCCTAGGATTCGGCGGGGGCCAGCCTGCAGCCGCCGGCGATGCCCGACGCCTGGGCGCAGGGCCAGGCCCGATCGAACCGGCCTTCCGGCGTCAGCCGCAGAATCATCCCCGCTCCGGCGCCGCAGCTCAGTTCGAAATAGCGGGCGCCGCCGGCGACGCCGACCACCCGGGCCCGATCGGCCGCGCACGCCGGACCATCCGCCGGCAACCAGGACGCCACGGTGGCCGCCTGCTCTTCCGGCGTGGTGAATTTGCAGGTCTCCCCCATGGCGGCGAGATCCATGCAGGAGAAGGTCTCCGTGATGTCGGTCCGGTTGATCGGAGTCTGCAGCCACAGACCGTCACGGCCTTCGCAGCCGATCTCATAGCGGTCCTGGTCCTCGCCGACCCGGCCGATCCACGCCGCCTGGTCGACAACGCAGGCGGGATCGATCCGCGCGGCGAGCGGGCGCAGGGCGGCCGCCGCGTCCTTGTTGCCATCCAGCAGGCAGAGGGAGGTCACCGGCCGCGAGGCGTCGGTGGCGCGCATGGTCTCCTCGGTGGCGGCTAGATGCAGGCAGTTGAGGATGGCGGGCGCGTCGGTGATGACGACGAGGTAGCCGGGTCCCTCGCGGCAAGCGACCTCGTAGATGTCCTTGCGTTGACGGGTCTCGCCGGGATTGTGGGCGGCGACGATCTCGCACGGCACCCCCGCCCCGGCGAGTATTGCCGCCGTTCGCTCGCGGACGAGCCGCTCGGGCGTCGCCCGCCGGCTGCCCTGCGGCCAGTTGCGGAGTTCGGCGGCGCTCAGATAGGGGCCGATCGGGCCGAGATGGTCGCCCTGATGGTGGCCGTCGGAGAGCTCCTTTCCACCCCAGGCGTTCCCGCCGGGCGGCTCGTCCTGGGCCATGGCGGCGCCGCAGACGCCGAAGCCGAGGACAAGGGTGATGAAGAGCTCGCGGAGCAGTTGAATGGGACGCATGGCCGTCCTCCTCGCGTAACGGCGTGATCAGAACACCCGTGCGCCACGAGGGTCAAACCTGTTTTCATCCATCCGGCGTGTTGCGTTGCACAAAGGCGCGGCACTAGATGGGACATGATCTCCCCCGCCCTGTTGACCGTCGACCTGCGGGCGCTCGCCGCCAATTACCGCGCGCTTGAGACGATCGGCGGCGTACCCGTGCATCCGGTGGTCAAGGCCGACGCCTATGGCCTGGGCGCCACCGCCTGCGCGGCGCGGCTGATGCGTGAAGGGGCGCGGACCTTCTTCGTGGCGCGGACCCGCGAGGGCGAGAGCCTGCGGGCGGCGCTTGGTGCGGAGGCGGCCATCTATGTGCTGGACGGCTGCCTGGAGGGTCGGGCGGCGCGGCTGCGCGAGGCCGACCTCCGCCCGGTGCTCAACACCGGGGCGCAGTTGGCGGAATGGCAGGCCGGGGGCGGCGGACGCTGCGGACTGCAGATCGATACGGGCATGAACCGGCTCGGCTTCCGGCCCGAGGCGGCGCCGGAGCCGTTCGAGGGTCTCGACCTGGTGCTCAGCCACCTCGCCTGCGCCGACGATCCGGCCGAGCCGATGAACGCCCGGCAGCGGGACGCCTTCGCCGCGGCCGCGCGGCGCTATCCCGGGACGGTGCGGTCGTTCGCCAATTCGGGCGGGGTCTTCCTCGGGAGCGACTACGGCTTCGACGCGTCGCGGCCCGGCATCTGCCTGTACGGCGGCGGGCCGGAGGGACGGCCGGACGACAGGATCAAGCCGGTGGCGACGTTCGCGGCCGAGGTGCTGCAGGTGCGCGACGTGCCGGCGGGGGAGAGCGTGGGCTATTCGCGGGCTTTCGTTGCGGACCGACCGCGCCGGATCGCCACGGTCGCGGCGGGATACGCCGACGGCGTGCTGCGCAGCTACAGCCCCAGAAGCCTCGTATGGGCCGGCGGAACGCTGCGGCCGATCGTCGGGCGGGTGTCGATGGACGTCTGCGCGGTAGATGTCACGGGCGGCGACGTGGCGGTCGGGGATCTCGTCGAACTGTTCGGGCCGAACCGGCCGCTGGACGATGCGGCCGCGGCGGCGGGAACGGTGGCCTGGGAGCTGCTGACCTCAGTGGGCCCGCGGGCGCTTCGGCGTTACGTCTGAGGCCAGGCGCCGGCCTGGGTGAAGGCCACCGCGAAGGTCGCGGCCAGCAAGGGCGCGGCGATGATGAACAGCACCCGCGCGATGCCGGCCCAGCGCCTGACAACGTCGTCGTTGATCTCGGCGTAACGGCCGCCCAGCAGCCACCCAAGATAGCCGAACAGTTCGAACGGGTTGGTCAGCGGGTCGGGGGCTTCGGGGGCCTTGCCCCCGCTCTTCAGGTCACGGATGCGGACGAGCAGCCGCCAGGCGCTCAGGCCGTAGGCCATGGCCGCCACCCAGGTGACTCCGAACAGGATGAAGAAGGTTTCCTCGGACATTCGGCCCCTACGTCATTATCGGTCGCAGGGTCATCAGAGCCCCTGCCCCGCCCGCGCCGACTCCTGTAAGCCAACAGCATGGCTCGAGACGGCGCAATTCATGTTTGTCAGTCCTGCGGGGCGGTCCACGGCAAGTGGTCCGGCCAGTGCGGCGCCTGCGGGCAGTGGAACTCGATCGTCGAGGAGAGCCGGTCGGCCCCGCCGGGGGCGCTGAAGCCGGCGGCGAGCAGCCGGGCGCGGGGCGTGCAGTTCGAGACGCTGCAATCCGACACGCCCGAGCCGCCGCGTATCGTCACCGGCGTGACCGAGTTCGACCGGGTCTGCGGCGGCGGCGTTGTGCCGGGCTCGGCCATCCTGCTGAGCGGGGATCCGGGCGTCGGCAAGTCGACCCTGCTGCTGGACGTGGCCGGACGGGCGGCGATGTCCGGGCGGCGGGTGGCCTACATCTCCGGCGAGGAGGCCGTCGAGCAGATCCGGGCGCGGGCCAGGCGGATGGGGCTGGAGAGGGCGCCGGTGGAGTTGGCCTCGGCCACAGCGCTGCGGGAGATTCTCGGCACACTGAAGCGCGAGCGGTTCGATATCGTCATCGTCGATTCGATCCAGACGCTGTGGTCGGATGCGCATGAGGCGGGGCCCGGGTCGGTGACCCAGGTGCGGGCCTGCGCCGGCGAGATGGTCCGGCTGGCCAAGTCGCAGGGTGTGGCGGTGGTGCTTGTCGGGCATGTGACCAAGGACGGTCAGGTGGCCGGGCCGCGCGTGGTCGAGCACATGGTCGACGCCGTACTGAGTTTCGAAGGCGAGCGGGGCTATCCGTTCCGCATCCTGAGAGCCGGCAAGAACCGCTTCGGGGCTACCGACGAGATCGGCGTCTTCGAGATGGGCGACGCCGGCCTGCGCGAAGTGGCGAATCCGTCCGCCCTGTTCCTCGGCGAGGGCAAGGACCGGGCCCCGGGCGCGGCGGTGTTCGCGGGGATCGAAGGCTCGCGACCGGTGCTGGTCGAGGTGCAGGCGCTGGTCTCGAAGTCCGCCTACGGCACGCCGCGCCGGGCGGTAGTGGGCTGGGACACCGGGCGGCTGGCCATGGTGCTGGCGGTGCTGGAGGCGCGCTGCGGCTTCGGCTTCGGCGACCAGGATGTCTATCTGAACGTGGCCGGGGGGCTGCGCATCAACGAGCCGGCGGCCGATCTGGCGGCGGCGGCGGCGCTGGTCAGCTCGGCCACCGACATGCCCCTGCCACAGGGCTGCGTGGTGTTCGGCGAGATCAGCCTGTCCGGCGAGATCCGCGCCGTCGGGCGGGCCGAGGCGCGGCTGCGCGAGGCTCAGAAGCTGGGCTTCGACCAGGCCCTGTCGCCACCGCTGACAGTGAAGGACAAGGGGGTCAGGGTCACCTCGGTGAACCGGCTGACCGAGGCGGTCGAACGAATCTCGCAAAACCGCTACTGAGGACGGAACGTCCCCTTCCCGAGCGCTCATGACCGGTTTCGACGTCATCGCCATCCTGGTCATCCTGGCCTCGGCCGCCGCCGGCTGGGTGCGGGGCGGCACGCGCGAGATCATCACCCTGCTGAGCTTCATCCTGGCGGCGTTTCTGGCGCTGGTGGCCTTGCCGGTGACGGCGCCGATCGGTCGCGGGCTGGTCGATCCGGACTGGGCCGGAACCATACTGGCGGCCGTCGCCTCCTTCCTGCTGATCTATTTCGGGGTGCGCATCTTCGGGTCCGCCCTGTCGAAGCGGGCGCAGGCGCATCCGCAGCTGGGCGGCGTCGACCGGTTCATCGGCGTCTTCGTCGGAGCCGCGCGGGCGCTGGTGTTGCTGGGCGCGATCCATCTGGTCATCGTCGCCGCCATGCCGGGCGAGAAGACGCCGCGCTGGCTGACCGAAGCGGCCCTGCAGCCCCTCACCGAAGGTGCGGCGCGAGCCATCCAGATCATCCTGCCGGGCATCGGACGCGGCGTGGACGCCTTGACGCCGGTGGTCAGTTCATCCGTGAGCAAAGGGTTTTCGGACGAGGAAGCCTTGCCCCCGACAAAATCCAGGCCTACCTCCCCGCGCGCCGCCCCCTAGTCGCGTAACCCGGTCATCGGAGCCCCGACGATGCGCCATTCCATCGCCGAACCCGTCGTTCACCGTCAGCATTGGCGGGAGGCCGACGACGATCAGCTTCGCCTCGAGTGCGGCGTCTGCGGCGTGTGGGGCGCGGAACCCGACGCGGCCTCGGCCATCGTGGCGCTTGGCCTGCACGCCCTGCAGCACCGCGGTCAGGAAGCCTGCGGCATCGCCAGCGTCAAGGACACCCGCTTCCACACTGAACGGCACATGGGGCTGGTCGGCGAGGCCTTCGGCGGCGCGGATCTGCCGGATCGCCTGCCCGGCACGGCGGCGGTGGGCCACACCCGCTATTCGACGGCCGGCGGCAGCTTCTTGCGCAACATCCAGCCGATGTTCGCCGATCTGGACCAGGGCGGCATCGCCATCGCCCACAACGGCAACCTGACCAACTTCCTCTACCTGCGGAACCAACTGGTCGGCGAAGGCGCGATCTTCCAGTCGACGTCGGATTCGGAGGTCATCCTCCACCTGATCGCACGCAGCCGGAAGGCCAAGATCGTCGACCGCTTCATCGATGCGGTGGGACGGATCGAGGGCGGCTACGCCCTCGTCTGCCAGACGCGCTCGAAGATGATCGGAGCCCGCGATCCCCTGGGCATCCGGCCGCTGGTGCTGGGCCGGCTGGGCGAGGCCTGGGTGCTGGCGTCGGAGACCTGCGCCCTCGACACCATCGGCGCGACCTTCGAGCGCGATGTCGAGCACGGCGAGATCGTGGTCATCGACAAGGGCGGGCTGCAGTCACTGAAGCCCTTCCCCACCCGCGCGGCGCGGCCCTGCCTGTTCGAGTACGTCTATTTCTCGCGCCCCGACAGCGTGGTGAACGGCAAGTCGGTCTATGAGGTGCGCAAGCGCATGGGCCGGCGGCTGGCGCGCGAACACGCGGTCGAGGCCGACGTGGTGGTGCCGGTGCCGGACTCCGGCGTTCCGGCGGCGCTGGGCTACGCCCAGGAGAGCGGCATCCCCTACGAGATGGGGATCATCCGCAGCCACTATCTGGGCCGCACCTTCATCCAGCCCAGCCAGGGCGCCCGGCAGAAGGGCGTGCGCATGAAGCACAGCCCGAACCGCTCGGTGATCGAGGGCAAGCGGGTGGTGCTGATCGACGACTCGATCGTGCGCGGCACGACCTCGGTGAAGCTGGTGCGGGCCGTGCGCGCGGCCGGCGCCGCCGAGGTTCACCTGCGGTCCGCCTCGCCGCCGATCCTGTGGCCGGACTTCTACGGCATCGACATGCCGGAACGGGACCAGCTGATCGCGGCCAACAAGACACTGGAGGAGATGCGGGCGCACCTCGAGGTCGACTCGCTGGGCTTCCTGTCCGTCGACGGGCTCTACGAAGCGATGGAGGCCGGTCCGCGCGATCCGCGGCATCCGCAATTCACCGACCACTATTTCACCGGCGAATATCCGACCCGGCTGCTCGACCGGGAGATCGAGGAAGGCGGGCGCGAGGTGGCGGCCCGGCAACTTTCGTTGCTCGTCAGCGCTTAAGGCGCATGATCCAGCTCGGCTACTTCACGATCGACACGCCCGATATCGAAAAGGCTCGCGCCTTCTACAGCGCCCTGTTCGGCTGGACGTTCGACGAGGCGTCGTCGCATCCGACCTACGCCCATGTCGCCGACAGCGACCCGCCGTTCGGATTCACCAAGGTGGAGCGGGCCAAGGACTTTCCGCACCTGTATTTCCGCGTCGATGACGTCGAGGCCGTGTGCAAGCAGGTGACGGCGCTGGGCGGCAAGGCCGCGGTGCCCTCCGAGACCAAATCGGGCCTGACGGCGGTGGTAGAGGACGATCAGGGCGTCAGCTTCAGCCTGTGGCAGCCTGCCGCCGGCTACTGAGCCGGTTTCGCTTTCGGCGGGCGGAGCCGCGCGCTATCAGGCCGCCATGTCAGAGCTTCCCCTGAAAGACCGCATCGCCCTCGTCGTCGGCGCGTCGCGCGGCATCGGCTACGAAACCGCGCTGGCGCTGGCCAGGGCCGGGGCGCACGTCATCGCCACGGCGCGGACGCAGGGCGGGCTTGAGGAACTGGACGACGCCATCTTCGCCGCGACGGGTCGACACGCGACGCTGATCCCGTTCGATCTGGTGGACGGCGGCGCCATCGACCGGATGGGCGGGGCCATCTTCGAGCGCTTCGGGCGGCTGGACATCTGGGTGCAGGCCGCCGCGACCATGGGAGCCGAGGGGCTGACGCCCGTCAGCCACGCCGACCCGCGCGGCTTCGCCAAGGTCGAGAAGACCAATTTTACCGCCGTCTACCGGCTGATCCGCTCGCTGGAGCCCTTGTTGAAGGCGTCGGACGCCGGACGGGCGATCTATGTAACGACCAGCGTGGCCAGTGCGCCCAAGGCCTTCTGGGGCGCCTACGCCGCGACCAAGGCGGGGGCGGAGGCGCTGATGAAATGCTGGGCCGACGAGATCGAGTCGATGCCGATCCGGGTGGCGATCGTCGATCCGGGGCGGATGCGGACCCAGTTGCGGGCGCAGGCCTATCCCGGCGAGGATCCGGAGACGGTCGTCCATCCGTCGGCCATCGGACCATTGATGGTCGAGCTGGCGCGGGGCGACGTGGAGCCGCCGCTGGAGGTCAGCTTCAGGGAGTGGAGCCAGGGACCGGGCGTCGCCGCGCTGATCTGACCCTCGCGACGCTCCTTTTCGCTGCGTTCAGCAAGCCTTTGCAATTTCGGCGCGATTATCGTCCGGATTCGGAGTGACGCGCGTGGCGCCAGATTTCAGCGAGGGGTATTTCGCGGCCGTCGCCCGCGCCAGTCAGGATGTGATGCGCATCCTGAACCTCGACGGCGTGGTCGAGTACATGAACGATCACGGCCTCAAGCTACTCGAGATCGAGCGCTTCGAATTCAATCAGGGCAGGCTTTGGGAAACACTATGGCCGGCGAAGGCGCGTCCGGCGCTCAGGGCCGCGCTGGATCAGGCCCGCGGCGGCGTGGCCGCCGAATTTACGGCCTGCTGCCCCACCGCCAAGGGCAAGATGAGGTGGTGGCACACCGTAGTGTCCCCGGTTCGCGACCCGAACGGCGCCGTGGTCCGTCTGCTGGCGACATCGCGCGACGTGACGGCCGAGCACCGGCGGGAAGCCCGCCTCCAGCTGGCCGTGAAGCGGGCCCGCGAAGCCGACGCCGCCAAGGAATCCTACCTCAGCTATCTGAGGGAGTCGCTGGAGGTCCTGCCCGCGGGCTTGGCCTTCTATAACGCCGACGACCGGCTGGTCATCTGGAACCGGCAGTATGAGGTGGCGGGCGGGGCCGACGGCGGAGCCCGCACCCTGACGATCGGCATGACCTTCACCGATCTGCTGCGCCTCGACCTCGCCAAGGGCCGGCATCCTGAGGCCGCGGGACGCGAGAAGGCCTGGCTGGCGGAACGGCTCGCCGAACGCCGCCGGGCTTCGGAGCCGCGTGAACAGGACCAGCCGAACGGCCGGTGCTACCGGTTCGAGGACCGGCCGCTGGCCGATGGCGGCATGGTTTCGATCGCCGTCGACATCACCGATCTGAAGCGCCGCGAAGCGGAGCTCGAGCGCAACGCCCGGGAACTGGCCACTGCCAAGGCCGCGGCCGAAACGGCGAACAAGTCCAAGAGCGAATTCCTCGCCAATATGAGCCATGAGATCCGTACGCCCCTGAACGGGGTCATCGGCATGGCCGACATGCTGTGCCGCAGCGGACTTCCGGACAAGGCGCGCGAGATCGCGGAGATCATCCGGTCGTCGGGCGAGACGCTGGAGCGGCTGCTCTCTGACATTCTCGATCTGGCGCGGGTCGAATCCGGCGCCATCGCCGTCGAACAGACCGTCTATCATCTGGGCGACGCGATCCGGAGCACGGTCGCCCTGTCCCGGCTGAAGGCCGAGGAAAAAGGTCTCGCGCTGCGGTTGACCATCGATCCAGCGCTCGACGGTCCCGTCGAGGGCGATCCGACCCGGACGCGGCAGATCCTGACCAATCTGCTGTCGAACGCCATCAAGTTCACCGAGACGGGAGGAGTCGAGGTCAGCGCCGGCGTCGAGCGGCCCGGCGTGATGAGGCTAACCGTGCAGGACAGCGGCGTCGGCTTTGATCCGGCCGACAAGGGGCGGGTGTTCCGCCGCTTCGAGCAGGCGGACGGCTCGATCACCCGGCGGTTCGGCGGCTCCGGTCTGGGTCTGGCGATCTGCCAGCAACTGGCCCAGTTGATGGGCGGGGAGATGGATTGCGTCAGCACCCCCGGCGAGGGCTCCACCTTCTGGGTCGACCTGCCGCTGCGCCCGGCGGAGGCGACGCAGGTCACCACGTCTGAAGGCTCGACGCCTGCCGAGTTCGAGGGCGCGCTGCGGGTTCTTGTCGCCGACGATCACGCCACCAACCGCAAGGTGGTCGACCTGATCCTGACCGGCGCGGGGGCGGAGACCACCTGCGTCGAGGACGGAGCGCAGGCGTTCGACGCCTTCCGGGCCGGGGTGTTCGACCTGGTGCTGATGGACATGCAGATGCCGGTGCTGGACGGCCTGTCGGCGGTGCGCGCGATCCGGGAGTGGGAGAGGTCGGAAGGCCGGCCACCGACGCTGGTGATGATGCTGACGGCCAACACCCTGCCGGAGCACGTGAGCGCCGGGATCGAGGCGGGCGCGGACGGCCACATCCCGAAACCGATCACCGCGGCACGGTTGCTGGCCGCGGTCGACGAGGCGCTGAGCGGGGCCGGCGATGACGGCGCCGCGGACTCTCCCGCCCGCGCCGGGGCCTGAAGACGGTTTCTACTTCTTCGGCGCGTGCTTCTGGCCGGTGCGGACGCGGCCGGAGCGGGAGACCTGACGCGCCCCGCCTCTTGCACCCTTCTGGACCGCGACCGAGGAGCCGGCCTTCTTGTTGGCGCTCGACTTCAGGCCGGACAGCGGTTTGCTCTTGCCCTTGCCGGCCTTTTTCTGCTCCAGCGCCTTGCCGGGCAGGTTGGAGAGGCGTTCGGCCTTCTCGGCCTTCTTGATGACCCGGCGCGGGGCGGTCTTGGCGTCGCCCTTGTAGCGTTCCGGGCCGGACTTGGAGCCGCCGGGCGCATAGGGGTTCTCGCTGCCCGCCTTGACGATCAAACGGATCGGCGTGCCCGGCAGGTCGAAGGACTCGCGCAGGCTGTTGATCAGGTAGCGCTTGTACTGCTCCGGCATGGCCTCGGCGCGGCTGGCCATCAGCACGAAGGTCGGCGGCCGGGCCTTGGTCTGGGCCATGTATTTGGGCTTGATCCGCTTGCCGTCGACGGCGGGCGGCGGGTGCCTCTGGGTGGCCATGGCCAACCAGGTGTTGAGGTCCTTGGTCTTGACCTTGACCGACCAGGTGGCGTGAGCCTGAAGCACGGCGGGCATCAGCCGTTCGACGCCCCGGCCGCTGTGCGACGACAAGGCGACGAAGGGCGAACCCTTGAGCTGGGGCAGCTTGTCCGCGGCCATCTGCTGGAGCTTGGCCAGTTTCGACTGGGGTTCGGTTTCGAGGTCCCATTTGGCGGCGACATAGACCAGGGCCCGGCCCTCGCGCTCGACCAGATCGGCGAGCTGCAGATCCTGGGTGTCGAAGGCGTCGTCCTTGTCCATGACCAGCACGACCACCTCGGCGAAGGTGATGGCGCGGATGGTGTCGGCGACGGACAGCTTCTCCAGCTTCTCCTGCACCCGGGCCTTGCGGCGCATGCCGGCGGTGTCGACCAGCCGGATGTTGTGACCCTCGTACTGCCAGTCGACGGAGATGGAGTCGCGGGTGATGCCGGCCTCGGGACCGGTCAGCATGCGGTCCTCGCCGATCAGGCGGTTGATCAGGGTGGACTTGCCGGCGTTGGGGCGGCCAATAATGGCGATGCGGATCGGCTTGTCGGGCTCGTCGACCTCCTCGACGAAGATGTCGGCGCTGGCGCTGACGACGGCGGCGTAGAGATCGGCCATGCCCTCGCCGTGCTCGGCCGAGATGGCCACCGGTTCGCCGAAGCCCAGCGCATAGGCCTCGCCGATGCCGCCGCCGCTCTCGCGGCTCTCGGACTTGTTGGCCAGCAGGATCACCGGCTTGTGCTGATGGCGCAGGCGGTCGGCGAAGATGCGGTCGAGGGCGGTGACCCCCTCGCGGGCGTCCATCATGAACAGAATGAGGTCGGCGTCCTCGATAGCGGCCTCGGTCTGCTCGCGCATACGGGCCTCGAGGCTTTCGTCGGTGACGTCCTCGTAGCCGGCGGTGTCGATCAGCGTCAGGTCGATGTCGCCGATGTTGCCGTCCGCGTACCGCCGGTCGCGGGTCACGCCCGGACGGTCGTCGACCAGCGCGAGGCGCTTTCCGACGAGGCGGTTGAACAGGGTCGACTTGCCCACATTGGGGCGGCCGACGATGGCGACCTTGAGAGCCATGTCGGCCTTCTAACGCAGAATGGAGCGATCGGTCAGCGAATGCTGACCAGCTGGCCCTGGTCGGTGAGCACGTAGAGTGCGCCGTTGTAGGCGGCCGGGGCGATGAAGGCGGGGCCGACGCGCACCGTGGCGGTCTGCAGCCCGGTCTTCGGGTCGAAGGCAACCAGTTCGCCGTCCGAGTTGGTCAGCACCAGCCGGTTCGAAGCGAGCAGCGGCCCCGACCAGACCGGCCGCACCGTGCGGTCGAAGAAGCCGAAGAAGCCGCCTTCCTGACGGATGCGCCCCTCGTTGAGGTCGCGGGTCCAGTAGATCTGGCCGGTCTCGCGGTTGATAACCGTCAGCTCGCCGGCCTTGGAGACGACATAGACGACGTCGCCGACCGGCAGGGGCGCGTTGACGCCGGAGACGGGCAGCTGCCACTTCGGCTGGCCGGTGCGGACGTCGATAGCCGACATCAGGCCGGAATGGCTGACGGCGTAGACGACGCCGCGGCTCACCACCGGGCGGCCTGCGATGTCGCGGATCTCCGACAGGGCGCTGGTGCGGCTGGTGCGCGACAGCACCTGCTGCCAGACCGGCTGGCCGGTGGAGGCTCGCAGGGCGACCAGTTCACCCGACGAGAACGGCACGATCACCGTCTCTCCGGTCACGGCCGGGCTGGAAGCGCGCATGATGCGGGCCGGCTCGGGAATGCCGCGATAGGCCCAGACCTGCTGGCCGTTGTTTACGTCGAACGCGAAGATCTGGTTCTCGACGTCGACGACATAGACCCGCGAGCCGGCCACCGTGGGCGCGCCATGGATCGGCACGTCGACGGGGGTGGTCCAGAGGACGGCGCCGGTGGCCTGGTCGACCGCCGTGACGGTGCGGTAGCCCGAGGAAATGAAGACCTTGCCGCCGCCGACCGCGACGCCACCGCCGAACCCGCCGCCCGTCGAGCTGCCGCCGAAGGGGTTGAGGTCGAACATGCTGCGCCGGAATTCCTTCTCGTCCGGCTTGACGCTCACCTTCCACGCGACCGAGCCGCTGGAGGAATCGACGGCGGTGACGGTGGCTTCGCCGTCCATGACGAAGACGCGGCCGTTGTCGGCGACGACGGGCGCCATGACCTGGCGGGTGTTCGACGACGCGGCGCCGATGTCGCGACGCCAGGCGATGGCGAAGTCGGGGGCGGCGGCGACGTGCTCGACCGCGTTTTCAGGGTTGCCGCCGGGCTGGGTCCAGGCCGTGGCCGGCTGGGGTCCCGGAAGGAAGAAGTCGCGGCCGGACAGGGCCGCGGACGGGGCGAGCTGCTGTTCGAACTCCAGCACCGAGATGCGCTGGCCCTCGGTCGCGGTGGCCTGCGGCGCGTCGGAGCCGCCGAGGCCGAACGGCAGGATGCTGCGGACCGTGCCGCAGGAGGCGACGGTGACGGCGAGGCCGCACAGGAGGGCGACTTTGAGCACGCGGTTCATGGCGGACGTCCTGAAAGCGGGATTCACGGGCGGACCGGCGCGGCCGGGGCGGTTGGGGCGCGCGGCGCGGAGGCGGCGGCGGCGCGAGCGGCCCCAGCCCGGGCTTCGAGTTGCCCCATCGCCGCGGTGATGGGCGGAAGGCTGGGCGCCGTGCCGTCGTCGATCGAGGAAATGGCCAGTTCGGCGCGCTGGCTGATTTCGCGGGGAGTGTCGAGGCTGTTCTTGAGAACCACCAGGGTCTGACGGGCTTCGGCCGTCTTGCCGTGCTGGAGCTGGGTCATGGCCATGGCTTCGCGGGCGAAGGCGCGGAAGGGCCGGCCCTCCTCCGTCAGCGGCTCGAGCCGGGCCGTGACGTCCTCGAGGGTGGCGGTGTCCATCAGGAGCAGGGCGGCCTTGTAGACGGCGGCGTCACGGATCAGCGGGTCGCGGGACGCCTGGGCGGCTTCGTCGAACAGTTCGACGGCGGCCGGGATGCGGTCCTGCTGCACGGCGATGCCGGCGCGGTGGTGAAGCGCCAGCGCCTTGTAGGCGGCGTTGCCCTGGTCGGCGGCCTGGGTGAAGGCGGCGTCGGCCCCGACGAGATTGTTCGATTCGAGCGATTCCAGACCGCGCTGATAGGCGATCGAGGCCTTGTCGGCCTTCGACGTCTCCATCTTCTGCCAGCCCCACCACGCCAGCGCGGCGATCAGGGCGACGAGAAGCACGCCGCCGACGACCGGCAGCCAGGTGCGGGCCAGCCGCTTGTATCGATCGGAGCGAAGCTCCTCCTCGACCTGATCGAAGACATCAACCACGGAAACGTCGCCCCAAAAGTCGCAGAAAATCCAACCGGCCGGACCCTAGAGGCTCGTCTCTCCCGCCGCAACGCGGCCGTTACGGCGAAACCGGCTTTTTCGAGAAGTAGGTCTCGACTTCGGCAGGAAAACGGCGGGCCCTGACGTCCTCGGCGTAGGCGCCGACCGCCCGGTCGATTTCCGAGCGCAGGTCGGCGTAGCGGCGGACGAACTTCGGCGTCCAGTCGAACAGGCCGAGCATGTCCGGGGTGACGAGGATCTGGCCGTCGCAGGCGGCGGAGGCGCCGATGCCGATGGTGGGCTTGTCGACCGCCTCGGTGATGTCGCGGGCCAGGCCTTCCGCCACGCCCTCGACGACGATGGCGAAGGCTCCGGCGTCGGCGGTGGCCTCGGCTTCGGACATGACCCGCAGCCGCTCCTCGTCGGTGCGGCCCTTGGCCTTGAAGGCGCCGTCGGTCAGCACCGCCTGGGGGCGAAGGCCGACATGGCCCATGACTGGAATGCCGCGCTGGACCAGATAGGCGATGGTTTCGGCGACGGTCGGGCCGCTTTCCAGCTTCACGCCCTGGGCGCCGGTCTCCTTCATGACCCGGGCGCAGTTCTCGTAGGCCTGCTCCTTGCCGCCCTCGTAGGAGCCGAAGGGCATGTCGATGACGACCATGGCCCGTTTCGAGCCGCGCATGACCGCCTGGCCGTGCAGGATCATCATCTCGAGGGTCACGCCGACCGTGTTGGGCATGCCGTGCACGACCATGCCGACGCTGTCGCCGACCAGCAGCAGATCGCAATGGTCGTCCAGCAGGGCCGCCGTGGGGGCGTCATAGGCGGTCAGGCAGACGATCGGTTCGCCGCCCTTTCGCGCCCGGATGTCGGGTGCGGCGATGCGGCGGACGGCTTCCTGCTTCTGGCTCGACATGGCGGGCCTCCTCTTCGGAGCCCTAGATAGGGTGTCGCGGCCGGCCCGTCATCCTTCGATCGGGGCGGTCGAGGCGACGGAGCCGGCTCAGACTTCCTGCGACAGCTTCATCACGCCGGCCGCGGCGAGGGCGATCAGGGCGCCGGCCGCGATCCAGAACAGCTGCATGCCGCCCATGGAGCCGAGCTCCAGATTGGCCAGACCAATCTGCTCGAGACCGGACTGGACCGTGCTCTGCACATTCAGGGACGCGGACTGGATGCCCTGCCCCAGGGCGTCGCCGGCCACCACGCCCCCAGGGGCGGCCAGATCGATATCGACCTGCATGGTCTCGCGCACGGCCACGGCGCCGCCGATCAGACCGGCCAGCGACAGGGCGAGGAAGCGCGCGCGGGAGCCCTTCTGCAGCCGCTGCTCGACCTTGGCGGTGAACAGGGGCGCGTCGGGCATGGCGGGCGTGCGCGCGAACAGACGCTCCACGAAGGGATCGAACTCGTCAGCCGACATGCTGCGTTCTCCCCAGGGTTTGAGCGGGTTCCGGCTGGAGCCGCGCGCGGAGTTTATCCAGACCACGTTTGACATGAGACTTCACCGTGCCGAGTGGCAAATTCAGGGCGGAGGCGATCTCGGGATGCGCCATGCCCGCGCCGTGACAGAGGGAGACACAGAGGCGTTCGGGCTCGCTGAGCGCCTTCAGGGCTTCATCGAGATCGACCAGACCCGCGTGATCGGTGGCGGGCGCGGCGTCTTCCGTCTCGATTTCAGCGACATAGCGGGCTTCCTTGGCGACCCGCTTGATATAGAGCCGCGCGGCGATCCGCTTGACCCACGCCGCGAACGTCCCTTCGCCGCGGAACTCGCCGCACCGCTGGAACGCCTGGATGAAGGCGTCCTGGGCGATGTCGTCGGCGAGCGAGGGCTGGGCCCCCATCCGCCGCAGAAGGGCGCGCACCGCCGAACCGTGACGGCGCACGAGTTCCCCGAACTCCCGCCGTCCGCCCGCCGCCGCGAGGGCGGCGAGCTCGACGTCGTGCCGGTCGACCAAGGCCTGGGTCATGACATGTACCCCTGTCGTACCGGCCCCTACTCCTTGTTCGGGTTGAAGAAGCTGAGGACGATGAAGGCGATGCCGACGGTGGCCGGAATGGCCGCGAGGCCGAGCGTGGCCGCCATGGCTTCGTTCATCTCGTGGTCGTTCCAGCTCAGGGAGGTCAGATAGCTGAAGGCGGCGACACCGATGCCGACGGCCAGCCAGATGACGCCGCGCCGAAGATCGCGGGTCCGGGACGGCAGTTTGCTGGCGACGTCGCGGGTCATGGCGTCGATCAGCTCGGGCGGCAGTTCCTGGCCCTTGTCGATGGCGTGACGGACCGTCGTCTGGATTTCGCGACGCTCGCGCGATTTCAGGTAGCTCGGGCCGAAGATGATGGCGGTGATCGCGCTGAACACGATGGCGACGATCAGAATGGGCGTCATATCCATTTGGGTATCCCCTCTTTCTCGAAACCGGAGCGTGATGCTTCGGCCTTATGACGACAAGAGGCGCCGGATGCGTCGTACGGATGCGATGGCGAGCGTGAAACTTTCGTAAGGCTCAGGCTGGTCTGAAACGGCGGGACAGCCAGCGCGCCGCGAGCAGCGTCGCCGCGCCCGTCGCGAGCACGGCCGCTGTGGGCTGGATCACCGCAGCCAAGCCCTCGGCGAGCGGCGCCATCACGGGACCCGACGCCCAGAGCAGGGCCGTGGCCGCGACCGCCCACGGAACAAGCGCCCCGACGGTCATCCAGGCCCGGCGCGCGGCGATTCGCCGGGCCACCGCGGCCTGGAAGCCCGGATCACGCGCGGGCGGCGTCCCGGCGGCGAACAGGGCGGCGAGTTTCTGTTCAGGCGTCATCGGAACCTCCGAGCGCATTCAACAACCGGGTGCGGCCCCGGTTCACATGGGATTTCACAGTCCCCAACGGCAGGCCGAGCGCCATGGCGGCCTCGCCATGCGACCATCCCTCGGCGAGGCACAGGGCGACACAGGCCCGCACGTCCGGGGGAAGATCCGCCATCGCGGCGGCCATGGCGAGCCTGTCTTCGGGGGAGACGCCCGCCGGCGCCTGCACCGCCTCCAGCCAGACCGAGTCCCGCGCCGCCGCCCGCCGGGACGAGCGGATGCGGTCCTGGGCCTTGCGCCACGCGATGCCGCAGAGCCATGGCCGGAAGCCGGCCGGCTCCCTCAATGAACGCAACGACGACCAGGCGGAGAGGAAGGTCTCCTGCGCGACATCGTCCGCCTCGGCCCAGCCGCCCAGCACCCGGCGCAGAAAGGCGCGCACCGCCGCCTGATGCCGCTCCACCAGACGCGAGAAGGCCGCGTCCGAACCGGCGAGTGCCCGGCTCACCAGTTCGGCGTCGGTGTGAAACTCCCCCATCCCGTGAGTTCCGGCCCGTCATTCAGCGCCGCGGATCGCGCCCGCCGCTCCGCAGGGCCGAGACCAGCGACGCCAGGCACAGGGCGCCGAGGACGAAGCTGACAATCAGGAAGGCCTGACCAGCGCCATAGATGTCGGCGTAGCTGGCGTAGGCGAAGCCGGCCGCCATGACGCCGAACAGCACCACGGAGAACCAGGCCCCGTCGCCCGGCCGGCCACTGCGGTCTCCCGAGGAGGGATGCCAGACGCCGCTGTCGTCAATCGGCTGCTCCAGCAGCTTGAGGAGAGCCGGCGGCGGCTCCTGCCCGCGCTCGGCATAGCTCTGGATCAGCTTCAGCGTGTCCTTCTGCCGGCGGTAGTTCAGAAAACTGGAGAAGCCGCCGAATACGAACCAGGCCAGCGGGAAAAGCAGCCACCAATAGGAACGGAACAGGTCTTCCATCGTCGATCACCCCTCGCGGCAGGCCCGGCGCCTCGCCTTCATAGGGTAGTCGGCGCCGGGTGCACCACCGGATGCACCGTCCGCTGTTTTTGTCCGGCCCGCGGGTTCCTGGCCGGGAGCGGTCCGCCCGGTCCGCAACTGCCCAGCCTGCCTTGCGTTCGACTTCGGTCCGGCGTCAGATGCCGGTCCGCTGGAGAACCACCCATGGTCCAGATCACCTATCGCATCGTCGAGCACGACGGAGGCTGGGCCTACCGGCTGGGCGATACTTTCTCCGAAACCTATCCGGACCACGACTCGGCTCGGGCGGCGGCGGCGGCGGCGGCGCGCGAGCAGAAGGTGCCGGACGAGAGCGCCCTGATCGAATACGCCGATGCGAATGGACGCTGGATCACCGAGCGGGCCGACGGGCACGACCGTCCGGAGACCGAAGTCGAAGGCTGAACCGGCGCGGTTTTGCGCTATGCTTCCCCGGTCGAACCGAGGAGGAGCCGCCGTGAACCGTTTCTGGATCGCCCTCGCCGCCCCGCTGGCGGCTTGCACCCTGTCCCTGCCCGCCTCGGCGCAGCAGGTCCGCTATTACGACGTGCCGCCTGGCGGCCGCGCCCATGACGTCGCCGTCACCGCCGACGGCGAGGAGGTGTGGTGGACGGTCCAGCGCGGCGGCGCGCACGGCATCCTGAACCCCGATACCGGCGAGACGGTGATCGTGCCGCTGGGCGAGGGCTCGGCGCCGCACGGGGTGATCGTCGGTCCTGATGGAAACGCCTGGATCACGGACGGCGGCCAGAACGCCATCGTGCGGGTGGACCGGCAGACGCGGGAGGTGAAGGTCTGGCCGCTGCCGGAGGAAACCGGCCCGATCAACATGAACACCGCCGCCTTCGACGGGCGCGGCCGCATCTGGTTCACCGGCCAGACCGGCTTCTATGGCCGGCTCGACCCGGCGACCGGCGACATGCAGGTCTGGCGGGCGCCGCGCGGGCGGGGGCCGTACGGCATCACCGCCACCCCGTCGGGCGACATCTGGTACGCCTCGTTGGCCGGCAGCCACATCGCCAAGGTCGACCTCGACACGGGCGAGGCCATGATCGTCGAGCCGCCAACCCCAAACCAGGGCGCGCGGCGCATCTGGTCCGACAGCGAGGGCCGACTGTGGGTCAGCGAGTGGAACAGCGGCAACGTCAGCGTCCACGACCCCCGCGACGGCAGCTGGCGCACCTGGAAGCTGCCTGGCGAGGCCCCGAAGACCTATTCCGTCTACGTCGACGAGGCCGACAAGGTCTGGCTGACCGACTTCGCCGCCAACGCCATCGTCCGCTTCGACCCGGCGACCGAAACCTTCGAGAGCTTTCCGAGCGACCGGGCGGGCGCCAATGTGCGTCAAATGCTGGGCCGGCCGGGCGAGGTCTGGGGCGCCGAATCCGGGACCGACCGGCTGGTCGTCATCCGTTACGACAACTGACGCCGTCTTGTTCTGGTTGCTGCTTCTGACCTTGACCGCCGCCCCGCCGGAGACGCCGCCGGATCCGGGCGCGCGGGCTTTCCAGCGGTGCGCGGCCTGCCACTCTCTGGAGACCGACCCGCGGAGCCCCGCGCCGGCCCTGGGCGGCGTGCTGGGCCGCCGCGCCGGAGCCGTCGACGGTTTCGCCTATTCCGACGCCATGCGGGCCGCCGGGCGGCGGGGACTGGTCTGGGACGAGGCCACGCTGGAGCGGTATCTGGCCGATCCCGAAGCCGTCGTTCCGGGCACGAGCATGCCCTTCCAGGGCGGAAGCCCCGCCGAGCGCGCGGCGGTGATCGCGTGGCTGCGCCGGCCTCGCTGAACAGCGATCAACCGCAACGCCTTGTGATCGATCGAGGCTAGGCGCGGCGGCGCCTGACGGTTAGTCCTGCGTGAACTTCAGTTGGAACCGGTTACATGCGCCACCTGCCCCTCCCCGCTCCGACCCGCCGAACGCTTCTGGCCGGAGGCGCGCTGGCGGCCGGGCTGATGATGGCGCCGCGGATGGCGGCGGCGCAGGCGGCGGCGAACCTCGAACGGGTCAACGCCCTGATCGCCCGCATGACGATCGAGGAGAAGGCCGGGCAGCTGAACCTGCAGAACGACCCGTTCCGCTGGCGACCGGAAGGGGTCAACCCGGGCGACACGCTGGACTCCAACCAGGAGCAGACGGCCGCCGACATCCGCGCCGGCCGCATCGGGGCCCTGTTCAACGGCGTGGGCGCCAGGACGACGCGGCTGGTGCAGGAGATGGCGGTCAGGGACAGCCGCCTCGGCATTCCGCTGCTGTTCGCGGCCGACGTCGTCCACGGCCTGCGCACCACCTTCCCGGTGCCGCTGGGCGAGGCGGCGAGCTGGGACGTCGACCTGGCCGAACGCACCGCCCGGGCGGCCGCCGTCGAGGGCGGCGCGGCGGGGGTGCACCAGACCTATGCGCCGATGGTCGACATCGGCCGCGACCAGCGCTGGGGCCGGGTGGTCGAGGGCGCCGGCGAGGACGTGCTGCTCGGCCAGCTGTTCGCCGCCGCCCGGACGAAGGGCTTCCAGGGCGACGACCTGAAGGCATGGTCGTCGCTGCTGGCGTGTCCCAAGCATTTCGCCGCCTATGGCGCGGCCGAGGCGGGGCTGGACTACAACACCACCGACATGAGCGAGCGTGAGCTGCGTTCGGTCTATCTGCCGCCGTTCAAGGCCGCCTTCGACGCCGGCGCCCTGTCGACGATGAGCGCCTTCAACGACCTGAACGGCGTGCCGACCAGCGGCAACAAATGGCTGCTGACCGACCTGCTGCGCGGCGAGTGGGGCTTCGCCGGCTTCGTGGTCTCGGACTACACCTCGGAGGAGGAGCTGATCGCGCACGGCTATGCGGCGGACGGCCGGGACGCGGCGCGCATCGCCCTGATGGCCGGCGTCGACATGTCGATGAAGAGCGGCCTCTACATCAAACACATCCCGGAACTGGTGCAGTCCGGCGACGTGCCGGTGGCGCGCGTCGACGAGGCGGTGCGGCGGGTGCTGATGACCAAGGCGGCGCTGGGCCTGTTCGAGAACCCGTATCGCGGTTCGGACGTGCGGCTCGAGGCCCGGGTGACCGGCAGCCGCGAGCATCTGGCGCTGGCCCGCGAGGCCGGGCGCAAGTCGATCGTGATGCTGAAGAACGAGGGCGGCCTGCTGCCGCTGCCGAAGACAGGCAGGCGCATCGCCCTGATCGGGCCGTTCGGAGACGACCGGACCGACCTGTTCGGGCCGTGGTCGATCTTCAAGGACGACAAGCTGGCGGTCTCTCTGGAACAGGGCCTGCGGGCGGCGATGGGCGAAGGTTCATCGCTGAGCGTGGTCAAGGGGTCGGACGTCGAGGCGCCGCTGGCTGGCGGGATCGAGGCCGCGGTCATGGCCGCCTCCCAGGCCGACGTGGTGCTGCTGGCCATCGGCGAGAGCCAGAACATGTCGGCGGAGGCGCAGTCCCGCGTCGACATCGGCATCCCCGAGCCGCAGCTGGCGCTGGCCGAGGCCGTGGCGGCGACCGGCAAGCCGGTGGTGGTGCTGCTTCGCCACGGCCGGGCCATGGAGCTGAGCGGCGCGGTGAAGGACGCGCCGGCCATCCTCGCCACCTGGTTCCTGGGCTCGGAGACGGGCCACGCGGTCGCCGACGTGTTGTTCGGCGATCACGCGCCCACCGGGCGGCTGCCGGTCAGCTTCCCGCACTTCTCGGGCCAGTCGCCGTTCTACTATGCGCACAAGACCACCGGCCGCCCGGCCGCGTCGCGCAACGAGGGCTTCAAGGCGCAGTTCCGCGAGACGTCGAACACCGCGCTCTACCCGTTCGGGCACGGTCTGACCTATGCGCCCGTCAGCTATTCGGCGGTGCGGCTGTCGGCGTCCACGATGGCGTGGGACGGCCGGCTTACAGCCACGGTCACACTCACCAACGGCGGCGCGCGCGAGGCTTCGGAGGTGGTGCAGCTCTACATCCGCGATCGGGCGGCCTCGATCACCCAGCCGGTGCGGCTGCTCAAGGGTTTCCGGCGCGTCACCGTTCCGGCGGGCGGTTCGGTCGAGGTCAGCCTGCCGCTGACCTTCGCGGACCTGCTGTTCCTCGGCCCGGATCTGGCGCCGACCGTGGAGGCCGGCCTGTTCGACGTCTGGCTGGCGCCCAATGCGCAGGCCGGCGAGGCGGCCCAGTTCACCCTGACGCGCTGATCAGGCGAACGCGGCCTCGTAGAGCTCCGGCTTGAAGCCGACCAGCGTGCGGTCGCCGAGGTCCAGCACCGGTCGCTTGATCATCGACGGCTGCGCCAGCATCAGGCGGATCGCCTTGTCGCCGTCGAGGTCCGCCTTGTCCGCGTCTGGCAGGGCGCGAAAGGTCGTGCCCGAGCGGTTCAGCACCGTCTCCCAGCCGTGCGCGGCCACCCAGCCCTCCAGCCGTGGGCGGTCGATCCCCGCCTTCTTGTAGTCGTGGAAGGCGTAGGCGACGCCGTGCCGGTCAAGCCAGACGCGGGCTTTCTTGACGGTGTCGCAGTTGGGGATGCCGTAGAGGGTGCGGGTCATCGCGCCTGTCTGCCGGGAGCGCCGGCGAGTCGCAAGCGACCCACGCTTGCATTTAACCGTTTGGTTTAATATAAGATCGGTCTTCAGCAATGGAGATCGTCGATGACCGCCCTCCCCCCGCGTCAGAAAGTCATTCCCTGCCTGTGGTTCGACAAGCAGGCCGAGGAAGCGGTGAGCTTCTATGTGTCGCTGTTGCCGGACTCGCGCATCGACGCCGTCATCCGCTCGCCGGGCGATTATCCCAGCGGGCGGGCAGGCGACGTGCTGCTGGTCGAGTTCACCCTCGCCGGGAACCGCTACACCGCCCTGAACGGGGGGCCGATGTTCAGGTTCAACGAGGCCATCTCGCTGCAGATCGACTGCGAGGACCAGGCCGAGGTGGACCGGCTGACCAACGCCCTGTCCGCCGTGCCCGAGGCCGAGCAGTGCGGCTGGGTCAAGGACCGCTACGGCCTGTCGTGGCAGATCGTGCCCTATGCGATGAACCGCCTGCTGGCCGATCCCGACGAGGGTGTCCGCAAGCGCGTGTTCGACGCCATGATGCAGATGAAGCGGCTCAACGTCGCCGAGCTGGAACGCGCCGCCCGGGGATAGTTCCGGTCAGTCGTCGTCGGCCTCGGCCGCCCCGACCGTGACAGGCGTCGGACCGCCCGCCAGCGCGCGGTCCAGCGCCTCCTGGTCGAGCCCCTTCTCCCACTTCGCCACCACGATGGTGGCGACGGCGTTTCCGATGAAGTTGGTCAGGGCCCGGCATTCGCTCATGAACCGGTCGACGCCGAGGATCAGGGCCATGCCGGCGACCGGCACCGACGGGACCACTGCCAGCGTCGCGGCCAGGGTGATGAAGCCGGCGCCGGTAACCCCCGCCGCGCCCTTGGAGCTGAGCATGGCGACCGCCAGGAGCAACAGCTGATCGCCCAGCGACAGGTCGACCCCGCACGCCTGGGCGATGAACAGCGCCGCCAGCGTCATGTAAATGTTGGTGCCGTCGAGGTTGAACGAATAGCCGGTCGGCACGACCAGCCCGACCACGGACTTGTCGCAGCCGGCGCGGCCCATCTTCTCGATCAGGCTCGGCAGCGCCGCCTCCGACGACGAGGTGCCGAGGACCAGAAGCAGCTCCTCCTTCAGATAGCGGATCAGCTTGAAGATCGAGAAGCCGTTGAACCGGGCGACGGCGCCCAGAACCACGACCACGAACAGGGCCGAGGTGACGTAGAAGGTGGCCACCAGGGCGGCGAGGTTGATGACCGACTCGATGCCATAGCGGCCGATGGTGAAGGCGAAGGCGCCGAAGGCGCCGATCGGCGCCGCCTTCATCAGGATGGCGACCAGTTTGAAGAAGGCCTCGGAAACGCTGTCCAGCACCGTCATGACCGGCTGGGCGCGGTCGCCGATGACCGCCAGCGAGACGCCGAACAGGATGGCGAAGAACAGCACCTGCAGAATCTCGCCGCCGGCGAAGGCGCCGACCACGGTCTCGGGAATGATGTTCATCAGGAAGCCGACGATCGAGGTCTCGTGGGCTTGGGTGGCGTACTGGGCGACGCTGGCGGGATCGAGCGTGGCCGGGTCGACGTTCATGCCGGCTCCGGGGCGAACGATATTGGCGACGACCAGGCCGATGATCAGGGCGAGGGTGGAGAAGGTCAGGAAATAGGCGAAGGCCTTGCCCACCACCTTGCCGAGCCGGCCGAGGTCGCGCAGGTGGGCGATGCCCGTCGCGACGGTGAGGAAGATCACCGGGGCAATGATCATCTTCACCAGCCGGATGAAGGCGTCGCCGAGCGGCTTCAGGCTTTCGCCGAAGGTCGGCCAGAAATGGCCGATCAGCGCGCCGAGTCCGATAGCGACCAGCACCTGGAAATACAGGTGGGTCCAGATCGGCGTCCTTTTGGGCGGCGGGGCGGCCTCGACCGCGACCCCGGGTGCGGCCTTCACGGGCCGCGGCGCGCGCCGGCGCGGCGTGTCGGATGTCGTCGTCGGCTTCCGCGCCATGCCTGTCCCCCGTCGCGCAGCCGCGCGATTCGGCATCATAACCCGTAGCGCCGACTACGGCATATCCTGCCGGGGCCTGCAGGCCGGCGACCCGGACCATCGGGGCCGGGTCAGCGCTCCCGCTGGGGGTGGATCGTCTCCCCGCGCTTCAGCATCTCCACGAACTCCGCGATCTTCTTCTTCCGCCCGGCCTCCGTCTTCATGTTGTGGACGCGAAACGCGAGGGCGAAGCGGTTCCGGGCGCTCAGCCTGCCCAGCATGGCCATGGCCTTCGGCTCGGCGTCGATGGCGGCCTGCAGGTCGTCGGGAATGGCCATCTCCTTGCCGCTTCCGTAGGCGCGATCCCAGCGGCCGTCGGCCCTGGCCGCCTCGACCTCCTTCAGCCCGTGCTCCGTCATTCGGCCCTCGGCGATCAGACGGGCGACGTTGTCGACGTTGATCCGGCTCCAGATGCTCTTCCTCGTCCGCGGCGTGTAGCGCTGCAGGTAGCTGGTTTCGTCGAAGCTCTTGCGGACGGCGTCGATCCACCCCCAGCAGAGGACCACGTCGATCGCCTCCTTCGGCGTGATCGAGGGCATGCCCGAGGCGACCTTGTGGATCTTGATCCAGACCTCGGGTTCGCTGCCGTGGTGCTCGCCGAGCCATCGGTAGAAGGCGTCGGCGTCCACGAACTCGTGGACCCGGGCGGGATCGACGGCGATCGGCCCCTTTACTCCCATTCGATAGTGCCGGGCGGCTTGGAGGTGACGTCGTAGACGACGCGGTTGACGCCCCGCACCTCGTTGACGATGCGCGTCGCCGTCCGGCCGAGGACGTCCCACGGAAATTCGAAGAAGTCGGCGGTCATGCCGTCGGTCGAGGTGACGGCGCGCAGGGCCAGAACCTTCTCGTAGGTGCGCGCGTCGCCCATGACGCCGACGGTCCTGACCGGCAGCAGGACGGCGAAGGCCTGCCAGATCTGGTCGTAGAGGCCGGCCTTCCGGATTTCCTCGAGGTAGATGGCGTCGGCCTGCTGCAGGGTCTCCACAGCCTCGGGCGTGATCTCGCCGGGGATGCGGATGGCGAGACCCGGTCCCGGGAACGGATGGCGGCCGACGAAGGCGTCGCTCAGGCCAAGCTCGCGGCCGAGGGCGCGGACCTCGTCCTTGAACAGTTCGCGCAGCGGCTCGACCAGCTTCAGCTTCATGAAGTCCGGCAGGCCGCCGACGTTGTGGTGGCTCTTGATGACGTGGGCCTTGCCGCTGGACGACGAGACGCTTTCGATCACGTCGGGATACAGGGTGCCCTGGGCGAGAAATCCGGCGCCCTCGATCTTGTGGGCCTCGCGATCGAACACCTCGATGAAGACCCGGCCGATGGTCTTGCGCTTGATCTCGGGGTCGGATTGGCCGGCCAACGCGCCGAGAAATTCCTTCGACGCATCAACGTGGATTAGCGGAATGTTATAGTGCTCTCTGAATAGCGTCGTGACTTGTTTCGCCTCGTCCTTGCGCAGCAGGCCGGTGTCGACGAAGACGCAGGTGAGCTGGTCGCCGATCGCCTCGTGGATCAGGACGGCGGCCACCGAACTGTCCACGCCGCCGGACAGGCCGCAGATTACCCTGGCGGAGCCGACCTGTTCACGGATCTGGGCGATCTTCTCATCGCGGTAGGCGGCCATGGTCCAGTCGCCCTTCAGCCCGGCGATGCCGTGGGTGAAGTTCTTCAGCATCGTCGCACCCCGCGGGGTGTGCATGACTTCCGGGTGGAACTGGACGCCGTAGAAGCGGCGGGTCTCGTCGGCGATGACGGCGTAGGGCGAGCCGGGCGAGGAGGCGACGACGTCGAACCCCGCCGGAATGGCGACGATCTTGTCGCCATGGCTCATCCACACGCACTCTTCCTCGCCCACCTCGGCCAGGTCAGCCAGCAGGGGCGAAGCCTTCTGGACAGTGATCTCGGCGCGGCCGAACTCGCGCGTGAGGCCGCCCTCGACCTTGCCACCCAGCTGCTCGCACATGGTCATCTCGCCATAGCAGATGCCCAGCACCGGCACGCCGGCTTCGAACACGCCCTGGGGCGCACGCGGACTCCCCTCCTCGTGGACGCTCTCGGGACCGCCGGACAGGATGATGGCCTGGGGCTTCATGGTCGCCAGCGCGGCCTCCGCCTTCGCATAGGGGTGGATCTCGCAATAGACGCGCGCCTCGCGCAGGCGGCGGGCGATCAGCTGGGTCACCTGGCTGCCGAAATCGACGATCAGGACCTTCTGGTGATCAGCGGGGGCGGTCATGCGGGCTCCGTGGCGGCAGGCGAGAAATGGTCATGCAACAGGTCGAGCGCTTCGGCCAGTCGGAGGTCTATCTCCGCCAGAGCGTCGGTCCAGTGCGAGAGGGCGGACAGATCAGTGCGGCCATCGCTGACGCCGCGCAGACCCAGAACCGGCACGCCGAAACGGGCGGCGGCGCGAACGACCGCGAACGTCTCCATGTCGACCATGTCGGCCTCGACGAGGTCATAGGCGGCGCCGGAAACGACGCTGGCGCCGCTCGCGAGCCGGGCCGCCGGCAGGGATGCGGGACCGTCGGCGAGCGGCAGTACGGCCGACCCGGGTAGGAACGGCGTCTCGCCCTTCGGGAAGCCGAGGCAGCTGGCGTCCATGTCGCGATAGCTGACGTGCGAGACGCGGTAGACGCGAGCGTGGTCGAGGGCCCGCGAACCGGCTGAACCCAGTGAGACGACGAGGTCAGGGAGCGCGTCCTCGGCCGCAAGTACGGCAAGGGCGTGACCCACGGCGGCGGCGGCCTCCACAGGCCCAACGCCGGTGATCAGCGGCCGGACGCGCGACTTCAGCGCCGGGCCGTATTCGGGCTCGGCGGCCATGACGCACAGGACGGCCTTCGAACCGAAGCGGGAAAGGGCCCAGTCCCCGCTCACGCCCGCCGCTCGTAGAGGGCGAGGAAGAAGCCGTCGGTATTGGTCGAGGCCGGGGACAGACGCAGGCGATGGCCGGCGGCGCTGGCGGCGAGCCGCTCGCGGGCGCCCCCGGTCAGGTTCTGCGAATTGACGGTCGCCGTCACGGGGACCGGCTGGAAGTCCGGATGCGCGGCCTCGAAGGCGTCGGTCGTGGCCTCGTTCTCGCGGCTCAGCATGGAGCAGGTGACGTAGACCAGACGGCCGCCGGATTTCACCAGCTGGGCGGCCTGCGAGAGGATGCGCAGTTGCAGGGCATGGAGGCGTTCGACCTCGTCGGGCTTGAGCCGCCAGGCGTCCTCGGGCCGACGCCGCCAGGTGCCGGAGCCGCTGCACGGGGCGTCGACGAAGACCAGATCGGCCTTGTTGTTGAGGTCCTCGACCCCGCCGCCGTTCTGGCCGATCAGGCGCAGGTCGGCCTCGACGCCGGCGCGGGCGAGGCGGGGGCGGATGTTGTCGAGTCGCTTCGACACGACATCGCAGGCGACCAGCGTCCCCTGCCCTTCCATCGACTGGCCCAGCGCCAGTGTCTTGCCGCCGCCGCCGGCGCAGTAGTCGACCACGGTCATGCCGGGCGCCGCACCGGCGAGCCACGAAACGATCTGACTGCCCTCGTCCTGGATTTCAAACCGTCCGGCCTTGAAGGCTTCGAGCGCCTGCACATTCGGCGGCGGTTCGGACGGCAGGCGCAGTCCCCAAGCGGACCAGGGCGTCGGCTCCGGCGACAGGCCAGCCTCGCGAAGTTCAGCGGCGACCCCATCGACGGCGGCCACGGCGCCGTTGACGCGCAGGTCGATCGGCGCGCGGGGCGCCATCAGCTCGCGGGCCTCCTCGCTCCAGCGGTCGCCGAAGGTCGTCTTGAAGTCCTCGACCACGAACTCGGGCAGGCCGGCGGCGACCCAGCCGGGCAGGTCGCCCTCCCCGGCCGTGATCCGGGCGCGTTCCTGCTTCGAAAGCGGGCGCGGGCCGTAGCCCTCGCCGGAGTGCAGGGCCTCGATCTCTTCCAGCGGCAGGCCGTCGATCAGAGCCAGCGAGCCGATCACCAGCGCCCGACCGTCCTCGCGTCCGCCCATGGCCCAGACCAGACGCCCGCGGGCGCGCAGCACGCGATAGACGCGGTCGGCCACGGCGCGGCGGTCCTTGGAGCCGGCGTAGCGGTTCGCCGCGCCCCAGGCCTTGAGCACGACCTCGGCCGGGGCTCGCCCCTGGGCGATGCTGTCGAGGACGGAGGCGGCGGCGGCGAGGCGGGCGGCTGGGGTCAATTCAGGCTTTCAAAGGAACAGGGCGGCGAGGACCATCACCAGCCCGCCGGCTGCGACGAGCCAGACCAGCGAGCGGAGGTAGGGCACGCCGAAGGCGTACAGCGGCAGGTAGATCAGCCGCCCGAAGAAGTAGAGGTGCGCTCCGAGGGCGGTCAGTTGCCCGTCCTTACCTGCGATATGCGCCATGATCACGGCGGCGGCGAAGATCGGCAGGGTCTCGAACAGATTGGCCTGGGCGCGGATCAGCCGGCCGGCGTACTTGCCGGGCGGCGGGGCTTCGCCGTCGCGGGGACCCGCGTTCCACTTGACGCCGAGCTCCGCTGTCTGCGCCACGGCGGCGGCCCCGATCTGGACCAGCGCCAGGATCAGGGTGAAGGCCAGCAGAATGAACTCCGGCGTCATGTCCATGGCCTGCGCTCCCCTGCTCAACCCTGCCGGTAGTTCGGCGCCTCGCGGGTGATCATCACGTCATGGACGTGGCTCTCACGAAGCCCGGCCCCTGTGATGCGCACGAACCGCGCCCGCTCCTGGAAGTCGGCGATGGTGGCGGCGCCGACATAGCCCATGGCGGCGCGCAGCCCCCCGACCATCTGATGCAGCACCGGGGCGATCGGCCCCTTGTAGGGCGTCTGGCCCTCGATGCCCTCGGGCACCAGCTTCATCTGGTCCGAGACTTCCTTCTGGAAGTAGCGGTCGGCCGAGCCGCGGGCCATGGCCCCGACCGAGCCCATGCCGCGGTACGACTTGTAGGACCGGCCTTGGTAGAGGAAGACCTCGCCGGGGCTCTCGTCGGTGCCTGCGAACATCGAGCCCATCATGGCCGCCGAGGCGCCCGCGGCGATGGCCTTGGCCAGATCCCCCGAATATTTGATGCCGCCGTCGGCGATGACCGGTGCACCGGAGTCCTTCGCGGCGCGGACGGCTTCCATGACGGCGGTGAGCTGCGGCACGCCGACGCCGGCGACGATGCGGGTGGTGCAGATCGAGCCGGGGCCGATGCCGACCTTCACCGCATCCGCGCCCGCATCGATCAGGGCCCGGGCGGCGTCATAGGTGGCGACGTTGCCGGCGATGATCTGGATGCGGTTCGATTCGCGCTTGATGCGCTCGACGACGCGCGAGACCTGGATCGAATGGCCGTGGGCGGTGTCGATCACCACCACATCCACGCCCGCCTCGGCCAGGGCCATGGAGCGCTCATAACCGGCGTCGCCGACGGTGGAGGCGGCGCCGACCAGCAGCCGGCCCTGGTCGTCCTTGGCGGCGTGGGGGTGGGCCTGGGCCTTCTCGATGTCCTTCATCGTGATCAGGCCGGTGGCCCGATAGTCGTCGTCCACGACGATGACCCGCTCGATCTTGCGGTCGCGCAGCAGGGCCAGGGCCTCGTCGCGGCCGGCGCCCTCGCGCACCGTGATCAGGTCGCCGGAGGTCATCAATTCGCCGGCCCTGCGGTTCGGGTCGGTGTCGAAACGCATGTCGCGGTTGGTCAGGATGCCGACGAGCCGGCCCGTGGCCGGATCGACGACCGGGAAGCCGCTGATCTTCTTCTTGGCCCGGATCTCGTGGATCTCGCCGAGCGTCGTCTGCGGCGTGATGGTCACCGGGTTGATGACCATGCCGCTTTCGTAGCGCTTCACCTCGCGGACCATGTCAGCCTGTTCCTCGACCGTCATGTTGCGGTGGAGGACGCCCAGACCGCCGGCCTGGGCCATGGCGATGGCGAGGCGGCTTTCGGTGACCGTGTCCATGGCGGACGAGGTCAGCGGGATGTTCAGCCTGATGTCGCGGGTGAGCTTCGTCGAGACATCCGCGTCGGCGGGCATGATCTCGGACGGGCCGGGTTCCAGCAAAACATCGTCGAAGGTGAGCCCTTCGCGTATCTCCATGAGGAGTCTCCGTTTTGCGGGCCGCGTATAACCGTGGAAGGCCGGGAACCGCAAGGGCCGCTCGCGCCTATCACCACGATAAGAACAATTGCCTTGCCGGATGCGGCGCCGGCCCCACATCTGAAAGACGAATGGTTCGACTGTTGATCAGCACCGCCCGCCGCCTCGCGCTCAAGATCGCGAGCTATGGCGTGATGCACCTGGTGGTGGCGATCCTCGTCGCCTTCGCCATTACGCGCGACTGGCGGCTGGCGCTGGCGGTCGGCGTGGTCGAGCCCTTCTTCCAGACCATCGCCTATTCGATCCACGACCGGATCTGGCACCGCATCGAGCATCGCGGCATGCTGTCGGGCGTCGAGGAAGCCGCCGAGGCGGTCACCGCGCGTCTGGAGGTCATGCGGCCCGAGGAGCAGACCCGGGCGCACGGTCATGGGCATCACGGCCACAGCCACGCCCTGCCCCGTTCACTGAAGCAGATCGCGCTGAAGACGGTCACCTATTGCATGATGCATTTCGCCGTGGCGGTGACGGTGGCCTTCGCCCTGACCCAGAATTGGCGAACGGCGCTGGCCATCGGCATCATAGAGCCGCTGGTGCAGACGGTGTTCTTCACCGTGCACGACCGGGTGTGGACCCGGATCGAGGCGCGCAAGGCCCGGCGGGCGGAGGAGCTGGCGAGCGCCTAGCGCCGGTTCATCGCCACCAGAAACACCTCGGCGCTGTCCTTCCGGCTCGACTCCGGCTTGACGTATTTGACCGTCTCGAACTCGGCGCGCAGGCGGGCGAGCACGCCGCCGGCGTCGCCGCCCTGGAAGTTCTTCGACACGAAATGCCCGCCGGGCTTGAGCGTCCGGATGGCGAAGTCGGCGGCGATCTCGATCAGGGCGATGATCTTCAGATGATCGGTCTGGCGATGGCCGACGGTGTTGTGGGCCATGTCCGAGAGGACGAGGTCGGGCGGCCCGCCGAGCAGCTCGATCATCTGCCTGTCGACCCCCGGATGGGTGAAGTCAGCCTGGATCAACTCCGCGCCCGGAATCGGCTCGATCGGCAGCAGGTCGACGCCGACCACCGCCTTCGCGCCCCGCTTCAGCGCCACCTGCACCCAGCCGCCCGGTGCGGCGCCGAGGTCGATGACCCGGCTGCCCTGTCTGATCAGGTGGAAGCGGTCGTCGATCTCGAGCAGCTTGAAGGCCGCGCGGCTGCGCCAGCCCTCGGCGCGGGCGCGCTCGGACCATTTGTCGGACAGCTGGCGCTTGATCCACTGCTGGCTGGACATCGACTTGGTGTCCGCCGTCTTCATCTTCGTGCCCATGCCGCGCCCCGCCGCGGTGCCGCCCGAGGGCGGGCGGACCATGCGGCGGCGTTCGGGCTTGGGCTCATCGTCGGACATGGGGCCGCTTATGTCATCAGGCCACGGTCGACGGAAGGCGCGACCTGAGGCAGGCTGCGACATCCCGGCCGGATGATCCCATGTGCAGCCAGTTTCAGGTCAAGCTCCCCCTGCACATCGTCGAGGCGTCGTTCAGCCATACCCGCTTCCCGCTGCGCTTTCCGGCGGGTCGCCCGAACATCGAGCCGCGCGAGGACGTGACGATCGGTGATCCAGCCGCCGTGGTCCTCGCAAGCGAGGAAGGGCCGGAGATGGTCACCCTCCCCTTTGCGTGGAAGGGACCCAACGGGCGGCCGGTGTTCGACTTCCGCTCGGAAGGGCGACGGTTCGGGAGCAGCCGCCGCTGCCTCGTTCCGGCCTCCGGCTTCTTCGAGTTCACCGATCCCCAGCCGGGTCAGAGGCGCAAGACACGCTGGCTGTTCAACCTCGAGGGTGAGACATGGTTCTGGATGGCAGGGATCGTCCGGGACGGGGCGTTCGCACTCCTCACCACCTCGCCCGGGGAGGACATCGCACCCTATCACGACCGACAGGTGGTCGTTCTGCCGCCGCACGCGGGGACGGACTGGCTCGATCTCACCCGGCCGGAAGACGAGCTTCTTCGTCCTCTCGCCGCCGGCAGCCTGACGGTCGAGCGGGTGTTCCCGCCGAAGGAGCCGACGCTGTTGTGAGCGAGGCCAGGGTTTCGCGTCCCCGCGCCGGCCTGTAAGAGCGGCCAACCTCAAACAGGAGCGCGCCGATGGCCGACACCCTCACCTTCACCCTCGACACCGGCGACGGCGAAGACCGCGACGTGGTCATCAAGCTGCGCCCCGATCTGGCGCCCGGCCACGTCGCCCGCATCACCGAGCTGGCGCAGGAAGGCTTCTACGACGGCGTCGTGTTCCACCGCGTCATCCCCGGCTTCATGGCCCAGGGCGGCGACCCGACGGGCACCGGCTCCTCGGGCTCGGCCAAGCCGAACCTGAAGGCCGAGTTCTCGTCGGAGCCGCATGTCCGCGGCGTCTGCTCGATGGCGCGGACCTCCGATCCGAACAGCGCCAACAGCCAGTTCTTCATTGTCTTCGACGACGCCACCTTCCTCGACCGCCAGTACACGGTGTGGGGCCAGGTGATCGAAGGCATGGAAAACGTCGACGCCCTGCCGAAGGGCGAACCGCCCCGCAACCCGGGGAAGATCGTCAAGGCTACGGTGAACTGAAACGATGATCACCGGTGCGGTTCGCGACGAGCTGATCGCGCGCTACCGCGAACCGCACCGGCGCTATCACACCATGGCGCACATCGAGGACTGTCTGACGCAGGTCGCCGCCTCGACGGACCTGACGCCGACCGAGCGCGAGTTGCTGGAGGCCGCGATCTGGTTCCACGACGCGATCTATGATCCCACGCGTAGCGACAACGAGGCCGGGAGCGCCCGCCTTGCGAGGGACCGGCTGACGGCCGAAGGCGCCTCCACATCCTTTATCGACGAGGTCGAGCGGCTGATCCTGCTGACCGCCGGCCATTCGGTCGAGCCGGACGACCGGCTGGGCGCGCGCCTGGTGTCGATCGACCTGTCGGTCCTCGGCGCGGAACCGGAGCGCTATGACGCCTACGCCCGGGCCATCCGCGAGGAGTACGCCCATGTTCCCGAGCCGGCGTTCCGGGCGGGGCGCGCGGCCGTCATGAACCGCTTTCTCGACAGCCCGAGCCTGTTCCCCGACCCGGTCTGGGCGGAACGCCATGAAGTCAGGGCTCGGGAGAATATCCGCCGCGAGATCGACGCGCTCGCCGGCTGATCCTATTCGATCTCGACGACCTCGACCCGCGGGCCGTTCAGGACCAGGGCGATCTCGCCGCGCTTGAGCTTGAGCGCGTCCTCGCCGAACAGCTGGCGGCGCCAGCCGTGCAGGGCGTCGACAGGAGCCTCATCGTCCAGCGCGATCTTCTCGAGGTCGGCGACATTGGCGATCAGCTTGGTGGCGACGCCGGCGTTGTCGCTTTTGGCCTTGAGCAGCACCTTGAGCAGTTCGACCACCGACGGGGGGGCCGGCTGGTTATGGGCGGGGCGTTCCAGCTTGGGCGCGTGGGCCTCAGGGTCGGCCAGCACGCGCTTGAGCTCGGCGGTGAGTTCGAGGCCGAGGCGGGAAGCCCCGAAGCCCTTGGGCACCGAACGCAGCCGGTTGAAGGCGTCGGCGTCGATGGGGCCTTGGGCCGCGATCTCGTCGATGGCCTCGTCCTTGAGGATGCGGCCGCGCGGCTGGTCGCGCTCCTGCGCCGCACGCTCGCGCCACACGGCCGTGGCCACGAAGGCGGCGAGATACCTGGCCGAGTATTTCTTGGGTTTCAGCCGCTTCCAGGCCTTCTCCGGATCGGTGTCGTAGAGAGCCGGGTCGGTCAGGTCCTCCATTTCGGCCATCACCCAATCGAGGCGGCCCTCCTTCTGCAGGCGGTCGCGCAGCTTCGGATAGAGGGCGGCGAGGTGGGTGACGTCGCCGAGGGCGTAGATCAGCTGGGCGTCCGACAAGGGACGGCGCGCCCAGTCGGTGAAGCGGCTGCCCTTGTCGACCTCCTGACGCAGCATCTGGCGGACCAGCGCTTCATAGGAGACCTGATCGCCGAAGCCGGCGGCCATCGCCGCGACCTGCGTGTCGAACATCGGTTTCGGCATGGCGCCGAGCTTGACGAAGATTTCGACGTCCTGACGGGCGGCGTGGAACACCTTCAGGATTGACGGGTCGCGCAGCAGGTCGAGGAAGGGCGACAGATCGAGCCCCTCCGCCATGGGATCGATGATGGCGGCTTCCGTGGCCGAGGCGGCCTGGATCAGGCATAGGCGCGGCCAGTAGGTCGTCTCCCGCATGAACTCGGTGTCGACGGTGATGAAGGGCTGGTTCGAAAGCTTTGCGCAGAACTCGCGCAGCGCCTCGGTGGTGGTGATCGGCGTCATTCGGATGCTATAGCCCCGCGCAATGCGGTTGTGGCAAGAGCCGCCGCACAAATCCGCCCACTGATTCAGGCCCGTGACCGATGAGCGACACCCCCGAAAGCCTGCGCAACGGCCTGACCTACGCCGATGCCGGGGTCGATATCGATGCGGGTGAAATGCTGGTCGACGCCATCAAGCCGTTGGCGAAATCGACCCGCCGGCCCGGCGCGGAAGCTTCGCTGGGCGGATTCGGGGCGCTGTTCGATCTCAAGGCCGCGGGGTTCGAGGATCCGTTGATCGTCGCCACCACCGACGGCGTGGGCACCAAGCTGAAGATCGCCATCGAAACCGGCCGCCATGACGGCGTCGGCGTCGATCTGGTCGCCATGTGCGTCAACGACCTGCTGGCGCAGGGCGCAGAACCGCTGCTGTTCCTCGATTACTACGCCACCGGCAAGCTGGAGATCGACGCCGCGAAACGCGTCGTGGCCGGGATCGCCGAGGGCTGCCGTCAGGCGGGCTGCGCCCTGGTCGGCGGCGAAACCGCCGAAATGCCGGGGATGTACGCCGGCGGCGACTACGATCTGGCCGGCTTCTCGCTCGGCGCGGTCGAGCGCGGGCATGCGCTGCCGTATCTGGACCGCCAGGCCGCCGGCGACGTGATTATCGGCCTCGCCTCGTCCGGCCCGCACTCGAACGGCTACTCGCTGATCCGCAAGGTGGTCGAGAAGTCCGGCCTGTCTTGGGGCGACGACGCTCCCTTCGCGAAGGACCGCACCCTCGCGCAGGCGCTGATGGAGCCGACCCGGATCTACGTGAAGCCGGTGCTGCCGCTGATGAAGGCGGGTCTGGTCAAGGGCGCCGCCCACATCACCGGCGGCGGGCTGATCGAGAATCCCCCCCGCTGCATCGCCGAGGGGCTGCACGCCGTCTTCGACTGGGACGCCATTCCCGTGCCGCAGGTATTTCAGTGGCTGGGCGAGACCGGCGGCGTTTCGGACCATGAGATGCGCCGGACCTTCAACTGCGGCGTCGGCTTTATTCTCGTGGTCGCGCCGGAGAACGCCGAGCCCGTGCTGGAAGCCCTGCTCAACGCCGGCGAGGTCGCCTTCGTCTGCGGCCAGCTTGCCGCCGACTAGTTCGCCTCGTCGTCGAGAAGGGCGTAGCTGACCCTGACGATGGTCGCCCGCCCGGGATTCTGGTGAACCGTGGCCGTGATCCCGTCGCGGGTCCACACCGGCCAGTCCTCGGGCTCGTCCGGCTCCGGTGTGAAGCCGGCCTGCTCCAGCGGCCCCGCCACCGCGTCGCGGGCCTGGGCGAAGCCGCCTGCGCGGGCCTGGACTTCGCAGACGCGGCGCAGATTGCCTTCCCCGGCATTGCCGGTGACCATCAGCTTCACGAGATGATGGCCGTTGGCGGTCTGCAGGTCCCCGGCGCCGGCGCCTCCGTCGCGCGGTGACAGGCCCGCCAAGGCGATGTTGTCGGTCGGCGTCTCACCCGAAACGACGTACGGCAGACAGACGCTCACGACGATGTCGCGGGTCGCCTGACCGGCGTTCTGGGGTGCGGCGGCAAGGACGGCGGCAAGGATGAGCGCGTGCATCTGGACCTCCCGCGAACACTGTCCCGGAGGATCGGCGCGAGCGCAAGCCGTCCGCATTGACCACCGCCGTCGGCCCCGGCAAGGTCCGCGCCTTCCATGCTGAGAGGTCGCTGATGCGCGCGCTGTCGATCGCCCTGACCGGGCTGCTGCTGATTTCCGGCTCCGCCTCGGCCCAGACCCCCGCCCCTTCGGAGCACGCGCTGCTTCATCAGGTGGCGGGAGAGGTGCGGCCGGAACGGATGCGGGCGGACATCGAGGCGCTGGTGGGCTTCGGGACCCGCCACACGATGTCGGAAACGCAGTCGGACACGCGCGGTATCGGCGCCGCGCGGCGCTGGGCCCAGCGCGAGTTCGAGGCCATGAGTCGGGAGTGCGGCGGCTGCCTGACCGTGGTGACGCCGTCGGACACCGTCACCGGCGCGCGCGTGCCGACTCCGACCGAGGTGGTCGACATCGTCGCCATCCAGCGGGGCACGGGCGATCCGAACCGGGTAATCATCATCTCGGGCCACATTGATTCCCGCGTCACCGATGTGATGAACTTCACCGACGACGCCCCGGGCGCCAACGACGACGCCTCGGGCGTGGCGGCGGTGCTCGAGGCGGCCCGGGTGCTGTCGAAGCACCGGTTCGACGCGACCCTGGTTTACGCCGCCCTGTCGGGCGAGGAGCAGGGTCTGCTGGGCGGCAAGATCCTGGCGGACTACGCCCAGGCGCAGGGCTGGCGGGTCGAGGCCAATTTGAACAACGACATCGTCGGCAATTCCGAAGGCCAGTCCGGCGTGCGCGACACGACCCGCGTGCGGGTCTTCTCGGAAGGCACCAAGACGGTGGAGACCGAGGCGCAGGAAGAACGCCGCCGCTACAATGGCGGCGAGGTCGATTCCTCGTCGCGGAACCTGGCGCGGTTCATCGACGCCATCGCCGAGCGCTACCTGACCAATTTTGACGTCGAGATGATCTACCGCACGGATCGCTACGGCCGCGGCGGCGATCAGGTCGAGATGCTCCGTCACGGCTTCCCGGCGGTGCGCATTTCGGAAGGCGCCGAGCACTACCACCGCCAGCATCAGGACCTGCGGGTGGAGAACGGCATCCGCTATGGCGACACCATCGACGGCGTGGACTTCGACTATCTGGGTCAGGTCGCGCGGCTGAACATCGTGACCATGGCGGCGCTCGCCAACGCCCCGGCCACGCCGCTGGGCGTGACCATCGAGGGCGCGGTGCGGCCGGATACGACGGTGAAGTGGCAGGCGGTCCCGGGCGCGGCGGGCTATCGCGTCTGGTGGCGGTCGACCACGGCGCCGCAGTGGACCCACAGCCGCTGGGCCGGATCGGCGACCGAACTCGTCCTGCCGGGCATCGTCATCGACGACTACTTCTTCGGCGTCTCGGCCGTTTCGGAAGACGGCTACGAGAGCCCGGTCGTCTTCCCCGGTCCGGCCGGATCGTTCGTCTCGGTCGGCGATCCGGCGCCTCGCCCGGCGCAATGACGGACCGGCCCTCCGGCCGCGTTCGCGCCGCTGTCCTGATTTCCGGCGCGGGCTCCAACATGGCGGCCCTGATCGATGCGGCGCGCGACCCGGACTGCCCGTTCGAGGCGGCCCTGGTGCTGTCGAACAGGCCGGACGCGGGCGGCCTCGCCGTGGCGCGGGAGAAGGGCGTGGCGGTCGCCGTCGTCGACCATCGGCCGTTCGGCAAGGATCGGGAGGCGCACGAACGCGCCGTCGACGCCGTCCTGACGGAGCACGCGATCGAGGTGGTCGCCCTCGCCGGCTACATGCGGCTGCTGACGCCATGGCTGGTGCGACGCTGGTCGGGGCGGATGCTCAACATCCATCCCAGCCTGCTGCCGAAATATCCCGGGCTCGACACCCATGCCCGGGCGCTGGCGGCGGGCGACGTCGAGGCCGGCTGCTCGGTGCATCTGGTGGCCGAGGGCGTCGATGACGGGCCGATCCTCGGGCAGGCGCGCGTGCCGTTGCTGGCCGACGATACGCCTGGGTCGCTGGCGCAACGGGTGCTGGCCGCTGAACACCGGCTCTATCCGGCCGTACTCACGGACTTCTGCCGTCAGATGAAACGTTTGTAATCTGACGACTTTCGCAACGACAGGACCCGGGGCTTGAGTCAGGTTGCCGCCCAAGTCTCAATCGGGGTCTCTTCAATGCTCAAGCTTCGTCTCATGGCCTGCGCGGCCACGGCCGTCCTCTCGCTTGCCGCCACCGCAGCCCTCGCCCAGAACACGCCGCCGATCGTGGAGATTCCTTCCACGACCCGGCCGGCCATCGGCGAGTTCGGCTTCGACATGACCGGCATGGACACCTCGGTCCGCCCTGGCGCCGACTTCAACCGCTACGCCAACGGGACGTGGAATGACAACACGCCGATCCCGGCCGACCGCACCTCCTTCGGCGCCTTCCATGTGCTGCACGACCGGTCGCAGGAGAACCTGAAGATCCTGATCGAGGAAAGCGTGACCAATCCCGGCGCAAGCGAGGACGCGGCCCGCATCGGCGCCTTCTATGGCAGCTTCATGGACGAGGCGACGGTGGAGCGTCTCGGCGCCAGCCCGCTCGACGCCGATCTGGCCGAGGTCCGCGCCGCCGACACCCGCGAAGAGATCGCCGCTCTGATGGGCCGCACGCAAGCGGGCTTCGGCTCGTCGATCTTCGGCGTGCAGATCTTCGAGGACCTGCAGGACGCCCGCAAGACCAGCGCCTATGTCGTCCAGGGCGGCATCGGCATGCCCGACCGCGACTACTATCTCGAAGACAGTTTCGCCGCCCAGAAGACCGCTTACCAAGCCTATGTCGCCAAGGCGCTGGACCTCGCCGGCTGGCCGAATGCCGAACAGGCCGCGGCGGACATCGTCGCCTTCGAGACCCGCCTGGCCGAACAGCACTGGACGGCGGTCCAGAACCGCCAGATCGACAAGATTTACAACCCGACCACCGTCGCAGACCTGACCACCTCGGCGCCCGGCTTCGATTGGGCCGCCTGGGCCGAGGGCGCAGGCATCGCTCACGTCCCGGTGCTGATCGCCGCCAACAACACCGCCTTCCCCGGCATGGCCAGGGTGTTCGAGGAGACCCCGATCGGGACCCTGCAGTCGTGGCAGGCCTTCCACGTGATCAACCAGGCCTCGCCCTATCTCTCCAGGGCCTTCGTCGACAACCGGTTCGACTTCTACGGCAAGACCCTGGGCGGCCAGCCCGAGAACCAGCCGCGCTGGAAGCGCGGCGTGGCCACCGTCGACGGCTCGCTCGGCGAGGTGCTCGGCCGCGAATACGTGGCGCGGCATTTCCCGGCCGAGTCCAAGGCGCAGATGGAGGAACTGGTCGCCAACCTCCGCGCCGCCATGACGGCCCGCATCCAGGGCCTCGACTGGATGAGCCCCGAGACCAGGGAGCAGGCGCTCTACAAGATGAGCCGCTTCGGCGTGAAGATCGGCTATCCCGACGAGTGGCGTGAATACGACGGCCTGCGCCTCGTGCCGGGCGACCTGTACGGCAACGTCGAGCGTTCGGCGGCCTTCGAATGGGCCTTCAACGTCGGCAAGCTGGGCAAGCCGGTCAATCCGCTGGAATGGGGCATGACCCCGCAGACGGTGAACGCCTACTACAACCCGGTTCGCAACGAGATCGTCTTCCCGGCCGCCATCCTGCAGGCCCCGTTCTTCGATCCGAACGCCGATCCGGCGGTCAACTACGGCGGCATCGGCGCCGTCATCGGCCACGAGATCACCCACGGCTTCGACGACCAGGGCCGCAAGACCGACGGCGACGGCGCCCTGCGCGACTGGTGGACCGCCGAGGACGCCGCCAAATTCGAGGAGCGGGCCAGGGTTCTCGGCGCCCAGTATTCGGCCCTCAGCCCGCTGGAAGGCGTCAATGTCAACGGCGACCTGACCATGGGCGAGAACATCGCCGACCTGGGCGGCCTGCTGCTGGCGCTGGACGCCTACCACATGTCGTTGAACGGCCAGCCGGCCCCGGTGATCAACGGTCTGACCGGCGACCAGCGGGTCTTCCTCGGCTGGGCCCAGGTGTGGCGGACCAAGATCCGCGACGAAGCGCTTCGCCAGCAGGTCACCGTCGACCCGCACGCGCCGGGCGCCTACCGCGCCAGCGCCACGGTTCGGAACATTGACGCCTGGTACGAGGCCTTCGGCGTCGAGCCGGGCGACGAGCAGTACCTCGCGCCTGAGGCCCGCGCCCGCATCTGGTAACGGCGAGGCAGCCGGCAAAAGGCCCCGGCGATCGCTCGCCGGGGCCCTTCTGTTTCAGGATCGCGGCAAATCAGCCGACGATCTGGTCTTCCGTGAAGAACTGCTCGATCTCGATCTTCGCGTTCTCGAGGCTGTCCGAGCCGTGGACCGAGTTCTCGCCGATCGACAGGGCGAACTGCTTGCGGATGGTGCCGTCGGCGGCGTCCTTCGGGTTGGTGGCGCCCATGACTTCGCGGTAGCGGGCCACGGCGTTGTCGCCTTCCAGCACCTGCACGACGACGGGCTCGGCCGTCATCTGCGACACCAGTTCGCCGTAGAACGGGCGCTCGGCGTGGACTTCGTAGAATTTCTTCGCCTGGGCCTCGGTCAGCTTGACGCGGCGCTGGGCGACGATGCGCAGGCCGGCGGCCTCGATCACGGCGTTGATCGCGCCGGTCAGGTTGCGGCGCGTGGCGTCAGGCTTGATGATCGAGAACGTACGTTCGGTCATGGGAGTGACTTCTTGTTGGGAGATTGAAGGTCGCGGGCTTATAGACGCGCCCTCCCCGGTTTCCAACCATCCCATTTTGTGCCCTATCGCTCGACGCGCGGCGTCTCGCTGCTTGAGGGCGACACGAGAATCTCGACCGTCCCATGCTCCAGATCACCGACCTGACCTTCAGCGCCTGGGGCCGCAAATTCCTCGAGGACGCCTCCGTCAGCCTGCCGCCCGGCGCCAAGGTCGGGCTGGTCGGCCGCAACGGCATCGGCAAGTCGACCCTCTTCAAGCTGATCCTCGGCGAGCTGGCGGCCGGCGGCGACGAGATCAGCCTGCCCAGGACCGCGCGCATCGCCTCGGTCGATCAGGAGCACCCGGCGACGCCGGTGAGCGTGCTGGAGACCATTCTCGAGGCCGACGTCGAGCGGCACGACCTGCTGACCCGGCTGGAAACGGCCGAGCCCGAGGAGATGGGCGAGATCTGGACGCGCCTGATCGAGATCGACGCCGACGCCGCCCCCGCGCGCGCCGCCGAAATCCTCGTCGGCCTCGGCTTCGACCAGGAGAACCAGCAGCGGCCGATGTCGGAGTTCTCGGGCGGCTGGCGGATGCGGGTGGCGCTGGCGGCGGCGCTGTTCGCCGAACCGGACATGCTGCTGCTCGACGAGCCGACCAACTACCTCGACCTCGAGGGGGCGCTGTGGCTGGAGGCGCGGCTCAAGAAATATCCGCACACGGCGCTGATCATTTCGCACGACCGGGAGATGCTGAACGAGGTCTGCACCCACATCCTGCACCTCGCGAACCGGACGCTGACGCTCTACACCGGCAACTACGACCAGTTCGAAAAGGCGCGGGCCGAGAAGGCGCGGCTGCAGCTGTCGGCCAAGGCCAGGCAGGACGCCGAGCGGGCCCACCTGCAGGCCTTCGTGGACCGCTTCAAGGCCAAGGCGTCGAAGGCCGCGCAGGCCCAGTCGCGTATGAAGCGGCTGGCGAAGATGCAGCCGGTGGCGACCACCATCGAGGAGCGTGTCGCGCCCTTCATCCTGCCCTCGCCGCCCCGCCCGCTGGCGCCGCCGCTGATCCGTCTGGAGCGCGCCAATGTCGGCTACGAGCCGGGCAAGCCGATCCTGCGCAATCTGAACCTGCGTATGGACCTCGACGACCGCATCGGCCTGCTGGGCGTCAACGGCGCGGGCAAGTCGACGTTCGCCAAGATGATCGCCGGAGCCCTGAACGTCGAAACCGGCGAACTGCACCGCGACCGCAAGATGAAGGTCGGCTGGTTCCACCAGCATCAGATCGAGGCCATGGACCCGACCGACACGCCGCTGGAGATCATCCGCCGCGCCATGCCGGACGCGTCGGAAAGCAGCCGGCGTTCGCGGCTGGCCCAGTGGGGTCTGGCCTTCGAGAAGCAGGAAACCACCGTCGCCTCCCTGTCCGGCGGCGAGCGGGCGCGGCTGTTGCTCAATCAGGTGGCGATGGATGCGCCGCATGTCCTGATCCTCGACGAGCCGACCAACCACCTCGACATCGACAGCCGCCGCGCCCTGCTGGACGCGCTGAACGAATATTCGGGCGCGGTCATCCTGATCACCCACGACCGCTCGCTGATGGAGCTGGTCGCCGACCGCCTCTGGCTGGCCGCGGACGGCACGGTGAAGCCCTTCGAGGGAGACATGGACGACTACGCCAAATTCGTCCTCGACCGGGCCAGGCAGGCGGCGGTCAAGCCGTCCCAGATCAAGGCCGAGGCTACCGCCGGAACCGGCCCTCAAGCAGCGAGCGCCCGCGGCGCGAGCGATAGGGCCACAAAAAAGAGTTCCGGCCCCTCGCCCTCGACGCTGCGCCACGCGGTGAAGAAGGCCGAGGAGCGGATGGCGGCGCTGGCGGCCGAGGTGGCGCGGATCGACGACGATCTGGCCAACGCCGCCGTCAGCAATCCCAAGGCGCTGGAGGGACTGACCCGGGCGCGCGCGAAGACGCAGGCCGATCTCGAGGCGGCCGAAGCCGCATGGATGCAGGCCGAGGAAGCCCTGGCGGAGGTCGCGTGAACAAGCCCGTCGAGTTGTCCCCGGAAGGCCGTCAGGCGGCCGCCGCCCGCCTGCGGACCCTGCTGGCCGAGGAGCTGGAGGTCGAGATCGGCACGCTGCAGGCGGAGTTGCTCCTCGACCAGATCGCGCGTGACCTCGGCCCGTTGTTCTACAATCGCGCCCTGGCCGACGCGCGGACTGTCGTCGCGGCCCGGGCGGAGGACATGGACGAGGCCCTCTACGGGCTGCAGCGCCAGACCGAGCTCCGCTGAAGATCAGCCGCAGGTGAGGCGGACGACCCTCTGGGTGTCCGGGTCGATCTCGATGTTCAGCCGGCTGGCGCTGTAGTCCATGGTCACGGGCTGGCCGGTTTCATAGATGCGCCAGACCGCGCCCGCGGGCTCGGACGGCAAGGATGACCGTTCGCGGCCGATCCAGTCCTGACGCTCGGCGGCGCCACACTCATCGGCCGGTGCAGGCGGGGCCGGGTCATTGCCGCTCGGGGGTGATGGACGCGGTTCCGCCGGCGCCGGCGCCGGCGCGGGAGCGGCGTCATCAGCCGGCGGGGGCGGGGAAGCCTGTTCGGTGCAGGCGGCGAGCGCCACGACGGTGGCGAGGGAAATGATGATCAGCCGCAATCTACGCTCCTGATGATTCCCGTGGCCTGATCGAACCGGATGTTGAGCCGGTCGGGCCGCAGGTCCTTGGTGGTCGGGCAGGTCGTGCAGACGATGCGGACATTGGCGCCCGCTGGAAAGCTGACCGCCCCGACGTGAGAGCCGATCAGCGAACGCGCGGCCTCGGCGTCGCACTGCCGAAGGCCGGGTTCGACGGGCGTGTCCGCGACCGGCGCGCACGACGACGCAAGCGCCAGCGCGCCCGTCGCAAGGATCAGGGCTCTCATCCGCATTTGACCTCGCGGATTATGCCCGTCGACTGCTCGTAGAAAATGTTCAGCCGACTTGGGCTGTAGTCCATCGTCACCGGACAGGTGGTGCAGGTGACGCGCCAGTTCTCGTCAGCCGGTTTCGGGGGCAATTCGGAGCGATGGCGGCCAATGAAGCGCTGATACTGGTCGGCCTTGCACTGGGACGGGCCGTTGCCGGGCGGCATGGGTTCGACCGGGGCGCAGGCGGCGGTCAGCAGGCCGGCGGCGACGAGGCTGAGCAGATGGAGCTTCATGGCGCTGTTCCTTTCCGATCTTCAGCCGCAACGGACCTGTTCGACGATGTTCGTCTGGTCGTTGAAGAAGATGTTCAGGCGGTGGGGCGAATAGTCTTCGGTCACCGGGCAGGTGGTGCAGGTCACCCGGCGATTGACCACTTCGACAGGAACGGGGATTTCGGTCTTCGGTTTCCCGACCAGCCATTGCATTTCACCGGCGCGGCAGAGATCGGCCGTCGGATTGACCGGCGGAGAGCCCACCGGCTGGCTCATCTGCGCCTTCTCCACGGCGCGCGGGGCGGGCGCGTCGGAGGCCGGCGTCTCGCACCCGGCCAGGGCGACGAGCGCGATCAGGCCGCCTTTTCCCAGCGGCCCTCTGGCGACTGCCGCCAGTAAGCGAGGTTGGCTCCGGCGTCCTTCAGCGTCTTCCAGCGCGCCCGGGCCGCCGCCAACGCCGCCTCGTCCCTGCCGTCGAAGATGATGAAGCATCGATCGAACCCTTTCGTATCGCCAAGCTCTGCGTCGTCCACGATGAACAGCGCCTGAGCGCCGTTCAAGTTCTCCGCGGCCTGGGTCAGCAGGATAGGCTGGCGCGCCGCCTCGGGCTCCGACGCGCGGCCGTGGGCGAGAAAGCTGTCGTCCCGATAGGTCCAGAGACGCTCGTCGACGTCGTCGAGCAAACGTTCATCGGTGGCCCGGACCAGGGCCCGCCAGCCCCGCTCGCGCGTCTTCTCCAGCAGGCCGGGCAGCACCTGATCGAGCGTCGAGCGCTCGAGATGGTAGAACCAGATTTCCGGCAAGTCGCTCATCAGAACCGTGGAAACGTTTTCGGGATGACGAGGCTGGATGGACTGAAGCGGCCTCCTACTCTGGTCGACCTGTCCGAACTCACCATTCACTGGTCGGGAACGTCACTCTGGAGTGGTCAGAATAGCTCTACCCGGAGTTGGTGTAACATCCGCCGGGGTTCAGGCTTCGTAGCTATCCGCCACCATCCGGTCGAGGGTGCGCACGCCCCAGCCGACGGCGCCGTCCGGGACCGTGGGGTTCTTGCTGTCCTTGATCCACGCGGTCGGGGCGATGTCGATGTGGGCCCACGGCACGCCGTTCGTGAAGCGCTGCAGGAACAGGGCGGCGGTGATCGAACCCCCGGCGCGGCCGTTGCCGGTGTTCTTAACGTCGGCGATCGGGCTGTCGATGTGGCGCTCGTAGGCGGCCGGAATCGGCATCCGCCAGGCGTTCTCGCCGACCTTGGGCGCGGCGGCGAGGAAGTTGTTCGCCAGCTCGTCCGAGTTCGAGAACACGCCGGCGTATTCGAGTCCGAGCGCGACGATCATGGCCCCGGTCAGCGTGGCGAGATCGAGCATGAATTTCGGCTTGAACCGCTCCTGGGTGTACCAGAGGCAATCGGCCAGAACGAGGCGGCCCTCGGCGTCGGTGTTCAGCACCTCGACCGACTGGCCGGACAGGGACATCACCACGTCGCCGGGGCGTTGGGCGTTGCCGTCGGGCATGTTCTCGACCAGGCCGATGACGCCGACGGCGTTCACCTTTGCCTTGCGGCCGGCCAGCGCGTGCATCAGGCCGGTCACGGCGGCGGAACCGCCCATGTCCCACTTCATCTCCTCCATGCCGTCCGCCGGCTTGATCGAGATGCCGCCGGTGTCGAAGGTCACGCCCTTGCCGACGAAGGCGATCGGCTGGTCGCCCTTCATGCCGCCGTTCCACTTCATGATGGCGACCTGACTCTCGCGCACGCTGCCCTGGCCGACGGCCAGCAGGGTGCGGAAGCCGAGCTTCTCGAGCTCCTTCTCGCCGAGAATCTCGACCTCGAGACCGAGCTTCTCCAGGGCCTTGACCCGGCGGGCGAACTCTTCGGGGTAGAGGACGTTGGCCGGCTCGCTGACCAGATCGCGCGAGAACTCCACGGCGTCCGCCACCGGCGACAGCTTGTCATACGCGGCCTGGGCGGCCTTCACGTCGGCGGCGACGACCTTGATGGTCTCGATCGACGGCGTCTTCTCGGGCTTCAGCGTGGTCCGGTATTTCAGGAAGCGGTAGCTGGCCAGACGGGCCGCGAAGGCGGCGCGGCCGGCCTGGTCGGCGGACAGATGGGCGGCGTCGAAGGTCAGCGACGTCGCGCCCGACAGCTTGACGGCATGGTAGGCGGCCCCGGCCGCGGTCTCGAGCGCCAGATCGTCGAACTTGCCCGGCTCGCCCGCGCCCGTCAGGACGATCACGCCCGCATCGCAGCCGGCCGGCGCCGGAACGACCAGGGTGCTGTTCGAGCCGCCGGTGAAGCGGCTGGCGGTCATGGCGCGGCTCAGGCCGCCGGAGGCCGCCGTATCGAGATCGGCGCCCTTGCCGGCGAATGCGCGGCCCTCGTGAACCAGTACGGCCAGCACCTCGGCTTCCTTGGCGGACGCGACGAACTCGATCTTCATGGGCTACTCCAGCCGGGTTTGGAGGCCCCGGACATGCTTACAAGGGTCACGCGCGGCGCCTGTCGCCGATGCGCGGGGATGTGTATTAGAGGCGTTCCAGCCGCCGCCTGCAACGGGCGATTTCCTCCGTTTATGACGCTGATTCAAGGCTATCTTTTCCGCCAGATCGCCCGACCCGTCGTCGGAGCGTGCGCCGCGCTGGCCGGAATCGGCATCCTGAGCCAGAGCCTCGATCAACTGGAGGTTATCGTCGAGCGCGGACAGAGCGTCTGGGTCATGGTCAAGCTCACCTTGCTCGCCGTTCCTCAACTTCTGGCGGTGATCGTGCCCATCGGCCTGTTCGTCGGGGCGCTTGTCGCCCTGACGCGGCTGCAGCGCGAGCAGGAGCTGACGGCGGTGTTCGCCTCCGGCGTCACGCGCTGGTCGGCGATTCGGCCCGCGGTGCGCATCGCGGCCATCGCGGCTCTCCTGACCCTGGTGGTCACCACGGTTCTTCAGCCGTGGGCGCAGCGGCAGGCGCGCGCCGAGGCGTTCGCCGTCCGCACCGACCTGGCCGCCCTGCTGGTCGAGGAAGGACGCTTCGTCGAGGGGCCGGAGGGACTGACCGTCTATGTCCAGCAGATCGAGCAGAACGGCCTGCTGAAGAACATCTTCATCTACCGGGCCGAAGGCGACCGGGTGACCACCTGGGACGCAGCCGAGGCGCGCTTCTCCCGCATCGACGGCGAGCCGATCCTGACCCTCATCGACGGCTCGTGGCAGCGTTATTCCAGCCGCGGGGTGCTGGAGCATTTCTCCTTCGGCCGTCAGGACGTGCCGCTTGGCCAGTATTCCGAGGTGACCGACACGATCCGCTACAAGCCATCCGACCTGTATCTGACGCAGCTGCTCAATCCGTCGCCGCGAGATCTGGACCGCGTCGGCTCCGCGGGCGAACTGAGGGCGGAGGCGCACTCCCGGTTGTCGGCGCCGCTCTACGCCCTGCTGGCCATGGCCATGGCGCTGTCGGCCATCCTTGGCGGCCAGTTCAGCCGGACCGGCTACAGCCTGCGCATCGCCCGGGTGGCGGGGGCCTTCCTGATCATCCGCATCGTCGGCTACGGTGTGGTGGCGGCAAGCGCCTGGAACGGCTGGCTCAACGTCTTCCAGTACCTGCTGCCGATCGCCGGAACGGTCATCGCCCTGCGCCTGCTGTTCCGCGCGCTGAAGCCCCGGCGTCGCCGCGTCTGGCCCGCCTGGGAACGGCTGAAAGCGAGGCTGGCGTGAGCGCCGCCGACGCCCCTCCTTCGCGCCTCCGGCTGGGCCGGATCGAGCGCTATGTGCTGGTCCAGCAGGCGCGCTCGCTGGCCATCGCCCTGGGAGTCATCGCCGCACTGATCATGCTGATCGACTTCGTCGAAATCTCGCGCGGGATCGGATCGGACGTCGACCTGTCGGGGATGCGCATCCTCGGCCTGATGCTGCTGAAGTCGCCGCAGGTCATCATCCAGTTGCTGCCGTTCGTCTTCCTGTTCGGCACCCTCGCCGCCTTCGTGGGACTGAACCGGCGCAGCGAACTGATCGCCATGCGCGCAGCCGGCCTGTCGGCGTGGCGGTTCGTGCTGCCGGCGGCGGGAGCGGCCTTCCTGTTCGGTATGATCACGGTGACGGCGCTCGGCCCGCTGGCGGCCTCGGCGGACGGCCTGTTCCAGCGCGAGCGGACCCGCCTCTCCGGTTCGGCGGAAGCCTCGGGGGCCGTGTGGATCCGCGAGGGCGACGACACGCGCCAGATGGTCATCCGCGCCGAACGGCAGGACCGCGCCAACGCCCGCCTGCTGGGCGTGACCTTCTTCATCTACGCCAACGACGGCGACGGCCATCGCACCTTCCGCGAGCGGATCGACGCGGCGTCCGCCTCGCTGAGCGCCGGGCGCTGGCGGCTTGTCGACGCGGTGGGCGCCCAGATCGGTCAGCGGGCGGTGCGGTACGAGACCCTCGACCTGCTCTCCAGCCTGGCCGACGACGAGGCTTTCGAACGCTTCGCGCGGCCGCAGTCGACGTCGTTCTGGTCGCTTCCGGGCCAGATCGCGCGGGTCGAGGCGGCGGGGTTCTCGAGCACCGCCTACCGGCTGAGGCTGCAGCAATTGCTGGCCACGCCCCTGATGTTCGCGGCCATGTCGATCCTCGCCGCCGCCTTCTCGCTGCGGCTGATGCGGCTGGGCGATCTGGCGCGGATGAGCCTGGCGGCGGTGGTGCTCGGCTTCGGCTTCTTCTTCGTCAACCAGGCCGCGTCGGCGTTCGGCTCGGCCGAGGTCATTCCGCCATGGCTGGCTGCCTGGTTGCCGCCCTTGCTGACGGCGCTCGCCGCCTTCACCTTGCTGTTCTATACCGAAGACGGCTAAGCGAAGCCCCCGCGTCCCTCCGCCTTCCACGAGTGAGCCTGAATGCCGCGTGACCGCCGCGTCGAAACAGGAGCCCTGCGCCTCCGGCTTCTGGCCGGCGCGGCCGCCGTGGCCCTGGCGTCATGGAGCGGCGCCGCCCAGGCCCAACAGACCCCCACGATCCCGGCTCCCGAAAGCCAGCCCGGGCCCGACGGCCTGACGCCGGAAGGCGTCTATCTCGACGCCGAGACGGTGTCGCGGGAGGGCGACGTCCTCTCCGCCAGGGGCGAGAGCGAGCGCGTGCTGGCCCGCTTCCGCAACACGACCCTGCGCGCCGGCCGTCTGACCTATGATCTGAATCTCGGCGTGGCGACGGCCGACGACCGGGTGGAGTTCGTCGACCCTGAAGGAAACAGGGTCTTCGCCAGCCACCTCGAGCTCGACTCCGACCTGAAGGCGGGCGTGGCGGTCGATTTCGCCACCCGCTTCCGCAACGGGGCCAGCCTGATGGCGGCCACGGCGGTGCGCCGCAGCGAGAACGTCAACGAGCTGAACTACGTCCTGTTCACGCCCTGCCCCATCTGCGACGCCGAGGGGAATCCGAAGGAACCCAGCATCGCCATTCAGGCGGAGAAGGTGGTTCAGGACGAAAGCCTGCGCGCGGTGCTGTACCGCAACGCCGTGTTCCGGGTCGGCGGCGTCCCGGTCTTCTACCTGCCCTGGTTCGCCCACCCCGATCCGACGGTCGAGCGGGCCTCGGGCTTTCTCGTGCCCATCCCCAGCTACGACGAGGGGCGCGGGTTCAGCCTCGAGGTTCCGTACCTGCAGGTCGTGTCGCCGTCCGAAGACTGGCTGATCAGTCCGCAGATCAACAGCCGGGTCGCGCCGCTGCTGAACCTGCAATGGCGCCGCCGGTTCGAGGACGGAACGGTCGTGCTGCGCGGCGGCTACACCTACGAGCGCAATTTCGGCGACTTCGATCTCGACGGAGACGGCGACGCGGAGAGCAACGTCAAATTCGGCGACCGCACCAGCCGGAGCTATTTCCTCGGGCACGGCCGGTTCGATCCGGAGGGTCCGTGGCGCTGGGGCTTCACGGCGGAACGGACCTCCGACAAGACGCTGTTCGACCGCTATGACGTGCGCGATCCCTACCAGGACAACGGGCTCTACTACGGCGACCAGCGGCGGCTGATCAGCCAGCTTTACGCCGAGCACCAGACCGACCGGTCCTACGTCTCGGTCGCCGCCTTCACCCTGCAGAGCCTGCGGGTGGCGCGGTTCGATCCGGTGACGCCGGCGCTGAACGAGTTCGAGGACGACGGGGCCCTGCCGATCGTCGCGCCGCTGGTCGAGGCACGTTGGGAGCCGGACGGCCCGGTGCTCGGCGGCCGGCTGCGGCTGCGCGGGTCGGCGGTGTCGCTCACCCGACAGGATTACGTCGGCAGTCCGGTGCTGCGGCCCGGGACCATCCCGGGAGGGCCGACGCTTGGTCTGCCCGGCGTGGACAGCCGCCGCGTCTCGGCCCAGGCCGACTGGCGCAAGACGATGATCTCGCCGATCGGCGTGCGCTGGGAGCCGTTCGTCGACCTGCGGGCCGATCTCTATTCCGTCGCCGACCTGCCCCCGGCGCTCGGGCTGGACGAAGAGGAAATCGGGCGCGGCCGGGCTACCGCCGGCGTCGACGTCAGCTATCCCCTGATCCGGCGCTTCGGGGCGACGGACATGATCATCGAGCCGATGGCCCAGCTGTCGATCTCGACCGATCCCGACCTCGACCCGCGCATCCCTAACGAGGACAGCGAGACGATCGAGCTGGACGAAAGCTCGCTGTTCCGCGTCGACCGCTTCCCCGGCTACGACCTCTACGAGGGTGGCCTGCGCTTCACGACCGGCGCGCGGACGACGCTGCGCTGGGACAACGGCCGGCAGGCCAGCCTGTTCATCGGCCGCAGCTTCCGGTCGGACGAGGAGCCCGCCTTCCTCGTTCCGGTGCCGGATGCGCCGACCGATCTCTACGACCCGTCCGGCCTAGCCTCCGATACGTCCGACTGGGTGGTCCAGGGCGACTTCTCGCCGTCCGACCGCATCCGCGGATGGGGCCATGCGACGATCGACTCCAGCGGCAATGTGCGGCGCGCCGAACTGGCCGTGGACGGCCGCTGGGGACGGCGGAACCTGGCGACGGTCAGCTACATACTCGACCGCTCCAACCCGCTGGCCGGGCCGAACAACCGCAACTACGAATTCTTCCAGCTGGCGGGCCAGCAGTTCCTGTACGGCAACTGGGGCGTGGCCTTCTCCGGCATCGCGGACCTGGAGCGGACGCCCCGCCCGGGTCAGCCCGACCCCGGCTATCTGGTCCAGTCGGAAATCGGTCTCCTGTTCGACGACGACTGCTTCCGTTTCGAATTCGGCTGGCGGCGGGATAACACCAGCGTGAGGCCGTCCGGTCCGTCGGAAGGCCCTTATGTGCGCCTAACCCTCGCCACTTTCGGCGGTACAGGATATTGACGGGGCGACGGGCGCCGGCCGGCGTGCGATTTCGGTTGCGCGCAGGTCGCCAGAACCGGGCTCGAACCGACGGCGCTGCTTGAGGAACCAGGACTGACATGCGTTTTCAGCGTTACTTGACGGGCGTGGCGATCGCCGCCCTCCTGGCCGGATCGGCCGTGGCCCAGACGGCGCCACAGGAACCGGCGGCGGCTGGCACGCTGAACCCCGCCGCCGAGCAGGCTCCGCCGGCCGCGCCGGCCGCAGCCCCGCAATTCCAGATGGCCGACGGCATCCTCGCCACCGTCAACGACAGCGTCATCACCGGCTTCGATCTGCGCCAGCGCATGCTGCTGCTGATCGCCATGACCCAGGTGCAGCCGACGCCGGAGAATATTCCCGCCATCCAGCAGCAAGCCCTGAACGCCCTCGTCGACGAGCGTCTGCAGATCCAGGAGCTGGCCAACTACGAGGACCTCAAGGTCACCGACGAAGAGGTGAACGCAGAAATCGCCGCGATGGCCCAGGAAGTGGGTGTGACGCCGGAGGCCTATCTCTCGTTCCTCGAGGCGGGCGGCATTCGCGCGCAGACGCTGCGCGAGCAGCTGCGTACGCAGATCGGCTGGCAGCAACTGGTCGGCGGCCGCTTCCAGAGCCGGGCCCGGGTCAGCAAGGGGGCGGTCGACGCCGCCATGCGCCAGATGTCCGAGGCCGCCTCCAAGAAGCAGTACCTGATCGGCGAAATCTATATCGAGGCCGCCCGCGTCGGCGGCCAGCAGGCGGCGCTGAACGGCGCGAACCAGCTGGTCCAGCAGATGGTGCAGGGCGCGCCCTTCCAGGCCGTGGCGCAACAGTTCTCGGCCGCGCCTTCGGCGACCCGCGGCGGCGACGCCGGCTGGGTGGTAGCCGGCACCGTCAATCCGACCCTGCAGGCGGCCATGGACCAGCTCGAGGTCGGCCAGCTGTCGCGGCCGATCCCGGTCGAGGGCGGCGTGTATATCATCTACATGCGCGACAAGCGGGACGGGGCCGCCGCCAGCCTGGTGCAGCTGAAGCAGGTCATGATCGAACTGCCGGAGACGGCGAGCGAGGCGGAGGTGGCGACGGCGACGCAGCGGCTTCAGGCCCTCCAGCCGCAGCTGACCTGCGAGACGATGCTCCAGCGCGCCACGTCCGAGCAGGGCCTGCTCGGCGCCGATCTCGGCGAGGCCGACGTGCAGAACCTGGCCCCGCAGTTCCAGCAGGTCGCGCGTGCGGCGCCGGTCGGCTCGGTCAGTACCCCGATCCGCACGCCGCTGGGCCTGCACCTCGTCGGCGTCTGCGGCCGTCGCGTCGGCGGCACCGAGGCGCCCGATCCGCGGGCCGTCGAGAACCAGCTGTTCCGTCAGAACCTCGCCACCCTGGGCCGCCGCTACATGCGCGACCTGCGCGAGGACGCCCTGATCGAGTTCAAGCAGTGACGCCGGCCCCGCCGCTGGCCCTGACCATGGGCGAGCCGGCGGGCGTGGGACCCGAGATCATCGCCGCCGCCTGGCGCGCCCTCAAGGACGCCGCCCAGCCGTTCGCCGTCGTCGGCGACGCGGCCCTGATGCGCGCCCACGGCGTCCCGGTGCAGGAGATCAGCGCGCCGTCGGACGCCGCCGGCGCGTTCGCCCGGGCCCTGCCGGTGCTGGACTCTCCCCTGCCCGCGCCGGTCGCGCCGGGCCGGCCCGAGGCCGCCAACGCCGGCGCCGTGGCCGACTGGATCGAGCAGGCGGTCAATCTGGCCATGGCCGGCGAGGTCGCCGGTCTCGTCACCGCCCCGATCGCCAAGGCCCCGCTCTACGCCGCCGGATTCCGCTTCCCTGGCCACACGGAATTCATCGCCGAACTGACCGCCGATGCGCCTTTCACGGGCGCGCGCGGGCCGGTGATGATGCTGACCGCAAAGGACCTGCGCGCCTGTCTGGTGACCATCCATTCCCCCCTGGCCCAGGTCCCGGAGCTGGTCACCGCCGACCGTGTCAACCGTACGGCCCGGGTCGTGCACGAGGCGATGCAGCGCGACTTCGGCATCGCCCGGCCCCGGCTGGCGCTGGCGGCGCTGAACCCCCACGCCGGCGAAACCGGGGCGCTGGGGCTGGAGGAGATCGAGGTGCTTGCGCCTGCCGCGGCGGCCCTGCGCGGCGAGGGGATCGCGATCACCGATCCCCTGCCCGCCGACACCCTGTTCCACGAGGAGGCCCGGACCGGCTACGACGCCGTTCTGTGCCTGTACCACGACCAGGCGCTGATCCCGGTCAAGACGCTGGACTTCTGGGGCGGGGTCAACGCGACCTTGGGCCTGCCGGTGGTGCGCACCTCGCCCGACCACGGCGTCGGCTTCGACATCGCCGGCAAGGGCGTGGCGCGGGCGGACAGCCTGATCGCCGCAGTCCGGCTGGCGGGAGAGATGGCGGCGGCGCGGAGGCGCTGAAGCGGCTAGTCCTCCCCCGCAGGGGGAGGGGGACCATCCGAAGGATGGTGGAGGGGGACTTGGTCCCATCTCCGGTTGAAGGCCCTTTCGCCGGTCCGCCACACAGCAATAAGCTGCGCCATGGACGCGCCCGCCCTGACCATCGAACGCGCAAGGGAACTGCACCGCAGGATGTCCTTGCCGGAAGTCATTCTCGCCCAATCGGCCCATGGATTCTCGATTTCTTCTGCCACGCGGCCCGGCTGGCCGTGGAAATCGACGGCGCCAGCCATGATGATCCGGACAGGATGCTGCTGGATCGCAGGCGCGCCATCTGGCTGGAGCGGCAGGGGATTTCCGTGCGTCGGGTTTCCGCGCGGGCGGTGCTGCAAAATCTGGACGGGGTTCTCGAGGGTTTGAGGTCGCGGATTGGACAAGGCCCCCTCCACCGCCGTGCCGGCGGTCCCCCTCCCCCTGCGGGAGAGGAATGCGTATGAGGGACCGGTGACCGACCTTCCCTCCCTGCGCCAGTCCCTCGACGCCCACGGTCTGTCGGCGAAAAAGAGCTTCGGCCAGCATTTCCTGCTGGACCTGAACGTCACCCGTAAGATCACGCGGCTGGCCGGGCCGTTCGACGGACGGGCGGTGATCGAGGTCGGGCCGGGGCCGGGCGGGCTGACCCGGGCGCTGCTGGAGAGCGACGCCGGCAAGGTGGTTCTGGTCGAGAAGGATCCGAGATTCCTGCCGCTGCTGGCCGAGCTGGACGACGGCTCGGGGCGGCTGGAGATCGTCGAGGGCGACGCGCTGAAGGTGCGCGAGGCCGGCTTGGTTGAGGGGCCCGCGCATGTGGTTTCGAACCTGCCCTACAACGTCGGTACGGCCCTGCTGATCAAATGGCTGACGGGGCCGTGGACGCCGCACGCCCTGACCCTGATGTTCCAGAAGGAGGTGGCCGAGCGCATCGTGGCCGCGCCCGGCGACGAGGCCTATGGCCGGCTGGCGGTGATCGCCCAGGCCGTGTGCGAAACGCGGCTGGTCATGCACCTGCCCGCCGCCGCCTTCACCCCGCCGCCCAAGGTGGCCAGCGCCGTGGTGCATCTGGTCCCGAAACCGGACCGCCCGGACAGGGAGATGCTGAAGCGGCTGGAGCGGGTCACGGCGGCGGCCTTCGGGCAGCGGCGCAAGATGCTGCGCTCCAGTCTGAAGACGCTGGGCGGGGCGGCCCTGTGCGAGGCCGCCGGCATCGAACCGGACGCGCGGGCCGAAGTCATCGATCTGGCGGGGTTTCAGCGGCTGGCAAGGGCGCTGGAGTAGCGCAGCCTAACTGACCGCCGTTTCGATGTTGGCTTTCCGGCCGGCGACGATGCGCAGCAGCGCGTCCACCGCGGCTTCCGGCGAAGTGCGGCATTCGTCGATCAGGCGATGAAGCTGGGGCCCGACCTCCGGGGTGATCCGGGCCGCGACCATCGACCAGTCGCGAAACAGACGCCCGCTCACCGGCCGGCGCGACAGCACCTCGAGCTCGGCATGGCGAGGATCGTCGGCTAGGCGGCGCAACAGGGCGTCGATGGCCGGAGCGGGGCCCTCGATCACCTGCAGGAACCAGCCGTCGTTGACCGCCAGGGCGCCCGTCAGGCCGTCGCGAGCGTTGTTGCGCTGGGATACGCCGAGAAGCTCGGAGATCACCTGCAGCGAGGCCGTGTCGACGCGGGCGCGGCTGCAGTAGACCAGCCGATCCAGGGCCTCCGCCCTGCTCTTCCCGAACATGGTTTCCTCCACCGCCAGCCCGATCAAAAGTTGCGAGCGGCCGGTTGGTTGCAGGTCACGTCGAGGGGCGAGGTCCTTAAACAAAAAAGGGCCGCCTCCCGAAGGAGGCGGCCCCGCATTGTCAGCCGGCGAACGGCTTCGGCTCAGGCGCGAACCCCCGCCAGAGGGGAGGTCGCGTTCATGGACCGGGCCGCGCGCGGCGTGAGACAATGAGACATTCGACCACCTCCTTTCGTTGTTGAAACAGTGCGTTGGAGATGGGGAGGGTTACGGCCGGTTCAAGAGCCAGCATGCGGTTTGTCGGTCCCTACACCGCCTCGTTCAGCAGCGCCGTCTTGTATTTCTCCACCCAGATGTTGCGGAACCGCTTGGAGCGCTCGGCGTGGTAGATGTGGGCCAGTTCGGCGTAGGAGCGGTCGAAGTCGTCGTTGACGAAGACGTAGTCGAACTCGGCGCAGTGTTCGATCTCGCCCTTGGCGTTGGCGATGCGGCGGTCGATGACCTCCTCGGCGTCCTGCGAGCGGGTGACGAGGCGGCGGCGCAGCTCTTCCAGGCTGGGCGGCAGGATGAAGACGCGGACCGCGTCTTCGGGGCATTTGCGGGCGATGTCGCGCGCGCCCTGCCAGTCGATGTCGAACAGCACATCGCGGCCTTCGGCGAGGGCGCGGTCGATGGGCGCGCGGGGGCTGCCGTAGCGGCTGCCGTGGACGTCGGCCCATTCGAGGAAGGCGTCGGCGTCGACCATGCGCTGGAACTCGGCGTCGTCGACGAAGTGATAGTCGCGGTCGGCGACCTCGCCCGGACGGATGCCGCGGGTGGTCATGGAGATCGACAGCTCGAGGCCCCCGTGGTCGGCCATCAGACGGCGGCACAGGCTGGTCTTGCCCGCGCCCGACGGGCTGGCGACGATCAGGAGGACGCCGCGGCGGGGCGTGCGTTCATTCGACATTCTGGACCTGTTCCCGCAGCTGCTCGATGACGGCTTTCAGCTCGAGGCCGATTCCGGTGAGCGCGGTGGTAGCCGATTTCGAGCAGAGGGTGTTCGCCTCCCTCATGAATTCCTGCATCAGGAAGTCGAGTTTCCTCCCGGAGGGGGGTTGCTGCAACAGGGTGCGCGCCGAGCCGACGTGGGCGGTCAGGCGGTCGAGTTCCTCGCGCACGTCGGCTTTGGTGGCCAAGGCGGCGGCCTCGAGGAAGATACGATCCTGCAGGCCGGGGGCGTCCGGCGCCAGCTCGGTCATGCGGCGGGTGAAGCGGTCGCGGATGGCCTCGACCTGGGCGGCGGCCTCCGCCTCGGCGGCGGCGACGAGCGCCTCGATGCGGTCGATGAAGTCGGTGACGACGGGCAGGAGCTGGGCGCCCTCGTGGTCGCGGGACATCTTCAGGGCGTCGAAGGCGGCGTCGATGGAGGCGGCCATGGCGGCCTCGACGGCGGCGCGGGCGTCGGCGTCCTCCTCCTCCTCCGGCGTTTCGAGCACGCCGCGCAGGGCCAGCAGGCCGTCGGCCGAGGGCGGCGTCGCCCCCTCCTCGGCCAGCTGGTTGGCGAGGGCGAGGTAGCGGGCGAGGATGTCCTGATTGACCTTCAGCGCGGCGGCGCCGGGGTCGGCGCGTTTGGCCTGGACGCCGACGGTGATCTGGCCGCGGCTGAAAGACTTCTGGCCCGAGGCCTTGGCGGCGCGTTCGAGGCTGTCGAAGCCGGGCGGGCCGCGGAAGCGGACCTCGAGATTGCGGCCGTTGACCGAGCGGACCTCGACGGCCCAGGTCCAGCCGCCCTCTGCGCCATCCGCCCGACCGAAGCCGGTCATGCCGGAGATCCGGCTCACCGGGCCGGGGCCGGCTGTTGAGGGGGATTCTGCGGCACACGGATGACCTGGGCCCCCGGCGGGACGACGACGCCGGGCGGCACGGCGGGCGCGTCGGGGTCGGCGTTGGGCGCCGTCGGGACGGTGCCGGGCACGGCGGGCGGCGGACTGCCGGGGGGCAGGCCGGCCTTGCGGCGCTCGATCTCGCGCCAGCGGGCGACGTTGACGAGGTGCTCCTCGAAGGTGCGGGCGAAGGCGTGGCCGCCCGAGCCGTCCGCGACGAAGAACAGCTCGTCCGAGGGCGGCGGGTTGAGCACGGCCTCCAGCGCCTCGCGCCCCGGATTGGCGATCGGCGTCGGAGGCAGGCCGTCGATCTGGTAGGTGTTCCAGGCGGTCTGGCGCTCCAGCTCGGAGCGGCGGATGCCGCGGCCCAGCGGCCGTCCCCGGGTGATGCCGTAGACGATGGTCGGATCGCTCTCCAGCCGCATGCCGATGCGCAGGCGGTTGGAGAAGACGGCGGCGACGCGGGGCCGTTCGGAGGCCACACCGGTCTCCTTCTCGACGATCGAGGCGAGGATGACGGCTTCCTCCGGCGTCCGGACGACGGTGCGCGGCGAGCGCGCGGCCCACAGGCGGGCGAGATTGTCGGCCTGGGCGTTGGTCATGCGGGCGATGACCGAGGCGCGGGTCTCGCCGCGGCTGATCTCATAGGTGTCGGGCCACAGGGAGCCCTCTTCCGGGACGGTGGCAATCTCGCCGGTGAGCAGCGGCTGGCGCATCAGGATGTCGACCGCCTGGGCCGAGGACCAGCCTTCCGGCAGGGTCACATAGTGGCGGACCACCCGGCCCTCGACGAGCAGCACCAGGACGGAGCGGAGCGAGGCCTTGCTCGGCACTTCGTATTCGCCGGCGCGCAGCTTGCGGTCGGCGCCGGTCAGGGTGGCGGCGGCCTTGAACATGTCGGTCGAGCGGATGACGCCGGCCGCCTTCAGATTGGCGGCGATGGCGTTGACGCCGGCTCCGCTCGGCAGGGTCACGATCGTCGTCTCGGCCCCGCCGCGGGCCGCCGGGCCCGGGGCGTAGAACACGCTCCACGCGGCGACGATGGCGGCGATCAGGAACAGGCTGAAGGTGGCCGAGGCGGCCAGCAGGGCCGTGGCCCGTCCCGACCGAGCCGATTTCGGAGCCCCCGCTCCCCGAGACCGTCGGGCCATCAGCTGACCTTCTTGAAGATGATGCTGGCGTTGGTGCCGCCGAAGCCGAAGCTGTTGGACATGGCGACATCGATCTTCATCGTCCGGCCCTTGTGCGGGACCAGGTCGATGGCGGTTTCTTCCTCGGGATTGTCGAGGTTGATGGTCGGCGGCGCGATCTGGTCGCGGATCGCCAGCACGCTGAAGATCGACTCGATGGCCCCCGCGGCCCCGAGCAGGTGGCCGGTCATCGACTTGGTCGAGGAGACGGCGAGGTCCTTCGCATGGTCGCCGACCAGCCGCTCGATGGCGCGCAGCTCGATCCAGTCCGCCATGGTCGAAGTGCCGTGGGCGTTGACGTAGTCGAGGTCCGACGGCTGCAGACCGGCCCGCTTCAGCGCCGCCTTCATGGCGCGCAGGCCGCCTTCGCCGTCCTCGGACGGAGCGGTGATGTGATACGCGTCGCCGCTCATGCCGTAGCCGACGACCTCGGCGTAGATCTTCGCGCCGCGCGCCTTCGCGTGTTCGTACTCCTCCAGCACCATGACGCCGGCGCCCTCGCCCATGACGAAGCCGGCATGGTCCTTGTCGTAGGGACGGCTGGCCTTCTCCGGCGTGTCGTTGAAGGCGGTGCACAGGGCCTTGCAGGCCAGGAAGCCGGCGATGCCGATCGGCACGACGGAGCTCTCGGCGCCGCCCGCGACCATGACGTCGGCGTCGTCCATGGCGATCATCCGCGCCGCGTCGCCGATGGCGTGGGCCCCGGTCGCGCAGGCCGTCACCACGGAGTGGTTCGGGCCCTTGAGCCCATGGCGGATGGATATCTGACCCGAGGCCAGGTTGATCAGCGACATCGGGATGAAGAAGGGGCTGACCCGGCGCGGACCCTGCTCCTTGAGGACGAGGGCGGTGTCGGCGATGGGGCCGAGGCCGCCGATGCCGGAGCCGACCATGACGCCGGTGCGCTCCTTGTCCTCGTCGCTCTCGGGTTTCCAGTTCGCGTCGGCGAGGGCCTCGTCGGCGGCCGCGATGGCGTAGACGATGAAGTCGTCGACCCGCTTGCGGTCCTTGGGCGACATGACCTTCTCGTGGTCGAACACGCCCGGCTGGCCCGGGGCGCCGCCGCCGCGGCCGTCGACCGAGGGAATTTCACCGGCGATGGTGCAGGCGTAGCCCTCGGTGTCGAAATTGGTGATCGGACCGATGCCGGAACGGCCTTCGACGATGCCCTTCCAGTTGTGCTCCACGCCCCAGCCGAGGGGGGTGAGAAGACCGAGGCCCGTGACGACGACGCGGCGCATACGCGCTCCTTCACTCAGAATCTTGACCTTAAACAGTAATGGCCGCCGGGCGACCCCGCTAGGGGCGCGCCACGGCGGCCATCAAAGCCGTATCTGGATGGCGGGATCAGCCGGCCAGTTTCTCGTCGATGAATTTCACCGCGTCACCGACGGTCTGGATGTGCTCGGCGGCGTCATCCGGGATCTCGATGTCGAATTCTTCCTCGAAGGCCATGACCAGTTCGACGTTGTCGAGCGAGTCGGCGCCCAGATCGTCGATGAAGCTGGCCTTTTCAACGACCTTTTCCGGATCGGCGTCCAGGTGGTCGATGACGATCTTGCGGACGCGTTCCAGGGTGTCGGACATGTTTGTCTCTGCTCGTTGGGCCGCCGGAGCGGCTGTTGTCTCAGTCCTTGCCGTATGACGACGGCGACGGCTGCGCAAGCCTTCAACGAAGACTCAGGCGAACCGGTTGCGTGGGCTTTAGCACAGCCGTGACGGCTGCAAATAGCCTGTAGCGATCCTTGATCGGCCTAGATCATCGCCATTCCGCCGTTCACGTGCAGGGTCTGGCCCGTGACGTAGGCGGCCTCGTCGGAGGACAGGTAGACGGCGGCGGCGGCGATCTCGTCGCCCGTGCCGAGGCGGCCCGCCGGGATGTTCTTCAGGATGGTCTCGCGCTGCTGGTCGTTGAGCACGTCGGTCATCGGCGAGGCGATGAAGCCCGGGGCGATGCAGTTCACCGTGATGCCGCGGGAGCCCACTTCCTGGGCCAGCGACTTGGAGAAGCCGATCATGCCGGCCTTGGACGCCGCATAGTTGGTCTGGCCGGGGTTGCCGGTGACGCCGACCACCGAAGTGACGCCGATGATGCGGCCCGAGCGGCGCTTCATCATCCCCTTCATGGCCGCGCGCGACAGGCGGAAATAGCTCTCGAGATTGATCCGGATAACGTCGGAGAAGTCCTCGTCCTTCATCCGCATCAGCAGACCGTCCTTCGTGATGCCTGCGTTCGCCACGAGGATGTCCAGCGGCGCGCCGGCGGCCTCCTCGGCGCGGCCGATCAGGCCGTCGACCGACTCGGCGTCCGACAGATTGGCGGCGGCGGCGAAGGCGCGCCCGCCGAGTTCCCTGGCCAGGTCCTGCAGCACGGCCTCGCGGGTGCCGGAAAGGACGACGGACGCGCCCTGCGCGTGCAGTGCGCGGGCGACGGCGCCGCCGATGCCGCCCGTGGCGCCGGTGACGAGGGCGGTCTTGCCGGTGAGATCAAACATGGGGTTCTCGCTTTGCTCTCGGGTCGAACAGCCCGAACTTTCGGAGGTTCAGGTCGCACTTGCCGCAGCGCGACCTTGGAATCGAGGAAAAGAGCGCGCCCCCGGCCCGAAGGTAAGGGCTGTGGCCGCAACGCGGGCAGGCCGGAAATCTGGAGAAGCTGAGGCCGAATCCCAACCAGATTGCGCCGGCGGCGACAAGGGCGGGTAACCGCAGGCTACCCTCCACCGAACTCGCCAGGCCCAAGATCGGGACACCGACGAAGAAGAAGATCAGCAGGAGGCCGACGGTCGAATAGAACCAGGCGAACAGATAGACGCTGGGCCAGCGCATCCGCCTACCCCAGCGACTTCGCGAACGCTTCCAGCTCTTCCGGCGTGTTCAGCGACAGGCTTTCCGCGTCGGGGGCGATGCGTTTGGCCATGCCGGTCAGCACCTTGCCGGAGCCGATCTCGGCGAAGCGGGTCACGCCGCCCTCGCCCGCCATCCACTCCATGCTCTCGCGCCAGCGGACGCGGCCGGTGACCTGTTCGATCAGCAGGCGGCGGATGATCTCGGGATCGGTCTCCGGGCGGGCGGTGACGTTGGCGACCACGGGCACGGCGGGGGCGACGATGGTCGCCTCGGCCAGGGCGGTAGCCATTTCGTCGGCGGCGGGCTGCATCAGCGGACAGTGGAAGGGCGCCGAGACGTTCAGCGGGATGGCGCGGGCGCCGAGTTCCTTGGCCTTTTCGATGGCGCGGTCGACGGCGGCCTTGTCGCCGGAGATGACGATGTTGCCCGCGTTGTTGTCATTGGCCACGACGCAGACGCCGACTTCCGTGCCGGCCCTGGCGGCATCCTCGGCCAGGGCGAGGTCGGTCTTGGGGCCGATCAGCGAGGCCATGGCCCCGCGGCCCACCGGGACCGCGCGCTGCATGGCCTGGCCGCGCAGCTTGAGCAGGCGCGCCGTGTCGGAGAGCGAGATCGCTCCGGCGGCGCACAGGGCCGAGTATTCGCCGAGCGAGTGTCCCGCCACGAAACCGGCCCGGGTGACGTCGACCCCGAACTCGGCCCTTAGAGCGCGGGCGGCGGCGACCGAGACGGCCATCAGGGCCGGCTGGGCGTTTTCGGTCAGGGTAAGCTGGTCCTCGGGCCCCTCCCGCATCAACTGGCTGAGCTTCTGGCCCAGGGCCTCGTCGATCTCCGCATAGACTTCGCGGGCGCTGGCGAAGGCGTCGGCGAGCGCCGCCCCCATGCCGACCGACTGGCTGCCTTGTCCGGGAAACAGAAGGGCGAGGGTCATGAAGCGCTCCGGGGCCGGTGAATCGAGGCGGAGGGGTAGGACGATAGGGCGAAGGGGGCAAGCTCGCCCCTGACCGAACTCAGAACAGCACGCCCGGGTTCATGATCCGGTGGGGGTCCAGCGCGGCGCGGACGGCCTGCATCGCGCGGATCTCGACGGGCGACTTGTAGCGGCGGGCCTCGTCGGTCTTGAGGCGACCGAGGCCGTGTTCGGCCGAGATCGAGCCGTCATGGCGGGCGACGATGTCATGGACGATCTGCGAGCCCTCGGCCCAGCGGGCGAGGAAGGCGGGGTGGTCCCCGCCCGGGGGGCACAGCACGTCGTAGTGGATATTGCCGTCGCCGACGTGGCCGAAGGCGCTGACGCGCGCGCCGGGGTGGAAGCGTTCCACGGCGGCGGTTGCCTCCTCGAGAAAGTCCGCGATGCGGGAGACGGGGACCGAGACGTCATGCTTCCAGCCCCCGCCCTCGGGCTTCTGGGCGGCGGACTGCTCTTCGCGGACCTTCCAGAAGGCCGCGCGCTGGGCGTCGTTCCGGGCGAGGGCGGCGTCGGTGATCAGACCGCTCTCGAAGGCCTGCGACAGCAGCCGTTCCATGGCGGCGTCGGCGGCGCCGGGCTCGCCGGAAACCAGTTCAATCAGGACGTACCACGGCGTGACGCCGTCGAGCGGTTCGCGCGTGTCCGGGATGTTGGCGAGGACAAACTCCAGGCCGATCCGTTTCATCAGCTCGAAGGCCTCGACGCCGCCGCCGGTCTCGGCCTTGGCGCGGGCCAGCAGTTCGATGGCGGCCCGGGGGCTGTCGAGCCCGACCATGGCGGTGGCCCGGCTGCGCATGACCGGGAACAGCTTCAGGGTCGCGGCGGTGACCACGCCGAGCGTGCCCTCGGCCCCGATCAGCAGCTGCTTCAGGTCGTAGCCGGTGTTGTCCTTGCGCAGCCGTTTCAGGCCGCAGAAGACCTCGCCGTCGGGCAAGACCGCCTCGATCCCCAACACCAGGTCGCGCATGACGCCGTAGCGCAGCACGGCCGTGCCCCCGGCGTTGGTCGAGATGACCCCGCCGATGGTGGCGCTGCCTTCGGCGGCGAGGCTGAGCGGGAACATCCGGTCGGCGGCGGCGGCGGCCTGCCGCGCTTCCAGAAGGGTGACGCCGGCCTCCACGGTCATGGCGTCGTCGAACGGGGTCACGTCGCGGATGGCGCGCAGCCTGCGGGTCGAGAGCAGAACCTCGCCGAACGGAATCTGGCCGCCGACGAGGCCCGTGTCGCCGCCCTGCGGTACGATGGCGACCCGGTGTTTGGCGCAGATGCGCACGGCGGCGGCGACCTGCTCCGTCGAGCGGGGCGTCAGCATCAGCGGCGTGTGGCCCTGCCAGCGGTTTCGCCACTCGGTCAGCCAGGGCGCGATCTCGGCCGGATCGTCGGTCCAGCCGCCGTCGCCGAGGGCGGACTTGAGGGCGGCGAGGGCTTCGGCGGAAGGGGGGACCATCGGGCCGTTGTCTCAAAGTCGTGGGCGCGGCGAAAGGGCTTAGCTATCGTCGGCCGATGTCGCCTCCCCTTCCCGCCCCCGTTCCCGCCGTCGGCGTCGTCTGTCTGCGCGGCGACGAAGTGCTGCTGATCCGGCGCGTACGGCCTCCCAAACAGGGCGAATGGAGCCTCCCGGGCGGGCGCATCGAGCCCGGCGAGCGCGCCATCGAGGCCGCACTGCGCGAGTTGCGCGAGGAAACCGGGGTGGAGGCGGAGATCACCGGGCTGGTTGACGTGGTGGACGGCCTCTTCCCGGAGGCCGGTCGGCACTATGTGCTGATCGACTACGCCGCGCGCTGGCTGTCCGGCGAGCCGGTGGCGGGCGACGATGCGCTGGAGGCGCGGTTCGTGGCCCTGCACCGGGTTGAGGCGCTGATCGACTGGGACGAGACGCGGCGGGTGATCTTCACGGCGGCGGCGGCGCGCTGCGCCTGAAACATTACAGCGAGTTCATGAACCCGCGGCCGGTTTCGCTGGCGAGCGGGCCGCCGGATGCTAACCTTGAGGGGAATAGGGAGGCCCATCATGAGTTATTTCGCCATCGCGCTTGTCGTTCTGGCCATCGTGCTGTTGTTCAGCGTCGTGAAGATCGTGCCGCAGGGCCGTGAATTCACTGTGGAACGGTTCGGAAAATACACCCGCACCCTGACGCCGGGCATCAGCCTGCTGACTCCGTTCGTCGAACGGATCGGCCGGCGCATGAACATGATGGAGCAGGTGCTCGACGTCCCGACGCAGGAGGTCATCACCAAGGACAACGCCGTGGTGAAGGTCGATGGCATCGTCTTCATCCAGGTGATGGACGCGGCGCGGGCCGCCTACCGGGTCGACGACCTGCCCTACGCCATCTCGCAGCTGTGCATGACTAACCTGCGGACCGTGGTCGGCTCCATGGAGCTGGACGAGGTGCTGAGCCAGCGCGACGCCATCAACACCCGGCTGCTGCACGTCATCGACGCGGCGACCGAGCCGTGGGGCGTGAAGGCCAACCGGATCGAGATCAAGGATCTGACCCCGCCGGCCGACATCACCAACGCCATGGCCCGCCAGATGAAGGCGGAGCGGGAACGCCGCGCCGTCGTCACCGAGGCTGACGGCGAGAAGCAGGCGGCGATCACCCGCGCCGAGGGCGCCAAGCAGGCGGCCATCCTCGAGGCCGAGGGCCGTCGCGAAGCCGCCTTCCGCGACGCCGAGGCCCGCGAGCGCGAGGCCGAGGCCGAGGCCAAGGCGACGGCCATGGTGTCGGAAGCCATCGCCCGCGGCGACGTCAATGCGATCAACTACTTCGTGGCCCAGAAATACGTCGAGGCCTTCGCCGAACTGGCCCGCAACCCGACGGCCAAGACGGTCATCGTGCCGTCGGAGATGTCGGGTCTGGTCGGCACCATCGCTGGGCTGGGCGAGCTGGTCGGCCTGGCGAAGGAACAGCAGCAGATTCGCAACGAAAGCCGCCCCGCGCCGGCCGCCGCCCCGCGCACCACGCCCCCGACTCCGCCGCGCCCGCCCCGCGGCGGCTCCGTTCCGAGGACCTGACCCATGGACGCCCTGATCGAACTGCATGCCGCCCAGCCGTACTGGATCTGGCTGGCGCTCGGCGTGATCCTGCTGGCGGTCGAAGCCGCCTTCTCGACCGAGTGGCTGCTGTGGCCGGCGGTGGCGGCGGGCGTGGTGGCGGTGGTCACGGCCCTGGGCCTGCCGTTGGGCGTGCTGGGCGAGATCCTGCTGTTCGCCGTGCTGACCGTGGCGGCGACGCTGCTGTCGCGCCGGCTGATCCAGCGGGTCAATCCGTCGGACGCGCCGGACATCAACGCCCGCGATGGCCGGCTGATCGGCCAGCGGGCGCAGGTGGCGCAGGCTTTCGTCGACGGCCGCGGCCGGGTGTTCGTTTCGGGCGCCGAATGGCCGGCCGAGATCGAGGGCGCCGCGCCGCTGGTCGGGGAGAGCGTCATCGTCGAGGGCATCGACGGGCCGAGGCTGAAGGTCCGCCCCGTCTAGCGTCCCAGCTCGTCGATCCCGCGATTCGCCAGGCCGTCGGCGCGTTCGTTGAGTTCGTGGCCGGCATGGCCCTTGACCCAGTGCCACTTGACCTCGTGCCGCGCCCGGGCGGCGTCGAGGCGCTTCCACAGGTCCTCGTTCTTGACCGGCTTCTTGTCGGCCGTCTTCCAGCCGCGCGCCTTCCAGCCCCGGATCCATTCGGTGATGCCGGTCATGACGTATTTGCTGTCGGTGTGCAGGTCGACGCGGCAGGGCCGGGTCAGGGCTTCCAGCGCCATGATGGCCGCCATCAGCTCCATGCGGTTGTTGGTGGTCAGCGGCTCGCCGCCCCACAGCTCCTTCTCGTGACCGCCGCCGGTCTGGAGCACGGCGCCCCAGCCGCCGGGACCGGGATTGCCGCGGCAGGCGCCGTCGGTGTGGATGATCACGTGACTCATGCGCGCGTCCCTATCAGGTTCGCTTGGCGTCGCGCCACTGAACGGCCTATATGCGGCGGAAGAGTTTGAGCGGGTCGGGCGAGACCTGACGATCGAGCGACCAAGGTCGCTTCTGGAGAATATGTGATGGGTATGAGCAGCTGGTGGCATTGGGCGCTCGTCATCGTTGTAGTGATGTTGTTGTTCGGCGGCCGTGGAAAGCTGTCCGGTTTGATGGGCGACGCCGCCAAGGGCGTGAGAGCGTTCCGCGACGGCCTGAAAGACACCGATGGCGACAAGCCGAAGGACGAGCGCGCCGGCGCCCTGCCCCGCACCGACGCGGAAAAAGAAGATCTGAAGTCGTAACCCCCCGCTTCGCGTCGGAGACCCTGACGGATGGGTGGACTTGGCCCCGGAATCGGCGGGCTCGAAATTCTCGTTATTGGTCTCGTGGCTCTTCTGGTCGTGGGGCCGAAGGACCTGCCCGTACTGCTGCGCAAGGTCGGCAAGGTCATGGCCAGGGCGCGCGCCATGGCCAACGAGTTCCGCTCCAGCTTCGACGAAATGGCCCGGCAGTCCGAGCTCGACGAATTGCGCAAGGAGGTCGAAGCCCTGCGCACCGGCCAGGGCATGGTGGCGCTGGGCGCGGAGGCCGATGCGGCCTTCCGCGACATCCGCAACGACCTGAACAAGCCGCTTCTCGCGCCCGCGGACCCGCCGACGCTGACCGGGCCCGGGGAATGGCCGGAGAGCGCGCCGGTGATGCAGCCGCTGGAGGCGCCTGCCGCCCCGGCGCCCACGGCCAGGCCCAGGGTCCCTCGCAAGAAGGCCGCATCCGCCGCGACCTCGCCGAAGAAGCCGGCGACCCGGAAGGCCTCGGGTCCCAAGGCCTCTGAGGCCAAGCCGAAAGTCTCGCGCAAGAAAAAGGTGGACCTGTGAGCCGGCTCGACCGCGACGAGGCGGAGATCGAGGCGTCGCGCGCGCCCCTGATGGATCACCTGATCGAGCTGCGCGGCCGGCTGATCATCTGCGTTGTCGCCTTCGTGCTCGGCTTCATCCTGTGCTTCGCCTTCTCGGAGCCGATCTACATCTTCCTGGTCAAGCCGTTCGCGGCCGCCGCGGCCTTCCATGGCGCGGTCGGGCCGGGCGGCCATGTCTCGCCGCTGGACCTGATCCTCGGCACGGCGGGCCTGAAGGCGCTGCCAGGCGTCGACGGCCAGATGGTCAACCTGATCTACACCGCGCCGCTGGAGTTTCTCTTCACCAAGATGAAGCTGGCCGGCTTCGGGGCCATCGTCGTGACCTTCCCGATCCTGGCCTGGCAGCTGTACCGATTCGTCGCTCCGGGCCTGTACCGCAATGAAAAGGGCGCCTTCCTGCCCTTCCTGATCGCCGCGCCCCTTCTGTTCCTTCTGGGAGCGGCGCTGGTCTATTTCGTCATGCTGCCGTTCGTGATGTGGTTCTCGCTGAGCCAGCAGATCACCGGCAGCGGCGTCTCGGCGGAACTGCTGCCCAAGGTGTCGGACTATCTGAACCTCGTCACCGCCCTGCTGCTGGCCTTCGGCCTGTGCTTCCAGCTGCCGGTGGTGATGACGCTGCTGGGACTGGCCGGCATCATCTCCTCCAAGGTCATGGCCGAGGGCCGGCGCTACGCCATCGTCGGCGTCGTCGTCGTAGCGGCGGTGGTGACCCCGCCCGATCCGATCAGCCAGTTGATGCTCGCCGTTCCGCTGGTGCTGCTCTACGAGATTTCGATCTGGTGCGTGCGGCTGATCGAACTGCGCCGCCGGACGGCCGATGCGGCGGAGGCGGCGGCGGGCTGACGGAACCCGCGCGGAGCGTGGCCGTTTGGCCCGGGTCCCCTTTTCAGGAGCCCGCCATGAGACTTCTTCGATACACCGCCATCGCCTCCGCCAGCGTCCTGGCGCTCGCCGCCGCCGCCTGCACGCCGGCCGGGGATGACGCCGACACGGCGGCCGAAACCGCGGCCACGGACACCAATACGACCGTCATCGAGCGCGAGGTCCCGGCCGATCCGGTCGTGGTCGAGCGCGAGGTGCCGGTCCCCACTCCGCCCGTGGTCGTCGAAAAGCGCGACGGCGACAGCACGACCGTCCGCGCCGGCGAGGGCGGCATCGAGGTCGAGACGACCAACCGCTAGGGCGGTATGCGGCGGAGCCTGCCCGATCGGGCAGGCTCCGCCGCCTCAGGTGATCCAGCTGCTCTTCTCCTCGACCTCGCACGGCGCTCCATCGGACGGGCAGCGGGCGATGAAGGCGCCGCCGACCCAGCTGGCCGACCAGACGACATAGTGCTCGCGGCCGTCCAGCGAGGAATAGACATCGACCTTGGGCGGGTAGAAGGGCGTCCCGCCCTCTGACAGCCGCCGGACCTGCTCGGTCGTAAACACCAGCAGCCGGAAGGGCAGGTCGAGGCCCGTGAACAGGCCGGGATCGTCCGACACGAGGATGATCGAACGAGGTATCGGCGGCGGTGGTGGCGGCGACCCCATGGCGGCCAGCATGTCGTCCAGCTCCATCGGCTCTTCCGTCGGAGGGCGGGGCGAGATGACAATGGCGCCTGCGTCATGACCGGTCATCTGCTGCAGAATGGCGAGACCGAGAGTGCGACGCGCCGGGGACGCGGGGCCGTCCGTTGCGGTCAGCGGCGCCGGGTCGGCGCCGTCCAGGAGTCCGTCCGAGTCGCTGTCGGGGAGACGCGGATCCATACGCAGGCGGAGCTCGGCGATGTCGGTGAGTCCGTCGGAATCGCTATCGGCGAACACCTCCGCCAAGGGCCGGGAGATCACCAGCCCATCTTCCTGGCGGGCCAGCGAGAGCCCGACGGGCGGGAAGCTGATCGATCCAGTGGCGATCTCGCGCACCTGCACCTCGATCTGCAGCCGGCCGTCCTCCACCAGAGGCAGGGCCGAGGACGCGGCGACGACATAGGGAAAGTGCTGCTGCAGGCCGAGATAGGCGGGTCCGGTCCAGACGCCGCCCTCGGTGCGGGCCAGCCAGACACCGTAGGCCGGGATTTCGCCGGGCAGGTCGAGCTCCGCGGACTGGAACAGGGCGTACCGCTCGCCGTCCACCGCCTGGTGGCGCAGCACCGCGCCGGCGGGCACGGGCAGGCCCGCCAGCTCCGTCGGCATCGCAGGAGGCTCCTCGTCCCAGGCCATGGACTCCGCCGGTGGCGTCCAGGCGGCGACGCCTTCAGGCAGCCTCGCCTCGCGCCAGCCCGCGGGGGGCGAGGGCGTGGCGTCGCGGGGGCGCACCGGCGCGTCGCCGGTCGCGGCCCATGCCGCCTCGATGGCTGCAGCCAGTTCGGCCCGGCGAACGGCGACCTCGTCCGGGAAGCCGATCCGGGAGAGCAGGTCTTCATAGCCCTCGGTATCCGCGCGGTAGTAGAGCGGCCGCTGCTCGAGAGTCCGGGCGATGCCGGCATAACCGGCCTCACGCACCCGGGCCGCGACAAGACGGCGAGCCGCCGGGCCGAAGTCGAGGAACATTCGCCCGGAGCCGGACATCCCGGGGTGGTGACCCTCGGGATTGAGTCCGTCGCCCTCGACCATCAGGCCAAACAGATCTGCGGCCGGAACCGAGGGCTCGAAGGCGTCGAGGACGGCGAGGTGCCGCTCGCGGGAATCCCACTGCGCGGGATCCCCGAGGTGGGCGGCGGCGCGTGCGGCGATCTCGGCGGCGGCGATACGGTCTCCCTCCAGGGCGAGGGCGGCGATCAGCTCGTCGGTCAGGGCTTCGCTTCCCGGGCGGGCCGCACAGGCATCGTCCCCGTCGGAAGCGCACGGCGGCGCCGCCAGCGGCAGCAGGCTGCGGACCTCGCCCGGCAAGGTGCGGAAGAGGCGCAGGCCGTCATCCGTCAGCCCAAGCTGGAAATAACGGGTCAGGACTGTCTGGGCATAGACGGCCTGTTCGGTGGGGCCGGCTCCCTGCGCCTGCGCGCGCGCGGCCGCGACCTCGAGGACCGCCAGCTGCCAGCCGTCCCAAGCGTCCGGACCGCCGCTGACCGTGGGGCTGGAGACGGTCAGAGCCTCGAGCAGGACCGGGTCCAGCGGACGCTCGAGCAGCAAACCCGCCAGCAGGGCGATGTCCTCGCTATAAGCATACAGTCGGCTCATGACCCGCACGCGGGCCGGATGATCCTGGACCAGGCGGACGAAGGCGTCGGTCCGCACGGGGCCGCGCCCGCCGGCGAGGTTCCGGCCAACCACCCACAGCAGCTCCCCGCTGGGCTCGGCAAGGGCCGGGGAGATCACCCGACCCCATTCGGCGGTGTCAGGTGAGAAGGTGCAGGCCGTCTCCTGACAGCGTTCGCGCAGGGCGACGCTGGCGACGATGACCTCGGCGTAGGCCTCGGCCCGTTCCGCATCGAGACGGGCAGCGCGGCCGAAGCGGGCGACGGCGCGAGAGGTGTCCGTCTCCTCCCCCGCAGCCTCGAAGAGATGATCCTCCCAGTCCTGCTCCTCGTCGAGACCGAACTGGCTTGAGCTCCACTCGACAAAGATCGCCCAGTCCTCGTCGGGAATCGCCGCTGCGGGCGTGGCGAACGCGGGGGCCAGAAGGGCCAGCACCGCAATCCAGACGCGATTCATGACCTTCTCCTCCATGCGGACTTGCGAAGCTTGGCCGGAGGTTGAGGCCGGATTGCGACCAAAAAAACGGGCGCCGGCGGTTTCCCGTCCGGCGCCCTTCGATCGTCAGTCCCGGCTGCCGATCAGCAGCTGTAGTACATGTCGAACTCGACGGGGTGCGGGTGCAGTTGCAGCCGCATCACCTCTTCCATCTTCAGCTCGATGTAGCTGTCGATGAAGTCGTCATCCATGACCCCGCCCTTCTTGAGGAAGGCGCGGTCCTTGTCGAGATTCTCCAGCGCCTCGCGCAGGCTGCCGCAAACCTCGGGGATGTTGCCGCGCTCTTCCGGCGGCAGGTCGTAGAGGTTCTTGTCGGCGGCGGCGCCCGGATCGATGCGATTCTCGATGCCGTCGAGGCCGGCCATCAGGAGGGCCACGAAGGTCAGGTAGGGGTTGCCCATCGGGTCCGGGAAGCGGGCCTCAATGCGCTTGGCCTTGGGCGAATTGACCCACGGAATCCGGATCGAGGCCGAACGGTTGCGGGCTGAATAGGCCAGCTTCACCGGCGCTTCGTAGCCCGGGACCAGACGCTTGTAGGAGTTGGTGGTGGAGTTGGCGAAGGCGTTGATGGCCTTGGCATGCTTTATGATGCCGCCGATGTACCACAGGCACATGTCGGACAGACCGGCGTATTTATCGCCCGCGAACAGCGGCTTGCCGTCCCGCCAGATCGACTGGTGCACGTGCATGCCCGAGCCGTTGTCGCCGAAGGTCGGCTTGGCCATGAAGGTGGCCGACTTGCCGTAGGCCGCCGCGACGTTGTGGATGACGTATTTGTAGAGCTGCAGGCGGTCGGCCATGGTCAGCAGGTCGCTGAATTTCAGGCCCAGTTCGTGCTGCGCCGGGGCGACCTCGTGGTGGTGCTTCTCGGGCTGCATGCCCAGGTCGCGCATCACGCCCAGCATCTCGCCGCGCAGGTCCTGGGCGCTGTCGGTCGGGTTGACCGGGAAGTAGCCGCCCTTGGGTCCCGGACGGTGACCCATGTTGCCCTCGGAGTATTCCGCGCCCGTGTTCGCCGGCAGCTCGATCGAGTCGTAGGTGTAGCCGGTGTCGTGGGGAGCCGTGCTCCAGCGGACGTCGTCGAAGATGAAGAACTCGGCTTCCGGCCCGAAGAAGACCGTGTCGCCGACGCCCGACGACTGGACATAGGCCAGCGCCTTCTTGGCCATCGAGCGGCTGTCGCGGTTGTAGGGCTCGCCGGTGTCCGGATTCAGCACGTCGCAGAACAGGAACAGTGTGGTCTGCTGATAGAAGGGGTCGATCCAGAAATTGTTCAGGTCCGGCTTCAGCAGCATGTCGGACTCGTTGATCGCCTTCCAGCCGGCGATCGAGGAGCCGTCGAACATGGTGCCGTCTTCGAGGAACTCCTCGTCGACGAGGTCGATGTCGAAGGTGACGTGCTGCATACGCCCCTTGGTGTCGGTGAAGCGGAGATCGACGTACTGGACGTCCTTCTCCTTGATCTCCGAAAGGATTTTCTTGGCGCTCATTCTCGGGGTCCGTTTCTTGGGGGGAGGATAACGAAACGGCCGCCTGGAGGGGCGGCCGGCACTGCTGGCGGTCAGACGGCCTGGGCCCCCGTTTCGCCGGTACGGATGCGAATGACGTCGAGGACGTCGGACACGAAAATCTTGCCGTCGCCGATCTTGCCGGTGCGCGCGGCGGTCTGGATGGCGTCGATGACCGAGGAGACCATGTCGTCGGGAACGACCACCTCGATCTTGATCTTGGGCAGGAAGTCGATGACGTATTCGGCCCCGCGGTAGAGTTCCGAATGGCCCTTCTGGCGGCCGTATCCCTTGGCCTCCAGCACGGTCATGCCTTGCACCCCGGCGTCCTGGAGCGCTTCTTTCACTTCATCCAGCTTGAAGGGCTTGATGACGGCTTCGATCTTTTTCATCAGCGATCCCAGGCGGGCTCAGGACGCCTCGCGCTCGGGCGGTAAAGGGACATTGCATTGCACAATAAGGCAAGCCTTTTTCGGCGTTCGGCGCCATCCGTGAACAGAGCGACGGCGGCGTGACCCGGCCCACCCTGCCCGACTGGCGCGACAGCCTGCCCTGGCCGGAAACGGGGACGCACAAGCACGCGCGCGGGCGGCTGGGCGTGGTCTCGGGCAAGGCGACCCAGACGGGCGCGGCGCGGCTGGCGGCGCGGGCGGGGCTGCGAATCGGAGCGGGGCTGGTCCGCATCCTGTGCCCGCCGGACGCCGCGCCGGTCATCGCCCCCGCCGTCGAGGCCGTGATGCTGAGCCCGTTCGGTTCGCCCGAGGGTCTGGCCGAGGCCGCCGAGGGCATGGACGCGATGGTCATCGGCCCGGCCGCAGGCGTCACCGAGGCGACCCAGGCCAATGTCCGCGCCCTCGCCGTGACCGGCGCCGCCCTGGTGGTCGACGCCGACGGGCTGACGGTGTTCGAGGGCTGGCCCGACGACCTGTTCGAGGTGCTCGACCGCGACGATGTGCTGACGCCGCACGAAGGCGAATTCGAGCGGGTGTTTCCGGGCCTGCTGGCCGCCGGGCGCGAGGCGGCGGCCGCGGAAGCGGCGAGGCGCGCCGGGGCGGTGGTCGTCCTCAAGGGTCCGGCGACGGTGATCGCGGCGCCGGACGGCCGGCTGGCGGTCAACGGCAACGGCTCCCCGTGGCTGGCGACGGCGGGATCGGGCGACGTGCTGGCGGGAATGATCGGCGGCCTGATGGCCCAGCGGATGGACAGTTTCGACGCCGCCCGCGCGGCCGCCTGGATGCACGCCGAGGCGGCGCGGGGGTTCGGACCTGGCCTGATCGCCGAGGACCTGCCGGAGCGCCTGCCCGCCGTGCTGGCGGCGCTGTACGGGCGGGCGGGCTGACCGGCCAGGCGGACGGGCCCGCGACGGCGCGCCCGGTTCAATTCGTCACCGAAGCGGCCTATTCCGACGGCATCGCCGCCGGAGTGCTGAATTGCTGATCGCCCTGTCCCCGGCCAAGCGGCTGGATTTCACCGAAGCCGATCCGGCCCTGCCCGCCTCCGAGAGACGGTTCCGCGAGGACACCGCCTCGCTGGCCCGGACCGCGCGCGGCCGCACCGTCGCCGAACTGCGCCGGCTGATGAGCCTGTCCGACGATCTGGCGCGGCTGAACCGGGCCCGCTTCCAGGCCTTCGACGCCGATTCGACCGGCGGCGTGCAGGCCGCCTTCGCCTTCGCCGGCGACGTCTACGAAGGCCTGAAGGCGCGCGAGCTGGACGCCGCCTCGCTTGGCTGGGCCCAGGATCACATCCGCATCCTGTCGGGTCTCTACGGCCTGCTGCGGCCGCTGGACCGCATCCAGCCCTATCGGCTCGAGATGGGCACGCGGCTCAAGACGCGGCGCGGCTCCAGCCTCTACGACTTCTGGGGCGACAGGATCTCCAAATGCCTCAACGCCGACGCGGAGGGACAGGCCGATCCGACGCTGGTGAACCTGGCCAGCCAGGAGTATTTCGGCGCCGTCGATGCGCGGGCGCTGAAGCTGCCGGTGGTCACGCCGCACTTCCGCGAATCGCGCGACGGCGAGAGCCGCATCGTTTCCTTCTTCGCCAAGAAGGCGCGGGGCGGAATGGCGCGTTTCGCCATCGACGGGCGGATCGACCGGGCGGAGGACCTGAAGGCCTACGACCGCGACGGCTACCGCTTCGACAAGGCGGCGTCGACGGAGACGGACTGGATATTCATCAGAACAGGAAATTCGTGACAGCCTGTCGCCTTCGCAGGCGCGAACGGCTAGGCTGATCGGAGAGACAGACGGACGAGACCCATGTTCCAATGGCCCAAACGCGGTGACGGCTCGGAAACCGAAAGCGCGCCCTTCCGCGACATCGGCGACCTGAAGGGTCAGGTGGCGGTGATCTCGGGCTCGACGTCCGGGATCGGCCTCGCCTTCGCCCGCGCCATTGCGTCGCGCGGCGGCGAGGTGGTGCTGAACGGCCTCGGCGACCCGTCCGAGATCGAGCGCACCCGGGCCGAGATGGAGGCCAGCTGCGGCGTGCGAGTCCGCTACCACGGGGCCGACATGCGCCGCGGCGACGAGGTGGCGGACATGGTCGCCTACGGCAAGCACCAGCTCGGCCGGGTCGACATCCTGATCAATAACGCCGGCGTCCAGCACGTCGAGGCGGTCGAGAAATTCCCCGCCGACCGGTGGGAGCAGATCATCGCCGTCAACCTGTCCTCGACCTTCTACGCGACGCGGGCGGCGATCCCGATCATGAAGGCCCAGGGCCGCGGCCGGATCATCAATGTGGCCTCGGCCCACGGCCTCGTGGCCAGCCCCTACAAGTCGGCCTATGTCGCGGCCAAGCACGGCGTCATCGGCTTCACCAAGACGGTGGCCCTGGAGCTGGCGCAGGACAACATCACCTGCAACGCCCTGTGCCCCGGCTACGTCGAGACGCCGATCGTCGAGAAACAGATCGCCGACCAGGCGCGCACGCGCGGCCTGTCGAAGGACCAGGTGCTGAAGGACGTCATCCTCGGCTCCCAACCGACCAAGCGGTTCGTCACCACCGACGAGCTGACCGGGATGATGCTGTATCTGGTCAGCGACCTCGGAGCCTCGGCCAACGGCGCCAGCTTCTCGATCGACGGCGGCTGGACGGCGCAGTAGGGGGCGGAGGAGTTCGGACTTGAGTGTGCTTCCGGTCCGCCCCCGTCACATTTGGCTCCGGTCATTCTATGGTTTCGGGCCGGAGGAAGACGGCTACATCGGCTGGACTGAGCCGGGGCCGCGCGATCGGATGCTGGGAAAGGTGGAGGACGGCGACCTCTTCATGATCTACGGCGCGACAAGCGCCGAAACCAGCAAAGCCCAGCGCAACCGCGTTCTCGGCTTCCTTCAGATAGAGCCCAAGCCCATCCGAGACGTGGACAAGGCTTCACCTGTGGGCATCAAGCGCAAACAGGACCATGGCTGGCAGGACAAATGGACCCACGCCATACCGGTCGTGCGAGCTTGGCGCGTCAACGAACCGATCCTTTTGGAGCGTGTCGCACCGACGACCTATCGGCCTGAAGCCGGGCAGGCGATTGCGGTCTGGAATCCGGAATTGCTGCCCGAGGAGGTCGACCTGGCCCTGAAAGTGAGGGTCACCGAGACCAGCGTGTTCGGCGAGCCTCCGATCTTCGGAACCGTCCCGGAGAGGGTTCCTCTGGCGCAGGCCTACCGGCCGTCTCGCGCTTTCCCCGGGGGCTTCGGGGAGCGGACTGCCTTGTATGAGGACGGTCCGACCCAACTCTATCTGGCCCCCTTCATTGGCGACAGCTTCGCCCTGTTGGGCGAGAACAAGCCCTTCGGCGATAAGTCCGTTCTCCTCAAGATCGGGATATCGAATGACCACGTCCGACGTCTGGGTGAACTGAACTCGGGCTTTCCGCCGACCTGCATCGGCAGATGGGGAAAGCCTACGCTTTCGGAACCTTACCCCGGACGAAAGGCGGCGGAAGACGCGGAACAAGTCTTCAAGGACGCTGCGAAAGCGAGGTTGCGGAGCCTCGGGGGAGAGTTCTTCCTCGGGGACTGGGACACCGCCCATATCATCTTCGCAAACATCCCGGGCGTTTCGCGCTTCGGCGGCTAGCGAGCGAAAGATGCCTGCCCCCTACCCCACAAACCCCGCCGCGCGCTTCAGCCGGTCGTTGATCGCTTCGCCCAGCCCGGTCGCCGGGATGGGCGACACAGCGATCCCCGCCGGCGTCTCACGATCCGCTTCCCGCAGCCTTCGGAACAGATTGGCCGCCGCCTCCCGCAGGTCGCCCGTCGGGCTCAGGCTCCAGCGCCGGTCGCCGACGCCGGGCCCGAAGCCGAGGAGGATTTCGCCCGCCTTCGCCTTCGTCGCCTCAATCCGCACCGGCGCGTCCGGCGCATAGTGCAGGGCCGTCCGGCCCGGCGAGCGATGCCCCTCCCCGTCCCGCTCCAGAGGGCCGACGACGGCCTCGATCTCCTCGCGCGTCACCGAGCCGGGGCGGAGCAGGGCGACGCGGCCGTCCAGCACCGACACCACCGTGCTCTCGACTCCGACGGCGCAGGGCCCGCCGTCGACCGCATCGGCGGCGGCGAAGCCTGTCTCCTCCAGGGCGTCGGCGAACGTGGTCGGGCTGGGGCGGCCCGAGCGGTTGGCGGACGGCGCCACGACCGGCTTGCCGAAGGCGGAGATGACGGCGCGGGCGCGGACATGGCCCGGCACGCGCACGGCGACGCTGTCGAGCCCGGCCCGGGCCAGGTCGCAGACCCTCTCGCGGTCGCGCACCGGCGCGACGATCGTCAGCGGGCCCGGCCAGAAGGCCTCGGCCAGGGCGCGGGCGCGGGCGTCGAAGACGGCGACGGCCTCGGCCTCGACGGCGTCGGCGACATGGGCGATCAGCGGATTGAAGCGGGGCCGGCCCTTGGCCTCGAAGATGGCGGCGACCGCCGCGGCGTTCCCCGCGTCGGCGGCGAGGCCGTAGACGGTCTCGGTCGGCAGGATGACGAGGCCGCCGGCCGCCAGGGCCTCGGCCGCCTGGGCGTCCGTTGCTCCAGGAGGGGGGGCGCCTAAAGGCGGCGCGCCTGGAGCGCCACCCGCACCGTCACGTCGCGGCCGACCAACCTGTTCCACGCGCCTGTGGTCCCTATTCCGAAGTCCGTGCGGTCGAGAGTGAACGCGCCGGTCAGATGCGCCCGGTCGCCGGTCACGCGCAAGTCCAGCGGAAAGGTCACCGGCCGGGTCCGCCCCTTCATGGTGATGTCGGCGTGCGCGGAATAACGATCGCCGCCCAACGGGTCGAGGGAGCGAAGCTCGAAGCGGATGACCGGATGCCTTGCGGCGTCGAGCATGGCCGGCCCGGTGGCGCGCCCGGTCAGCGCCGCGGTCCTCATCCTCAGCGACGCGGTCTGGACCACGACCGTCGCCCGCGTGCGGCCCGGCGCCTCGGGGTCGAAGGCGATGTCGCCCCGCCAGTCCTCGAAACGGCCGTGGTGGGACCCGCCGAGCGCCCGCACCGTCATCTCGATCGTCGAGGCGTCGCGGATCACCACCCACGGCGGAGGCTCCGACGCGGCGAGACCGAGCGCGGCCGGCAGTCCGGCGAGAACGACCGCGCGCCGCCTCACGGCCGGCGGGGAATCAGCGGGATCATCCGGTGCAGGACATTGTCCCGGTCGATGAAGTGGTGCTTCAGCGCGCCCATGACGTGCAGGAAGATCAGCACATACAGCCCCTTGGCCGCTGTCTCGTGCAGGTCCATCAGATCACGCGCGGTATCGCGTCCACCGCCGACGGGCAGCAGCGGCCATTCGAACAGGCCGAACCAGAGGATCTCCCGTCCCGCCGCCGAGGACGCGGCCCAGCCGACCAGCGGCATGGCGATGAGGAAGACGTAGAACAGGACGTGCGTCGCGCGTGCCGTGAGCTTCTGCCAGGCCGGCGTTTCCGTCGGCAGGGGAATGGCCGGATTGGCGACGCGCCAGACGATCCGGATCAGCGTCAGCACGAGGATGCTGAGCCCGACGGACTTGTGCATGTTGACGAACTCGCGGGAGATCGGGCCGTCCGTCGCTTCATGGGCCGAGATCAGCAGGACCTGCGTGACCACCATGGCGGCGATCAGCCAGTGCAGGATCAGCGATACGGTCGAATAGCGGTTGCGCGGCTCGGCCACGGTCTTCCTCCCTCTCCGGTGCTTCGCCTCAACCTGCCCCAGACCACAGGGTTCGCCAAGCCGCGCCTTGCCTGACCCGGCGGCAAGGCGGCATGAACGTCCGCACGATTTCCGAGAGCCAGCCGATGACCTACCGCGCGCCCGTCCGCGATCTGATCTTCACCCTGACGGAGGTGGCGGGTCTCGACGCCGTGGCCGCGACCGGCGCCTTCCCGGACTACGACGCCGATCTGCAAGCCGCCGTGCTGGAGGCGGCGGGCCAGTTCTCGGAAGGCGTGCTGGCGCCCCTGAACCGCATCGGCGACCAGAAGGGCGCGATCTACGCCAACGGCTCGGTCACCGCCACGCCGGGGTTCGCCGACGCCTATCGCCAGTTCGCCGCGGGCGGCTGGACCGGCCTGTCCGCTCCCGCCCACGCTGGCGGGCAGCAGCTGCCCAAGGCGCTGGAGCTGGCGGCCTATGAGACAGTGCACGCGGCGAACATGGCCTTCGGCCTCTGCCCCATGCTGTCGCTGGCGGCGATCGAAGCGCTGGAGGCGGTCGGGACCGAGGCGCAAAAGGCGACCTATCTGACGAAGCTGGTGTCCGGCGAATGGACCGGGGCCATGGTGCTGACCGAACCGCAGGCGGGCTCGGACCTCGGCGCCCTGACCGCGACGGCGGTTCCGAACGGAGACGGGACCTATGCGCTGACCGGCCAGAAGATCTTCATCACCTGGGGCGACCACGACGCCACCGACAACATCGTCCACATGGTGCTGGCCCGCCTGCCCGACGCGCCGCCGGGCCCGAAGGGAATCAGCCTGTTTCTCGCCTCGAAATATCTGGTGAAACCCGACGGCGCGCTGGGGGAGCGCAACGCCTTCCGGCCGGTCGGGCTCGAGCACAAGCTGGGCATCCATGGATCGCCGACCTGCGTCATGGCCTATGAGGGCGCGACGGCCGAGCTGGTCGGCCAGCCGAACCAGGGACTGGCCCACATGTTCGTGATGATGAACGCGGCCCGGCTGGCGGTCGGGGTCGAGGGCGTCGGCATCGCCGAGCGGGCCTACCAGCAGGCGCTGGAATATGCGCGGGAACGGCGGCAAGGCCGCTCGGCGTGGACCGGCGAGGCCAACGCCCCGATCATCGATCACCCTGACGTGCGGCGGACCCTGTCGGTGATGAAGGCCAGGATCGCCGCCGCGCGCGCCATCTGCCTGTCCACCGGCGTCGCCGCCGATCTGGCGCGGCACGCGGCCACCGGGGAAGAGCGCCGCCGCTGGAAGGGGCGCGAGGACCTGTTCACCCCCATCGCCAAGGCCTGGTCGACGGACGTCGGCGTCGAGGTCGCCTCGTTAGGGGTGCAGGTGCACGGCGGCATGGGCTTCATCGAGGAGACCGGAGCCGCGCAACACTACCGCGACGCCCGCATCGCGCCGATTTACGAGGGGACCAACGGCATCCAGGCCATGGATCTGGTCGGGCGCAAGCTGGGGCAGGACGGCGGCGAGTCGGCGCGGGAACTGATCGCCGACATGAGAGCGACCCTGACCGTGCTGCCCCGCCTGTATTCGGGCAAGCCGGTGGAGCGGTTCGCCAACGCCGTCGAGGCGGTCGAGGACGCCACCCTGTGGCTGCTGGACGCCAAGGCCGACCCTGCGCGAGCGACCGACGTCCTGGCCGGGGCCGACGCCTATATGAAACTGCTCGGCGACGTGGTCGGCGGCTGGATGCTGGCAAAGGGCGCCCTTGCCGCACGGGAGATCCTCGACGCCGGCGAGGGCGACCCGGCGTGGCTGGAGGGGCGGATCACCCTCTACGAGGTCTACGCCGCCAACGTGCTGGGCCACGCCTCGAGCCGGCTGGCCGCCGTGGGTCAGGGCGGCGCCCTGCTGGAGCGGATGAGCGCGGAGGTGCTGGCCGGATAGGTTCGGGCCGCCCGGAATGCTGGCCGTTCTCGAGATACCGGCCGGTTTGCCCGAACGAAATCACGTGGGATCAACAGCTTGCTGATTTCTCCAAGCAATCGACGCGCCTGAGGAAACAGCGGGCGTAAACTGTTCACCGCGTCCGTCATCGGGCCCGGGGTCTTTGACAATCGCATCCGCCGCCGCCCTGTGCCCCGCGGCCTCAAGCTCGAGACCCTGTAGACTCTGCCGACTCTGCCACTGTGTTTTTTGGAAACGAGACTCTGCCGGCTCTGCCACTGCGTTTTTTGCGCACGAGACTCTGCCGACTCTGCCACTGCGTTTTTTCTGCCCGGGCGAAATCCCGATCCGGGCGCCGTCGTCCCGCGAAGGCCCTACGGCCCCGGAGGCGCCTCCAGCAGAGCGATGGCCTCGCGCACGAACTGGGCGTGGGCGACGATGCCGATGCGGAGCGCGCCGGCGTCGGGCTGCGCCTCGGACACCAGAACCCCGGCGATAAAGGGGTGTTCCGGCTGGGTCGAGCCGGGCGCTTTGCGGGCGGAGGGCGTCCAGAACACCGGCCCGCCCGAGTTGCCGGGAAAGACGGGGAAGTCGAGCATGAAGGCCGGAAAGGCCTCGATCGGCGTCAGCGGCCACGACGCCACCCGGCCGACGCGCAGGATCGGGAACCCCGCCGTGTTCGACGAATAGCCGTGCGGGTAGCCGAGGGTCAGCAGCTCGTCGCCCGGCCCGACCTGCCAGACCTCGAAGGCGTTGGCGTCGGCCAGCCAGCCCAGCGGAATGGCGGCGCGGGCGAACGCCGGGGGCGCCGAGACCTCCATCACCGCGATGTCGCGCTCGGGATGACGCACCCAGACCGGATCGCCGTTCTCCTCGCGGATGCGCAGCGGCTCGGGCGCGAACCGCCAGCGGCCTTCCGGCATCTGCACGCGCCAGCCGATCCGGGCGTCTGGCCCCGGCATGCCGTCCAGCACGTGATGGGCGGTGACCAGCACCGTGCGCGGCCGTCCGTCGGAACGTGGCGCGTCGATGAGAAAGCCCGTGCCGACCCGGCGGGTGGCCCTCTCGTCGTTGCGCTGGTCCAGTTGAACGGTGGCGGCGATCAGGCCGACGGTCAGGTCCCACGCAGGGGCCGGCAATACCGCGGAGGGCGGCTCCGGGACGGGATCGGGAGGAAGTTGCAGATCGAACATGAGCGCGGATCACGCCGTGGCCGTTTGTTCATTTGACGGCGGCCCGCCTGCTCGCACAAGGTCCGCGTCCAAATCGCCTTCGGGGGCCTTGCGATGAACCGCCGCGACCTGCTCGCCACCACCGCCGCCGCCCTGGCCGCGACCGCCCTGCCCGCTCAAGCCCGCACCTCCGGAGCCTCGATGCCTCAGACCACGCCCGTCCCGCCCGTCGCCAAGAAGATCCCGGTGCGGATCGAACAGCTGGGCCGCGTCCGGGTCGACGACTACCAGTGGATGAAGGACGACAACTGGCAGGCCGTGCTGCGTGATCCGACGCTGATCAAGGCGGATGTGAAGGAGCACCTGACCGCCGAGAACGCCTACCGCGAGGCGATGATGGCCTCGACCCTCCCCCTGCAGACGCAGATGTTCGAGGAGATGAAGGGACGCATCAAGGAGGACGACAGCTCGGTGCCGTCGCCGGACGGCCCGTGGGAGTACTACACCGAGTACAAGACCGGAGATCAGCACCCGCGCTTCATGCGGAAGCCGCGCGGCGGCGGCGAGCCGCAGATGCTCCTCGACGCCAACGCTCTCGCCGCCGGCAAGGCCTATTCCGAGGTGTCGGCGGCGGACCACAGCCCCGACCACGCCCTGTTCGCCTACGCCGAGGACGCGCAGGGGTCGGAGGTGCATCAGATCTACGTCACGGACCTGGCCACCGGCGCGGTCCTGCCCGACCCGATTCAGTCGGCGACGGGCAACTTCACCTTCTCGCCCGACAGCCGGTGGATCTTCTGGACCAACCGCGACGACAATGGCCGGCCGGACAAGATCTTCCGCCGCCCGGCCCGCGGCGGCGAAACGGCGCTGGTCTATGAGGAGGCCGACGAGGGAATGTTCATCAGCGTCGGCCGCACCGCCGACGACGCCTTCGTGGTCATCTCCATCGCCAACCAGGAGACGTCGGAAGCCCGGGTTATCCCCGCCGCCGATCCGACCGCCGCGCCCGTGGTGCTGGAGCCCCGGCAGGTGGCGCGCCTGTACGACGCCGACCACTGGGGCGACCGCTGGGTGATCCGCACCAACGCCGACGACTCCATTGATTTCAAGATCGTCGAGGCCCCGACCGCCAACCCCGCCAAGGCGAATTGGAAGGACCTCGTGCCGCATACGCCCGGCCGCTACATCGAGGGGGTGGCGCTGGTGAAGGACTACATCGGCCGTCAGGAGCGGGCCGACGCCAACACCCGCATCATCATCCGCGACCGCGCCGGCGCCGAGCACGAGATCGCCGTCGACGAGCCGGCCTATTCCCTGTCGCTGGGCGGGGCGTCGGAGTTCGACACCACCGTCATGCGCTACGGCTACAACTCGCCGTCGACACCCACCTCGACCTACGACTACGACCTCGCGACGCGCGAGCGGACCCTGCGCAAGGTGCAGGAGGTGCCGTCGGGCCACGATCCGGCCGACTACGTCGTCGAGCGGCTGAACGCCCCGGCGGCGGACGGCGAACTGGTGCCGGTGACCGTGCTGCGCCGCAAGTCGACGCCGGTGAACGGTTCCGCGCCCCTGCTGCTGTACGGCTACGGCTCCTACGGCATCCCCATGCCGGCGAGCTTCTCGACCAACCGGCTGTCGCTGGTCGACCGGGGCTGGATCTACGCCATCGCCCACATCCGCGGCGGCTCGGACAAGGGCTGGAACTGGTTCCTCAACGCTCGGCGCTTCACCAAGAAGAACACCTTCACCGACTTCATCGCCGCGGCGGAGCACCTGATCTCGAGCGGCCACGGCAGGGCGGGCCACATCGTCGCCCAAGGCGGCTCGGCCGGCGGCTTGCTGATGGGCGCGGTCAACAACATGCGGCCCGACCTGTGGGCCGGGGTCATCGGCCAGGTGCCGTTCGTCGACGTGATCAACACCATGAGCGACACCAGCCTGCCGCTGACGCCGCCCGAATGGCCCGAGTGGGGCAACCCCATCGAGGACGCCGAGGCCTACGACTACATGATGAGCTACAGCCCGTACGACCAGGTCGAGGCCAAGGCCTACCCGGCGGTGCTGGCCACCGGCGGTCTGTCAGACCCGCGCGTGACCTATTGGGAGCCCGAGAAGTGGGTGGCGAAGCTTCGGCCGGCCACGACCTCGGGCAAGCCGGTGCTGCTGAAGATCAACATGGAGGCCGGACATGGCGGCGCCTCGGGCCGGTTCGACTACCTGAAGGAGGTCGCCCACGATTACGCCTTCGCGGTGTGGGCCATCGAAAGGGGCTGGGAGCGGACCTGACCGCTCCCGTCGCCCTAGGGATCAAGCGTCCAGGTGTAGTCGCCCGTCGTATCGGCGTGCATGGGCACGAAATTGCGGATCTCGTAGCCGGCCGGGCAGGTGTCGCTGCCGTCGGACCAGAAGGTGTAGGGACCCGGATACTGGACGCACAGGGCGTGGTTCCCCGACCAGGTCCGTCCAGAACCGTCGAGCGTGTCGCCGTACATGTAGAAGTTGGCGTTGTCGGTGCTGACGATGAAGCTGCACGACCCGTTCGCGACTTCGAACCAGCCCCGGTTGATGAACTGGTTGGTGCCCACCTCGACATAGGAGATGGCGACGGTGCCGTCGCGGCCGCTCTGATTGCAGACGCGGATGTCGACTGTCGCTGAGGTCGACTTGTTCTTCTTGATCTGGGCGATGGCCATGTCCGGCGCGAGCGTGGACAAGGACGCGGCGACGAGCGCCGCAATGAAGGTGGATTTCATCGGCCTGGTCTCCCCCGATAGCCGCCGCCAGGGTATCACGGACCGGGGGCGAATCCAGCGACAGTTGGGGACGCCATCCAGGCAGGGGCTGACCAGATGATCCGCACGATCCGGGACGCGGCCGAGGCGGACCTCGCGCACATCGCAGCGCTTTACGGGCGCGAGGTTCTGAACGGCACGGCGACCTTCGAACTCGAGCCCCCGACGCGGGAGGAGATGGCGCGCCGCTACGCCGCGGTGAAGCGGCACGACCTGCCGTGGCTGGTTGCGGAGCTCGACGGAACCTTCGCCGGCTATGCCTACGCCTCGCCGTTCCGGCCACGGCCGGCCTACCGCTACGGCGTCGAGGGATCGATCTATATCGAGGAGGCGGCGCGGGGTCAGGGCGTCGGCCGCGCCCTGCTGGAGGCGCTGATCGGACGCGTGCGCGCCATGGGCCTGCGGCACGTCATCGGGGCGATCAGCGACAGCCGTTCGAGCGCCGCGTCGATCGCCCTGCATCGGGCGCTCGGCTTCCGCGACGCGGGCATCTACCGGCAGGTGGGCTGGAAGTTCGACCGCTGGCTGGACGTGACGCTGATGCAGCTCGATCTCGCGCCCGAAGGCGAGCCGCCGACGGCGTCGGGTCTTGACCTGACCGGCGGCCTGGCTTGAAGCGCTGAACCACAGCGCCTAGGTGAGCGAAATGCGCGCACTCCACGCCATGTTGATGCTGCTCGGCGCCCTCGCGGTGCTGATGACGGGCGCCGCGCCGGCCAAGGCCTTGGCGGAGACGTCATCCGCGCCGCCGTGTCATGAGGCGACGGCGCACCACGTCGGGGCGGAGACGCCCTCGCCCGCGCCCGGCAAGGCGATGAAGGCGATGGACTGCTGTGTCGCCTGCGTGGGAGCGCCCGCGCTCCAGCCGCCCGCAAGACCCCGGCTGTCGGCGCCGCCTCCGTCCGTCGCCGTCCCTCCCATGGCCGTGCCGGCCGGCGAACGGCCGGCGCCCGAACCGCACCCGCCCCGCCCGCTCCTCAATTGAACACGTCCGCGGCGGTGAGACCGCCGCGCCCCTTGCTCATTCAGGAGGCCATGATGGCTGCCCGCTTACTCGCGCCTTTCGCAGGCGCATCCCTGCTCGCCCTCGCCCTGCCGGCGGCGGGACAGGATCATTCGCATCACCCCGCGCCGCCGACGCAACACCCCGCGACGCCGCCGCCGGCGCCCATCCCGGTCGATCCCCACGCCGGCCACGGCATGACGCCTACGCCGCAGCCGCCCACCGCCTCACATCAGGGCCATGACGCGTCCGGCATGGACCGCGCGGCCAAAAGCCCGCTTGGTCCTTGGCCGATGGCCCGGGACGCTTCCGGCACCAGCTGGCAACCGGATCTGTCGGAGCACGGCGGCGTCCACGCCACGCGCGGCGACTGGTCCTTCATGGGCCACGCCCAGCTCAGCCTGGTCCATGACTGGCAGAACGGCCCGCGCGGCGACGACAAGACCTTCGTCGGCGGCATGCTGATGGGATCGGCGCGGCGCGATTTCGCCGACGGCTCGACCCTGAACCTGCGGGCCATGCTCAGCCCCGAACCGTTCATGGGCAGGGACGGCTTCCCCCTGTTGCTGGCCGCCGGGGAGACGGCGGACGGGGTCACGCCGTTGGTCGACCGGCAGCACCCGCACGAGCTGGTGATGGAGCTGTCGGCCAGCTACGCCCGACGGCTGACCGGCCGCGACAGCGTCTTCGCCTACATCGGACTGCCGGGAGAGCCAGCCTTCGGTCCACCCGCCTTCATGCACCGCATGAGCGCCATGGACAGCCCCGAGGCGCCGATCACCCACCACTGGCTGGACTCGACCCACATCGTGTTCGGCGTGGCGACGCTGGGCTGGGTCCACGACGGCTTCAAGCTGGAGGCGTCGTCGTTCCGCGGTCGCGAGCCGGACGAGGATCGCTACGACATCGAACGCCCCGAACTGGACAGCTGGTCAGCCCGGGCGTCGTGGAATCCCTCGCCGGAGTGGTCGCTGCAGGCGTCCTATGCGGACGTGACGTCGCCGGAACAGCTGGAGCCGGGCGAGGATGAGACCCGATGGTCGGCCAGCGCGATCCATGCGCGCCGGTTCGGCGCGGACGGCTGGTGGTCCTCGACCCTGGCCTGGGGCCGCAAGACCAATGATCACGACGAGTCGAAGGACGCCTGGCTGCTGGAGACGGCCGTCAGCTCCGACGACCGGTGGACTCTGTTCGCGCGAGCCGAACGGATCGAGACGGACGAGTTGCTGCCCGGACCCGGCGGGGGCCATGGCGACCTGTACACGGTGTCAAAGGCGTCGGTCGGCGCAGTGCACGACTGGCGGCTGGCGAAACACCTGCGCTTCGGAATCGGAGCGCTGTATAGCCTGAATCGTGTCCCCGCCGCGCTGGAGCCGGCCTATGGCGGCGACCCGGACGGCGGCATGGTCTTCGTCCGGTTGAAGATCGACTGAGATAGCGTCGCGCCGCACCGGCTTTCGTCAGTGCGGCGCGATGTCGTCGGGGGGGGTGCCCAACCAGGGGGCCAGCCGGAAGCGGCGTGGCGGCTCGCCCACGGTCCGGTGGTGGATGAACTGGCGCGCGAAATCGACCACGGCGCGGATGGTGTGTTCGTCGAAGGGTTTGGACACGGCCCCTAGCGCGCCGGCGAAACCGTCGGGGATCTGCTCCGGGTTGGCGGTGAGGAAGACCACCGCGGTCCCGTAGTCGCCGACCAGCCGCTGGGCGATCCGCGGCCCGGTCATGCCGTCGAGGAGGTTAATGTCGATCAGGGCCAGATCCGGCCGTTCGCGATCCGCAATGGCGAAGGCGCTGGTCTGATCCATGGCGCAGCCGACGACGTCGCATCCGGATTCGCCAAGCACCAGTTCCAGCTCCATCGCCAGCAAAGCCTGGTCTTCGACGATGATGACCCGCAGGTCTGGCGACTCGGACACCACTGTTCCCCCGAACGCTAACCAGACCCGTTTACCACCACTGTGTCCGATAGCGGACGGACAAACGCCTCGGTGGCTATTTGGTTCTGTGTGGAGTAGAAAAATCAGGGCTTTTCAGTGGGTGGGGGAATGATGGCAACGGCCGCGGGGGACGGCATCGTCGAACTGCAGCGTCGGCTGCTCGGCGGCTATCAGCTGCTGCAGACGCTCGTCGGAATCCGGCTGCGCAGCGTCACCGACCCCGAAAGCGTCCGCCATCTGACGTGGCTGAGCGACGTCACCGCGGCTATGGAATTGATCAGCCGCAGGATGACCGCGGCCGGGCCGCTGGACTTCGCCGGCTACCTCGAGGACGTGGCCGCCTTCTGGACCCGCGCCTGCGAGGGCCGTCCGGTCCGGCTGGACGTGCGCGGGCAGTCGGCCCTGCTGCCCGACAGCCACCTGCTGCCTCTGGCCATCATCACCCACGAACTGCTCTCAAACGCCTGCCGTCACGCCTTCCCGGACGAGCGGCGCGGCTCGATCGCGGTGGCCTTCTCGCGCGCGGTGGGCGGCGTCAGCCTGGTGGTGCGCGATTCGGGCGTCGGGGCGGAGACGCTGGAGCCGGGCGAAGGCCTGGCGCTGGTGAAGGGGCTGGTCGAGCATCTGGGCGGATCGATGAGCATCGAGACCGCGCCCGAAGCCGGGGTCGGCGTGCGCATCCGCCTGCCGCTGGAACCCGTTCAGGCTCACTGAAATCATCCGCCCGGCCGTTCAGGGACTCGAACGGCCGGCGGTCAGAGCCGGACGCGAGCGGCTTCAGCGGGGGCTTTCGGAAAAGGGCGGATGGCTGGGGAACTAGGACTCGAACCTAGAATGACGGTACCAAAAACCGGAGTGTTACCATTACACCATTCCCCAGCAGGTCCGGCGTTTCCCGGGGCGGAGCGCCGGGAGGCGTGCGAGATACGACAAGGCCGCGGGCGATGCAAGAACCGGTTTGGAGACTATTTCGCGGCGGGGCGTTTCCTCGCTTGCGGGGGGCAAACCCCGTCGCTATAAGCCCGCTCCTCAAGTCGGAGTGTGGCTCAGTCTGGTAGAGCACTGCGTTCGGGACGCAGGGGTCGCAGGTTCGAATCCTGCCACTCCGACCATTCTTTTTGCGATAGTGTTCGCCCCGCGGGGGCTCACTGCTTGATCGCGGTTCCGGCGCTGTCCAGGGCGCCGTCTTCCTCCCCTATTTCCCGGCCCTCGCGGCCACCGCGGCCAGATGGGCGCCGATCGCCTCGATGGGGCGGCGGGCGAGGGCTTCCCGGCGGGCCAGCAGGTCGGGCGAGCCGGCGTCGTAGTCGGCCATGAGCCGCTTGACGAAGGCGCCGGAGCGGACCTCGGCCAGCACCTCGTCCATGGCCACCCTCGAGGCCTCGCCGATGACGCGCGGACCGGTCAGGTAGGCCCCGTATTCGGCGGTGTTGGAGATGCGGCCGAAGGCGCCGGCGATGCCCATCGAGAACATCAGGTCGGTGACCAGCTTGACCTCGTAGAAGCATTCGAACCACGCCACCTCGGGCGGATAGCCGGCCTCGACCAGCTTGCTGAAGGCGGCGTCGATCAGCTCGCCGACGCCGCCGCACAGGACGACCTGCTCGCCGAACAGGTCGCTCTCGCATTCGGCGGCGAAGGTGGTCTCGAGGATACCCTTGCGGCCGCAGCCGAGGGCGGCGGCGTAGGACAGGCCCAGCGCATGGGCGCCGCCGGTGGCGTCCTGATGCACTCCGAACAGGGCGAAGACCCCCTCGCCGGCCACGTAGAGGTCGCGGATGCGTGGACCGATGCCCTTGGGCGAGGCGAGGATGACGTCGAGGTCGCCGCGCGGCTCGACCAGGCCGAAGCGAACCGATAGGCCGTGGGCGAAGATCAGGGCGGCGCCGGGCTGGATGTTCGGGGCCAGTTCGTCGCGCCACAGGTCGCGGTGGGCCTCGTCGGAGACCATGACGGCGACGACGTCGGCCGCGGCGGCGGCCTCACCGGCGGTCAGCACGGGGAAGCCGTCGGCCTCGGCCTTCGTCCGGGTGGCGGACCCGGCCTTCAGCCCGACGACGATGTCGACGACCCCGGAGTCGCGCAGGTTCAGCGCATGGGTGCGGCCCTGGCTGCCGTAGCCGATGACGGCCACGCGCTTGCCGCGGATGATCGACAGATCGCAGTCGCGGTCATGGAAGACGGGGAGCGGCGTCGCTAGATTATCGGTCATGAGCACAGACATAACGCCTTCCGACGTCGTCTCCTTCTGGAAAGAGGCCGGTCCCGAAAAGTGGTTCGCCAAGGAGGACGCCTTCGACGCCCTGTTCAACGATCGTTTCCGGGACGCGCATTTCGCCACGGCGCGGCGCGAGCTGGATCATTGGGCGGAGACGCCGGTGGGGACGCTGGCCCTGCTGATCCTGCTGGACCAGTTCCCCCGCAACTGCTTCCGCGGCACGGCCCACGCCTTCGCGACCGACCCGCTGGCGCGAATGTTCGCGATCCGGGCGCTGGACGCCGGTTTCGACCGGGCGGTGGAGAACGACCTGAGGCGGTTCTTTTACCTGCCGCTGCAGCACGCCGAGGATCGGGCGCTTCAGGACCGGCAGGTGGCGCTGTTCCAGGCCATGGAGCGGCCCGCCGACGATCGCTGGGCCGAGCATCACCACGCCATCATAGAACGCTTCGGGCGGTTTCCGCACCGGAACCGCGCCCTGGGACGGGAGACGACGGCGGAGGAACAGGCGTTTCTGGAGCAGGACGGGTTCCGGGGGTGAGAGTAGACTCCGGGACGGGGGTACCCCCGTCTATTCCGTCTATTCCGTCTACTTCGTCTATCGGCTCGTCGTCGTCGGCGCCGAGGGCCCTGAGCTGGGCGAACTCCTCGCAGGAGGCCTGATGGAGCCGCAGGTGCAGCCGGAACCAGGCCTCGGCCTGGCTGACGCAGCCGTTGACGATGGCCTCGCGCAGATGGATGACGGTCATCTCGGCGAGGTGGAAATAATCCGCCTCGTCGAGGTCGCCGTCGATCTCCAGCGGCCCCGTGGGCAGGGGCGCCGGCTGGTCGATGCGGCGCCAGCCGCCGCTGGCGGCGCGCTTGCGGAAGGCGGCCAGGCCGAGCCCGTAGCGGGCGCAGACGGCGGGGCCGCCGAGGCCGGCGAGATAGTCGCGGCGGGCCAGGTCCCAGATTTCGGGCGAATGAATGCGGTGGCCGGGGCGCGTGGCCTCGTCGGCGGCGGGGTCGTCGGTCATGGGCGTCTCTCCGGTTGAAGAGGCGTAGTTTACGGCGGCCGCTTCCTGCGGCGGGCTCAGGACGCTGGCCCGGAGGTGTTGTCGCGGGAAAACAGTGCGTTGGCTCCAGAAAATAGGATGGCTGGGCGCGGATTTGCAGCGCAGCAATCGGCCGTCTCCTCCCTGTCGCGACGTGATGGGGAGGAGGCAGGAGCGCGCTCCGGGCCACGTATCTGTGAGCAACCGAATCAACGGTCTGCCCAGCGTCGCGAATCAGCGGCATCCTCGCCCGATGAACGCCGCCGTCGCCGTCGCCGATCTGCAGGCCCGCTCCGGAGCGGTCGCGGCCGATCATCCGGAGTGGCAGTACCTCAACCTGCTGCGCGACATTCTCGACAACGGGGCGACGCGAGACGACCGGACGGGGACAGGAACCCGGGGCGTGTTCGGGCGGCAGATGCGGTTCGATCTGGCCAAGGGCTTTCCGGTCCTGACCACCAAGAAGCTGCACCTGCGGTCGATCATCGTCGAGCTGCTGTGGTTCCTGCGCGGCGAGACCAATATCGGCTGGCTGAAGGAAAACGGCGTCAGCATCTGGGACGAATGGGCCAACGCCGAGGGCGAGCTGGGGCCGGTCTACGGCAAGCAGTGGCGCTCGTGGGCGGCGCCGGACGGGCGGGTCATCGACCAGATCGAGAAGCTGATCCACGGGCTGAAGACCAATCCGAACGGGCGCCGGCACATCGTCTCGGCCTGGAACCCGGCCGACGTCGACGACATGGCCCTGCCGCCCTGCCACTGCCTGTTCCAGTTCTTCGTCGCCGACGGCAAGCTGAGCTGCCAGCTGTATCAGCGCAGCGCCGACGTCTTCCTGGGCGTGCCGTTCAATATCGCCTCCTATGCGCTGCTGACCATGATGGTGGCGCAGGTGGTCGGTCTGGAGCCAGGCGAGTTCGTCCACACCTTCGGCGACGCCCACCTGTACCTGAACCACATCGAACAGGCGGAAACGCAGCTGACCCGCGAGCCGCTGCCGCTGCCGGTCATGACGATCACGCCCAGGGACGACCTGTTCGCCTACCGGCTGGAGGACTTCGTCCTGACCGGCTACGAGCCCTGGCCGCACATCAAGGCGCCGGTGGCGATCTGAGGCCATGCACCTGAAGACCCTGCAGGCCGACGTCCTGCGCATCTCCGACATCTACGCCGCCGAGCACGGCATCGAACGGTCGGGCGACTGGGCGCTGCTGAAGGTGCAGGAGGAGCTGGGCGAGTTGGTCGCCGAGCATCTGCGGATGAGCGGGCGCGCGCGGGGCGCGGCGGACGCGGACAAGCTGGGCGACGAGGCGGCGGACGTGCTGGGGATGCTGCTGATCTATTGTGACCGGGCCGGGATCGATCTCGAGGCGGCGATGCAGCGCAAGTGGCTGCACTGGCTGGAGGCGCGGCCGGGCGACTGACCCGATTTCGGGGCGAGGCCGCCGAACTGTAAAGAAACGTAACTTCGTTCTTCGAAGCGTGGCCGTAGCCGCGACTCGTGTGCATCCTCGCTCGTCCGCGCTGAGCGGAACCTTGTGGGGAGGCTATGATGATCAATAAATTTTCGGCCGAGTTCGTCGGCACGATGGTGCTGGTGCTGTTTGGATGCGGGGCCGCCGTGCTGGGCGGGTTCGACCATGTCGGCCAGCTGGGCATCGCACTGGCGTTCGGCTTCGCAATCATCGCCATGGCCTATGGCATCGGGCCGGTCTCGGGATGCCACGTCAATCCGGCGGTCAGCCTGGCGGCCTTCGTGGCCGGACGGATGTCGCTGAAGGATATGGGCCTGTATTGGGTCGCGCAGTTCCTGGGCGCGGTCGCAGGGGCGGCCATCATCGGGCTGATCGCCAAGACCGGCTTCGCCAATCTCGGCGCCAACGGTTTCGACGCCGGTTCGCCGGGCGGCTACGGCCTGCAGGCGGCGCTGATCTTCGAGGTGGTGATGACCGCCATCTTCGTGGTGGTGATCCTCGGCGTCAGCGGGGACCAGAAGCACGGCGCCTTCGCCGGCATGGCGATCGGCATCACCCTGGCGGTGATCCACATCGTCGGCATCCAGGTGACCGGCGTGTCGGTCAATCCGGCGCGCAGCTTCGGTCCGGCCCTGCTGCAGGGCGGGGAGGCGCTGAGCCAGCTCTGGGTGTTCTTCGCGGCCCCGGCCGCGGGGGCCGTGATCGGGGCGCTGCTGTTCCGCTTCAAGGTGCTGGAACCCGTCGCCTGATGGCGTAAGAACGGGCGGCGGCCAGCAGGTCGCCGCCCGCCTGTCGTGAGGTTCGCTTGCCCCTGCCCCATCTCGCCCTCGTCGTCGCCCGGGCCCGCAACGGGGTGATCGGCCGGGCCGGCGGCCTGCCGTGGCGGCTGCGCAGCGATCTGCAGCGGTTCAAGGCGGTGACCCTGGGCAAGCCGTGCATCATGGGGCGGCGGACATGGGAGAGCCTGCCGCTGAAGCCCCTGCCCGGCCGGCTGAATCTCGTGCTGTCGAAGGACGAGTCGTTCACGGCCAGGGGGGCGCTGGTCTGCACCACGCTGGACGAGGCGGTGGAGATCGCGCGCGAGACCGCCGAGGAGGACGGGGTCGACGAGATCTGCGTCATCGGCGGGACGGCGCTGTTCGAGATGGCGCTGCCGAGGGCGAAGCGGCTCTATCTCACCGAGGTCGAGGCGGAACCGGAGGGCGACGCGGTGTTTCCGGCGTTCGACGAGGCGGCGTGGATCGAGGTATCGTCGGAAGTGGTTCCCGCGGGCGAGAAGGACGACCATGATTTCGTCTTCCGCGTGCTGGAGCGGCGCTGAACGGGAGGATCGCCATGCTGATCGTGACCACCAACGACATTCCCGGCCATCGCGTCGTCAGCACCCTCGGCGTGGTGCGCGGCATCACCGTGCGGTCGAGGAACGTCGTCAGCGACATGGTCGGCGGAGTGCAGTCGATGATCGGCGGGCGCGTCGGGGCCTATGTGAAGCTGGCCGAGGCGGCGCGGGCGGAGGCCTACCAGGAACTGGTCGAGCACGCCCGGGCCATGGGCGCGAACGCGGTGCTGGCCATGCGCTACGACGCCAACGAGATCATGCCCGGGATCACCGAGGTGCTGGCCTACGGGACGGCGGTGATGGTCGAGCCGGAATGAGGCGGCCCGGCCGATCCTGCGCAGCCCGTCCAGCCCCTGGCGGGCGTTCTGGACCGCGTTCGGCGCCATCGCGGCGCCGGCCGGGACCATACTGACGATCAAGACGCTGTTCCTCGGAAGCCTGGCGCACTGGCTCGGCTTTCTTCCCTACCTCCTTGCCTTCGTCCTCGGAGGCGCCGCCCTGTGCGGCGCGATCTGCGCTGTCCCTGTCATCATTCGGGGGTGGGCGTGGCGCCGGATCGCCGAGAGCACGCCCGTCGCCGAACACGACGTGGGTTTGGGCGGCTAGATCCCCAGCACGTCCGCCACCCGCGCCGCCGCCACGGCGAAGCGGCGGGCGATCGCGCCGTCGGGATCGGTGCTGACCAGCGGGCGGCCGGCGTCGCCGGACGCGCGCAGGGCCGCGTCGAGCGGCAGGTCGCCGAGGAAGGGGACGCCGAGACGGCCGGCCTCCGCCTCCGCCCCGCCGCGGCCGAACACGTGGCCGGACATGTTCTCGATGAGGCCGAGGGTGGGCACGCCGACCTTCTGGAACAGGACATGGGCGCGGCGGGCGTCGGCGAGGGCGACCTCCTGCGGGGTCGAGACGATGACGGCGCCGTCGAGCGGCGTCTTCTGGATCAGGGTCAACTGGACGTCGCCGGTGCCCGGCGGCAGGTCGACGATGAGGACGTCGAGGGACCGCTCCTCCGTCCCCCAACGGGTCTGGGTCAGCATCTGGGTCAGGGCCTGCGAGGCCATCGGGCCGCGCCAGACCATGGCGTCGTTCGCCCCGGTCAGCAGGCCGACCGACATGACCCTGAGGCCATGGGCGACATGGGGCTCGATCTGGCCGTCGCGGTATTCGGGCTTGCCGGAGACGCCCAGCATCGTCGGCATCGACGGGCCGTAGACGTCGGCGTCGAGGAGGCCGACGGAGAGCCCGCGCGCCGCGAGGGCGGCGGCGAGGTTGACCGCGACGGTCGACTTGCCGACCCCGCCCTTGCCCGAGGCGACGGCGAGGACGCGGCGGACGTGGGCCGGGCGATCGGTGGGTACGGGAGCCTTCGCCCGGGTCTGCTCGACGGCCTGCGGCGACAGGGAGGCGGTGCGGGCCGGCCGGGTCGCGGGGGCGGTCTCGGCGGTGAGGACGACAGAGACGCGGGCCATGCCGGGGATGGCCTTCAGCGCGGCCTCGGCGGCGTCGCGGATCGGCGCGTAGAGGGCGGTCTCGCCCGCGGGGACCTCGAGAACGAAGCCGGCGCGGTCGTCTGCGACGGTGAGGCCCTGCGCCAGACCGGCGGCGACCAGCCCCTGCCCGCTCTTCGGGTCGCGGATGGCGTCGAGGGCGGCGATGACGGTAGCGCGGTCGGGCAAGGGACGGTCCTGACGGGTTGCCGGGTCGGAGCCCGCGTTCTATCGCCGAACGCCCCTTCCTGTCTGGACGAAAATCCGAGCCCGGCCGAACCTCGGACCCGATTTTCGCCACGCCCCGCGAGCGCCTTTTTTGTCCCAGCCCCTGATCACCCTCATCGCCGGGCCGACCGCCTCGGGCAAGTCGGCGCTGGCGCTGGACATGGCGGCGCGGACCGGGGCGGTGATCGTCAACGCCGACAGCCAGCAGCTGTACGCCGACCTGCGGGTGCTGAGCGCCCGGCCGACAGCGGAGGAGGAGGCGCGGGCGGAGCACCGGCTTTACGGAGTGGCTGACGCGGCGGACGTCTGGTCGGTCGGGCGCTGGAGCCGGGCGGTGGCGCCGGTGCTCGCGCAGCTGGAAGCGGCGGGGCGGCCGGCGCTGATCGTCGGAGGAACGGGGCTGTATTTCACATCCCTGACCAAGGGGTTGGCGGATATTCCGGATGTGCCGCTGGAAGTTCGGGCGGCGGCGGAGGCGCTCTACGACCGGCTCGGTGAGGCGGCGTTCCGGGCGCGGCTGGCCACCGTGGACGGGGCGGCGGCGGCGCGCATCGAGGCGGGCGACCGGCAACGGCTGACGCGGGCTTGGGCGGTGGCCGGGCACACCGGACGGGCGCTGAGCGACTGGACCGCGAAGACGACGCCGCTGCTGGCGCCGGGATCGTGGACCGGGCTGGTGGTGGAGCCGGACCGGGCGGCGCTTTACGCCAACTGCGACGCGCGGGTGGCGCGGATGGTTGAGGCCGGGGCGCTGGACGAGGTGCGGGCGCTGGTCGCGCGTGGGCTGGACCCGGCCCTGCCCGCGATGAAGGCGGTCGGCGTACGCGAGTTCGCGGCCGGGCTGGCGGGAGAAATCTCGCTCGAGGCCGCGGTCGAGGCGACCCGGCAGGCGACGCGGAACTACGCCAAGCGCCAGCTGACCTGGTTCCGGAACCAGACGCCGGACTGGCGCAGGGTCGCGCCGCCGATCAACGGAAAGTGACCGCCGTTCGCCGGTTCGGCGCATCCCGCCGTGCCGCCCGGGCGTAGTCAGGCAGGACCAACGGGAGGTCAGGCCATGGCGCGGGTGGTGGACGAGGAGCCTCTGGCGGCCGTCATCGGCGGCACCGGCGGGAACGACACCCTGACCGGGACGCCCGACGCGGACACGGTCGACGGCGGCGCGGGGGCCGACGTGCTGTCGGGCGGCGGCGGGGCCGACATTACCCAGGGCGGTGACGGGAACGACCTCATCTACGGCTTCAGCGAGGCCGACACGGAGCCGGGCGCGGGGCTGATCACGGCGACGCGGATCGTCTCGGGCCTTTCCAATCCGCTGTTCGCCGCCTCGCCGCCGGGCGACCCGGACCGGCTGTTCATCGTCGAGCAGAACACCGGCCGCATCCGCATTCTCGACCTGACCGACAACACCCTGGCGGCCACGCCCTTCCTCGACATTCCACAGGAGCAGTTGTCGACCGGCGGCGAGCGGGGCTTGCTGGGCCTGGCCTTCCATCCCGATTTCGCGACCAATGGCCGGTTCTACGTCAATCTGACCAACGCCGCCGGCGACACCGAGATCTGGGAATACACCCGCACGGGGACCGACTTCACCGATCCGGCGTCGCGTACCCTGGTGCTGAGCTACGACCAGCCCTTCTCCAACCACAACGGCGGCTGGATGGCGTTCGGGCCGGACGGCCTGCTCTACATCGCCTCGGGAGATGGCGGATCGGCGGGCGATCCGAACAACAACGCCCAGAACATCGACAGCCTGCTGGGGAAGGTGCTGCGCATCGATGTCGACCGGGACGACTTCCCGGGCGATCCGGCCCGCAACTACGGCATTCCGCCGGGCAATCCCTTCGTCGGCCAGGCGGGCGCAGACGAGGTCTTCATCCTCGGCCTCCGCAATCCGTGGCGGATGAGCTTCGACGTCAACGGCGACCTGTATATCGCCGACGTCGGCCAGAACGCGCGCGAGGAGCTGAACGTCATCCCCGCCGGAACCGGCGCCGGACGCAACCTGGGCTGGCGCATCTTCGAGGGCGACCTGCCCTTCAACGGGACGGACCCCGGTGGCCTGACCGATCCGGTGCTGAGCTATTCGCACGGCTCGGGGCCGATGCAAGGCCGATCGATCACCGGCGGCTACGTCTATCACGGCCCGGAGGGAGGCGACGGCCTGTATTTCTTCGCCGACTTCGTCAGCGGCAATCTCTGGACGACCCGGATCGTCGACGGCGTGGCGGTCGATTTCGCGCGCCGCAACGGCCAGCTGGCCATCGACGCCGGAACCGTCAACCAGATGGCCTCCTTCGCCCAGGACGGACGCGGGCGGCTGTACGTCATCGGCCTGGACGGGGAAATCCACCGGCTCACCCCGTCAGAGACCGCGGGCGACGTGGCCGATGTGCTGAACGGCGGCGCGGGCGACGACACGATTCACGGCGGGGTCGGCGAGGACCTGATCGGAGGCGACGACGGCGACGACGGCCTGTTCGGCGGGCTCGGCGACGACGTTCTGGTCGGAGCGGCGGGCAATGACGCCCTGAACGGCGCCGGGGGAAACGACGCCGCCGACTATTCCGCCGCGCCCGCAGCGGTGCGGGTGCGGCTGGACCTGGCGCAGGCCAACGACGGCCAGGGCGGGACGGATACGCTGGCCGCCATCGAAACGGTGATCGGGTCGGCCTTCGACGACACGCTGTTCGGCGACGCCGGAGCCAATACCCTGATCGGCGGCGCGGGACGGGATGTTCTGCTGGGCCTCGACGGCGCCGACATCCTGACCGGCGGCGCGGGGGTCGCCAACCAGCTGCAGGGCGGCGCCGGAAACGACCGCTATCGGGTCGAGGCCAACGACACCATCGTCGAGCTGGCGGGCGGCGGCATCGACACGGTCGAGACCGCGACCCGAAGCAGCTTCACCCTGCCGGCGCATGTGGAAGTTCTGATCTACACGGGAACCGGCGGATTCGTGGGCCAAGGCAACAACGTCGCCAACACAATCCGGGGCGGGACAGGACGCGACACGCTGATCGGTCTCGGCGGCAACGATGCGCTGGAGGGCGGGGCGGGCGCCGCCAACACGCTGTACGGCGGACCTGGCGACGACCGCTATGTGCTGCAGGCCCGCGACACCATCATCGAATACGCCGGCGAAGGGACGGACACGGTGCAGACGGCGCTGACCCGGATCACCCTGCCCGCCCACGTCGAGAACCTGACCTTCACCGGCTCGAGCGAGTTCATCGGCGCCGGCAACGGGTTGAACAACATCCTCACCGGCGGGACGGCGCGCGACTCCATGGCGGGGATGGGCGGCGACGACGTGCTGATCGGCGGGTCCGGGGCCGCGAACCAGCTGCAGGGCGGGACCGGCGACGACCGCTATGTCGTCTCGGCCGCCGACACGATCGTGGAACTGGCCGGGGAAGGAACCGACACCGTCGAGACATCGCTCGCAGTCCACACCCTGGCCGCCAATGTCGAGCATCTGACCTTCACCGGCGCGGGAGGCTTCCGCGGCGTCGGCAACGCCTCCGCCAACACCCTCACGGGCGGCGCCGGCGCCGACGTGCTGGCAGGACGCGGCGGCGACGATATCCTGAACGGCGGCGGCGGCTCCGACATCGTCGAACTGCTGGGCCTGATGGCCGACTACCAGATCACCGACCTCGGCGGCGGCAGCTGGCGCGTGATCGACATGACCGCAGGGCGCGACGGTTCAGATGTCCTGAACGGGGTCGAGCAGATCCGCTTCGGCAATGGTCAGGTGCTCGCGCTGGGCGGCCCGGCGCCGGCTCCCGCGCTGATCATCGAGGAGGTGGACTGGACCGCAGGTCCGTGGGAGCGCGACGCGCCATTCTGAGCGGAGTCGCCGAGGACCTTGGAATTTGAGGCCTCTGTCCCTATATTGGTCTTGTCCGGGTTCGCCCGGACTATGGCGATAAACGCGCCTGTAATAAGCGGACCGGACCCGGGTGCGATTCCCGGCGGCTCCACCATTCCCTCCCGTGTATCGGCGGGCGGTGCGGGGCCGACTAGCATCGACGGACGTGTAAAGAGGACTGCTTTCGCCCGTCCTGGCCCACCGTATCGGGCCTTTAACTAACTGCGAACGATAACTTCGCTGGAGAAGTCGCTCTCGCCGCGTAAGCGGTTCGGGTGATTTCGAACACTTAAGTCCCGGGGGTTCAGATCCTCGGGCGGGGCCGCCGGGAGCCTGGCAACAGAATCCCGGCACTTTCCTCCCGCTTTACCTTCTCGCCATCTTCCGCCCGCGTCGCTGCGCGGCTAAACCCTCGACTGCAAAGCCGAGGACCTGATGGCCGACGAGATCCCGCCAGTCGACGAGATGCACTACGAGCAGCTGGCGCAGGACGCCCTGCGCGGCGTCGTCCGCTCGGCGCTGGAGCGCGCGGCCGAGCCCGAGGGCATCCCCGGGGCGCACCATTTCTACATCACCTTCAAGACCCGCGCGGCCGGCGTCAGCGTGCCGCCGGACGTGCTGGCCAAATATCCGGACGAGATGACGGTGGTGCTGCAGCACCAGTACTGGGACCTGAAGGTCGACGCCGACCGGTTCTCGGTGATGCTCAAATTCGGCGGCATGCCGAAGGTGCTGTCGATGCCCTACACGGCCGTGACGCGGTTCTACGACCCGTCGGTGCAGTTCCTGCTGCAGTTCGAGTCCCCAGCCATGGCAGAGGAGGCGCCGACCGAGGAGGCCGAGGCCGAGGTGGACACGCCGCCGCCCCCGGGCGGCGACGACGGTCCCAAGGTCGTCTCGCTGGACCAGTTCCGGAAGAAGTAGGCCCTTTTCCCCGGCGCCGCTTGCGCTAACCTCGGGGCCGACTTGAGCTCGGGAAGGCGCATGTGTCGGGGATTTTCGCTCATCGTGACGGCGGCGCTGCTGGCGGCGGCCGGTCCAGGGTTCGCCCAGACGTGGGGCGGACGCTTCGACGGATGGACCACAGCGGTGATCGCGGGGGACTGGCGCGACAGCGGCGGCCAGCCGATCGAGGCCTTCGACAACGCCCGGCGCGACGTGACGCGGGGTCTGCTGGCGGCGGGCCTGCCGCGCGACAGCCTGGTCGATTTCTCGTTGAGGCCCGACGCGGCCGAGCCGGTCACTGTGGCGGAGGTGCTGGGCGAGGTCGCCGAAATCGCCAGCCGGGCGACGCGCGGCTGCCTGCTGTACTTCACCTCGCACGGTTCCCCCGAGGGCATGGTCTTCGGCCCTGACGCGACGCTGGCGCCGGCCGACATGGCCAATCTGGTGCGCCAGTGGTGCGGGACGCGGCCGACGGTGGTGATCGTCTCCGCCTGCTATTCCGGCGTCTTCGTCAATGCGCTGGCGGCGCCGAACCGGATGGTCCTGACCGCCGCGAGCCGCGAGCGCACGTCATTCGGGTGCGGGGCTGAGGAAACCTATCCGTGGTTCGACGGCTGCGTGATCGAGACCCTGCCGACGGCGACGGATTTCCTCGCCCTCGCGGCCGGGACGCGGGCGTGCGTGGCGCGCAAGGAGCAGGAGGCGGGGGTCGCAGTCCCCTCCGAGCCGCAGATGTTCGTCGGGGCGGAGATGCAGTTGCGGGCGCCGACGTTGCGCTTCCAGCGGCCACCGGCATGAGCCTGACCGTGGACAGCGAGGGCTGGTCGCCGGCGGCCTGTCACTGCGGGACGGTGCGCTTCCGGGTGCGGCTGAGCGAAGGTTTGGCGAGCGCGCGGCGCTGCGACTGTTCGCTGTGCCGGATGCGCGGCGCGGTGGCGGTGACCGCGGTGCGGGACGGGGTCGAGGTGCTGGAGGGCGCGGAGGCGCTAACGGAGTACCGGTTCAACACCGGCGTGGCGCGGCATTTCTTCTGCTCGAAATGCGGCATCTACACCCACCATCGGCGGCGTTCGAACCCGAACGAGTACGGGGTCAACGCGGCGTGCCTCGAGGGGGTGAGCCCGTTCGACTTCGCCGAGGTGCTGATCAACGACGGGGTGCGCCACCCGAGCGACGGCGGCGGCGGGGTGGTCGGGGTGTTGCGGTACATCCCGCGATCATCCGACTGACACCGTCATCCTCGGGCTTGACCCGAGGATCAGACCGTCCGGTGCTCAGTGCGACAGGAAGCGGTCTCGGCCTCAGGCCCGTCTCGGGCGCACAGCTCGCCCCATCGTCTGATCCTCGGGTCAAGCCCGAGGATGACGGCCGAGATCGGGTTATGGACGGGGAAACACCCGGATCGTGATCCGCTCGCGCTCGCCCTCGTGGCGTTCGACGAGCAGGCGGGCGACCTGGGCGTCGTCGTGGAAGAGGTAGCCCTTGATGGCGTCGAGAAGGGCCTTGGCGAGGTTGTCGAGGTCGATGTGCGGCGGATCGCCGACGTGCTCCATGCGGATCTCGACCACGAAGTCGCCCCAGGACGGCCGCGACGGCCACTGCTTGCGCATGAACTCATAGACAAGCGGCTTGTAGTATTTGGCCTGGGTGGTCAGGCCGTCGATGGTGATCTCGACGGCGTCGCCGGCCTCGCGGAGGCGGACCTTGCCCGTGCCGATCCAGCCCACCGTCAAGGGCGGCACTCGGGCGGGACCTCGCCGATCAGGGTGGCGGTGCGGATCATCACCGGCGGGGTCAGCTGCTCCCCGGCGTCGGCGGGCGACATCTGGATGCGGCGCGCCACGTCGAGTCCCTCGACCACCCGCCCGAAGACGCCGAAGCCCTGGCCGTCGGGGTTGCGGCCGCCGCCGAAGTCGAGCGCCGGCGTGTCGTGGGTGACGATGAAGAAGCTGGAGGTCGCGGTGTCGGGGCCGTCCCGGGCCATGGAGACGGCGCCGGCGACGTGGCTGAGGCCGGTGTCGCGGGTGCGCTCCAGAGGGACCGGCGGGCGCAGGGTGTCATCGGCCCCGCGCGGCGTGGCTGCCTGGATGACGTCGATGGGGTTCGGGTTGTCGTTGGTGGCGCGGACCACCGTCCGGAAGAAGCTGCCGCCCGCGTAGTCGCCGTCGGTGACGTAGCTGAGGAAGTTGCAGACCGTCAGGGGCGCGCGCTCCAGATCCAGTTCCAGAACCATGCGGCCGGCGTCGGTTTCCAGCATCACGCGGGGCTTGTCGGCGCCGTTCGCCGTAGTCGCGCAGGCGGAAAGCACGAGCGCCGCCGCCATCATCATCGTCCGCATCGCCGGCTCCTCCGCCTTGTCCCCTCGCCTGCCCGTGCTACACCGCCGCGCATCCTCCCGCCACGCCTGAAGAGCCTGCCGCGCCATGACGAACCGCATCGAAACCGACACCTTCGGCCCCATCGAGGTCGCCTCGGATCGCTACTGGGGTGCGCAGGCGCAGCGGTCGCTGGGCAATTTCCGGATCGGCGAGGAAAAACAGCCGCTGCCGATCGTTCGTGCGCTGGGCATCGTCAAGCGGGCGGCGGCGGAGACCAATATGGCGCTGGGCAAGCTGGACCCGAAGCTCGGCGAGACCATCGTCGCGGCAGCGAACGAGGTGATCGAGGGCAAGCTCAACGACCATTTCCCGCTGGTGGTCTGGCAGACCGGCTCGGGCACCCAGTCGAACATGAACGCCAACGAAGTGATCTCGAACCGCGCCATCGAGATGCTGGGCGGGGAGATGGGCTCCAAGAAGCCCGTGCACCCCAACGACCACGTCAACATGAGCCAGTCGTCGAACGACACCTATCCGACGGCCATGCATGTCGCCTGCGCCGAGCAGGTGGTGAAGACGCTGCTCCCGGCGCTGAGGCGCCTGCACGCGGCGCTGAAGGCCAAGTCGGAGGCCTGGCAGGGCATCATCAAGATCGGCCGGACGCACACCCAGGACGCCACGCCGCTGACGCTGGGCCAGGAGTTCGGCGGCTACGCCCAGCAGGTCGCCAACGGCATCGAGCGGATCGAGCAGACCCTGCCGAAGCTGATGGAGCTGGCCCAGGGCGGCACGGCCGTCGGCACCGGGCTGAACGCGCCCGTCGGGTTCGCAGAGACGGTGGCGGAGAAGATCGCCGCCATCACCGGCCTGCCGTTCGTCACCGCGCCGAACAAGTTCGAGGCGCTGGCGGCGCATGACGCCATGGTGTTCAGCCACGGGGCCATCAACACGGTGGCGGCCTCGCTGTTCAAGATCGCCAACGACATCCGCTTCCTCGGTTCGGGCCCACGCTCGGGGCTGGGCGAACTGGCGCTGCCGGAGAACGAGCCGGGCTCCTCGATCATGCCGGGCAAGGTCAATCCGACCCAGTCCGAGGCGCTGACCCAGGTCTGCGTGCAGGTGTTCGGCAACCACGCCGCCCTGACCTTCGCCGGCTCGCAGGGGCATTTCGAACTGAACGTCTTCAACCCGGTGATGGCCTACAACTTCCTGCAGTCGGTTCGGCTGATGGCCGATGCGGCGGTGTCGTTCACCGACAACTGCGTGGTGGGGATCGAGCCACGCGAGGACAACATCCGGCGCGGGCTGGAGAACTCGCTGATGCTGGTGACGGCCCTGAACGGCAAGCTGGGCTACGACGCCTGCGCCAGGATCGCCAAGACGGCTCACAAGAACGGCACCACCCTGCGCGAGGAGGCCGTCGGCGGCGGCTATCTGACGAACGAGGAGTTCGACGAATGGGTGCGGCCGGAGAAGATGATCTCGCCGGGGTGAGACGCAGGTGACCGCCCTCACCCGTCCCTACTGGATCGAGGCGCGGTTCGAGCGGCGCGAGGGATGGGACCACGACGCCTATCCGTTCAACCTGCCGGCGGTGCGGACGACAGAGACGCTGGCCTTCCATCCGCGCGTGACCTTCATCGTCGGCGAGAACGGCTCGGGGAAGTCGACCCTGGTCGAGGCGCTGGCGGTTGCCTGGGGCTTCAACGCCGAGGGCGGGTCGCGGGACCACCAGTATTCGACCCGGGCGTCGCATTCGGCCCTGCATCAGTTCGTGCGGCCGGTGCGCGCGCCGCTGAAGGCGAGGGACGGCTATTTCCTGCGGGCCGAGAGCTTCTTCACCACAGCGAGCTATCTGGAAACGACCGGAACCGGCCGCGCCGGACAGCACGGGTTGCACGAACAGTCGCACGGCGAGTCGTTCTTCGACCTGTTCGAGAACCGGTTCGAAGGGAGCGGCCTCTACATCATGGACGAGCCGGAGGCGGCGTTGTCGCCGTCGCGGCAGCTGTCGTTCCTGGCGCGGATGCACGATCTGGTCGGGCGGGAGTCACAGTTCATCATCGCCACCCACTCTCCGATCATCCTCGGTTACCCCGATGCGTGGATCTACCAGGCCTCCGGGCACGGGCTGGAGCGGATCGAATACGAGGACACCGAGCACTATCAGGTCACGCGCGGCTTCCTGAACCGGCGGGAGACCTATCTCGACGTGCTGTTAAGCGAGGACGACTAGTCCAGCGTCCGCCAGCGCGCCTGGGCCTCTTCCCGGGTGCAGTTGAGGAAAACCTTGCGCTCGTCGGCGACAACGCGGTCAATCATGTCGAGCGGCAGCAGGTGGTGGCGGCCGTCCGTGCCGGCGTCGCGGCGGGCCAGCTTGAGGCCATCGTCGGTCAGGCCGTCGGCCTGCCCGACGGGGCGGTTGTCGGAGCCGAGGACCTCGAAATCCTCTCCGATGGCGAAGGCGTCGGCGGGCATCAGTGTTGCTCCATCCAGCGGTCCCTGGCCTCTTCCCTGGTCACATTGAGGTGGACGTGGGCGTCGACATGGTCGACCCAGCTGACCGGAATCGTGTGGTGTTTGAAGCCCGAAGCGAGGTCCAGCCTGGCCAGTTCGATCTGGTCGCCGTGGACGTGATCGACGCGGCCGACGTGGCCGCCATCGGAACCGACGACTTCAAGGCTTTCGCGAAGGAGGGAGAGGTCTACCATGGGAGCTCCTGACGACTGCGTTGTCTGGAAAACCCCTCGGCCCGAAGGCCGGTTGCATAACGGAGGCGTCATGGGCGAGGTCGTGAACCTGAACCGGGTCCGCAAGGACAGGGCCAGGGCCGGGAAGAAGTCCGGCGCCGCCGCCAACCGCGCGTCGCACGGCGTGCCGAAGTCGGCGCGGACCAGGGCGGAGAAGGAGCGCGCCAGCGTCGACCGGCTGCTGGACGGCTCCAGACTGGAGGACTGAGATGGGCGAGGCGCCACGCACCCGACACGGCCTGATCCCGATGCTGGTGGCCATCCGCGTGACCGCCGAACGCAGGCGGCGGGAGGCGGAGGCGCAGACGCGCGAAAGCAAGAACGACAGCGAGAAGCTGGAGAAGCCGAAGAAAGGGAAACGCGGCTGGTTCGGCTAGACGGCCGAGACTTTCGGGGCGCGGATGAGCAGCACCTGCCCGGCCAGCACCAGCGCGAGACCGGCGAGCGCCGGCCAGCCGAAATGGGCTCCCTCGAACAGGATCGAGACCAGCATGGCGATGGGCGGGGTCAGGGCCGAGATGTAGCTGGCCAGGGCGTAGCCGCGGGCGCGGGCGACGGTGAAATAGACCACAAAGGCGATCACCGAACCGAACACCGACAGGTAGAGCAGTGAGCCCATGTAGGTGAGGCTCGGCTCGATCGACCATTCGACGCCGGTGGCGAGGCCGTAGAGCGCCAGCAGGCCCGTGCCCCAGGCCATGGCCCAGGCGGTCGAGGGGATGACCGCCGAGCCGGCGTTCTGGCCGCGCCAGGCGAAATAGTTGCCAAAGGCCGAGGCGATGACGGCGACGAAGGCGAAGCCGACGCCGGCCGCGCTGGCCGCGTCCAGCCCCGCCCGCAGGATCTCCGAGCCCGACAAGACCGCCACCCCGACCACGCCGAGGGCCGCGCCGCCCCATGACAGGCCGGCGGCGCGCTGCCGGGCGGCGACCCTGAACAGGATCAGGTTGAGAAGAGCCAGCGAGGCGAAGATGACCGCCACCACGGCCGAGGCGATGCGGCCCTCGGCGGCGTAGGTGAAGCTGTAGCTGATCGAGAAGGCGAAGACGCCCTGCCCCGCCGCGGCGAGGTGCTGGGTGGGCGTCAGCTTCAGCGGGCGGCGCGTCACCAGGCAGCCGGCGAACAGCACCGCCGCCGCCAGGCCGAAGCGCCAGACGATGGAGGCGAGCGGCGCCACCTGACCGAGCTGGAGGGTGATCGCGTACCAGGTCGTGCCCCAGATCGCCGCGCAGAGGGCGACGCCGCCGATCGCCCACAGGGTCGCGCGGGACAGGCCGGCCGGAGGCGAAGCGAGAGACTCGGAGGGAGCGGACATGTTCGCCAAGTGGCTGAGCCGGAGTGCGGGCGCAAGCCGAGGAATGGGGCGGACGCCACAAGCTGGACTTATGGCGTCCGGAAAGCGCCGTCAGGCCCTGAGTTTCAAGGCCAATCGCGCCTCGGCGGGGACCGCCTCATAGACCGTCGGCCGGCGGATGTTCAGCCGGGCGCGGGCGGCTTCCAGCGGTTCGGCGAACAGGGCCTCGTAGTCCAGCCCGGGCAGCCAGCGCGCGGCGCGGCCGTTGCGCCAGGCCTGAAGAACGGCGCGGCGGGCGGGAATGGTCCGGTCCTCGCGCCGGATTTCGTGGGCCGCCCCGCCGCCGATCAGGGCGAAACCCCAATTGCCGGTCTGGGCGTAGGAGAAGGCCACCACGCAGGCCTCGCCCAGCGCATCGGTCTGGTAGCCGGTGAGGATGTGCCAGACGTCGTGCACGTCGCGCAGGCGCCGGGAGTACCAGATGACCGGGTGCTGTGCGTCCGTATGGGTCACAACCTTGCGCGCCTCCGCGGCCAGACCCTCGGCGGTGAAGCCGCGGGCCTCGCGGAACTCGCGATAGGCCGCGCCGACCGTGCCCGGCTCGAACCGGGCCAGCCAGACAGGATCATCGAGCTTATGGGCCAGCTCCTCGCACAGGAAGGCCTGCCGCCCGCCCTCCATGGTCTTCAGCATGCGATCATAGCCACGGGCGATCGAACGCCCCGAGAGGGCGCGCATGATCTCGAACACCTGGGCGGTGTCCTCCTTGTCACGGATCAGCCTGCCGAAGGCCCGCAGCGCGGCCAGCGGCTCCAGCCTCTGGGGCCGGAAGCGATCGTCGAAATCAGCGGTGGCGGTCATGCAGCGATTCTGCCCGGTACGGCCGGACCATAGCGTGATCCGGCGCGAAGATGAACGCCGATCATGAACCGCGGCCGCTCGCCGGGCGGAGCCGGCTCGGCTAGGCTGGACCGATGCTGAGGAAACGCTCCGTCTCCCTGTCAGGCCACGCCACCTCGGTGGCGCTGGAGCCGCAATTCTGGGCCGTGCTGGACCGGATCGGCGCCGACCTGGGCCTCACCCACGCCGGGCTGATGAAGCGGATCGACGAGCGGCGCGGACGCACGCCGCTGGCCTCGGCCTGCCGGTTGCTGGCGCTGGCCTGGACGGGCGGGGACCGATCTTTCGCCGAACAGGAGTCGTCCGATTGACAGCGGCCAAGGTTGGCGCATCCTCCGCCCCGGAGAGCGCATCATGGCCGACAACAAGCTGATCCCCGCCGCCGTCGTCGGCGGCCTTCTCGCCGTCGGGCTGATCGGCGCCGGAGGCCTGATCGGCCAGGGCGTGGTCAACGCCCGCGTCGGCGACCGCTCGGTGACGGTGCGCGGTCTGGCCGAGCGCGACGTGCAGGCCGACCTGGCGGTGCTGCCGCTGCGCTTCACCGCTTCGGGCGAGGTGCTGTCGGAAGTGCAGGCCCGGATCGACACCGACCTTGGCGTCGTCCGGCGGTTCCTGACCGCGCAGGGCTACCCGGCCGACGCGGTCAGTCTGGGGCGGCTCGAGGTCGCTGACCGGCAATCCCGGGAATACGCCACTCAGGATGGCGGGCCGCGGTTCATTCTCGCCCAGACCGTCATCGTGCGCACGACGGACGTGGCCCGGATTCAGGCGACCACCCGCGCGCTGAACGATCTAGTCCGGCAAGGCGTGGTGCTGCAGGATTTCGCCGGGCCGACCTACATCTTCACCAAGCTCAACGACGTGCGGCCCGCCATGATCGCCGAGGCGACAGCCTCGGCCCGCACCGGCGCGGCGCAGTTCGCCAAGGACTCAGGCGCGCCGCTGGGACCGATCCGGCAGGCGACGCAGGGCTCTTTCGAGATCCTGCCGCGCGAGGGCTATGGCGACGCCAGCCAGTCCCCGGACCAGAGGGTCCGGGTCGTGACCACGATCAGCTATCGCCTCAAATAGGCGTTCAGTTCGCCGGCGCCGGCGACGGATCGGGCAGGGACGGCGGTTCGACCGGCGGCAGTTCGGGCATCTTCGGCGCCTCAGGCAGCTCCGGCGCCGGCAGATCGACGTCGAGATCGACGTTGGTGTCCGTGGCCCGGTTCAGACCGCCGTTCGAGAACACCACGATGGCGATGATGATCAGCACCACCAGCAGGCCGCCGACGAGGAAGCCGATCCAGCCAGAGCCGCCGCGCTCCGTCGCCGAGGGATTGTTGATGGTGGTGTGATGCACGACGTCGGGCCGGTCGTCGCGGGGCGGAGGAACGTTGGGATCGGTCATCGATCAGCCTCCCGTGCCCGGAACGGCCGGGGCCGAGACCTCGGGCACGTCGACATTGACGTCGACCTGCTCTGGCGTGGCGCCGCCGCCGCGGGCGAAGACGAAATATGCGATGATGGCCAGCACGACCACAATCGCCCCGACGATGAAGGCAAGGCCGGTGTTGTTCCCGCCGCCGGTATTGTTGATGTTGTCAGCCATCGGCATCCCTTCCTTCAAACCCTGTCGGCAACCGGAACGACGGTCAGGCTTCACGGTTCCCTGAAGGCGTGCGCGACGAGGCGAGCGACGGGACGCTGACATCGGCCGCCGTGCCCCTTATGTTCTCGCGATGAGTCTGCCTGAAGCCCCTGCCCCGCGCATCTCCGACCTCGCCCGCTCGCGCGGTCCCGGAGGCGTCGCGGCGTCGGGCGCGCCCGACTACCTGGACGGGCTGAACCCCGAGCAGCGGCTGGCCGTCGAGACGGTGGACGGGCCTGTTCTGGTGCTGGCCGGCGCCGGCACGGGCAAGACGCGGGTGCTGACCACGCGGCTGGCGCATATCCTGGCGACCGGGCGGGCGCGGCCATGGGAGCTGCTGGCCGTCACCTTCACCAACAAGGCCGCGCGCGAGATGCGCGAGCGGATCACCCAGCTGATCGGGCCATCGGCCGAGGGGCTGCGCTGGCTGGGCACCTTCCACTCGGTGGCGGCGCAAATCCTGCGGCGGCATGCGGAGCTGGTCGGGCTGAAGTCGACCTTCACCATCCTCGACACCGATGACCAGGAACGGGTCTGCAAACAGCTGCTCGAAGCGGCCAATCTCGACACCAAGCGGTGGACGCCACGCTCGCTGAGCGGGCTGATCGACCACTGGAAGAACCGCGGCTGGACGCCGGAGACGCTGCCCTCGACCGAGGATTTCGCCAACGGCAAGGGCCACGCCCTCTACGCCGCCTATCAGGCGCGGCTGGTCAGCCTCAACGCCTGCGACTTTGGCGACCTGTTGTTGCATAACCTGACAATCCTGTCGAAACACGCGGATATCGCTGAGGAATACCGGAAGCGGTTCCGCTACATCCTGGTCGACGAGTATCAGGACACCAACGTCGCCCAGTATCTTTGGCTGCGGCTGCTGACATCCTCGACCGGCAACGTCTGCTGCGTCGGCGACGACGACCAGTCGATCTACGGATGGCGGGGCGCGGAGGTGGACAACATCCTGCGCTTCGAACGCGACTTTCCCGGCGCCAAGGTGATCCGGCTGGAGCGCAACTACCGCTCGACGCAGCACATCCTCGGCGCCGCCTCGGGCCTGATCGCCGCCAACAAGGGGCGGCTGGGCAAGACCCTGTGGACCGAGGATCTGAGCGGCGACAAGGTGCGGGTGCGCGGGGTCTGGGACGGCGAGGCCGAGGCCCGGCTGATCGCCGACGAGATCGAGACGGCGCGGCGCCAGGGCATGGCCTACAAGGACATGGCGGTGCTGGTCCGGGCCTCGTTCCAGATGCGGGCGTTCGAGGAACGGTTCGTCATGCTGGCCGTGCCCTATGTGGTCATCGGCGGGCCGCGCTTCTTCGAACGGGCCGAGATCCGCGACGCCCACGCCTATCTGCGGCTGATCCTGTCCGAGGATGACGATCTGGCCTTCGAGCGGATCGTCAACGTGCCCAAGCGCGGCGTCGGCGACACCAGCGTGCAGAAGGTGCTGCAGATCGCGCGGCTGTCGGGGGTGTCGGCCCTGGCGGCGGTGCGCGACCTGATCACCTCCGACGAACTGCAGGCGCGGACGCGGACAGCCCTGTCGAACTTCGTGCGCGACATCGACCGCTGGCGGGCCCTGGCCCAGACCACGACGCACTGGGAGCTGACCGAGACGGTGCTGGAGGAGAGCGGCTACACCGACATGCAGAAGGCCGACCGGGCGACCGGCCAGACGCGGCTGGACAACCTCAAGGAGCTGACCCAGTCGATGCAGGCCTTCGACAGCCTGCCGGCCTATCTGGAGCACGTGTCGCTGGTCATGGACCTCGACCGCGGCGGCGCCGACGACGCGGTTCAGGTGATGACGCTGCACGGAGCCAAGGGGCTGGAGTTCCCGCTGGTCTTCCTGCCCGGCTGGGAGGAAGGGGTCTTCCCGAGCCAGCGCAGCATCGACGAGAAGGGCGAGAAGGGACTCGAGGAGGAACGCCGGCTGGCCTATGTCGGCGTCACCCGGGCCAAGCAGGACGCACGCATCTCATTCGCGGCCAACCGGCTGGTGTATGGGCGCTGGACCTCGCAGCTGCCGAGCCGGTTCGTCGATGAACTGCCCATCGACCACGTCGAGGCCGAGAGCGACACGGGCTACTACGGCGTCACGCCCGGCATGAAGGAGGCCAAGAGCCGCTGGGACGAGATGCCGACTTTCGGCAGCGGCTACTCCTCGCCGGGCTGGAAGCGGGCGCAGTCGTTCGCGGCCGCGCGGGCCCCGGCGGCAAGGCCGGCGCGGCATACGCTGATCGAGGGAGACGGCCGGCTGGTGGCGACGGCGGACCCGCGGGCGGGCGGGAACTGGTCGAAGGGCGAGCGGGTCTTCCACCAGAAGTTCGGCTACGGCCACATCATCGGCATCGAGGGCAACAAGCTGGCGGTGACCTTCGACAAGGCGGGGGAGAAGAAGGTGATCGACACGTTCGTGGAGAAGGCGTGATGCGGAGGCTGGTTCTGGGAGCGGCCGTGGTCGCCCTGTCGGGCTGCGCCGATCCGACGTGGAGCGACGATGCGGTGACGCGGTTCCTCGAGCGGGCGGAGATGTGCGAGCACTGGATGGGCGAGGAGCCCTACGATGGTGCGCGGCGGACCGACATCGACCGGAACCTGAATAACCTTCGCTGCGCCACCGTTAGACGGGATGGCGAGGCGCTGAGGCTCAGCCGGAAGGACCGGCCCGAGGACGTGCGACGCATCAACGAGGCGCTCGCAGGCTTCTAGGGGGGACGAGGGTGGCGGGCCTGCGCGGCCCGCCACCGCCCGTTTTACATCCGCACCGAGGTGGCGCGGCGGTTGGCTTCGGCGTCGACTTCACCGACCCGGAAGGCCTTCATCAGGGGCATGATCTGCCACAGGGCGGACAGGCCCACGAGCACGTACACCAGACGTGACAGGGCGGACCCTTCGCCGAAGATGGCGGCGACGAGGTCGAACTCGAAGGCGCCGACCAGGCCCCAGTTAAGGCCGCCGACGATCAGCAGAACGAGCGTGATGAGATTAAGCGCTTTCATGGATACCTCCTTGGTTGCTGAATAAAGCGACCTCGGCCGACGTTGTTCCCGCTCTTCAACCAATATTGCATATATAAGAACAGGTTAGCTTAACCGTTTGCAGGTGTGAAAGCCGCACCGCCTCCTGTGAGCACGATGGGCGCCAATCCTTCATTAAGCCCGTTCGCCGACCCTGCACGCGTGCGCGAATCCCGTCCAGACGAGGTCCTGATCGAAACCCCTCCGTCCCTGTGGGAGCGGGCGGTCTGCGCCGTCATCATCGCCATGCTGACGGGGGCGCTGATCGGGCCGGTGTTCGCGCCGCTGCAGGAAGAGACGCCGGTGCTGCGGCTGGTCTGGCTGCCGGCCTATGCGGCGATCTTCGGCATGACCCTGTATCGCATCGACCGGCTGTGGCGGGCTTGGCCGGCGGCGATCGCGGTGGTGCTGCTCGTCGGACTGGCCTTCGCCTCACGTTACTGGTCGATCGACTTCGAGACGACCAGCCGGCGCGTCATCGCCCTGGCCATCAGCGGGGTGTTCGCCCTGTATCTGGGGGCCGTATTCCGGGGGCCGCACCTGCCGCGGCTGCTGATGCACGCGGCGCTGCTGATGGCGGTGGGCAGTCTGGTCATGGTCTTCGCCTTCCCCGAGATCGGGGTGCACCAGTACGACAACGCCGGCCTGTGGCGCGGGCTCTGGTACGAAAAGAACCAGATGGGGGCGGTGATGGTGATCGGGGCCACGGCCTCGGCGGCCTGTCTCGCCTCGCCCGACCCGCGGCGGCTGCTTCCGGCGATCGCGCTGGTGCTGTCGAGCGGCCTGGTGCTGGCGACCCAGTCGAAGACCTCGCTGCTGTGCCTGATCCTGGGGCTGGCCTTCGTGGGCTGCTTCTGGACGCTGCGAAAGGGCGGCGCGGCCTTCAGCGTCGTCGCCGTCTGGGCCGGCGTGGTGCTGGCGGGCGTCGGGGTATGGCTGTGGGAGTCGCATTCGGTGGCGCTGCTGGAGGCGCTGGGCAAGGACCCGTCGCTGACCGGGCGCACCGACATCTGGGACAGCCTGATGCGCAAGGTCGCCGACAAGCCGTGGACCGGTTACGGCTACGGCGCCTTCTGGGGCCGGGTCGGCGAGTCCGTGCCCGCCGACTGGGTGCGCAAGGAGACGGGCTGGACGGTTCCATCGGCGCACAACGGCTGGATCGACCTGCTGGTGCAGCTGGGCTGGCCGGGAGCGATCCTCGTCGGGGCGCTGATGGCGGCGACGGGGCTGATCACCGTGCTGCGCTCCATGGGTCAGGGCGTGCGCGAAGGCTGGTGGGCGCTGGGCTTTCTCGCCGCCTTCCTCGTCCTGAGCCTGTCGGAGAGTATCCTGCTGGCCCACCAGGGCCTGCCGTGGGTGCTGTTCATGGCCGTGATGACGCGCGCGATCCTGCCGGCGCCGGCGCCGGCCGCCGTCCCGCTTGTGGAGAAGCGCCGCCGGGCCTACCAGACCGGTCCCCGAATCGCAGCACAGTATCGGTATGGGTCCCAACGCCGCGCCTTCCCTGTTCGATGACATCCCCGAGCCGCAAGGCCCGGCGTCGACACCTGTCGCGACCGCCGCGCCCGATCCGGCCCTGACGCCCCAGGCGGCCGCGCCGAAGCCCGCGCCTGCGCCTGCGCCGCAGCCGCGTCCGGCCGATGTCCCCTCCTCCGCCCCGCTGGCGGCGGCGACCGGCTACTCGGCCTCGTCGATCGAGGTGCTCGAGGGGCTGGAGCCGGTCCGCAAACGCCCCGGCATGTACATCGGCGGCACCGACGAGCGGGCCCTGCACCACCTGTTCGCCGAAGTCCTCGACAACGCCATGGACGAGGCCGTCGCCAAGCACGCGAAGCTGATCACCGTCGACCTCGACGCCGACGGCTGGCTCTCGGTGCGTGACGACGGCCGCGGCATTCCGGTCGACCCGCACCCCAAGCATCCCGGCAAGTCGGCGCTGGAAGTGGTGATGACCGTGCTGCACTCCGGCGGCAAATTCTCGGGCAAGGCCTATGAGACCTCCGGCGGCCTGCACGGCGTCGGCGTCTCGGTGGTCAACGCCCTGTCGGAGCACCTCGACGTCACCGTCTGGCGCGACGGTTACGAGTGGCGGCAGTCGTTCGCCCGCGGCCACGCGCGCGGGCCGATCCAGCAGGTCGGCCCGTCGAAGAAAAAGGGCACCCTGATCCGCTTCAGGCCGGACGAGGAGATCTTCGGCGTCGGCGCGGCTTTCAAGCCGGCCCGCCTGTTCCGCATGGCGCGATCGAAGGCCTATCTGTTCCGCGGCGTCGAGATCCGCTGGACCTGCGCCCAGGAACGGATCACCGACCACACCCCCGCCGAGGCGGTGTTCCACTTCCCCAACGGGCTGGCCGACGCGCTGGCCGAGCGGATCGGCGAGATCGAGACCGTCACCCCGGCCTTCGCCGGACGCGTCGAGCGCAAGGGCGAGGCGGGCGCGGTCGAATGGGCCGTGACGTGGAGCCCGATCGGTTTCGGCGAGGCCGACGGCTTCGTCTCGTCCTACTGCAACACCGTCTCGACGCCGGACGGCGGCACCCACGAGGCTGGATTCCGGGCCGCCCTGGTCAAGGGGCTGAAGGCCTATGGCGAACTGGTCAACGAAAAGCGCGCCGGGCTGATCACCGCCGAGGACGTCATCGCCAACGCCGGCGCGCTGATCTCTGTGTTCATCCGAAACCCCGAATTCCAGGGTCAGACGAAGGACCGGCTCTCCTCCCCCGAAGGCCAGCGGCTGGTCGAGCAGCTGATGCGCGATCCGCTGGACCACTGGCTCACCGAGAGCCCGAAACAGGCCAACACCCTGCTCGGCTTCGTCATCGACCGGGCCGAGGACCGCCTGCGCCGCCGCAAGGACAAGGAGGTCCAGCGCGCCGCCGCCACCCGCAAGCTGCGCCTGCCGGGCAAGCTGTCGGACTGCACCCGCCAGTCTGCCGAGGGCACCGAACTGTTCATCGTCGAGGGCGACTCGGCCGGCGGCTCGGCCAAGCAGGCCCGCGACCGCACCACCCAGGCCATCCTGCCCCTGCGCGGCAAGATCCTGAACGTGGCGTCGGCGACGGCGGACAAACTGCGTCAGAACATCGAGCTGTCGGACCTGGCGTTGGCGCTGGGCGTGCAGCCAGGCAGCCGGTTCAACATCGACGACCTGCGCTACGAGCGCATCGTCATCATGACCGACGCCGACGTGGATGGAGCGCATATCGCGGCGCTGCTGATCACCTTCTTCTACCGTTCGATGCCCGAGACGATCCGTCAGGGCCGGCTGTTCATGGCCCTGCCGCCGCTCTACCGGATTTCGGCCGGGCCGCTGTCGGAATACGCCCGCGACGACGCCCATCGCGACGAGCTGCTGGCCACGGTATTCAAGGGCAAGAAGGTCGAGATCGGCCGGTTCAAGGGTCTCGGCGAGATGATGGCCTCCCAGCTCAAGGAGACCACGATGGATCCGAAGAAGCGCACCCTCGCGCGGGTCACGGTGCCCGCCTCAGAGGACGACATCGAGGACCTGGTCGAGCGGCTGATGGGCAAGAAGGCCGAGGCCCGCTACCAGTTCATCCAGGACAACGCCCGCTTCGTGGTCGACGAGCTGGACGTGTGACCACCGTCAGATCCGGTCCGGGTCCCGCATGAAGGAGTCCGGCGCCGTCCAGGTGCCGGGCACATGCGCGTTGGCCCAGCGGCACATTTCGCGGACCACCGGATGCAGGCCCCGCCCCTTCGGGGTAAGGGCATAGGCGAACCGCTCCGGCCGTGTCTGGTAGGGCCGCTTCTCGACCAGGCCCGCCGCTTCCATCTTCAGCAGCCGGTCGGCGAGGACATTGGTGGTGATCCGCTCGGGGGAAGTCAGAAACTCCGAGAATTTCGTTTTCCCGTTCAACATGTCGCGCAACAGGACGAGCGTCCAACGGTCGCCGACGAGGTCGAGCGTGGTCGCGATCGGACATCCGGAGCGAGGCGGTGACATGGCGGTCCTTGTAACTTGTCACTTGCAACTAACAAGTAAATGAGTCCTTATCTGGACCGTTCAAGGGAGGACCAGATGACGACAGCATTTACGGGGCGCTGCCTCTGCGGCGCGGTCAGCTACAGCGTCGAGGCGGAGCCGGGGGCGGTCGGGGACTGCTATTGCACCGATTGCCGCCGCACCAGCGGCACCAGCCACTGCACCCATGCCGTGATCCCCGAAAGCGCGTTGACGGTCACTGGCGAGCCGACCTTCTACGAGAGAGCGGCGGATAGCGGAAACGTGGTCCGGCGCGGCTTCTGCGGCCGCTGCGGATCGGCGATCTATTCGACCAACCTCGGCATGCCGGGAATGGCCTTCATCCGGGTGTCGAGCATGGACGATCCGGATCGGGCCGTGCCGCAGATGACGGTCTACGCCAGCCGCGCACCGTCATGGGCGCAGGTGAACCGGAGCTATCCGGTGTTCGAGACGATGCCGCAGGGCGGTCCGGAATCCGTGCTCCCGGAGACCTGACGGCTCAGACCGTAGGCCTCAGCAGGTCGTCGGTGCGCCATAGCGGCTGACGATCCCGTGGGTGCGGCCTTCGCCCAGCAGGTGCAGGGTGGTCAGGCGGTCGTACTCGCATTCCGGCATGTCGGCGGCTTCGGGGTAGCCGAGGGCGCGCGCGATCAGCGGGACGGTGTTGCTGTGGCCGACAATCAGGATGGTGGCGTCATCGGGCGCGGCCTCGACCTTCGCCAGGATGGCGGCGAGGTGGGCCTGGATGCCGGTGTTCAGCGGCACGGCTTCGGGGGTGACGGAATGATGCTCGGCCGTTGGCGCGGCGGTCAAGCGGGTGCGCTGCAGGGGGCTGGTCAGGATCACCGAGGGATGGTCGTCGGCCAGTTCCGCGGCGAGCGCCTGCGCCCTCGCCTGCCCGGCCTCGGACAGCAGTGGATCCGCGCTGGCGTCGGCCTTCTCGGCGTGCCGGACGATGATGACTGTCTGGGCCATGGCCGGGAGGGCGGTGGCGAGCGAAATCGCGGCGGCGAGCAGAAGGCGTTTCATGATGTCCCCCGAGGTTCGCCCACGGCTAGGGCCGATGACGGGATCAGGCAAGATAACTTCCTGTCATAATCCGCTCCGCCGGGCAGTCCCGGCGGCTCAGTGCTCGGCCCACTCGCCCCGCGGTTCGACGAAGGCGCGCTCGCCGCTAACCTCGGCGTAGGTCATGCACAGGTCCTCGAACACCCGCCCCCACGAGAAGCGCTCGACGGCCTTGACCCGGGCGGCCGCGCCGATGGCCTCGATGTCGCGCGCGAACAGGGCCTCGATGGCAGCGGCGTAGTGAACGGGATCGGCGCTCTTCGCCAGCTGGCCGACGCTGTCGTCGACGGTTTCCTTCACCCCGCCGGCGTTGACGCCGACCACCGGGCGGCCGCAGGCCATGGCCTCGAGCACGATCAGGCCGAACGGCTCCTTGTCGTTGGCGTGCACGAAGGCGTCGCAGGAGGCGATGATCCGGGCCACGGCCTTGGGATTGGCCTCGTACGGCAGCGAGATGACCCGCTCCTCGGCCGGCAGGCCCGCGCCGGCGCCGACCAGCACCAGGTGATAGGGATCGCCGAGACGCTGCACCGCCTCGATCAGCACGTCGATGTTCTTCTCGCGCGCCGGGCGGCCGGCGAAGCACAGCAGCCGGGCCGAGGCGGGCAGGCCCAACTTCCTCAGCAGCCAGTCCCGATCGCGGCGGTCAGGCCGGAAAGTATCGACCTCCACGCCCAGCGGCTGGATGACGATGTCCTTGATTCCGGCCTCTTCCAGCCGGCGAGCGATGTATCGGCTGGGCGAGACGACGCGGTCGAACTGGCCGAACAGGCGGGCCCAGCGCTTCTCGACCGGCTTCTTGGCCCATTCGCCGAAGTGGAGCGCGGCGAGGCCGGCGGGGTCGGAATGGCAGAAGCCGACGACCGGGCAGCCGGCGCGCTGGCCGGCCTCAAGCGCGCCCTGCCCCGGCGTATAGGGATCGCCGGCCTCGATCACCGACGGGTTCAGCGAGGCGACCCAGGCCCCCCAGCGGCGCACCGAGGTGGGCCAGCGATAACCGTCGCCGAACGGCAGCTTGGTGGCGTGCAGGTGGACGATGCCGTCGTCGCCGGCCTTGTGATGCGGCCCCGGCACGACCAGCGAATGGGCCACACCGGGCCGGTTCGCCTCCAGCCAGACCTTCTTGGACAGCAGATAGCGCTTCACCCCGCCCGAACGCGGCGCATAGAGCATGGTCGTATCGACCAGCCGGGGGCGTCCGTCCTCACCGGCGGCCTTGGTGGCCTTGAGGGTCTCGGAGACTTCCTCGTCCCAGCCCGGGATCAGTCGAAGCTCGCCCTCCTGAACCTCCAGCCCGGCCAGGTTCATCAGTTCCTTCTCCGCGGCGCTGATACCGAGGGGGCCAACGCGCCGGACCCGCTTCTGGATGCGACGGGCCTTGCGAACCTTGGACATATGCGACTTCACCATCCGCGCGCCGTAGCGCCCGCGACGGCGAAGCTCAAGCACCATCCTCTGACGTCACCGGTCCTTCTCCTTCGCCGGCGGGGGATCTTCGGAGGGGACGACGCCCCGCCGCGCCAGGGCTTCACGCAGCAGCGTCTCGACCTGGGCGTTGACCGAGCGGAGTTCGGCGGCGGCCAATCGCTCGACCGCCGCCATCACCCCGGGGGAGGCGCGCATCAGGAACGGCTTCCTGTCTCGCGCCATATCAGCCGTACAGCGTGCCGGTGTTGACGACGGGCTGGGCCTCGCGGTCGGCGCAAAGCACCACCAGAAGGTTGGACACCATCGCGGCCTTGCGCTCCTCGTCCAGCTCGACCACGCCGCGCTCGCCGAGGTCGGTCAGGGCGTTCTCCACCATGCCCACGGCGCCGCGGACGATCAGGCGGCGGGCGGACAGGACGGCCTCGGCCTGCTGACGCTTCAGCATCGCGCCGGCGATCTCGGGCGCGTAGGCCAGGTGGGCCAGGCGGGCCTCGTCGACGGCCACTCCGGCGACACGGACACGGCCGACCAGTTCATCCCGCAGGCGGCCGGCGACGTCCTCGGCATCGGCGCGCAGGGTCATTTCCGGCTCGTCCGCCTCGTCGCCATGGTCGTAGGCGTAGTGGGAGGCGATGTCGCGCAGGGCGGTGTCGACCTGGATGTTCACGAAGGCCTGATAATCATCGACGTCGAACAGGGCCTGGGCCGAGTCCTCGACGCGCCAGACGACGTTGGCGGCGATCTCGATGGGGCTGCCGCGCCTGTCGTTCACCTTCAGCTTGTCGCTGGTCAGGTTGCGGACGCGCAGGCTGATCTTCTTGCGGCTGTACCAGGGCAAGACCCAGCGCAGGCCGGTCTTCCGGTCGGTGCCGCGGTAGTCGCCGAACAGCAGGATCGCCATGGCCTCGTTCGGCTGCAGCGAATAGAGACCGCAGACCAGCAGCAGGCCGATCACGGCAGTGACGACCCCTCCGACGACGAGCAGGGCGTTGTCAGGGTCCTGCGCCACGATGACCGGGCCGGCGACGATGAGCAGCAGGCCAAGCAGCAGCATGAGCAGGCCGTTGGCGGTGGAAGCCGGGCGCTCGGTGGATTTCGAGTGCGTGGTGGTCATCAGTCCCTCCTGATTCGATATGAAAGCGATATCACAATGATTGCGAGCTCGGCAATGGCCACGCTCGCGGTCGTCATCGGAAGGGCGCCTTCGGCCTTGCATTCGCCTCAAATTCGAGAAACTTGAGGCAGGCTGGCGCGGTCCCTGTTAGAGGATCGCCGGCGTCTCTGCGCGTGTCGTCCACAGGGGTCTTCTGAATGCGTATTATGCTCGCGACCGCGGTGGCGATCGCTCCCTTGATGGCCGCCTCCGGCGCCATGGCTGAAGTCGTCATCTCGACGACCCGGACGACGCCGATCACCACGGCCAATGCGAGCGGGAGCGGCGCCGACAGCATCCGGATGACAAGCACCGGAACCATCGTCCTGAACAGCGGCGTGGGCGTCACGGTCAATTCGAGCCACAACTTCACCATGGAGGGGGGCACGATCTCCCTCGACAACTCGCCCCCGGGCTCCACGGGCGTGCTGATCGAGGGCGGCAACACGGCCACGGTCAGCATTACGGGGACGGTCACCCTCTTCGACGACATCATCGCCACGACCGACACCGACACGGACAATGACGGCGATATCGACGGCGCGTTCGCCAACGGCTCGGGCCGCTATGGCGTGCGCCTGACGGGGGCCGCGCCCCTGACCGGCAACATCCTCGTCAACTCGGGCGCCTCGATCGGTGTCGACGGCAATAATTCCTACGGCATCTCGCTCGAAGGGCCGCTGGACGGCCGTTTCGACATGTTTGGCGCCGTGACGGTGATCGGCAACGACAACTACGGCGTACGCGTGACCGGAGACGTCAGCGGCGACGTCAGGACCGGGGGCTCCATCACGGCGCGCGGGCCCGGCTCGGCCGCCCTCTCGGTCGAGGGCGATGTCGGCGGCGCGATGGTCATCCACTCCAACATCACGGCGTCAGGGTACCGCTATACGTCCCGGCCGCCCGAGCGCCCCGAGGGCTTTGTGGAGACCCCGGAGAACGACGAGGGCGTCCTGTTCCTCGACGAACTGGACCCCGACGATCTGCTGCAGGGCGGCCCCGCGGTAAGCATCCAGGGCAACGTCGCCGGCGGTGTCCTGCTGGACCGCGGCCCCACCTACGGGACAGGGGGTCTGGAGGGCGACGACGACGGCGACGGCGTCAAGAACGGCGACGAGGACGACGACGGCGACGGCACCATCAACCGGACGGACACCGACCGCGACGGCGACGGGCTGGTGGACACGACCGAGAGCACGGCCTCGATCAGCGTCTTCGGCTCGGCTCCGGCCCTCGAGATCGGCTCGGCCACGCAGTCGATCACCCTTGGCGACGTCGGCACGGGCGACGCTGCCTTCGGTTTCATCAACCGGGGCACTATCACGGCGCAGGGCGTCTACGGGCAGATGACCATCAACGGCGTGGACTATGACGGCATCGCCGCCAACGCCGTCGTCATCGGGGACAATGCAGGCCAGACGGTCGACCTCTCCGGCGGCTTCCGCAACGAAGGCACGATCGTGTCGCTGTCCTTCGACGCCGACTCGACGGCGATCCGGTTTGGCGAGGGCGCCACCGCCCCGAGCCTGATCAACACCAACGCCATCACCGCGGGTTCGAACAGCGATCTGGCCACGACGACGACGGCGATCCAGATCGACGCCGGGGCCACGGTCAACAGCTTCGTGAACAGCGGCAATGTGCTGGCCAGCACCGGCGGCGGGACGGCGGACACCTTCGCCATCCGCGATCTCAGCGGCACCCTGACCTCCATCACCAACAACCGGTCGATCCAGGCCACGGTCAACGCCAACGAGGACAACGACCCGATCACCGGCGTCGCGACCGCCATCGACGTCAGCGCCAACACCACGGGCGTGACCATCGTCCAGGACGGGATCGCCGCCACGCCGACGGAAACCAACCCGGACACGGACGGCGACGGCGTTCCGGACAACAATGAGCCGAACATCTTCGGCGCCATCAACCTGGGCAGTGGCGGGGACACCCTCGACATCCGCAACGGCATCGTGGTCGGCGACATTTCCTTCGGCGACGGCGCCGACAGTCTGGAAATCACCGGCGGCGCCCTCGTACGGGGATCCCTGACGGACAGCGACGGAGCGCTGGAGATCGACGTCTCCGACGGCACGCTCGAGGGCCGTCACACCACGGCGCTGAATCTGACCACCCTCAACATCGGCGCCGATGGCGATCTGATCGTGACGGTGGACCCGGCCAACAGCGCGGTCGGCACCTTTAACGTCTCCGGGACAGCGACGCTGGCGGACGGCGCTGGCCTGGGCATCCGCTTCAACTCCCTGCTGGAGGCACCGGAGCGGTTCACGCTGATCGACGCAACGACGCTGAATTTCGGCGACATCGACCTGAGCTCGATCCAGGAGAACTCGCCCTTCCTCTACGTCGTCGAGGCCGGGGCCGACCTGGCTGCCGGCCAGGTCTTCGCCGATGTTCGCCGCCGCACCGCGGAAGAGGCCGAGCTGATCACCGTCGAGGCGCAGATGTTCGACGCCTTCTACGGTGCGCTCGGCGGCGCCGAGGCCGGCGACATCCGCGACGCCTTCCTCGACCAGACCGGCCGCGACGACTTCCTGAACCTGTACGAGCAACTGCTGCCCGACCACTCGGGCGGGCCGCTGCTGTCGCTGGCCTCGGGGGTTGACGCGGTCACCCGCGCCCTGACCGGCCGCAACGCCGCGGCTGCGCCCGGCGAGACCAGCGCCTGGGTGCAGGAGATCAACTTCTACGCCGACAAGGACAAGACCCAGTCTTACGGCTTCCGCTCGGAAGGCTTCGGCGTCGCCGGCGGCATCGAGCGCGGGTCCGGCCTCGGCGCCGTCGGCCTGAGCCTCGCCTTCACCTCCTCAGATCTCGAGGATCCCGAAGCCGAGGCCGAGGAAGTCCTGTCCGCCAACCTTCTGGAGCTCGGCCTCTACTGGCGCGCCCAGGGTCAGTACTGGACCACCTGGGCCCGGGCCGCGGCCGGCTATGCGTCATTCACGTCCGAGCGCCGATTCGTCGGGGCCGGCCTGAACCTGTCCAACGAGTCCGACTGGAACGGCTTCACCCTCGCGGCGGCCGGCGGCATCTCCTACGAGCGTGAGTTCGGCCGCTTCACCATCCGGCCCGAGGCTTACGCCGAATTCTTCTCGCTCAGTGAGGACGGCCACGTCGAGGAGGGCGGCGGCGACGGTTTCGACCTCGAGATCGATGATCGCGAAGGTCACATGTTCTCGGCCACGGCGGCGATCAACGTCGGCATGAAGATGGGCCAGGACGACTGGCTGCGTCCGGAAATCCGGCTCGGCTGGCGCCAGAACATCTCGGTCGATCCGGGCGAAACCATCGCCCGCTTCCGCTCGGGCGGCGGCGACTTCACCCTGACGCCCGACACCATCGAGGGCGGCGGTCCGATACTGGGCTTCCGTCTCAACGTCGGCAACGAACTGGGCATGCTGTCGGTCAGCGCGGACGCCGAGATGATCGACGACTACATCCGCTACATGCTGTTCCTGCGGGCCAGCTTCCGGTTCTAGGATCGACGGACGGGCGGCTAGCTCAGCTGGTCAGAGCACCTCGTTTACACCGAGGGGGTCGGGGGTTCGAACCCCTCGCCGCCCACCATCCGCTCGCGGTCAGGCGACGTTCACCATTCCTGCTTCAGGATGCGGTGTCGGGAGAGTTTCAATGAAGTCGATGATCACACGCAGCGCAGCCCTCGCCGCCATCCTGGGCGGAGCTCTCATGCTGCAGGGCTGTCTGGTGGGGGCCGCGGTGGGCACGGCGGGCGCCGTGGTCGGCGGGGCCGCCAAGGTAACCGGCGCGGTGGTCGGCGCGGGGGTCGACGCCGTCACCACCTCCGACGAGGAAACCAAGGCGAGGCGCGAGCGGGAACAGCGCGAATACGAGCGCGAGCAGCGCCGCTGCGAACAGCGCCAGCGCCAGGGCCGCGACTGCTAGAGAAGGCCGCTACAACTGCGACATTCCCGGCGCGCTACAATCGCCACATCGGCGACAAGTGAGACTTCAGGCGGTTAAAGCGTCAGCACGCATCGCTCGTGGATCGTCGGGCGCGATACGGCGATCCGGCTCAGGCCGGGCCATTCCGGCTTCAGCCGGTTGGCGAACCACAGGCAGAGGTTCTCAAGCGACGGGAGATCGAGCCCGGCGTGTTCGTTGAGCATGCCGTGGTCCAGTTCCTCGGCCGCCGCCTTCAGCGCCCGGTCCAGCGCGCCCAGATCGGCGACCCAGCCGTGCTCGGCGTCGAGCGTCTCGCCGCGCACGGTGGCCTCGACCTGGAAGGAGTGGCCGTGGATGCGCCGGTAGGGACTGCCCTCCGGTTCGCTCGGGAAGTGATGGGCGGCGTCGAAATTCGCCGCCTTGGTGATCTCGAAAACGCTCATCTGACGCCGATGTATTTGTGAGTCTGGACGCTGAGCCGCCATTTGGGGTGGCTCAGGCAATATTCGATGGCCGCGGCCGTATTGGCCTCGCGGTTCGGGCCGTCCATGGGCTGGAGCCAGAACCGCTCGAAGGCGAGGTCTTCGAACCGGTCCGGCATGGCGGCCGGCTGCGGATAGACCAGCTTCAGCTCCTGCCCCGAGGTCTGCACCACCGGCGCGTCAGCCTTGGGACTGACGCAGATCCAGTCGATCCCGGCCGGCGCGGCCAATGTGCCGTTGGATTCTATGGCGATTTCGAAGCCGCGGGCGTGCAGGGCCTCAATCAGCGGCGCGTCCAGCTGCAGCAGCGGCTCGCCGCCGGTGCAGACGACCAGCCTGGGGTCCCCTGCCCGGCCCCGCCACATCGAGGCGACATGGTCGGCGAGGGCGTCGGCGGTCGCGAACTTGCCTCCGCCGTCGCCGTCGGCGCCGACGAAATCGGTGTCGCAGAAGGTGCAGACGGCGGCGGCGCGGTCGCGCTCCAGCCCGTTCCACAAATTGCAGCCGGCGAAGCGCAGGAAGACGGCCGGGCGCCCGGCCTGTCCGCCCTCTCCCTGCACGGTCAGGAAGACCTCCTTCGCGGAATACGTCATGGGCGCGCCACCCACTCGCCGTAGCCGATGGCGCGCAGCTCGCAGGCCGGGCAGTCGCCGCAGCCGTAGCCCCAGACCTGTCGGTTGTCGCGGTCGCCGCGATAGCAGGTGTGCGAAGCCTCAACGATCAGATCGACCAGCGGCTGGCCGCCCAGCTCATGCGCCAGCGCCCAGGTGTCCGCCTTGGTCAGGGCCATCAGCGGAGTCTCGATGACCACCGGCCGGTCCAGCCCCAGGCTGAGGGCGCGGGCCATGGCGTCGATCGTGTCGCGCCGGCAGTCGGGATAGCCCGAGTAATCCGTCTCGCACATCCCCCCGACCAGCACCTCCAGCCCGCGCCGGTCCGCGAGCGCGGCCGCGACAGTCAGAAACACGAGGTTGCGGCCCGGCACGAAGGTGGTCGGCAGGCCCCGGGCATCCATTTCGATCGCCTTGTCGGCCGTCAGGGCGCTCTCGGCGATGCGGCCGTAGCCGGTCAGGTCGATCACGTGATCCGGGCCTAGCCGGTCCGCCAGGCCCGGCAGCACCCGCTTCATCCCCTCGCGCACCGCCAGCCGCGCCCGCATCTCGACGGCGTGCCGCTGACCGTAGTCGAACCCCACCGTCTCGACCCGCTCATGGCGCGCCAGGGCCCACGCCAGGCAGGTGGCGCTGTCCTGCCCGCCGGAGAACAGGACGAGAGTGGAATTTGCAGGTTTTTGCAGTGAATCGCTCATGACAAACCTGCGGTCGGCCGGTCGGCCGCGCGCATGGACAAGGGTGATAGGGCCGTTCGAGGATCGGGCCAGGGACGGGGCCGGCCTTCTACACCAGCGCGAAGTCCCGCGCAAAAGCGGCGCAATGGGGGCGGCGCGCCTTAACCCTTCCGAAAACGGTTCCCTGCAATGTCCACCGGTCGCAGTGGAGTGCCGGTGAGTATGCCGACAATCGAAGATCTCACCGAGCGCGCCGAGGCGGTGTCGCCTCAGACGCTGGGAAGCGAGGTCTTCGCCCGCTTCGAGAGCGATCCCGACACCCTCGTGATCGCCGTCGTCGACGGCCGGCGGCCGGTCGGGCTGATCGAACGCCGCGACTTTTTGCTGAAGATCGCCCAGCCCTTCGGCCACGCCCTCTACGCCGGACGGCCGGTCACCTGCGTGATGGACAGCGAGCCGGCGATCGTCGAGGCCGGCGTGGCCATCGACACCGTCTGCGACGCCTTGATGAAGGGCGGTCCCGGCGAGTTGATGCGCGGCTTCATCGTCACCCGCAACGGGCGCTATCACGGCGTCGGCACAGGGGTGTCCCTGCTGCGCGCCGTCAATGAGAGCCAACGGCTCCAGAACGCCGACCTGAGCGATCAGGTCCGGGAGCTGAACGACACCCGCACCCAGGCCCTGATGTCGGCCCGCGCCAAGAGCCAGTTCCTGACCATCATGAGCCATGAGCTGCGGACGCCGATGAACGGCGTGCTGGCCGTGGCCGAACTGCTGCGCCGTCAACCGCTCAACGCGCAGGCCCATGCCCATGTGACGACCATCGTGGAGTCGTCCGAAACCCTGCTGCGCATCCTGCAGGACGCCCTTGACCTGTCGAGGGCCGAGGCCGGCGAGCTGGAGCTGCAGGTGGAACCCACGCCGCTGCGCAGCCTGATGGACGACATCCAGACGATGTGGGCGCCCCGCGCCTCGCAGGACAACGTCACCCTGATGATCAGCTATGAGGGCGACACCGAGCTGGCCGCCATCGTCGACAGCGCGCGTCTGAAGCAGGTGTTCAACAACCTGATTGGCAACGCCCTGAAGTTCGCCCGCAACGGCGTGGTCGAGGCCAGCCTGAAGGCGGTGGCCGCCGGTGACCGCATCACGCTGGAGGCCCGGATCCGCGATGACGGGCCGGGTGTCGACGCCGACCGCGTGGACCAGATTTTCGAGCCCTTCGTTCACGGATCGGCCCAGGACGGCGCCGGCCTCGGCCTGTCGATCTGCCGCCAGGTCATCCGCCGCATGGGCGGCCGGATCTGGGCCGAGAACAACCCCGGACGCGGTGCGACCTTCGCCTTTGATCTCGAGGTCGACCGGACCCGCGTCGAGGCCAGGGCCGCCTCGAACGTCCAGGCCATGGCCGAGCTGGAGATGTCCTCCTCGCCGCATGTCCTGATCGTCGACGACAACGCCACCAACCGCGTCGTCGCCCAGGCGCTGTGCGAGATGTTCGGCTGCACCTCTGAAACCGCCGAGGACGGAGCCGAGGCGCTGGAAGCGGTGCAGGAGCGCCAGTTCGACCTCGTGCTGATGGACATCAAGATGCCCCGCATGGACGGCGTGCAGGCGACCCGCGCGATCCGCGCGCTCGACGGCCCCGCCCGCGCCGTGCCGATCGTGGCCCTGACCGCCAACGCCGATCCGGACGACGCGAGGAAATACCTCGCCTGCGGCATGGCGGCCGTGGTGGAGAAGCCAATCAAGCCCGAACGCCTGCGCATGGCCATGAACACCGCGCTGGAGCAGGCGACGGCGACCGCCGCCGCACCCGCCAAGCCCACCTCGAAGGGCCGCGCCTCCCGCTCGGCGGCCTAGGCTGTCTCCACCAGCGCTTCCTCGTCGTCCTCGTCGTAGCCGACCAGGCGCAGCGCCCTTGCCTTCTGGCCGTTCAGTTCGCACCAGCGCAGCAGGCCCTCCTCGCGGCCGTGGGTGATCCACACCTCCTCGGGCCGTAGCTCGTCGAAGGTGGCGGTCAGCTCGGGCCAGTCGGCGTGATCCGACAGCACCAGCGGAAGCTCGACGCCTCTTTGCCGCGCCCGGGCGCGAACGCCCATCCAGCCCGAAGCGAAGGCCAGCACCGGATCGGCGAAGCGGCGCGACCAGCGATCCTGGGTGGCCGAGGGCGGGGCGATCACCACCTCCCCGCCGAGCGCGTTCGGCTTCAGCCCCGTGGCCGGCAACAGGGGACCGAGATCGACGCCCTCGCGCTCATAGAGCCTGTTCAGCCGATCGAGCGCCCCGTGAACGTAGATCGGGCGCTCCCAGCCCGCCTCGCGCAACAGGCGGATGACCCGCTGGGCCTTGCCCAGCGCATAGGCCCCGACCAGATGGGCGCGCTCCGGAAACTGCCGCAGGGAGTGAACCAGGCGCCCGATCTCCTCCCCGTCCGGCGGATGGGTGAAGACCGGCAGGCCGAAGGTGGCCTCGGAGATGAAGACCTCGCAGGGCACGGGCTCGAACGGAGCGCAGGTCGGATCGCGGCGACGCTTGTAGTCGCCCGAGACCGCCATGGTCAGGCCCTTCCAGCGGATCACCGCCTGGGCCGATCCGAGCACGTGCCCGGCCGGGACGAGGGTCACCTCCACGCCGTTGTGCGAGGCCGTTTCCCCGTAGGCGGCGGGCTGTTGCCTGCCGGCGAAATCCGCGCCGTAGCGTTCGGCCATGATTGCAAGAGTTTGCGGCGTGGCCAGCACCGCCCCGTGCCCGGCCCGCGCATGGTCCGAATGGCCGTGGGTGATCACCGCCCGGTCGACCGGCCGCACCGGGTCGACGTGGAAGTCGCCCGGCGGGCAGTACAGTCCGGCCGGGGTCGGCCTGAGCAGGTCCTCGAAGCGGATCATGGATCGGATATGGGCCCTCGCAGCCTGTCGGGAACGCGCGAGCCGCGCTTGCGTCCACGCCCGCCGCGGGTTGATAGCAGGACATGGCTTCCTCCACCCTTGTCTCCCTGCTGCCCCAGCTGGCCTCGGGCGCGGCCCACACCCACGCGCTCGGCTTCGCCTTCGACCGGCTGGAAGGGAATCGCGTGCGCATCCGCGTGCCCTGGCGCGAGGATCTGGTCGGCGATCCCGACACCGGGGTGCTGGCGGGCGGCCTGGTCACCGCCCTGCTCGATCACGTCGGCGGACTGGCGGTGTGGATCGCCCTGGATCGGTTCGAGCCGATCGCCACCCTCGATCTGCGCGTCGACTACATGCGCGCCGCCGAGCCGCGGCGGGACCTGATCGCCGAGGCGCGCTGCTACCGCCTGACCCGCTCGATCGCCTTCGCGCGGGCCTGGGCGTTCGAGGACGGGCCGGACGATCCGGTGGCGGCGGCCCAGGCAACCTATGTGCTCAGCCCGCGGGAGCCGGCGAAATGACCGACCTGCTGGATCGGATCCCATACGCCCGTTTCCTTGGGCTGACTTCGGCGCTGGAGGGCGACCACCTGACCGTGACCATGCCGTTCGCCGACAGCCTGATCGGCAACCCCATGCTGCCTGCGCTGCACGGCGGGGCCACGGCGGCCCTGCTCGAACTGACCGCCGTCGCCCAGGTGGCGCTCTCCTATCCGCGCCTGCGCCTGCCGAGGCCGATCAACCTCACCGTGGCCTATCTGCGCACCGGCCGGGCGTTCGACGTCCGCGCCCGCGCCCGCATCAGCAAGGCCGGGCGGCGGGTGGCCCATGTGCTGGCCGAGGCCTGGCAGGAGGACGAGGCGCAGCCGATCGCCTCGCTCACCGCCCACTTCCTCGTGGCCGAATACGATCTCTAGTTGTAGTTCGTTGTAACGTCCGATTGCCTGCTCTACGTGATGGTCAATCACGGGAGGAAGACATGACGAGACAGAGCATCGGCGAGGCCCTCGCGGCCCGCCTCTACGCCGCCGAAGCCGCCATCGACCGGGCCATGGCCGAGACCGCCGCCCTCGCCGCCGCCCTGCCCGGCGCGCGGGCGGACGCCTGTCTGTCGGCGGTCACCGGCCAGAGGGCCTTCAGCGGGGCGGCGGCCGCCATCGGCGCCCTGGCCGAGGCGCGCGGGCATCTGGTGGACACCCACGCCACCCTGGCGGCCCTCGCGCGCAAGCTGGGGCTCGAGGCGCTGGCGGTCGGACCGGTCGACAAGCCGGGCGACACGCCCCCGGTCGGCGGAGGGGTGTGTCCGGAAGGCGACACCGGTTACCAGATGATGAACAAATCCCTACCGACCACCGCCCAGTTATGTTAAGGCTTCGTTTACCTGTTCAGTTTGGGAGGCTTCTATGGACAAGGCTCAAGTGATCGCCAGCGTCGCCGGCGATTTGAATGCGACGGAGCAGTCCGTTGACGAGGCTATCGCCCGCGCCACGACGCTGGTGCAGTCGATGATCGGCTCCCGTGCGTCGCTCAACCTGTCGCCGGTTATGGGCGCCGGGGCCCAAGGCAAGGCTCTCGAGGCCATCGCCGCCCTGGGCGCAGCGCGCCAGGCCGTGGTCGCCTGCCATGAAGAGCTGGCCAAGGACCATCGGCGCCTGGGCTTCGGGACCTACGCCGGAGAGGGCCAGAACAAGGGCCAGGGCGACGCTCCGCGGATAATCGAGCCCCTGCTTCGCGCGGTTTAATTCGAGGTAATGTCCGCTAGCGGTCATTCCCGCTGGTGCTGACTTCAGGCATGATCGCCCCTGTGCTCATAGTGCGGGGGCGATTCTGTGTTACCAACTATATACGCCCAACTGGTCCTTGCGGCCGCCGTCGTCGTTGTAGCTTTCGCCTTCTGGAAAGGTGATGAGCCGGAGCGGATGGGAGCTGCGGCATACGCGCTGGTCTTCCTCGGCTCCCTGATGGTTCCGGACAGCAGCGACCTGAGCATTCCGCAGTGGGGCCTCATGGCCATGGACATCGTCCTGCTTGTGGTTTTTCTCGGTCTCGCCTTCCACAGCCGCCGGGCCTGGCTCGTCTGGGCGTCCGCTTTTCAGGCCCTGATCGTCACCGTTCACATACTTGTCGCCGCCAACCTGCGACCCCCGTCCGACGCCTTCGCCGCTGCCTATAATATGTCAAATTATGGGCTGCTGATCGCAATGGCCGTCGGCACTTTCTGGGCCTGGCAAGAGCGGCGCGCCGCCGCCATGAGTGAAAAACGCTAGAAGGCGGTCGCCCCCGGTAACCGGGCGATGCTGCGGGAGGATCTCAGGTGTTCGACACCCTCTACTCCCAGATCGGCGCGGCGTTCGGCGTGATCGTCGTGACCTTCGCCTTCCTGAAGGGCGACGAGCCGGAGCGGGTCGGGGGCGGGGCCTACGCCCTCGGCGCGCTCGCCTCGTTGCTGGTGCAGAACGACAGCCAGTTGTACGGCCCGCAATGGGGGCTGATGATCGTCGAGACCGTCATGCTGGTCGCCTGGGCCGCCCTGGCATGGAAAAGCCGCCGCTCATGGCCGATCTGGGCCTGCGCCTTCCAGTCCGTGGCGGTGATGAGCCACATCCTGACCACCACGGACATGCGGCCGCCGATCGCCGCCTTCTACGCGGTGGTCAATCTGGCCAGCTACGGCGTCCTCCTCGTGCTCGCGCTCGGCGTCGTCCAGGCCTGGCGGGACCGCCGCGCCGCGGACTGGAGTAGCGCGCTCGATTAGGTGGATATTCCTATCTCCCTCCGGTAACCTGCGCTCGAATCGGCCACCCGGGCCGAGGTGGAACGCCCTGCCCCATGCCCCTGTCTCACGGCCAGATCTGGAAGGCGATCGATGGGCTGGCCCGGCGCGAGGGGATCAGCGTCTCGGCGCTGGCGCGGCGGGCGGGGCTGGACGCGACCAGTTTCAACCCCTCGAAGCGGTTCGGGCCGGGCGATCCGCCGCGGCCGCGCTGGCCTTCGACCGAGAGCCTGACGCGCATTCTGCAGGCCACCGGCCTGTCGCTGGGCGAATTCGCGGCGCTTGCCCGCGACGCGCCGGAACGGCCGTCGACGGTGCCCATGCTGGGCATGGCGCAAGCCGGTCAGGACGGCTTCTTCGACGACGCCGGCCTGCCGGTCGGCGACGGCTGGGAGCAGACGGAGCTGCCGCGCCCGAAAGAGACGCTGCTCAGCCTGCGCGTCACCGGCGATTCCATGGCGCCGGTCTACCGCGCGGGCGACCGGATCATTGTCGACCGCGAGGCCTCCGACGTGCGCAAGGGCGACCGGGTGGTGGTGCGCACCACCGGCGGCGAGACCCTGGCCAAGGAGGTGGCGGGGCTGACCGCGCGGGCGGTGACGCTGGCCTCGGCCAATCCTGCCTATGAGCCGCGGATCGTGCCGCGCAAGGACATCGTCTGGATGGGCCGCATCCTCTGGGTCAGCCAGTAACGAAAAGGCCGCCCCGGGGCGGAGCGGCCTTTCCTTGCGCTGCGGCGATATCAGCGGCTGACGTAGTGGGCGTTGACCCAGCCGCCGCCGGCGATCTGGACCCATTCGCCCTGCGAGCTCACCGCAGTGAACGGCTGGCCGGCCGACAGGCTGCCGACCTGACGATAGTTGGTGCCGGGACCCGAGCGAATGCGCAGGTTCGAAGTGGCGCGGTAGGTGTCGCCCTGGCCGTAGCTGTAGTTCGAGCTGTAGGCCCGGGCGCGTTGCTGGTTGCAGCCGATGTAGGAGCCGGCGGCGGCGCCGGCGCCCGCCCCGACCACGGCGCCGAGCGTGCGCTCGTTGTCAGAAATCTGGCTGCCCGCAAGGCCGCCGATGACGGCGCCGATCAGGGCGCCGGCGCGCTGACGGCCGCCGGGGGCGTCGCAGTTGGTGATGCCGTTGGCCCGCGACTGCGCCATGGCGGCGGTCGGAAGGGCGGCGGGCGCCAGCGAGGCCAGTATGGCGGCCGAGGCCAGAGCGACGGTAATCTTGTTCTTCGACATGGCTCAGTCTCCTGTCATCGAGTTGGTCGATGGCAGGCACAATGCGCGGCCGGAGATGAAGGCTCCCGGAGGCGCCCCGTTATGTTCAGTTCATGTACGTTACCGGACGAACGCCGGTCGGCGGCTCAGGACGCCAGCGCGCCGTTCGCCCCGTCCTCGATCAGCCGGATGGTCTGCGGCAGGCCGTAGATGGCCGCGAACGAGCCGAAGCGCGGCCCCTGCGATGCGCCGAGCAGCACCTCGTAGAGGGCTCCGAACCACGCCCGCAGCGGCTCGAAGCCGTGCGCCTTGCCCACCGCATAGACCTCGGCCTGGATCAGTTCGCCGTCGGTCGTGTCCGCCGGCAGAGCCTTCAGCCGCGCCGCCAGATCGAGCAGGGCGGCCTTCTCCTTCTCGTCCGGGAGGCGGTAGGCCTTGGTCGGCTTGACGAAGTCCTCGTAGTAATTCAGCGCCCGGTCCATCAGCTGGTCGAGCAGCGGTTCGCTCTCCGGCGTCGCGTCCGGCAGGTATTTGGCGAAATAGGCCCACAGCTGCGCCTTCGACGACGCATTGGCCACGCCGACAAGATTCAGCAGCAGGGCGAACGACACCGGCGAGGTGTGGTCCGGCGGCGATCCGGCGTGGATCGACCAGACGGCGTTGTCGATCCGCTTGGCCGGCTCTTGCGTCTTGTAGGCCTCGATGAAGGCCAGATAGTCGTCGATGGCGCGCGGAATGACGTTGAAGTGCAGCGACTTGGCCGACTTCGGCGACTGGAACATATACCAGCTCAGCGACTCCGGCGTGCCGTAGCGCAGCCATTCCTCCATCGTCAGGCCGTTGCCCTTGGACTTGGAGATCTTCTTGCCCTCGACGTCGAGGAAGAGCTCGTAGTTGAAGCCTTCGGGCGGCACGCCGCCCAGGGCCCGGCAGACCTTGGAGCTCTCGCGCACGCTCTCGATCAGATCCTTGCCCGACATTTCGTAGTCGACGTCCAGGGCCGTCCAGCGCATGGCCCAGTCCGGCTTCCACTGCAGCTTCACATGACCGCCGGTGACCGGGACCTCGGTGCGGCCGCCGGCCGGATCGTCGAACACGATCGTGCCCCTGGCGACGTTGCGCTCCAGCGTCGGCACCTGCAGCACGTGGCCGGTGACCGGGCTGATCGGCAGGAAGGGCGAATAGGTGGCGCGGCGCTCCTCGCCCAGCGTCGGAAGCATGATCGCCTGGACGGCGTCGAACCGCTCCAGCAGCCGCAACAGGACCTCGTCGAACCGGCCCGACCGGTACTGACCGGTCGAGGACAGGAACTCGTATTCGAAGCCGAAGCCATCCAGGAAGGCGCGCAGGCGGGCGTTGTTGTGGGCCCCGAAGCTGTCGTGCGTGCCGAACGGATCGCGCACCACCGTCAGCGGCTTGTGCAGGTCCTCGCGCAGCATCTCGGGATTGGGAATACCCTCCGGCACCTTGCGCAGCCCGTCCATGTCGTCGCTGAAGGCGATCAGTCGGGTGGGCCAGTGGTCGCCGGTCAGGGCGCGGAAGGCGTTGCGCACCATGGTCGTACGCGCCACCTCGCCGAAGGTGCCCATGTGCGGCAGGCCGGATGGGCCGTAGCCGGTCTCGAAGATGACCGGCCGCTGCAGCGCCTCGAAAGCCGCCAGCGCCTCGTCCGCCTTGCCGGCGTCGATCAGCAGTTTCGCCGCGTCCCGCTCGGCGTCCGAGAGCCGCTTCTTCAGAACGTGGTTCAGAAGATTACGGGCCTGTTCGAACGGCCACGATTTGGCGTCGCGCGCGAGGGTTTCGAGGTTCTGCAGCATGGGGCGGGGTTTGGCGCGTCCCCGGTCCCGGGTCAACGGCGGCGGCGTCGCCCCTCAGCCTGAGAGACGCTCCGCGGGTGCTGCAAAGAGCCAAATTTTTTCCGGGGTCGCCAAGCCTCCGGGTCTTGCGCGCCCGCCGCTGAAAACCAGATTCCGCGTGCCGGGCCGGAAAGGTCCGGTCGCCCCTCGCGGGCGTCCTCATGATCATTCGCCAACCGGGCGGGATGGGATTGGGGAGCGGGCCACAACCCGCCACGCTCATCCCGCTCCAGACAAAGGAGGTACACAGATGAACGTGCGCGATCTTGTCCCGTGGGGTCGGAACGATCGCATGCCAGCCATGACCGGCGCCGACGAGCCGGCCAGCCCCATTCTGACGCTCCACCGGGAAATGAACCGGATGTTCGACGACGTGCTGCGCGGCTTCGACCGGCCGTTTGGGGCCATGTCGCGGATGAGCGGCCCGAGCCTGGAGGTCGACGAGACCGACACGGAATACCGGGTGACCGCCGAACTTCCGGGCCTCGGCAAGGACGATGTCGAAATCACCTGCCACGACGGCGTGCTGAGCATCCGCGGCGAGAAACACGGTGAGAAGCGCGACGGTCGCGGCTTCAGCGAGCGCTGGTTCGGCCGGTTCGAGCGGCGCGTGGCCCTGCCCGACGCCGACGAGGCGCGGGCGCAGGCCTCGTTCCGCGACGGCCTGCTGACCGTCACCCTGCCCAAGTCGGAACGCGCGCAGGAAAGCGTACGCCGCATCCCGATCAACGACGGATCGGCGACGACCCACTGACGGCCGCCTGACCGTGCGCGGAGCGCCACGCACCGCGCGCGGTCACCCATCGCTGCTTTATTGTTGGAATACTGAAAGATGGAACGCGTCATCGTTGAGCCCCTCGAGGGCGGATGGGCGGTGCGCTCGGACGTGCTCGACAACCTGATGGTGTTTCGCTCCGGCGGCGCCGCCGAGCGGGCCGGGCGCGACCTTGCGCTGGGGCTGGCGTCGGCGGGCGAGCCGGCCGAATTGCTCCTGCGCCTGAAGGACGGTTCGAAGGCCGCAAGGTTCGTGTGCTTGCCGCCGACCGACCGCGACCCCGAACCGCTGGTGGTCGGGGTCAGGCCACGCCTGAAGGCTCCATCGGGAGCGCCGGCTCCGGCCGAGATCGCGACCGCCTGAGGCACCGGGGCGGTGGCGGCGAGGCGCGGCTTGACCCCGCTCCTCCCGCGTGGCCTTTGCGCCGCTCCATGAAGACCGCCGAATTCGATTTCGATCTGCCGGAAGACCGGATCGCGCTACGCCCCGCGGAGCCGCGGGATTCCGCGCGGCTGCTGGTGGTGCGGGACGGCGGGCTGGAGGACCGGGTCATCCGCGACCTGCCGGACTTCCTGCGGCCGGGCGACGCGCTGGTGTTCAACGACACGCGGGTGATCCCGGCGCGGCTCTCGGGCGTGCGCGAGCGGGTCGGACCGGAGGGCGAGATCCTGACCGTCGAGGTCGAGGCCACCCTGCATCACCGCGATGCGCCGGACGCCTGGTCGGCCTTCATGAAGCCGGGCAAGCGGATCAAGGCCGGAGATCGGATGCGGTTCGGCGCGGAAGCCGACGGCGCCTGCCTGCTGGGGCGTCTGGACGCCACGGTCGAGGCCAAGGGCGAGGACGGCCTCGTCACCCTGCGCTTCGATCTGTCGGGACCGTTCCTCGACGAGGCCATTCGCGACGTCGGGGTCATGCCTCTGCCCCCCTATATCGCCGCCAAACGGGCCGAGGACGACCGCGACCGGTCCGACTACCAGACCATGTTCGCCCACTGGGACGGATCGGTGGCGGCGCCGACGGCGGGGCTGCATTTCACCCCGGCGCTGATGGCGGCGATCAAGGCGAAGGGCGTCTCGACCCACGCCGTGACACTGCACGTCGGGGCCGGCACCTTCCTCCCGGTCAAGGCGGAGGACACCACCGACCACCGGATGCACAGCGAATGGGGCGAGGTGTCCGCGGAGACCGCCGCGGCCCTGAACGCCGCCCGCGGCGCCGGCGGGCGCATCGTCTGCGTCGGCACCACCTCGCTGCGCCTGCTGGAGAGCGCCACGGACGAGGACGGCGTGGTGCGCCCGTTCCACGGCGACACCGATATCTTCATCACCCCCGGCTACCGCTTCCGCGCCGCCGACGTGCTGATGACCAATTTCCACCTGCCGAAGTCGACCCTGTTCATGCTCGTCAGCGCCTTCGCCGGACTGCAGACGATGAAGGCCGCCTACGCCCATGCCGTGGCCGATGGGTACCGGTTCTATTCCTATGGGGATGGTTCGCTGCTGTTCAGGGTCCCGGCATGATCCACGCCCCGCCGCATGAGCTCGGGACCGCCCTCGAGGCTCTGGCCGACGCGGCGGCGGAGGCCGACCTCCGCGATCCGTGGTGGGTGTTCGGCGGCGCCGCCATGGCCCTCGTCGGCCTGACGGACAGGCGCGTGCCCGATGTTGACGTCCTGGCCAGCCCGGACGACGCCCGCCGGCTGGCGGTCGCGCTGGGCGCCGGCGTCGTCACCGATCCCGGCGAGGGTCAGTTCCGTTCACAGGTCTACGCCCGCGCCGCCGGCCGGGCCGTGCCGATCGAGATCATGGCGGAGCTGGAGGTGCGCACGGGCGCGGAGTGGCGCCCGGTGCGGTTCGCAACACGCGTGCCGGTGGCGGCGGGACGGCATCTCGTTCATATCCCGGCCCTGCACGAGCAGATCGCGATGGCCCGCCAGTTCGGCCGGCCCAAGGACCTGGCCCGCGCCGACGCCCTGGAACAACTGAACGCCGCCTGATGCCCTTTCCGTTCGACATCTCCGCCACCGACGGCCGCGCCCGCACCGGGGTGCTGAGGACGCCCCGCGGCGATATCCGGACGCCCGCCTTCATGCCGGTCGGCACCGCCGCGACGGTCAAGGCGTTGACGGTGGATCAGGTGAAACAGACCGGCGCCGACATCCTGCTGGGCAACACCTATCACCTGATGCTGCGGCCCGGCCCCGAGCGGATGGAGCGGCTGGGCGGACTCCATGAGTTCATGCGCTGGGACAAGCCGATCCTGACCGACTCGGGCGGCTTCCAGGTCATGTCGCTGTCCGGCATTTCGAAGCTGACCGAGGAAGCGGTGACCTTCTCCAGCCATATCGACGGCTCGAAGCATGTGCTGACCCCCGAGCGGTCGATCGAGATCCAGGCCGACCGGCTGGGCTCGGACATCGTCATGCAGCTGGACGAATGCGTCGCTTGGCCCGTCGAGGAGCCCCGCGCCCGCTCGGGCATGGAGCTGTCGGCGCGCTGGGCGAAGCGGTCGAAGGACGCCTTCGGCGCGCGGGACGCCCAGGCCCTGTTCGGCATCCAGCAGGGCTCGACCTTCGAGAACCTGCGTCGCGAATCCTCGGACCGGCTGCAGGAGATCGGGTTCGACGGCTACGCCATCGGCGGCCTGGCCGTCGGCGAGGGCCATCAGGCCATGTGCGAGGTGCTGGACTACGCCCCGCAGATGCTGCCGGTGGACCGCCCGCGCTACCTGATGGGTGTCGGCAAGCCCGTCGATCTGGTCGAGGCGGTTTGGCGCGGCGTCGACATGTTCGACTGCGTGCTGCCGACCCGCGCCGGGCGGCATGGCCAGGCGTGGACGTGGAACGGGCCGATCAATCTGAAGAACGCCCGCTTCGCCGAGGATCAGGGCCCGTTGGACCCTGACGTCCCCTGCCCGGCCTCGCAGGACTATTCGAGGGCCTACCTGCACCACCTGATCCGGGCCGACGAGATCCTCGGCAAGGTGCTGCTGAGCTGGCACAACATCGCCTTCTTCCAGGCCCTGACGGCGGCGATGCGGGCTGCGGTCGCCGAGGGTCGGTTCGAGGCCTTCCGGCGCGACTTCCACGCCCGCCACGTCTCGAACGGCGGCGGCTAGCGCCGGCTGCCGCCGCGGGGCCGGAACCAGGCCGGGGCGGCCGGCGGGGCGCAGTTGCGATGCATGCCGACACCCTTCAGGAAGGCGCGGCGCATGCGGCCGGCCTGGATGGCCGCCTGCACATGGCGGCTGTGTTGCTCCGCGCCCGACAGCCTCCGGATCCAGCTGCGGCCCGGGATGAAGTCGGTCGTGGTGTCGCGGATGGCGTCGAGCGCGGCCTTCGACGCGGCGTCGCCCGCCCGTTCACCGAGGGTCGAGCCGTCGGGCGCCGGCGGCTCGTCGAGGTCAGGCCCCAGCGCCTCGTTCAGGCGGGCGATCTCGGCCCCGATGGTCGAGCACCGGTTCATGTTGCGCAGGTCGTAGGGAGCCGCCTCGGCCTGCAGCAGCACGGTCGGAATGTATTCGCGGCGCAGGTTCAGGTCTTCGAGGGGCGCGGTCGCGGCGGCCCCGACGCCCGCGCCGAAGTCGCGCGCGGCCGCGCAGCCGGCCAGCACTACAGACGTCATCGCAAGGAGCAGGAACGCGCGCATGACGCCTTGAACCATGCTCCGGGCCGGACCGGAAGGGGATCACGCCCTAGCGGCCGTCGGCGGACCCCGTCTTGACCCGGTTGCGGTTGCCGGCGCGGGTCTTGGGCCCCTGCTGGTCCATCTTCTCGGTGCGTTCCGGCCGGTTGCGGTTGGTGCTCCCCAACTGGACGTCGTCGGCGCCCAAGGGATCGCCCTCGTCCATGTAGTCGGCGACTTCGCCCGACGCCGGCGGAGCCAGCGTCGACCCGGCCACATCCGGCGCGGCGTAGCTGCGCGGCTCGGGACGCAGGCTCTCGCCCCCCGCCTCCGTCTGATCGCCGGGGCCGACCGGATCGGTGGCGGCGTTCTGCGCCGTCGCCTTGGACGAATGGACGTTCTGATGCGGCATGGCGGTCTCCTTCGCTGTCTTTCGACAACGGGGCCTGCCTGCCGTCAGTTCCTGCAAAAGGGGGTGGTACGTCCTCTCGGGCTCGAACCGAGGACCCTCTGATTAAAAGTCAGATGCTCTAACCAACTGAGCTAAGGACGCACACCGGCGCGGCCCGCGCGTGCGGACCGCGACGCGCCTTCTGTTGCAAAGCGGGGCCGGGGTCAAGCGTCGCCTCGACGGTTAGGCCGGTCACGGCTAAGCAAATCCCATGAAACCCCTGTCCGGCCTGCGCATCCTCGAGTTCGACGGCCTCGGCCCGGTGACCTTCGCGGGGATGGTTCTGGCCGATCTGGGGGCGGACGTGCTGCGCCTGACCCGCAGCGCCGCGGCCGGGGCCCCGGCGTTCTCCGAGGTCGGCGGCGAGGTGCTGCACCGGGGCCGGGCCGCGGTGGCCGTCGACCTGAAGGACCCGGCCGATCTGGCGCGTGTGAAGGGGTTGATCGCGGGCGCCGACGCGCTGATCGAGGGATTCCGGCCCGGGGTGATGGAGCGGCTGGGTGTGGGGCCGGAGACCTGCGCCGCGCTCAACACCCGTCTCGTCTTCGGCCGCATCACCGGCTGGGGCCAGACCGGACCGATGGCGCGGCAGGTCGGCCATGACCTGAACTACATCGCCCTGTCGGGGGCGCTGTCGATGATGGGGGAGCCGGACCGGCCGCCGCGGCCGCCGCTGAATGTCGTCGGAGACTACGGCGGCGGAGGCATGCTACTGGTCACCGGCGTGCTGGCCGCCCTGCTGGAAGCGAGGACCACGGGGCGCGGCCGGGTCGTGGACGCGGCCATGACCGACGGCTCGGCCCTGCTGACCAGCCTGTTCCACGCGCTGGCTTCGCGCGGGCTGTGGAGCGAGACGCGGGGGACAAACCTGCTGGACGGCGGCGCGCCCTTCTACCGCTGCTACGCCTGCCGCGACGGCCGGTTCGTGGCCGTGGGGGCGCTGGAGCCGCAGTTCTACGCCGCCCTGCTCAAGGGGCTCGAGATCCCCGCCGATGAGGCGCCGCAGTTCGACACGGCCGCCTGGGACGCGCTGCATGCCCGTTTCGCCGGCGTGTTCGCGACGCGGGATCGCGACGACTGGGCGGCGCGGTTCGCCGATACCGACGCCTGCGTGACGCCGGTGCTGACCATGGCGGAAGCGCCGGAGCACCCGCACAACGCGGCGCGCGGGACTTTCGCGGCCGATGAGATCGTTCAGCCCGCGCCGGCGCCGCGTTTTGACGGCGAGAGCCGGCGGCTGACGCCGGAGCCGTCGCCGCTGTCGCTCGATGAGGCGCTGGCCCGCTGGGGCTGACGCTGTCGACGGCCGACTCCTGGAATCGCAGCTGCGAAACCATGGCGTGGACGTCGCTGTCATCGAGTCCTCTCCAGCCCGCCACCTTGACGCGAATTGGAAAAGGATTGGCGCCGCGCGTGATGACCGGACGCTCGATCTTGGCTATGGAACAGTCAATACGGCCGTGCGTTGGAACGCCGATCCGGGGAGCTGACAGATGAAACGCCTTTTCGCCCTTGTCGCCATGGCCGGCGCGGTCGCCCTGACCGCCTGCGAGGATTCGCGTCCGGCCGAGCCGGAAGTGATGGATACGCCGATGGAGGAACCCGCCGCGGCCTCCGCCGAGGATGTCCAGGCGCCGGTCGCCGCGCCCAGCGCCACCGACACGCCGGACAACAGCGCCTCGCCGACCGAAAAGCGCACCTCCGAAGAGTCGGTCAGGCCCGAAAGCGAGACCCTGTTCTACTGACGTGACCAGCAGGGCGGCGCCCCAATTGCGCCGCCGGCGGATGCGACCCCGCCCGCCGTCCGCCGACCACAGGGCGCCCGCCCGCTGACAAGCCGCTGACGAAGGTTCCAGTTTGAAGCCGAGGCCCGCCCTGTTTCTTTCCAGCGTGGCGGGTTTCGCGCTTCTGGCTTCGGCCGCCGCGGCCGATCCCCGGGCCGAGGTGCGCGGCGAGATGGGCCCCGAGCTGCGCGAACAGCTGCAGCGGGCCATCGGCGAGGTCGACGCCCCGCCGTCCAACCGCTTCGAGGCCCGCCGGCGCGCACGCGGCGCGCTGGAGGCGGCCGAGGCGCTGCTGCGGTCCGAAGGCTACTACCAACCCGTGCTCGAGGACGTCGTCGAGGGCGAGGAGACGCCCGTCGCCATCGTCACGGTGATCCCAGGACCGCGCTTCGCCCTGACCGATCCGATCGTCAACTGGGTGGAGCCGCCGCCGGCGCCGGCTCTGGCCGAGGCGGTCGAGGGCGAGATCGGGTTGAAAGCGGGAGACCCCGGCCGGGCCGTCGACGTCATCTCGGGCGAAGGACGGCTCGTCGCCGGCCTGAACCGGCGGGGCCATGCCGACGCGCGGGCCGAGCCGCGCCGGGTGGTGGTCGACCACGCCACCCTGACCATGCACCCGACCTACAACATCGTCGCCGGGCCGCTGGTGCGCCTCGATGGGGTGCGGTTGGAGACGCGCGGACCGACCAATCCCAACTGGGTCGCCGGCCTCGCGCCGTGGTCCGAAGGCGAGGTCTACGATCCCGAGGACGTGGCCGAACTGGAGCGCCGGCTGCTGGAGACAGGGGTCTACGACGGCGTCGGCGTGGCCCTCGCCCCGGCCGCGCAGACCAACCCGGACGGCAACCGGCCGATCGTCGTGACCCTGACCGACCGTCCGCGGCGCATCCTCGAGGCCGGCGCGACCTTCTCGACGGCGGAGGGATCCGGCGTCGACCTGATCTGGACGTGGCACAACCGGTTCGGCCGCGCCGACACCCTCGTCTGGCAGGCGCGCGCGGCCGACGTCGACAGCCGGCTCGGCGCCGATTTGCGGTTGCCCCACTGGCGCAAGCCGGGTCAGACACTGAGGCTGTCGGCAGCCCTGCTGCACGAGGACACCGATGCCTACCGCCGGGCCGCCTTCGCCGCCGCCGCGGATCTGCAGCAGCGCATCGGCAAGACGTCGTGGTTCAGCTACGGCCTCGGTCTGGACGCCGGCCGCTATGACGAGAACCGCTTCGACCCGGTCACCCAGCTGCCGATCGCTTTCGAGCGTGACCTGGTCATTCTGACCGGCCGCGGCAGCGCCTACCTCGACTATTCCAACGATCCGCTGAACCCGACCACCGGCTGGCGGGTGACCACCTCGATCCAGCCCACGGCCGTGACCGGCGAGGACACGACCCTGTTCGTGCGCGCCGAAGCCCAGATCACCGCCTACCTGCCGGTCCAGGACAATGCGAAGACCGTTCTGGCCGGGCGTGTGCGGCTCGGCTCGATCCTCGGCGGCGAAGAGCTGACGGTGCCGTCCGACCGCCTGTTCTATTCCGGCGGCGGCGGTTCGGTGCGCGGCTACGAATACCAGGGCGTCGCCCCTCGCCTGCCCGACAATACGCCGCGCGGCGGTCTGAGCCTGTTCGAGGTCTCGGCCGAGGTGCGGCGCGACCTGTTCCGCAACTTCCAGGGCGTGGTCTTCGTCGACGCCGGCTCGGTCGGCTTCGACCAGGCTCCCGATTTCAGCAACATGCGCTACGGCGCCGGCTTCGGGGTGCGCTACAAGCTGCCGTTCGGCCCGATCCGGGCCGACATCGCCTTCCCGCTCGACAAGCGCGAGGGCGATGCCGACTTCCAGGTCTACGTCAGCATCGGACAGGCGTTTTGACCGACGCGCCCCCGCCATCGGAAGCGCCTGAAACGCCGGCCGTGAAGGCGCGCAAGAAGCGCACCCGGCTGCAGGCGCTGGCCTTCTTCGGCGGCATGGGCCTGGCCATCCTGGCGGCGCTGCTGCTGGTGACGGCGATCGGCGGACGGATGTATCTGCTGTCCGACTCCGGCCGCGCCCTGGTGACCAGTTTCGTGGCCGGCAAGAAGCTGGGCCGCTACGGCCGCATCAACGTCGAGGGCGTTCGCGGAGACCTGTTCGACGACTTCACCATCGACCGGGTGACGGTGACCGACGCCGACGGCGTCTGGCTCGAGGCTCGCCGGGTGCGGGTCGACTGGAACTGGTGGCCGCTGGTCCTGCGCCGGTTCCACGCCACCGAGGTCGAGGCCGACGTCGTCCGCCTGATCCGCCGCCCCCTGGTCGAGCCGCAGACCGAGCCGCCGGGACCCCAGCCGCTGTCGGTCGACATCGACCGCTTCTCCGCCGACGTCGAGCTGCTGGAGGGCTTCAGCAAGGAATACGGCCGCTGGAAGCTGGCGGGCGAGGCGAATGTTCCGCGCGCGGGCGTCAAGCGGGTCGTCGTCAATGCCGACAGCGACAGCCGCCCCGGCGACTTCCTGCGCCTGACGGCCGCGATCAGCGACGACATCGCCGACATGCGGCTGAACCTGCGCGCCCAGGAGGCTCGCGGCGGACCGATCGCCGGCGCGCTGGGCTATTCGCCGGATCAACCGTTCCTGGCCACCGCGATCGTCAACGGGGAGGTGGTCGACGCGGTGGTGCGGACCGGCGACTTCACGCCATTGACCGTCAAGGGAACCTACGGCCCCGAGCAGACCAACATCTCCGGCTTCGTCGACTTCTCGGGATCGGACCTGCTGGACCCGTTCGTCCGCCGGGTCGGCCGCACCGCCAAATTCGCCCTCGCCACCGCCCCGGACCGCAACGACGACGGCCTGCAGGGCGTCGGCTGGCGGCTCGTCGCCGAGAACCTCAGCTCCAACGCCAGCGGCCTGATCCGCGTCAGCGACCGCAGCGTGCCGCGCGGAATTCGCGTCAGCGTCTCCACCCCGTCGCTGTCCCGCCTCGCGGGCCGACCGCTCGGCGAAGGCGCGGCCTGGTCGGCGCTGTTCCGGGGCGACGCCGGGAGCTGGAGCCTCGACGGCTCGATCGACGTCCTGGGCGCCGACCTGTCGAGCTATCAGGCGCAGCGCATCCGCGGGCCGGTCAACATCCGGGCGCGCAACGACCGCTACGATATCGACGGCGATATCCGGGCGGCGGGCGGCTCGACGGCGGGCATGATCGGCGGCCTGCTGGGCCCGACGCCGCGGGTCCAGTTCGAGGCGGCGCGGCTGGCCAACGGCTCGATCCTGCTCGAACGTCTCGACGCCACGGGTCAGGCGCTGAAGGTCACCGGCACGGGGGGACGCAACCTGCTGGGCGGTCTCGGTTTCCGGGGCCGGGCCGAGATCACCGACGCGTCGCGCCTGCGCCGAGGCGCCGACGGCGCCTTCGGCGGAACCATCGCCGCCTCGATGCCGCGCAGCGGAGCGCCGTGGCAGGTCACCTTCGACGGCCGCGGAAGCGACTTCGCCCTCGGAGTCGGAGAGCTGGATCGTCTGCTGGGCCGGACGCCCCGGCTGCAGCTGGTCGGCGCGCTGGACGACGGACGGGTGGTGATCGACTCGGCGCGGCTGAGCGGCGCGCACGGCAATGCCGCCGCGCGCGGCTTTGTCGAGGGCGACGGACGCCTGCGACTGGCCATGAACTGGAACGCGCGCGGCCCCTTCGGCGTCGGCCCGGTCGAGATCGACGGCGCCATGACGGGCAATGGGGTGGTCGGCGGCACGCTGGCCCGCCCCAGCGCCGACCTCAAGGCCGCCTTCGGACGGGTCAGCGCCGGCGCCCTGATCCTCACCGACGCGACCATGGATCTGAGCTTCCGGCGCGGCGCCGACTCCTCCGACGGTCGGATCTCGGTGGTCGCGGGTTCCAACTACGGCCCGGCCCGGGGCAGCGGGAATTTCTTCCTCGGCGGCGACCGCATCCGCCTGACCGATGTGGACCTCGACGCCGGCGGCGTGACCGCGCGCGGGGCGATCGCGCTGTCGAACCGCTTCCCGTCGAGCGCCGACCTGACCTTCACCGCCCGGCCCGGCGCCTTCCTGGCGTCAGGGACCGCCGACGGCCGCATCCGGCTGACAGAGGGCCCCGGCGATGAGACCGCCATCCTCGACGTCACCGGCCGCAACGTCCGGCTGGCGGGATCGTCCTGGGTGATCCGCACGCTGAACCTGAACGGCCGCGGCACGCTGGGTCGACTGCCCTTCACCGTGAAGGCCGACGTCGGCGGCCCGACGCCGGTCAGCTTCGACGGAACCGGTGTCTATTCCCGCCAGCCGACCGCCCAGACCGTGGTGCTGGAAGGCTCCGGTCGGGTGCGCGAGATCGCCTTCACCACGCGCAATCCCGCCGTCGTGGCCCTGTCCGGCGACGGGCGCGTGGTTCGGGTCGACCTCGGCGTCGGCGGCGGTGTCCTGACCGGCGAGCTGCGCCAGGATTCCCGCGCCGCCGTCATCGAGGCCAACCTGACAAGCGTCGAACTGGGCTCCCTCGCCCCCGACCTGCGCGGTCGGGCCACCGGCCGGCTCTCGCTGCGCGGCGCCGGCGCCGACCTGTCGGGTTCGGCGAACGTCACTCTGGAGGACGTGCGCAGCATCGATGCGCCGCGCGGCCTCGCCATCGACGGCACGCTGAACGCCATGCTGCTCGACAACACGCTCCGGGTCCAGGCCCGGGTGGCCGACGAGGGCGCCGTCCGGGCCAGCGCCGATCTCACCCTGCCCGTCGAGGCCTCGGCCGCGCCGCTGCGTCTGGCCGTGGTCCGCACCCGGCCGATGTCCGGCGAGATCGACATCCAGGGCCAAGTGCAGCCGGTCTGGGACCTGTTCCTCGGCGGCGACCGGTCGCTGTCGGGCCAGATCAACGCCCGCGCCACCCTCGCCGGCTCCATCGCGGCGCCGCGCATCAACGGGCGGATGGACCTGCGCGAGGGCGGGTTCCGCGACAACGCCACCGGCCTGCAGCTGCGCGACGTCACCCTCGCCAGCCGTTTCGACGACACCACGGCGCTGGTGGAGACCTTCACGGCCACCGACGGCTCCGGCGGCACGGTGTCCGGAGACGGCCGCATCGGCCTGCGCGAGGGCTCGGGCTCCAGCGTCGAGCTGACCCTCGCCCGCTTCCGCATCATCGACAACGACATCGCCGTGGCCCGGGCCTCGGGTCCGCTCAGCGTCGTCCGCGCCGGAGACGGCAAGATCCAGCTGACCGGCCGCATCGATATCGACGAGGCGCGCATCCAGGCCAATCCGCCAGGCTCGCGAGGCATCGTCGAGATGGACGTCGTCGAGATCAACAAGCCGGGCGGCGACATTCCCGAGGAAGAGCAGAACCGTCCGCGGGGCCTGCAGATCGGCGTCGACATCGCCGTCCGGTCGCCCGGCGGCGACGTCCTCGTGGTCGGCCGCGGCCTGAACGTGGAGATGAACGTCAACGCCCGGGTCACGGGCACCATCAACGAACCGACCCTCACCGGCACGGCCCGCGTGGTGCGCGGCGACTACGACTTCGCCGGCAAGCGGTTCGTCTTCGACGACCGGGGCACGGTGACCCTCTCGACCCGGCCCGAGCAGATCCGGCTGAACCTGACCGCGACGCGCGACGATCCCGCCCTGACCGCCACCATCCGGGCGACGGGGACGGCGGCCCGACCGGAGATCACCCTGACCTCGACTCCCGCCCTGCCGCAGGACGAGATCCTGTCCCAGGTGCTGTTCGGACGCTCCGCCTCGCAGCTCTCGGCCTTCGAGGCGGCCCAGCTGGCCGCCAGCGTGGGCGCGCTGGCCGGCGGCGGCGGTTTCGACGTAATCGGCAATCTGCGCGAACTGGCGGGTCTGGACCGGCTGTCGTTCGGCGGCGAGGCCTCCAGCCTGACGGTGGCCGGCGGCCGCTACATCACCGACGACGTCTATCTGGAGATCATCGGCGGCGGCGAGAACGGCGCGGCCGTGAACGTCGAATGGCAGGTGCGGCGCAATCTGACCGTCAGCTCGAAATTCGGCGGACAGGGCGAGGCCAGCCTGTCGATCCGCTGGCGCCGCCAGTCCCGCCAGCCGGGCGCCGGTCGCGAGGACCGGCGCCCGAACCGGTAGGCGGACCTAGGAGGCCTGGGCGTCGCGGAACTTGTTCATCGCGCTGCCCCCGCGGATGCCGGCGATGTGCAGGATCAGCTGCACGACCATCACGGCCAGTCCGCCGTAGACCTGCCACGTCGGACCCGCGGCGGCTCCGAGGTCCATCTGGTCGGCCATCACCAGACCCAGCGCGGTGGAGCCGAGGCCGTAGACCACGAGAACCGTGAAAAGGATCGGGATAACGATATTGGGCTTGAACCACTGAACCAGGCCCAGGATCAGCTGACAGATGATCAGGAACCCGGCGAAGCCCACGGCCATGCTCGACATCATTCCGGTCATGCCCGCGGCTTCCGGCGAGGCGGCGGCAGCTTCCGCCATGGCCGCTTCCATAACCTCGGCGCCCGGCCCCATCAGCCAGACCAGACCCACGACGCCCCAGATCACGCCGAGAAAAATCGCAATGGCGCTGGCGCGCGCCGCAGCCTTCGCTTCCGCTGCATTGGTTATCGCAGCGGTCGGGTTCATAGCCCTCACCATGTCAGTCATGCCAGTTCCTCCCTGTGTTGGCTCGACCACCCTATAAGGCGGGGCCGGCGGCGCAACGGACATTCGCCGTCGCCTTCACCTTTGCCGTGCGTGCGGCTAGGGTCCGGCCGCATGCGGATTCTACCTCACGACCAGACCGTGCTCGACCATGTCGCGGCGCGCGAGACGGCCATCATCGGCCGGGCGGTCGACTGGGCGAACATAAACTCGGGCAGCCGCAACGTCGCGGGGCTGGCCCGCATGCTGGATCTGCTGGAGGCCGCCGCCTCGCCCCTGTCGGCCGCGGTCGCCCGCGTGCCCACCGCCGGCTCGACCAGCGTCGGAGACGATGGCGCGGTGCGCGAAGAGGCTCACGCCGACGCCCTCAGGGTCAGCCAGCGCCCCGATGCGCCGGTGCAGGTCGTTCTGACCGGCCACTATGACACCGTCTTCCCGGCCGACAGCACCTTCCAGAGCGTCACGACCCGGGCGGACGGGGCTCTGAACGGACCGGGCGTCGCGGACATGAAGGGCGGCATCTCGGTGATGCTGGCGGCGCTCGAGGCCTTCGAAACCCATCCGGATCGCGCCCGCCTCGGCTGGACGGTGCTGCTGTCGCCGGACGAGGAGATCGGCTCGCCCGCCTCCGCCCCGCTGCTGGCCGAACTGGGCGCGCGCGGCCATCTCGGCCTGACCTATGAGCCGGCGCTGGCCGACGGGACCCTGGCCGGGGCGCGGAAGGGCAGCGGCAACTACCATCTGATCGTCACCGGCAAGTCGGCCCACGCCGGCCGCGCCTTCGACGAGGGCGCCAACGCCGTCGCCGGCGCGGCCCTCATAGCCGCACGCCTGCACGGCCTGAACGGCCAGCGGGAAGGCGTCACGGTCAATGTCGCGAAGATCGCCGGCGGCGGGCCGCTGAACGTGGTCGCCGACAACGCCGTGGTTCGTTTCAATGTCCGCGTGCCGGACAAGGCCGCGTCGGACTGGATCGGGGCGGCGGTGCGCGAGATCGCGGCCGCCCCCCCCTTCCCGGGGCTGAGGCTCGACCTGCATGGCGGCATGACCCGCGCGCCCAAGCCGATGGACGCCTCCCAGACCGCCCTGTTCGAGGCCGTGCGCGAAGCCGGCGCCCTGCTGAACCAGACCATCGCCTGGAAGCCGTCGGGCGGCGTCTGCGAGGGCAACAACCTGCACGCGGCGGGCCTGCCGAACATCGACACCCTCGGCGTGCTGGGCGGCGACATCCATTCAGACCAGGAGTTCGCCTGGCCGGCCAGTTTCGTCGAACGGGCCCAGCTCAGCGCCCTGATCCTGTGCAAGATCGCCTCGGGCGAGATCGACGCCCTGAAACTGAAATCGCTACGTCTGGAGACGATGTAACCCCATGCTCGTCGTCCGCCCCGCCGGCCCCGCCGACCTCGACCACCTGCTGGAACTGGCCATCCTCAGCGGCCCCGGCTTCACCAGCCTGCCCGAGGACCCGGATCAGCTGGCGGAACGGCTCGAGCTCGGCCGCGACAGCTTTTCCGGCAAGCTGGCGCCGCAGGACTGCTGGTACACGCTGATGCTGGAGGAGTCGGAGACCGGCGATGTCGACGGCGTTGGCTCGGTCAAGGCGGCGGTCGGCCTGCACCGGCCGTTCTTCTCGTTCCGGCTGGTCAACAACACCCAGTCGTCCCCCTCGCTGGGGGTGCGGCTGGACCACCAGACCCTGGTGCTGGTCAACGAATGCACCGGCTGGACCGAGGTCGGCTCGCTGTTCCTCAAGGCCGACCGGCGCAAGGGCGGCGCGGGACGTCTGCTCAGCCAGTCGCGCTACATGCTGATCGGGGCCCAGCCGGACCTGTTCGCGGAGACGGTGCTGGCCGAGCTGCGCGGGGTGTTCACCCCCGACGGCGCCTGCCCGTTCTGGGACCATGTGGCGCACAAATTCTTCCCGATGGAATTCGACGACGCCGATCGCATGACCGGTTCGACCGACAAGCAGTTCATCCTCGACCTGTCGCCGCGCCACCCAATCTATGTCGAGCTCCTGCCCGAGGCGGCGCGGGCGGTGATAGGCAAGGTCCATCCGCAAGGCGTGCCGGCCATGGCGCTGCTGGAAAGCGAGGGCTTCCGTCCCAATGGCCTCGTCGACATCTTCGACGCCGGCCCGACGGTCTGCTGCGACCGCGACAACATCCGCACCGTCCGCGACGCCCGCCGCCTGACCGTGCGGATCGCCGATGAGGTCGAGGCCGAACTGCCCGCGCTGATCTCGACCGACAGCATCCGCGCCTTCCGCGCCGTCCGTCAGCGGGCGGCGGTCGAAGGCGACGCCGTCACCCTGACCAGGGAGGCGGCCGACGCCCTCAAGGTCCGCGCCGGCGACACCGTGCGGGTGAAGACGTGAGCCCCCATCTGGACCCCATGAACCACTTCCGATCCATCGATCCCGCCAGCGGCGAAACCGTCTGGGAGGACGCCGCCGCCTCGCCCGCAGAGGTTCAGGCCGCCGTCGACCGCGCCCGCGCGGCCTTCTCCGACTGGGCCGACCGCCCGCGTCAGGAGCGCATCGACGCCCTCAAACGCTACCAGGCCGTTCTCAAGGAGCGCGCGCCGCAGATGGCGGAGGCGATCAGCCGCGAAACCGGCAAGGCGCTGTGGGAGACGGCGACCGAGCTGGCCGCCATGCAGGGCAAGGTCGACATCTCGATCCGCGCCTATGACGAGCGCACCGGCGAGCGCACGGCGGAGACCGCCTTCGGCCACGCCACCCTGCGCCACCGCCCGCACGGCGTCGCAGCGGTGCTGGGCCCGTTCAACTTCCCCGGCCACCTGCCCAACGGCCATATCGTCCCGGCCCTGCTGGCCGGCGACACCGTCGTCTTCAAGCCGTCGGAAGAGGCGCCCCTGACCGGCCAGCTGATGGCCGAGGCCTTCGCGGCCGCCGACCTGCCGCACGGCGTGGTCAATGTGGTGCAGGGCGCACGCGACACCGGCGCGGCCCTTCTCGACAGCGGCATCGACGCCCTGATGTTCACGGGTTCCGGCGCGGCGGGCGCTCACTTCCGGCGGAAGTTCGCCGACGACCCGCACGTCATCCTCGCCCTCGAGCTGGGCGGCAACAATCCGCTCGTGGTCTGGGACGCCGCCGACGCCGAGGCCGTGGCCGGCATCGTGGTCCAGTCCGCCTTCATCACCACGGGCCAGCGCTGCTCCTGCGCCCGCCGCCTGATCGTGCCGGAGGGGCCGCGGGGCGACGCTATCGTCGAGGCGGTGGAATCAATGGTTGATCGCCTGATCTTCGCGCCGTGGAATTCGTCGCCCGAGCCTTACGCCGGGCCGCTGATCTCGCAGAAGGCGGCCGAGGCGGCGCTGAGGGCCCTGCAGGACCGGATCGACATCGGCGCGAAAGTAATCCGCGCCTCGGGCCCGGTTGAAAACCTGCCCGGGGCCTTCGTGACGCCGGCGATCATCGATGTCACCGGCGTCTCCGTGCCCGACGAGGAGATGTTCGCCCCCTTCCTGTCGGTGACCCGGGTGTCGTCGTTCGACGCCGCCATCGCCGAGGCCAACGCCACCCGTTACGGCCTCAGCGCCGGTCTGATCAGCGACGATCCGTTCCACTGGCAGCGCTTCATCCGCCGCATCCGCGCGGGCGTGGTCAATTTCAACCGCCCGACCACCGGCGCCGCCGGCGACATGCCGTTCGGCGGCCTCGGCGCCAGCGGCAACCACCGCCCCTCCGCCTACTACGCCGCCGACTACTGCGCCTATCCGGTGGCCAGTTTCGAGGCTGAGTCGGTGAAGAATATAGAGAGCGAGATCAGGGGGTTGAGCTGATGGAGTTCGATCGCTTCTCGAAGCCGGAGCGAATCAGGCCGGGAGGACGTGAGCGCGCTCGCCGCCTGCGGGCCGAACCGACGTGGACGGAAGCCAGGCTTTGGGAACGGCTGCGGCTCCTCCCGATCCGGATTCGACGCCAGGCTCCGATCGGTCCGTATATCGTCGATTTCGCCTGCCTTCGGGCCAAACAGGTCATCGAAGTCGATGGCGGCATTCACAGCCAAACCGATGTCGCGCTGCGTGATATCCAGCGGGACGAATGGCTGAACGGTCAGGGCTACCGCGTCCTCAGGATCGACAGTCGCCGGATTCCAGACGAGTTGGACGCCGTCGTCGCGGAAATCGTTCTGGCGATCCGCCAGACGTCTCCCCTTCCCCTCGAGGGGGAAGGGGCCGGGGGATGGGGTGAGGGCTCGATGTCCGGCGGGCTGGCGCGTGAGGCGGGATCGAGCCTCTCGCGGCCAGCTGGCCAACAGCCTGCCTCCACCCCTCCCAACCCTCCCCCTCGAGGGGAGGGCTTTTGATGAAATCCGTTGAAGCCAATGCCGATGGCCTGATCGGCCCGACCCACTCCTATGCCGGGCTGGCGCCGGGCAACCTCGCCTCCAGCCTCAACGCCGGCGAGGCGTCGAACCCCCGCGCCGCGGTGCTGCAGGGCCTGGACAAGATGAAGCGGCTCGCCGACCTCGGCCTGCCCCAATACGTCCTGCCGCCGCACGAGCGGCCGAACATCCCCTTCCTGCGCTCGCTCGGCTTCACCGGCTCCGACGCCGCCGTTCTCGAGCGGGCGTGGAAGGACGCGCCGTCCTTCGCCGCCGCCGCCTGTTCGGCATCGCCGATGTGGGCCGCCAACGCCGCGACGGTGACGCCAAGCGCCGACGCGGCCGACGGCCGGGTGCATTTCACGCCCGCCAATCTGGTCACCAACCTGCACCGCTCGCTGGAGCACGCCCAGACGAAGCGGGCGCTCGACGCCCTCTTCCCCGATCCCACTCGGTTCGCCGTCCACGACGCCCTGCCCCCTGTCGCCCACCTCGCCGACGAGGGCGCGGCCAATCACGTCCGCCTGTGCGCCGATCACGGCGAGCCGGGCGTCAACCTGCTGGTCTGGGGCCGCGAGGCCTGGGAGCACTGGCAGGGGCAATACCCCGCCCGCCAGACCCGCGATGCCTCGGAGGCCATCGCTCGCCGTCACGGCGCGTCCGGCGTCGTCCTCGCTCGCCAGTCAGCCGCCGCCATCGCCGGAGGCACCTTCCACAACGACGTGGTCTGCGTCGGCGCGTTGCAGACCCTGTTCTTCCACGAACTGGCCTTCGAGCACACGGCCCGGACGCTTGACGCCATCCGCCGCGCCGCCGACGACCGATTCGAGCCGGTCTTCGTCGAGGTCCCGGCCGCCGACCTGCCGCTGAGCGACGCGATCACCAGCTATCTGTTCAACTCGATGCTGGTGCGCCTCCCGGGCGAGGACCGCCTGACCCTGATCTGCCCGACCGAGACCCGCGACAACGCCCGCAGCCACGCCGTGGCGGAGAGCCTCGCCGCCTCCAACGGCCCCATCGGGCGGGTCGAATACGTCGACGTGCGCCAGTCGATGCGCAACGGCGGCGGCCCGGCCTGCCTGCGCCTCCGTGTCGTGCTGACCGAGGCCGAACAGGCGGCGACGAACCCGGCCATGCGCATGACCGACGAGCTGCACGCCCGCCTGACGATCTGGGCCGCGACCTGGTACCGCGACACGCTCAGCCCGGCCGACCTCGCCGATCCGGCGTTGCTGGACGAGAGCCGCGGCGCGCTCGACGAACTGACCGCCATCCTCGATCTCGGCGGCGGCTTCTATCCATTCCAGCGGGTCTGAGATGTTCACCCACCGCATCGCCACCGAGGCTGACATCCCCGCCCTCGTCGCGCTGATGGACCGCGCCATCACCGGGCCGCTGGCCGACTTCCTGACGCCCGACCAGATCGTCGCCAGCCGCAGGCTGATGGGGATCGACAGTCAGATCATCGCCGACCGCACCTATTTCATCGTCGAGAAGGACGGCGTTCTCGCCGGCTGCGGCGGCTGGAGCGGGCGGATCACGGAATACGGCGGCGACCACACGCCGGGCCGGGTCCCCTCCCCGCTGACGCCCGGAGTCGACGCCGCCCGCATCCGCGCCATGTACACCGCCCCGGAGTTCCTGCGCCAGGGCGTCGGCCGCCTGATCCTCGGCCTGTGCGAGGACGCCGCCCGCGCCGCCGGCTACGACCGCGCCGAACTGGTCGCCACCCTCGGCGGCGAACCGCTGTACCGCGCCGCCGGCTATCGGGAGATCGAGCGCTTCGAGGACGATCGCGGCGGCGCCCCCGTGCCGCTGGTCAGGATGGGCAAACGGCTGGATGATGCCACCCTCTGAGGGGGGATCCAAAAATGACCGACGCCGCCATGACGCCCGCCCGGCGTCTGCGCAATATCATCGGCGGCTCGGCCGGCAATCTGGTCGAGTGGTTCGACTGGTTCGCCTACGCCGCCTTCACCGTCTATTTCGCGCCGGTCTTCTTCCCCAGTGGCGACAGCACGGCCGAACTGCTCAAGGCCGCCGCTGTATTCGCGGTCGGCTTCCTGATGCGCCCGGTGGGCGCCTGGATCATGGGCGTCTATTCCGACCGGCGGGGCCGCAAGGCCGGGCTGACCCTGTCGGTCAGCCTGATGTGCGCCGGCAGCCTGATCATCGCCTGCACCCCCGGCTACGCTGCGATCGGCCTCGCCGCCCCGGCCTTGCTGCTGCTCGCGCGCATGCTGCAGGGCCTGAGCGTCGGCGGCGAATACGGGTCGTCGGCCACCTACCTGTCCGAAATGGCCACCGCGAAACACCGCGGCTTCTGGTCCAGCTTCCAATACGTCACCCTTATCTCCGGTCAGCTGCTGGCTCTGCTGCTGCTCATCGTGCTGCAGAACACCCTCGGCGAGGGCGCGCTGGAGAGCTGGGGCTGGCGCATTCCCTTCTTCGTCGGCGCCGCGCTGGCGGTCGTCGTGTTCTGGATCAGGCGTCGCGTGGACGAGACCTCGGCCTTCATCGCCACGGACATGGGCGAGGCGCCGAAATCCAGCGCCTTGCTGCTGATGCTGAAGCACCCGAAGGAGGCGTTAATGGTGATCGGCCTGACCGCCGGCGGCACCGTTGCCTTCTACACCTACACCACCTACCTGCAGAAATTCCTCGTCAACACGACCGGCTTCAGCAAGGCCACGGCGACCGAGATCAGCGCCGCCGCCCTGCTGATCTTCATGCTGATCCAGCCGGCCGTCGGGGCCCTCTCCGACCGCATCGGACGCCGGCCGGTGATGGTGGCGTTCGGCGTGTCGGGCGTGCTGTTCACCGCGCCGATCATGACCGCCCTGTCCGGCGTCGACAGCCCTTTCATCGCCTTCCTGCTGGCCATGGCGGCGCTGGTCATCGTCAGCGGCTACACCTCGATCAACGCCGTGGTGAAGGCCGAGCTGTTCCCGGCCCACATCCGCGCGCTGGGGGTCGCCCTGCCCTATGCGATCGCCAACGCCCTGTTCGGCGGCACGGCCGAATACGCCGCCCTGTGGTTCAAGGACAACGGCATGGAGAGCGCCTTCTTCTGGTATGTGACCGCCCTGATCGGCGTGTCGCTGCTGACCTACATCCGCATGCGCGACACCGGCCGCAACAGCCTGATCGTCCACCCCGACTGATCAGGCCGCGAACCGTCCGCCCCTGGCCGCATAGGCCTGGGTGCCGCGGGTGAAGACCCGGTCGGTCGGCAGGATGGCGTCGATGGGGATGTCCTCGGCGCCCTTCAGCCGGTCGTAGATCGGGCCGAAGTCCTGCAGGGTGTCGCGCTTCAGCTGATCGATGCTGTCGATGACGAAATAGACCTGCTGGAAGTCGTCGATCCGGTACAGCGTCCGCATCACCCGCTCGAGGTCGAAGCCCAGCCGGTTCGGCGACGGGTCTTCGAGGGCGAAGACACTCTCCGTGGCCGACGAGACGATGCCGGCGCCATAGATGCGGAGGCCGTCGGTGTCCTGCATCAGGCCGAATTCGACGGTGTACCAGTACAGCCGGGCCAGGTTCTGCAGCATGCCCAGCGACGCCGCCCGCTGCCCGCCCTTGCCGTAGGCCTCCATATAGGCGGCGAAATCGGGATCGGTCAGCATCGGCACATGGCCGAACACGTCGTGGAAGATGTCCGGCTCCTGCAGGTAGTCCAGCTGGTCCGGCTTGCGGATGAACTGACCCGAGGGGAAGCGCCGGTTGGCCAGGTGGTCGAAGAACACCTCGTCCGGCACCAGGCCCGGCACGCAGACCACGGTCCAGCCGGTCAGCGCCTGCAGCTTGGGGTTCATGGTCTCGAAGTCGGGAATCCCGCCGGTGTTCAAATCGAGCGCCGTCAGCCCCTTGAGGAAGACGTCGGCCGCCCGGCCGGGCAGGATCTTCATCTGACGGGCGTAGAGGGTGTCCCAGGTCGAATGCTCGACCGCCGTATAGGCCGACCAGTTCTGCGGGATGGTCCAGTCCGCGGCGGTCCCCTCCGGCGGTGCTTCGAAAACGTGCTCGAAATCGGACATGGGGCGCTCCTGCTTCGTCGGACTCTGGCGGTCCCTGCGCCCTTTCTAGGCCCCCACCGCGAGGCGCGCCAGCGTCAGTGCCGGCCTCAGTGGATGGCGTGCGACTTCGGCGCGTGACGGCCGTTGCGGTCAACGGTGAACCAGCGCGTCTCGGCCTCGCGGGTGACCGCCGTCAGCTCCGGATCGTGCTCGAGCGCGTCCTCCGGTGCATAGGCGACGAACCCGCCCCCGACGCCGAGCGCCAGCACCTGGTAGAAGGGCTGATCGGGCGAAATCTCCCCGGTCTCGCCGGCCTTGCCCGCGAACACCGGGTCGACGTCGATCACCACGCCGCGGAAGGCGGCTTCGCGGTGGCGGACGATCTGGCCGAGGCCGAATTTGGCGATGATCTCATGGGTCATGGCGTCATGATGCGCCAGCCAACCTGAGCGATATGACCGCCGGCCCGTTCATTTTCGCGTCAGCCGTCCTTGGCGTGGGCGCGGCGGCGGGTCTAGGTTGTGCGGGACGGGCGCCACTTCGGACCGCCCACCGTGAAAGTTCGGCCCATGCCGGAGACCGACGCCCCCGGGGGCGCCCGGTCCCAGCGACCCGGGTCCGGCGGCCGGCGCGCCAGGGGCGGCGCCTCCGACGGCTCCGGCGCATCAGGTCGGGAGCCGCCCCTGTACGGGGCCCTCGATCTGGGGACCAACAACTGCCGCCTGCTGATCGCCCGTCCGGCGCGCGACGGCTTTCGGGTGGTCGATTCCTTCAGCCGCATCGTTCGGCTCGGCGAGGGCCTGTCACGCACCGGCCGGCTCGACGACGCCGCCATGGAGCGGGCCTATGAGGCGCTCGTCCTGTGCGGCGAGCGCGTCGCGAAGAAGGGCGTCGAGTCCAGCCGGCTGATGGCCGTCGCGACCCAGGCCTGCCGCCAGGCCGATAACGGCGCCGCCTTCATCGAACGGGTCCGGCAAGGCACCGGGCTTCGTCTGCGCATCATCGATCCGGTCGAGGAGGCGCGGCTGGCCGTCGAGGGCTGCCTCAACCTGTTCGACGACACGGCCGAGGCGGTGCTGGTCGTCGATGTCGGGGGCGGCTCCACCGAACTGAGCTGGCTGAAACGGACCGACGGCGGTTTCGTTCTCGAAGGCTGGATGTCGGCGCAGATCGGCGTGGTCACCCTCGCCGAGCGCCACCCGGAGCCCGCCGGAGCGTCGCCCGCCGCGCTGGAGGGCTGGTACGAGGCCATGGTCGCCGACATGGGCGAGGCCCTGGCCGCGGCCCCGATCGATCCCGCCCTGCGCGAGGTGTTCGCCGCCGGTCGGGCCCATCTGGTCGGCACCTCCGGCGCCATTACCAGTCTGGCCGGCATCCACCTCCGGCTGCGGCGCTACCAGCGCAACCTGGTCGACGGTCTGTGGATGACGCGCGGCGACTGCGAGAAGGCGGCCGAGCGGCTGATGCAACTGGGCCCCGCCGGACGCGCCGCCGAGTCCTGCATCGGGCCCGATCGCGCCGATCTGGTGCTGGCCGGGGCGGCGATCATGGAGGCGGTCCAGCGCGCCTGGCCGTCGGAACGGGTCAGGGTCGCCGACCGCGGCCTGCGGGAGGGCCTGCTGCTGCAGAAGATGCGCGAGGACCGCCGCCCGCGCCGGCGCCGCCCCCGACGCCGACTCAGTTCGCGACCTGCACCGGCAGGGTGACGTCGCAGACCGAGAAATCCGCGCCCTTCGCCGCCCGCGCCGCCTCGACCAGCGCCCGGAAGCGCGCCGAGTCGTGCGCCAGCACCTGCACCATCGGGCGTTTGGCCTCCGGCATGTCGGCGGCGACGCGCACGCGGGTCATCTGGTCGGGCTGAGCCTGGGCCATCATGCCGTTGTCCCCGTCGCCGACCTGCAGCGAGCGGACGACGTCCAGCCCGGCCACCGTCATGCCCCAGATGGTGTAGCGTTTGTCGAGCGCCGGATAGGCCTGCCGCATGATGAAGAACTGGCTGTTGGCGGTGTCGTTGCCGACGTCGCGGGCCATGCCGGCGACACCCGGACAGTAGAGGCCCCAGCCGTGGACCTTGCCGTCGCTGCTGGTGGCGAACACGGCGTCCGGCTGGGTCTGCACCGGCAGGGAGTTGAAGAAGCCGAGCCGGGCCCCGGTGGGCTCCGCCACGGCCGCGAAGGGCATCGTCGGGTCGCGCCGGAAGGTGAACTCGGCGACGAGGTCCGGGAAGGGGCTCTGGCCCTCGCCGTTGCCCAGAGGGTCCCCCGTCTGGGCCATGAAGGTGTCGATCACCCGATGCCACGGGATGTTGTCGTAAAAGCCGCGCCGGGCGAGCAGCTTGATCCGCTCGACGTGCAGCGGCGCCACCTCGGGCGTCAGCTCGACGAGGATGCGCCCCTTGGTCGTGTCGATGACCAGCAGGTTTTCGGCCGGAACCGCGCGCCATTCGGTGGCGGCGATCGTCGTCTCCGCCGTCGGAGCGGGCGGAGGCGGCGGCGTGCCGGCGACGTCCTGCGCCAGGACGGGCGCGGCGAAAAGGGCGGCGGCGAGCAGAGCGGCGGCGGATATCGACTTCATGGTTCCCTCCCCAGGATCCCGGACAGTATGGCTCAGCCCCCGACGACCTCGGCCGGCGGCTGCACGTCGCAAACGGTGAAGGCGGCGCCGCGCGCGGCCCGAACCCGCTCGACCTCGGCGCGCAGGGCGGCGCCCGTCGCCACGCGCACGGTCGGCCGCTCGCCTTCGGGCAGGGCGGCTGCGGTCCGGGTGCGGGTCATCACGTCCGGATCGGGCACGGCCCCGTTCTGGGCCTCGGATCCGGCCTTGAGGGCGCGGACCACGTCCATGCCCGCCACGACCCGCCCGAACGGCGTGTATTTGCCGTTCAGCTCGTCCTTCGGTCCGGTCATGAGGAAGAACTGGCTATTGGCGCTGTCGAGCGAGTTGGCCCGCGCCATGCCGGCGACGCCGGTGCAGAACAGCCCCTGGGCGCCCGCCTTGAAGTCCGCCGTAACCATCATCTGGGCGTCAGGCTGGGTGATCACCGGCACGGAGCCGATCAGGCCGGCCTGTCCCTGGGGCGTAGACGAGGCCGGGACGAAGCCGGCGTCGCGGCCGCGCCGGAACTCGAACTCGCCGGGCAGGTCGGGAAGCTCGCTGCCACCCTGCCCCGTGCCCATCGGATCGCCCGTCTGGGCCATAAAATCCGGGATCACGCGGTGGAATTTCAGCCCGTCGTAGAAGCCCTGATCCGCCAGGGTGCGGATGCGATTGACCGCCTGCGGGGCCATGCGCGGCTCCAGTTCCACCAGGATGCGGCCCCTCGCGGTGTCGATGACCAGCAGGTTCTCGGGGGCGACGGTGCGCCAGTCCGCCGCTGCGGTCTGGGCGACCGCCGGCGCGGCGGCCAGCAGCGAAAGGGTAAGCGCGGCGGCGGTGACGATCTTCAAGCTGTGACTATCCCTTGACCTTGGCCCGCACCGCCGCGGCGACGGTCGGGCTCACGAAACTGTCGATCGCGCCGTCCAGCCGGGCGATCTCCTTGACCAGCCGCGAGGCGATGGCCTGGTGCCGCGGGTCGGCCATCAGGAAGACCGTCTCGATGTCGGCATTGAGGCGCTGGTTCATCGCCGTCATCTGGAACTCGTATTCGAAGTCCGCGACGGCGCGCAGCCCGCGCACGATGATATTGGCGTCGAGCGACTCGGCGAAATGCATCAGCAGGCTGTCGAACGGACGCACCTCAACCTTGTCGCCGAGATGGGCGACCTCGGCGCGGACCATGACCACGCGTTCGTCGGTGCTGAACAGCGGCCCCTTGTCGTCATTGCGCGCCACGCCGATGACCAGCCGGTCGACCAGCTTCACGGCCCGGCCGATGATGTCCATATGCCCGTTGGTGACGGGATCGAATGTGCCTGGGTACAGGCCGATGCGCATACGTTCCTCCCCGCCTTCCCAGCGGTTTAGCAGGTGGGACGGGGACGGCCTAGATCGGCTGACAGGGCTGTGACGCCCAGGCGGCCCGCAAGGCGTCCAGCGGCGCCGGGCCGAAGACGTGGCCATCGATGGAGGCTACTGCGCAGGCGGGCGTCGCGCTGTTGCAGAGGAAGGCGGCGTCGAACCGCGACAGCTCCTCCAGCCTGACCGGTTCGATCGTTCCCACCCGTCCAGCCGCGTCGAGCCCGCGTTGCAGCAGCGCCTGCGCCACCCCCGCCAGCATCGGAGCCTGCGGCCAGACGACCTCGCCGCCTCTGAGAAAGCCGATGTTCCAGAGGCTGCCTTCGGACACCCGCCCCTCCGCGTCGACGAGGAGCGCGTCGTCGAATCCGGCCGCCCGCGCCGTCCGTCGCGCCCGGATCAGCCCGAAAGTCGCCGCGTGCTTCAGGTGCGGAGCCTCGCGGGCGTGAACCTGCGTTTGCAGACGCACGCTCTCCGCCAGCGGCGGCGGCGGGGCGAAGGTCGCCGTCATGACCTTCGGCGCGCCCGTCCAGCCAGGCGTGCGAGGCGATATCTCGGGCGAGAACAGGCTGACCCTCAGCCAGCAATGGTCCCGGCCCCCGACCGCGCGGCGCATCAGGTCCCGCAGTCGGGCTTCCCCGGGCGTTTCGCCGAACAGCTCCCGCGCCGACGCCTTGAGCCGCTCGATGTGCAGGTCCAGCCCCCGCACCGCGCCCTCTTCCACCCTGAAGGAGGTGTAGGCGCCGTAGTTGACCAGGGCCACATGGACCAGATCCGCCGGGGTGGCGGGAACGCCGTCGATCAGGATGTCTCCGGCGTCCGCCATGTCGCGTCCAGCGGAGAGATCAGCTCTCGCCGCTGTCCTCTCCGCCCTCCGGACCGGCTTCGAGGTCGCCTTCGACCTCATCGTCCCCGCCGGAATCCGGCAGGCGCTCGACCGAGACGACCCGCTCGCCCTCCGCCGTGCGGAAGATGGTCACGCCCTGGCTGGCGCGGCCGACGACGCGCACCTGGCTGACCGGGGTGCGGATCATCTGACCGCCCGAGGTGACCAGCAGCAGGTCGTCGCCTTCCTCGACCGGGAAGGATGCCGTCAGCCGGTCGCCGGCGCGTCCGCCGAGGCCGTGGGCCGTCAGCCCCTGCCCGCCCCGTCCGGTGCGCCGGTATTCATAGGCCGAGGACCGCTTGCCGAAGCCGGTCTCGGTGACCGTAAGGATGAACTGTTCGGCGGCCCCCATCTCGGCGATGCGCTCGACCGACAGGGCGGCTTCCGCGACCGTTTCGTCGTCCGCCTCCGCCGGCGTGTCGTCCTCGTCGCCGGCGGCGCGGCGCATGGCGTTGGCGTGCTTGACATAGGCGGCGCGCTCTTCCGGCGTGGCGTCGACCCGGCCCAGCACGGCCATCGATATGACCTCGTCGCCCTTCTGCAGGCGCACGCCGCGCACTCCGGTGGAGTCTCGGCCCTTGAACACGCGGACATCGTCGGCCTTGAAGCGGATCGCGCGGCCCAGGGCGGTCGTCAGCATGACGTCGTCCTCGGCCGTGCACAGGGCCACGCCGACCATCCGGTCGCCCTCTTCCAACTTCATGGCGATCTTGCCGGCCCGGTTGACGGTGGCGAAGTCGCTCAGCTTGTTGCGGCGCACGTCGCCCGACTTCGTGGCGAACATGATGTCGTAGTTCGCCCAGTCCGCCTCGTCCTCGGGCAGCGGCAGCACGTTCATGATGCTGTCGCCCGGCTCGATGGGCAGCAGGTTGACGAAGGCCTTGCCCCGCGACTGCGGATTGCCCAGCGGCAGGCGCCAGGTCTTCAGCTTGTAGGCCTTGCCGTTGGTGGCGAAGAACAGCACCGGCGTGTGGGTCGAGGCCGAGAACACGCCGACCACGGCGTCGTCGTCTTTCATCGCCACGCCCGAGCGGCCCTTGCCGCCGCGGTGCTGGGTCCGGTAGGCGTTCAGCGCCACGCGCTTGACGTAGCCGCCGTGGGTGACCGTCACGACCATGTCCTCGCGCGGGATCAGGTCCTCGTCCTCGAGCTCGAAATCACCCTCGCCGATGACGGTGCGGCGCGGCACGGCGAACTCGGACTTCACGGCCAGCAGATCCTCGCGGATCACCGCCAGGATGTTGGCGCGGTCGCTGAGCAGGGTCAGGTGACCCTGGATGGTGTCGGCCAGGCTGCGCGCCTCGCCGAAGATATCGTCCCGGCCGAGGCCGGTCAGGCGTGACAGGGTCAGGGCCAGGATGGCGCGCGCCTGTTCGTCGGTCAGGTTCAGCTTGTCGCCGTCGACCAGGGCCGAGCGCGGGTCCGCAATCAATTCGATCAGGGCCATCATGTCGCCCACGGGCCAGCTCTTGGCCTGCAGCCGCTCGCGCGCCTCGCTCGGGTCGGCCGATGAGCGGATGATATGGATGACCTCGTCGATGTTGGCGACGGCCACGGCGAGGCCGACCAGAACGTGGCCGCGGTCGCGGGCCTTGGCCAGTTCGAACTTGATCCGCCGGACGACGACCTCCTCGCGGAAGTCGAGGAAGGCTTCCAGCAGCTGGCGCAGGCCCATCTGCTCGGGACGGCCGTGGTTCAGCGCCAGCATGTTGACGCCGAACGAGCTCTGCATGGCCGTGAAGCGCCACAGCTGGTTCAGCACCACGTCGCCCGAAGCGTCGCGCTTCAGCTCGATGACCATCCGCATGCCGTCGCGATCGGACTCGTCGCGGACGTCGGAGATGCCCTCGATCCGCTTCTCGCGGACCATTTCGACGATCCGCTCGATCAGGGTCTGCTTGTTGACCTGGAAGGGCAGTTCGGTGACCACGATGGCTTCGCGGTCCTTGCGGATGGTCTCGATCGAGGCCTTGCCGCGCACGACGACCGAGCCGCGGCCCTCGCGCAGGGCGTTGCGGGGCGCGGTCCGGCCCATGATCTCGCCGCCGGTCGGGAAGTCCGGGCCGGGAACGATGTCGAGGATGGCGTCGTCGGAGATGTTCGGATCGTCGAGCAGAGCCACGGCCGCGTCGACGATCTCGCCGAGATTGTGCGGCGGGATGTTGGTCGCCATGCCGACGGCGATGCCGCCCGCGCCGTTGACCAGCAGGTTCGGAATCCGCGCCGGCAGGACGACCGGCTCCAGCTCTTTCTCGTCGTAGTTGGGCTGGAAATCGACGGTGTCCTTGTCGATGTCTGTCAGCAGGGCAAGCGCCGCCGGGGCCATCCGCGCCTCTGTGTATCGCATCGAGGCCGGCATATCGCCGTCGACCGAGCCGAAATTGCCCTGGCCGTCGACGAGCATCAGCCCCATGGAGAACGGCTGGGCCATGCGCACAAGCGCCATATAGACCGAGGCGTCGCCGTGCGGGTGGAAGCGGCCCAGCACGTCGCCGACGACGCGCGCGCATTTCGAATAGGCGCGGTCCGGCGTCATCTTCAGGTCGTGCATCGAATACAGGATGCGGCGGTGCACGGGCTTCAGCCCGTCGCGCGCATCCGGCAGGGCGCGCGACACGATCACGCTCATGGCGTAGTCGAGATACGAACGGCGCAGTTCGTCCTCGATCGTGATGGTGGAGATATCGCCGCCTGCGCCCGACGAAGGCGGCAGGGCGTTTGTATAGCTGTCGTCGGTCAAGGAAATCGGGCTTTAAATGGCCGGAATCGGAACGTGATCCGCTAAGGGTTTTTCTAGCATCCGGGGGCTGTGGAGGCAAAGCGAAGCCGCGCCCACGGACCGTATCAGACAGGGAATTTTCACCATGCGTCCTGCACGTCTCGCCTGCCTCGCCATTCTGCCGGTCACGGTCTCGCTGGGCGCCTGCGTCAACATCACCGCCAACGACTATTCCCCGCGGCCGCAGAGGGCTGTGATCGGCGATTTCGGCGAGGCTGCGCTGTTCGACGCGGCGGGCAGGAACGTCGGCCGGGCCACACTGACGCAGGGCCCGACCGGCCTGCTGATCCGCATCGAGGCGGACGGCCTGACGCCCGGCTGGCACGGCGCCCACATCCACGCGGTCGGCCAGTGCGCCGCGCCCTTCACCTCGGCCGGCGGCCACATCAATCACGCCGAGCCCAGGGCGCCGCATGGCCTGCTGAACGCCGGAGGTCCCGACGACGGCGATCTGCCCAACGTTTTCGCCGACGCCCAGGGACGCGTCCGCGCCGAGGTCTTCACCACCCGCGCCCGCATCGCCGGCGAGGGCCCCGGCCAGTGGCTGTGGGATTCCGACGGCTCGGCCCTCGTCATCCACGCCAATATGGACGACCACGCCAGCCAGCCGATCGGCGGGGCCGGCGACCGCGTGGTCTGCGGCGTCATGGCGGCCGGTTAGGCGGGCAGGCTTGTAAATGTGCGGCCAAGCCGGGCATCGTCCGGGAATGGCGCTGCTCTACGGTGATCCGGCCCCGACGTTCGCGATCGAGGGCGTCAGCAATCCCCGCTATGTCCTCGACACGGCGGCGGGCCGCTACCTGCTGCTCGCCTTCGTCAGGGCCGGGCCCGATCTGGCGGCCGCCGTGAAGCGCATCGAACAGCGCCGGGCCGCATTCAACGACCTGCACGCCAGCGCCTTCGTCGTGGTCGTCGGCGACGATCCGGACCGGAACGGCCGGGAAGACTCCCTGCCGGGGCTCCGCTTCCTGTTCGATACCGACGGCGCGGCGGCCGAGCTCTACGGCGCTCGCGACGCCGAGCGCTGGTTCCTGGTCGATCCCGCCCTGCACGTGATGGTGGCGGTCGGGCCGGAGCATGCCGGGGCGCTCGTGGACCGCGTCGCGGCCCTGCCGCCTCCCGCCGAGCATGGCGGGTTCGCCGCGACGGCGCCGGTGCTGGTCACGCCGCGCATCTTCGAGGCCGCCTTCTGCGAACAGCTGATCGCCGTCTACCGCGAGATCGGCGGCGAACCGTCGGGCTTCATGCGCGAGGTGGACGGCGTCACCACCCTGATGATGAACGACCAGCACAAGCGGCGCTCGGACGTGATCGTCGAGGACGAGGCCCTGCAGAAACAGGTGGTGGCGCGGCTCACCCGGCGGCTGATCCCGCAGATCGAAAAGGCGTTCAATTTCAAGCCGACCCGGATCGAACGCTATCTGGTCGCCCGCTATGACGCCGAGACGGGCGGCTTCTTCCGGCCGCACCGCGACAACACCACCAAGGGCACCGCCCATCGCCGGTTCGCCGTCTCGATCAACCTGAACGCCGACTACGGCGGCGGCGACCTCCGCTTCCCCGAATACGGATCGCGCACCTACCGGCCGCCGCCCGGCGGGGCCTGCGTCTTCTCCTGCTCCATCCTGCACGAGGCGACGCCGGTGACGCGCGGCGAACGCTTCGCCTTCCTGCCGTTCCTCTACGACGAGCCGGCGGCGAAGATCCGCGAGGAGAACCTGAAATTCCTCGACCCGGCGCTGACGGCTTGAACTCTTCGCCCCGAAGCGGACCGCGCGAGGGCGGCTATGGGTGGGTAGCGGACGTTCCCGTGAGCGGCGGCCTGCCCGAAGCTAGATGCCTTGCGTTCTTTAGGGGCAGGAGCGCCTCCGCTTCGGCCCGACTTCGCGCGGCCAAATAGCGTCTGTGCGGGAACTTGCGCCCGAGCAGAGCACAGAGATCGTAGGCAGAGCTGTCATTACTGATGAAAATGGTGCAGTTCCCCTCCTGACCCTTCGCACTGAACGCTGAGAATATTGAGTCCATCTCCTCGGGCGTCGCCTTTGCGTGTGAAACGCGTAGGTCGATGATCCAGTCCCAGCCGGCGACGCCGGGATGCTGCTTCACCAGCTGAACCGCCGTCTCCGCCACCCTGGCCTTCGGGGGCTCAGCGAGGACAGTCAGCCAAACCCGGCGCAGTCCCCGCTCCAGTTTGATATCGACGGACATGCTCCCATCTGAGCCACCGCCGGGAAACAAATACTTAACTCACTGCTTGCCTGGCTCCGAAGTCGGCCCACATCGGCGGTACCCGCGCCTTGAGGAAATCCGCCGTGCAAGCGTGCTCGACAGGATTTCGCGATTTTCCGGCGCAGGATCAGTCGGCCCGGAACTGCAGCTCCGCCAGCCGGGCGTAGAGGCCGCCGCGGGCCATCAGGGCCGCGTGGGTCCCCTCCTCCACCACCTGGCCGTCGTCCATCACCACGATCCGGTCGGCCCGCAGGACGGTGGCGAGGCGGTGGGCGATGACGATCGTGGTCCGGGTCTCCATGGCCTGATCCAGCGCCGCCTGCACCAGCCGTTCGTTCTCGGCGTCGAGGGCCGAGGTCGCCTCGTCCAGCAACAGGATCGGGGCGTCGCGGACCAAGGCGCGGGCGATGGCCATGCGCTGGCGCTGTCCGCCGGACAGGCTCTTGCCGCGTTCGCCCAGCGGCGTCTCGAATCCCTCTGGCAGGGCGTCGATGAAGCTCAGCGCCTGCGCCTCTTCCGCGGCCGTGCGAACTTCGTCCGGACTGGCGGATTCACGACCGAAGCGGATGTTTTCGCTGGCGGAACCCGAGAACAGAGGCGCCTCCTGCGAGACCCAGGCAAAGCGGCCCCGCACCGCCACGGGATCGGCCTCGCGCACGTCGACGCCGTCCACCGAGACCACGCCCGACTGCGGATCGTAGAAGCGCAGCAGCAGGCGGAAGACGGTGCTCTTGCCCGCCCCCGACGGACCGACCAGGGCCACGGTTTCGCCGGGCCGCACGGTCAGGGAGAAGCCCTTCAGCGCCGGCAGGTCGGGGCGGCCGGGATAGCTGAACCGCACCGCCGACATCGACACCTCGCCGACCGGCGGCTCCGGCAGGGCGCGCGGCACAGCGGGCGGCGCGATCGACGGCGTGCTGCGCATCAGTTCGTCGATCCGCTCCATGGCGCCGGCGGCCTTCTGAACTTCGCCCCAGCTTTCGCCCAGCGCTCCCACGGCCCCGGCCGCGAACACCGACAGCAGCACGAACTGCAGCAGGGCGCCCGGCGTCATCCGCCCCGCGATCACGTCCTGCGCCCCCAGCCACAGCACCAGGGTCACGCCGCCGAACATCACCGCGATGATCATGGCGGTCATCAGCGCCCGCGCCCGGATGCGGACCAGCGACACGCCGAAGGCCGCCTCCACGGCGTCGCCGAAGCGGGCGATGGCGCTCTTTTCGCGTCCGAAGGCCTGCACCGTCTCGATGGCGTCGACGCTCTCGCCGGCGAAGCCCACGGCGCTGGCGAAGCGGTCCTGCGAGGCCACGGTCAGCTTTCGCACCCGTCGCCCGAACAGGAACAGCGGCACGATCAGCAGCGGCACCACCAGCAGCACCAGCCCTGTCAGCTTGGGGCTGACCACGAACAGCAGGATGGTCCCGCCGATCAGGGTCAGGAAATTGCGCAGGGCGTAGGACACCGAAGTGGTCAGCAGCGTTTCCACCAGGGCGATGTCGGTGGTCAGGCGCGACAGCACCTCGCCGGTGCGCATCCGGGCGTAGAAGGCCGGGTCCAGGGTCAGGATCCGCTCGAACAGCCCCTTGCGCACGTCGGCGATAACCCGCTCGCCGGTCTTGGTGACGAAGAAATAGCGCACCGCCGTGGCGAGGCCGAGGAACAGCGCATTGGCGGCCAGCACCAGGAACCAAAGGTTCAGCCGCTCGCCGCCGTTCTCGAAGCCGTTGTCGATGGCCCCCCGCGCGGTCACCGTCAGGGCCAGCGAGGCCGCCGTGGACAGCATCAGCCACAGGGCCGCCATGGCCACGTGACCCTTGTGCCGCAGGGCGTAGGGCAGCAGCCGCGCCAGCGGGCGGATGTCGCGCCGCTTCGCCCGCCGCTCGCCCGCTTCGTTCATCTGCTCGGCCAGCAGCGCGCCGGCGCCGGGCCGTCCCCGAAGGTCGGCGGCGTCGGGAGCGGGGGCGGTCGTATCGGTCATGGCGCGCGCCTCTTGCCCCGGAACGGCCCCCGGTGTAAACGCCGCCGCTCATTCCCGCCGCCGCCCGGCGGGTTTCTCATTTTCGCGCACCGACGGTCGGCATCGTCATCGCGCAGAGACCGGACAACGACCATGAAGGCCGATACCCACCCCGACTACCACTTCATCACCGTGACGATGACGGATGGTACGACCTACAAGACGCGCTCCACCTACCAGAAGGAAGGCGCCGTCCTGAATCTCGACATCGACCCGCTGACGCACCCGGCCTGGACCGGCGGCAACCAGCAGCTGATGGATCGCGGCGGCCGGGTTTCGCGCTTCAACAACAAGTTCGGCGGCTTCATCAAGAAGTAAACGGTCTGGCTTTGCGGCCACACCCACGGCGAAGACGTTCACGAAGGCGTCGGTCCCCGGACCGGCGCCTTTCTGTTTGGCCGGAACGCCGATAACATGGCCGCGTTGGACCACCGGGGCGTGAACGCAGGTCCTGCGTGGAATGGGCGAAGAGCAGCAGTGATGAATCGACGGCAACTGGGTCTGGGCGCGGCGGCGGCGGCCATCGCCTCGGCAAGCGGGATGGCCGCGAGGGCCCAGACCCGCGACCCCGCGGCTGTCGCCTTCTACGACAGCTTCAACGACCAGCTGGCGCGGCTCCCGGCCACCATTCAGCCGGACGTCCGCGCCTTCTATGAACTGAACGGCTGGCGGCCGGTATGGACGCCGGAGCGGCTGCAGGCGCTGCGCAACGCCGCGGGCCGCGCCGAGCGCCACGGCCTGTCCCAGAGCGACTTCTTCGACTTCGACGCCCTCGCGGCGGTCCCCGCGGCGGCCGAGATGCGCACCACGGCGGCGGCGATGGGCTATGGCCGCGTCCTGGCCGAGGGCCGGGTGCGCCCCGAGACCGTCGAAGACCTCTGGGAGATGCAGAAGAACCGCGTCGACCTGCCCGTCGGCCTCAACGACGCCCTGGCCCAGAACCGGCTGGTGGACTGGTTCGAACAGCTGGCGCCGACCGATATAGGCTATTCCAACCTGTCGGCCGGCTATGTGCGCTACCGCCGGATGATCCGCGACGGCCGCAGCTGGCCCGTCTTCCGGCCCGGCCCGACGATCGAGCCGGGCACGAGCGATCCGCGCATCCCGGTGCTGATCGAGCGCCTCGTGGCCGAGGGCGACCTTTCCGCCGCCGACGGCGCCCGGCTGGCCGGCATGGGAACCTTCTACGGCCCCGAACTCGAGGAGGCCGTCCGGGGCTTCCAGGTCCGCCACGGCCTCGGCGCGGACGGCCGCATCGGCACGGGCACCCAGCGCTCCCTGTCGGCCTCGGCCGAGGACCGCGCCCGCCAGATCGCCCTCAACCTCGAACGTCGGCGCTGGCTGAAGCGCGACCTCGCCCCCGAGCGGATCGAGGTCAACACCGCCGCCGCCATCATGGTCTACTGGAAGGACGGCAAGCCGGTGCACTCGAACCGCGTCGTCTGCGGCTCGCCGGCCAACCAGACGCCCAGCCTCGAGAAGCAGTTCGCCTCCGTGGTGGCCAATCCGCCCTGGTATGTCCCGGCCTCGATCGCCCGCAACGAGATCCTGCCCAAGGGCCCCGCCTATCTGGCGGCCAACAACATGTACATCTCGAACGGCACGGTCATCCAGCGCGCCGGCCCGACGGCGGCGCTCGGCTATGTGAAGTTCGAGCTGCGCGACAGCTACGCCATCTTCCTGCACGACACCCCGACCAAGTCGGCCTTCAACCTGGCCATGCGCCAGCGCAGCCATGGCTGCGTGCGGGTCCAGGACGCGGTCGACTTCGCCCGCCTGCTGCTGTCGCCCGATCCCGCCCTCCTGGCCCAGTTCGACGAGGCCCAGGACACCCGCGAGACCAAGCGCATCCAGACCGGCCGCGAGATCACCGTGCGCCTGCTCTACTGGACCGCCTTCGTCGACGGCCAGGGCCGCGTCGCCTTCCGCGAGGACGTCTACAGCCGCGACGAAAAGCTGGCCGACGCCCTCGGCATCGCCGTCAGCCTGCCCAAGCCGGTCGACGACGGCCGCGGCCGCGACGCCGGCGACGTCGGGCCGTAGGGCCTAGTTCCTGAACGCCGCCGCCAGCCGGTCGAGCTGGCTCTGCACAGGATTGACCGCCTCTTCCTCCGGCGCATCGAGATACATGCGGCGGTCGAGGTGCAGGACCCGGTCGTACAGCTTCTCGGCCCGCACCAGATACTCGACCAGGGCGATCGGCAGTTCCGGATGGGTCGGTTCGGTGTCGATCTTGCGGTCGGCGAGGCGGTAGCGGGCGTCGCACGCCGCCGTCGCCGTCATGTCGCCCTCGCGCACCGCCCGCTGGACCAGCAGCCAGGACGCGATCTGCATCAGCCGGGTGGTCAGCTTCATGCTCTCCCCGGCGTAGGCCAGGGCCGTGGTGCGCGACAGCAGCTTGGATTCCCGCCGTCCGTCGCCGTCGAGATAGGCCGCGGTCTCCTCGACCAGCTCCATGCCTTCGCGGAAGGTGCGGTCGAACAGCTCCGACCGGGCGAAGTCGTCGACGACGGCCGCCCGGTTGCGTCCGGCGGAAGGGATGAGGTCGTCGCTGGGCATCAACTCGGTCAGACTCATGTGCAAGGCGCATCCGTATCACGGCCGGCACGGTTTCGCGCGGTGCATGAGCCGTCTGCAACGGCCATGCCAACCGGCTGATTCACTAAGGTTTCACGAGCGGAAGTTGAACATGGCGTCGGCCGCGTTGCGTTGCGACGACTTGCCGTCGATCGCGGCTCGCGAACGCGCGATCTCCGCCTCCAGCCCGGCGATGCGTTCCTTGAGGTCCTCGACCGAATAGCCGTCCAGATCCTCGCGCGACAGGGCGATCAGGGGCGCTCCCCGCGCCGGACGGGGCTCCAGGTCTTCGAACATCGCCGCCTCCTTCTTGGCCAATCCACAGGCAAGCGTCTATCTGAACGCCCGGACAGGGACGATTGCAAGAACGGGGAGCCGATGCGGGCTGTCGAAATCACCGGCGGATCAGGCCCGGCCGAGGCCCTGACGCTCGTCGACAGGCCCGATCCGGTCGCCGGTCCGGGCCAGATTCGCATCCGCGTGCGCGCTGCCGGGGTGAACCGTCCCGACATCTTCCAGCGCCTCGGACGCTACCCGCCTCCGCCCGGCGCATCGGACATTCCCGGCCTCGAGGTCGCCGGCGAGGTCGACCAGGTCGGCGACGGCGCGATGCGCTGGGCCGTGGGCGACCGCGTCTGCGCCCTGCTCGGCGGCGGCGGCTATGCGGAGCATGCCGTAGTCGACGCCCGCCACGCCCTGCCCGTCCCGGACGGTCTCGACATGGTGCAGGCGGCGGCCCTGCCCGAGACGGTCTGCACCGTCTTCACCAACGTGTTCGAAGACGGCGCCCTCAAGGCCGGCGAGACCCTGCTGATCCACGGCGCCACCAGCGGCATCGGCGTTACGGCCATCCAGATGGCGAAAGCCGCCGGGGCCCGGGTGATCGCCACCTCCCGCGGCGGAGAGAAGGCCAGGGCGGCCCGCGCACTCGGCGCCGACCTCAGCCTCGACGCCCGCGCCGACGATCTGGAGACCGCCATCACCGCCTTCGGCGGAGCCGACGTGGTGCTCGACATGGTCGGGGCCGACTACGCGGCGCTCAATGAGGCGGTGCTCAAGCTGTTCGGCCGCTGGGTGGTCATCGCCACTCTGTCCGGCGGCCGGGCCGAGATCGACCTGGGGCGGCTGATGATGAAGCGGATCGTGCTGACCGGCTCGACCCTGCGCGCCCGCCCGGCCGACGAGAAGGCGCGGCTGATCGCGGCGGTGGAAGCAACGGCCTGGCCGTGGGTGGCGGCGGGTCTGGTCCGGCCGCCAGTCGACGCCACCTTCCCGCTGGAACAGGCGTCGGCCGCCCACCTCAGGCTCGAGGCGGGCGACCACGTCGGCAAGATCGTGCTGACGGCCTAGCGGCGTCCGCCGCCCCGGACCGGGCGGAGCGAGGAAATCCGGTCGTTCATGCCATGCTGCTGCAGGTTCCAGACGTCGTCGCTGAACGTCCGGCACGTGCCGCGGAAATAGGCGTCGGTGCAGACCTCCCACGTGCCGCGGAACCGCATCGAACTGATGTTGTCGTTGAAGTCCGTCTCGCGCAGGTTCGGCATCGCGCCGCGGAAGCTGGTCGAGGCGCCGCGATACAGGGCGTCGCGATAGACGGTGATCTCGTTGCGCCGACCGCCGCCCCAGCCGCCGTCGTCGTCGCCGCCGCCGCCCGGGCGGCCCTCATAGGTCCCGCGGTGCGGACCGCAGACCAGCAGGCCGTTGTCATTGCGAATCTCGTAGTCGGAGCAGCGGTTCAGCTCGATGGACGTGCCGCGGATATTGCCGCGACGGTCCCGGCAGTCTGCATAGAGCCGGCCGCGATTGACGTATGCGCCGCTGCAGCTGTCGCGGTAGTCGCCGCGCGGGGCGACGCGTTCCTGGCCGCCCGGGGCGTAGGGCGCGGCTTCCTGCGAGAGGCCGCCGGACATCATGGTCATGGCGGCAAGGGTTTCGATCAGCATGTGTCCCTCCATCGGGCTTTCATCGACGCACAACGCGTTCGTGGAGGCACTGTTCAGCTTCGCGGATGAACCTTGGCTGTATGGCGTTGTCGGCTTTCGTTTTCTTTTGCCGCGAATGGGCCTATATCGGTGACCTCCGCGCCCGGCCGAAAGGTCGGGCGCCGTCGTATCCGGAACCCGCCCCGGCCCGGGCCAGCGGGCTGAAAAAGAAGCAAAGACGCTCATGACCGACATCCTGATGCCCAAGGCCACCGCGGTCTGGCTGGTCGACAACACCTCCCTCACCTTCGAGCAGATCGCCGACTTCTGCGGCCTGCATCCGCTGGAAGTGCGCGGCATCGCCGACGGCGACGTGGCCCGCGACATCCGCGGCGCCGATCCGCTGGTCAACGGCCAGCTGACGCGCGAGGAGCTGGACAAGGCCCAGAACGACGAAAACTACCGCATGCAGGCCGTGGTCAGCCGCCACGCCGAGCTTATGAAGAGCCACAAGCCGGCGCCGAAATACACGCCGGTGTCGCGCCGTCAGGACCGCCCCGACGCCATCGCGTGGTTCGTGCGCAACCACCCGGAAGTCACGGACGCGCAGATCGCCAAGCTGCTCGGCACCACCAAGTCGACCATCGAGAGCGTGCGCAACCGCACCCACTGGAACAGCGCCAACATCAAGCCGGTCGATCCGGTGACGCTGGGTCTGGTCGGCCAGCTGGCCCTGGACGAGCTGGTCCGCAAGGCCGCCGAGAAGAAGGCGAGGGACGACGCCAAGAAGGGCGGCGCCACCCTGCAGCCCGCCGACGCCGCGGAGACCGCCGAGCCGGCCGAGCCGGAGTTCGTGCCCGAAGCCCGCGAGCGCCGCGGGGCCGAGCCGACCGCCGAATCGGTCTTCGGCCGCAAGGACTGACGAAAACGGCCCCGGAGATCATCTCCGGGGCCGTCGTCTTTTCATTCGGGAGGCGGAGCTAGTGGGCTCGCGCCTCCAGACTGGTGATCTGTTCCTTGAGCCGGAGCTTCTGCTGCTTGAGCTCCCTTACGCGAAGCGAGTCCGCCGCCGGGTGGGTCATTTCGCGCTGGATGATCTGGTCCAGCATGCGGTGACGATTTCCCAGTTCGCGGATACGAGCTTCGATGGTCATGGCTTGCGCCTCCATGTCTAAGGGACCACTAGATTGAGCGCCCGGCTTGACCGGCTGTGGAATCACTTTCCGGTGAGCCCGCCGGCTATCCGGACCCGCCGACTCTGGACTCGAATATGGCCGATGATGTGAACGGAGCCGTACGGAGGACCTCGCCTTCGCAGCCCCGCCGTCTGGTCGTCGGGATTTCCGGAGCCTCCGGCGTGACCTACGGCGTCCGGGCGCTGGAGGCGCTGCGCGAACTGGGGATCGAGAGCCACCTCGTCGTCACCCGCGCCGCCCTGCTGACGCTGTCGCAGGAGACCGATCTGTCGGCCGACGACCTGACCGGCCGCGCCGACGTGACGCACCGGCTCAATGACGTCGGGGCCTCGATCGCCTCGGGCTCGTTCCGGACCATGGGCATGATCGTCGCGCCCTGCTCGGTACGGACCATGAGCGAGATCGCCACCGGCGTGACCTCCACCCTGCTGACCCGCGCCGCAGACGTCGTTCTGAAGGAGCGACGGACGCTGGTGCTGATGGTGCGCGAGACGCCGCTGCACCTCGGTCACCTGCGCACCATGGCGGCCCTGACCGAGATGGGCGCCATCATCGCCCCGCCGCTGCCCGCCTTCTACGCCAGGCCAGCGTCCATCGAGGAGATGGTCGACCAGTCCGTCGGCCGGGCGCTGGACCTGTTCGGCCTCGAATGGTCCGGCGTGAAGCGCTGGGCCGGCCTGAAAGCCGCGACGCAGGAATGACTCCGGACGAGCCGCTTTGGGACTGGGCGGTGCACGCCTACGGCTCGGTCGGCGTGGAGGACGCCTGCCTGCACCTGCAGGACGCCGCCGGGCAGAACGCGCCCCTGCTGCTCTGGGCCGCCTGGGCTGCGCGCTCCGGGCGGGATCCCGACGCCGACACGCTGGAGGCGGCCTGCGATGTCGCCCGGGCCTGGCAGGAGGCGGCTGTCGCGCCGCTCAGAGAAATCCGGCGCCGACTCAAGGGTCGCAATCCTGATCTCGATGACGCCGACCGGGAGGCCGTGCGGCTTCAGGTCAAGGCCGTGGAGCTGGAGGCGGAGCGTCGCCTGCTGGCGGCGCTGGAGAGACTCTCCCCGCCGGCTGCGGGTCCGCCGCGGCCGGTGCTGGAGGCCTTGATCGCAGTCGCCCGCCGGTGGTCGCCGATGACGCCGCGGTCGGGTCTGATCCAGCTCGCCGAACGCCTTCCGGCCTGAGCCGGCGCGGGGTATAAGCCCGGCTCCGGGGTCCGACATGAACGACGACGATCCATTTCTGACCGAGGAGGAGCGGGCGCTTCACGCCCGCCTCAAGGAACTGCGCCAGGAGCATGCCGACCTCGACGCCTCCATCGAGGCCCTGTTGCGGATGCCGCTTCCCGACCAGCTGAGGATCGCCCGGCTGAAGCGCAAGAAGCTGATCCTCCGCGACGAGATCGTGAAGATCGAGGCGATCGTGCTGCCCGACATCATCGCCTGACGGCGCGGACCGGCGAACGTGCTAGGCTGAGGAACACGGTCGTTCAGGCAAGGCACGCATGCGCCCTCTCCTCCTCGCCCTTGCGTGCCTTCTGACCGTCCATGGAGCCGCTCTCGCGGACCCGGCGAGGGCGCAGGAGCCCGTCATCACGGTGACGCTGCTGGGCACCGGCGCCCCGCCTCCGCTGGCGGACCGGTTCGGTCCGGCGACCCTCGTCCAGGCCGGAGGACAGGTCCTGCTGTTCGACGCCGGTCGGGGGGCGACGATCCGCCTCCTGCAGCTGGAGGTTCCCGGCTCGGCCCTGACAGCGACATTTCTCACCCACCTGCACTCGGACCACGTCGTCGGACTCCCGGACCTCTGGCTTACGGGTTGGCTGCGCGGCGCCCATGGCGGCCGTTCGGAGCCGTTCCGCCTCGTGGGCCCCCCGGGGACCGTGGCGATGGCGGCCAGCCTGGAGCAGGCGTTCGCCGCCGACATCGGATACCGCTTGACCCAGGGCCTGCCTCCCGCCGGCGGCCGGATCGCGGCTCAAGAGTTTGACCACGAGGGCGTGGTCCATGACCTGGACGGTCTGCGTGTCACCGCCTTCCGGGTCGACCACGGGCGAGCGGTGGATCAGGCATTCGGCTATCGCATCGACTACTCGGGGCGGTCGGTGGTCATCTCTGGCGACGCCCGCCCGAGCGAAGCCGTCGTCCGGTTCGCCGAGGGCGCCGATCTCCTGATCCACGAGGTGGCCTTTGCCAGCGACGAGGCGGAAGCCGCAGTACCCGGCGTAGCCCTCATTCTCGCCACCCACACCCGTCCGCGCGAGGCTGGCCGGATATTCGCCGCCGCTCGCCCCGGCATGGCGGTCTACAGTCACATCGTGCGCCCGGCTATCGGCGGCTTCGAGTGGGCGCCGATGTCGGACCTGATCGACCAGACGCGCGAGACCTACGACGGGCCGTTGACTCTGGGCGCCGATCTGACCGCCTTCGACATCTCGGCTGACGGGGTAGTCACCGTGCGGACTCCGCCGCCGTAAGCGGGCTCTAGCGCCCCTTCTTGCGCACCCACATCGCGGCGTCGGCTTCGGCGAGCCAGACTTCCGGATCAGTGTGGGCGGCGAAGGCGCGGACGCCGAACGAGCCGCCGAGGCCGGCCGAGCGGCCCTCCCATTCGAACGGCGCCTCCTCGAGCGCGGCGGCCAGCTTGCGGGCCTTCTCGCGGCCTTCCTCCAGACCGGCGTTGAGCATCAGCAAGCCGAACTCGTCGCCGCCCAGCCGCCCCACCGCGTCCGACTCGCGCAGATTGGCGCGCATCATCTCGGCGACATGAACCAGGGCGGCGTCGCCGGCGGCGTGGCCGAGGCTGTCGTTGACGCCCTTGAAGCCGTCGAGGTCGAGGTAGAGCAGCACGGCGGGCACGTCATGGCGCTGGCAGAAGGCCATGGCGCTCCTCATGGCGGCGACGAAGCCGCGCCGGTTCAGGGCCGGCGTCAGCACGTCGTGATCGGCCGCCGCCTCGGCCGCCTCGGCGCGACGGCGCAGGGTCTCGACTTCGGCGCGAAGCCGCTCGATCTCGGCGATGGGGTCGATGACGGCCGCGTCGGTCACAGGCGAAAAAAGCTCCCCGGCCAGCGACTCACCATGCTCCGGCCGGTTCCGAGCCTAACGCGGTCGGTTGCGGGCGCAACGCGAGTCCTGTATCGCGCCGCTTTCGTCGGAAAGGGCTGCGACTCATGACGACCGCAACGCCACCCGTGGCGATCATCATGGGCAGCCGCTCGGACTGGCCGACGATGAAGCACGCCGCCGACGCGCTGGACCGGCTCGGCGTAGCCTGGGAGGCGAAGGTCGTCAGCGCGCACCGCACCCCGAAACGCCTGTTCGACTTCGCCACCGGGGCGCGCGCCGCGGGCTACAAGGTGATCATCGCCGGCGCCGGCGGGGCCGCCCACCTGCCCGGCATGGCCGCCTCGATGACCGAACTCCCGGTGCTGGGCGTGCCTGTCGAATCCAAGGCCCTCAAGGGCATGGACAGCCTGCTCTCGATCGCCCAGATGCCGGGCGGTGTGCCCGTGGCCACGCTGGCCATCGGCGAGCCCGGTGCGAGGAACGCCGGCATCCTCGCCGCCCAGATCCTTGCGCTGTCGGACGAGGTGCTGGCCGGACGGCTGGCTGCCTTCCGCGAGGCCCAGACCGAAGCGGTCCACGAGACGGTCGAGGACTGAGTGACGCCGCTTCCTCCTGGATCGACCATCGGCATCCTCGGCGGCGGCCAGCTGGGCCGGATGCTCAGCCAGGCGGCCTCGCGGCTCGGCTTCAATGTCGTCATCCTCGATCCAGAAGAGAACAGCCCCGCCGGGCGGGTCTCCCAGGGCCAGATCGTCGCCGCCTATGACGACCCGACGGCCCTGACCGTGCTGGGCCGGGTGGCCCAGGCGGTGACCTTCGAATTCGAGAACGTCCCCGCCGCCTCGGTGGCGACCCTTGCCGAGGGCGGCGCCCTCGTCGCCCCCGGACCGAAGGCCCTGGCCGTGGCCCAGGACCGGGTCGAGGAGAAGACCTTCCTCAACAGCGTCGGCGCCACCACCGTGGATTTCGCCCCGGTCGACGGCCTCGACGATCTGATCGCCGGTCTGGAACGCCTCGGGACGCCCGCCCTGCTGAAGACCCGGCGCGAGGGTTACGACGGCAAGGGTCAGGTCTGGATCCGCTCGGCGAAGATGGCCGCCGACGCCTGGCATGCAATCGGCGAGCGCCCCGCCATCCTTGAAGCCAGGGCCGACTTCACCCGCGAGCTGTCGGTCATCGCCGCCCGGGGCCGCGACGGCAGGATCGCCGTCTATCCGCTGGGCGAGAACATCCACAAGGGCGGCGTCCTGAAGACCACCCTAGCCCCCGCCGCGGTCGATACGAAGACGGAGAAGCGGGCCAGGGCCATCGCCAGGGCCATTCTGGAGGGCCTCGACTACGTCGGCGTGCTCGGCGTCGAACTGTTCGATCTCGGCGGCGGCGAGCTGATGGTCAACGAGATCGCGCCCCGCGTCCACAACACCGGCCACTGGACCCAGGACGGCTGCGTCTGCGACCAGTTCGAACAGCACATCCGCGCCATCGCCGGCTGGCCGCTGGGCCCGACGACGGCCCACGCCCGCGTCGAGATGACCAATCTGCTCGGCGACGAGGTCGAGCAGTGGAAGACGCTGTCTGGCAAGCCCGACATGCGTCTCCACCTCTACGGCAAGGCTGAGGCCCGCCCCGGCCGCAAGATGGGCCATGTGAACCGGGTGAAGTCGCTCTAGGGCTTCAAGACGCGGTCAAGGATGTCTTGGATAGCGTCGTCCGCGGCTCGCATCTCGTTCACGAGCGGCTTGACGCCCAGTCTTGCCGAGTAGGGCATCTCCCCACGGTTGCCGTAGATCACGCACACCAGATGTTCCCAGGGCACGTAGGTGGAGGCCGGGTTCTCGAACTCGAACCCCTCCTCCATGTCACACGCGACGAAGAGCGGCCCCCCGTCGCGGGACGTCGCTGTGCGGGAGATCAGGACCAGCGTTGGAAACCGCTGCTCTTCCCGAAGTCCGCCAGTGCACCACACGTGTAGGTCGCCCGTATGACAGCCCCCCTCGTCGCGCCACCGCAAGACCTCCTCGTCCGGCGCAAAACGAGGCCCGCCCAGCATCAGGCCGTGGGGAAGCGACGGCGTCCCAGAGGCGATGCTCAGAACCGCGAGTTCCGTCGATGCTTCAGCGCACCCGGCATTGGCGGGCAGAAGAAATTCTGCGGTCTCGAAGTCGTGGGGTGGCTCTCCAGCGAACTTCAGCTCTCGCGGCAAGAAAACCTTTACAGACGCCTTCGGGATCTCGATCGCCTGTCCGGCGATGACAAAGTGCGCCATCTCAGTAGACCTGTCGGCGCAATCCTGTATCGGCAGAACCGAGCCTTCGAAATAGGTGCCGGGGCGGGTCATTTGCACCTGGATCGTGGGCGTTTCCTGCGGCGCCGCCAGCAACGCCAGAACCAGACTCAGCATGCGGCCTCCCCCCGAAGCGACTAACTCTTCGCCCCGTACCGCACCCGGCTCAGCGTGTCTGCCACCTTGCGCAGCGGCGCGTCGAAATCCTTGCCGGCCTTCCACTTCTCGAAGGCCATGACGTTGTCGATGCGGCGCGCGACGAAGGCCTCCGCCGCCTCCCGCCCGTCGAACCAGCGCAGGGTCAGGGCCGGGATCAGGATGCCCGACAGGATCGCCCGCTTGGAATAGTGGTTCCAGTCCGTCGCCGTGTCGCCGGCCCAGTTCCACAGCAGGTCGGCCGTCTCCCACGCGAGCTGCAGGCCGAGATCGACATTGGTCGGCAGGGCCAGAAAGGCGGCGCAGCGGCGCGTCGCCTCCAGATCGGCGACCCCCGCCTCCATCCGGGCCGAGACGGCGCGGGCGATTCGCTCGCGGATCTTCAGCGACTTCGGATCGATCTCCGCCAGCGACGCCATCGCCCGGTCGTCGTGCCGCCGCGACAGCAGGGCGGCCAGATCGCGCGCGCCGTTGGGAAACAGCAGCTCCTCGTCCCCGAGCGACAGCCCCTCAGCCTCGCAGGCCGCCCGAACCATGCGCCCGTTCCAGCCCAGCGCCGGCGCGCGCTCGACGGCGGCGTCCAGCACCGTCTGCTCCATGCGGTCTGCCCAGTCACCCTTGGGCGGGTCGTTCGACAGGTGTGGCGCCTCGGTCATCCGGCCAGCATAAGCCCGTCGGGCGGGCGTTTCGAGCCTTCACATCTTGCCGCGACGATCTGGACAGCGCGGGGCCGCTCGTGTATCAGCCCGCCTTCACTCGCGGACCCCGTTCGCCGAGGAAGATTTTTATTTGTCTGCCCGTCTCCCTCACAGGACGCGGCGGGCGGCCAAAGGAGAGTTCAACCTGGTACAGATTTTCGTTCGCGATAATAACGTCGATCAAGCGCTGAAGGCCCTCAAGAAGAAGATGCAGCGCGAAGGCAGCTTCCGCGAGATGAAGCGCCACGTGCACTACGAGAAGCCCTCGGAGAAGCGCGCCCGCCAGAAGGCCGAGGCCGTGCGCCGCGCCCGCAAGCTGGCCCGCAAGCGCGCCCAGCGCGAAGGCCTGTTGCCGCCGCCGAAGCCCCGCGTCCCGGGCGCCGGTCCGGCCCGCGGCTAAAGCCGACGTCCGAACAGAAGATCAAAGGCCGCCCCGGGGAACCGGAGCGGCCTTTTTCATGTCCGCCGCCGGGTTTTCCGCCCCTCGCCGCGCCCGCTATGCTGCGGGTCCCCGGATCGAAGACGTAGAGGCTCTGATGGCTCGCTGGACGCTGACGATTTCGTCTCTCTACCTCGCCATGATCGGCCTGGCGCTGATGGTCCTGCCCCTGAAGTTCGGCGTCGGCGCGGTCCCCGCGGACGCCTCGCCGGAACTTCTCGCCCTGCTGAGGCTGCTGGGCGGCCCATTCCTCGGCATCGCGGTGCTGAACGCGCTGTCGCGTCGCGCTCCTCCCGGAGACTGGTTGCGGACCGTGCTCGTCGCCAACGCCGTCGGCTTCGGAGCCGTCGCGCTCAACGACGTCCACGGCGTGGCGACGGGCGAGGCGCGCGAGCTGGCCAGGATGTTCCTGGTGGTCCACCTCGCCTTCGCCCTGGCCTTCCTGACGGCGCTGCTCCGCGGCCGGCGCGCCGGGTCCCCGGCGGGGGCCTAGCGCCCCCGGCCGATCGCGCTCGCGAACGCCTTCCAGCTCAGCTTCACGTCCGACAGGGCGCCCGCCCGGAATGCCCGGCCGGCGATCCAGACCATCAGCAGGGCGAAGGCGAACATGCCGCCCATGGTGCCGACGATTTCGATCAGCGGCGGCTCCGACGGCGCGCGGGCGCTCATCAGAAAGGGCGTGAAGAACGGCACCCACGACATGATCTGGACGATCGGCGCATCGGGGGTGCGGATCGCCATCTGCATGACCAGCAGCGGCACGACCAGGATCATCATGATCGGCCCCATCAGGGTCTGGGCGTCGCGCGGCGTCTCGCAGAAGGCGCCGATGGCCGCGAACAGCACCGCGTACATCAGATAACCGCCGACGGCGTAGATGGCGAAATAGAACAGCAGACCGCTGTGGATCAGGACCTCGCCGATCATCGGCGCGTACTGCGGCAGGCCCGCGATCAGCCCCGCCGCGCCAATCCCGCCCCACGCCAGCAGCACGGTCACGGTCAGCAGGGCCACGCCCAGCACCTTGCCGGTCAGGATCTCCGTCGCCGAGGCCGACGACAGCAGCACCTCGAGGATCTTGTTCGACTTCTCCTCCATCACGCTGTTCAGCAGGATCGAGGCTCCGGTGATGATCAGCGACCAGAGCAGGAAACCGGAGAGCAGGCCGATGATGCCAGGCAACTCGTCGCGGAACGAGGTCTCGCCGCCGCTGGCCGAGTTCGGCGACAGCGTCTTCACCTCGGGCTCGAAACGGTCGGTCGACTCCACCACCGCCACGTCGATGCCGACCGACTGGAAGACCTCGCGCCGGCTGGTCTCCTTCAGCGCGCGCTCGACGAAATTGCCGACCGAGCCGTCCGACGCCCGCCGGGTCCACACCCGGGCGCTGGGCTTCCCGTCGATCCGGTCCAGCAGCACGACCGAGTCGAGCTGCTGCGCCTCCGGAACCTCCTCGCCGAGATAGCGGCGAACGAGCTGCTCCCGCGCCTCTCCGGGAGCGGAGGCCGCCAGGTCCGCCGGCGGCGTGACGATGGTCATCTTCAGGCCGTCCAGCTGGCTCAGGGCGGCCCCGGCGGCCGAGGCCCCGGACTTGCCTCCGGCCTTTTCGGCCTCGGCCTCCGCCTGGCGGCGGCGCTCGTCGCGGCGGTCCTTCTCCTGCTGCAGGGCGCTCTGGACGGCGGCGGCGAGACCGGACGCCTGCGGCCCCTCCTCCAGCACCACCACCTCGCGGATCGGCTCGCTGGTCTTCATCAGGATCGGAATGGCGCCGCCCAGCACGGCGAACAGCGGAAACGCCAGCAGCGACAGCCAGAAGCCGACGGTCTTGGCGTAGGCGGCGAACTCGCGCCGCGCGATCAGCAGGGTGCGTTTCATCGGGCGGCCTCCGCGGCTTTGACGGACTGGTCCTGATCGGGGTTGTCGCCGGTCAGACCGATGAAGGCGTCGTGCAGGCTCGGCTCGCGCAGTTCGAAGCGGCGCACGTCGAGGCCGTTCAGGAAGGCGGCCTTCAGCGCGTCCTGCCCCCGGCCTCCCGAAACCAGCGCGGCCTTGAGCACGCGCACCCCGCCGGCGTCCGACATGACCTCGACGCCGCTGACGCCGGGCAGCCCCGCCGCCTGTTCCGGCGCGATCTCGCCCTCCAGCTCGAGGAAACGCGGCGTCGTGGCGCGGGCCTCGGCGACCGTCCCCTCGAAGGCCTTCCTGCCCCGGGCCAGCAACACGACCTTGTCGCACAGCCGCTCGGCGTGCTGCATCACATGGGTCGAGAACAGCACGGTGGCGCCGTCGGCGGCGAGGCCGCGGATCATCGCCTCCAGCCCCTGCTGGTTGACCGGGTCGAGGCCCGAGAAGGGCTCGTCGAGGATCACGAACTCGGGCCGGTGCACGACCGAGGCGATCAGCTGCACCTTCTGGGACATGCCCTTGGACAGCTCCTTCATCTTCTTGCGCTTCGAGGCGCCGAGGCCCTGCGCGTCCAGCATCTCGCGGGCCCGGCGGCGGCCCTCGCCCGTCGGCAGGCCCTTCAGGGCGCCGAAGAAGGCGATGGCGTCGACGGGCGTCATCTTCTTGTAGAGGCCGCGCTCCTCGGGGAGGAAGCCGATGCGGTCCCGCACCTTGCGGCCGTCGTCGGCGCCGAGAATGGTGATCCGCCCCGCGCTCGCCGGCTGCAAGCCCAGGATCATGCGAATGGTCGAGGTCTTGCCCGCCCCGTTCGGGCCGAGGAAGCCGCAGATGGAGCCCTTCTCGACCTGGAAGCTGAGGTCGCGGACGGCCTGGAAGTCGCCGTAGCGCTTGCTGACCCCCTCGAGCGTCAATGCCGCTGTCATATGCCCTCCCCCCGGACTCCGGTACGTCTCGGCATTGGTAGGTCTGTAAAGGGTCTTTGACAACACCCGGCCGCGCCTCCATCCGTGCCTTTGTCGTGAATTCCGTGTCATGTTCGCGGGATAGAAGGCGGCGAACCCCGACCGGAACCCTGAATGCCCTACGATGTCTCGCCCTCGCCCGTCGCGCCGCAGGCTGGTTCACGTCTGTGGACGGCGGGGGCCAGCGCCGGGGTGGCCATCGCCGTCCTGCTGGGACTGGCCGCCTTGCGACCCGAACTGGCGTGGCCGCTGCTGGCCGGCGCGGCGCTGGTGGCGCTGGCGACCTGGGCGGTGAACCGGCGGCCGGGCGCGGGGACGCGGGCGGAGGCGGCGGCCTCCGACGCGGGGCCGGATCGGTCCACTGCGGATCCGGACCTGCTGGAGAGCCTGTTCGAGGGATTGGCGGATCCGGTGCTGGTGGTCTCGGGCGGCGAGGCCGACGACATCGGCGACCGGCGGGTGATGCTGGCCAATGCGGCGGCGCGCGAGCTTCTCAGGATTCCGCGCGAAGGCGGGCTGCTGGTCTCGGCCCTGCGCGATCCTGCGGTGCTGGAAGCCGTCGACGAGGCGCTGTTCGGCGGGCTGGAGCGGACCACCGACTACGCCGGCGTCGGGGCGCAGACGCGGCACTGGCGGGCCCTGACCCGGCCGCTGCCGCCCGCGGACGGCCGGTCGCTGGCGCTGGTCGTGCTGCGCGATGAGACCGAGGTCCGGCGCATGGAGCTGATGCGGGTCGATTTCCTCGCCAACGCCAGCCACGAACTGCGCACCCCCCTCGCCTCCCTGTCCGGCTTCATCGAGACGCTGAAAGGCCACGCCCGCGACGACCCCAAGGCGCGCGACAGATTCCTCGACATCATGGCGGCGCAGGCGGAGCGAATGGGCCGGCTGGTCGCCGACCTGCTCTCCCTGAGCCGGATCGAACTGAACGAGCACATCCCGCCGTCGGGCCGTGTCGATCTGGCCCGAGCGGCCTCGGACGTCATCGACGCCGTCAGCGTCCTGTCGGCAGAGCGCCAGGTTCGCGTGGTGCTTCAAGGCGGGGCGGCCAAGGCCCCGGTCCACGGCGACCGCGACGAGATCGTGCAGGTGGTCCAGAACCTGGTCGACAACGCCATCAAATATTCGGCCGCCGGGGATGTCGTCGATGTCGTGATCCAGCCGGCCGTGACGCTGGAGCAGGCCTCCGCGCCCTGGTCGGGCGGCAACCGGGGCGACGGCGCGACGCGGCTTCCGTTGGTCACGCCGGATCGCGAGCCCGGCCTTCGTTACGCGGCGGTGACGGTGCGCGATCACGGCCCCGGCATGGCGCGCGAGCACCTGCCGCGGCTGACGGAACGGTTCTACCGGGTCGAGGGCCAGAAGAGCGGCGAACGCTCCGGCACAGGTCTCGGCCTCGCCATCGTCAAGCACATCGTCAACCGCCACCGCGGCGGCCTCACGGTCGAGAGCGCTCCGGGTCACGGCTCAAGGTTCACGGCCTACTTCCCGGTGGCGGCCCCGAAAGGTCCGGCGGCGTAACAGAACTGTCACGCGGCCGTCGTAATCCGCTGACCATTCCCGGGCAGGTTCCGCCGCGAACGACGGGGCGTCCCCGGGCGTTCGATTCCCCCGGCCCGGACCCGCATGATCCTGCTCTTCCTGCCGATTCTGCTCGTCGCCGCGGTCGCCGCCTGGGCAGGGGCGCGTCTGCTGGCGCGACAGCGTCAGCGGGGCGAGCGGGCGCATTCGCGCCCTGGCCAATTTGGCGCCTGGGCCCTGATCTGGACGGTGTTTCCGGCGGTGGTCGTGCTGATCGCGGCGGCGCTCGTCACCCCGTCGATCGAAGCCGCCCTGATCTCGTCCGGCGCGCCGGAGGCCGTCGGCGAGCTGGACCCGCTCCGCCGCTCCGCCTTCTTCGCCGACGCCCGCTCGGTCGGGGCCGGGCAGCCGGCGGCGCAGATCTGGGCCGCCCCCTATGCCGACCTGCTGCCGGCCGAGGGCGCCCGCGTCGCCCGGATCAGCTGGATGCTGGAACTGGCCGGCCTGGTCCTGGCGGCGCTGGCGGCCCTCGCCGGGGCATTCTACGTCTTCCGCCGCATTCGCCCTGACCTGAGGGCGCGCAACCGGGTCGAGGGCTGGATCGTCGGCCTGCTGTTCGCCAGTTCGGCCGTCGCGATCCTGACCACCGTCGGAATCATCGCTTCCCTGGTGTTCGACTCCATCCGCTTCTTCGCCTCCGTGCCGATCACGGAATTCCTGTTCGGGACCCAGTGGAGCCCGCAGACGGCCATCCGCGCCGACCAGGTCGGCTCGACCGGCGCCTTCGGAGCCCTGCCGCTGTTCGCCGGCACCTTCCTGATCATGCTGATCGCCATGGCCGTGGCCGCGCCGGTCGGTCTGTTCGCGGCCATCTACCTGTCGGAGTACGCCGGACCGGTCTTCCGGGCCACGGTGAAGCCCGTGCTGGAGGTCCTCGCGGGCGTGCCGACCGTGGTCTACGGCTTCTTCGCCGCGCTGACGGTGGGCCCGGCCTTCCGCGAATTCTTCAACGGGATCGGCGCGGCGCTGGTCGGAGGGCCGCTGGACGGCGTCGGCCAGTATCTGATGCTGGTCCAGAACCAGATGGCGCTCGTCGCCGGCGCGGTCATGGGGATCATGCTGATCCCCTTCGTCAGCTCCCTGTCCGACGACATCATCAACGCCGTGCCCCAGTCGCTGCGCGACGGCTCCTACGCGATGGGGGCGACGAAGTCCGAAACCGTCAAGCGCGTGCTGCTGCCCGCCGCCCTCCCCGGCGTGGCGGGGGCCATGCTGCTGGCCATGTCGCGGGCCATCGGCGAGACCATGATCGTCACCATGGCGGCGGGCCTGGCCGCGCGCCTGACCCTGAACCCGCTCGATACGGTGACCACGGTGACCGTGCAGATCGTCACCCTGCTGACCGGCGACCAGGAGTTCGACAGCCCCAAGACCTTGGCCGCCTTCGGGCTCGGCCTGACCCTCTTCCTCGTGACGTTGGCGCTGAACATCATCGCCCAGCGCATCGTCCACACCTACCGGCAGCAGTATGACTGACGCGGCCATCACTCCCGACCAGCCGGCGCCCCTCGCCGGGGCCGCGCACACCGACCGCCTGCGGGCGGGGCTGAAGCGGCGCTACGCCCGCGAACGGCGCTTCAAGCTGTACGGCCTGCTGGCCATCGGCGTCGCCGTGGGCTTCCTGCTGCTGCTGCTCGGCCGCATCTTCGAACAGGGGCACACGGCCTTCTACGCCCATTCCGTGACCGTGCCGGTCTACATGGACCCGGCCCGGATCGACCGCGCCTACCCGCAGGGGACCAATTTCGAACTGCTGGTCGCCGAGCAGCAGCTGGCTCGCCTGGGAGTGCAGGACGACGCCGCGGGCACGAAAGCCACGGCCATGCGCGGGCTGTTCTCGTCCGAGCTCAAATTCGTCGCCGCGGACCGCATCCAGAAGAACCCGGGGCTCATCGGCCAGACCGTGTCGATCGCCGCGCCGCTGGCCGACGACGCTGACCTCTATTTCAAGGGCGAGATCACGCTCGAGACACCCGCCGAGCAGCGCCGCCTCTCCGACGAGCAGATCGGCTGGCTGGACCGGCTGAAGGCCGACGGCCTCGTCGCCGGCCATTTCAACAGCGCCCTGCTCACCAAGGGCGATTCGACCGAACCCGAGCTGGCCGGCGTGCTGGGGGCCGTGGTCGGCTCGGCCCTGATGCTGCTGGTGACCGCCCTGATCGCCCTGCCTCTCGGCGTCGGCGCGGCCCTCTACCTGGAGGAGTTCGCGCCCAGGGGCCGGCTGACCAATCTGATCGAGGTCAACATCAACAACCTCGCCGCCGTGCCGTCGATCATCTACGGTCTGCTGGGGCTGGCCCTGTTCATCAACTGGATGCATCTGCCGCGGGCCAGCCCGCTGGTCGGGGGTCTGGTGCTGGCCTTGATGGCCCTGCCGACCATCATCATCGCCACCCGCTCGGCGCTGAAGGCAGTGCCGCCCTCGATCCGCGAGGCGGCGCTGGCCATGGGCGCGTCGAAGACCCAGACCGTGTTCCATCACACCCTGCCGCTGGCCATGCCGGGGGTCATGACGGGCGCCATCATCTCGATGGCCCACGCGCTGGGCGAGACGGCGCCGCTGCTGCTGATCGGCATGGTCAGCTTCGTGCCGGGGATTCCGCACGCGGTGACCGAACCCTCGGGGGCCCTGCCCTCGCTGATCTACATCTGGGAGAATGCTTCCGAGCGCGCGTTCCACGAGCGCACGGCAGCGGCCATCATGGTTCTCCTGGCCTTCATGATCGTCATGAACGCCGCCGCCGTTCTGTTGCGGCGGCATTTCGAACGCCGGTGGTAAGCCTATGAGATTCAATCTTTTCCGCGCCCCGGATGACGCCCACGGCGGCCCTTCCGCCGAAGCGTCGGTGGTGGTCCCGCCCCCGGTCCTGCACAGCGCCGACCCAAATGCGCCGGTCAAGATCTGCGCGCGTGACGTGTCCGTCTTCTACGGCGACAAACAGGCCCTGCACGATGTCTCGATGGACATCGCGGACAAGACCGTCACCGCCCTGATCGGCCCGTCGGGATGCGGCAAGTCGACCTTCCTGCGGACCATGAACCGCATGAACGACACCATCCAGGGCGCCCGTGTCGTCGGCCGCATCGAGATCGACGGCGAGGACGTCAACGCCAGGTCGGTCGATCCCGTGCTGCTGCGCGCCCGCGTCGGCATGGTGTTCCAGAAGCCGAACCCCTTCCCCAAGACCATCTACGAGAACGTCGCCTACGGCCCCCGCATCCACGGCCTCGCCGACGGCAAGGACGAGCTGGACGGCATCGTCGAGGCCTCGCTGAAGCGGGCCGGCCTGTGGGACGAGGTCGCCGAACGGCTGCACTCGCCCGGCACAGGCCTGTCCGGCGGCCAGCAGCAGCGGCTGGTCATCGCCCGCGCCATCGCGGTCGAGCCAGAGGTCATCCTGATGGACGAGCCCTGCTCGGCTCTCGACCCCATCGCCACGGCGAAGATCGAGGAGCTGATCGACGAGCTGCGCGAGCGCTACTGCATCGTCATCGTCACCCACTCCATGGCCCAGGCCGCGCGCGTCAGCCAGCGCACCGCCTTCTTCCACCTCGGCCGGCTGGTCGAGATGGGCGACACCGAGGACATCTTCACCAATCCGCGCGAGCGGCGCACGCTCGACTACATCACCGGCCGCTTCGGCTAGGACCCGCCCATGACCCAGCACACCGTCAAGGCCTATGGCGACGAACTGGACCAGCTGACCGCCGAGGTCGCCCGCATGGGCGGCCTGGCCGAGGCCCAGGTCGCCGACGCCATCGAATCCGTCGCCCGCCGCGACGTCGCTCTCGGCCGCTCCGTGGTCGAGCGCGACGCCCGGCTGGACGCCCTGCACCGCGAAATCGAGAAGAAGGCCATCCGCCTGATCGCCCTGCGCCAGCCGGTCGCCTCCGACCTGCGCCGCACCCTGTCGGCGATGAAGCTGGCGACCGACCTCGAACGCACCGGCGACCTCGGCAAGAACATCGCCAAGCGCGGCCTGGTCCTGGCCGAGGGCGAGCCGATGCAGCCGCTCACGCGGTCGATCGAGAGGATGGGCAAGCTGGTCTCCATGCGCCTGCGCGACGTGCTCGATGCCTACGCCGCCGGCGAGGTCGACCGGGCCATCGCCGTCTGGAACACCGACGACGAGGTCGACGAGCACTACAACAGCCTGTTCCGCGAGCTGCTGACCTACATGATGGGCGACCCGCGCACGATCGGGGCCTGCACCCACCTGCTGTTCATGGCCAAGAACCTCGAGCGCATCGGCGACCACGCCACGAACATCGCCGAGACCATCCATTACGAGATCACCGGCGAGGAGTTCACGGGCGAGCGCCCGCGCTGGAACCCCGACGCCGCCGAAGACACGCCCGAAGCGCCGACGACCGCCTGAATCCCGGAGAACCGCCGTGCAGCCCTATGTTCTGGTGATGGAAGACGAGGACGCCCTGGCCACCCTGGTCCAGTATAACCTCGAGAAGGAAGGCTATCGGGTCGTCATCGCCGCCGACGGCGAGGAGGGCATGCTGCAGATCGAGGAGCGCATGCCCGACCTGGTCCTGCTCGACTGGATGTTGCCCAAGCTGTCCGGCATCGAGGTTTGCCGGCGTATCCGCGGCAAGGCCGAGACGCGCAACCTGCCGATTATCATGCTCACCGCGCGCGGCGAGGAGAGCGACCGCGTGCGCGGCCTCGACACCGGCGCCGACGACTACATGACCAAGCCCTTCTCGATGGTCGAGCTGAACGCCCGCATCCGCGCCGTGCTGCGCCGTATCCGCCCGGGTCTGGCCGACGACCGCCTGACCCATGGCGACATCGTCATCGACCGCGTCGCCCACCGCGTCCGCCGCGTCGGGACCGAGATCCACCTCGGCCCCACCGAGTTCCGCCTTCTCGACCACCTGATGCAGCACCCCGGCCGCGTGTTCAGCCGCGAACAGCTGCTCGACGCCGTCTGGGGCTCGGACGTCTACGTCGAGGCCCGCACCGTCGACGTCCACGTCGGCCGCCTGCGCAAGGCGCTCAACATCGAGGGCACGGTCAATCCGATCAGGACGGTGCGCTCAGCGGGCTATTCGCTGGATCTGGGGGGTTAGGAACCAGGGCGATCGCGCCGGAGCGCGGTAGGGGCTGAACCTTGCCGGGTCGGCCCCCGAACGTGACAGAGGGGCGGCCGATTGACCGCCCCTCCTCACACTCAACGCGTCAGAGACGTCTTACCTGACGCCGATCGGGTCGGGATTGCCGTCAGGGTCCCCGGCCACCGGACCGCCATTGCGGACCGCGCCGGCCAGCAGAAGGCCGGCGAGGTGCGGCGTGGCCATCGAGGTGCCGCTGATGGTGTTGTAGCCGCCATCCTTCCAGGTCGATTTGATCGACGAGCCGGGCTCGGCATAGTCGATCGGCGGGTTTCCGTAGTTCGAATAGGACGCCCACCGGTCGCCAACGCCGAAGGCCGAGACGGTGTAGACATTCGGGCCGTTGGCGCGGGCCGGCGAATGGTTGTTGGCGTTGTCGCTCTCGTTTCCGGCGGCGAGGGCGAAGCGAACGCCGCCCGACGCGGCCGACACCACCGCATCGTCGAGCGCCTGGCTGACGCCGCCGCCGAGGCTCATGTTGGCGACGTCGCCCGAGCGGCCGTACTGGGCAACATAGTCGACGCCGGCGATGACCCCCGAGGTAGTGCCGCTGCCGCGACGATCGAGCACGCGGACCGCGACCACCGAGGCTCCCGGCGCCACTCCGATTACGCCGATGGTGTTGTCCAGCGCGGCGATCGTGCCCGCCACGTGGGTGCCATGGCCGTTCAGATCTTCCGGCGAGGCGTCATTGGACAGGAAGCTGCGGCTGCGCGCGACATCGACCCTGAGGTCCGGATGGTCGAGGTCGATGCCCGAGTCGATCACCCATGCGGTGCCGAACGCGCCGGCGGCGCCGCCGTTGACGCGCGCGATACCCCACGGGGTCTCCTGCGCGGGCTGAACGCTTCCGCCGCCGCCGGGCCTCGCTTCAGCCCTGACCGGAGGAATGGAGAAGACCCGATCCTGTTCGCAATAGGCGATATTCGGATTGGCCGCAGTGACGCGCTCGAGCGCCTGCGGCGGCAGGTCGGCGGCGAAGCCCTGGATGGCCACGCTGTAGACGTGCTTCACCCGGCCGCCGCCTGCCTGGGCCGCCCGGTTGGCTTCCGCCTGGGCGTTTCCGCGGGACACGGTGTTCTTCTTGAACACGCAGACGTAGCTGCCGGGAACGACATCCCCGGCTTCCTGTGCCTGGGCCGGCAGGGCCAAGGCCATCAAGGAAACGCTCGCAATACCTAAGACTGTAAGTTTCAACACATCAACTCCCTCTACGTTGTGGATACGGTCAAGCTCATCCGCCACAACTGAGTCGATGCTATGAACAACTTTTCGCCTTGTCGACGAAAAGATTCTGTCACAGGCAAATATTGTAAGTTAACTCTGCAGACTACTTGGCACGCAATATTGTTGCTCGAAGCAAATGCTCCGGGATCATGAGTTCTCTTCTCGATATGTACTGAACCCGGACTATTGCAGCTGCGGCGCCTCACTGGTGAGCAGGCGCGCATCCGACTGGTTCTCGAACCGTCGGTGCCGAACGATACGCGGCGTGATGATGATGTAGAGCTCGGTCTTCGACCGCGTCGAACGATCGACGCGGAAGAGATTCCCGACGAGCGGAACGTCTCCGAGCAGAGGCACCCGGGAGGTGGTGGTGAGGGTATTCTCCTGGGTCAGCCCGCCGATGACGAACGTCTCGCCGTCGCGCACAGAGGCCGAAGTCTCGGCTTCGCGTTGGCTGATCGTCGGATAACCCTGAGAAAATCCGGTCACCGACGAGACCACGCAGTAGATCTGCGAGGTCACGAAGCCGTCGGAACTCACGCGCGGCGCGATCTGCAACGTCACCCCGACATTCACATACTGAACTTGCTGGGACACGGCGTTGACTCCGGACAAGGCGATCGACGTCAGGATGGGCAGGGCGTCGCCCGTGATGATCTTGGCGGTCCCGCCGCTTTGCGCGGCGATGCGGGGGCGGGACACGATACGGCCCTCGCCGAGTTGCACCTGTGCGTAGATGCTGGCCTGCAAGGCGCCGGAAGGCAGCGTCATCTCGGGATCGAGCCCGAAGGGAAGGTTCGCCCCGGTCTGCAGGGTTCCGACCGCGATCTGACCGGCGGGATTGTTCAGGTCGATGCCCAGATTGCGCACGCCCTGTTCGGTGAGTTCGACGAACTGGGTCTCCAGGATGACCGAGTCCACCGGAATGTCGATGAGCGCGATCTGCTCCTTCACCCGGGCGATCCGCTCCTGGGTGCCGGTGATCCAGATGGCGTTCAGTCGCCGGTCGATCGCCAGGCCCTGCCCCGGGAAAGACTCGCCCAGCGGCACGCTCTCACGCTGCGCCTCGACGCCGTTGCTGAAATTCTGCTGCGTGCTCGACCCCACGGATCCGAAGCCCGGCTCGCGCCGGATGAAGACGTTGTTGGGCTGGATGGTGTGGCCTTCGATCAGCAGGCCGATCACTTCGCTGACGTCGGCGTACCTCAGGGGCACGAGTTCGGACGCGTCTCCCGAGACGTCGCCGCCCACCGGAGCGGTCTGGGCATAGGCCGGGAGGTCGCTCGCCGGCACGACCGCCTCGCCCGTGGATCCGAGGGGGCGAACGCCGGCGACTTCCTCTTCGCTGATCCTCCTCACCGTGACCTGGAACGCCCGGTCTCCGGCGGGCTCGACCGTGACGGAGGCGGGCTCGGAGGTGTTGAACGTGACCCTCAAATCGCCGTTCGCACTGTCGAAAGCGACCTGTCGGACCAGGCCGTTCGGGAGTCTGGGGACAGCCGCACGCGGGGCCCGTAGCGTCGAACGCAACACCACTTCGGGCCGCCTCGGGTTGGCGTTCACCGCCGCATAGGGCGGCTCGGTCGGTGAAAAGCGCAACAGGAAGCCCGCCTGATCCGCCCCTTGGGTGATCAGCGACATTTCCTCCAGCACCGACGGCGTTTGGGCCGCACCCGGAACCGCGCCGAAAAGCACGCTGGCCGCCATCAACACACTGGCCGCCCAGCGGAACACTACCGTTTTATACGCTTGCAACTGATCTTGACCCACACCGCAAGAGGGTCAGCCTAGTGCACGCAGTACCGATTACAACCCCCCGATCAAAGTGTAGGCGAGCGTACACTTCCTATTGAAACGAGATTAACGGAGTCAATAATCTCAAGCAAATTCGTTTAAGCCTTTCCCGCCAAAATCTCGCCTCACTCTAGGCTGTTTCCAGCACCGCAGGCGGCCGATAGACTGGGATTCACCATCCCAGGTCTTAAGCTTGACTATTGGATATGAGATGGCGCGCGACGAGCGGCCGGCCGTCCCGGGGCTCCGACCTCTACGTCGAACTCCGCATCCTTGAAGTCTGCGTCGGCCGGCTTCGCGGCGCGCTGAACATCGAGGGCGCGGTCAATCCGATCCGCACGATCAGGTCGGCGGACTATTCGTGGGATTTGGGCGGCCGAATGGTCGCCATCTTCTTGGTCGCCAGCCGTAGCCTGACGTCCTCGCGAGACAGCTCGACAGCGACCCTGACGAGGGACGCCATCGACTCAATAAAGGGGCCCCAAGGTCCGCCGGCGCCCTCCAGATTTTGACGCCCAAGTCTGAGCATGGGCCGCCTGGCGGGGAACCCCGCGTCCCGTCGGAGAGCCCCGGGGGCCAGCTTCGGCGCGACCGCTCTCGCGGCGATGGAGCCCCCACCCGTCGCTCCAGCTCTCATGGCGACCGCCACACCCGGCGTCAGGGCCCGGTTCACGATCCGGTTCCGGCTCGCCGGGTAAGGTCGCCCGCCAACCGGCTCCTACCCCTCCCCCACATCTTCCGGCTCGAGCTCGTAGACCGTCGCGCAATACTCGCAGGTCACCCGGATCTTGCCGTCGGCTTCGACCATCTCCGCCCGCTCGTCCGGGCTGAACGAGCCCAGCACCGTGCCGATGCGGTCCTTCGAGCAACGGCACACCGCCTGAAGGGCGCGCGGATCCTCCAGCCGCACCCCGTCCTCGTGGAACAGCCGGAACAGCAGGGTCTCCGGCGTCACCGTCGGGTCGATCAGCTCGTCGTCGCCCAGAGTCTGGAACAGGGCCCGCGACCGGTCCCACGCCTCTTCGGTCGAGCCGCGGGCGGCGTCGCCGGCGATGAGCTGGATCAGCGCCCCGCCGGCCCGCCAGGCCGTGCCCTTGTCCGAGGTGACCGAGCCGACCGCCAGCCGCACCTTGGTCGGGATCTGCTCGGACTGCTGGAAATAGTGTTCGGCCGCCAGCGACAGGCTCTCGCCCTCGATCGGCGTGATGCCCTGGGTGCGCTCGAAGTCGGGCCCGCGGTCCAGCGTCATCACGAACAGGCCCTCGCCCAGCAGCGTCTTCGCGCCCGGACGCGAGAACCCCTGCGAGGCCGCGGCGACCTCGGCCTCGTCGAAGCGGCAGTAGCCGCGCAGATGTCCCTGGGTGTCGTAGTCGGCGACCACGTAGCGGACCGGGCCGTCGCCCTGCGCCTGGACGATCAGCCGGCCCTCGAACTTCAGGCTGGAGCCGATCAGTGCGGCCAGGGCGCAGGCCTCGCCCAGCAGGGCCGCGACCGGCTCCGGATAGGCATGGGCCGACAGGATGGCGTCGATGGTTTCGCCCAGACGGACCAGCCGGCCGCGCACCGGCCAGCCCTCGATCTGGAAGGCGGCGGCGAGATTGTCGGCCAATGGGGCGCCGTGGGGAGCGGCGGGCGCGTGATCGGTCACGGCGGTCCTCGAAAAGCGGCGGTTGTTCGGAAGCGCCGCAAGATAGGCGCCCGTATCGCGATTGGTAAGGGCGGCGTGCTAGACGAGGAACCGGCGGGGTCGCGGTCCCGTTCCAGAAGGCCCCTGTCGAACCTGTCCAGCCGGCGATTTCATGACCAAAGCGACGCTCAAGCCCCTGAAACAGCAGGCCATCGTGATCACCGGCGCGACCTCCGGCATCGGTCTGGCGGTGGCCCGACGGGCGGCCCGTGCGGGCGCCTGCGTCTTCCTGATCGCACGCGGCGAGCAGGACCTCAGGGCGCTGACGGAAGAGCTTCAGGCCACCGGCGCCCGCGCGGCCTGGGCGGTGGCCGACGTGGCCGACCACGACGCCCTCAAGGAGGCGGCCGAGAAATGCGTGCGGCTGTTCGGCGGCTTCGACACCTGGGTGAACAATGCCGGCGTGTCGATCTTCGGCGTCATCCGTGAGACGAGGCTGGAGGATCAGCGGCGGCTGTTCGAGACCAACTACTGGGGCGTCGTCAACGGCTCGCTGATCGCTTCGGAGCATCTGCGCGAGAGGCCCGGCGGCGGAGCGATCATCAACGTCGGCTCCGTCCTGTCCGACGCGCCGATCCCGGTGCAGGGGGTCTATTCGGCCTCCAAGCACGCGGTGAAGGGCTTCACCAACGCCCTGCGCATGGAGCTGATGCGCGAGCAGGCGCCGATCACCGTCAGCCTGGTTAAACCGGGGGCCATAGACACCCCCTACAACCGTCATGCCCGGAACCTGACCGGCCAGGCCATGCAGAACCCGCAGCCGGTCTATGCGACCCATGTGGTGGCCGACACCATCCTCTACTGCGCCGAACACCCGATCCGCGAGATCACCGTCGGCGGCGGCAGCCGGCTGATCGCCAGTTTCTATTCCGCCCTGCCCGGCGTGGCGGAACCTCTTTTCGCGCGGTTCGCTCCTAGCCTGATGCGGGACAGGCGTTCCGCGTGGCAACCGGACGAGGACGGGCTCTATGACCCGACCGACGACGGTCTCGACGAAGAGGTCTACTATCCCATGGTCCGACAATTCTCCGCCCTCGCTGAAGTCAGGAAGCATCCGGGCATCACCGCCGGCGTGGTGGCGGTTCTCGCCGGCGTCGGCCTGGCCACCCTGCTGCTCAACCAGCGCACCGGCCCAACCCGGCTGGAAAGCCTGCGCGGACGCTTCAACCCGCGCGGCTGGATCGGCGCCGGCGGCCTGCGCAGCCGGTTCGACGATCTGACGGAGACGGTGCGGCGCGGCGTCAGCGAGGTCGGCGAACGCGCCGCCGAGTTCGGCGACGAGGCCGGTCACCGCTCGCGGCGATTCCTGCACGACACCCGCCATACCTCGCGCAAGGCCCTGAAGAAGCACGGCAAGCGGGCCCGCCACTACGCCTCTGAGGCGGGGACCTACGCGCGCGACCACGCGAAGGAAGGCGGCGCCATCCTCGCCCTGGCCACCATCGCCGCGGCTGTCGGCGCGGCGGCGCTGGATGCGCGGCGTCCCGACAGCAAGCTGCGCAGCCTCGGTCGCTTCTGATCTGCTTCGTTTCTGACCAAACAGTCTGCCCAATGTGCGCCGGTCGGCCTGAAGGGGCCGGCCGGCGTCTTCTTGCCGCTGATGAAACCCGCCTCCCGTCAGGCCGTCGCTCTGCTGGCAATCCGCGGAATTATGGTCCGATAGCGCGGAAGACCTCCCGCCTTTCCAGACACATCGGATTTTCTCGACGCGATTTTCCCGCCGCACAAACCAGCGGGCGCATAATGCCGCTCGTCCTGTCGCTCCGGCAGGCGCCGGTCTTTGACAATCGCATCCCCGCCGCACCGCCGCAGGCGCGCCGATGTAGACTCTGCCGACTCTGCCACAGCGAATTTCTGCAGACCCTGCCGACTCTGCCGACTCTGCCACACCGTTTTTTCCGGATTTCACCCGGCTGGAATACGGCCGTTGCTGCAGGTGCGAAGGTAAGCCAAGCTCCCGTCCATGGCTGACGCGACCTGGGTTTTCGATTTCGACTCCACGCTCGTCGACTTCGAGACGCTCGAGGTTCTGGCCGAAATCGCGCTGGAAGGCCGCTCCGACGCCTCCTCCGTCCGGGTCGAGATCGAACGGCTGACCGACCTCGCCATGTCCGGCGAGCTGCCGTTCGCGGAGGCCCTGAAGCGACGCCTCGCCCTGCTGCCCCTGACCCGCGGCCACGTCCGGCAGCTGGCGGGGGACGCCGTCCGCCGCCTGACCGCCTCGGTGGAGCGGAACCGGGCCTTCTTCCGCGACCACGCCGACCGGCTGGTCATCGTCTCCGGCGGCTTTCGCGAAGTCATCGCCGGCGTGGCCCAGGCGCTCGGCGTCTCCGCCGACCGCGTCATCGCCAACGACCTCGTCTATGACGGCGACCGGGTCGCGGGCGTTGCCGACAGCCCCCTGCTCGCCCCCTTCGGCAAGGCGCTGGCGCTGAAGGCCATCGACCTGACCCGCCCGGTCGTCATGGTCGGCGACGGCTGGACCGACGCCGAGGTCAAACAGGCGGGCGTGGCCGACCGCTTCTACGCCTTCACCGAGGTGGTCCGCCGCGAGCGCGCCGTCGCCGCCGCCGACGCCGAGGCCGCCTCGATCGACGAACTCCTGCACCTCGAAGGCCTCTCCGGCCGCTGGTCCTATCCGCGCAGCCGCATGCGGATGCTGCTGCTCGAGAATGTCCATCCGGCCGCGGTCCAGCGCCTGGAGGAAGCCGGCTACCAGGTCGAAACCGCCAGGGGCGCGCTCGACGAGGACGCCTTGATCGAGCGCGTCAGGGGCGTGCATGTGCTCGGCGTGCGCTCCAAGACACAGGTCAGCGCCCGCGTCCTCGGCGCCGCCGACAGGCTGATGGCCGTCGCCGCCTTCTGCATTGGGACCAACCAGATCGACCTCGACGCCGCCGCCGGACGCGGCGTGGCCGTTTTCAACGCCCCCTATTCCAACACCCGCTCGGTGGTGGAGCTGGCCGTTGGCCTGACCATCGCCCTGCTCCGCGACGTCACCGACAAGTCGGCGGCCATGCACCGCGGCGAGTGGAACAAGTCCGCCACCGGCGCGCGCGAGCTGCGCGGCAAGACGCTGGGCATCGTCGGCTACGGCGCCATCGGGTCGCAGCTGTCGGTGCTGGCGGAGGCGCTCGGCATGCGGGTGATCTTCCATGACCGGACCGAGCGGCTGGCGCTCGGCAACGCCCGGCGCATGCCCTCGCTGGAGGCCCTGCTGACCGAAAGCGACGTGGTCAGCCTGCACGTCGACGGCCGGGCGGAGAACAGGGCGCTGATCGGCGCCGCCGAGCTGTCGCGGATGAAGCCGGGGGCCCTGCTGCTCAACCTGTCGCGCGGCCACGTCGTCGACGTCGGCGCCCTGGCGCTGGCCCTGGGCTCGGGTCGCATCGGCGGCGCCGCGATCGATGTCTTTCCCGACGAGCCGGCGACCAACGCCGATCCGTTCGACAGCCCCCTGCGCGGCCTGAAGAACGTCATCCTGACCCCGCACATCGGCGGCTCGACCGAGGAGGCGCAGGAGGCCATCGCCGAGTTCGCGGCCGAGCGCCTGCTGGCCTATCTGAACCGCGGCGACACCACCTTCTGCGTCAACCTGCCGAACGTGCAACTGGCCGAGGTGACCGGGGCCCATCGCATCCTGCACATCCACCGCAATCAGCCCGGCGTGCTGGCCGAGCTGAACCGGGCCCTGGCCTCGGCCGGGCTGAACATCCTCGGCCAGCACCTCAAGACCGACGAGCGCACCGGCTACGTCATCACCGACGTCGATCGCGACTACGATCCCGCCGCCCTGAAGGCGCTGAAGAGTGTGGCCGGGACGCTGCGCTTCCGGATGCTGCACTGAAAGCTTCCCCGGCGGCATCTTGCGCACGCCGAAAACCCGCGCAGAGTGCTTGCAACGGTCGCATCTGACGGCCGAGGGAGGATCATCGATGTCTCGTTTCCTGCGCAACGCGGCCGCCGCCGCGCTGGCCGTCGCCGCCGTCGGCGCGTTCGCATCCACCGCCAGCGCCCAGACCTACGGCCGGCTGGTCGTGTTCGGCGACAGCCTGAGCGACAACGGCAATCTCTACGCCATCCTCGGCCAGCCAACCTCGCCGCCCTACTACCAGGGCCGGTTCTCGAACGGGCCGGTCTTCACCGAACTGCTGGGCTTCAACGCCGGGCGCTACACCGCCGGCGCGCCGGTGACCGGCAGCGTCAACTACGCCTTCGGCGGCGCCCGCACCGACAACGCGGCCCTGCCGCCCGGCATGCGCAACCAGCTGCTGGCCTACACCAGCGGCGGCGGCGCCTTCGGCGCCAATGACCTGGTCAGCGTCCTCGGCGGCGCCAACAATATCTTCCAGGCCTTCCCCGGCGCGGCGGCGAACCCGTTGACCGCCCAGTCGACCATGCAGGCCGTGGCCACGGCAGCGGCCGGCGACATCAACTTCATCGTCAATAGCGTGGCCGGCGCCGGCGCCGGCACCATCCTGGTCACCAACCTGCCGCGTCTCGGGCTCACCCCGCAATTCTCGGCCAGCAACATCGGGGCCTCCGGATCGGCGCTCGCGGACTTCTCGGCCACGACCTTCAACTCGGCGCTGTTGACGGGCCTCTTCACGGTCGCCGGGAACAATCCGGACAGCAACATCATCATGATGGACCTGTACAAGATCGGCGCCGTGCTGGCGGGCAACCCGGGCGCCTTCGGCCTGAGCAATGTGACCGCTCCGTGCTTCAACGGCGTCACCGTCTGCGCCGACCCGGACAGCTATCTGTACTGGGACAACGTGCACCCGACGGCGGCAGGGCACCAGCTGATCGCGGCCCTGGCCAACGACTACCTCTACTACGGCGACCTCGGCGCCCAGTCGACGGTGCAGGCCGAGACCGGCTTCCGCCAGCGCGAGGACCTGCTGGACCTCGCCAGCGAGGGTCTGTCGGCCCGGGGAGAGTGGGAGGCTGGAACCCACCTGGCCTTCGGGGCGATCTACGACAGCGTCGAGACCGACGCCCGCGGCGTCGTGGCGGCGTCCGACGCCACCGGCTGGGGCGGACGCCTCGGCCTCGACCACGTCATGTCCCAAACGGCGCGTTTCGGCCTGGCGGGCACCTTCCGCACCGCAGAGATCGAAGCCGGACCTATGTCCCTCGACGTCGAGTCCTACGCCCTCGACTTCTATGCCGGATGGCGCGCGGGCGACATGTTCGTCAACGCCACCGTCGGGGGCTCGATCGAAAACTACGATGACATCAGGCGGGTGACATCGCTGGCGCCGATCGTCCACACCGGTGAAACCAACGGCGGCAGCCTCGGCGCCCGGGTGCAGGCCGGCACATGGTTCGACATGGGCGGCATCGCCTTGTCGCCCCGCATCGCGGTCAACTTCGTCTCCACGGACGTCAACGGCTATGTCGAACAGGGCGCGGCCGCGCAGTACCAGTACGAGGACCGCACCGTGCAGGCCGGCAGCGGGGAAGTCTCGCTGCGCGCCGAGGGCGGCGGCGACGGCGTGAATTTCTGGGTCGAGGGCGGCTACCGCGACAGCTTCGGCGACAGCAGCGATGCGGTGCGGGTCGGCATCGCCGGCAACCCGGCCCAAGTGCTGGAGCGCGAGTTCGACGACCCGTTCGGCGGCTCCCTGATCGCCTCCGCCGGGCTCGAGGCCGATGTCGGACCGGGCACGGTCTCACTCGGCTACCGCGGCCGTTTCGGCGACGCCGCGGACAGCCATGTGGGCGCCGTCACCTTCCGTCTGCCGCTACAGTAAGCCACGGCGGATATCCGGATCAGGCGCGCCGCCTTCGGGTAGCGCGCCTTTTTCGTATACGTGGATTTTGCTGAAAACCTTGGGGTTTCCACGGCTCCGCTGCGACCTCCTGTCACCCCGAGGGAACCTTTTCGGCCCCAAAGTCGCCCAGCCCGGCCCGTAGAAAAAGCGTCCTCCCGGTCGCCGGCCGAGAGCGTCGCCAAGTGGCGGCCCGTCGGCGCCTTCACTGCTCAATTTGAGCCGAAAAGACGGAGCTGACGCCGCCATGCGACGCCTGTTGCCGACCGCCCGGTCGTTCCTGTTTCATTCCGGTCAAGCCGCCGCGCTGGCCTCGGTCGCCGTGCTCGCCATGGCCGCCGCTCCGACTCCGGAGCCGTACTACGCTTCCACCGAAGTTGCTCCGGCCGTGCCGGAGGCGCCTCCGGTGACCGCCGTCGCCCGTCCGGCCGGTCCGATGACCCGCCTGATCGCCTTCGTGGCCCCGCTGAAGGGCTACGCCATCAACTCGGCGTTCGGCCTGCGCCGCCTCGCCGGCGAGCCCGCCGCGCGTCAGCACAAGGGCGTCGACATGGCCGCGCCGCAGGGCACCAGCGTCTTCGTCGCTTGCGAGGGCGAGGTTCTGCGCACGGGCTATGATGCGGGCGGTTACGGCCGCTTCATCGAGGTCCGCCATCCGAACGGAATGAGCACCCTCTACGCCCACCTGAGCCGCGTTGACGTGTCCCGGGGCGATCGTCTGGCCTCCGGCGAGCGTATCGGACTGGTCGGCTCAACCGGTCGCTCCACCGGACCGCACCTGCATTTCGAAGTCCGCCGCGACCATGCCCAGGTCAATCCAACCTCGGTGCTCGGACAGGAGTTCGAGATCGAGGTCGAGACCACCGTCTAGGGCGCGCACAGCCACGGTTTCTTCACCCCTTTATCGGATGCTGTCCGGTCATAAGGGGGCGACTTGGACCGTATCCTTTACTGCCTGACGATTGAGCACGACTGGCGCTGGACGCTGGCGGCCGGCGTGCTGTGCATTTTCGGGCTCGGCACCGCCTTCCGGCTGCTGGTCGAGGCCCGCGCACTTCAACGGGCCCGGCGGCGCGAAGTCGCCCTGCTCGGCGCGGTCGTGGGCGGGGTGGCGGCCTTCTCGACCCATTTCGTGGCCATGCAGGGCTATGACGCCGGCGGCGAGGTTCGCTACGGTCTGGCCCTGACGCTCGTATCGCTGGCCCTCGGGGTCGGAGGCGTGGCGCTCGGCTCCGTTATCCTGCTGGCCAGGGACAGCCGCCTCTATCGCGGACTGGGCGGCATGGTCGGCCTGTCGGGCGTCGCCGCCATGCATTTTGTCGGTATCGCCGCGCTGGAACTGCCGGGACGCGCCGTCGGCTGGGACCCGGTCCTCGCCGGCGCCGCGGTTGTCGGCGGCCTCGCTATGGCCCTGGTGACCGGCGCCGTCGTCTACGGCAAGGGCGTGGCGCGCTTTGCGGGCACCTGCGTGTCAGGCGCCGTGTCCATCATCATCCTTCATTTCACGGCCATGAGCGCCATGGCGGTCGCGCCGGCCACGATCTCGGCCACGGGCGGCGTGGGGCCCACTTTTTCCGCCTCGACCATGCTGGTGGTGCTGACCGTCATGGTCATGGGCATCGTCGCCGTCGCCGGCGCGGTCGCCTGGATGGGGTATTTCTCCCGCTCCAGCGCCCTGAACCAGATCCGCGAAGCCATCGACGCCATGCCGGACGGCCTCGCCTTCTTCGACGCCGACGACCGCCTGGTGCTGTGGAACAACCGCTATGACGAGGTGAACCCGGAGCTGTCATCCAACCTCCAGGCCGGGATGACCTTCCGCCAGATCATCCAGATCGGACTGAACGAGGGCCTCTACGCCGAGGCCAAGGGCCGCGAGGCCGAGTGGATAGCGGAACGGATGAACTCCCGCCGCGCGCTGTCGGCCATGATGGAGCAGCGGATCGCGGGCGACCGCTGGCTGCGCGTCGCCGACCGCCGCACCGCGGCCGGCGGGATCGTAACGGTCTGCACCGACATCACCGATCTGAAGAACGACGCCCAGGCGCTGGTCGAGGCGCGCGACGCGGCCGAGGCGGCCAACGCGGCCAAGAGCCAGTTCCTGGCGAACATGAGCCATGAGATCCGCACGCCGCTGAACGGCGTCATCGGCCTCGCCCAGGCCCTGGCCAACACCGGCCTGACTCCGCAGCAGTCGGAGATGCTCGAACTGATCCAGTCGTCGGGCCGCACCCTGCAGGTGCTGCTCAGCGACATCCTCGATCTGGCCCGGGTCGAGTCCGGCCGGATGGAGCTGTCGGAAGAGCCGTTCGACCTCGGACGCGCGGTGCGCGACGCCGCCCAGCTCTATGAAGCGTCGGCGCGCGAAAAGGGGCTACAGTTCTTCGTCGAGATCGCCCCCGAGGTCGACCGCTGGATCGCCGGCGACGTCGTGCGCCTGAAGCAGATCCTCACCAACCTGGTCTCCAACGCCGTCAAATTCACCGGCGAGGGCTTTGTTAGCCTGACAGCCGCCACCGGTCCGTCGCGCGACGGCGCCCCGACCCTGCGCTTCTCCGTCGAGGACACCGGCATCGGCTTCGACTGCCAGACCCGCGAACGTCTGTTCAGCCGCTTCGAACAGGCCGACGGCGCCATCACCCGCAAATTCGGCGGCTCAGGGCTCGGCCTCGCCATTTCCCGCCAGCTGGCGGAGATGATGGGCGGCGATCTGGACTGTGAGAGCGAGCCCGGCGGCGGTTCGGCCTTCATCCTGACGGTGCCCTTCAAGGTGGCGGACACACCGGCGACAGTGGCGGGCGGATTGGCCGACGACGAAGCCGGTGCGCGCGGGACCATCCGTGTGCTGCTGGCCGACGACCACCCAGTGAACCGCCGCGTGGTCGAGATGATCCTGGCCCAGGCCGACGTGGCCCTGACCTCGGTCGAGGATGGCGCGCAGGCGGTCCAGGCCCTGCGCGACGCCGACTACGACCTGGTCCTGATGGACATGCAGATGCCGGTCATGGACGGGCTGACGGCGACGCGGGAGATCCGTCTGCACGAAGCGGCCATGGGGCTGGACCGGACGCCGATCGTCATGCTGACCGCCAACGCCCTGCCGGAACATGTCAGCGCCGCGGAGGCCGCGGGCGCCGACCTGCACCTGCCCAAGCCGTTCGACGCCGCCGAACTGCTGAACCTTGTGGTCGCCTTGCCCCGGGCCGCGGCCAAGTCGATGGCCGCCTGACCGATCCCGTCTATTCGTAGCCGTGCGCCGCCTCGTTGATGACCTGCGAGGGCATCGACGAGAAGTCCACCGCGACCGGCCGCGCCGCACGCTGCTGAAAGGTCTTGATGACGTGCTCGAGCCGGCGGCGCACCTCGCGTTCGGCCTCCGTTCCGGTGTCGAGAGCCAGCGGAGCGAGGCAGAAGTCGATGATCGCCTGCGGCCGGGACATGGGTTCCATGGGTCTTCTCCTGCTATTCCGCCGCCACGAACTGGGCGGCTTCGGTTGAATTCTTGAGGGCCGTGGTCGACGAGCGGCCGTTCGAGATGACGGTGGCGACCTGGTCGAAATAGCCGGTGCCGACCTCGCGCTGGTGGCGGGTGGCGGTGTAGCCGCGGGCCTCGTTGGCGAACTCGCGCTGCTGCAGCTCGGAATAGGCCGCCATGCCCCGGTCGCGGTAGCTGTCGGCCAGCTCGAACATGGCGTTGTTCAGGCTGTGGAAGCCCGCCAGGGTCACGAACTGGAACTTGTAGCCCATGGCCCCGAGCTCGCGTTGGAACCGCGCGATGGTCGGATCGTCCAGTTTGGCCTTCCAGTTGAACGAGGGCGAGCAATTGTAGGCCATCAGCTTGCCGGGATGCTCGCCCTGGATCGCCTCGGCGAAGCGACGGGCGTCGTTCAGATCCGGGTGCGAGGTCTCCCACCACAGCACGTCGGCGTATTTCGCATAGGCCAGGCCGCGGGCGATGCAGTGGTCGAGTCCTGTGCCGGGCTCCAGTCGGAAGAAGCCTTCCGGCGTCCGGTCGTCGCGGCGGATGAACGGGTGATCACGTTCGTCGATGTCGGAGGTGATCAGCTGGGCGCTCTCGGCGTCGGTGCGGGCCACGATCAGGGCCGGTGCGCCCATGACGTCGGCGGCCAGCCGGGCCGCGATCAGGTTGCTCTCGTGCGCCTGTGTCGGGATCAGCACCTTGCCGCCGAGATGGCCGCACTTCTTCTCGGAGGCCAGCTGGTCTTCGAAATGCACCCCTGCGGCCCCCGCCTCGATAAAGGCCTTCATGATCTCGAAGCTGTTCAGCGGCCCGCCGAATCCGGCCTCGGCGTCGGCGACGATGGGAGCGAACCAGTCCCGCTTCGCCCCCTCGCCCGGCTTGGCTTCCGCGTGTTCGATCTGGTCGGCGCGCTGGAGGGTCCGGTTGATGCGGCGGCACAGTTCGGGCGCGGCGTTGGCCGGATACAGCGACTGGTCAGGATACATGGCCCCCGCCGTATTGGCGTCGGCCGCAACCTGCCAGCCAGACAAATAGATGGCCTTGAGCCCCGCGCGGACCATCTGCATGGCTTGGTTGCCGGTCACCGCGCCGAGGGCGTTCACGAACGGCTCCTCGTGCAGCAGTTGCCACAGGCGATTGGCGCCCCGCTCGGCCAGGGTGTGGGTGATCGGCAGCGAGCCCCGCAGGCGCAGCACATCCTCCGGCGTATAGGGACGCTCAACGCCGTCGAAGCGGCCGGCCGGCGCCGGGACGAGATCTGAGAAGCTGGTCATGGTCGATGTCTCTGCGCGTTCTCGGCCGGGGCCGCGGGTCACGGGAGGAGAACACCCCACAGTCACGAATGACACAGCCTTTGCCGCTTATTCGCGTCACTTCGTCATATTATGACATTTAATGTTAAGTCATTTTATGACATCGTGCATCGATGGAAGCGACCGCCGACCGCAAGCTGTTCCTGGGAGGCCGCCTCAAACGGCTGCGGCGCGATCTGGCGCTCACCCAGACCGCCATGGCGGCTGACCTCGGGGTTTCTCCGAGTTACCTCAATCACATAGAGCGCAACCAGCGCCCCGTTTCGGCGCAACTGCTGCTCCGGCTCGCCGAAACCTATGACGTCGACCTGCGCACGCTCGGTCAGTCCGGGGGTCCCGCGACCGAGTCCGAACTCGCCGAGGCTTTCGCGGATCCGCTGTTTCAGGGTCTGGCCGTGCCGCGCCACGAGATCGTCCAGATGGCCGAGGATCAGCCCGCCGCCGCTGACGCCCTGCTGCGCCTCTATCGCGCCTTCGCCGACCGTCGGGCCCGCGACCGGGCCGAGACCGACGTCACCGGCGGCGCGGGCGACGAGACGCCGGCGGACTGGGTCCGGGAATACGTCCAGGGCCGGCGCAACCACTTTCCCGAGCTGGACGCCCTCGGCGAAGCCTTGTCCGCCCTCCTCAAGGCGGAGACGCCCGGAGAGTCCTTCGAGACCCGCGCCCGCGCCCGCCTGCTGTCGCGCCACGGCCTGAACATCCGCACCCTGCCGCCCGAGATCATGGTCGAATGGACCCGACGCTACGACCCGCATCGCAAGCGGCTGCTGCTGTCGGAGACGCTGGGTCCCTCCTCCCGGGCCTTCGCCGTCGCCTTCCAGCTGGCCCTGTCGGAGCATGACGCCGACCTGACCGCCCTTACGGACGCGGCAGGCGCCCCTGACGAGCCGACGCGTCGCCTGCTCAAGGTCTCCCTGACCAACACCCTCGCCGCCGCCGTCCTGATGCCCTACGGCGCCTTCCGGCAGACGGCCGAAGCGACCGGTTACGACCTCGCGCGCCTCCAGGCCCGGTTCGGCGTCAGCTTCGAGCAGGCGGCCCACCGGCTGACCACCCTGTCGCAGCCGACCGCGCGCGGCGTGCCGTTCTTCCTGATGCGGGTCGATCAGGCGGGCAACGTCTCGAAGCGGTTCGCTTCGGGCGCTTTTCCCTTCTCTCGCTTTGGCGGGGCATGTCCGCGCTGGCGGCTGCACAGCGCCTTCCGTACGCCGGGGCGCATCGTCACCCAGATCATCGAAACCCCGCCCCAGGACGGCAAGGAAGGTCAGCGCTGGTTCACCCTTGCCCGCACCGTCGACCGTCAGGGCCACGACGCCTTCACCGAGGGCCAGGACCTCGCCATCGGCCTCGGCTGCGAACTGAAGCACGCCCATCGGCTGGTCTATGCGCGCGGCCTTGATCTGGCGACGCCAGAGGTGACGCCGATCGGCCCCGCCTGCCGCCTGTGCCACCGTCATCCCTGCGCCGAGAGGGCTGCCCCGCCGGTCGACCGGCCGCTGACGGTGGACGACTGGTCGAAATCGGTCAGCCCATATCCCTTTGCCGGCGCTGCCCGGCGCAGCTGAGTCAGGAGGCCGGCGCCATCTCTTCGAGCGCCTCCTTGACGAAGGCCGCAAGATCGCTCTGGCCGAACGGTTTGGCCAGCCGCGGCAGGCGCGGATCGGCGCCGGGCGCCTGATCCGCGAAACCGGAGGTGATGATGACCGGCAGATCCGGGTGGCTGCGCCGCACCGCCTCCGCGAACTGCGAGCCGGTCATGTTCGGCATGACCTCGTCGCTGATGATCAGGTCGATATCCGGTCGGCTGCGCAAGACTTCCAGACCTTCCTTGCCGGACGAGGCGACGATCACCTCGTGGCCGAGGTCGTCCAGCATGGCGGCGGTGTTGGTCAGGACGAGACTGTCGTCGTCGACCGCCAGGATCAGCAGCCGGCGCCCGGCCTTGGCCAGTCCGTCGCCGTCCTGCCCCTGCGTAGCGGCCGCGACGTCCGCGCTCACCACCGGCAGCCAGAGTTCGGCCTGGGTTCCTGCCCCGGGACGGCTGTTCAGCGTCAGCCAGCCGCCGGACTGCCCCGCGAGACCATGCACCATCGACAGCCCCAGCCCGGTGCCCTTGCCCACGCCCTTGGTGGTGAAGAACGGCTCCGTGGCCCGGGCCAGGGTGGCTTCGTCCATACCCTCGCCGGTGTCCGCGACCACCAGCCGGACATAATCTCCAGGCGCCAGCGCGGGATGCTGGCGGATCCGCTCTGGCCGGGCGCTGACGGTGATCGAACCGCCGCGCGGCATGGCGTCACGCGCATTGACCGCCAGGTTCATCAGCGCCGCCTCGAGCTGGTACGGATCGGTGTGCACCCGGGGCAGTTCGCTGGGGAACCGCATGTTGACCTCGATGTTCGGACCGATCGTCCGGTCGAGGAAATTCATCAGCCCGCGGACCAGAGACGGGACGTCGACCGCCTCCATCTTCAGTTCCTGCTTGCGGGCGAAGGCCAGCATGCGCTGGGTCAGAACGGCGCCGCGCTGCGCGCCCTGGATGGCGTTGTCGATCAACGGCGTGATGCGGGGGTCGTACGGAACCCGTTTCCTGACCAGTTCCAGGCTGCCCAGCACCGCCATCAGCAGGTTGTTGAAGTCGTGGGCGATGCCGCCCGTCAGCTGACCCACCGCCTCCATCTTCTGGGACTGAAACAGGGCCTCGCGCGCCTCCTCGAGGGCCTTCTGCGCCTCCATCCGCTCGGTGATGTCGCGGGTGATCTTGGTGAAACCGATGATCGCGCCGGCGTCGTTTCGGATTGGATCGATGACCACGTGAGCCCAGAAGCGGCTGCCGTCCTTGCGGACCCGCCAGCCTTCCTTCTCGAACCGCCCCGCCTCGGTCGCCGTCGCCAACGCCTTCGCCGGTTCGTCGGTGACCCGGTCCTCATCGGTGTAGAACCGCGAGAAATGCTCCCCGATGATTTCGTCCGGGGCATAGCCTTTGATCCGCGCGGCGCCGGCGTTCCAGCTGTTCACCCGCCCCGTGGGATCCAGCATGTAGATGGCGTAGTCGGTCACGCCCTGGACCAGCAGCCGGAACTGCTCCTCGCTGCGGCGCAGGCTCTCCTCCGCCTTCTTCCTCTCCGTCAGATCGCGCGTGATCTTGGCGAACCCGACCAGTTCCCCTGACGGCGATCGCACCGGATCGATGATGACGTGGGCCCAAAAACGTTCCCCGTCCTTTCGGACGCGCCAGCCCTCGTGCTCGAAGCGGCCTTCCTCGGCGGCGGTGCGCAGCGCCCGCGCCGGCAGGTCCGTCGCACGGTCCTCGGCGGTGTAGAACCGGGAGAAATGCTCACCCAGAATTTCGGATGGCTGATAGCCCTTGAAGCGCTGCGCGCCCGGGTTCCAGCTGGTGACGAAGCCGTCGCGGTCCAGCATGTAGATGGCGTAGTCCGTGATGGCGTCGACCAGCAGCCGATACCGGTCCTCGACGACGGGAAGTGTATCCGACACTTCTGATGTACCCATGCATCCGCCCCCCCGGCGCCCCCGTACGCTCACGGAACTGCCGATAACGCCGGCTGGCCATGACGGTTCCGCCCGACGCCCGGCTCAGCCAAGGACGAGGCGCGCACCGTCCCTTCGGTGAGCGACGCCGGACCGGTCCAGTACGGCGGCGATGAGTCCGGCCGCATCGTCCGAGCCCTCGTCCAGCAGGGTTTCGATGTCACGGCGCAGGGCGGGGTCGCCCGAGGTCCTGTCGAGGGCGGACAGCCATTCGTCGCGGGTGAGCACGCCGTCGGCGCGGTTGGCCTCGATCAACGGCTGCAGGAAGTCAAACCAGTCCCCGCCTGTCGCGCGCTTCTGGACCGCCTCGGCGGCCAGGGCGAAGACGGCGCCGCAGGCGTAGTAGGCCCGGTGTTCACCACGCGTGCCCGCCGCCTCGACTGGCTCATCGGCCAGCCGCACGCAATCGTCGACCTCCTTCTGCAGTTCGGTGCGATCGTCCCACCCGGGATCGATCGCCTTCAGCGCCCGGACGGCCATCAGGTCGGCGCCGCCCTCCGTGATCCAGGCGTCGCGCGCGAACTCGTAGCGGACGGTCTGTCCCAGCCAGAAATGGGCGCTCTCGTGGCCGATGAACCAGCGCGCCATGCCCAGCACCCCATCGGACGGCCGGGTGACGCCCTCTCCGTCGAACGCCATCACAATCAGACCCGGCATGACGCTGCCGCCCATTGAGGTCCGGCCGGGCGTCGGGCCGGCCCAGCTCATCATGATGGTCGGATGGTCGCTCTGTCCCGGGCCGAGGCGACGCGCATAGTAGTCCGCGACACGCGGAGCGAAGTCTTCGATGGCGTCACCGATCCAGGCCGGCAACTGCGGATCGGCCACGGTCGTCAGGCGCGCGCCCTCGACCAGGTCGGCCTGTCCGAACAGGATGTAGGTGTTCGCCTGCGCCTCGGTCGCCTCGGTCACCCGCCGGCCGCGGAACAGGATGGGACCGCTACGGTCCCGCCAAGTCACCATCGCTGGCCCGGTCTCGAGGGGATAGCCGTTGAGGTCATCCGGCACATCGAGAACAGCCGCGGTCGAAGCCAAGGGAAATACGTCGAACTGGGCGCTGGGCAGGGCCACAGATCCATCGGTGAACACCAGTGCGCTGTAATCGGCTTCGAGATTCTCTGACTTCGGCGTGAAGGCGATACGGACCTTGCGCGGTACGGGACCGCCGTCGGCGGCGCGCAGGATGTCACGGGCGCCGACCCGCTCAAGCACCACCCCCGGCGTGAGCACCCGCCATTGCTCCAGCCGCCACGGCCGCCGCGAGCCGTTGATCAGCGACGAGCGGAAGAAGGCCCAGACAACTGCGTCGCGGTCGAGGGTGTAGTCGGCGATCCAGCTGTCTCCGTCGCGCGTGACAGTCACCGCTGGCCTGGAATCGGCATGGACCGGCGGAGGTGGCTCGGTCGCACCGGAAGCGCACGCGGCGAGAGCGAATATCAGGGCCGGCAGCGCGGCCAGTCGGATCTTGAGCATGCGAGCCCCCTGTTCGGCTGCGCCATACCGCGACAGGCCGATCCGGGTCAGCTTAAGCTTTGGTCAGGCTTGGGTCCGTTCGAGGGCCCGGGCGGCCGCCGCCAGTTCTGCGGCCATGATCGTCTTCAGCCGCTCGGGCGCGACGATGCGGACCTGCTCGCCCCAGGTGAACAGGTGCCAGGCCAGTTCGCGCATGCCCGAGGCGCGGAAGCGGACCTCCACGCCGCCGTCGGGCTGGTCCTCGACGCTCTGGGTCGGGTGCCAGCGCCACGCCCGCGCTTCGTCGGCGCCGTCGGGCGTGACCCTCAGCACCACGTCCTCGATCTCATCCTGATAGATGCCGAATGACTGGCTGGCGAAGGCCTGCAGGTCGAAATCCGCCGGCGGCGAGGCCACGCCGTCCTCCGCCCGCACGGCGCTCATCCGGTCGAGCCGGAAGGTCTGGATGCGGCCGCTCTCACGATCGGCGGCGACCAGATAGTTGGCGCGGCCGAACATCACCCCGCACGGCGCGACGCTGCGCCTGCGCGCCTCGGCCCCCGGCCGGCTGTAGATGAAGCCCAGCGGCCGGCCCGCCAGCACCGCCTGCCGGATCTCCGCCAGCACCGCCTCGTCGGCCGAGGGCCGTGGTCCCGCCTGGACGGCGATGGTCTCGGCCCTCACCAGCGCCTCCAGATCCGGCGCCAGCCGGTTCAGCGTCGTCGAGCGCATGGCCGACTTCAGCTTGCGCTCGAGGCCCTCCAGAGCCGCGGCCCGCCCCCGTTCGCCGCTGGCCCGCAGCGCCTGCGCCGCCTTGGCCAGTTCGATCAGCTCCGTAGTGGTGGGGGCCTGTTCGAAGGCCGACAGGCCGCCCCGGATGCGCCAGCGCTTGTGCGGTGGGTCCGACACCTCCTCCGCCTGCGGGAACAGCATGATCACCGCATCGCGCAGCCGCTCGGCGGTGCGCCGGCCGACCTCGAGCTCGCGCTCGATCTCGCCCAGCGTCAGCCCCTCGGCGCTGGCCGCCATGCGTCGCGCGAGGTCGAGGACCATGGCCGCCTTGTCGTGTCTCATGCTGTCACTGAAGCATACGTCCGATTTTGACGCAACGCTGTCGCATAGTCCAACCATCGACCGACACACCGCTTCAGGAGCTCATCCATGGCCCGCCGTTTCGCCCCCACCGCTTCCGTCGCCGCCTCCCGCTATCTGATCGTGCCTTGCGAGGCTGACGGCTGCAGTGATCTGGCCGTGATCTGGGACCGCCTGGAGGAACAGGTCATCGACGTCATCGACGCCCGCCTGTCGGCCCGCTACGGGGACGAGGACGCCCTGTGGGACGAGGCCCGCCCGGCCTTCGATCCCGCCGAAGATTTCCGCATCGCCGCCTGAGAATGGCGCTGGCCTTCTGGATCATCGTCGGCGGCTGATGACCCCGCGCGCGAACGCTGGTCGCGAGGGGCCGCATCGGGGTTGCGGCCTGCGCCCCGGACCGCTAGCCCTCCTCCTGTCTCGGGAGGACGGCAAGAGCATGACGACGCAGACGGTGGATGGGGCGCAGCTGGTCAACGGCGCGCTGGCCGCGTTCCAGGCCCGCGAGCGCGATGACGCCGCTTATCTGCTCGCCAGGGCGGTGCAGGCCGATCCGCCGCTGGGCGCGCGCTGGGCCTCCATTTCGCGGCTCGCCGCCACCATCGGCGAGATCACCCTGGCGCTGGCGGCGGCGCGCAAGCATGTGGCGGCGACGCGGACGGCCGAGGCGCGGCTGGCGTACGCCCAATTGCTGATCCAGAGCGGCCGCACGGAGGACGCCCTGCGCGAAGGCGCCGCCCTCGCCCGCGAACGGCCCAACGATCCGGCCGCCCTTCACTTTCTCGCCACCTGCCAGGTCCAGCTGGGCGACCACGAGGCGGCCATCGCCAACCTGCGCCGGATCATCGCCCTGCCCAGCGTGCAGCTGGGCGCCGAGAACGCCTGGCACGTGCTGGCCGACATCAAGAAATTCACCGCCGACGATCCCGACATTCCGCAGATGGAGGCGATGCTGGAGCGCATCGGCACAGCGGAAGCCACGCGGCAGAGCCGCATCGTCATGCTCTATGCCCTGGGCAAGGCGCTGGATGACGCCGGCCAGACCGACCGCGTCTTCGCCTGCTTCGACGAGGCCGCGAAGCTGCAGAAGATCGACAGCACCTTCAACGCCGCCAACGCCGACGCCTTCGTCGACGCCGTGGTCAGGGGCTGGGACCGCGCCTTCATGGACAGCCTGCCGAAGAGCACCGTCGACAGCGATCGGCCCATCTTCGTGCTCGGCCTGCCGCGTTCCGGCACCACCCTGGTCGAACAGATCCTGGTCAGCCACTCGCAGGTCGTGGACGGGGCCGAGGCCAACCTGTTCCGTCCCGCCTCGATGGCCATCAAGGGCTATACGCCGGACGAGGTCCGCGCCTCGTTCGATCGGCCCGACGCGTCCGCCCTGCCCAACCGCATCGCCAAGGCCTATCTGCATCTCGTCGACGAGCGGTTCGGCAAGACCGGCCGGGTCGTCGACAAGACCCTGAACCAGACCCGCTACCTCGGTCTGATCCATCAGATTCTGCCGAAGGCGAAGCTGATCTGGCTGCGCCGCGACCCGGCCGGCATCGCGTGGTCCTGCTACCGCACCCGGTTCGCCAAGGGGGTCGACTGGACGCGGTCGCTCACCGACATCGCCGCCTATTTCAAGGGCGAGGATCGGCTGCACGCCCACTGGTCGGCGGTGCTGGGCGACAGCCTGCTGACCGTGCCCTACGAGGCGCTGGTGGATGATCCCGAGACGTGGATGCGGCGCATCATCGAGCACGTCGGGCTGGAGTGGGAAGACGGCGTCCGCGACTTCCACAAGACCGAACGCGCCGTGACCACCGCCAGCTTCGCCCAGGTCCGCAAGCCGATGTACGCCTCGTCCAAGGAGGCGTGGAAACGCTACGAGACCCAGCTGCAGCCGTTCTTCGACGCCTACAACCGCTAGCCGGGATACCGCGCCCGGATCTGCTCGGCGGTGGCGACCGCCATCTCCTTCAGCACCGCGGGGTCAACGTCCGACAGCCTGTTGACGTAGACGCAGCCCTTGCCGGACTTGTGCCTGCCCAGCCGGGCCAGCAAGTCTTCCCGGCCTTCGTCGCAGTACAGGTAGAAAACCAGATTGGCCTTGCGCGGCGAAAAGCCGACCAGCGGCGCATCGCCCTCGTGCCCGCTGGCGTAGCGATAGTGGTACGCCCCGAAGCCGACGATCGAAGGTCCCCACATCACCGGCGGCTCCCCGGTCGCCTCGGCCAGCAGGGCGCAGGCCGCCTCCGCGTCGGCGCGGCGCTTCGGATCCTCGACGGCGGCGATGAACTCGGCCGCGGTTGTCGGCGTCGGTCGGGTCTTCTGCTCGTAAGCCATGCTGTCACCCCTCCTCGTCAGGGATCCCCGCCCTGACCAGCTCGCCGCCGGTATAGCGCGGATCGTCGGTGACCTCACGCACGGCGAAGGCCGGGTGCGGAAAGGCCGCCATGGCCGCGTCGTCGGCGAACTCCGCCTCGGCCAGACACAGCCCGGCCAGCGGTCCCTCGAACCGGTCCACCGACAGGATCGCATCCCCGGCGGCGTAGTAGTGCCGGGTCTTGCGCATCGGCCGCCCGGGCAGGCCCTCGAACAGCGCGTATTCGGCCGGGCTCAGATACAGGGTGGTGATCAGCCGCCGGTCCGGCGCCAGATCGGCCTTCTTCGACAGCCGCAGGATCGGCTCCCCGCCCCTGACCGGCGTGGCCCGCCGCAACCGCAGCTGTGAGCCGTCGACATACAGGTCCTCGATCGCCTCGGCCCGCACCACCGGCAGGTCCGGCAATCCCGCGCACAGCCAGCGCCGCTCCCGCTCCACCGCGGCGTATTTCTCCGGCTTCAGGAAACCGAGGGCGGCGGGATCGGTCATCGGGAAGGCGCCAGTCCATCCGCGACGGTCGCCGATCGGGCCTGATGGCCTTCGGCCGCGCTGGGCGGTCCCGGCGGCAGGCTCAGGAAACGCCAGATGTGGTCGTAGGCCCCGTCGCGCACGAGCGTGCTGTGGTTCGAGCCGACCATGCGTACGAAGGCCTTGGGGGCGTTCGCCATTCGATACAGCGCCCACCCCTGCTCGAAGGGGACCACCTCGTCGGCGTCGCCGTGGATCACCAGAACCGGCGCATTGATCCGGTCGATGATGTCGCGCGAACGGTACTGGTCCATCATCAGCAGGCCGACCGGCGCCCATGGATAGGCTTGGGCCGCCACGTCCACCGTCGAGGTATAGGGGGCTTCGAGGATCACCGCCCGCGCCGGCTGCTCGCTCGCCAGCCGGACCGCCACGCCGCTTCCCAAGGAGAAACCGTGGATGACGATGCGGGACGGTTCGACCCGTCCGGTCAGCCACTTGTAGGCCGCCGCGGCGTCCTTGTGCAGCCCGGCCTCGGTCGGTCGGCCGGTCGAGCCGTCGTAGCCGCGATAGCCGATGGCGAGAAAACCGACGCCCTTGTCGGCAATGCGCCGCCACCGCCCCTCCTGCACAGCGAGCCCGGCGGCGTTGCCGTTGAAGAACAGGATGGTCGGATTGTCGCCCTCAGCCGGCAGCCACCAGCCGACCAGACGCTCGCCGTCCTCGGTGTCGATCTGGACAACCTGTATCGAAGGACCAGCCGGGTCGGGCGAAGCCCCAGCCGCGACGGGATAGTAGAGCAGGTCTCGTTGCAGGAGGAACATCGCGCCGATCACGATCAGATAGACCACGGCTACGCCGGCGAGCGCCAGCAGGAGAACCCTGCGCCAGCGAATCCCGGTCATCACCTCACAGCGCCTTCACGATCCCCTCGACCATCTTCTTGGCGTCGGCGAACAGCATCATGGTGTTGTCGCGGAAGAACAGCTCGTTCTCCACGCCCGCATAGCCGCTGCCCATACCGCGCTTGATGAACAGCACGGTGCCCGCCTTCTCCACATCCAGCACCGGCATGCCGTAGATCGGGCTCTGCGGATCGGTCTTGGCGGCGGGGTTGGTGACGTCGTTGGCGCCGATGACGAAGGCCACGTCGCAGCTCGAGAACTCGCTGTTGATGTCCTCCAGCTCGAACACCTCGTCGTACGGGACATTGGCCTCCGCCAGCAGCACGTTCATGTGGCCCGGCATGCGGCCGGCCACGGGGTGGATGGCGTATTTCACCTCGACCCCCTCCTCCTTCAGCGTATCGGCCATCTCGCGCAGCGCGTGCTGGGCCTGGGCCACCGCCATCCCGTAGCCGGGCACGATGATGACCTTCGAGGCGTTCTTCATGATGAAGGCGGCGTCTTCCGCGGAGCCTTGCTTGACGGGCCGGGTCTCGACCGCGCCGCCCGCTCCGGCCGCCGCGTCCCCGCCGCCGAAGCCGCCGAGGATGACGGAGATGAAGCTGCGGTTCATGCCCTTGCACATGATGTAGCTCAGGATCGCGCCCGAGCTGCCGACCAGCGCCCCGGTGATGATCAGGGCAATGTTCTCCAGCGTGAAGCCGAGCGCCGCCGCGGCCCAGCCGGAGTAGGAGTTGAGCATCGACACCACCACCGGCATGTCCGCGCCGCCGATGGGGATGATCAGGGTCGCGCCGAGGATCAGGGCGATCAGGAACACGCCCCAGAAGGCCCAGACGGCGGCGCCGCCCGAGCCGATCATCACCCCGATCAGCAGCACCAGTCCGAGGGCGAGGGCGATGTTGATCAGGTGGCGCATGGGCAGAATGATCGGCGCGCCGCTCATGTTGCCGTTCAGCTTGGCGAAGGCGATCACCGAGCCGGTGAAGGTCACGGCCCCGATGGCCACGCCGAGGCTCAGTTCGATGATCGACAGGGTCTTGATGCCGCCGGCGGCCGTGGCGATGCCGAAGCTGTCCGGGGCATAGACGGCGCCCACCGCCACCAGACACGCCGCCATGCCGACCAGCGAATGGAAGGCGGCGACCAGCTGGGGCATCTGCGTCATCTGCACCCGCGCCGCGATCAGCGCGCCCGCTCCGCCTCCGATCACCACCCCGCCGGCGATCAGCGCCAGCGTCAGCGGGTCCAGCACGCCGCTCGACCACAGGGTGGCCAGCGTCACCGCCACGGCCAGCGCCATGCCGACCATGCCCAGCGTATTGCCCCGCCGGCTTGTCTCCGGGCTCGACAGCCCGCGCAGGCTGAGGATGAACAGGACACCCGAAACCAGATAGGCCAAGGCCGCGATCGATGCGTTCATGCGTCAGTTCCCCCTCATCGTCGCGCTCATTTCCCGGGTGGCGGGCAAGACGCCGTCCGCGCCAGCCGCCACAGGGCGGCGGCGATGAACAGCGGGCCGATGAAGACCACGGCCCAGTCCCAGATGCTCATCTGCTTCTCCTGCGCCACGATGCGCAGCAGGATCGACGCGAACAGCAGCACCACGCCGCAATCGAGGAAGCGAAGCTTGCGGATGGCGTGCTTCTCGCCGAGCCAGCTCCACAGCCATAGGCCCCCGCCGATCGCCGTGGCGACCCAGGACGCGCCGACCGCGAGTTGCTGGACATCCAGGGTCATCCGGCCTCGGCGGGCCTGGCCGGCGCCGCGGGCCGTTCCTTCTTGCGGTACATGGCCAGCATGCGCCGGGTGACCATGAAGCCGCCGAAGATGTTGACGCTGGCGAGGGTCACCGCCGCGACGCCCGCCCCCTTGGCGATCCAGCCGTCGTCGCCGCTGGCCGCCGCCGCGATCAGCCCGCCGACCACGATCACCGACGAAATGGCGTTGGTCACGGCCATCAGCGGCGTATGCAGCGCCGGCGTGACGCTCCACACGACGTAATAGCCGACGAAGATCGCCAGCACGAAGATGGCGAGGCGGAAGATGGTGGGGTCTACGTGTTCCATTCAGATCACCCTCTTCAGGCGGTTCGAGGCCGCGTTCCGGATAGTGGACATGACCGCATCGATATCATCCTCCACCTGACGCACCGCGAAGCGGAGAACCGCATAGCCTTGGCTTTCGAACCACGCGTCCCGCTTCATGTCGCGAACCGCCACATCGGCGAGGGAGTGTACGCCTCCGTCGACTTCGACCACCAAGGCGGCCGGGTGGCAGACAAAGTCTGGAATGATGGAGCCCATGGCGGCCTGTCGACGGAACCGGACCGGCAAGCGACGAAGTTGTTCCCACAGCACTCCCTCGGTATGCGTTGGCTCTCTCCGGAGCCCTCGAGCTCGCCGAACGGCGCGGCCGGCCGTGCGACCGTCACGGGCGAAACGCGAAAAGCCCTCCCCCTCGATGGGGGAGGGTTGGGTGGGGGTGGTGACACGATTGTGCGGGCGCTTGGCGTATGAGGCGTCGTCGACAACGCCTTCCGCGCCACTCCGGGCGGCGTCAGCGCGCGCACCCCCAACCCCAACCCTTCCCCCATCGAGGGGGAAGGGAGTCAATGCATCACTCATCCCCTCACCCCCTCGTGCACCACGGCCCCACCGTGGGTCACCGCCGCCGCCTTGAGGATCTCGTCGTCGAGATCGACGGCCAGCGCCCCGTCCTTGACCAGCAGGCCGACGAAGGCGCTCAGGTTGCGCGCGTACAGCGCCGAGGCGTCTGCCGCGATCCGGCCCGCCATATTGGTCCAGCCGACGATCTGCGCGCCGTTGGCCGTGGTCACCACCTCTCCGGCCTTCGCCCCCTCGACGTTGCCGCCGTTGTCGATGGCCAGGTCGATCAGCACGCTGCCGGGCTTCATCGAGGCGACGTGCGCCGCCGTGACCAGTCGCGGCGCCGGGCGGCCGGGAATCAGGGCGGTCGTGATGACGATGTCCTGCTTGACGATGTGCGAGGCCGTCAGCTCGGCCTGCTTGGCCTGGTATTCCGCCGACATCGGCTTGGCGTAGCCGGCGGCGGTTTCGGCCGCCTTGAACTCCTCGTCCTCGACGGCGACGAATTTTGCCCCGAGGCTCTCGACCTGCTCCTTGGACGCCGGCCGCACATCGGTGGCGGTGACCACCGCCCCCAGCCGCCGCGCCGTAGCGATGGCCTGCAGCCCGGCCACGCCCGCGCCCATGACGAAGACCTTGGCGGGGGCGACCGTGCCCGCCGCCGTCATCATCATCGGGAAGCCCTTGCCGAAGGCGTACGCGGCCTCGATCACGGCGCGATATCCCGCCAGGTTGGCCTGCGACGACAGGGCGTCCATCACCTGCGCCCGGGTTATCCGCGGCACGAATTCCATGGCGAAGGCCGTGACGCCGGCGCCGGACAGGGCCGTCACCGTCTCCTTGTCGCGATACGCGTCCAGCAGGGCGACGACCACCGCCCCCGGCTTGAGCGCGCTGGTCTCCTGCGCCGTCGGTCCGCGCACCTTCAGCAGCACGTCGGCCCCGGCCAGCACGGTCTTGATGTCCGGCTTCACCGCCGCTCCGGCCGCCGCATAGTCCGCATCGGGGATCGACGAGCCCGCGCCGGTCCCGGCCTCGACCGTCACCGTGGCGCCGAGCGCGAGCAGCTTCTTCACCGTTTCCGGAGTGACGGCGCAGCGCGTCTCGCCGTCACGGCGTTCGCGGGTCACGGCGATGGCGACAGCCAAGCGAATCCCTCCGTCTTCTCTCGACGCGGGAAGGTTAGGCTTATCGGAGAGGGCCCGTCAAAAGGATGAGGGCGCGGGGGGTTCAACATCCTCCCGCTCATCCCGGCGAAAGCCGGGACCCGGTCCTGTCCAGCGTCGCAGCTGGCTCAGGACTGATTATCTGGCAAGCCTTGTCCGCCCCGATCACCCAGGGCGCTGGGTCCCCGCTTTCGCCGGGATGAGCGGAGGGTTGTCAGTGCTTCTTCTTGGAGCGCAGGGCGAAGATGCCGACGACCAGCAGCACGAAGGCCGCGATCGCGCCGGCGATGAAGCTGCCGCCCGGCTGGAACCACATCACCAGGAACAGGACCGACACCGCGGTCAGCAGCGAGCCCCACTTCGCCAGGGCCATGAACAAGCTGAACGTCGCCGCCTGCTCGCTGATCTCCTGTGAGCCGCGAACATAGTCGTCGTGCCCAAGGGAGTCGGGGGCGTGGTGCGGGTCGGCCATGATCGGGTCCGGGAATCTGGAAAGGCGTTGGGCGCTCTTATAACGGTGCGCGCCGCGCGCTCAAGCCGGCGGCGACAATTCGCGTCGGTCAGTCCAGCGCCGCCAGCACGTCGCGGGTGAAGGCGATGTGGTCGAAGCGCCCCCCGGCCGGATCCTCGCCGCGCCGCACGATGACGATGTTCCGGCTCGGCACGATGACGACATACTGACCGCGGTTGCCGTTGGCCGAAATGGCGTCGGTGGGAATGCCCTCCGACTTGTCGAACAGCCAGAAGGTCGCGCCATAGCCCTGCTCGCCCCGCGGCTGCGGTCCTGACGGCCGCGAGACATAGTCGCGCCAGCCCGCCGGCAGGATGCGCTCGCCGTCCACCACCCCGTCGTCGACATACAGCTGGCCGAACCGCGCCAGGTCACGGGCGGTCGACCACACCTGGCTGGACAGCACATAGTTCCCGCGCCAGTCCGTCTCGGCGACGGTGTCGTGCATACCCAGCGTCTCGAACAGCTCGGCGGGCGGATGCTCGTCGAAGGTCTCGGCGATGCTGAGCACCGCCAGAAGAGTGTCGTTGTTGGCGTAGCGGTAGCGCATCCCCGGCGGCGCGATCAGCGGCCAGGTCGTGGCCTGCTCGTCCACCCCGACCCCGCCGAAATACAGGGCGTCGGTGCGGTTGCCCGCCGTGTCGCTGGTCAGGCCCGAGGCCATCCGCATCAGCTGGTCCAGCGTGATGGCCGCGCGCGGGTCGCCCGGGCGGCTCCAGTCGGCGATGGCGGCCGGGGCGTTCACATCAACCTCGCCGCGATGGACGGCGGCGCCGATCACCGTCCCGGCCAGGCTCTTGGCCACCGACCAGGTGCGCTGCGGCGTGTCGACGCCGAACCCCGGCGCGTAGACTTCGCCCACCAATTTGCCGTCCTGCAGGATCACCACCGCCGTGGTGTTGGCGCCCTCGCCATAGCCGCCGTCCAGAGCGCGGGTCAGTACGGCCTCCAGCGCCGCCGGATCGGCTGACCGGCCCGTCGGCATGGGATCGTTAGGGCGCGACGCCGACGGCAGGAGAGCTATCTGCTCGCCGCGCCAGCCCACCGGCATGATGGTGCAGCCGCGCCCCCGCCGCCAGACCGCGGAGCGCGGGGGCATGGTCTCGTCCCACGCTACGGCCACCCGCGCCGGCAAGACCTCCACCGGCATCTCCCGCACCAGCGCGTCGATCTCGGGGTAAACGCCGACCAGCTCATTGGCCTCGACGCTCTCGACCGTGCGCGAGCCGCCCGCCGCCTCGGCGTTCTTCAGCGCCCCGCACACCATCAGCGCCTTGTAGCCCGCCGCCATGGCGCGAGTGGCCGACGTCGGCTCCGCGGGCGGCGTCTGGGCGAAGGCGGGACTAGCGAGAGCGACGGCGGCGGCGAGGATCAGGGTGCGCATCACCGGACGCTCGCCCGCCCTCACCGCTCCGTCAACTCAGACCAGCGCCTCGAACTGGTCGATCAGCCCTTCCAGCCGCTTCGTGCCGATGGTCCAGAAGGCGGGGTCGCGGGGATTCAGCCCGAACGGCGCCAGCGCCTCGACATAGCCCTTCGACCCGCCGCCCGCGAGCAGCTCGCGGTACAGCGGCGTGAACCCCGCCGGATCCTTCGCCCGCGTCTCCATCAGCGCCGCCACCAGCAGATCGCCGAAGGCGTAGGCGTAGACGTAGAAGGGCGAGTGGACGAAGTGACTGACATAGCTCCACCAGTGCTCGTAGCCGGGGTTCAGCGTCACCGCCGGGCCTAGCGAGCCGCCCATCTCCTCCAGCCAGATCCCGGCGATACGTTCGACCGGCAGCTCCCCCGCCGCCCGCTCGTCGTGGAACCGGGTCTCGAAGCGGTGGAAGGCGATCTGGCGGATGACGGTGTTCAGCCCGTCCTCGATCCGCCCAGCCAGCAGCCCACGCTGCTCGGCCTTCGGCGCCGTCTTCAGCAGCCGGTCGAAGGTCAGTCCCTCGGCGAAGATCGAGGCGGTCTCGGCCAGCGTCAGCGGCGTGTCGGCCAGCAGGCTCCCCTGCCCCGCCGCCAGCGTCTGGTGCACGCCGTGGCCCAGCTCGTGCGCCAGCGTCAGCACGTCGCGCCGCTCGCCCATCCAGTTCAGGAACACATAGGGGTGCCGGTCCGAGGTCACCGGGTGGGCATAGGCGCCCGACTGCTTGCCCGGCCGCGCCCGGCCGTCGATCCACGGCCGCTCGAAAAAGCCCCGCGCCCGGTCGGCGAACTCGCCGCCGAGGTCCGAGAAGCTCTCCAGCACCAGCTCCCGGCCCTGCGCCCAGTCATAGCCGCGCGGGGCGCTGGTCTCGATCGGCGCGTTGCGGTCCCACTGGTCAAGCGTCGTCTTGCCCATCGCCCGGGCCTTGAGCGCGTAATAGCGGTGCGACAGGCGCGGATAGGCCGCCGCCACCGCCTCGGCCATGGCGTCGACCGCGTCGCCGTCCACCTCGTTGGCCAGGTGCCGGCTGTCGGCGGGCCGTTTGAAGCCGCGCCACTTGTCCTCCAGCGCCTTGTCGGCCGCGACGGTGTTGAGCACCAGCGCCATGGTCTGAACCCGTGCGCCCAGCGCCTCGTTCAGCCCCTCGGCCGCGGCCTTGCGCCGCGCCGCCTTTGGATCCGACAGCCGGTTCAGCGCCTCCGCCAGCGTCAGCTCATCCTTGCCGGCCTTGACTCGCATCGCCGCCAGCGTCTCGTCGAACAGCCGCGGCCACTGGGCGCTGATCGGCCCGCGCTCGGCAAGAAACGTCTCCAGTTCGTGCGACAGCTCGTGCGGCTTCATCGCCCGCACCCGCCGCAGCCACGGCCGCCAGCGCGCGGCCCCCGGCCACATGGCCAGGGCGGCGTCGATCTCCGCCCCCTCCAGCTGGTTGATCTCCAGCGTGACCCAGACCGCAGGCGTGGCGATGGCGGTGATCTTCTCGCGCACCGTGGCCTCGAAACCCTGCGCTCCGGCGTCGTTGCGGTCCGTCGAGGCGGCGAGGAAGGCGTAGGCTCCCAAGGCGCCCAGCAGGTCCGACGCCTGCTCATACAGGCTCACGGCCCGGTCCAGCCGTTCGCCCAGCACTGCGGGCTCGGCCTTCGCCTCGACCAGCCGCCCCTGCAGGCTGTTGAGCTTTGCGACTATGGCTCGGGCGCGCTCGAGATCGGCCTCGATGCGGGCGTCGTCCCGGGAAGCGTAGAGATCGGAGAGGTCCCAAAGCGGGGCTTCGGTCGGATCGGCGGGGGTCTCGAAGGGTGCGTTCATGGCTTTCCTTTTGGGGATGCGGGGTGCCTGACGCAACGCCCGAAAGCCGCCAGACGCCCACCGCCGCGCCTGTCACATCGACGGCGAAGGAGACCCGCTGATGAGCTTTCGCATCCACCCCCTGCCGCTGGCCCCGTTCCAGCCCCTGTTCGATCTGGACGACGCCGCTCTGATGAGGCTCGGCGCGAGACGGATGGCCGCCGACGCCCCGCACGCCGCACCATGCCGGGTCAGCCTGGTCGACGCGGAGCCCGGCGAACGGCTTATCCTGCTCAATCACCGGCACCTCGACGCACCGGCCAGTCCCTACCGCGGCGAGGGGCCGATCTTCGTGCGCGAGGCCGCCGCCGAGGCCGTCTCGGCGGGAGACGATGTCCCTGACATGCTGGGCCGCCGCCTGCTGTCCGTCCGGGCTTATGACGCCGACTGGATGATGACCGACGCCGACGTGGTCGAGGGCTCTGCGCTCGCCGCACGGCTGGAGGACTGGTTCGCCGATCCCGCCGTCTCGACCATCCACCTGCACACGGCCCGGCGCGGCTGCTTCATGGCCGCCGCCCGACGGACCTGACCCTATTTGGGAGCGGGCCCCCGCGAAGTCTCGCCGCGCAGTTCGCGCTTCAGTTCCTGAAGCTCGTCGGCCGTGCAGCCGTAGTGCTCGCAGAGACGGCCCGCCATCTTCTCGAGCATCTGCGGCACCACGCTCAGGGCGGCGCGGTTGGCCTCGGGCATCACCTCCATCGTCTTCGACAGGATCGAGCGGCCCATCTCGGAGTCATAGAAGGCGATCATCGCTTCGAGTTCGGCTTCGCTGAACGTTCGTGCGTAGATCGGGATCATCTCCTCGAGCATGCGCGGGATCATGTCCGTGGTCAGCTCGGCCGTCAGGTCGGCAAGGAACCGCCGGTCTGCTTCCGGCAGATCGCGGACGTTGGAATCCATCGCGGCCAGATCGGTGATCATCTCGACCATGGCGTCCTCGAACTGATCCGTCATGGTCAGTTCGATGTAGCGCCGGGTGAGTGCCATCTGCCGGGCGGAAGGCTCCGCCACCGCCGCCTGCGGCGCTTCGCTCGCGAAAGTCGGCGGGGTTGTGAGGGCGGACCCCGTCAGGGCCGCCGCCATACATGCAGTCAACAGGCGCATCGTCTTCCCCCTTTTGCGCATGATCCGCGAGGGGGACGATGAATACAAGCTCAGGGGTCGAAGGCGGCGATCAGCGCCTGCAGATCGGGCTCGTCCACCCGCCGCGCCGCCTCCTCGCGCGACAGCCAGACGCGTTCGCGTTCGGGGCGCTCCTGCCAGTCCGCGAGCTCCGTCCTGACCTCCAGGCCGTACAGGTCCACCGTGCACCACCGCGGCGCCCGCCGCTTCAGCACCTTCAGATAGCGGAAGCTCCCGAGCGGCCGCTCGTCGACGAAGCCCTCGACGCCCGCCTCCTCAAGGGCTTCCTGCGCGGCAGCCTCGGCGTCGGTCTTGCCGGTCATGCGCCCGCCCTTGGGCGTGACCCAGCGCCGGGTCTCGCGCGAGGTGATGAGCAGGATTTCGACGCCATCCCCCCCACGCCGCCACGGCAGGGCCGCGACCTGACGGCGCTCGGCCCTTTCCGTGCTGGACGCATTCCCGGCCATCAGGTCAGGAAGGCTCCGCCGAGCCAGTAAAACAGCGCCCCGATCGCCGCCGCCGCCGGCATGGTGATGAACCAGGCCGTGACGATGCCGCGGGCCACGCCCCAGCGCACCGCCGAGGCCCTGCGGGCCGCCCCCACGCCGACGATGGCGCCGGTGATGGTGTGGGTGGTCGAGACCGGGATGCCCAGTCCCGTGGCCATGAACAGGGTGATGGCCCCGCCGGTCTCCGCGCAGAAGCCCTGCTGCGGGCTCAGCCGGGTGATCCGCGACCCCATGGTGTGGACGATCCTCCAGCCGCCGAACAGGGTGCCGAGGGCGATCGCCGCCTGGCAGGTGATGACCACCCAGAACGGCACCACGAACTCAGACCCCGCCGGCGCGCGCGAGAACAGCAGCACCGCTATGATGCCCATGGTCTTCTGCGCGTCGTTGCCGCCATGGCCGAGCGAATAGGCCGAGGCTGAGACGAACTGCATCCGCCGGAACGCCTTGTCCGCCGTCGACGGGTTCACCTTCACGAAGGCCCACGACACGATCAGGACGAGCATCAGCGCCAGGCTGAAGCCCACGGCCGGGGACAGGAAGATGGCGCCGACGGTCTTGGTCACGCCCGCGACGACCACGGCCGCCGTGCCCGCCTTCGCTATCCCCGCCCCCAGGAGGCCGCCGATCAGGGCGTGCGAGCTCGACGACGGAATCCCGGCCAGCCAGGTGATGACGTTCCAGCTGATCGCCCCCATCAGCGCGCCGAAGATGACCTGGTCCGAGATGACGTTCGGATCGATGATCCCGCGCCCGATGGTGTCGGCCACATGGAGGCCGAAGAACAGGAAGGCGATGAAGTTGAAGAAGGCGGCCCAGCCGACGGCGTAGAACGGCGGCAACACCCGGGTGGCGACGATGGTGGCGATCGAGTTGGCCGCGTCGTGCAGGCCGTTCAGGAAGTCGAACAGCAGCGCGACGCCGATCAGGAAGATCAGGATCAGGAGGGCGTAGTCCACCGGCCGCTCCTACAGGTGCTCGACGAGCACGCCATTGATCCGGTTGGCCACATCCTCGAAGCGGTCGACCACCTTCTCCAGATGGTCGTAGATCTCGGCCCCGGTGATGAAGGCCATCGCGTTCCCGCCCTTGTGGGCCTGGTACAGCGCCTTCATGCCCTCGTCGAAGAGCGTGTCGCTGTCGCTCTCCAGCCGGGCAATCTGCTCGGTCAGGTCGTTGAGCCGGCCATGGTTTCTGCGCATGTCCGAGAGCAGCGACACCGCCTCCACCGTCAGCAGCGCCGCCTCGACCGCGATGTCGCCCAGCTGGCGCATGTGCGGGGCGAAGTCGCGCACCTCATAGAGGGTGATGGCCTTGGCGGTCTTCTGCATCTGGTCGATGGAATCGTCCAGGGAGTTGGTCAGGCCGCGGATGTCCGACCGGTCGAACGGGGTGATGAAGCTGCGGCGCACGGCGAACAGCACCTCGCGCGCCACGGCGTCGGCTTCATGCTCGTGATCGACGATCCGCTGGCACCAGCGGGGCACGTCCTCGCCGCCCTCCAGCACCTTGCGCAGGGCTTCTGCGCCCTTGATCAGGGTCGCCGCGTGTGCGTTGAACAGGCGGAAGAAGTTGTCTTCCCGGGGCAGCAGCGCCTGAAACCAGCCCAGCATCGGCGAATCTCCCGCAGAACTTCGTCAGCGGTGACTCCCGCGTCTGACCAGGCGCGTCAACCCGTCTGAACACGGAAGGTTTCCGCAGGGCGGTTTCGAGGTCAGCGGAACTCCTTCGCCGCCGCCTCGCCCAGCGCCTCGCAATCGAACCGCACGCAGAATTTCTCCATTACCGCGGTCATCCGCGGCAGGAGCAACGGCATCATGACCTCTTGGGCTTCGAAATCGAGATCGACCTGCTTGCGGACGACCGCCCGGCCCATGGGGGACTCGTAGAAGCCGATCGCCGCCTCCAGTTCCGGAACGGTGAAGCTGTCGGCCACATCGTCGCGCAGTTCGGCGATTGTCTGGGCCACCACGTCCGCCACCGCCTCGCTCATGCTCTCGATCATCCAGGTCCGTTGTTCGGCGGGCAGTGCCGATTCGGCGTAGCCCTCCTCGATCTGCCGGCGCATCTGTTTGACCATATCGCCGCCCTGGGTCAGCTCCAGGTAGCGCGCCGCAAGATTCAGATGGTTCTCCCGCGCGGGATCGGGCGCGTCCTGCGCGGCAGTCGGTGCGGCGGAGATCGCCAGCATGGCGGCGACGACGGCGATGAGACGCATGACTGACCCCCCTGAAGGTCCTCCACCCTCGCTCCGGCGACCGGAGGGTGCAAACGAAAACGGCGGCGAAGATCGCTCTTCGCCGCCGCAGTCTCTCTGACGCCTCAGCCGCCCAGGAGCGGCCGGAGGTCGTGCCGAACTCAGGCGTTCAGCGATGCCGGGTCGATCTTGAAGCCGGGGCCCATCGTCGACGACAGGCTGATCTTCTTCACGTAGGTGCCCTTGGCGCCCGACGGCTTGGCCTTGGTCAGGGCGTCGACGAACGCCTTGACGTTGGCTTCCAGCGCGGCCTGGTCGAACGAGGCCTTGCCGATGCCGGCGTGGACGATGCCCGCCTTCTCGACGCGGAACTCGACGGCGCCGCCCTTGGCGTCCTTGACCGCTTGCGCGACGTTCGGAGTCACGGTGCCGACCTTCGGGTTCGGCATCAGGCCGCGCGGGCCCAGCACCTTACCGAGGCGGCCGACGAGGGCCATCATGTCGGGCGAGGCGATGACGCGGTCGAAGTCCATCAGGCCGCCGTTGATCTGCTCGTACAGATCCTCGGCGCCGACGTATTCGGCCCCGGCCGCGCGGGCCTCGTCGGCCTTGGCGTCCTTGGCGAAGACGGCGACGCGGACGTCGCGGCCCGTGCCGGACGGCAGGTTGACCACGCCGCGGACCTGCTGGTCGGCGTGACGCGGATCGACGCCCAGGTTGACGGCGATCTCGATCGACTCGTCGAACTTGGCCGAGGCGTTGTCCTTGACGGCCTTGATGGCGTCGGCGAACGGCATGTTGACCGTGGTGTCGCCGGTGCGGGCCTTGAAGCGCTTGGTTTGCTTGGCCATGTGCTTAGCCCTCCACGACGTTGAGGCCCATGGCGCGAGCCGAGCCTTCGATGATCTTGGTCGCCGCGTCCAGGTCGTTGGCGTTCAGATCCTTCATCTTCTTTTCGGCGATCTCTCGCAGCTGGCCGCGCGTGATCTTCCCTGCCACTTCGCGGCCCGTCATCTTGGAGCCGGAGGTGATGCCGGCCGCCTGCTTGATGTAGTGGGTCGCCGGCGGGGTCTTGGTGACGAAGGTGAAGCTCTTGTCCTGATAGACGGTGATCACCGTCGGCAGGGGCGTGCCCTTCACTTCCTTCTCGGTGCGGGCGTTGAACTCCTTGACGAAGCCCATGATGTTGACGCCGCGCTGGCCGAGGGCCGGCCCGATCGGCGGCGACGGCGTGGCGTTGCCGGCCGGCACCTGCAGCTTGATGTAGCCGAGAATCTTCTTGGCCATTGGTCTCTCCTTACAGTGGACCTGAACTCAATCAGGCCCGGTGAGCCGTGGTCGTGGCATGGCTGCCTCCCACGGATTTATGCGGGCGAACCCGCACCGCCCCTCGGAGCGAGGCGCGCGTGTAGCGGATACGGGCCGGAAAAGCAAACGTGGAGCCGCGTCGTATACGACGCGGCGACGCCGCCGGAAGCTGCGTTTCAGCCCGCGACCTTCTCGACCTGGCTGTACTCCAGATCGACCGGAGTGGGCCGACCGAAGATGGACACCGCGACCCGCAGGCGCGCCGAGTCCTCGTCAACGCTCTCGACCTGGCCGTCGAAGCTGGCGAACGGACCGTCGATGACCTTGACGGTCTCGCCGATGTCGAAGCGGATGGTGGGCTTCGGACGCTCGACGCCCTCTTCCACGGCGCCGATGATGTTCTGGACCTCACGTTCCGAGACCGGCAGCGGCTTCGTGCCGCCGGCGGCGCCGAGGAAGCCCGTCACCTTCGGAGTGTTCTTGACCAGGTGGTAGGCGTCGTCGGTCATCTCCATCTTCACCAGCACATAGCCGGGGAAGAATTTGCGCTCCGAGTTGACCTTGCGGCCGCGGCGGATCTCGACGACGTCCTCGGTCGGCACCAGGATTTCCGAGAAACAGTCCTCAAGGCCCTGCTGGCGCGCCTGGTCCTGCAGGTGCTGCGCCACCTTCTTCTCGAAATTCGAGTAGGCGTGGACGATGTACCACTTGTGGCGCGGATTGGCGGCGGGCTTCGCGGGAGCGGCGTCGGTCATGGAAGTGTCTCTTACTGGCCGATGGCCAGGATGAAGCGCGAGGCGATGGACAGGCCGGTGTCGACCACGAAGAAGAACACCGAAGCGACTACGACCATGATGAAGACCATCACCGAGGTGATCCAGGTCTCCTTCCAGCTCGGCCACACGATCTTGCGCCCTTCGGCCCGGACCTGGCTGATGAACTGCGGAATCGAGACCCGCGGCTTCTTCGGCGCGTCAGCCGCGACGGCGGCGCCCGCTATGGCGGGCTGTGCGGTCTGGGGGCGGCGCCCGGGGGTCTTGGCCTTGGCCATCACTGATCCGTCAAAGAATTGATCCTGCCGCCCCCAGATAGGGGCTCCCATCCGGCGGCGACAGGGGAAATGGCAGGAGTTGGGGGACTCGAACCCACGACCCCCGGTTTTGGAGACCGGTGCTCTACCAGCTGAGCTAAACTCCTCGAGCAAACAACAGCGCGCCCCGAAAGGCCCACGTGATCGCCAGACCGGGGCGTATGCCCCACGCCGTCCCGGTTTTCAAGGGCGGAACGGTCAATCCTCGTTGTGGGCCGCCACCGCGCTGGCCTCGTCTTCCGGCTTGACCAGCTGGCGGAACAGCAGCTTGTCGATGCGCCGGTCGTCCATGTCGATCACCTCGACCTCGAAACGGCCCAGCTGCAGGACTTCGCCCTCGTCCGGCACGCGCGACAACTGGTGCAGCACCAGGCCGGCGACGGTGTGGAAACCCTCCGCCTCGCCGAAGTCCTCGCCCAGGGCATCGGCCAGCTCCTCGATGTCGGCCTGGCCGTCGACCAGCCAGCTGCCGTCGTCGCGCTGGCGGATATAGGCGTCTTCCTCGTCGTGACCCTCGTCGAAGTCGCCGGCGATCATCTCCAGCAGGTCGGTCGCCGTGACCACGCCCTCGAAGGCGCCGAACTCGTCGACGAGGAAGGCCATGTGAACCTTGGACGCCTTCAGGATCTCCAGCGCCTTCAGCACCGAAGTCGACTGCGGAATGAAGGCCGGCGTCTGCACCAGCCGCTCGACGTTGAACTCGCCATTGTCCAGCAGGCTGTCCAGCAGGTCCTTCTTGTGCACCACGCCCAGCGGGTTATCGACGTCGTTCTCGCGCGCCACCACGATCCGCGAATAGGGGCAGGTGCGGATCTCCTGGCGCAGCTGGTCCTCGCTGTCGTCCAGCGCGATCCAGAACACCTCGTGGCGCGGCGTCATGGCCACGCGGATGGGTCTGTCCCCGAGACGCAGGATCTCCTCGATCATCTCCTGCTCTTCCGGCTCGATCAGACCCGACGCCGTGCCCTCGGCGATCATGGTCTCGACCTCTTCCTGGGTGACGTCGGATCCGTCGCGGTCCTTGACCCCCATGATCTTGAGGATGCCCGAGGTCGACACGGTGAGCAGCACGACGAACGGCTTCAGCACCGTGGCCACGGTTGAGATCGGCGCCGCCATCTTGGAGGCGATCGGCTCCGGGAAGATCAGCGCCAGCCGCTTGGGCACCAGTTCGCCCACGATCACCGACACATAGGTGATGAAGACGATGACCAGGATGGTCGAAACCACCTGCGTATAGGCGGCGTAGCCGGGGAAGAGCCCCTCGAAGATCAGGTTCAGCTCGCCGGCGATGGCCGCCTGGCCGTAGGCGCCGGCGGCGATGCCGATCAGGGTTATGCCGACCTGGACCGCCGAGAGGAAATGCGTCGGCTCCTCGGCCAGCCTCAGCGCGGCCCGGGCCCCCCGGTCGCCCCGTTCGGCGCGGCTCTGAAGCTTGGATTTGCGCGAGGACACGACCGCGAGTTCGGTCATGGAAAACAGGCCGTTCAGCACCACGAGCAGCAGTACGACGACGATGGCGATGGCTAACATCTAGGGGAAGCGAGACCGGCGCGGCGCGACAGCCGGCGTCCGCGAGGCGAATGATAGGGGGGTTTTACGCCCGCCGCCACGAATTCCTTCCGCGATCAGCGCGTGCGGCCGATCTCGACGCCGCCGTACGGCCCCGCCGAAGCCCCGTCGTCGGAGCCGAGCGCCGCGCAGGCCGACATCCCGATCAGGGTGCCGATGAACAGTCCGGTTCGAAGCGCGCGCCGCATGGTTACCTGTTTCCTAACGTCCGTGAGGCGAACGTAGGGGGCCGAATCCGGTTGCACGCAAGGCGGCGCCCCCGGGGGTTGCGGGTTAACCGTCCTGCGCCCCTGCCGCGCGAAACCGGACAGCGGCGGCCGGGTTCCCGCCCGCTTGACGCGCCGCCCTCCGGGCGCATCCTGCGCCGACGGAAAGGGAGGGGCCGGTGAGACTGACCCGACGTAGCCTGCTGGCCGGCCTCGGCGGCGTCGCCGCGAGCGGCTGCACAGCTTCCCTGTCCGCCGAACCGGATGTCGTGGTGATCGGCGCCGGGTCGGCCGGCATCGCCGCCGCCCTGACCGCGCGGGCGGCCGGCCTCGAGGTCCTGGTGCTCGAGGCCATGGACCGGATCGGCGGCCGCGCCTTCACCGACACCACCACCTTCGGCTCCCCGTTCGACGTCGGCTGCGCCTGGCTGCATAAGGCCGACGACAATCCGTATACCGCCTGGGCCCGGGCCGAAGGCTTCACCCTTCGCGCCCACGAATACGATCTGGAAAAGGTCTGGCTCGGCCCGCGCCCCACACCCGCCGGCCTCGTCAACGCGGCCGAGGAGGCGATGAGCGAGGCCATCACCGCCGCCCCCGCCGACGTCGCGGCCTCCGCGGTCGTCGATCTGGCCTCGCCGGTGAATGAGGCGGCCGGCGACTATCTCGGCGCGCTGGACATGGCCGTGGACCTCGACGAGCTGTCGACCTTCGACTACGCCAACGCCGACGACCTGGCGCCCAATTTTCTCTGCGCCGAGGGCTTCGGCGCCATCGTAGCCCGGCGCGGCCGGGGCCTGCCGGTGCGGCTGGGCACGCCGGCGCGGCGGGTGCGATGGGACGGCCCCGGGGCCACGGTTGAGACCGACGCCGGATCGATCCGCACCCGCGCCGTCATCGTCACCGCCTCGACCGGCGTGCTGGCCTCGGGCGCCATCCGCTTCACCCCCGACCTGCCCGTCGCCACCCGGGAGGCCGTGGCCGACATCCCCATGGGCATGCTGGCCAAGATTCCGCTCAGGATCCGCGACCAGCGCTTCGGGCTGGAGCCGTTCACCGACGTCCTCCTGGCGCGGCGCGGGCGGCGCGACCTCTATTTCCTCAGCTTCCCCTTCGCCAGCGACCTGATGATCGGCTTCGTCGGCGGCGATCTCGGCTGGGAGCTGTCCGCCGCGGGCGAGGCCGCCGCCATCGACTTCGCGGTCCAGGGTCTGGTCGAGATGTTCGGCTCGAACGCCGCCGGCGCCGTGGTCAAGGGCGGCCTCACCCCCTGGGCCTCCAATCCATGGACGCGGGGGGCCTACGCCGCCGCCAGCCCCGGCCGCTACGGCGCGCGGGAGGCGCTCGGCCGTCCCGTGGGCGACCGCATCTTCTTCGCGGGCGAGGCCCTGGCCGGCGGCCTGATCCAGACGTGCGGCGGGGCCTTCCGCTCGGGCGAGCGCGCGGCGCGGGCGGTGCGGGCCGCGCTTGCATAGCCCTCCCCTCCGCCACGTCCGTCACCCTCGGGCTTGACCCGAGGGGCGGATCGTCCGGTGTTGCGTCGAAGGTCTGACAGTCGCCTTCGCAGGGCCGTCCGCGATCGAACAGCCCGGCCTTGCCTCTGATCCCCGGGTCAAGCCCGAGGATGACGGACCAGGGTGTGAGCCACACAGCAAAACCCCCGCCGGATCGCTCCGGCGGGGGTTCTGTCGTCAGGTCAGGTGACCAGACTTACTCGGTGATCTTGCTCACCACGCCGGCTCCGACCGTGCGGCCGCCTTCGCGGATGGCGAAGCGCAGCTTCTCTTCCATGGCGATGGGGGTGATCAGCTCGACGTTCAGCTCGGCGTTGTCGCCGGGCATGATCATCTCGACGCCTTCCTTCAGGTGCA